>Ga0247844_1000053_pt1 | contig 216872 bp, 208 predicted proteins | sample LaCtaG_FD_192421 | JGI IMG/M metagenome (GOLD analysis project Ga0247844, IMG submission 192421) | Freshwater microbial communities from meromictic Lake La Cruz, Castile-La Mancha, Spain - LaCruzMarch201714.5m_1 | ecosystem: Environmental > Aquatic > Freshwater > Lake | place: Spain... | reverse complement strand
GGCCCCTCTCGGGGCCCTGGCTATTGGTGGCGCGGTGAGCACCGGAATCGGCCACCAGATCCGGTTGCCAATTCACACCGCCATTTACCGCCGCCAAATTTATGCGGGTTTAGACCGCCGGTAACACCTGCCGCAAGCGCAAGAGTACCGGCCCCATCCCGGCAACCTGGATTGGCATGCCAGGCAGGTGTTCAAAAATCCGGCAAGGGCCGATTGAGGGAGTTTTTGCCTTAACCCTGTTCGTTTTGCACCCCGCCATCAGCGACGGGTACTGCGTGCCCCCGGGCCACACCTTGCTGATACCCAAACGGCGCTCCGTCTGATCTTGCATTATCATGAAACATCAATTTCCATCATGATGGAGTTAGCTATGGCCACTGCTGCTCGCGAAAAGTTTTCCTCTCAGGCCGCACCTGATGTGCTGGCTGCGCTGCGCCAGATCGCCGAAAACCAGGGTCGCCAGTTCCAGTCAGTGCTGGATGAGGCCTTGCGAGACTACATCGACCGGCAGCAGAAGGAACGACCCCGCCGCCATGCAATGGCTGCGTTCGCGTCCAGCCTGGAAGAATTCGACAGTCTCTACCGCGAACTGGCCAAATAATTCGTGGCACACGATCACCTGACCGTGGCCGATGTGCTGGGCATGCACACTGTATTGATGCAGCGCTACGGTGGTGCGATGGGCGTGCGCGACCCCGGAGCACTGGAGGCGGCGCTTTTCCGTCCGCAAACGGGCTACTACAAAGACATCGTGGCCGAAGCCGCTGCGTTGCTGGAGAGTCTGGCCATCAACCATCCGTTCGTGGACGGCAACAAGCGGATTGCCTTTGCCGCTGCCGATGTTTTTTTGCGTATCAATGGCTGGCGCCTGCAGCGCGCGCCGCTGCTCATCCACGCGGAGATGATCCAGATGTTCGAGTCGGGGACTTTTGATATGGCCCACGTCGAGCCGTGGTTGCGGGCATTCGCAATCGCTTCGGAATGAAGCTACTTACACGAAATCACCAACCCTGCTGGGTGCTTGCAGCTCTAAAAAGCGTAGCGCTTTAGCGTGCAAACCGCGCGCTCTTTTCGTGCTCAGCATGATGAGTCCATCATCGCCATTACAGGAGTATTGAGATGCAAGCCATCGAGCTATCGACCACGATTTCAGCGCAGGGCGGCAACCGTCGCGAGCGGCAGGTGAACCTACGCCAAGCCCTGGCAGCGGCGGCAAACCAGATGAGCGCTGCCATACTGCCTGCTTCTACGCCAAGCTCAGATGGTGGTCACTTATCGGCAAGGGCACAAGTTTCAGGTCAAATCGGGCGCTAGCCCCCGCCTTACTTGGTTATCTAGCTATTATTTATATAGCAATAGTTCAATGAGCGCAGCCAACGGCATGGGCGCGCAGGGTCGCGTTAAGGCAAGTGGTTGACGACAATTACCTTGGCGACTCAATCAAGGAAGACTTCTTTGAGCATGTCGGTGCAGTGCTGGATCGCTGCTACCACATGAGGGATGGACGCTGCCACTTCAGCTTCATGCCGGATCACCATCTCAGTGGTCAATATCAGCCGCTGAACTCTGTCACGCGGGTCTGCGACTTGGCATACCCTGGCAAAATCAAACAACCCTTGCCGGGCTGAAAAAAATGACTTCTGGCCGCATAAATCCAAGGCCAGCACGTCCTCAGGAATGTAGGCTGTGGTGTTGACGAGATCAAACGCCGGTGCCAGGCGACAGTCGCTGGTGGTGGGGTCGGTATAGAGCAGGCCAAAGTTTTTCAGATGCGCATCGCCATTGCCCAAGACGCACGACAGCGCCACCATATCGAAAAGCGCCTGCAGAGACGGCATGACATGGGGGCCAGACGCAAATGCCTCAACCAGCTTGGCCACATGCGTGTAGCTGGTTTTGTATTTCTCGCGTGAAGACAATCCCGCCAAAACCGCCATGTCCTCAAACCCAATGGGCGTGCCATCCGGCGTTCTGTCAAACCGCTGCATGACAAACAGCTCTTGGTTGTTGGACAAATGGAACTCCGGCACTGCCAAGCCTGACGCCTTGGCGATGCTCATGCAGAGAAACTCGTTGGCTGCCAAACCTGGGTATTCCTGGCGACCGCTTTTCACAATCAGGTCCGACGTGCGCACCGTGGCCTTGGAAGACGCCGGCTCCATCGCATGGGATAACGCCACCTGCGGCACCAGCAACTTAGGCTGTACGCCCGAAATGCCGGTACGGTAGATGTACTTGTCCACCAATTCGGCAAACAAACTCTCGGTGCCGTCCCAGGCCAAAATTTCACTCAAACGTTCGCCTTTGCCCTGTGCACTTGCCAACGGGTTCACAAAATCAGATTGCACTGCCACGCGGCCAATGGGGGCTTGTCCGCTGGACAGGGCCAACAGCAACATGGGCTCCAGATTGACGATTTTGGCCAGGCGGTTTTGCAGCGCCTCCAGTAAAAAGCCCTCTGGCAAATTCATTTGAAAGATAGGGTGCAAGGAGGCATGCGCAAATTGCGCCTTGCGCACCGGCATGGTCAGACTGACCGCCGCATCGGCAGAGGCTGGGCCGTAGCCAAACAAAAATTGACCTTGCTCCTGCGTCAACTCTCCCGCATTGCCTTGGGGGGTGCTGACCTGCAGGTGCGTGGCGGCCTTCATTGAAAATCTTTCAACTCATCCAGCGTGGGCCGGGTACGGGGCGACAAGGTCAGTTCCGCACCCAGTGCGCCCGCCAGCCTGGCATAGCTCTCCATGGCCACCGAACTGCGCCCGGCCTCCATGGCAATCACCTTCAGGCGCGTCACACCCGCCAAACCCGCCAGCGCCTCTTGGGTCAGACCCCGGTTAGTGCGCATGGCTTTGAAGGCTTGCCCTAGTTTTTGGAGGTGAAAGGACATGTCCATGTATCGATAATAATACTTTTATTGGCTATTGATCCATAAACGATACTTTTTTGAGGCAACACACCACCAAATGCCATCCAGTTTCAATGGTCCAAGCCGTGTGGGCCGACTTCTCCCGCGCCGCCTGCTTCTCCGCCAAGCTCAAATGGTGGTCACTTAGCGGCAAGCTCACAAGTTTCAGGTCAAATCGGGCGCTAGCCCCTGTCGTACCTGGGTCATTAGCTATTATTTATATAGCTAAACCTTAGTGAGCGCGGCCAACGGCCTGGGCGCGCGGGCCGCGTTCATAAGCGATTGCGTGAGGCATATTTGGCCTACCAGCGCTTGGGCAAACGCCTTGAAGTGTGAAACACCCGAAGGATGGTGACCTGATCGCCGTTGACGATGTAGGGCACGATATATCGGGTTTTCAACACCACCAGTTCACGGGTGCCAGGTACACGGCCAGGTCGGCCTATACCGGGTTGTTGCGCAAGCTGGGCCACTGCGTCCAACACCCGTGCTACAACCCGACTGGCGGCGGCAGCGTCGTCTTGCGCGATATAGGTGGCCTCGTCATCCAGGTTTTGCCGCGCTGCGCTCAGCCACTTCACTTTATTGGGCACCGGCATTCCATTTCAACGCCAGCTCGGCCATGTCTTGATCGGTGGCGTAGTCCTGGGCCTGGGCTTCGGCGAGCGCCGCCTGAATTTCGCTGAGCTGCCACTCATTGGTATCCACATAGGCCGCAATCGCCTCGGCGGCCAGAAAGGATTTACTGCGCTGGGTGACACTGGCGAGCTGGTCTAGCCGGTTTTTAACCCCGTCTTCCAAACGAATGGTCATGGTGCTGGACATACTGGCTCCTTGTGTGCTGGGTTGTGTACAGTGTAATCAGAACAGCATCGGGCAGGAGCAATATTCGCCCTACCCATCGGCACATGTTTGGGTGGAACCGCTGCTCGGCACCGCTGTTATCTAATACGCCACATGAAATATTCTGAAAACAGCCTGGGCATCGCCGCCATGCTGGCTGCTGTCGGCGCGTTTTCGATGATGGACGCGATCATGAAGGCCTTGACCGGCAGCTACCCGCCGATGCAGGTTGCGGCACTGCGCGGGCTGTCTGCTATGCCGCTGGTCTGCCTGTATGTGGTTTGGCGGGGTGAAGGCCCTCAGCTGCTGCAGGTACGCTGGCCGCTGCATCTGTTCAGAGGGCTGGTCGGTATTGTCATGCTGCCGATGTTCGCCTATGGCGTGCAAAGGCTGACCCTGACCGACGCCTACGCCATATCGTTCATCGCGCCGCTAATCATCACCGTGCTGGCGGTCCCCTTCCTGAAAGAGGCTGTACACACCCGCCACTGGGTCTGTCTGCTGGGAGGGCTGATCGGGGTGCTGGTGGCCATGAACCCCAGTGCCAATGCCATGCTGTCTATGGGTGCCCTGGCGGTCCTGGGCGCGGCCGTGTGTTACGCGGTCTCTGCAGTGGCCGGACGCATTCTCAGCCGCACAGACACCAGCAGCAGCCTGGTGTTCTGGATGACCCTGCAGCTCGGGGTTGGCGCCGGCCTGCTGGCGGCGCCAAACTGGGTCGCCATCCAACCGGCGCATTGGCCTTTGATCGCCGCGCTGGCGGTCACCGGCTTCTTGGGCCAATTGACCATCACCCAGGCCTTTCGACATGGTCAGGCCGCCGTGGTGGCGCCCCTGGAATACACCGCCCTGATCTGGGGCTTGGGGCTTGATTGGCTGATTTGGCAGACCCTACCCGGCACGCACACCCTGCTGGGAGCGATGATCATCATTGCTTGCGGCCTGTACATCATCAGGCGCTCGCACCAACCAGTGGTGGTGCCCCCCTGAGGGCGCAGCTCTAGCGCAGGACGGGCTTGGGCCGCATGCCTTCCACCGGCAGGCGCACCGGGAACTGTTGCCGAATGGCCTCGTCAATGGCTGCTGGAATATGCGTCGGGTAGTGGCTGGCCAGGATGCTGTTGAGCTTTGTGGAGGCCCGGTCCAGCAACGTGGGTCTGCCCTGCTCCACCCACTGGTTCGGGCTGGAGCGGTCACCGATCTGCGGGTACAGGTAGTCCCGCTGCATCAGCTTGAGGGTCTGGTCCGAGCCCAGGTAATGGCCGGGGCCCTCCAGGCAGACCTGACGCATGGTGTCGAGCGAAATGGACTCGTCGTCAACCTCGATGCCGCGGATGGTGCGCTGCACCGCGCCAATGATGTCGTTGTCGATCAGCAGGCTCTCCAGGGAGAAACCCAGCAGACTGGCCAGCATGCCGGCCGACTCATAAATCAGGTTGGCGCCGCTGTTGCCCACCAGGGCATGGTTGTAGGCTTTTTCATAGCCGGATTGGGCGTCTGGCAGTTTGGCATCACTCATGCCAGAGGCGGTGCCGCCGGTCAGGTCGTAAAAACGCGACAGTTGGGCGCTGGCGGCTGAAAGCAGCGCCTGCTCTGGGCTGCCACCCGACATTGCGCCGGTGCGCAGGTCAGACACAAAACACCAGGTGCCAAAAATCGCCGGCGCCTTGGGCTTGAGCGCATTCACATAGACCAGGCCCGCCAGGCACTCGGCCACCTCTTGCACCAGGGCCGCAGCGAGCGAAGCGGGGGCGGTGGCGCCGGCCTGACCGGCCGAGAGCAGCAGCACCGGCATGCCGCCGTGAACCGCTACTTCCAGGCATTTGCAGGCGTCGTACGCAAACTTCATGGGCGGCACGACAAAGCAGTTCGACTGGCTGACAAAGGGGCGGGCGCGCCATTTGTCTTCGCCGCCAGCGATCATGTGCAGCATCTTCAGGCTTTGCTCCACATGCTCGGGCGCGACCCAGCTGGCACCCACGTGTTTGGTGGTGCCCGCCACGCAGGCGTAGGTGGTGTTGAAATCCATCTCTTCAGGCAGGGCCAGGTCCCGGCACACCACGGAACGCTGGAAGAAATGGATGTGCTCCAGCGTGTCCACCACGCGGGCAATGTTGTACAGGTCTTGTGTCGTGGAGTCGCGGTATTCGCCCGTGCGGGCGTCCACCATGCTGACCGCCGCACCGGCCGTGCCGAAGTACACCTTTGAGCCCCAGGGCTCCATGTCGTGCTTGGGGTCTTGTCCATGCAGCACAAAATGGCGCCCGGCGTTGGCAATGGTGTCTTCGACCAGCGCACGCGGGAACAGCAGGCGGCCGGAGTCGGTCAGCTTGGCACCGACCTTGGTCATGGCGTCAATGCCGCTTTGCGGTGCATCGGCAAAGCCAATGGTCTCCAGTGCATCAAGGGCCGCGTTGTGGATTTTCAGCACGTCGGCATCTTTGAGCGGCTTGTAGTTGCCGCCCATCATGCCGGGCCGAACTGGCCGCAGACTGTCAGGCAGCGGTGCCGCACGTGCCGCGCGCCGGGCCTCCCTGGCACCACCACGACGAACCACGGTCTCTTCGATTGCGCTCATCTGTAACCCCTAAAAAAAACGATAAAAATTCACCGAAAACAAGGTCTAGGCACGCAGCCGTGCGTTGGTCGGATCGTACAAAGGCTCGGCCTGCACTGTGGCGCTGCGTCGCTGGCCCAGCACATTCACCTCCAGCCGGGTGCCCGGTTGCGCCAGATCGGCCCGCACGTAGGCCAGCGCCACGCTCTGCTTGAGCGTGTGGCTCCAGACGCCAGATGTGGTCAGGCCCACGTTGTCGCTGCCGTTGAAGACCTGGGCGCAGTAGGGCGCTTCCGCCTCGCCGGGCTCGTCGAACACCAGCGGCACAAAGCGCTGGGCAGCACCGCGGCTGTGCTCAGCCAACAAGGCTTCGCGCCCCACAAAAGACGGCTTTTTGAGGTCAATGAAACGGTCCAGGGAAGCGTCCAAAGGCGAGTAACCGCTTTCCAAATCGCTCTTCCAGCCGCGGTAGCACTTGTCAACCCGCAGGCTGTCCATGGCGTACATACCAAAGTCGCGGATGTCAAACGCCTGACCGGCCGCCCAGACCGCGGCGTACAAGGCCGGCATCTGTGCGACCGGCGCGTGCAGCTCCCAGCCAAGTTCGCCCACATAGTTGACCCGCATGGCCAGCATGGGCCCCGTCACGGCGGTGATTTCGCGCGCCGTCAGCCAGGGGAAACCAGCGTTGGACAGATCGGCAGTGGTCACCTGCGACAGCACGTCGCGGGCGCGCGGGCCAGCGATGATCAGTGAGCCCAGCTCGGCCGACAGATCTCGCACGGTAATCGGGCTACCCGGCGGCAAGCCTTTGTTAAGTAAATCCATATCGTGCGTGGCGGCAATCGCGGCACTGATGATGTAGAAGTGGTCGGGCCCCAGCCGGGTGATGGTGAACTCGCTCAGCAGCTTGCCGGTGGGTGTGAGCGCATAGGCCAATGACACCCGCCCCAGCGCGGGCAGCTTGGAGCAGGAGAGCTGGTCCAGGTGCTGGGCCGCACCCTCGCCCTTGAGCTCAAACTTGGTGAAGCCAGGTAAATCCAGCACGCCCACCCGCTCGCGCACTGCCGCCACCTCTTGGGCAACGGCTGCATGCCAAACGCTCTCACGCCGGAATGACAGATTTTCTTCCGGCACGGTGCCATCCAAGTCAAAGTACACCGCACGCTCCCAGCCGCCACGGGCGCCAAATCGGGCGCCTTTGGCCTTGAGAGTTTCATACAAGGGCGAGGGACGCAGCGGTCGGCCGGCTGGCCGTTCCTCATAGGGAAAGGATGACGCGTACTCGTTCTGATAGACCTCAATCGCCTTGGCCACGGTGTAGCCGGTGGTGGCGTAATCGGCGTAACGGCGCCGGTCGAGCGACCACAGGTCCCACTCGGTCTGGCCATGGATCACCCATTCGGCCAGAGCCTTGCCTGCACCACCGCCCTGGGTGATGCCAAAGCTGAAGGTGTTGCAGTGAAAGAAGTTACGCAGCCCGGGCTCGGGTCCGATGTAGGGGTTGCCATCGGGCGAATAGGGAATGGGGCCATTGACGCCGCGCTTGATGCCTGCACGCGCCAGGGCCGGCACGCGCGCCATAGCGTCCTCAATGTAGCTCTCGAGCCGGCCAAAATCGTCATTCCACAGCTGGTTGGCAAAATCATCGGGCATGCCATCGAGCCACATCGGCGTGGCCTTCCACTCGTAGGGCCCGAGGATGAAGCCGTCACGCTCCTGCCGCAGGTAGTAAGAGGTGTCCGGGTCGCGCAAGAGTGGCAGGCGTTCGCTGCGGTCTTTGAGCTCTGGCACGTCTTCAGTCACCAGGTACTGGTGCGACATCACGGCAATCGGCAAATGCCGACCGACCATCGCCATGATCTCGCCGGCCCGGTAACCGGCGGCGTTGACCATCACCTCGGCCACCACATCGCCTTTGTCGGTGGTAACCAGCCACTCGCCATTGGGCTTTTGCGCCAAAGCCGTGACCCGGGTACGCCGGCGCACGCGGGCGCCAAGTTCACGCGCCGCGCGGGCCAGCGCCTGGGTCAGCTGAGACGGGTCAATATCGCCATCCAGCGGGTCCCACAGCGCACCCAGCAGGTCATGGGTCTCGATCAAGGGGTAGCGATGCTTCAAATCGCTGAGCGACAGGATGTCGTAGTCCAGCCCATTCGCCTTGGCCATGCTTTGTACATGGTGGAACTCATCCATGCGGCTACGGGTATGCGCCAGCCGAACCGAGCCTGTCACGTGGTAGTTGATCGGGTTCTCGGCCGAGGCGGCCAGTTGACGGTAGAGCGAAGCGGAATACTTCTGCAGCTTGAGGATGCTCCAGCTGGTCGAAAAAGTGGGCAGATTGCCGGCAGCATGCCAGGTTGAACCCGAGGTCAGCTCATCGCGCTCAAGCAACAGGGCGTCAGAGATGCCCATTTGAGCCAAATGGTACAAACAACTGCAGCCAACAACACCGCCGCCGATGACGACGACTTTTGCATACTCTGTCATATCCGTCTCCATGGACCCGTTGGCCAGCGAAACCCATCGCCAGCACCGCACACTACGTCACGTTCCTCGTTAAATTATAGAGAGCTTCGTGAAATTCATTCTCAATATTTCACGGCAGTATAATTAGTTTGAGATTTTTCACTAAGAGGTGATTCCATGGACCTGCCAAATCGGGCGCAAGTGGTTATTGTCGGCGGCGGCATTGTGGGCTGCAGCATTGCTTACCACCTGACCCTGCGGGGCTGTACCGACGTGGTGCTGCTCGAACGCAAGCAGCTCACCTGCGGCACCACTTGGCATGCTGCTGGTTTGGTCGGGCAATTGCGTGCCACCTACAACCTGACGCGACTGGCGCAGTACACCACCTCGCTCTACGCCTCACTCGAGCAAGAGACCGGGCAGGCCACTGGGTTCCGCCAGACCGGTTCCGTGGCCGTCGCCACCCATGCCGCCCGGATGGAAGAGTTGCTGCGCGGCGCGTCAATGGCCAAGTGCTTTGGGCTGGAAGTGCAAACCCTAACCCCTGGCGAAATCGGCGAGCTCTGGCCTGGTGTCCATACCGGCGACCTGGTGGGCGGCGTGTTTCTACCCAAGGACGGCCGCACCAACCCGATTGACACCACCCAGGCCCTGGCCAAAGGGGCCAAGAGCCGAGGCGCCCGTATTTTCGAGAACACCAAGGTCGAGGAGATTTTGGTAGAAAACGGCCGTGCCGTTGGCGTGCGCACGGCCCAAGGCGTGATGCTCGCTGACACGGTGATCAACTGCGCGGGCATGTGGGCCCATGAACTTGGCGCCAAAGCCGGCACCACCGTGCCCTTGCATGCGGCCGAGCATTTCTATATCGTGACCGAGCCCATGGAGGGCTTGTCGTCCAACCTGCCAGTGTTGCGCGACCCCGATGGCTGCGCCTACTTCAAAGAAGACGCGGGCAAGCTGCTGGTGGGCTGGTTTGAGCCCGTAGCCAAGCCCTGGGGTATGAAAGGCATCCCCGAGAGCTTCAGTTTTGACCAACTGCCCGATGACCTGGAGCACATTGAACCCCTGCTGACGGCCGCCATGCACCGGACACCGGCCCTGGCCAAGACCGGCATCAACCTGTTTTTCAACGGTCCTGAAAGTTTCACGCCTGACGACCGCTACCTGCTGGGCGAGACGCCTGAGGTGCGAAACCTGTTTGTGGCAGCTGGATTTAACTCCATCGGCATCCAGTCTGCCGGTGGCGCCGGCAAGGTGCTGGCCGACTGGGTCATCGACGGTCACCCGCCCATGGACCTATGGGACGTGGACATTCGTCGCTGCATGCCGTTTCAACGCAACCGGCGCTACCTGAGAGACCGCACGGTGGAGACCCTGGGCCTGCTGTACGCCATGCACTGGCCGTTCCGGCAGCCCGAGACGGCCCGCGGCGTGCGGCGCTCCATCCTGCATGACCGGCTGCTGGCGCATGGCGCCTGCTTCGGCGAGGTGGCGGGCTGGGAACGGGCAAACTGGTTTGCACCCAAAGGCGTCAAGGCCGAGTACGCCTACAGTTACGGCCGGCAAAACTGGTTTGACTACTCGGCCCAGGAACACATGGCCGTGCGTGAGGCGGTTGGGCTATTTGACCAATCCTCATTCGCCAAATTTTTAGTGCAAGGGCCCGACGCCGAGCGTGTACTCAACCAGATCTGCGCCAATAACATGGCCGTGCCGGTGGGCAAGATTGTCTACACCCAGTGGCTGAATGTGCGAGGCGGTATCGAGGCCGACTTGACCGTGACGCGCGAAGCACCTGACCGATTTATGGTGGTGACGGCTGCCGCCACCCAGGTGCGTGACTTCACCTGGCTGCAACGCCAGATTCCGCAGGACGCGCGGGCCACGGCGACAGATGTCAGCGCTGGCATGGCGGTACTGAGCCTGATGGGGCCGCGCTCGCGCGAATTGCTGGCCACGCTCACCGATGCTGACCTGTCCAACGCCGCCTTTTCCTTTGGCACATCGCAAATCATCGACCTGGCCTATGCCCGGGTGCGAGCCAGCCGCATCACCTATGTCGGTGAACTGGGCTGGGAGATCTACATCCCGACCGAATGTGCGCCAGCGGTTTTTGACGCGCTAATGGCCGCTGGAGAACCCTTTGGCCTGCGACTGGCCGGCTACCACGCCCTGAACTCGCTGCGCATGGAAAAAGCCTATCGGCACTGGGGCCACGACATCAGCGACGAAGACACGCCCGTTCAATCGGGCCTGGGTTTTGCTGTGGCCTGGGACAAGCCGGGCGGCTTCATTGGCCGTGATGCGCTGCTCAGCCAAAGGCAACAGGGCGTGAACCGGCGCCTGGTGCAGTTTGCGCTGAGCGACCCGACGCCACTGCTTTATCACAACGAGCCGATCTGGCGCAACGGGGTGATCGTTGGCCGCATTTCATCTGGCATGTTCGGCCATGCCCTCGGGCAATCGCTGGGCATGGGCTACGTCGAAAATTCGGCTGGGCTGGCCGACAAAGACTTTGTCATGGCGGGCCGCTACGAGATCGAAGTGGCTGGCGTCAAGGTTGCCGCTACAGCGTCTCTGGCGCCTTTCTACGACCCGAGCAGCGCTCGCATCAAGGGGGCTGCCCCTACCGCCACGACCATCGCCCCAGCCTCGGGCCAGTGACATGGCCATTCAAGCGCTGAGCCTGCCACTGCCCGACGTGTCGGCGCGGGTCGAGGCTAGCCCGCAGCAGCTTGACCCAGAGGCCGCCATCGGCGAGCAGTTGCGTGAACTGCGCCAGATCAAGGCCATGACGCTCAAGGAAGTTGCGCAATTGGCAGGCATCTCTGTGGGCTACCTGAGCCAGCTTGAACGCAACCAGTCACGCCTGCCAATTGGAGTTTTGAAAAAAATCAGCGACGCCCTTGGCGTGCACATGAACTGGTTTTTCCAGGATGGGCCACAAGGCGCTGTCCATGAACGTGACATTGTGGTGCGGGCCCAGCACCGGCGGCGCCTGTCTTTCACCGGCCTGGGCATCACAGAAGAATTACTCTCACCGAACCTGAGCGGCCCGCTAGAACTGCTGATCAGCACCATCGAACCTGGTGCCGATAGCGAGAACTACAGCCACGACGGTGCCGAAGCCGGGGTTGTGCTGGCGGGCACCCTGGACCTGTGGGTCTCAGACCGTCACTTCCGGCTGCAGGAGGGAGACAGTTTCTCATTCAAGAGTGCCGAGGTTCATCGTTGTGCCAACCCGGCCGACATCCCTACCCGCGTGCTGTGGGTCATCACCCCGCCGCACTATTGAACGCGTCTCGCGTTGCCGTGCCCACACAACAGCCCCTGCTGTGACGACGCCCAAGTACCACGCCATTGCATCCGACCTGTCGCAGACCATTCTGACCGGTCAGTTGGCCGCTGGCGACAAGCTGCCGCCGCACCGGGTGCTGGCCAAACGGCTGGGGGTGACCACCGGCACGGTGAGCCGAGCTTATGCCAGCCTGGAGCGGCGTGGCCTGGCCACAGCGCGGGTCGGTGATGGCACCTATGTGCGCCATCTCAATGTCGCGACCAATCTGGATGGCTCAGCAAGCGCAAGCGCCCCGATTGACCTGGCCTACAACGTCGCGATCCCTACCGAAGAGAGCGCGGCTTTGCTAGGCGTTTTCGATCAGCTACGGCTGGACCCGAACCGCTTGGCTGAATTGTTACTGTATCAACCGGAGGCCGGTATCAAGCGGCACCGCATGATCGGGGCGGACTGGCTGCGCGCCTTTGGCACCAGCGGTGACTGGAACCGCGTGATGGTCACCCACGGTGCCCAACACGGGCTGGCGGGCGTGTTGCGAACCATAGCCCGGCCGGGTGACACCTTGCTGGCCGAGTCACTCACCTACCCCGGCCTGCTGTCACTGGCGCGCTCACTGCGCTTGCAGGTGATCGGCGTGACCATGGATGATGAAGGACTGCTGCCCGATGCCTTGGATCGCGCCGCACAGACCTTCCAAGGCAAACTGCTTTTCTGTTCGCCCACGCTGCATAACCCAACGACGAGTACCATGGGTAGCGCGCGCCGCGAGGCGATTGCGGCCGTGGTCCGGCGCCGTAACCTGCTGCTGATGGAGGACGTGGTGCACGCCGCCGTTCTGACGAATCCGCCACCGGCAATTTCGACCTTGCTGCCAGACCATAGCTTTTTGATGGCGAGCATGAGCAAGGTCTTTGCCCCTGGTTTGCGCGTCGGTTTTCTGGAAGCCTCACCGGCCTGGCTGGACAAAGTAGCCGCGAGCATACGGGCCGATTGCTGGATGGTCGCGCCCTTGATGCCTGAGATCGCCACGCAATGGCTGGCCAACGGCGAGGCCCAGCGTCTGATCGCCTTGCAGCGTGCTCACATTGCCGAGAGGCAAGAATTGGCACACCACATACTGTCGGGGCTCGACTACCGCTGGCGCCCGGACCACCCGCACCTATGGCTGCCCTTACACGAGCCATGGACGTCATCCAGCTTTGCGGCGGCCCTGCGACAGGTGGGCGTGCTGGTTAGAACCGCAGACCAGTTTGCCGCAGGCCGTACGCCGGCGCCCCAGGCCATCCGGATCAGCCTGAACAGCGCAGGCACGCTGGATCAGCTGACCCAGGGGCTGACCAAGGTGCTCTCGCTATTGGCACGCCGTGACACGGACACTTTGCCGCACTGAGACAACCTGACCCTGCGGCTCAGGCGGCAGCATTGGGCCGCCCGATCGCCTCTGCGGTAATCACGGCCTCCAGCAGTCCGGTATCACTGGTGGCGTTAGGCAGCATGGTCTTTTGCAGGGTGAGCTTCACCTCGGGCGCCTGCGCGCCCATGGCCAGCACCGCGGTCCGGGCCGCATCGCGCGCCAACTCGGTGGCCCGGCCCAGTGCTTCGGCCGGGTCGCGATACTGCTGGGTGCCCACCGTGGAATGCACAACAAACACGCCACTGCCGTCGCCGGCAACGCGGACCACCACGGTCTGGGCCACCACGCCGGTGGCAGCGCCGACGGCATTGGCCACATCACAGTAATCAGGAAACACCATATCGCAGCCCAAGCGCCGTGCCACCTCAGGGTAGTACACCTTGACCGGACCGCCCACCGCCACCACCGGCACGCTCGGTTTCAAACTAACCATGGCCAAGCCAAGTAAAGTTTGGCCACGGCAGACGGCATCGACCAGCTGATCATCGGCCAGCTTGACACCCAACGCAGTGTCCAAGATGGCGCGCCCGGTCAGCCGCACGGTTTCGTTCCAGACATCTCGCGCAAATTGCTCGGTGCGCTCGGGCGTCGGGAACTTCATCTCGCGCAAGCGGGCCCCAAGTTGGCCCGCCAGTTTGGCCGCCTCAATGGACCAGTTGGCTTGCAAACCCAGCACATGCGCCGCATCCGATGGCGTGAAGCCACTGAGCTGGACCAATCCTTTACGCCTCAGCGAGCTGATCGCACGCTGCGCAGACAGTGAAGATGCCACCCTGCGCAAGGCTTGCGGGCGTTCACCAATCTGATCCAGAACCTCCCGCTCGCGTGCGGACAACTCACCTGTGGGTGAATCAGCACGGGCGCCGAAAGGCAACAGCACGAACCGCCCCTGCATGGAATTGCCGCCATCGACGTCGGCCAAGTCCGCCTCCAGCATGGCAAGCACCTCGGGGTAGCGCTGGCCTATCAGCGCCACCGGCACGATCCGCTGTGTGCTGATGCTGAGCTTGCCCTGTGGCCCAAGCAACACTTCGCTGTCCCCGCCCAAGCCAATGGTGCGAACGTCGATGGCCCGCACCATGGTGCGCCAGCCTCCTACCTCGGCGCCATCCAATGCGACGCGTGGTCTGCCATTGAGCAGAACACCCAGATCCGTGGTGGTGCCCCCCATGTCTGACATGATGAAGCTGTCCAAACCCGACAGCCATTGGGCGCCGACCAGACTGGCGGCGGGCCCAGACAACACGGTTTCGATCGGTCGGGTCACCACGGATTCGGCCAGCGCCAGGGTGCCGTCGCCCTTAACGATCATCAACGGGCAACGAATTTGCAGCTGCGCCATAGCCCTTTGCACAGCCTCAATCAGATTACTCACCCGCGAGATCAACCGGGCATTGAGGGCCGCCGTCAGGGCTCGGCGCGGCGCATCGAGCGAGGAAGACAGCTCGGTGGACAAAGTCACCGGCTTGCCCGTGCGAGCCACAATCAGCTCACGTGCTGCGTGCTCATGTGCCGCATTGCGAACGGCAAAGGCTCCCGCCACGGCGAAGGCGTCCACTTTGTCAGCCATTCGTGAAAGCGCGGCCTCCAGCGCCTCCAGATCCAGCGGCACGCGGGCGTCGCCGTTGTGGTCGTGCCCTCCAGCCACCGACTCAATTGGCATGCCAGGGAAGGCCTGGGCAATACCGGTGCGCGCGACCATGGCTGGGTCAAAACCGATCAACACCACGCCGACGGCACTGCCATGACCTTCCACGACCGCATTGGTGGCCAGGGTGGTCGATACCGACACCAGAGAGATATCTTGCGGCTGCAGGCCTTGCGGCAACAGGCCGACAGCCCGGGTGATCGCCTCAGCAACGCCAATAGCCAGGTCGCCCTTGGTTGTGATGGCCTTGGCAGACGCAATGACGCGGTGGCTGGCAGCTTCAATGATGGCCGCGTCTGTGTAAGTGCCGCCAGTGTCCACCCCCACCAAGTAGGACGACGACGAGGATGGGGCGCTTGGGAGATCGGTCATGGTGGGTTATTCGGGGATGAGATGGGGCCAATCATCGCATCCTGTCACGTCTTGATTCAGACCTGTGATTCACTTATGCTCAGCTTGAAGAGAGAAACAAAAATAAAGGCACCGGCACCATGAAGACAGTCAAATCGTTTCCGCGCAAGGTCCGCGAGATCCCCCACATCCTGATTCCCCTGCCCGACGGCACCCAACTCGCAGCAAGGCTGTGGCTGCCAAAAGATGCCGATAAAAACCCGGTCCCGGCAGTGCTGGAATACCTGCCCTATCGCAAGCGAGATGGCACCATCGTGCGCGATGCCTTGACCCACCCGTACCTGGCAGGACATGGCTATGCCTGCGTGCGGGTGGACATGCGCGGCAACGGTGACTCGGACGGCATCATGCTTGACGAGTATGCCGAACAGGAACTGGCCGACGCCGAGGCAGTGATCGCCTGGCTGGTGCAGCAGCCCTGGTGCACGGGCAAGATAGGCATGATGGGCATCTCTTGGGGCGGCTTTAACGGCCTGCAGGTTGCGGCACGCCGACCGCCTGGCCTCAAGGCCATCATCACCCTGTGCTCCACCGACGACCGCTACAGTGACGACATCCACTACAAAGGCGGGTGCCTGCTCAACGAGAACCTGGGCTGGTCGGCCACCATGTTCGCCTACTCCTCGCGCCCGCCAGACCCAGCGCTGGTCGGCGACCGCTGGCGCGGCATGTGGCTGGCTCGACTGCAGGCCGAGCCCTTGCTGGCCATCCCCTGGCTGGAACACCCGCACCGTGATGCCTACTGGAAGCATGGCTCGGTGTGCGAAGACATTGGCGCCATTGATGCCGCCGTGCTGGCCATTGGCGGCTGGAACGACGCCTATACCAATGCCGTACCGCGCCTGGTGAGCAGCATTCAGGCGCCCGTCAAAGGCATCATTGGTCCCTGGGCGCACAAGTACCCACATTTCGCTGTGCCTGAGCCGCGCATCGGCTTTTTGCAAGAAGCGCTACGCTGGTGGGACCGCTGGCTCAAAGAGCAGCCCACCGGGGTCGAACAGGACCCAGCCTTTCGCACCTACATCATGGACCTGGGCCGGCCCGGCGCCTCTGTGGCACATATCCCCGGACGCTGGGTCAGCGACCAGGTGTGGCCAGCCGACCGGCATGAGTTGCAGCGCTGGCACCTGAACCCAGACGGTCTGAGCCGCGACGCCGGCGCCAAAAACAAACGCCCCATCAGCTCGCCGCAACATACCGGCGCTGACAGCGGTGAGTACTGCATCATCTGGATGGGCCCGGGGTTCCCGGGGGACCAGCGGCAGGACGACGCTGGCTCGCTGACTTTTGATTCGGCGCCATTGACACGGGATATGGACTTGGTCGGGGCGCCCGTCTTGAACCTGCGGGTCAGTGCCAACCGGCCAGTGGCAGTGGCAGCCGTGAGACTGAACGCGGTATGGCCAGATGGCGCGGTGTCCCGACTGACCTACGCCGTGGCCAATCTGTGCCATCGCAACAGCCACGAACACCCTGAAGCCCTCGAGCCAGGCAAAACCTACACGCTGAAAATCCAACTCGATGACGTGGCCTACCGCATCCCCAAGGGCCACCGCCTGCGGGTCTCGATTTCAACCAGTTACTGGCCGTTGATCTGGCCAGCCCCCGAACCGGTGACGCTGACCGTACAGACTGGGGCGAGCCACATCGATGTGCCAGTCCGCAAACCCAGCCGCAATGAAAAGGCACCCGTTTTTGCCCCGGCAGAGGCCGCTCCAGCGGTCAAACTGACGGTGCTGAACAAGCCTTGGAACAAAAGGGAATTGTTGGTGGACCAGCGCACCGGCGAGCGCCGCATGAGCATTGTTGATGACTTTGGCCGAAGCGTGATCGACGAGCACGGTCTGTGCACCTGGGGCTGTGGACGTGAGACGTACAGCATACTGCCCGCTGATCCTTTGTCTGCTCGGCAGGACTGCCATTGGTCCACCGAGACCTCACGTGGTGATTGGAAGGTGCGCACAGAAACTTACTCCACCATGACCGCCACGGCCACCCATTGGCATGTCACGGGACGGCTTGAAGCCTACGAAGGCGACACCAAAGTCCTGGTCCGCGAATGGGACAAAAAAATCAGGCGCAACTTGCTTTAGCTCAAGCGCCGCCTGATCGTCGACCACGCCCGCGGGCGAGGTTGGCGCCCGGCGCCGCGCCACCCAGGCGACTTTGCTCACCGCCCCATTGCGCTCGCGCGCCGGTCGAAACATCACCCAACTGGCTCACAATGGCTTCCAGCGCTGGGCTGCTGCCGCGCGTATGGCCTTCAAGCGCGTCGCGCATCGCACGCAGATGTTTAGCAGTGGTTCCACAGCAGCCGCCGATGATGCGAGCACCTGCATCAAGCGCCATTTTTGCGTACACGGACATCAACTCGGGCGTGCCGTTGTAGCAAATCGCGCCGTCTACATACTGGGGAATGCCGCAATTGCCTTTGGCCACCAACACCACCTCCGGTCCCATGGCCTCGGCCAGGTTATGTATGCAGGCCACCAACTCAGAGGCGCCAGTCCCGCAATTGGTACCGCAGGCGGCCAGGCGGGGCGTGAAGGTTTTCTCTAACCCGGCAAAGTCGCTGGGTGAAATACCCATCATGGTGCGACCATTGGTGTCGAAACTCAGGGTGCACACAATGGGCAGGCCCACGGTGGCCGCCCCAGCCACGGCCGCCTCGACCTCCTCTTTGGAGGACATGGTTTCCAGCCACAAGACGTCAGCCCCACCTTCGGCCAGACTTCTGGCTTGTTCGGCGAAGGCCTCTTTGGCCAACTCGAAGCTCAATAGGCCGATGGGTTCCATGATTTCGCCCGTAGGGCCCATGCTCCCGGCCACCGCAACAACGCGACCGCTGGCATCGGCGACTTGCCTGGCCAAACGGGCAGCCGCTAGATTGATCTCTGCCACCCGGGTTTGAGCGTTGTGCAGCTTCAGTCGGTAGGTGGTGCCGCCAAAGCTGTTGGTGAGGATGATGTCGGCACCGGCTTCGACAAAGCCTTGGTGCAGCGCCCTGATGCGGTCAGGGTGATCTATGTTCCAAAGCTCGGGGGCATCGCCGGACATGAGGCCCACGTCAAACAGGTTACTGCCCGTGGCGCCATCTGCCAGCAGCCAGGGGCGGGAGGCCAGCAGGCTGGAAAACCGGTTATTGGAGGGTTCGGTCATGTGCGCAATCGTCATGGGAATTCGGTAGGAGACAGGGCCAATGGCCCAGCGTACCGACTTTACCCGATCTCATGCGGCTGGACCACGAGCCAGTTGTCGTGGGCGGTCACGCTCAGGCCGTGCGCCAATTGCTCCGCAGCATGGTCGTCACGCAATGCCGCCATGGTTTCAAAATGACGCTCTGTTCGTGACACGAAAAGCCGCAAGGCGCCCTGTTCCACATGGGCGCTGCGGAACAACATCGGCCCGTCGCTGGCCGGTGTATCTCCTGCCACCAGAATGGGGCGCTTCCAGCGGTGCACATAGGTGTGAATAGCAGCCTGCTTACCTTCGTACCAGGGCAAAGGAGCCCACAGGGTCGGTGTCAACTCATGATCGAGCAAGTCAACGGGCTGATAGCAGCCGTCCCTGATCTGTTTGCGGGCCGTTGTCACTTGACCGGTCTGCCGGTCCTTCAGCAGCAGGGACACCCCGATGACATTTTCGGGTTTGACTCCGTAGCCATAGCGCGGATCCGCCAGCACCATGCGCACCAGTTCTTCGCTGGCAGCGCTGACCACGAACACCTCAATGCCATGCTGCATCAAAGCCTGGTACAAGGCTTGCTGCCCGGGTAGCACGCGGGGCCGCTGTACGAATGCGTCTTGAAGCTCGCCCTTAACCAATAACTTGACCGGAATGGGCGGTGTGCCGGACAGCAGATCGTCGAGCTCGATTTTCAGTTCACGTAAGGTAAACCCAGAAAAAATCTGGGAAGCCCAGGGGTAAGAGATCTGATCGTCCAGTTCACACAGGCGCTGGTAGTAAGCATGCAAGGTCTCACGATGTCCTGGCAGGTCTTGAAAAGGGATCACTGCCAACGACAGCGGCATGGTGTCGCGCGTCAAGGTACCCTTGTTTTCCATAAAGGGCAGCAAAGCGCCCAGCAGATCATGCTGGTAGCTGGTGTTGTCAGCGTCAAAGATGGCAAAAGCACCCTGGTGCGCATGTCTCTCGATCAATGCCACCAAACGGGACCGCGCCGCCAGCGGCCAGCGGGCGAGCAGTTGCTCAATCACTTGGCGCTCAGAAGGGTCCGACTGATTGTTCGCCATAGCAGAGCCGGTCAGCGCTGGGTAGCCATGTAATTCGGATGCTCGAACACAGGCACGACCGCCGTCGGCATCGGTGCGCGGCCACGGATCGCATCGGAGAGTTTCTCAGCCATCATGATGGTGGGGGCGTTGAGATTGCCGCTAACGACACGCGGCATCAGGGACGCGTCGACGACGCGCAGGCGCTCGACGCCATGAACCCGCCCTTCACCATCGGTAACCGCCATGTCGTCCGTCCCCATACGGCAAGTGCCCGAAGGGTGGTAGGCGGTCTCGGCATTGGCGCGGATGTGCGCATCGATCTCGTCGTCGCTTTGCACCTGGATGCCGGGCGACAACTCGGCGCCGCGGTAAGCGTCAAAGGCCGATTGCTGAAAGATTTCACGTGTCAGGCGCACGGCAGCCCGCATCTCCTTGCGATCCTGATCCGTGCTCATGTAATTGAACAGGATACTAGGCGCCGTGGTTGCCTTGGCGTCACGCAAGCGAACATGGCCCCGACTGGTCGGCCGCATCGGGCCAACATGGGCCTGAAACCCGTGACAGGTGGCCGGCGACTTGCCGTCATAACGGACCGCCATCGGTAAAAAATGGTACTGGAGGTCGGGGTGCCGCACACCAGCTTCGCTGCGAATGAAGCCACCCGACTCAAAATGGTTGGTGGCACCAAGACCAGAGCTGAACAACAACCACTCCAAACCAATCTTGAGCTTGTTGAGCGGCTTGAGTGCAGAAAACAAGGTGATCGGCTGGGTGCACTCGAACTGCACATAGGTCTCCAGATGATCCTGCAGGTTCTCACCCACCCCGGCTAACGGCGCCGTCAGGGCAATGCCGAGCGGCTGCAGTTCCTTGGGCGGGCCGATCCCTGACAATTTCAGCAACTGCGGCGAATTGATGGCACCTCCGGCCAATATCACTTCTTTGGCGGCCCGCAGTTGCTGCACTTGACCTTTGTGAATCACTTCAACGCCAACCGCACGCCGCGATTCCGAACCCTCGAACACCACCCGGGTCACCAAGCTACTCATTTGCACTGTCAGATTTTTGCGTTTCCAAGCAGGGCGCAAATAGGCCATCGCCGTACTCCAGCGTCGGCCCTTGTGAACCGTCATGTCCATCGGCCCCAGACCTTCTTGCTGGTAGCCATTCATGTCACCGGTATAGGGATAGCCCGCTTGCTTGCCGGCATCGATGAAGGCGCCATAAAGTGGGTTGCGGCAGGCACCGGTGCTCACATGCAACGGCCCCGCATCGCCCCGGTAGGCATCACCGCCCTGAGCCCGGGTCTCGGCCTTGCGGAAATAGGGCAGGCAATGGGCATAAGACCAGTCCTCCAGCCCCGCACCATGGGTCCAAGCGTCGTAGTCAAGGGCGTGCCCACGAATGTAGACCATGCCATTGATAGATGAAGAACCGCCGATCACACGGCCCCGCGGACAATGAATCCGACGGCCATTCATGAAGGGTTCGGGTTCGGACTCATACAACCAGGTGTACTTCTGGTTCGCCATCGGGTAGGACAAGGCCGAGGGCATGTGAATAAAAATGCTGTGGTCCAGCGCACCCGCCTCCAACAGAAGTACGGTGGCTGCACCGTCCTCGCTGAGCCGATTGGCCAGCACACAACCCGCCGAGCCGGCGCCGACAATGATGTAGTCGAAGGTTGTCATCAACGTGAATCAGCGGTTCAACGGTAGCTGCACGCTACCTGACCCAACTCAACATAGACCGTTTTCAATTGCGTGTAGTGATCCATTGCCACCATGCTGTTTTCATGGCCAATACCAGACTCGGCGGCACCACCAAATGGCATCTCGATAGGCGTGATGTTGTAGTTGTTGATCCAGCAGATACCCGCTTTCAGGCGAGCCACAACCCGGTGGGCCCGGGAGATATCGCTGGTGAACACCCCGGCCGCCAAGCCGAACCGCGTGTCGTTGGCGCGGGCGATGACTTCATCTTCGTCGTCGAACACCAGCATGGACAACACGGGACCAAAAATTTCCTCGCGCACAATGCGCATTCCGTCATGGCAATCTGAAAAAATGGTCGGAGCGACAAAGTTGCCCCCCGCGCAGCCTGGGATATCCAGGCGCTGCCCGCCAAAACTGAGCATGGCGCCTTCTGCCTGACCGCTCGCAATATAGTCCATGACCTTCTCGGCATGGGCTTGGGAAATCAGAGCCCCAACCTCGGTGAGTTCATCCATTGGATCGCCGACCCGAAGCAAGGCAGTACGCTCTTTGAGTCTGGCCAAAAACCGCTCAGCCAAGCCCCGCTGGACAAAGACCCGGGTGCAATTGGTGCAGACCTCGCCCTGAGTGTAAAAATTGCCCATCATGGCGGCGGCCACTGCCTGCTCCAGATCAGCGTCTTCAAACACGATCAGCGGCGATTTGCCACCAAGCTCCATGGTGACGCGTTTGAGTGTGCCCGAGGCGGTCTGCATCACCTGCTTGCCAGTTGGCACTGAGCCCGTGACCGAGACCTTCGCCACACCCGGATGGGCTGCCAGCAGGGCCCCGGTATGACCACGGCCCTGCAAGACATTGAACACGCCTGGCGGCACCCCGGCCTCGAGGTAAATCTCGGCCAATTTCACAGCCGTCATCGGCGTGAGTTCGGACGGCTTGAAGATCATGGCGTTGCCGGCTGCCAGCGCCGGGGCTGATTTCCAGCAGGCAATCTGGAGGGGGTAGTTCCATGCGCCAATACCGACGCAGACACCCAGCGGCTCACGCCGGGTGTAGGCGAATGCATTTTTCAAGGGGTACTGGGCGCCGGCCAAGGTGGCCGCGGCACCGGCGAAGAATTCAAGGCAGTCGGCACCGCTTTGAACATCGACCACCAAGGCCTCCTGGATCGGCTTGCCGCAATCACGAACCTCTAGTTCAGCCAGTTCGCGGTTGCGCAGGCGTAGCAAATCCGCAGCGCGGCGCAGGATGCGGCCGCGCTCCGTGGCTGTGAAAGTCGACCACTGCTCAAATCCCCGCTGGGCGCTGGCCACTGCGGCCTCGACGTCGGCCGCTACAGCATCCCAAACCGTGGCTATTACTTGACCGGTAGCCGGGTTGAAGGTCTCAAAACGTTCGCCACCGCCTTGCATCGGCATGCCGCCAACAAAACTTGGAACCACTGATTCGCTCATGCTTTGATGCGCGTGTTCAGTCGGCTTTGGCCGTACGCCTCGCAGCGCGCCGACCACGTGCGCTGCTGTCAGACTCGACAACCATGCGTTCTGGCAGGGTCACCACTCGGCGAAGGCACTCAAAGGGGGCTGTCAGATGCGGAATCGCCATGGCTTCCACGAAAAATTCCTGGAACCTGGGTTCAACCGCTGTTTCAATCTTTTCGACCCTGCGCACCAGTTGCTCAATCTCGCGTCGTGAGCGTTGGTCCAACAAGGCGATCCGCGCGCCGGTACCCGCTGCATTGCCGGCTGAACTGACCTGCTCAAGCTCGCAATCTGGAATCATGCCCAGAACCATCGCGTATTTGACATCGATGTGGCTGCCAAAGGCACCCGCGAGACGGATCCTGTCAACCTTGTCGATGCCCATGCGCTCCATCAGCAAACGAACCCCGGCATAGAGAGCCGCCTTGCCGAGTTGGATGGCCCGGACATCGTTTTGCATCACCTTCAAAGCAGGCGCGTTGGCCGTCGCCCGGTATAGCTCGTAAGAAAAGGTACGCCCGTCTGCCTGAATGCGGGGATTGCGCATGGCAAGGTCACCACTGATCGTGCCGTCGTGACGAATGATGCCGGCCAGGTACATCTCAGCCAACACCTCAATAATGCCTGACCCGCACACACCGGTCACCCCAGAACCCGCCACCGCTGCATCAAAACCCGGCTCGTCGGACCACAACTCACAACCGATCACCTTGAACCGGGGCTCCAGGGTCACCGGGTCTATACGAACCCGCTCAATAGCGCCTGGAGCGGCACGTTGACCGCAGCTGATTTGGGCGCCTTCGAAGGCCGGCCCGGTCGGGCTGGAACAGGCCAGCATGCGTTGGTTGTTGCCTAGAACGATCTCGGCGTTGGTACCAACGTCCACCAGCAGGCTGACCTTATCGGACAGGTCGGGGCGCTCGGCCAATATCACGCCGGCAGTATCAGCGCCAACATGCCCGGCAATGCAGGGCAGCACATAAATCCGGGCATTGCGGTGAATCAGGAAATCAATCTCAACCGCCCACAGCGTGATGGCTCGGTCAGTGGCTAGCGCAAAAGGAGCACCGCCCAACTCCACAGGGTTGATGCCCAGCAACAGGTGGTGCATGATGGGATTCCCGACGAAGGTCGCCTCCAAAATATCCTCTGTCGATATTCCGGCCTGTGTGGCCACATCCTGCGCGAGTTCATTCAAGGCAGCCCGAACCGCAGTGGTCATCTCTTTTTCACCGCCGGGATTCATCATGACGTAAGACACCCGACTCATCAGGTCTTCGCCAAAGCGAATTTGCGGGTTCATCACGCCGGCCGAGGCGACCACCTCACCGGAGGCCAGGTCACACAAATGCGCGGCGATGGTGGTCGATCCGACATCCACCGCCAGTCCATACACATGCTCTTTGAAGCCGGGCCACACCGCCACGATCTGTCGACCCGCATGCACTGCGACCGTGACCTTCCATTGACCCTGACGTAACGCGACCTGCAACTGCTGCAACACAATAACGTCACAGGCCAGGTCGGTCAGCCGCCACTCGAATTCAAGGGCGTCTTCGAGACGGCGCAAGTCACCTGACGGGTCGTGCATGTCGGGCTGCTGAACCTCCACATAATGCAGGCGGATCAAGGGGTCGAGCTCAACGTCATGCGCCTCGGCCTGTTTGCGCACCACTTGTTTGTGAACCTGGCTGCTCGAAGGCACATCGATCACCACATCTCCGAGCAACTGGGCCGAGCACGAGAGGCGCCGGCCAGCGTCAAGGGACTGTGTCGCGCAATACTCCTGCTCTACCGCACCGAAGGGGGAGAGGTTTTCAACGCGGGACACCAAGCCATGTTTGGCAAATTCACCTGCGGAAACCAAGACCTGGCAACGGCCGCAAATGCCACGGCCACCACAGACCGAGTCAATGTCCACACCGAGTGAACGCGCTGCTTGCAAGACCGGAGTACCCAACGGGAAACGGCCCCGACGACCCGACGGCGTGAATACGACCAGCGCATCCTTAACACTCATCACCGCGCCTCCCATGCGATTGGTAACCCGTTCATTCGCGGCGCCTTCTGCTGCCGCCCTCGCGGCGTCCACGTCCCATCTCACCGTCAGCACCCATGGTGGGTGCTTCGCGGAACTTGCGAATCCAGCGCATGCAGTCGGGGTCATGGCCCATCATGACGTCGGCGGCCATGCAGGCCTTGACGACCTCCGCGTGCAGCGGGTTGGTGATGGCCGAGGTCATGCCAGAGGCAATCGCCATGGTCAAGAAACCGGCGTTGATGCCATTGCGTTCCGGCAGTCCGAAACTGACGTTGGACGCGCCACAGGTGGTGTTGACCTTGAGTTCAGTGCGCAGACGATGCACCAGCCGCATCACTTGTACGCCTGCCTGATTGATAGCGCCGATCGGCATCACCAGCGGATCGACCACGATGTCACACGCCGGAATGCCATAGTCAGATGCTCGTTCAACGATTTTCTTGGCCACAGCAAATCGCACGTCCGGGTCCTGGGAGATCCCGGTTTCGTCGTTCGATATGGCGACCACTGCCGCACCGTATTTCTTAACCAAGGGCAGCACGGTTTCGAGCCTATCCTCTTCGCCTGTGACGGAGTTGACCAGCGCCTTGCCTTTGTAAACCGCCAACCCTGCTTCCAGAGCCGCCACGATGGACGAGTCGATCGACAAGGGCACATCAGTAACCGACTGGACCAACTCGATGGCACGAGCCAGCAAAGCAGGTTCATCGGCCAAGGGGATACCGGCATTGACGTCGAGCATGTGGGCACCCGCCTCGACTTGGGCCAGAGCGTCCGCGATCACCCGGCTGTAATCACCAGCGACCATCTCGGCTGCCAAAATTTTGCGTCCCGTCGGGTTAATGCGTTCGCCGATGATGACGAAGGGCCGGTCAAAGCCGATCACGACCTCCCGGGTCGCAGAACTGATCACGGTGTCTGTCATGCTGTTTCCTTTGAGTTTGATAGGGGGACGTCTCGGCCTGGGTACCAGGGCACACGCCCCGCCAGTACGCCGGACCGGTCGACGATTTCCGGCACAGTGTCTTCCTGCCGATAAGCCATAATGTGCACGCCGGAAACGCCTGTGATCTCGCGCACTTCCTGAATGATGTCGACGCAAATTTGCCGGCCCTCCACGGCCGGCTTTTCTGCACCGGCCATGCGCTTGATGACCGAGTCCGGGATGTGTATGCCTGGCACGTTGGTGCGCATCCATTCGGCCGCCTTCGCGGTACGCAAAGGCCCGACACCGACCAGAATAAAGACCTTGCCGGCCAATCCGAGGTCCTCCACCATCAGCATGAAGCTTTTCAGGCGGGGCACGTCGTAACAATACTGCGTCTGGATGAACTGAGCGCCAGCGGCGACCTTTTTGGCCAGGCGCTGGGCGCGCCATTCAAAAGGCAGTCCGAAGGGGTTGGCCGCCGCGCCAAAAAAAACACGCGGCGCGAACGTGACCTTGCGCCCGCTTTGAAAACGGTGCTCGTCCCGCATCGTTCTGCCAATTTCGAGCAGCGACATGCAGTCCAGATCAAATACTGGTTTAGCCTGTGGGTGGTCGCCAGACTGGACGCCATCGCCGGTCAGGCACAGCATGTTGGCCACGCCCATAGCCGCACCACCCAAAATATCGCCTTGAATGGCGATGCGGTTCTTGTCACGGCAGGAAATTTGCATCACAGGCGCATAACCGACACGGGTCAACAAGGCGCAGACCGCCAAGCTGGACATATGGCAATTGGCACCGCTGCCATCGGTGGCGTTGATTGCGTCGACATAGCCGTCGAACACACGAGCACGCCGGTAGACGTCTTCCGGATCGGCGGAATCAGGTGGGTCCAGCTCCGAGGTAATCGCAAATGCACCACTGCGCAACACACGCTCCAACCGGCCCGGCGAGGTATGTCCAGGCAGGATGGGCAGCGGGTAACCCGGAACTGGTTCGTCCTCGAATTTCATCGCGCAGCCCCGGTTTTGAGCGCGGCCTTGTCACGCGCCACCTTGAGCCAGGACGAGCGGCCTTCCAACCGGCGGTCCACTGCAATCTGCACGACCCGAATTGCCGCCTGACCTTCGCGCATGCGCTGGCTGCCTTCATACGCCTCAACCCAAACACAGCGCATCTCAGGTTTGACTTCGCAATTGCCGTTGGCCCGAACCCCACCACACGGACCATTGCGCAGACTCTTTGGGCAGTTCATGGAGCATGACATGCCGGTGGAGCTCAAGGCACACTGGCCGCACATTTGACAATCAAACAAAAAGCCTTTGACGACTTTCTCCAGGGCTGCCACGGGTTTTTCCAAGCGCTCATAGCCAATCCTGCGCCACAACGGATCCAGAGCCACGACAACGTGTTCAAACGCTTGGTAGAACTGCTCCAAGGCGCCAGCATGACGCACCGACCACCGACGCACCGAGTACATCAGGCGTCCCCTGGGGTAACCTCAGGAGCAACCGTAGGCACATCCACGGGTGCCTCAAGCCCATGCGCCCGGATTAGCCGCAAAAGGTCGACGTCCGAGTAGCGAGCCTCAATGCGCTGCGCTTCAGCCTCGGCTTCAGCTTGAATGTCATCACCACATCGCCGCGGTTCACTGCGCTTCCAGTCCGCCAGATAGTCGCCAGAGCTGGCTTTCCCGGCACGCATGGCGGCTCGGTCAACGGCTTCCTGGAAACGATGAGAGAGTTGCACCTTTGCAGTCTCCCGTCCCAACTTGACGAGTACCTGCGCCGGCACATCGCGCCACGAAATCACAATCAGCTTCGCCACACCATTACTCCTTGATTCACGACCTTCAGGCTGCGTTCCAGCCCGCCATAACCCGTCACCAGGTAATCAAACGTCAAACCCAATCTCTTGGCCGCCGCGCGAGCGGCCGTCATTCTTTCGTTATCAGGCACCTGAGCCAAGTACACCAACTTTCGGTAGTTGCCAAATAGCGTTGCCAACAAGGACGGGTGCCGATCCAGCCCCAGGCCGCGCACCACCAAGCGCTCGAAATGTTCCAGCAGGAAGTCCGTCAAGTAAAAGGTACCGAGCTCTTTTTCCGACAAGGCATCAAACGCTTCGCTGCCGGCAAAAAATTCATAGCAGTGCGCTCCAGAAATACGCTCGACCTGCTCATCCTGCAACACCTTATCCAGCAAGCCACCCGTGCCACAGTCGCCATAGGCGACAAAGATACTCGAGTAGTCGCTACGGTTAGCCTGTATCTTGGCTTTGACCGCAGCTGGAATTTTCTCCGGACGGTTGTGCAACTCGGCGGGCAGGCACTGCACATCCATGTACGGCCAGTCGTTGAGTTTGCGCAGCGCCACGATCTCCCTGGCCAGTGCGCCGCAGGCAATGATCAAGCAGCGAGGCACGACCTGATCGCCTCAGGCGCGCGCAGCAGCGCGACGGGCGGCAATCAAGGTCTTGGCGGTTTCAACCGCAATGCCGGCATCGCGGCAGTAAGCATCCGCACCCACTGCCCGCCCGAACTCTTCGTTGAGCGGAGCGCCTCCGACCAGCACGATGAAGTCGTCACGCAGGCCTTTTTCTTTTAAGGTGTCGATCACAACCTTCATGTAGGGCATGGTGGTCGTCAGCAGGGCCGACAAGCCGAGAATGTCCGGCTTGTGCAGTTCCAGAGCTGCCAGGTATTTCTCTACCGGGTTGTTGATGCCCAAGTCAATCACTTCAAACCCTGCACCTTCCATCATCATGCCGACGAGGTTCTTGCCAATGTCATGGATATCGCCCTTGACCGTGCCGATCACCATCTTGCCAATCGGCTCCACACCGGTCTCAGCCAGCAGTGGGCGCAGTATTTCCATACCGCCCTTCATGGCATTGGCAGCCAAGAGCACTTCCGGGACGAACAGAATGCCATCGCGGAAGTCAACACCGACAATCCGCATTCCCTCAACAAGAGCGTCATTCAGCACTCGGTCAGCTGACCAGCCCCGCTTCAAAAAAATATTGGTAGCGTCGATGACCTCATCACGTAAGCCGTTGTAGAGGTCGTCGTGTACCTGCTCTGTCAGTTCCTCGTCGTTCAGAGTATTCAGGTCAAGATCATCATCAAAGTCTTCTGCCACGGTTTACTCCTCTTGTGTCATGGTGAAACTGCCCGGCCTGGCCAGCGTTTTCGAATAAAGAAAATGTTACGGGCCCACAGTGAGGCCAGCTAATAGATTAGCGACTTCCATTATCGTGCAGCGACATGACAATGGCTCATGCGCGACATGCAACAGAAGCCGGGTTAGTCGCCGCAGTCCAAGCTACCGTCGTACCGAGACAACCTCGCCGACTTTCTTTACCTAAACTGCGATCCCCAGATTGGTGTCTACGCCACATCACCGACTTTATCCAATCAACACAGCGCTGACAACACATGAATGTTCCTCTCGAAGGCAAGCCTCACTACATTTTGAATGCCACCTGCGACAGTCGCATGGGTACAGTCGCGGCAGTTTCTGGCTTCTTGGCCTCGCGAAAATGCTATATCACTGATATGCAGCAGTTTGACGATGTGTTGACAGGTCGCTTTTTCGTCCGGGTTAGCTTTTACGGAGATCCCGCTCAGACGCCAGAGCTAAGTGAACTGAAAGCTGAGTTCCTGGAAGTCGCAGAGCGGGAAGACATGGAATGGGCCATCCACGACGATGAGAAAAAGCCCAGGGTCCTGATCATGGTGTCTAAGTTTGACCATTGTCTGAACGACTTGCTTTACCGCCATCGCACCGGCGAACTCAAGATGGACATCACCACAGTGATCTCGAACCATCCTGATCTGCGGCATATGGCTGAGGGGCACAACATCCCGTTTCTCTGCTTACCTGTTACGCCCGAAACCAAGGCTGCCCAAGAACAACAATTGTTAGACGTTGTGTCTGCCACCAAAAGCGAATTGGTTGTTCTGGCGCGCTATATGCAGGTGCTCTCTGACGACCTGTGCCGAAGCCTGCGTGGGCGAGCGATAAATATCCACCACTCGTTCCTGCCCGGTTTTAAAGGTGCCAAGCCCTACCACCAAGCCCATGCGCGCGGAGTCAAGTTGACGGGCGCCACTGCCCACTATGTCACTGCTGATCTGGATGAAGGGCCGATCATTGAACAAATCGTCGAACGCGTCGATCACACCTTTACGCCTGAGAAACTGGCAGCGGCAGGGCGCGACTCGGAGTGCCGAGCGTTGGCAGCAGCAGTGAAGTTTCATATCGAACGCCGTGTCTTCCTGAATGGCAGCAAGACAGTGGTTTTCCGCTAAAGCAGTGACGGCCGAAAACGGCCAAAGACATTAGGCCTTACCGCCACTGAACGTGGTACGTCGACTTAGTTGACGCTCGGCGCTGGGCGTGTGGCCAAACAAATTCCGATAGCACTTGGAAAAGTGGGGTGGCGACTGGAACCCGCAAGCCACAGCGATGTCCATGATGGACATGGCTGTCTGCAACAGCAGGGTTCGCGCTCGACGAAGCCGCATATCCAGGTAATATTTGGTTGGAACCTCGCCCACGTAACGCTTGAAGAGGCGTTCGATCTGACGGCGCGACACCCCGACCAAGGCGGCAATCTCATCGAGCGACAGGGGCTCCTCAATGTTGCTTTCCATCAAGGCAGCAGCCTCGATCAGGTTTTCATGGAAGAGCCCTACTCTGGCCTGCAGAGGCACATGCTGGCGGTCCTGATCATTGCGGATCCGGTCGAGGATGAACTGTTCAGAAATCATCGGGGCGATATCGCGTCCCAACTGGTCTTTGATGATGTTGAGCATCAGGTCCAGTGGTGCAATGCCCCCGGAACACGTGTAACGATCCCGGTCAATGGCGAAGAGTTGATCAGAGAAAATCACCCGCGGAAACTGCTCTTGCAGGGCGGACATGTTTTCCCAATGGATGACCGCTTTGTACTTGTCCAGCAAGCCAGCCTTTGCCAGCGCATAGCCGCCCGTACACAGGGAGCCCAGCGCCACATGGCGTTGCGCCAAGCGCCGCAACACAGACAGAAGCTCCAATGTCACGGCCTGCTCAACGTCCACCCCACCGCACACAAAAACAATATCGACTGCCCCGACGGTCTCAATGAGCTGCGTCGGTGAAATGGACAGACCACTGCTGGCCCGCTGCGGGGAACCATCCAGACTGGCAATGGTCCAGTGGTAAACATCTTCTTGGGTGACCCGATTCGCCATTCGCAGCGCCTCGACAGCAGTCGAGAGCGCAATCAGCGAATAGTTTGGCAGGGTCAGAAAGACAAAACGGCGTTTTAGCAACGGATTTTTTAAATCTCTTGCAAACGTTGTCATCATCGGGCCTTTTGCAACTGGAAAGTCGGAACCCTCTATGGTGTTGGAGTTGCCAAGGTCACGCGCTGCGTGTCAGACGCTTTTTTGCATCTCTCGGCACAAAAACCTTGCCTCCGCCATTCCCGGGCTTGACGCCCATTGGCTTGCCAAACGTCGGCTTGCGCGCGCCAAAATCATCACGCGGTGCGGCCGACGGAGCCCGGTCGCCCGCAAAGCGATCGTTAAATCCACCTTTGCGCTCGTAGCTGAAGCCTTCGCGGGGAGCTGCCGGGCGAGCATCACGCTGACCAAAACTGGCCGCAGCTTGCCCCGGGAATCCAGGTGCACCAAAATCACGCGGAGCGTTGGCGCTGCGGTCAGAGGGTCCATGCCGATTACCACCAAAGCCAGCAGGGCGACCAGCCCCGAACTTGCGATCGCGCGAGTGATGGTCACTGCTGCCACGGCTGTCACGCCCGCCAAAATTCGAGTTGGGGCGCGAATCCGGAAAACGCTGTTGCGGCTCAAGGCCAGGAATAACTTCGGCCTTGAACTGCTGTCGGCTGTAGGCTTCAATATCAAAAATTTTGCGACGGTCACGGAATTCGGCAAACGTCACGGCCAGTCCGTCGCGCCCGGCACGACCGGTACGTCCAATTCGGTGCGTGTAATCCTCGGCCTTCATCGGCAAGCCGAAATTAAACACATGGCTGATGGTCGGCACGTCAATGCCACGTGCAGCGACATCGGTAGCAACAAGAATTTGCACTTGTCCCTGCCGTAAGGCCATGAGCCGGCGGTTACGCAAGCCCTGGCTGAGCGCGCCGTGCAAAGCCACCGCAGAAAAACCATCTTGCTGCAAATCGTTGGCCAAACCGTCGCATTCAATCTGGGTACTGGCGAAAACAATGGCTTGATTGATCGTCGTGTCGCGCAGCCAGTGATCCAGCAACTTGCGCTTGTGCTGGGCGTTGTCGGCCCAAAACAAGACCTGCTTGATATTCACGTGTTTGTCTTGGGGTGAGTCAATCGTGATCCGCTGTGGCTCCCGCATAACCCGTGCAGCCAACTGCTGAATACGGGGGGCAAACGTCGCACTGAACATCATGGTCTGCTGACGCTGAATCGTAAGTTGGTTGATCTCAGCCAAATCATCAGAAAAACCGAGGTCAAGCATACGGTCGGCTTCATCAACCACCAGAAACTGAACTTGATCCAGCTTTATTTGCATCGACCGCTGCAGGTCGAGCAGTCGCCCAGGCGTAGCAACCACGAGGTTAGCGTTTTGCAGTTTAGCAATCTGCAATTGGTAGGGCATGCCACCCACAATGTTGGCGATGCGCAAGCCTCGGCAATGTTGCACCAGATCGATGGCATCATGCGCCACTTGCTGCGCAAGCTCGCGTGTCGGACACACAATCAATGCGCCCGGGGCAACAGTCGAAAAATTACGGGGGTTGGTCGGATCCTTGCGCTTACCACGCTTCGGTGGCGCCTCGCCCTTGGCAAGCGCGTCAGCCACTGCCGATTCGAAATCAGCACGTTCCTTAGCTTCGGCCTGCACCTGCTGGGTCAATAGAGTGTGCAAAACCGGCAGTAAAAATGCGGCCGTTTTGCCACTACCCGTCTGGCTGGAGACCATAAGGTCCACAAAGCGCGTACCTGGCTGAACACCATCGACCCCCTCCATAGCAAGTGGGATGGTCTTATGCTGGACAGTCGTCGGCTGGGTAAAGCCCAGGTCCTGCACCGCACGGATCAACTCCGGAGCCAGCCCGAAGGCCAAAAAGCCGTTGGGGATCGCTTCGATAAGCTCCGCAGGTTCCAAGGCGCCTGTGCTTGCATCAGAAGAATTAATGGGAAAGTCTTCGACCGACAAGGAATCGTCAGCCGCTTTAAAAGCGTCAGTCATAAATTTACTCACACGCGAGCACCGCCCGTTAGGCAATGGCTCCGTCAATGGTTAAAAAACATCAACCATCAAACGAAACCTGCTTTGACCGATAAAAAACTAGGTCGAAGCGGGGGCCTTTTAGAGCCGTTTTGCTGAAGCAAACTTGGCGTAGGCCGTGTGAATGAAGGGAGATGCGCAAATACGCGTCGCTGATTACAACGCAGCCCTAGATTATGGCACACAATCCCACGAGGCTAGGCCGCGAGCTTGAGAAAGTACTCTCGGTAGTGCACCAGCTCATCGATGGACTCCTGCACATCAGCCAAAGCCGTGTGCCGCTGCTGCTTTTTGAATGCGTTGTAAACCTCGGGCCGCCAGCGCTTGGCCAACTCCTTGAGCGTGCTGACATCCAGATTTCGATAATGGAAAAATGCCTCCAGCTCTGCCATGTACTTGGCCAGAAATCGCCGGTCCTGGCCAATGCTGTTGCCACACATCGGACTTGTCTTTTTGGGAAGGTACCGGCTCAAGAAGTCCAAGATGATTTTCTGCGCTGCTTGCTCAGACAAGCTGGAAGCTTTTACTTTGTCGATCAGTCCACTTTTTCCGTGGGTGCCCCGATTCCAGGCATCCATGCTGGCAAGTTGTTCGTCACTTTGATGAATCACAAGCACTGGCCCCTCAATGCGGGGCTCGAGCCTGGGCCCTGTAACTACGACAGCGATTTCAATGATCCTGTCATGTTCAGGATTGAGGCCAGTCATCTCACAATCCAGCCAAACAAGATTTTGGTCTGACTTGGCTAGCACTGCCCGCTGGAGGCCGTCGGTATTTGAATCCATAGTCTGAATTGTCACCGATGCCCTAAACTCCGTGCTCATGCTCGCTGTAACCAACGCCCCCAATTTGGCTCTGAACCTGACCTATGCTTTCGCAGCCATGCTGTTGGTCAACTTGTTGTTGAAATTCTGGCTGCTGTCGCGGCAAATCCGTCATGTTGCCTACCACCGCTATGAAGTTCCATCCGCCTTTTCAAACATCGTTACTCTGACCTCACACCAGAGGGCCGCCGACTACACCATCTCCAAATTACGATTAGGTCTGGTGGAACTGGCGCTGGGCGCTGCGGTCTTGCTGGGCTGGACCTTGCTGGGCGGTCTGTCGGCACTGAATCAGTTCTTGTTGGGTTGGTTCGGCGCCAGCGGTTTGGGTCAGCAGTTGGCACTTCTCGGTGCATTCGTCCTGATTAACAGTGCAATTGATCTGCCGCTTGGCCTGTACCAGACTTTTGTTCTGGAGGCTCACTTTGGCTTCAACAAGACGACGCCCAAACTGTGGCTGATCGATCTCGTGAAGTCGAGCATGGTTGGCATGGCGATCGGTCTGCCAATCGCTTTTTTGATTCTGTGGTTGATGGGCGCAGCGGGCGCGCAGTGGTGGGTCTGGGCTTGGGGCGCTTGGGTGGGGTTAAACCTACTGCTGATGTGGCTGTTCCCGACTTTTATTGCACCTATGTTCAATCGTTTCACGCCCCTGGAAGACCAGGCGCTCCGAGAGACGGTAACGCGCTTGATGACACAGTGCGGCTTTGCGAGCAAAGGCCTTTTCGTCATGGACGGTAGCAAGCGCAGCGCCCATGGGAACGCCTATTTCACGGGATTCGGCTCTGCCAAACGAGTGGTGTTTTTCGACACTTTGTTGGCCAAGTTGTCAACAAAAGAAGTTGCTGCTGTGCTGGCACACGAGCTTGGACATTTCAATCATCGCCACATACGTCAGCGCATGCTTTTTCTTTTTGCACTCAGCCTGGCAGGTTTCGCACTGCTGGGCTCGCTCGCCAGCCACTTCTGGTTCTATGCTGGACTCGGGGTACAACCCAATCTAGGTAGCCCTAACGATGGACTGGCCGTGCTTTTGTTCATGTTGACTGTCCCGGTAATTAGTTTTTTCATCACGCCACTCCTGTCCTGGATGTCACGCCGGCACGAATTCCAGGCAGATGCCTATGCAGTTGCGCATACCAGCGGCGAAGACCTTGCTGCCGCGCTGCTCAAGCTCTATGACGACAATGCTTCAACTCTAACGCCTGACCCAATTTACGCGCGGTTTTATTACTCACATCCACCGGCGTCAGAGCGCCTGGCCCACCTCTCCCAACCCTCCGCGACGAATGCATCATGAAGGTCCCGCTCAAGAAAAAAGACTGGTCTAGTGAACGTCGGCGCAGCATGACGGCCACTGAGCTCGTGACCCATTTAGCGAAGCTGGAAGGATGGCGCCTGACGGGCGACGGACCAACACTCTCCATAGAGAAGACGTTTTCATTTGTCAACTATTACGAGACCATGGCATTTGTGAATGCAGTGGCCTTGGTAGCCCACATTCAAGACCACCACCCTGAGTTATCGGTGCAATACGGGCAATGTAAAGTGTGCTTCAACACCCATGATGTGCTGGGCATCTCAAGCACCGACTTTGATTGCGCCGCACAAATAGACGCCTTGCTGACATGAGCATGCACCTGGCGTCTGTACGCTGATGGCGTCTGAGCCCTTGTCCGAGGGATTGATTGTTGCCAACCATGGCAGGCATTTTATGGTCGAAAAGTCTGACGGTGACCGACTGATCTGCCACTCACGCGGCAAGAAAAGCCTGGGCGTTGTAGGGGACAGAGTGCTCTGGCAAGCCACTGGTGACGAAGGTACGATTGAAAAGATTGAGGCCAGGCGTAACCTATTTTTCCGGCAGGACGACATGCGAACCAAATCGTTCGCGTCGAACTTGGACCAAATACTGATCCTAATTGCAGCCGAACCGGCTTTTTCCAGCAGCCAACTCTCACGCGCTTTGGTTGCAGCCGAGGCCGCCGGCATTACGCCCGTCATTGCGCTCAATAAAAGTGATTTAGCTCAACCATTCGCGCAAGCTTGGGGCTGGCTGGAGCCCTACCGCCGCATGAACTATCGGGTCCTAAGTTTGACCCTTCGGCTGACCGGTGAAGCAGAACGAGCGGCTCTATTAAACATCTTCGACGGCAAGACTACGCTTGTACTTGGGCCATCGGGATCGGGTAAAAGCACTTTGATCAACCTGCTTAAGCCCGGTGCTCTAGCGCAAACAGGTGAAATTTCACAAGCTCTGAACTCTGGCAAGCACACCACCACGCGGACCACTTGGTACTGGGTCGATGACCAACACACAACAGCACTGATCGATTCACCTGGCTTCCAAGAATTCGGCTTGAACCACATTGAGCCAGCGAAACTGGCGCACTATATGCCCGATCTGCAATCGCATGCCAGCGACTGTAAGTTTTACAACTGCAGCCACCTGCATGAACCCGGCTGCAGTGTCATTTCTGCCCTGGAATCAAGCTCTAATCCGTATGGAATAAGCATCAATCGCTATAAAATTTATAGCGAACTCCACGCTGAACTTTGCGGCCTGTCCCGTTACTGAGCCCCTGGAATTAGCCCAGCAGGCGGGCTAGTGTCAATAAGGCCAACAGCAAGATCCACATCACCACCGTCCGCCAAACCAAACCCACAATCACGGCCATATGGGCCAACTCCGGGCTTTGCCCGCTGGGGTGAACCGATACAAACGCGGAATCAGGCTCAGCAGGGCTTGCATTGTCCGCCTTGGTGAAACTCACGTCGCCATTTCCAAGCCGAATATTTACTGCGCCGGCGGTGGCCGCCAAGATCAGGGCATCGTTGTCGCCATCGAATTGACGCTCATGCTGCCGCCAACCATCCATGGCTTCCTCAAAGCTTCCAACAACGGCAAAACTGACGGACGTGATACGTGCAGGAATCCAGTCAATCAAACGCCATGCATTGCCCGCTGTCGTCTTAAGCGCTTCACTGACCGGCTGATGATGCGTTTTGCTGTCTTGCAACCAATAGCGCGCGACAAACTCACTAACCCTGTACAAAACCGCGCCGGCCGGACCAAAGCCAAAGGCCGCCAACACGGAAAACCAGGCCAGCACACCAAAAACATGCCGATGCGCCGCGATCACAGAGTGCTCAATCACATGGCGTACGATCTCACTCTGAGGCAGTTCGCGTGCGTCTATGCGCTGCCAAGTGGCCAGTAGTTCCCGAGCGAGCCCCTCGTCCCCGTCGGCCAAAGCATCCCTGATCTGGGTAAAGTGAAAGCTGAATTGGCGAAATCCGAGCGTGACATACAGCACCGCCACACTCCAAAGCAAAGCAACAGCCCAGCCGAGAGCGAGGTCCAAAAGCCAATAAACGATCAGCGCAGCCGATGAAGGCACGCCCACCGAAAAGGCCCAAGTTAGCCACCCATGAACCGATTTTCCGGCATCAAAATTGCGTGCGCTCCAACGCACCCAAGCGCGTAACATGGCGTGGATGCGATTCCTTGGCCCAAGAGGCCGAGCCTGCTCGATCAGCAGAGCGAACAGCACAGAGATGAAGCTCATAGACACATGATAGCGGCAGCCCAGTTCAGGCTGACAGCATCCGGTAGAAGTTACGCAGCATTCCGGCTGTGGCACCCCAAATGAATCGCAGTTTCTCCCTGTCCTGGTAGGGCATAGCAAACCACTCGCGCCGTCGGCCCTCCGACTCGTAGGCGTGACGCTGATGGTGTGCTGGATTCATCAGGTACGCCAATGGCACCTCAAACACATCGGCCACCTCGTTGGAGTCAGGGCTTAGCGTAAAACCCGTTTCCACCAGCGCGACAACGGGGGTGATGATGAAACCAGTCCCGGTCCGGTAGTGAGGCAGCTGACCCAGCACCTGGATGAACGCCGACTCCAGGCCAACTTCTTCTTGGGCCTCACGCAAGGCAGTCGCGATGGCATCAGTGTCGAAATCTTCAGCCTTGCCGCCAGGAAAAGCAATTTGGCCCGAGTGGGTCGGCAAGTGCAGAGACCGCTCAGTCAGCAAGACCGTCGGTCGCCGCCGCATCACAATCGGAATCAACACCGAGGCATGCCGGGGCTGGCATTGGGACCAGGCTGGCTCGGCGGTCAGTTCGGGCACCCAGGGCGGTGGGGCAGCGAAGCGCTGCCGAAGAGCGGTTGGGACCAGAGCGATGGGGTCAACTGGTGGTAAGTGGCTGTCGACACCCTCTGCCGGGACGAGCCGAGGATCAAAACTTGGCGGGTTAGACAAGGGCGTCACGGGAGCATCAATGCATGAATTTCCGGGTGCACAATGAATAAAGCCGCCACAGGCATTTGCCGGGGCGGCTTGCTCATGCACAAAGAAATCAGGTGTTGACAGTCTTCTTGGCTGGCAACTTTTCTTTGATACGCGCCGACTTACCACTGCGGTCACGCAAATAGTAGAGCTTGGCACGGCGCACATCGCCGCGACGCTTCACCTCAATACTGGCGATCAACGGGCTATAAGTCTGGAAGGTTCGCTCCACCCCTTCTCCACTGGAAATTTTGCGCACAATAAATCCGCTGTTGAGACCGCGATTGCGCTTGGCAATCACGACGCCTTCATAAGCCTGCACCCGTTTCCGGCTGCCCTCAACCACATTGACGTTGACGATGACCGTGTCACCTGGCGCGAATTCGGGGATGGTTTTCCCCAAACGAGCAATTTCTTCCTGCTCAAGAGTTTGAATGAGATTCATAGTGTCCTCAATTGATCTTGGTCGCGCCAGCGTCGGAATGATGCAAATGCCTAACTGCGAAAGCAAAAAGGCGGCCGCCAGAGGATCTGTAAAGCCTTCTATTATAGCCTCCTGTCGACAATAGTGACACGTGGCTGTAAGACCTAATCGCACCAAGACACTGATGCTGTTGCGTTGTTTCAGCCACTTGCCAGGAGAAACGCTTCGTCTTTTGAGCTGAGCCTGCCGCCTCTGCGCGCGCGCTCGATTAGATCCGGCCGTAGGCGCAGCGTCGTCGCCAGTCGCTGCTGACGGCGCCACTGCTCAATATCAAGGTGGTTGCCCGACATTAAAACCTCTGGCACGGCTTGCCCAGCCCAGTGTTGGGGTCGGGTGTAATGAGGGCAGTCCAGCAGACCATCCAATTCAGGACTGAAGCTGTCCTGTTGGTGGCTAGCAGCAGTATTCAGTACACCGGGCTGCAAACGTGCTACCGCGTCAAGCAAGGCCATCGCTGCGATTTCACCTCCCGACATGACAAAGTCCCCAAGACTGATTTGGTGTGTAACATATTGATCAATAAAGCGCTGGTCTAAGCCCTCATAACGGCCGCAAATCAAGACCGCGCCTTCACTGCTGGCCCAACTTGCTACCGTTGCCTGGTCTAGCAATCGACCCAGTGGGGAAAACAGAACCACAGGAACCGGCGCAGGGCGCTGGAGGCAAATTCCTTCTAAACAACGCGCTAGGGGCTCAGCCATCATGACCATGCCAGGACCGCCCCCATAGGGACGGTCGTCGACGCGCTTGTAGTTGCCCTCTGAAAAATCGCGGGGGTTATTCAAGCGAACATCAATCTGGCCCGTCTCAAACGCGCGGCGGGTAATGCCGCTGCTCAAAAGAGGGGCAAAAAGCTCAGGGAACAAGGTGATGAGGTCAAACCGCATCGTCCAGCCTTAGTAGTCTGGCTGCCAATCGACTGCGATACGCCGATTTGCAAGATCGACTTGATCGATGTAAACGGCCACAAACGGAATCATCCGCTCCAATGCCTTACCCTCGTCCTGAAAGGACACGACCAACACTGTTTGCAGACCAGTGGCCAACAATTCATGAACCACACCCAAGGCGATCCCTTCACGATTGACGACGTCAAGTCCGATCAAATCTACCCAATAATATTCATCCACGCCTGGCATGGGAAAGCTGGAACGGGCTATATAAATACGGGCGCCACGCAACGCCTCAGCCCCATCCCGGTCTTCGACACCCTGGGCGGAAGCCACAACGGTATCTGCATGATGTTTGATGCCTGATATGACAAGACAGCCAGGACCAGAAAACGTTTTAGGCCCTTTTTCGGCTGGTAGCAAATACCAGCGCTTGGAAGAAAAAAGCGCCTCGGGATCGGCGCTATGAGGGAGAGCTTTGAACCATCCCTTAACTCCCCAGGCATCAGCAATGCGCCCGACTTCGATAGCGTCCGCCGGCAATTCGGCAGTTTCGAGGCCAGGCAGCATTACAGGGCTATCAGGCCGCCTTGCTGGCGGCCTGGCTAATCAGGCGTTCGACCGTCGGCGACGCTTGAGCACCAACGCCCCTCCAGTAGGTCAGTCGATCTTGGGCGATGCGGATACTTTCTTCACTGGCTGTGGCGATGGGGTTATAAAACCCGATCCGCTCGATAAACCGGCCATCTCGGCGAGTCCGCTTGTCAGCGACCACAATATTGAAAAACGGGCGAGCTTTTGCACCGCCACGGGCGAGTCGAATGACGACCATGATTTATCCTTCGGGATGCGGCGAGTTATTTCCGCAATTTACTTCAGCATTTAATCCAGCGTTTGAGACACGCGACATGACCACCCGGCCAGCGACACACTGAATAGCCCTCTATTATAACGCGAGCTCCTCTTATGCCCATCATTCGATCCAGCCATGACTCCGATATCCAGGCAATCACCGCCATCTATGCGCACCATGTGCGCCATGGGACCGGCACTTTTGAGATCGATCCGCCCTCCACCGCCGATATGGCGAGCAGGCGCGACGATGTCCGTGGGAAAGGGCTACCCTACCTGGTTGCCGCCGAAGGTGAGAAGGTGCTGGGGTTTGCCTATTGCAATTGGTTCAAACCACGGCCAGCCTATCGGTTTTCAGCGGAAAACTCCATTTACCTTGCTGCCGATGCGCATGGCCAGGGATTGGGCCGCGCGCTGCTCGCCGAGTTGGCGGCACAGGCAGAAAAGGCGGGTGTGCGCAAACTGATCGCTGTGATAGGCGACTCCGGCAACGCGGGTTCGATAGGGGTACACCGCTCGGTGGGCTTCCGTCACGTTGGCATACTCAAATCCTGCGGCTGGAAATTTGACCGTTGGTTGGATGTGGTCTTGATGGACAAGCCTTTGGGATGGGGCGAAGCCTGTCCGCCAGGCCCATAATGAGCGCCGATGAAGAATAAAACACTCGCAGCTTGGCTGGCCTTCCTGGGCGGTCCGTTGGGCCTGCACCGGTTTTATTTGTACGGAGCAACCGACATGCTGGCCTGGCTGCTGCCGCTTCCAACGGCGCTGGGACTCTATGGCTTGGAGCGAGCACAAAAATACGGTCTAGACGACCCTCTGAGTTGGGTATTCATCCCCTTGCTGGGGTTCACCATCTCGGGCTGCGCGTTGACAGCCATTGTGTATGCCCTGACTCCGACAGAAAAATGGAATGCCCAATTCAATCCGACAGCCTTGCCAAACGCAGCAGCCGGTCAAACCCAGTGGGTCACCATCGGCGCCGTCGTGCTGTCCTTGCTTATTGGCGCCACCGTGCTGATGAGCAGCATTGTGTTCAGTTTCCAGCATTATTTTGAGTTTCAAATCGAGGAAGCCCGCAAAATTTCACAATGAAATCAGTGCTCAAGTCAATAATTCATTAGGGTTACAGCTATATTTCTTATAGCACTTAGAAAAGTTGATTGCTCAGTCAGTAAGCCAGTGATGCAACCAAGCCACTGGCAGGAATGGTCAAAATCCAGGCCCCTAAAATGTTCGCAGCCACACCCCACCGGGCGGCACTGGCACGCTGAACTGAGCCCACGCCGACAATTGCTCCCGTGATGGTACGGGTGGTCGACACCGGAATGCCCAGCGCTGTAGCAAGAAAAAGCGTTACGGCGCCCCCGGTCTCCGCACAAAACCCGCCGACTGGCTTGAGCTTCGTAATCCGTTGCCCATGGTTTTGACGATGCGCCAACCCCCAAACATAGTGCCAGCGCCAATTGCAAAGTAACAGGTGATGATCGTCTAGGTGGGTGGCGACTTGTCGCCAGCAGTTGCATACCCGGTAGCGATCAGCAACATCCAGATAATACCGATGGTTTTTTGCGCATCGTTACCGCCATGACCGGGGCTGTAGGCGCCAGTCGAGAGTAACTGCATTCCGCGAAACCACTTGTCAACCTTGGCGGGTCGGGTCTTTCGGAGTCCCCATGCAGCCAGGACCGTAAAGCGCCATGGTTTCTGCCGAGTCTTGGATCAGATCGGCGACGTCATCCATCGTGTTAATCAGGCCATGAATCTACTCACGGTCGATAGGCGTGATGAAAGTCTTGTGAAGAGCCTTGTTGACCTCGTGCGTGACCCGATCGGCCGCGTGTTCTGCATTGTCAACATCACGGTCGTATTTTTCGCGCAGGGGCACATCGTTGTAGTTGGCCACCATCTCGGAAAAAGCACGTGCAGCCTCCATGATCAGGTCGGTATTCTGGTTGAACATGTCGAAAAAATTACCGTCACGCGGCAACAATTTGCCAAAAAACATGGCCGACTCCCGAGGGTTTGGCGTCATTTATTTGACAAATTTATGACAGGCTATCAGGTTACCCCCATGCCGCTGCATCACAGAGCAGTTCGACCAGCGCGAAAAATAAAAAATGGGACGCGTCCATCAACCACAGTGCAAACCAAAGGCAACCAAGCTTGGGATGTGTTCATGCCGCCCTGTTAGGCACCAATTCATTTGGCCGGCGCCTACAACATTTGATCAAAAAATGCAACTCACAAACTGTCCCAGACGCTGATGGACAGGGGCCAACAAAAGGCCCCACAGCGAGCGCTGTGGGCCTGTCAGTATGAACTCATCCCGGACTTGGGTGGGCTTGGAATCAGGCCGACACTGTGGAAGCGGCCTCCACATAATCCGGCACGCGGTCAAAGTTCAGGTATTGGTAGACCTGATCGCTTGCTGCAGTGAGTACGACCATGTCAGCCATGTACTCGGCTTTGGTAGGAATACGTCCTAGTTTGGAGCAGATCGCCGCTAGTTCGGCGCTGCCCAAGTAGACATTGCTATTTTTCCCTAGCCGATTGGGGAAATTACGGGTGGAAGTCGAAAACACCGTTGCGCCCTCTTTCACCTGCGCCTGGTTTCCCATGCAGAGGCTGCATCCCGGCATTTCCATTCGAGCTCCGGCTGAACCCAGCACACCGTAGTGTCCCTCATCGCTCAGTTGTTTGGCGTCCATTTTGGTCGGTGGCGCCATCCACAGCTTGACTGGAATGTCACGCTTGTTCTCGAGCAACTTGCTGGCCGCACGGAAATGACCGATGTTGGTCATGCACGAGCCGATGAATACTTCATCGATCTTAGCCCCGGCGACCTCTGACAATGTCTTAACGTCGTCCGGATCGTTCGGGCAGGCCACGATCGGCTCGTGGATGTCAGCCAAGTCGATTTCGATCACGGCAGCGTACTCGGCATCGGCGTCACCTTTAAGTAACTGCGGGTCGGCCAGCCAGGCCTCCATCGCCTTGATGCGGCGGTTGATGGTGCGCACGTCGGCATAGCCGATCGCAATCATCCACTTCAACATAGTGATGTTGCTGGTGATGTATTCGATGATGGGCTCTTTGTTCAGGTGCACCGTGCAGCCGCCAGCGCTGCGTTCGGCCGATGCGTCGCTGAGCTCGAAAGCCTGCTCCACCTTGAGGTCAGGCAGACCTTCGATCTCCAAGATGCGCCCCGAAAAGATGTTCTTCTTGCCCTGTTTGGCCACGGTCAGCAGACCGGCCTTGATGGCGTAGAGAGGAATCGCGTTGACCAGGTCACGCAGGGTGATGCCGGGCTGCATCGTGCCCTTGAAGCGCACCAGCACGCTCTCGGGCATGTCAAGCGGCATCACGCCGGTGGCGGCACCAAAGGCCACCAGGCCGGACCCGGCCGGGAAGCTGATGCCAATGGGGAAGCGGGTATGACTGTCGCCACCCGTGCCCACGGTATCAGGCAGCAGCATGCGATTGAGCCAGCTATGAATGATGCCATCACCAGGACGCAGGCTGATGCCACCCCGGTTGTTGATGAACTCGGGCAGTTCGTGGTGCATCTTTACATCGACCGGCTTCGGGTATGCAGCGGTATGGCAGAAAGACTGCATAACCAGGTCGGCGCTGAAGCCCAGGCAGGCCAAATCCTTAAGTTCATCACGCGTCATTGGACCAGTCGTATCCTGTGAGCCAACACTGGTCATGCGAGGCTCGCAGTAGGTGCCAGGGCGCACACCTTGCTGATGGCTGTTGACCAAGGGCAGACCGCAGGCGCGACCAACCATTTTTTGGGCTAAGGTAAAACCTTTACCCGAATCTACAGGATTGCTGGGCAAGCGAAATAAGGTGCTTACCGGCAAGCCCAGTGCCTCACGAGCCTTGGCCGTCAGACCTCGACCAATGATCAGCGGAATACGGCCGCCAGCTCGAACCTCATCAAACAGCACCTCGCTTTTGAGCTGAAACTCGGCGATTACCTTGCCGTCTTTGAGTGCCTTGCCGTCATAAGGCCGCAGTTCCACCACATCACCCATGGCCATCTGGCTCACATCGAGCTCGATCGGCAAGGCGCCAGAATCTTCCATTGTGTTGTAGAAAATTGGGGCTATCTTGTTGCCCAAACAGACGCCACCAAAGCGCTTATTCGGAACGAAGGGAATATCGTCGCCAGTAAACCAAAGGACCGAATTGGTGGCGGACTTGCGCGACGAGCCGGTGCCGACCACGTCACCAACATAGGCCACCAAATGGCCGCGGCCCTTGAGCTCATTGATAAACTTGACCGGTCCACGTTTGCCATCTTCTTCGGGGGTTACGCCAGGCCGGGCGTTTTTGTGCATAGCCAAAGCGTGCAAAGGGATGTCGGGGCGGCTAAAGGCATCAGGCGCGGGTGACAGGTCGTCGGTATTGATCTCTCCCGCCACCTTAAACACACTCAGGGTGATCGACTGTGGCACTGCCGGCCGAGAGGTGAACCACTCAGCGTCGGCCCAACTCTGCAGGACAGCCTTGGCGTGGACGTTACCCGCATCGGCCTTTTCCTTGACGTCATGGAACTGGTCAAACATCAGCAGCGTTTTCTTGAGGGCACTGGCGGCCACGTCAGCCACCGCCGTATCTTCTAGCATATCCACCAGCGGACTGATGTTGTAACCGCCCAGCATGGTTCCCAGCAATTCGGTGGCCTTTTGCCGCGACAGCAGAGGGCACTTCTCAGTGCCATGCGCCACCGCCGCCAAGTAGCTGGCCTTGACCTTAGCAGCATCGTCGACACCAGCTGGCACGCGGTAGGTGATCAACTCGACAAGTGTTGCCTCTTCGCCGGCTGGCGGCTGCTTCAGCAACTCGATTAACTCGCTGGTCTGCTTGGCCGATAAGGGCAGAGGGGGAATACCCAAGGCGGCGCGCTCGGCAACATGGACTCGGTAATTTTGCAACATGATGTTCTCCTTTTCAATTGATAAAAATAAGTTCAACCTCTGTAAGACGTTGCCCCATCACCAGCTCTTGTGTCATGGCCGGGGCGCTGGCTCAGCGGTTAGCATAAAAAAGGCCCGGGCCTCGTTCGGCAGTGCGGTGCCAGTCTGCTGGGCGCGCTCCAACAAGTGCCAAAAATAGCGATAACTGGCTCGATCCTGCAAAACGCCCCGGTCCGATATAGGCGCCCAGTCCGCCCTTTGGGCAGCCACCAGAATGCGCGTCGCCTGTTCAATTTCACCGGGCTCTGGGGCGAACGCCTCAAGAATCGGTCTAATCTGGGCCGGATGAATGCTCCACATGCGGGTGAATCCAAGTGCGCGACTGGCCTTCCTGGCCGCAGCGCGCAACCTCGCTACGTCAGTAAACTCGGTTACCACGCAATGCGCCGGCACTTTTCCATGGGCATGGCACGCGGACGCAATTTCCAGCTTGGCACGCAACACCAAGGGATGGTTGAATTGATCGAGAGCAGCGTCGCCACGCCCTTGGTCCAAGCCCATGGCAGTAGCTGGTATTGCGCCGCCATGGGCAGAAACGAAGTCCATCAGACCAAAACTCAGCGACTGCACGCGCACATGCGCGGCGATCTCAAAGACTTGCTGAACCGCCGCAGGTGACTCAATCAAGACGTGCAACGGCAAGGGTCCCTGCCGTTCAGATCTGGCCGCCATATGGTCTATCCATTGCACAGCCCGCTCGAGCGCGGAGAGCGACTCAAGCTTGGGGATCATGACGTGGCAGAGCGCCTCAGCGGCCGTACCGACAATCGTCGCCACGTCTTGTTCGAAAGCCGGGTGGTCGACCGGGTGAACGCGTACCGCCACCCTGGGCTGGCCGCGGCTAGGATCAACCGACGCCCGCGCCAAGGTAGCGCGAGCCAGGTCTGCCACCATCAGGGCATGGTCATGCTCACCGCCAATCGGCGCACCGTCCTCACAGTCGAGCGTCACATCAAAGGGGCAGGCACCGAACTCCTCGGTCATCGTGGCCTGCAAGGCCAGACTTTTGCGCATCCGGGCTTCGACGCCACAGTAGTGGTCACAGACCGGAATTGGGCTGCCCACGCTTTGCGCGCCAAGGAGCACGTCACGAGGTGTTTGCATGGCTGATCGGTCGTCCCGTGCCCAGCAAGACGAGGTGGGTCACGCGACCTAAAGCAGATGCGCCACGCCAGCCTGCTCGTCTTGCAGTTCCTTGAGGGTCTTGTTGATGCATTCCTGACTGAATGCATCCACGGGCAGACCCGCTACGGGAAGGTATTCACCCCCATCACAAGTGACTGCAAATCCAAACATGGTGTCTTTAGGGATGCCATATTGACCATCGGACGCGATGCCCATCGTGACCCATTTTCCATTGGTCCCGAGCGCCCAGTCACGCATATGGTCAATGGCGGCATTGGCAGCCGAAGCAGCAGAAGAAACGCCCCGCGCAGCAATGATGGCCGCACCGCGCTTACCAACTGTGGGTAAAAAGGTATTGACGTTCCAGTCATGGTCATTAATGCAGTCCTTAACGCTGACGCCGTCAATGGTGGCGAAACGGTAATCCGCGTACATGGTCGGCGAATGGTTGCCCCAGACTGCCAGTTTTTCAATCGCCGCTACCGGCTTACCAGTCTTCTGTGCCAGTTGGCTCAACGCGCGGTTGTGGTCTAGGCGCAGCATGGCAGTGAAGTTCTTGCGCGGCAGGTCTGGCGCGCTTTTCATGGCGATATAGGCGTTGGTGTTGGCAGGATTACCGACCACCAGCACCTTCACATTGCGGCTGGCGACAGCGTTCAAGGCTTTTCCCTGGGCAGTGAAAATCTCAGCATTAACGGCCAGCAACTCCGCGCGCTCCATGCCAGGGCCGCGTGGGCGCGAGCCGATCAGCAGAGCGTAATCCACATCTTTGAAAGCAGTCATAGGGTCGCCGTGGGCTTCCATGCCGACCAGCAGGGGGAAAGCGCAATCCTGCAACTCCATCATCACACCCTGCAACGCCTGTTGCGGCTTTTCCATGGGTACTTCTAGCAACTGCAGGATGACGGGTTGGTCCTTGCCTAGCATTTCGCCAGAGGCAATACGAAAAAGGATGGCATAGCCGATTTGACCTGCGGCACCGGTCACTGCGACGCGGACGGGCTTTTTGCTCATGGTAAAAACTCCAGAAGTGTAGAAAAACAGGGCGGGCGACGCCGACTGATCATGCCGAGCACCGCAGATTCGGCGCGCAGTGTACTCTGGAAAACCCTTAGCCGTCAACTTGTCTTATGTCTTATATAAGATATCATTCAATGCCTATGGTTCATCCAAGCCGCCACTCATTTGCCATGGCCTCAACCGCTTTTACTTCTCCCGAGAACCACGTCACTGAAGGCAACGCCAACACCGTGGCACCTTCAGTAGCACCTGCCTTCAGCCCGCTGTACCAGCAAATCAAGGGCCTGATCCTTAACAGCCTGCGTGTCGGCGAATGGAAACCAGGGGAAGCTATACCGAGTGAAATGGATTTGGCCGCGCGTTTCAAAGTCAGCCAAGGGACGGTCCGCAAAGCCATTGACGAGCTTGCCGCCGATAACCTGGTGGTGCGACGACAGGGCAAAGGAACTTTTGTAGCGACCCATGCCGAGCGCCAAGTTCAATATCGATTTCTCAAATTAATGCCCGACAGTGGCGACCTCAGCCTAGAGGGCCCAGCACAACGCCAAATTGTTGATTGCAAGCGTCTTCGCGCGCCCTCGGATGTCGCGCGCGGACTGGCTTTGCGTCCAGGCGACGCCGTGCTCCAAGTGAAGCGCGTACTGTCTTTTGCCGACAAGCCGACAATCCTTGAAGACCTCTGGCTCCCGGGCGTGCCATTTAAAGGTCTGACCGCTGACCGGCTACGTGGCTACGAGGGGCCGATGTACGCTTTGTTTGAGACAGAATTCGGGGTGCGGATGGTGCGCGCCGAAGAAAAAATCCGCGCCATCAGCGCCGACCATGTGCACAGCCAGCTCTTGAGGGTGGCGCCAGCGACACCTTTGCTGAGTGTCGAGCGTATTGCGTTCACTTACCACGACCTCCCCATGGAACTCAGGCGCGGACTTTACGTGACCGATACCCATTACTATCGAAACGAGCTGAATTGAGTTGAGCCTAAGATTTCGCATCTGAAGGACAAATTGAAACCTTGACGTCAGTTTGTTGCGGTGCAATAGAATTTACTCGTCAGCGATAACCATAAAGACAGTGTTTTTACCCCCAGGAAAGTCCAGCCATGACCGAGATTGACTCACAGGCGCCAGCAAAGCGGCCCGAATTCCGCAACATCAACGCGTTCAAGGACCTTCCCAGCTACCGACTGCCGCCTGCAGGCTGGGTGTCAATCTTGCACCGCATCAGTGGCGCCATCATGTTTATGTTGTTGCCCTTTGTGATCTGGATGTTTGATACCTCGGTATCGTCGGAAATTTCCTTCCTGAAGTTCAAGTCCGCATTCAATGTCGGCCTGCTGGGACTGCCGGGCGTGATCTGGAAATTGCTGGCGCTGGCCCTGATCTGGGCCTACCTTCACCACCTGATCGCTGGCTTGCGTCACCTGTGGATGGATGCTCGGCACGCTGTCAGCAAAGAATTCGGCAAGTCATCGGCACTGCTGACCCTAGCTTTGGGCTCCGGCCTCACGCTGGTGTTGGCACTTAAATTGTTCGGTCTCTATTAAGGCGCATGACCATGGCAGTTAACTACGGCTCCAAACGCATCGTTGTCGGTGCACATTACGGCTTGAGAGACTGGTTGGCGCAACGCGTCACGGCGGTCCTAATGGCCCTGTTCACACTTTTGGTCCTGGGGCAGTTACTGGGATCGAAAGGTCCCATTGGCTACTACACCTGGTCTGGGATTTTTTCAGCCCAATGGATGAAGGTATTGACCTTTACGGTGATTCTGGCACTGCTGTACCACGTCTGGGTCGGCATGCGCGACATCTGGATGGACTACGTAAAGCCAGTCGCCGTGCGGCTATCGCTGCAGGTCTTCTCTATAGTCTGGCTGGTCGGATGCGCCGGCTGGGCCATTCAAGTGCTTTGGCGTCTTTGACGCGGCCGTGACCCTGGCGTCTCCGCCCTCCCCTTAAAGGCTGAAAATCCATGACTTATTCCGTGACCAAAAGAAAATTTGACGTCGTCATCATTGGCGCAGGCGGCTCCGGCATGCGCGCCTCCTTGCAATTGGCCCGTGCCGGCCTGAATGTGGCGGTGTTGAGCAAGGTATTTCCCACGCGCTCACACACTGTGGCCGCCCAGGGCGGTATCGGGGCCTCGCTTGGGAACATGAATGACGACAACTGGCACTACCACTTCTATGACACCGTCAAGGGTTCGGACTGGCTGGGCGATCAGGATGCAATCGAATTCATGTGTCGCGAAGCGCCCAAGGTGGTCTACGACCTGGAGCACATGGGAATGCCGTTCGACCGTAACCCTGACGGCACCATTTACCAGCGCCCCTTTGGCGGCCATACGGCCAACTACGGCGAGAAAGCAGTGGAGCGCGCATGCGCTGCAGCCGACCGCACGGGCCACGCCATGCTGCACACCCTCTACCAACAAAACGTCAAGGCTAGGACCAGTTTTTTCGTTGAGTGGATGGCGCTCGACCTGATCCGTGATGCCGAAGGCGACGTGGTCGGTGTGACTGCGCTGGAAATGGAGACCGGGGACATCCATATTCTGGAAGCTAAAACCACACTGTTGGCCACGGGCGGGGCGGGTCGCATCTTTGCGGCTTCGACCAACGCCTTCATCAACACCGGTGACGGCTTGGGTTTGGCGGCCCGCGCAGGCATACCGCTGGAGGACATGGAATTCTGGCAATTTCACCCGACCGGCGTGGCCGGCGCCGGCGTCTTGCTGACCGAAGGTTGCCGCGGTGAGGGGGCGATTCTGCTCAACAGCAATGGTGAGCGGTTTATGGAGCGGTATGCGCCGACCCTGAAAGACCTGGCCCCGCGCGACTTTGTGTCACGCTCCATGGACCAGGAAATCAAAGAGGGCCGTGGCTGCGGTCCGAATAAGGACTATGTGTTGCTTAAGCTCGACCACTTGGGCGCCGACACCATCATGAAGCGGCTACCTTCGGTTTTTGAAATCGGACACAACTTTGCAAATGTGGACATCACCAAGGAACCGATTCCGGTGGTACCAACCATCCATTACCAAATGGGCGGCATCCCGACCAACATCAATGGCCAAGTGGTGATTCAGGCTAATGGGGTGCACAACCAGGTGGTCAACGGCCTTTACGCCGTTGGCGAATGCTCATGTGTCAGCGTCCACGGCGCCAATCGCCTGGGAACCAATTCGCTGTTGGACCTGCTGGTGTTCGGCCGCGCGGCCGGCAACCATATTGTCGAGTTCAACAGCAAGAGCAAAGCGCACAAACCCCTGCCGGCAGATGCCGCCGACCGCACCCTGTCAAGGCTGTCCCGGCTGGACAACGCCACACAAGGTGAATACGCCCAAGATGTAGCCAATGACCTGCGCGCCAGCATGCAATTGCATGCTGGCGTCTTCCGCACCCAGGCCAGCATGGACCAAGGCGTGATCAAGATCGCCGACCTGCGCGAACGCGTCAATGCCATCAATCTTAAAGATAAGTCTAAGGTATTCAATACGGCTCGGATTGAGGCGCTTGAAGTCGAAAACTTGATTGAAGCCGCCCAGGCGACCATCGTGTCAGCGGCTGCTCGCCACGAAAGCCGCGGCGCACACACGGTGGACGACTACAGTGACAGCGCTGAGCATCCAAACGGCCGCAATGATGTTGAGTGGCACAAGCACACCCTCTGGTACAGCGAGGGCAATCGTCTGAGCTACAAGCCAGTCCAGATGAAACCCCTGACGGTAGATTCCGTTGAACTGAAGGTCCGCACATTCTGACCCTGGCGGCTACATTGAGGCCAACCAGCCCCCAACTGCATTTGAACCGGAGCTACCCATGACCAAGCGCACTTTCCAAATTTACCGTTACGACCCGGACCAAGACGCCAAGCCTTACATGCAAACCATCGAGGTCGAGCTCGATGGCAGCGAACGCATGCTGCTGGACGCGCTGATGAAGCTCAAAGCCATGGACCCAGCCATCTCATTTCGTCGCTCATGCCGGGAGGGGGTGTGCGGATCGGATGCGATGAACATCAATGGCAAGAACGGCCTGGCTTGCCTGACCAACATGCGCACACTGTCGGGCACCATCGTGCTCAAGCCCCTGCCCGGGCTGCCGGTCATTCGTGACCTGATCGTCGACATGACGCAGTTTTTCAAACAGTACAACTCGATCAAGCCCTACCTGATCAATGACACGGTACCACCCGAAAAAGAGCGACTACAGAGTCCCGAAGAGCGAGAAGAGCTCAATGGCCTGTATGAGTGCATCCTGTGCGCCAGTTGCTCTACCAGTTGCCCGAGCTTTTGGTGGAATCCGGATAAATTCGTCGGCCCTGCTGGACTGCTGCAGGCCTACCGTTTCATTGCGGACAGCCGTGACGAGGCCACTGCCGAGCGACTGGACAACCTGGAAGACCCTTACAGATTATTTCGCTGCCACACCATCATGAATTGTGTGGATGTTTGCCCCAAGGGCCTTAACCCCACCAAGGCGATTGGCAAGATCAAAGAAATGATGGTCCTGCGCACGGTCTGAGCGCCCTGTTTATGTCGATCATTTTGGACGAGTTGATTGATGAACGTGGCTTGAGCAAACTGCGCTGGCGATGTCGTCGGGGCCTGCTTGAAAACGATTTGTTCATTGAACGCTTCTTCAATCGTTTCGAGGCCACGCTGACGCGTCGTCAGGGGCAGGCCCTGGCAGACCTGATGGAGTTGACCGACAACGATCTGCTTGACCTGCACCTTGGACGGCAGTCACTCGGCGTGGTAAGTGCCGAGCTGGACCGTAGTGACATTCATGAAGTACTAAGTATGTTGAGAGAAAACCCTTGAAAGGTAGAAAATGAAGCTAGCTGACAACAAAGCCACCCTGTCGTTCAGTAACGGCAGCCCCAGCGTCGACTTGCCGGTTTACCAAGGCAGTGTCGGCCCTGATGTGATCGACATCCGCAAGCTGTATGCGCAGACCGGGATGTTCACCTATGACCCCGGATTTTTGTCAACAGCGTCTTGTCAGTCCGCCATCACCTACATCGATGGCGACAAAGGTGAACTGCTTTACCGTGGCTATCCGATCGAACAGTTGGCCACCAGCTGTGACTTCATGGAAACTTGTCACCTATTGTTGTATGGCAACCTGCCTGACGTAGCAGCCAAGGCCGACTTCACCAAGCGTGTGACCAACCACACCATGGTCAATGAGCAAATGCAGTTTTTCTTGCGTGGTTTCCGGCGTGACGCACATCCGATGGCCATCCTGACTGGGCTGGTTGGCGCCCTCTCGGCCTTCTACCACGACAGCACCGACATCAACAATCCGGAGCACCGGGAAATCTCGGCGATCCGCCTGATTGCCAAAATGCCAACGCTGGTGGCCATGGCCTACAAGTACAGCGCAGGCCAGCCCTACATGTACCCCAAGAACAAGCTCAGTTATGCGGGCAACTTCCTGCACATGATGTTTGCCAACCCCTGCGAGGACTACGAGGTCAACCCGGTGATCGAGCGCGCCCTCGATCGCATCTTCGTGCTCCACGCCGACCATGAGCAAAACGCTTCGACCTCCACCGTGCGACTGTGTGGCAGCTCTGGCACTAACCCGTTTGCTGCCATCGCGGCCGGTGTAGCTTGCCTGTGGGGTCCCGCCCACGGTGGCGCCAACGAAGCCTGTCTGAACATGCTCGAAGACATCCAGAGAATGGGTGGGGTGGCCAAAGTCGGCCAATTCATGGAGCAGGTCAAGGACAAGAGCTCTGGCGTTAAATTGATGGGTTTTGGCCATCGGGTCTACAAGAACTACGACCCGCGCGCCAAGCTGATGCAAGAAACTTGCAAGGAAGTGCTGACCTCGCTGGGTCTTGAAAATGACCCGCTGTTCAAGCTGGCCATGGCGCTTGAAAAAATTGCGCTCGAAGACGACTACTTCGTTCAGCGCAAGCTCTACCCGAATGTGGATTTTTACTCTGGCATCGTGCAGCGCGCCATCGGCATCCCAGTCAGCCTGTTCACGGCGATTTTCGCGCTGGCCCGTACCGTCGGCTGGATTGCCCAGCTCAATGAAATGATTGGTGATCCCGAGTACAAAATTGGCCGCCCAAGACAGCTCTTTACAGGTTCGGATCGTCGCGATGTGCTGCCGATTGCGCAGCGCTAAGGTTAGAGCCTGAGAACCCGACGTCCAATCACCTGAAGCATAGCGCCCGTCCGATGATCGAATCGGCGGGCGTTTTCTCTTATGGACTCCCCAAAAGGGCAATTACTGCTGTGCGATGGCTGCCACAGGCTGCGTAAAATGCAGGATTGCGAAGGAAACCCATGGGACGCACCCTTTACGACAAACTCTGGGACGACCACGTCGTCCACACCGAAGACGACGGCACTGCCATCCTCTACATCGACCGACACTTGGTACATGAAGTGACCAGTCCGCAGGCCTTTGAAGGCTTGCGCCAAACCGGCAGACCGGTTTGGCGGGTGAGCTCCATCGTTGCCACAGCCGATCACAACACACCGACCACGGGCTGGGATCGCGGTTATGAGGGCATTACAGACGCGACCAGCAAGGAACAAGTCGTGATGCTGGACACCAATATGCGGGAGTTCGGCTCGGCCGCCTACTTCCCATTCCTGTCCAAACGCCAGGGTATCGTTCACGTGATCGGACCTGAAAACGGCGCTACGCTGCCAGGGATGACCGTGGTCTGCGGCGACTCCCACACATCGACCCATGGTGCCTTTGGCGCTTTGGCGCATGGCATTGGCACCAGCGAAGTTGAGCATGTTCTGGCCACGCAAACGCTGCTGGCCAAGAAGGCCAAGAACATGCTGGTCCGAGTCGATGGCGTGTTGCCTCGCGGTTGTAGTGGCAAAGACATCGTGCTGGCGGTCATTGGCCAAATCGGCACTGCTGGCGGCACGGGCTACACCATTGAATTTGGGGGTGCGGCGATTCGTGCCTTAAGCATGGAGGGCCGCATGACAGTGTGCAACATGGCCATCGAGGCTGGTGCCCGAGCCGGCCTGGTGGCCGTCGACGAAAAAACCATCGATTACGTGCGCGGGCGGCCCCTGGCACCGGGTCATCTGGCCAGTGGAGAGGCCGCTGCCGTGGAATGGGACCAAGCCGTCGCTTACTGGAAGACACTGCATTCAGACTCTGATGCGGCTTTCGACCAGGTGATCGGGCTCGATGCCAGCGGCATCATCCCCCAGGTCACCTGGGGCACCTCGCCCGAAATGGTGCTGGGCATCGACAACCGGGTGCCAGACCCGGACAAGGAGAAGGACCCCAACAAACGCTCCGCCATCGAGCGCGCCCTGGTTTACATGGGACTCGAGCCGGGCAAGGCCCTGAACGACCTGTTTATTGACAAAGTCTTCATTGGCTCTTGTACCAATAGCCGGATTGAGGATATTCGGGAAGCGGCCGCAGTGGTGCGCAAACTAGGACAAAAAGTCGCTAAAAATGTCAAATTGGCGATGGTTGTACCTGGCTCGGGCTTGGTCAAAGAACAAGCCGAACGCGAAGGCTTGCACGAGATTTTCCGGGCGGCCGGCTTCGAGTGGCGCGAGCCTGGCTGTTCGATGTGCCTGGCAATGAACGCCGACCGACTTGAGCCGGGCGAGCGTTGCGCCTCCACCAGCAACCGTAATTTCGAGGGTCGGCAGGGTGCGGGCGGACGCACGCACCTGGTCAGCCCAGCTATGGCGGCCGCAGCGGCTATTCATGGTCATTTTGTCGATGTCCGGCAATTCGCCTGACCAAGCTACCCGGGGAAGCACTGCATGAGACATTGGCGATTGGTGTGGCTCGGCGCATTGCTGTTGAGCCTGTCAGCCTGCAATACGGTCAAGGGCCTTGGGCAGGATCTGCAGAAGGCTGGCGAAAAAATTGAAGACGCAGCAAAGAAGAAATAGGGGCACACTGTGCAAAAATTTGGAACCGTGAAGGGCCTCGTGGCCCCCATTGATCGGGAAAATGTCGACACTGACGCCATCATCCCCAAACAATTTCTCAAATCGATCCGCAAGACCGGTTTTGGTCAGAACCTATTCGATGAATGGCGCTACCTGGACGCAGGCTATCCCGGCCAGGACCCCGCCAGCCGTCAGCCCAACCCAGACTTCGTGCTTAACCAGCAACGCTACCAGGGGGCCTCCATTTTGCTGGCACGTAAAAATTTTGGCTGTGGCTCATCGCGTGAACACGCGCCCTGGGCGCTGGACCAATTTGGCTTTCGCGCCATCATTGCGCCCAGCTATGCCGACATTTTCTTCAACAACAGCTTCAAGAATGGCCTGTTGCCCATCGTGTTGCCGGACGCACAGGTGGCCGCGCTGTTTAACGAGTTGGCGGCATTTCCGGGTTACAGCCTGACGATCGATCTGGAGCGCCAGAGGATCGTCAAACCGGATGGCCAAGAATTGCCGTTCGAAGTGCAAGCGTTTCGCAAGTACTGCTTGCTCAATGGTTTTGATGACATTGGCCTGACCTTGCGGCACGCCGACAAGATCCGGGCTTTTGAAGCTGAACGCTTGACACAAAAACCATGGCTAGCCCGCACGCTGATTGCCTGAGTAGCTCCTTAATTTATAGCATCTTGGTTTTATTATGAAAATTGCAGTTTTTCCCGGCGACGGAATCGGGACAGAAATCGTGGCCGAGGCGGTCAAGGTCTTGCAGGCGCTGGATCTTCATTTCGAAATGGAAACGGCGCTGGTAGGCGGTGCTGCTTACGACGCCCATGGCCACCCACTGCCCGACGCCACCCTGCAATTGGCGCGTCAGGCTGACGCCGTCCTATTTGGTGCCGTTGGAGACTGGAAATACGACACCCTGGACAGGCCCTTGCGGCCGGAGCAGGCCATTTTGGGTCTGCGTAAAAACCTCGGCTTGTTTGCCAACTTCCGCCCTGCCATCTGCTACGAGCAACTGGTTGGCGCGTCCAGCCTTAAACCCGAGCTGATTGGTGGCCTTGACATCCTGATCATCCGGGAACTCACCGGAGACATCTACTTTGGTCAACCACGCGGGCGCCGAGTGGCCACCGATGGGCTGTTCCCGGGTACCGAAGAAGCATTTGACACCATGCGTTACTCGCGACCCGAGATCGAGCGGATTGCCCACGTCGCATTCCAGGCTGCGCGCAAGCGCAGCCATCGCGTCACCAGTGTGGACAAGGCCAACGTGCTGGAGACCTTTCAGTTCTGGAAAGATGTGGTTAGCGACATTGGCAAGCAGTACCCCGATGTGACGCTAGACCACATGTATGTCGACAACGCCGCCATGCAACTGGTGCGTGAACCCAAGAAATTTGATGTGGTCGTGACCGGCAATATGTTTGGCGACATCTTGAGCGACGAGGCGGCCATGCTGACTGGCTCCATTGGCATGCTGCCCTCGGCCAGTCTGAACGCGAGCAACCAGGGCTTGTACGAACCCAGCCATGGCAGCGCCCCTGACATCGCTGGTAAAGGCGTTGCAAATCCTCTCGCGACCATCCTGAGTGCAGCCATGATGCTGCGCTACAGCCTGAATCAGGAGGCCGCGGCTCAGCGAATTGAGGCTGCGGTCAAGACGGTGCTGAACCAGGGTCTGCGAACCGCCGACATCTTTAGCGCCGGCATGACGCGGGTTGGCACCCTGGAGATGGGCGCTGCGGTCGTCAGGGCCCTGAAATAATTTCAATTTACAATTTGAGCATGTTAGCTGAACTGCACACCCTCAAGCACCTGACCTGCCGCGTCGGCTTGGGCCAAGGCGTGCGTGCCTGGGCGACAGCATTAGTCACCAAAACGACCACCATTAAAGGCTAGTACAGCCCGGTTCGTCGCGCCCCACCGGCCAGACGAGCCGGGCAGATGGAATTCATATCTCAAACATCTGAAAGGGAAATCTCATGAAAATTGGCAATTTGGTCGGCCTGGTCGGCTGGCGAGGCATGGTTGGCTCGGTCCTGATGGACCGCATGCAGTCCGAGGGTGACTTTGACCACATCGAGCCCGTGTTTTTCTCGACCTCCAATGCTGGCGGCCAGGCCCCGGCGCAGGCAAAAAACGAAACCACGCTGAGAGACGCTTTTGACATCGCGGCCTTGCGCCAGTGCGACATCATCATCAGTACCCAGGGTGGCGACTACACCTCTGAGGTGTACCCCAAGCTGCGTGCAACCGGTTGGACAGGCCACTGGATCGATGCCGCCTCTACCTTACGCATGAAGGACGATGCCATCATCGTGCTTGATCCAGTCAATTTACCCGTCATTCAGAAAGCGCTGACGGAGGGCGGCAAAAACTGGATTGGGGGTAATTGCACCGTCAGTTGCATGCTGATGGGTGTGGGCGCTCTATACAAAGCTGGTTTGGTCGAATGGATGACCAGCATGACTTATCAGGCTGCGTCTGGCGGTGGTGCTCAGCACATGCGCGAGCTACTGACCCAGTTCGGAACCCTGAGCGCCGAAGTCAAGAGCCTGCTGGATGACCCCAAGTCGGCCATCCTGGAGATAGACCGATTGGTCCTCGCCAAACAGCATTCCTTGAGCTCGGCCGAGACAGCCAATTTCGGCGTCCCCCTGGGGGGCAGCCTTATTCCCTGGATTGACAAAGACCTGGGCGTCGGCAAGCAGTCTGACGAACCGGGCTGGGGCACCTCCCGCGAAGAGTGGAAAGGCGGCGCCGAAACCAACAAGATTCTGGGCCAGGGACCCGCCTTCGGCACCGCCGAAACGCCGGTTGATGGCCTTTGCGTCCGGGTGGGTGCGATGCGATGCCATAGCCAAGCATTGACCTTCAAGCTCAAGAAGAATGTACCCAGCGCTGACATCGAGGCCATGCTCGCGGCCGACAACCCATGGGTCAAGGTCATCCCCAACACCCGGGAGGCAAGCTTGCAGGCGCTCACGCCAGTGGCCGTCACTGGCACGCTAGGTATTCCTGTCGGGCGTATCCGCAAGCTCGCGATGGGGCCTGAGTATGTTGGGGCCTTCACCATTGGCGACCAACTGCTGTGGGGCGCGGCTGAGCCATTGCGTCGTATGCTGCGCATTCTGCTAGCGCATTGACGCCGAGCCCACGGCACGCCGGTCGCTGGCCCACGTAGAATCAGGCCAATGCCGCCGACCTCGTTGACTGTAAAGATTCGACCCTGGCGCCGCGCCCTTTGGGCGATTGGCGCCTTGGTGCTGGCCTTGTCTGGCTCGCAAGCCCTGGCCCTGTCAATGGGACGGGTTGTGGTGCAGTCGGCACTGGGTGAGCCCTTGCGCGCAGAAATTGATTTTCTTGACATCACTGACGAGGAGGCTATCTCGCTCAGGACGTCTGTCGCCTCTCCTGAAGCCTTTCGGGCGGCAGGCCTGAGTTACAACGCCAGTGTTGTGGGTCTGCAAGCATCGCTGCAAAAACGTGCTGACGGCAGGCTCTATATTCGGCTGAGCAGCGCGTTCGCAATCACCGATTCTTTTTTTGACCTGTTGCTTGAAGCCAGTTGGGCATCGGGCAGGATCCTGCGTGACTACACCTTGTTGTTTGCGCCAGCCAAGACAGGCGCAACGCAGACGGACAGCGGTACAGGGACTGCCGTCAGCAATGGCAACACCAAAGGCCGGGCGCGTCAAGTTGAAGGTGGCAAGGTCAAGGTCACTGCCGGTGACACGGCCAGCGAAATTGCGCTGGCCCTGAAACCCGGCAACGTCTCGCTAGATCAGATGCTTGTAGCCCTTTTGCGCGCCAATCCTGGTGTGTTCCAGGGCGACAATGTCAATCGCATCCAGGCAGGTGCCGTCCTGAACCTACCGAACGATCTGCAGGCTTCTGAGACAGTCCGACCTGAAGCGACCCGCATCATTGCCGCGCAAAGCCGCGATTTCAATGAATTTCGACGTAAATTTGCTGGTATTGCGCCGCAGGCTCAGGTCGAGGGAGCCAGCCGTCAATCCAGTGGCAAGGTAGAGGCTAGGGTCGACGACAAGCCTGCCGGTAACGGCGCCACTGACAAATTGACATTGGCCAAAGGCAGCGTGCAAGAGTCGCCCTCCGAGGAGCAGCTTGCTAAGGAGCGGAGCGCCCGGGAAGCCGCCAGCCGTGCCGATGAACTGGCACGCAACATCGTCGAGCTGAACAAGCTGGGTGCCAGTACGCAGGCCGCTGCAGCGTCCCAGCCCGCCTCGTCGACTTCGAGCCCGATCGCGCCAGCCGTCACCAACCCTCTGCCAGCCGATGCCTCTGCCAGCGCACCAGCGAGTGCGCCCGCTGTTGCAGCCAGTGCGCCGGTCTCGGCCCCCAAAACAGCGGCATCAGAGACTAAACCACCCATCAAAAGCCATGCCATTGATCGCCTGGTCGATCATCCCTTGGTGCCCTGGGGAGCCGGTGCACTGATCACCGCACTAACCAGCATCCTTGCCTACCGCATTGGTCGCCGCCGCAAAGGGGCTCCTGAGGGCGGGTCGGATGACAAGCGATCACTGGATGCCTTCATTGTGAGTCGGCAAGACGACGCGCAGGAGACAGTATTTGCGCCCAACCAGCCTTCGGTGCAACCATTGTTTGAGCCGAGCCAAGCCGCCCAAGACCTGCCAGCCCGCCCAGAGACCCTGTTCGTCGAGCAGCCACAGATGCAGGACGAGCCCGAACCAGCGCCAGAGGCAGAGCCGGCCGAACTGGAAGTCGATTTTTCGCTCGACGATGAGCCACAGCAAGCGGAGGTGCCTGGGGAGCTCAGTCCCAACGAACTTGACCTGGAATTCGACCTTTCAGAACCTGAAGCTGAGACGCCAACAGCGCCAGCGTCGACTGCGCCCGAACCTCTGCCGCTTGACCTGGGCTCGCTGTCGCTGGATCTGGGCGAAGAGTTTCAAGATAGCAAAACCAACCTGACCGACTTGTCCGACGACCCACTCGAAACCAAGCTCGACCTGGCCGAAGAATTCCGTGCCATTGGTGACGAGGATGGTGCCCGCGCCTTGATTGAAGAGGTGATTGAGTCGGCCTCTGGCGATATGAAGGCCAGGGCGGAACGGGCGCTAGGCAAACTGAAGTGACGCCGGGGCTAATGCGCTGCGTGCTCCGCGCCACGAGCCAAACGTGAGAGTTGCGCTTGGCGTCAGCTACAACGGCCAACCGTACCAAGGCTGGCAGAGCCAGTTGTCGGGCCAGACCGTGCAGGACCGGCTCGAGGCGGCATTGGGCCGCTTCACCACCCAAAAAACCACCACGCTGTGTGCCGGCCGGACCGACTCCGGTGTGCACGGTCTGATGCAGGTGGTTCATTTCGACACCCCGGTTCAGCGCAGCCCGGCCGCCTGGGTGCGGGGCACCAACAGTTTCCTGCCGCGTGACATTGCCATTCAATGGGCCAGTGCCGTGCCCGAGTCGTTCCATTGCCGTGCCAGCGCCCTGTCCCGCCGCTACGCCTACATCCTGTTGGAGTCCCCGGTGCGGCCAAGCGTGGAGGCTGGGCGGGTGGGCTGGGCGTTCCGACCACTCACACTGGCGCCCATGCAGCAGGCGGCCGAACTGCTAATCGGTGAGCATGATTTCAGTTCCTTTCGCGCCTCGGCCTGTCAGGCGCTGTCGCCTGTCAAACACCTGCAGCGGCTGGCGATCTCGCGCCGGGGTGCCTATTGGCGTTTTGAATTCGAAGCCAACGCCTTTTTGCACCACATGATCCGCAACATCATGGGCTGCCTGATCACCATCGGCCAGGAACAACAGCCGCCGCCATGGATCACTCAGGTGCTGCAGGCCCGGGACCGCAAGGTCGCCGCCCCCACCTTTGCCGCAGACGGACTCTACTTTCTGGGTCCGCGCTACGCCCCGCATTGGGGTCTTCCGGATCGCACCCCCGCCTTCGACGCCCTCCCATGAACCAGACCTCCACTTTGAGCAATCCTACCCTCCGCACCCGCATCAAGATTTGCGGCCTGACCCGGGAAGCAGACGTGGACGCGGCCGTGGCGGCGGGCGTCGACGCCATTGGCTTTGTGCTGTACCCGAAAAGTCAGCGTTATGTCTCCCCGGAACGAGCCATCGACTTGGCGCGGCGTCTGCCACCTTTTGTCACGCCAGTGCTGCTGTTCGTGAACGCACCTGCTCCTGAAATAATAGCTATAAGTGACCAACTGGCGGGGGCTTGCGTCCAATTTCATGGCGATGAAACACCGGCTGACTGCCTGCTAGCCACCGGCGCGGGTCTCCGTCCTTTCATCCGGGCAGCGCGCATTCCGGTGGGGCTGCACGCCACCGGGTTTGATCTCGTAGAATTCGCGTCTCAACATTCACAAGCCCAGGCCATCTTGCTCGACGCCCATGTCGACGGGTACGGTGGTGGCGGGCAAACATTCAATTGGTTACTGCTGCCTCCAAACGTCAACGCTCACCTCGTCTTGAGTGGTGGACTGAGCGCTGCAAACGTGGCCGAAGGCATTCGGCAGTTGCGGCCGCGTTGCAAAACGCTGGCCGTTGATGTGAGCTCGGGGGTGGAAATGTCCGGCCCCGGCAACAAGGGGCTCAAGGACCCCGAAAAAATCAACCAATTTGTCGCTGCCGTCCGGGCAGCCGACCAGCAACTTGCAGAGAGAGCATATGTTCCAGTACCAACAACCTGACGCGTCAGGTCATTTCGGCATTTATGGCGGCTCCTTCGTCTCCGAGACCCTGACCCACGCCATCAACGAACTCAAGGCCGCCTACGCCCGCTACCAACATGACCCGGCGTTTATCGCCGAGTTCAACTACGAGCTGGCCCACTTTGTCGGCCGGCCTTCACCGATCTACCACGCCCAGCGCATGAGCCGCGAACAAGGCGGCGCGCAAATTTTCCTCAAACGCGAGGACCTCAATCACACCGGCGCCCACAAGGTCAACAACACCATCGGCCAGGCCATGCTGGCCAAGCGCATGGGCAAGCCGCGGGTGATTGCCGAAACCGGTGCCGGTCAGCATGGCGTGGCCACCGCAACCATCTGCGCCCGCTACGGCCTGGAGTGCGTGGTGTACATGGGCAGCGAGGACGTCAAACGCCAGAGTCCTAACGTCTACCGGATGAAGCTGCTCGGCGCGACCGTGGTGCCGGTGGAAAGCGGCAGCAAGACTCTCAAGGACGCCCTGAACGAGGCCATGCGCGACTGGGTGGCCAATGTGGACAACACCTTCTACATCATCGGCACCGTGGCCGGGCCGCATCCTTACCCGATGATGGTGCGCGATTTCCAGAGCGTGATCGGCAAGGAGTGCCTGGTACAAATGCCGGAAATACTGGCGCAACAGGGCTGCAGCGGCCCACAACCCGACGCGGTGCTTGCCTGCGTGGGCGGCGGCAGCAACGCCATGGGGATCTTTCACCCCTACATCGCCCACGGCAACACACGCCTGATTGGCGTGGAGGCCGCGGGGGAAGGCATGGATTCGGGTCGCCACTCGGCCTCGCTGCAGCGCGGCAGCCCGGGCGTGCTGCACGGTAACCGCACGTATGTGCTGCAGGATGACAACGGCCAGGTCACCGAGACCCACAGCATCAGTGCCGGGCTGGATTACCCCGGCGTTGGCCCGGAACACGCCTTCCTCAAAGACATTGGCCGTGCCGAGTACGTCGGTATCACCGACACCGAAGCCCTGGCGGCGTTCCATTACCTGTGCCGTACCGAGGGCATCATCCCGGCGCTGGAATCTAGCCACGCCGTGGCCTATGCCATGCAGTTGGCCAAGACCATGCGGCCGGACCAGTCCATTTTGGTCAACCTGTCAGGCCGGGGCGACAAGGACATCGGGACCGTGGCCGACCTCAGCAACGGCGACTTTTACTGCCGGCCCAGCTGCCAGGGCCAATCAGTCAAGGGTGGCACGACGCAAACTATCTCCCTGGCCGCCTTGGGAGCGCATGCATGAGCCGCATTGCCAGCACCCTGGCCACCTTGAAAGCACAGGGCAAAAAAGCGCTGATTCCCTACGTCACCGCTGGCTATCCCTTTGCCGACGTCACACCTGAGCTGATGCACGCCATGGTGGCTGGCGGCGCTGATGTGATTGAGCTCGGTGTGCCCTTCTCTGACCCTAGCGCTGACGGCCCGGTGATCCAGAAGGCCGGCGACCGCGCGCTGGCACTGGGCATCGGCATGGTGCAGGTGCTGGCCATGGTCCGAGCCTTCCGCGCCACCAACAGCACAACGCCGGTGGTCCTGATGGGCTACGCCAACCCGGTCGAACGCTACAACCAGAAACATGCCCGCGCCGATGGTGCCAGCGCCTTTGTGCACGACGCCGCAGCGGCGGGCGTGGACGGTGTGCTGGTGGTGGACTACCCGCCCGAAGAGTGCGAAGACTTTGCTGCTGAGCTGGCCCGCCACGGCCTGGACCTGATCTTTCTGCTGGCACCGACGAGCACCGACGAGCGCATGGCCCAAGTGGCACGGGTAGCCACTGGCTACGTGTACTACGTGTCGCTCAAGGGCGTGACCGGCGCCGGGACATTGGACACGGCGGCGGTCGAGGCTATGCTACCGCGCATCCGCCAGTTCGTCAGCGTGCCGGTGGGCGTTGGCTTTGGCATCCGCGATGCTGCCACGGCACGGGCGATCAGCCGTGTGGCCGACGCCGTAGTGATCGGCAGCCGCATCATCCAGCTGCTGGACAGCCAGCCGCGCGAGCAGGTCGGCCCGGTGGCTCAGGCGTTTTTGCGTGAAATCCGGACCGCTTTGGATTCATAATTGTTCATCGACTGCGGAGTACCCCTATGAGCTGGCTTGAAAAACTGCTGCCCCCGAAGATTCAGCACACCGATCCGGCAGACCGGCGCAGCGTGCCCGAAGGCTTGTGGATCAAATGTCCCAGTTGCGAGACCGTGCTGTACAAGACCGACCTGGAGCACAACCAAAATGTCTGTCCGACCTGCAGCCACCACCACCGCATCGGGGCGCGGGCCCGGCTTAACCTGTTTTTGGACAATGAAGGGCGCTACGAGATCGGGCAGGAGGTGCTGCCTGTGGATGCCCTCAAGTTCAAGGACAGCCGCAAGTACCCGGAACGGCTCAAGGAAGCTTTGGAGAACACCGGCGAGACCGACGCGCTGGTGGTGATGGGCGGCGCTGTGCTGGGCATAGGCGTGGTGGCAGCCTGCTTTGAGTTCGAGTTCATGGGTGGCAGCATGGGTTCGGTGGTGGGTGAGCGATTTGTACGCGGCGTACACACCGCCATCGAGCAAAAAGTACCCTTCATCTGCTTCACCTCCACCGGTGGTGCGCGCATGCAAGAGGGCTTGCTAAGCCTGATGCAAATGGCCAAGACCAACGCCTCGCTAACCCGACTGGCCAAAAAAGGCCTGCCCTACATCAGTGTGCTGACCGACCCCACCATGGGCGGCGTCAGCGCCGGTTTTGCGTTCTTGGGCGATGTGGTGGTCGCCGAGCCCAAGGCCTTGATCGGCTTTGCCGGCCCGCGTGTGATCGAGTCGACGGTGCGCGTAACACTGCCTGAGGGCTTCCAGCGGTCTGAGTTCCTGCAAACCAAGGGGGCGATCGACTTCATCTGCGACCGGCGTGAACTGCGCAAAACCCTGGCCAGCACCCTGGCCATGCTGCAGCGCCAGCCCGCCGACGCCGTAGGTTGATCAGACGGTCAGCAATACCAGGCCCTGCAGGTGGCCCAGCACAATGGCAGCTACCTGAAGCAAGACCAGCAGCGCCAAGGGCGACAGGTCAACACCGCCGACCAGCGGCACCAGGCGCCGAATCGGCGTTAACGGCGGCGCACACAGGCGCTCCACCACGTCTCCCATGACGGACGCGGTCTGCACCCAGGACAGGACGGCGTAGACAATCAGCAGCCCGGTCAAACCCGAAATCGCCAAACGCACCACCCCAAACCCAGCCAGGATAGGCACAGCAAACAGGCCATCGTCAGCACCGGCGAGCAGCCACAACACCATGAACTGCACCAACTGCAACAGGTAAGCCCCCGCCAGACTGGCTGTGTCCAATGCGCCAACTGCGGGCAGCACCCGACGCAAGGGCAGCACCAGCCAGTCGGTTAGGGCGAACACAAAACGACCCAGCGGATTGCCCGAGCGTGCTGACATGGGGATGCGCTGGTGCTGCATGTACAAACGCAGCAGGCAACTGCCGCCCACCACGCCAGTCACCACTTCGAGCAGCAGAGAAATAATCTGATAAAGCATGATGAGGTTGGGTAAAACTTTCCGAATCATAGCGACCCGGCGCCAGCCAACTAAAATCAACGGTTGTCCCACCGCCCGATGCGAGCACCAGCCCCATGTCTGAAACCACGACCCCCGCCCCCGTCCACGACGAGAACCAGCTCATGCTGGAGCGGCGTGACAAACTCAAAGCCATCCGCGCACTGCAGGCGCAGGGTCAGGGCGTGGCTTTCCCCAATGACTTCAAGCCGGCTGACCGTGCCGATGCACTCTTTGCTGCGCATGCTGGCCAGACTTCGGAGGGCCTGCTGGCCCAGGGCAGCGTAGCCAAAGTGGCCGGTCGCATGATGCTCAAGCGGGTGATGGGCAAGGCCAGCTTCTGCACGCTGCAAGACAGCACTGGCCGCATCCAGATCTATATTAAGGGCGAGGACGTGGGTGAGGCGGTGTATGCCAGCTTCAAACACTGGGATCTGGGCGACATCGTGGCAGCCGAAGGCACGATGTTCAAGACCAAGACCGGCGAGCTGTCGATCCACGCCACCCAGGTGCGCCTGCTGACCAAAAGCCTGCGCCCCATGCCCGACAAGTTCCACGGCATTGCCGACCAGGAAGTGAAGTACCGCCAGCGCTATGTTGACTTGATGATGGACGAGACGGCGCGCCAGCGCTTCACGGCGCGCAGCAAGGCTGTGAGCGGCATCCGCGAGTTCATGGTGGCGCACAACTTCCTGGAAGTCGAAACGCCCATGCTGCACCCGATCCCGGGCGGCGCCAACGCCCGGCCCTTTACCACTCACCATAACGCGCTGGACCAGCAAATGTTTTTGCGCATCGCGCCTGAGCTGTATCTCAAACGGCTGATCGTGGGTGGATTCGAGCGGGTATTCGAGATCAACCGAAACTTCCGCAATGAAGGCATCTCTGTCCGGCACAACCCCGAGTTCACCATGATGGAGTTCTACGCGGCCTACTGGGACTACCAGGACCTGATGACCTTCACCGAAAGCCTGGTGCGCGACGCCGCGCGCAAGGCAGCGGGCACACTGCAACTCAGTTACGACGGCAAACCGGTGGACCTGGCCCTGCCCTTTGAGCGGCTCACCATCCGTGAAGCCATTGTCAAGTACACCGAAGCGGCGCTGGCGCTCGACGAAGGCAGTGGCCTGCGGGTCGACAACCCGGCCTGGTTGATCACCGCGCTGCGCAAGCTCGGCCTCTCGGAGGCCAAGCACAAGCTCTCTGGCCGCTCGCTGGCCAGCCTGCAGGTGCTGTACTTTGAGGAAACCGTTGAAGACAAGCTCTGGCAGCCCACCTTTATTTGCGAGCACCCGGTGGAAATCTCACCGCTGGCGCGCGAAAGCGACCACAAACCCGGTGTGACAGAGCGCTTTGAGCTCTACATCACCGGGCGCGAGTTCGGCAACGGCTTTTCAGAGCTGAACGATGCCGAAGAACAAGCGGCACGGTTTCATGCCCAGGTCGAGGCCAAGGACAGTGGCGATGACGAGGCCATGTACTTTGACCACGATTTTGTGCGGGCGTTGGAGTACGGCATGCCACCCACTGGCGGCTGCGGCATTGGCATCGACCGGCTGATGATGCTGCTGACCGACAGCCCCAGCATCCGCGACGTGATCTTGTTCCCCGCGCTGCGCCGCGAGGGCGGGCATTGAGCCGACGTTGAAGTACCTGGGCCACTACGCCCCTGAGTTGCAGGCACGGGTGCAGGGGCTGCTCAGCCAGGACGAGCTGGGCGCCTGGCTGCTGGCGCGCTACCCAAAAGCCCACGGCCTGCGCACCGACCGCGCGTTGTACGACTACATCCAAGGCCTGAAAACCGAGTTTTTGCGCGGCGCAGAGCCGCTAAGCCGGGCCTGCTTTGACAGCAAACTGCACACCGTGGCCCACGCCCTGGGCACCCACACCACGGTGTCGCGCGTGCAGGGGTCACGGCTCAAAGCCAAACGCGAGATCCGGGTGGCGGCGCTGTTCAAAGACACGCCACTTCCCTTTTTAACCATGATCGCGGTGCACGAGCTAGCCCATTTCAAGGAACGCGAGCACAACCGTGCGTTCTACCAGCTGTGCGCCCACATGGCCCCCGACTACCACCAGCTTGAATTTGACCTGCGGGTCTACCTGACGCACCTGGAAGCCGGCGGTGCCAAGCTGTGGGTGGCGCAGGGTGCGGATGGGCGTTCCACGGACTGATTTTGGGAGCGGACCGATTTAGTTGATGGTCTTGGACAAGGCGCTGAGGACCGTTGTTGGCGAGCTACTGGGACCGCCCGAGTGCCGCCGCTCGTGTCCCTCCGCCCTGCGGGCTCCTTCCTTGACCTCGCCACGACACCCAGGCAGCCCCAGCAGCCGGCGAGGCAGTTGGTTCACCCAGCTCATGAGACAGTACACCCCTCTAGGATGAACCTGTGCAGTGCGCACGAACCACATGCCCAGATCAGGGTGGTGGGGCGTTCGGCGCAGCGGCATCAAGGAGGAGCCCTTAGGGCGGGGGACAGCCGCGGAGCCGAATGCCCCACCGGCCTGATCCCGACAATCAGCACAAGGACTCAGCCACCCGACCGCTTGACCACGAACCCCTGGGCCACCAAGGCCACCATCACCCGCTCCACGTGGTCGCCCTGCACCTCGATCACACCGTCCTTGACCGTGCCACCCGAGCCACAAGCCGCCTTGAGTTGCTTACCCAAAGCGGTCAGTTCAGTTGGCGCCAGCGGCAGGCCCTTGACCAGCGTGACGCCCTTGCCGGCCCGGCCCTTGGTCTCGCGTGACACGCGCACCACGCCATCGCCAACCGGATGGGGACGGTCGCTGCGGCAAACGCACTGCGCCAGGGGCTGACGGCACACCGGGCACATACGGCCGGTCTCGGTGGAGTAGACCAGGCCGCCAGATGAGGAACGAGACTTCATGGACAGCTATTCTATTTGTAGCTGAAACCCCAATACCGACGGGGGCTATGTGCCAAAATCATCTCCTATCAAACATCCGCTAGGAACCACGCCAATGTCACGTCCAAGCCTCTGGGCTCCCAAGGTGGCCAGCCTGATCCAGGGTGGCAACAGCGCCGCCGCACTGGCACAGATCAAGGTGGCACCCAGCGTGAAAGACCTACAAGCCTTGCGCAAGCTACTGGGTCAGGGCCAACTGCTGGCCAAATACCCGGCGATTGACCAGGCCACCGCCGATCAGATTGCGGCCCTGTCGGCGCCGCGGCTGCACCGCTCCCCCTGAGCCGGCCCGCCTTGCGCGCCCAAACCGCTCAGGGCAGCAGCCCGAGCGCGTGCATGTAGTCGGGCTGCACCATCAGGTCGTCCCAGGCCAGGGCCGGGCCGCGCGGCAGCAGGGCCAGGCGGCGTTCTTCGCTGCCCTCCCAGGGCTGCCACTCCTCTTTGAGCTGGGCCTCGGTCAGGCCGCTGATCAGGGCATCCAACACCGCACCGCCACCTTGCGACTGGTTGCACAGCAGCACCAGGTCGCAGCCGGCATTGAGCGCCGCCACGGCAGCCTGGGCGTGGCTGACCGGTTCGCCATCGAGCAGCCGGGCACCAGCCATCGACAGGTCGTCGCTGAACACCGCACCGCCAAAACCGAGCTGGCCGCGCAGGATGTCGCCCAACCAGCGCTGTGAGAAGCCAGCCGGCCGGGCATCGACCTTGGGGTAGACCACATGCGCCGGCATCACCGCCGACAAAGTGGTGTTGAGCCAGCCGTAGGGCGCAGCGTCTTCGGCCAGGATGGCTTTGAGGCTGCGCCGGTCCACCGGCAGGTCGGTGTGGGAATCAGCGCGTACAAAGCCGTGACCCGGAAAATGCTTGCCGCAGTTGGCCATGCCGCTTTGCAGCAGGCCGTGCATCAGGCTTTTGGCCAGCAGGCTGACCACGCGCGGGTCGCGGCCGAAGGCGCGGTCGCCGATTACGCTGCTGGCGCCAAAGTCCAGGTCCAGCACCGGCGTGAAACTCAAATCGACGCCGCAGGCGCGCAGCTCGGCGCCCAGCACGTAACCGCAAGCGGTGGCGGCATTGGTAGCTCGCATGGCACCACTGCCCTCCCCGCCCTGGCCGTCTTGCAACCAGATCTCACCCAGTGCCCGCATTCGCGGCAGGTGGGTGAAACCGTCGGTCTTGAAACGCTGAACCCGGCCGCCCTCATGGTCCACGCAAATCAACAGGTCAGCGCGCAGTTTCTTGATGCTGCGGCAGAGGGCGCTGAGTTGCGCCCGGTCTTGCCAGTTGCGTGCAAACAGGATCAGGCCACCCACCAGTGGGTGCTTGAGGCGCTGCCGGTCAAGCTTACTTAGGCTCACGCCTTCAATGTCGATGATGAGGGGTGCGTGTTGGGTCATGAATACATCCAGGGATTTTGCTATATATTTTATAGCTATACCGCTATATTTGACGGGGCCTAGAGGCCAATTTAATCATTATTTTTTTCTACCACCACAAAGCTGGCGGCGTAGTCGGTTTCATCCGTCACGGTCACATGGGCGCGCAGGCCTTGGCCCTCAAACCAGGTTTTCAAGCCGCCATGCAGCACGATCACTGGCTGGCCGCTCGGCAGCTTGCCCACCTCGCACAGGCGCCAGCTCATCGGCATGCGCATGCCCAGGCCAATTGCCTTGCTGAAAGCCTCCTTGGCGCTGAAACGGGTGGCCAGGTAGCGCAGGCCGCGCTCGGGCCAGCGGGCACTGCGGCTGCGCCAGGTGAGCAGTTCGGCGTCACTGAGGATTTTTTGGGCGAAACGCTCGCCATGGCGCTCTAAGCTGGCGCGGATGCGGCGCACGTCACAAATGTCGGTGCCAATGCCGTAAATCATCTGCCGTGCAGCTCAGCGGTTTCAGGCCGCGCCGTGGGCGTCGGCAATGCAACGCAGGTAGTCACCAACGGCGGCGCTGTAGCCCATCTCCAGCGCGTCGGCGATCAGCGCATGGCCAATTGACACCTCTTGCACGCCCGGCACCTCGCGCAAAAAGGCAGTCAGGTTGTCGCGGTTGAGGTCGTGCCCGGCGTTGATGCCCAGGCCAGCGGCGCGGGCGGCACGGGCGGCTTCGGCGAAACGCTTCAACTGCGTGGCCCGCGCAGGCGTGGCCCAGGCCGCGGCATAAGGTTCGGTGTAAAGCTCCACCCGGTCAGCGCCGACCGCGCGGGCTGCGGCCATGGCCGAGGCATCAGCGTCCATGAACAGGCTGACCCGCGCCCCTAGGGCATGGGCCTGTGTAATCAGCGGGCGCAACCGTTCGGCGTCGGTCGGGAAATTCCAGCCGTGGTCGCTGGTGAACTGGCCCTCTGCATCGGGCACAAAGGTCACCTGCTGCACCGGCAGCTGGCGTGCCCGCACATCGGCCACGACCTCCATCAGGTTGTGGAATGGGTTGCCTTCGATGTTGTATTCTCGTCCGGGCCACTGCTGCACAAGGGCGGCAAGTTCAGGAACATCCGTGGCGCGAATGTGCCGCTCGTCGGGCCGCGGGTGCACGGTGATGCCATGGGCGCCGGCTTGAAGGCACAGTGTGGCGGCGCGCGTTAGGCTGGGGATGCCCAGGTGACGGGTGTTGCGCAGGGTGGCAACCTTGTTGACGTTGACGGAGAGTGCAGTGGTGTTCATAGGGATTGCAGGTCGATCATCATTTGCCGGGTACGCAGGGTGCCCACGCCGCAATGGTAATTCAGCAGAGCACGCAGTTGCGGCTTGAGCTCAGCCATCACTGCAGCGCAAGTGCGCAGGGTGGTGGCAAACGACGCGTTATTGCCCAACACTTGCTGCAATTCGGCCCATTGCGAACCGCTCAGGCTGGCGCGATCCGTCGCGGCCGTCTGGCGCAGGCCGCCTTCAGGCACCAGGCTGTAGCGCGCGTCAGGGTCCAGCACGCCCAGTGTCATGGTTTGGGCATCCAGCAGCGGCAGCAGGCCGATCTCGCGCAGCAACAGCAGCTCAAAGGCCCGCAGCGCCGACTGCAACAGTTCGGCATGGCCACTGGCCAGGACAGCCGTCACTTGCGCGTAAATATCAAACAGGGCCGGGTACGGGTCATCCCGCGCCAGCAGCGTGAGCAGCAACTCATTGAGGTAGTACCCCGACAGCAAGGCGTCGCCAGTGGGCATGACATGGCCACCTACCCACTCTGCAGCCTTCAGGGTGCGGATTTCAGTATCACCACCAAAATTCAGACGCAGCGGCTGCAATGGCAGCAAGATCGGCCGAAAGTTGGAGCTGGGCCGCTTCGCTCCCTTGGCCACCAAGGCAATACGCCCATGGTGCCGCGTGAACACCTCAAGAATAAGGCTGGACTCGCTCCAGTCGTAGCGGTGCAGCACATAGGCTGGTTCGTCAGAGACACGTTGCGTAGCCACGTCGAGCCGTCAAGCCGGCCAGCAATATACGGTTTCGCCGCTGGGCCGCCCCAAGGCGAAACGGGCCCCCTCGGGGGGCAGCGCAGCACGCGCAGCGGCAAGCGTGGGGGTCAAAGATTTACTCGTAGCCAAAGCTGCGCACCCGCGCTTCGTCGTCGGCCCAGCCTGAGCGCACTTTGACCCATAGCTCGATGAACACCTTGGCATCCAGCAGTTTTTCCAGTTCGACCCGGGTCTCAGTGCCGATGCGCTTGATGCGCTCCCCTTTGTCACCAATCACCATGGCCTTGTGGGTGTCACGCTCGACCACAATGGTGGCGGCGATACGCAGCAAGCGCTTTTGCTTGCCGCGCCCGGCCTCTTCGCCAAATTTGTCGATGATCACGGTCGAGGTGTAGGGCAACTCGTCGCCAGTCAGGCGAAACAACTTTTCACGCACCGTCTCGCTGGCCAGAAATTTCTCACTGCGATCGGTCAGCTCATCTTCAGCGTACCACCAGGACTGCTCGGGTAGAAAGCGCTCGCAAAGGACAAGCAGGCGTTCGATATCCCGGGCATTTTTGGCCGACATCGGGACAAATTCGGTAAAGGCATGGCGTTGTTGCATCTCTTGCAGCCAGGGCGCAATGTCGCCGCGGCGGTGGATCTGGTCGAACTTGTTGGCCACCAGCAGCGTCGGAATATCTTTGCCCAGCAAGCCGAGCACACGGGCATCAGCCTGATTGAACTGACCAGCTTCCACCACAAACAGGATCAGGTCAACATCGCCCACCGCGCCCAGCACCGTCTTGTTGAGCGAGCGGTTCAAAGCGTTGTTGTGTCGGGTCTGGAAGCCCGGGGTGTCAACAAACACGAACTGGGTCGCACCCTGGGTGCGCATGCCGGTAATCCGGTGTCGGGTGGTTTGCGCCTTGCGCGAGGTGATGCTGATCTTCTGGCCTACCAGCGCATTGAGCAGGGTGGACTTGCCCACATTGGGCTTGCCAACAATGGCGATCAGGCCACAGCGCTGGCCTGGCACGGGCACGCCGCCCGCTGGCGCCGCACGCAAGCCCTTGAGCATGCTGGCCAAGGCCGCAGCCTGGTCATCGGCACTGGGCTCGGCGGTGTTGTCTTGGTTGTCAGTGGTCGATTCAGTCGCGTTCATTTGCGTGCCCCAGCTTTCAGTGTTTGCAGCATGGCCGTAGCGGCAGCCTGCTCGGCGGCGCGGCGCGAGCCGCCAATGCCACGTTCGGCCAGGCCGAATTCGGTGATTTCACATTCGACATCAAAGGTCTGCTTGTGCGCCACTCCCAGGGTGCCGACCACCCGGTACAGGGGCAGCTTCATCTTGCGCCCTTGCACCCATTCCTGCAACTCGGTTTTCGCGTCCTTGCCGATCGCCTCCATCTGCGGATTGATCTCGACCCCCTTGAACAAACGTTGCACCAGGGCTTGCGCAGCAGCAAAGCCGGCGTCCAGGTGCACTGCGCCGATCACGGCCTCGAGTGCATCGGCCAGAATGGAAGGGCGCTTTTGCCCACCAGAACGCGCTTCGCCCTCGCCTACCCGCAACACTTCTGGCAGGCCCAGTTCCAGCGCCAGTTGATGCAGCGTGTCCTGCTTGACCAAATTGGCGCGGACACGCGACAGATCGCCCTCGGGCAGGGCCTTGAGCTGTGCATAGAGCAAATCGGCGACTGCCAAGTTCAGCACCGAGTCGCCCAAAAACTCCAGCCGCTCGTTGTGGTCAATGGAGAAACTGCGGTGCGTCAGCGCCTGCGTCAGCAGTTGAGGTGTCGCGAAGTCATGCTGCAAACGCTGCTGCAAGGCGACCAGTCCGTCGTTCACTCGCAAGGACCCTGCCGCGGGCAAAGTCTGACTGGGACCATTCGGCTCAATTGAAAGACCCAATGCGCTTGAGGCTGCCGAAATTCATCCAGACAAAGAACGCACGCCCCACGATGTTCTTGTCCGGCACGAAACCCCAGTAGCGCGAGTCGAGCGAGTTATCGCGGTTGTCGCCCATCATGAAGTAGTGACCCGCTGGCACCTTGCACACCACGCCCTCGGCGCTGTAACGACAGTTTTCCTTGAAAGGGAAGTCGTCGGCGCCAGGCACAAAACCCGGCCGGTCGTCGTCATTCAGCACCCGGTGCCGACGCTCGCCAAAGGTTTCCTCGTACTGCTTGAAGTAGCGCATCACGTCTTCGTCAAAAAACTCTGGCACTGCCGCGGTGGGCATCGCTTGGCCATTAATGGTAAGACGCTTGTTGATGTAGGCCACCTCGTCACCGGGCACGCCGACCACGCGCTTGATGTAGTCAAGGCTGGGTTTGGGCGGATAGCGAAAGACCATCACGTCCCCACGCATGGGTGGCGTGCCTTCGGTGATCTTGGTATTGAGCACCGGCAGCCGCAAACCGTAGTGAAACTTGTTGACCAGGATCAGGTCACCGATCCACAGCGTCGGGATCATCGAGCCCGAGGGGATTTTGAAAGGCTCAAAAAGGAAAGAGCGCAGCAGGAAAACGGCCAGGATTACCGGGAATAAACCAGCCGTCCAGTCAAGCCACCAGGGTTGCGCCAGAACGGCCGCCCGGGCTGGCGCAGTGTCCGTGTCAACTTGGGTGATGCCCATTTTGAGCAACTCTTGGCGACGCTGCACAGCCTGCGCCTCCATCAGGGCCGCAGCCTTCTGCCTCGCCGGCAAAAAATGAAAGCGTTCCGCAAGCCAGTAGACGCCAGTGACAAGCGTGGCCAAAAACAACAGCAGCGCGAAGTTACCCTCGACCATACCGAAGTACCAAGAGCCGGCGTAGCCCCCAAAGGCCGCGAGCACAAATGCTGTGAGGGCCTGCATCAATCGTCCACCTGCAGAATTGCCAGAAAGGCCTCTTGTGGAACTTCCACGGAGCCAATTTGCTTCATGCGTTTTTTCCCTGCTTTTTGTTTGTCGAGGAGCTTGCGTTTGCGCGAAATATCACCGCCGTAACACTTGGCGATCACGTTCTTGCGAAGGGCCTTGATTGTCTCACGCGCAATGATGTTGGCCCCAATGGCGGCCTGGATCGCCACGTCATACATCTGGCGCGAAATGATCTCTCGCATCTTGCTAACCACAGCACGGCCGCGGTATTGCGACTGCGACCGGTGCACGATGATGGACAGCGCGTCCACCTTGTCGCCATTGAGCAAGATATCGACCTTGACCACGTCGGCGGCGCGGTACTCCTTGAATTCGTAATCCATCGAAGCGTAGCCGCGAGATACGGATTTCAGCTTGTCAAAAAAATCCAGGACGATCTCAGCCAGCGGCATCTCATAGGTGAGCATGACCTGACGGCCATGGTAGGCCATGTTCATCTGCATGCCGCGCTTTTGGTTGGCCAACGTCATCACCGCACCCACATAGTCCTGGGGCATGTAGAGGTGAACCGTGACGATGGGCTCGCGTACCTCATCCAGCCGACCCTGGTCGGGCATCTTGGACGGGTTCTCCACCATGCGCACCTCGCCGTCGGCCTGCACCACCTGGTACACCACACTGGGCGCAGTGGTGATCAGGTCTTGGTCGAACTCTCGCTCTAGCCGCTCCTGCACGATCTCCATGTGCAGTAGGCCGAGAAAGCCGCAGCGAAAACCAAAGCCCAGCGCCTGTGACACTTCGGGCTCGTAATGCAGCGACGCGTCGTTGAGCTTGAGCTTTTCCAAGCTGTCACGCAAGCCCTCATACTGGTTGGCCTCAGTCGGGTAGAGCCCGGCAAACACCTGAGGCTGAATCTCCTTGAACCCTGGCAGCGCCTCGGTGGCTGTGAGCGCCGCACCGCCTGTACCTGGTTTGATCAAGGTGACGGTATCCCCCACCTTGGCCGCCTGCAGTTCGCGAATGCCAGCAATGATGTAACCGACCTCGCCCGCCTCCAGCGAAGGCCGCGCCTCATTGCCCGGCGTGAAGACACCCAGCGTGTCGGCGTTGTAGGTGGCGCCGGTGGCCATCAACTTGATGCGTTCGCCGCGGGCCAACCTGCCGTCAACCACACGCACCAGCATCACGACACCCACATAGCTGTCAAACCAGCTGTCAATGATCATGGCACGCAGCGCGCCCTTGGGGTTGCCTTTGGGTGCTGGAATACGGGCGACCACGGCTTCAAGTATTTCGTCAATACCCATACCGGTCTTGGCCGAACAGGGGATGGCGTCCGTGGCGTCGATGCCGATGACATCCTCGATTTCGATCTTGGCGTTCTCCGGATCAGCGTTGGGCAGATCCATCTTGTTGAGCACCGGCACCACCTCGACCCCAAGGTCCAGCGCGGTGTAGCAATTGGCCACAGTCTGCGCTTCTACGCCCTGACTGGCATCGACCACCAGCAGCGCGCCCTCGCAGGCCGACAGGGAGCGACTGACTTCGTATGAGAAGTCTACATGGCCAGGTGTGTCGATCAAATTCAGGTTGTAGGTCTGACCGTCAAGGGCCTTGTAATGCAGCGCCGCGGTCTGTGCCTTGATGGTTATCCCACGCTCTTTCTCGATGTCCATCGAGTCCAGCACCTGCGCCTCCATCTCGCGCTCCTGCAAGCCGCCACAACGCTGGATCAGGCGGTCAGCCAGGGTCGACTTACCATGGTCAATGTGGGCAATGATCGAGAAATTTCTGATGTGATTCATCAACGGGAACGTTCAAGTGATTGAATTAAAAGCGTCTGACCAAGAAAAAAGGGCGCGTCGGAATTGGACGCGCCCTGAACCAACCGTCTTTGGCAACTGCGAAAGTTGGAACTTCATTGTAGGCAAAAAGTCACTGGCGGGCCGCCGAACAACAATTTGGGATGCACGTTGCATGTCAGCAACATCTTTAATGTTCACAGCTTATTCACAATAATTTAACGAGCCAAGGGAGTGCGGTGTGGGCGAGCTGTGGATCAACCGCTGGATCCCGGGGTCTATCTCGTATCGTGGATTTATGCCGACCCTATATGCCACTAACCCTCGGTATAGGGCCTCTATTCTAACCAGAATCACACTTAGCCTTCGCTAAAGTTAGTGCGCGCCCACTTATGGAGACATCGGGAGCACCCGAAATAAATTAAGCGCGCATCAGCGCAGGCTCTGGATTTCGCAAAAAGACCCAAAGTCCCTGGGGAAATTGAGGTCTTTTTGCTGAGCGCGATGCTAGCGCGTGGGACGGATCACCGCGTACTGGGCCCATTCGCCGCGACGGAACTGGACACTGATCGGCTTGGACTTGTCGAGTTTGGCCACCGCTGCCTCGAAGTCCTTGACGGTATTGACCTCGATGTTGGCAATAGCCACCAGCACATCACCCTCGCGCATGCCTGCCCGCGCAGCGGCATCAACCACCGCATCGACACGCACCCCACCCTTGAGCTTGAGATCCTTCTTCTGCGCCTCGGTCAGGTCGCTGACCGACATCCCCAGTGCCTGACCTGAACTTGAGGTTTTGGGCTTTTCTTCCGGCTCGTTGGCTTTGCGCGCTGGCTTGTCGGCTTCGATCTCCGCAATGGTGACCGACAAATCCTTGTAGCTGCCGCGTCGAAACACCGTCAACGCACTCCGTGTGCCAGGTTTGGTGGCGCCCACCATGCGCGGCAGGTCACTGGACTTTTCGACGGCCTTGCCTTCAAACTTGACGATGATGTCGCCCGCCTCCACGCCGGCCTTGTCGGCCGGAGCACCAGGTTCAACTGCCCGCACCAACGCGCCCTGCGCCTTGCCCAGACCGATGGACTCCGCCACCTCTTTGGTCACCTGGTCGATCTGCACCCCAATTCGGCCACGCGAGACCCGACCCGAGACGCGCAATTGCTCACTCACGCGCACCGCCTCATCCATCGGAATGGCGAACGAAATCCCCATCGAGCCGCCTGAACGTGAATAGATCTGACTGTTGATGCCAACCACCTCGCCACGCATGTTGATCAGCGGTCCGCCCGAGTTACCGGGGTTGATGGCCACGTCGGTCTGGATGAAGGGCAGGTAATCGCCGGTGTCGCGCTGCTTGGCGCTGACGATGCCCGCGGTCACAGTATTTTCAAGGCCGAACGGCGAGCCGATGGCCATCACCCACTCTCCCACCTTGAGCCGACTGACGTCCCCCACCTTAACGGCTGGCAGTCCAACTGCATCGATCTTGACCAGGGCGACGTCGCTGCGTTTGTCGGCGCCGATGAGCTTGGCCTTGAACTCGCGCTTGTCAGTCAGCGTGACGATGACCTCATCCGCGCCCTCCACCACATGGGCGTTGGTCATGATCAGGCCATCGCTCGACAGGATGAAACCGGAGCCGACCCCGCGCGGTTGCTCTTCCTCCTGGGGTTGAGGCCGGTTGGGCCGGGGCGTCTGACGCGGTACGTTGGGCATGGGCAGGCCAAAGCGCTTGAAGAACTCCAGCATCTCCTCATCGGTACCGCCAGCCCCGCTGCGGGCAGCCACTTTTTCGACGGTGCGGATATTCACCACCGACGGCCCGACCTGCTCCACCAGGTCGGTGAAGTCAGGCAGTGTGCGGGTCTGGGCCAGCGCGGGGGCCGCAGGCAGGATGCCGACTGCCGCAGTCATTGCCAGGACCAGCGTCAGCGCCAGCGCTTGCCGCTTTTTCTTATCGATTAAAACCATGGTCGACCTTTCATTCAAAAACAAAATAAAAATGGGGTGCTATTTGCGCCGCTCAAGAGCCTGGGCAAATGTCAAAAGGGTTTGTTGTGGCACCTCGCCGACGGCAGTCAGCCACGAGTCGCCTAGGCGGCGCGTCAAGGTATGGGTGGCGCCAAGCGCCTGGGCACCGGGTTGGCTATGCCGCCGGGAGTCAAAGTCTTCGAGGAACAGGGAGACAGTGGCCAGGCCGTCAGAAAAAATCCATTGCAGGGTGCTGTCGTGACGACCCTCAACGGCGCTGGCGCCCGGACGCCGGTAGCAACTCATCGGCTGAAAGCCGGGCACCGGAGCCTTGAGCGCCCAGCCCTCGGCTACGGCCGTCGTCTTTACCAAATCCGGCGTCTCAACCTGGTAACCCTCAGTGTTGCCCATCATCTGGCTCAGACGCGCCATGCTGACTGGCGCATCAAGCTGCAACTCAGAGAACGCTGCCTGCTCCAGCACCTGGCCTTCGAGATCCAGCGTTTGCAGCTTCACCACCAAGCCGGTCTTTTTTTCAGTCCAGACTTGGTAGGCAAAGCGGAGCTTGTCACGCGGGCGAAGCTGAACCACATCCGTTTCAAAACCGGCGACGCGTTCTTGGCCAGCTGGCCGCAGGCTGTAAAACCGGGCAATGGAGGCATCGCCCGACTGCAGTAAATTCGGGAATAGCCCGAAGGATTCACGCCGCTCGGCCACCGCCACGCGGCTGTCAGGAAAAAACGTCAGCACTTGGTCATTTCGGCGAAAAGTCGACCGTGGGGCGCCGGTCAGTGTCTCGACCCGCTCCATTTGCTGTTCACCGTCGCACACATGCCAAATTCGCGCACTGGACATGCTGCTGCCCACTGAGACGACAAAAGTACCGATGTAGGCGCGCCGCCGCGAGGCCTCGTGCATGCGCAGCAACCACTCGCCCAATCGCCGGTCCTCGGCAGGCCCCGGGGTTGCTGCGGCAGGCACCTGCCGCGTTTGCCCCCCAGCAGTGAGGGCGAGCAAACAGCCGGCCAGCAGGCAAGCAAAAAATCTCAAGGTGCCCCCCCTTGGAAGGTGGCATTGCGTAAAAAACCAGCTGGTGTTTGCAGGACTGAGGCACCCCCAAACTGTTTGTGAGCCGCTAGCAGGGCGTCGAGTTGGGGGTCGCGAATCATGGTCGCCGAGGCCTCGACGCGGGGCTCGGCCGGCACCTTCGCTAATTGTTCTTGACCCGTCGCACCACCCGAATCCCGCCAGTTTTGCCAGCCAAGTAAAGATCCCGCCACCAGCAACATCACGCCGGCCAGTCGCGCCCAATGAAACCGCGCGTCGTTGGCGGCTTCAATGGTTCGGACGGGCGCCGGCTCCTGCTGCAACCGGTCGCGCAGGCGACCAAGGAAGGCCGCATCCTCGGCAAGCCGCCCGACCTGGCCCCCTCGCAACACCTCACCCAGTACATGGTAGGCCCGCCAATGCCGTTGCCCGTCCTCGGTTTGGCTGACCCAGTCAAGGGCTTGGGCCAACTCGGCTCCGTCCAACTGCCCGTCAGCCAAGGCCGACGCCAGTTCAGCATCGAGATCAGAGTGTTGGGGCGTCATGGTCATGGTGGTCTACCAGCGTTTGCCGGTCTGTCTCTCCAGCATCGGTTTTAATTTGGCGGAAATCAGCTCTCGCGCCCGAAAAATACGTGACCGCACCGTGCCCATCGGGCAGTCCATCACGGCGGCGATCTCTTCATAACTCAAGCCCTCAATCTCACGCAAGCTGAGCGCTTGGCGTAAATCAAGCGGCAAGGCTGCCAGGCCACTATTGACTGCAGCAGCGACTTCCTTGGCAGCCAGAATCGACTCGGGCGTTTCATGATCAATTGGTTCCCCCACCGCCCAAAAAGTTTCATCGTTGTCCTCATTTGATGCAAAAGCCCGGTCTGACATGGTCGGCGACCGCTTGCGTTCCTGCAAAAACTTCTTCGCCGTGTTCACAGCGATGCGGTACAGCCAGGTGTAAAACTGAGACTCTCCGCGAAATTTCGGCAGCGCACGGTAGGCCCTAATGAAAGTCTCTTGGGCAATATCTTCGACCAGATCACTGTCCCGCACCATTCGGCCGATCAGACGTTGAAGCCGCCGCTGGTACTTGATCACCAGCAGTTCAAAGGCCCGCTTGTCCCCGGCCACGGCCCGCTGTACCAGCAGCGCGTCGCTGTCGTCAGGCGGTGGGATAGGTGCGGTATTGCTCAACGGGTCACGGCCTGGCCAGCGTCGCCATAGGGGGCTGGCTCTGCCCACCGCGCCGGTGCAAAGACGGCACGCCGCAAGGCCGCCCATTGTTGTGTATTGTCGCCACGTTGCGCCCACAGCCAGATCCTTTTGCCCGTCTCGGACCGCAGGCTCAAAAGCAGGCCAGACTGCCAGTCGAGGTGATGCTGCAGCACGCCTTGGCTCTGTTCAACAGCCCAAGGAGCCCTGCCCCGCCAGCGCCAGACAAGGCCATCCCACACCAATTCGCCACTGGGCCAGCGCAGCCACTGCCGGACAGCGATTGCCAGAGCGATGAGGAAAGTGATGAAAAACAGCGCCTGCCGCCACCCTGCCGCGTCAAGAGGATTTAGCCAGGAAATGCCCGTCAGGACGCCCAAACTGGCCAACGCAATCAACAGATACCCGTGGATCCGCGACCGCCCCACTTGGAAGGCAAGCGCCGGGGCTTGATGCATGGTGACAGACGGTCTGGGCGACGCAAGTCAGGCGCGAACGGGAATCAACTCAGGCGCTTGAACACCAGCGAGCCATTGGTGCCGCCAAAGCCAAAATTATTTTTCAGCGCGACATCAATCTTCATGGCCCGCGCGGTGTTGGCACAGTAATCCAGGTCGCATTCAGGATCCTGGTTGAAGATGTTGATCGTCGGCGGACTAATTTGGTGGTGCAAGGCCAACACCGTGAACACCGACTCAATGCCACCGGCGCCACCCAACAGGTGACCCGTCATGGATTTGGTCGAATTAACGACCACCTGGTGGGCGTGGGCGCCGAGTGCAGCCTTGATGGCATGGGTTTCGTTCAGGTCTCCGAGCGGCGTGGAAGTACCATGGGCGTTCACATACTGGACATCGTCCGCGTTAACACCCGCATTACGCAATGCGGCCACCATCGCCCGGCGCGGCCCGTCCATATTGGGCGCGGTCATGTGGCTGGCGTCGGCGCTCATGCCAAAGCCGGCAAGTTCAGCGTAGATCTTGGCACCGCGAGCCTTGGCGTGCTCGTACTCTTCAAGCACCAACACACCTGCACCCTCTCCCAGCACAAAGCCATCGCGGTCACGGTCCCACGGCCTCGATGCCGTCTGGGGGTCATCGTTACGGGTGCTTAGAGCCCGCATCGCGGCAAAACCACCAATCCCCAAGGGGGACACAGTGGATTCGGCGCCACCCGCGACCATCACATCGGCGTCGCCGTATTCAATCATGCGACCCGCTTCGCCAATACAATGCAGGCCTGTGGTGCAGGCCGTGACCACCGAGATATTTGGGCCCTTGAAACCAAACCGTATCGACACTTGTCCGGCCACCATATTGACGATGGTGGATGGCACAAAAAAAGGCGAAATACGCCGGGCTCCGCGCTGCATGAACTCGCCATGCACCTCTTCGATCATCTGCAAGCCGCCAATGCCCGACCCCAGCACGCAACCAATTCGGTTGGCTAAGTCATCATCCAGCGCCGCACCTGTGGGCAGACCCGCGTCGGCCACCGCTTGGCTGGCCGCTGCCACGCCGAAATGGATGAAGGTGTCCATGGTGCGCGCCTCTTTGGCGTTCATGTAGGACTCCAAGTCGAAGCCTTTAACTTCACCTGCGATCTTGCAGGCGAAGGTGGAGGCGTCAAATTTGGTGATCGGTCCGATACCGGACTTGCCGGCTAGGATTTGGGCCCAGGCTTGCGCAACCGTATTACCTACGGGGCTAACACAACCCAAACCAGTGATAACAACGCGACGACGGGCCATTGAAGTATGCAATCAGGGGTTCATCTGACAAAAGCCGCCGGCGACGGCACGAATTCAGTGCAACTGAACGGAGACGGCACAAGCCGCCTGGCCTCAGGCTTTTTGATGCGTGTTGGCGTAATCGATCGCGTTTTGCACGGTAGTGATTTTTTCAGCATCCTCATCAGGAATCTCGATGCCGAACTCATCCTCCAGCGCCATCACCAGTTCCACGGTGTCGAGCGAGTCGGCGCCGAGATCGGCCACGAAGGCTTTCTCGCTGGTGACCTGTGACTCTTCAACACCGAGTTGTTCGGCAATGATTTTTTTAACGCGTGCTTCGATATCGCTCATGGATTCCCTCAGAGGGTTGTGAATGGATCGGTGATTTTAGCCGTGCTTCGGCTCAATCGGCTTTTAATGTCATCTGGCCTGACTCACATGAACATGCCGCCATTGACATGCAGTTCCTGCCCGGTGACATAGGCTGCCTGCGGCGAGGCCAGATACGCGACAGCGTGCGCAATATCAGACGGTTGACCCAGGTGTCCCAGAGGAATCTGACCCAGCAGCGCCTTGTGCTGCTCAGGTGGCAACTTGGCGGTCATGTCAGTCTCAATGAAACCGGGCGCCACACAATTGACTGTGATATTGCGCGAACCGAGTTCGCGCGCCAGCGCCCGCGTCATGCCTGCCACACCCGCTTTGGCTGCGGCATAGTTAGCCTGGCCGGCGTTGCCCGACGCGCCAACCACCGACGTGATGTTGATGATGCGCCCATAGCGTTGCTTCATCATGGTACGCATGACGGCACGGCTCATGCGAAACACCGACTTGAGGTTGGTCTCAAGGACCGCGTCCCATTCGTCGTCTTTCATGCGCATGGCCAGGTTATCCCGCGTGATGCCAGCATTGTTGACGAGCACATGCAGAGCACCGTGAGACTTGAGGAGGGCCTCGATCAGCGCCTCAACCGCCGGGGCTTCATTGACATTAAGGGTGCGCCCGCTGCAACCGGCAAAACCGGCCAGGGTGTCACTGATACGCGCAGCGCCCTCATCGGTGGTGGCCGTGCCGATAACGGCCAAACCACGCTGCGCCAGTTCCAGCGCGATAGCGGCGCCAATGCCGCGTGAAGCACCGGTGACCAGGGCAACCTGGCCTTTGAATTCAAGATCGCTCATGCTAATGCTGCCTTCACGTCTGCCAGAGTGACTGGGTCGCTCACAGCGTATCCGCTGAGCGCAGGGTCGATGCGCTTGACCAAACCAGCCAGCACCTTGCCCGGACCACACTCGATCAGGGTGCTCAGCCCCAGCGCTTTCATAGCCTGCACACACTCGACCCAGCGCACCGGCCCAAACGCCTGTCGGTACAAGGCATCACGGATCTGTACCGGATCGGATTGCACCATGACATCGATGTTATTGATCAAGGGGATGCTGGGCGCCTGCAAGGCCAGCGAGGCCAGGCGTTCGCGCAGGTGCTCGGCCGCCGGACGCATCAAACTTGAATGAAACGGGGCGGAGACCGGCAGGGGCAAGGCGCGTTTTGCCCCGGCGGCCTTGAGTCGCTCGCAGGCCCTTTCAACCGCCGCCTTGCTACCGGCAATCACGGTCTGCGCAGGGTCATTGAAATTGGCTGCTTCAACCACCTCGCCAGAGTCTGCCCCAAACTCAGCCGTGACCGCGGCGCAGCCAGCGATGATGGCGGCCGACTCCATGCCAAGGATCGCTGCCATCGCACCAACACCCACGGGCACGGCATCCTGCATCGCCTGGGCCCGAAAGCGCACCAGGGGCGCAGCTTGGGCTAATGACAGCACGCCGGCTGCCACCAATGCCGAATACTCACCCAGCGAATGGCCAGCCACTGCGGCTGGTGCGACGCCAACTTCGGCCATCCAGACCCGGTAGGCCGCCACACCCGCCAGCAGCATGATGGGTTGCGTGTTGGTGGTCAGAGCAAGTAACTCTTTCGGACCCTGCCCGATCAGGGTGGCCAGGTTTTCACCGAGGGCGTCCGACGCTTCCTGCAGGGCCTGCCGCACCACCGGGTGGTCACCCCAGGCATCAAGCATGCCAACTGACTGCGATCCCTGGCCTGGAAAAACAAAGGCAAATGGTGTCATGAAAATTGCCAAAATAAAGTATAAAAACAGGCTCTAAGCCATACCCAGTCTAACTCTATTGCTATAGATCAAGGAGCACTGCACCCCAAGTGAAGCCGCCACCCACGCCCTCCAGCATGAGCGTATCGCCCGGTTGGATGCGGCCGCTGCGAACAGCGGCATCCAGCGCCAACGGAATTGAAGCGGCCGACGTATTGCCATGTTGGTCCAGGGTGACGATCACCTTGTCCATCGACAGTTTGAGCTTTCGCGCCGTGCTTTGAATGATACGGATGTTGGCCTGGTGCGGGACCAACCAGTCGATGTCGGCCTCAGTCTTGCCAGCTTTGGCCAGCACGGCACGCGCCGCACCCTCCAACAGGCCTACAGCCAGTTTGAACACCGCCTGTCCATCCATCTTCAGCAGCGGGTCCCCCAAAACCTGACCGCCCGCCACATGACCGGGCACACAGAGGATGCCAACATGGCTGCCGTCGGCGTGCAAGTCGCTGGCCAGAATGCCGGGCACCTCAGAGGCCTCCAAGACCACGGCACCGGCGCCATCACCAAACAGCACGCAAGTGGTTCGGTCCTTGAAATCGAGAATGCGAGAAAAAATTTCGGCGCCCACCACCAAGGCCTTGTGCGCCGCACCAGTACGGATCATGGCGTCGGCCACGGTAAGCGCATACACAAAACCGCTACAAACGGCCTGCACATCAAACGCGGCGCCCCCAGCGGCTCCGAGCTTGTGCTGCAGGATGCAGGCGGTGGAGGGGAACACCATGTCGGGCGTGGACGTGGCGACGATGATCAGGTCGATGTCGCTGGCTTGCAAGCCCGCCGCCTCAAGCGCAGCACGGCATGCAGGCAAGGCCAGGTCACTGCTGAAGACGCCGTCGGCGGCAAAATGCCGCGCGCAAATGCCGGTGCGTTCGACAATCCAGTCGTCCGAACTCTCCACGCCCTGTCCAGCCAATTCGGCCACCAGATCAGCGTTGCTCAGGCGCCGCGGCGGCAAATAGCTGCCGGTTCCAGTAACTCGTGAATACTGTGTCATGGGTCAGACGCTCAAGGAGGGGCTGGTCTCGGGGAGGACCATGGCTTCGGTACCAGCCAACAGCGGTGCCGCACGAGCGATACGGGCTTGCACCCGTTGCAACAAGTCGTTGAGCGCCGCATCGTAGGCGCGGGTCAGGGCAAAGCCAAAACCAAGTTCATCGGCAGAGCCGTGGCTCTTGAACACCAAACCCCGCAGGCCCAATAGCGCCCCCCCGTTGTAACGGCGGTGGTCCATTCGCTTTTTCAGCGCTGCAATCACCGGGTAGGCGGCCACAGCGGCCATTTTGGTCAGCAAGTTGCGCGAGAACTCGGCCCTCAGGAAATCGACAATCATGGTGGCCAGGCCTTCGCTGGCCTTGAGTGCGACATTGCCAACGAAACCGTCACAGACCACGATGTCGGCCTTGCCTTTGAAGATGTCATTGCCCTCAACATTGCCAACAAAGTTGAGATCGCCGGCCTGGGCTGCAGCACGCAGCAGTTCACCCGCTTTTTTGATGACTTCGTTGCCCTTGATCGCCTCTTCGCCAATATTGAGCAGCCCGACCGACGGGTTGTCTTCGCCATTGAGCACCGATACCAGAGCAGCCCCCATCACCGCAAACTGCAGCAGGTGCTCGGCAGTGCAGTCGACATTGGCGCCCATGTCGAGCACTGTGGTGGCCCGACCTTTTGCATTGGGAATCTGGCCGGCTATGGCCGGCCGGTCAATGCCATCCAGAGTCTTGAGCAGGTAACGGGAGATGGCCATCAAAGCCGCCGTATTGCCAGCCGACACTGCGGCTTGGGCGCGGCCGTCCTTCACCTGCTGGATGGCCACCCGCATCGAGGAGTCTTTCTTGCGACGCAGCGCGACTTCAAGTGGGTCGTCCATGGTGACCACCTCACTGGCGGCGATCACAGTGGCTCGGGGATGGACAAAGGATTGAAGCGGCGCCGCAAGCCCTACCAGCAGCAGGTGGGCATCAGGGTGCTGCACCAAAAACTGTCGGCAGGCCGGCAGCGTGACCCGTGGACCATGGTCGCCACCCATGCAATCGACGGCAATGGTGATCATGGTGCAGCGGCGCTACTAGCAAGAAGGCAACCGAAGAGGGACAGCATCAAAACAAAGGCCCGAGGCTACAGGTTCAGTAGCATCGGGCCCGGATAGAGTGCTTGCGATCAGGCTTCTGACTTGGTCTTGAGAACTTTGCGCCCACGGTAAAAACCGGTCGGGCTGATGTGGTGGCGCAAATGGATTTCACCAGTGGTCGGCTCGACAGCAATGCCAGGTACAACCAGTGCGTTGTGCGAGCGATGCATGCCGCGTTTTGAAGGCGACTTCTTATTTTGCTGGACAGCCATGGTCTGCTCCTTGCGTCTGTACGTTGTGCGCTGCGCGGCTGGCGCAACGGCGGGTGAGTGGAAAGCACGGCATCTGGCCGCACGAAGCCCTAGAGTATAGCGTAACTTAGGTGCAGATTCAATCAGGGCTGCCGCGCCGCAACTTGGCCAGGGCAGCAAACGGGTTGGCTTTTTCCGGCTCCTGCGCATCAAAATTCGGATCAGCCACAGCCATTTTGAGGCCAGGCGGACAGACCTCGTGGCGCGGCACCAGCGGCAGCGCCATCAGAAACTCGTCCTCGATCAAGCCGGCCAAATTAAATTGTCGACTGGTCACCAGCAGGTCCTCTTCGGCGTCATCGTCCTGAGCCTCGGCCAGGGCCTCGGTCCCGACAAATCGGAACCAGCGGTCAACTGCAAGCGCTTGCTCGACGGGGCCCAGGCAGCGCTGACACGTCAGTGGCAATTTGGCGGCCAGGGTCAGGTGCAGCCAGGCCTGGGCGGCGCCAGTTTGGTCCGCGCGCAAGGCGCCCTGTACCGACCAGTCAACAGGGTTATCGGTCCCCAGACCTTGTGTTTCCTCGATTAGCCGCTCGTAATTCGATAGCAAATCACGGCCTGAGCGTGGCTGCGTCGATTCGGCAAAGGCTTGGATGTCGAGGGAGGGGGCCCGGGTTTCATTCTGCATGGCCTCAGTGTAAGAGAATCGCGACATGACTGAAACCGTACACCGCCGGCTGTTGCTCGGCTCGACCTCTCCCTACCGGCGCGAGTTACTGGCCCGTTTACGTATCCCGTTCGAGGTGGCGCCGCCCGACGTTGACGAAACCGCCCAACCCAACGAGTCGCCACAGCAACTCGCCTGCCGCCTGGCCATGACCAAGGCCATGACCGTGGCGGCGCGGTTTCCAGACCATGTCGTAATCGGTTCGGACCAAGTGGCTGACCTGGCCGGCCAAGCGCTGGGCAAGCCAGGCAACCATGAACGGGCGGTGGCGCAGCTTCGGCAGATGCGGGGGCAGACCGTGATCTTCCAGACGGCGGTAGCGGTGGTCTGCCAAGCCAGCGGCTTTGCGCAGATGGAGCTTGCACAGGTCAAGGTGCTGTTCCGGGATGTGAGCGACGCTGAGATAGAGACTTATCTGCTGGCCGAGACCCCCTATGACTGCGCCGGCAGCGCTAAAAGCGAAGGGCTCGGCATTGCGCTGCTGGAGCGCATCGACAACGACGACCCAACCGCGCTGGTGGGGCTGCCGCTGATTCGCACTTGCCGCATGCTGACTGCCGCCGGTGTGCGACTGCTGACGGCATGAGTGCTGCTCCACTGCCCGGCAGCGCCGTGGTGCCCGGCAGGCTTTACCTGGTGCCGGCGCCACTCGATTTTGGCTGCGAACTGTCAACACGGCTTCAAGACAGCCTGCCGCTCGGCACCTTGCAAGTGGCAGCCCGACTGAGCCATTGGATTTGCGAAAACGCCAAATCAACCCGCGCTTACCTCAAGCGCGTGGACGAAATAGTGCCCCTGCTGCTGCCGGTGCAAGCCTTGCAATTACAGGAATTGCCGCGCGAGGTACACAAAAAAGGCGATCACCAAGGCAACTTTGACGCCCGCCCCCTGCTGGCGCCAGCTCTGGCCGGCCATGACATGGGCCTGGTCAGTGAGGCCGGTATGCCGGCGGTGGCTGACCCGGGCTCGTCGGTGGTGCGAGCGGCCCATGACCTGGGCTTGACGGTAGTGCCCTTGGTCGGGCCGGTATCTCTGTTGCTGGCGCTCGCGGCCAGCGGCCTGAACGGCCAGCAGTTTGCCTTTGTCGGCTACCTGCCGCAGGATGCCGCCGAGCGAACCCAACGCATCCGCGACCTCGAATCCCTGGCTCTCAAAACAGGCCAGACCCAGCTCTTCATCGAGACACCGTACCGCAATGCCGCCATGCTGCAGGCTCTGCTACAAACTTTGCATCACAACACCCGGCTCGCCATCTGCAGTGGCCTAACGCTGGCTGTCGCGCAGTGTCGCAGCCACACCGTCAAACATTGGCGCCAGCAAACCGCAGCACTGGACAAACACACACCTGCGGTATTTGCCTTGGGCCGCTGAGCCCACCGCGGCTCTTTAGCGTAGCAGCGCGCTGTGGCCGAGGCTGCGCACCGCGGCCTCGCCGATGGAGGCACCAAAACGCTTGACCAGACGCTCGGCCACGTTTTCGTGACGGGTGTAATCAACGATGTCCTCGGCTTTGACGATTTCTCGCGCCACATAGTCCAGGTTGGCCAACTGGTCTGCCAGACCGAGCGCCACCGCCTGCTCGCCACTCCAGAACAGGCCACTGAAGGTCTCCGGCGTCTCTTTCAGGCGCGCACCGCGTCCGGCCCTCACCACAGCAATGAATTGCAGATGAATTTGGTCCAACATGGATTGGGCAAACACCCTCTGTTTGTCGGTCTGCGGGCTGAACGGGTCAAGAAAGCCTTTGTTTTCACCCGCGGTCATCAGACGGCGCTCAATGCCCAGCTTGTCCATCAGCCCGGTGAAGCCAAAGCCATCCATCAGCACGCCAATGCTGCCCACAATGCTGGCTTTGTCGACAAAAATCTTGTCGGCTGCCACGGCAATGTAATAAGCGGCCGAGGCGCAAGACTCTTCCACCACGGCATAGACCGGCTTTTGGTGCTTGGCTTTCAGGCGGCGAATCTCGTCGTTGATGATGCCGGCCTGGACCGGGCTGCCGCCCGGTGAATTAATCAACAGCACCACGGCCAAAGCGCCCTGGTCCTCAAAAGCCGCCCTTAGCGAGGCGCCAATCGCGTCGGCACTGGCCTCGGCACCTGAGGCGATCTCGCCCTTGATCTCGACCACCGCAGTGTGGGGCTGCGACACATCGCGGGTGGGCCCATTTTGACTAAAGCCTATCCAGGCCACCACCATCAAAAAACCAAGCCAAGCCAGGCGCACGCCGTTGCGCCAGCGTCGCGCCACCCGCTGCTCTTCCAGCGCTGCAAAAGCCAGTTTTTCCAGCGTGGCGCGCTCCCAACCCGGGGCTGCCGGCTGTCCAACCTTCGCTTCATTTTTAATAGCACTACCATCAATACCAGCAAGGCTTGACGGCTGATTTGATGGATCGGATCCAGCAGAAGGGGTGGTACCAGGCTCAGGGCTCAGAGGGTCGTTCATTCAAAACTCAAGGGGTTGCAAGTTGGGGGCAGTATGCCAGTGCACGACACCGTCACCCTCGGACAAGGTGATTTTGATCAGGCCACCCCGACAGGGGCCGCTGCGGCACTGGCCAGTCTGCGGCTGGTACACCGCGCCGTGCGTCGCACAGATCAGCCAGTCGCCACTGATGTCAAAGAAACGATTGGGCTGGAAATCCATCTCCATGGCCACATGGGCGCAGCGGTTCAGGTAACCGTGCACCTGGCCTTGGTAACGAATGGCAAAGGCACGGCAGGTCTGGCCGCCAAACACCACGTCAAACGGCACCGCCAGGCCGCCATTCGTCAAATCGGCCGAGCCGCACAGCGCAATCGCTTCGTTGTTCAGCATGTTCACAGCCCGGCATCAGCCATGGTGCAGCAGCCACTGGTGCAGTTGCGGCACAGAGTGCGCGACAAACAGCGGTCCGAGCTCGCCAAAAGCCTCCGGGCTGTGTGCGCCATAGCTCACAGCCACACTGGCGCAACCGGCGTTGCGTGCCATCTGAAGGTCATGGGTGGTGTCGCCGATCATCAAGGTGCGCGCCGGCGTGACACCGAACTCGGCCATGAGCTCGTGCAGCATGCGCGGGTGCGGTTTCCCGGCCGTTTCGTCAGCAGTGCGGGAGGCATCAAACAGACCACGCAACTCGACCGCCTGCAGCGCGACGTCAAGGCCGCTGCGGCTTTTGCCCGTTGCCACCGTCAACCAGTGCTGGCGCGCCTTGAGCTCAGCCAGCATCGCCAGGGTACCGTCAAACAGGCTGATGCGGTGCTGATCGGCCATATAGTGGTGGCGGTAGCGCTCGCCAAGCTCCGAGTGGCGCGACTCTGGCACATCGGGCGCAGCATGGGCCAAGGCCGCCCTCAGGCCCATGCCAATCACAAAAGCGGCATCTCGGTCGCTAGGAACGGTTCCGCCCACATCGCGCACCGCCAACTGGATGCTGCGCGCAATGATGGCGGTGGAGTCGAACAGAGTGCCGTCCCAGTCAAAAGCAATCAAATCATATTGACGGCGGCTGGCGGCAGATTCAGGCTGGGACAGGGGCGACATGGTGGGAAAAGGCTTCCAGTTCGGGGGGCAGTTCGGCGAGCAGGGTCTGGCGCTCGTCAGTGATGGGGTGGTTGAATTGCAGCCGCCAGGCATGCAAAAACATTCGCTTAAGTGGCGGTGTTACCGAAGCGCGCTGCAGCGATTTGTTCAGCTCAAAATCACCGTACTTGTCATCGCCAGCGATGGGAAAGCCTTCACTGGCAAGGTGCACCCGGATCTGGTGGGTTCGGCCGGTGCGAATCGTGACTTCCAGAAGGGTAAAGCCCGCACCACTGTGGCGCACCTTGACCAAGGTCAAGGCAGTCATGGCGTCAGGGTCGTCTTTGGCCACCACCCGCACCCGTCGCTCGCCGTCGGGCAGCAAATACTTGTGCAGCGATTTGTCAAGCACTTTGCGATTGACGGGCCAGTGGCCGACCACCAGCGCCAGATAGGTCTTGCCAGTTTCGCGCTCACGGAACTGGTCCTGCAGCTGGCGCAGCGCCGAGCGCTTCTTGGCCAGCAGCAGAATGCCGCTGGTCTCGCGGTCCAGCCGGTGCACCAGTTCCAGAAACGGCGCCTGCGGCCGCGCCATGCGCAGCTGTTCGATCACACCAAAACTCACGCCCGAGCCACCATGCACCGCCACCCCGGCGGGCTTGTCGATCGCCAGCAAATGGTCATCCTCAAACAGCACCACAAACTTGCGGGCGGGCGCGGCCAGCGCGGCGGTCGCCATGTCCTGGGCTTTCTCGGCCACCCGCTCCGACACCCGGACTGGCGGCAGGCGCACCAGGTCGCCGGCCTGCACTCGCGCATCGGCGCCAACACGCCCCTTGTTGACCCGCACCTCGCCGCTGCGAATGATGCGGTAGACGTGGGTTTTGGGCACGCCCTTGAGGTGGCGCATCAGGTAGTTGTCCAGCCGCTGACCGGCGCTTTCGTCGTCGACCTTCAGGGTTTTCGCCTGGGGCGAAGACGGAGCCGGATTGGCCCCTATAATGTGTTTCACTAGCGCCGAGCTGTAAGTGGTTGATTTGTCTGGAGTTTAGTCCACACGCCATCCACAGTCCCGCTAGCAGGTCGATACCGCCGAGCATGATGCGCGCAAACCACAGGCCAGTTGCCTGTGGTGGCCTGCACCACATACGGTCAAGACGACGCCTTGAACCACTGATACGGAATACCCCAAATCCGCAGACCACAGCGCCTGCGGATGGATTGAAGCAAGATGTTTGTGTTGATGAGCCTGTACCCCTTGTGCCTGCGGCGTGTTAGCGCGCCGTCGTCTGGCATGGGGCGGCCATCAGCGGCCACCCGGTGGGAGCAACCAGCTATTTCAGCAATAGCACTTCCACAACCCAGGCTACTTGCTCCCCTCCACGCGCCTACGCCCGGACTCCTCATTTGAGTCCTGGTTCTCCGGCAATTCCTCCTCAGTTCAAAGCGTCAGTTTCGGTATCAATGGCTCGTTATGAGCCGGTTGAATGATTGAACTGGAGGAACGCTACCCATGAAACGGATGCTGATCAACGCCACGCAGGCTGAAGAACGCCGCCTGGCCATTGTCGATGGACAAAAACTGCTCGATTACGAAATCGAGATCGAGGGGCGCGAACAGCGCAAGGGCAATATTTACAAAGCCGTAGTGACCCGGGTCGAGCCCTCGCTCGAAGCCTGCTTTGTCGACTACGGCGAAGACCGGCACGGCTTTTTGCCGTTCAAGGAAATCTCGCGCCAGTATTTCCAGCCGGGCGTGGCCGCCAACCAGGCCCGCATCCAAGATGCCATCCGCGAAGGCCAAGAACTGCTGGTGCAGGTGGAAAAAGAAGAGCGCGGCAACAAGGGTGCAGCGCTGACGACCTTTGTGTCATTGGCCGGCCGCTATGTGGTACTGATGCCCAACAACCCGCGGGGCGGTGGCGTGTCGCGCCGGATTGAGGGCGAGGACCGTACCGAGTTGAAAGAAGCGCTCGACCAGCTCGAGTACCCCAACGGCATGAGCATCATTGCGCGCACTGCCGGTATCGGCCGCAGCGCGCCCGAGCTGCAGTGGGACCTGAACTACCTGCTCAAACTCTGGACCGCCATTGACGGCGCGGCCAAGGGTGGCAAAGGCGCCTTCTTGATTTACCAGGAATCGAGCTTGGTGATCCGCGCCATTCGCGACTACTTCAACCACGACATCGGCGACATCCTGATCGACACCGACGACGTGTATGACCAGGCCCAGCAGTTCATGGCGCACGTCATGCCCGAGCATGCAGCCAGGGTCAAGCGCTACCGCGATGACGCGCCGCTGTTCTCGCGTTTCCAGATTGAGCACCAGATCGAGTCGGCTTACGCCCGCACCGTGCAGCTGCCCAGTGGCGGTGCGATCGTGATCGACCACACGGAAGCTCTGGTGTCAGTGGACGTGAACTCAGCGCGCTCCATTCGTGGTGGCGACATCGAAGAGACCGCCACACGCACCAATCTGGAAGCTGCCGACGAGGTGGCGCGCCAGATGCGCCTGCGCGATTTGGGTGGCCTGATCGTGATCGACTTCATCGACATGGAAGAAAGCCGTAACCGGCGTGAAGTAGAAAGCCGCTTGCGCGACGCGCTGCGGCAGGACCGCGCCCGGGTGCAGTTCGGCACCATCAGCAAGTTCGGCTTGATGGAAATGAGCCGCCAGCGGCTGCGTCCGGCGCTGAGCGAAGGTGCCTCGATCCCCTGCCCGCGCTGCGGCGGTGCCGGCCACATCCGCGACACCGAATCGAGCGCGCTGCAGATCCTGCGCATCATCCAGGAGGAGTCGCTCAAGGACAACACGGCCTCGGTGCTGTGCCAGGTGCCGGTCGAGGTGGCCTCGTTCCTGCTCAATGAGAAGCGCACCGAGATCGCCAAAATTGAACTCAAACAGCGCATCAACGTGCTGATGGTGCCGAATAAGACACTGGAAACCCCGAACTACAAGCTCGAGCGCCTGAAGCACGACGACCCTCGGCTTGACAACATCCAGGCCTCCTACAAGATGGCCGAAGAGATCGAAGACGCCACCTCAGTCACACGCCGATCGCAAGAGCCGACCAACAAGCAGACGCCAGTGATCAAGGGCGTGCTGCCCGACGCACCAGCGCCCGCTGCCGCACCGCGACCAGAAGCACCCAAACCGGTGGTGCAAGCCACCGCACCAGTTGCGGCTGCACCGGTAGCACGGCCTGCAATGCCAGCGCCAGCGGCAGAAAAGGGCTTTTTTGGCTGGGTCAAGCAGCTGTTTGCGCCGGCACCTGCCGCCGCACCTGTGGCCGCACCGCAGCCAGCCGTGGAACCAACCAAAGACGACAACCGCGACGGCCGTGGCCGCGATGGTGCGCGCCGTGGCGAACCGCGTGCTGACGGTCGGGGCGAGCCACGTGCCGATGGTCGGGGTGGTCGCGGTGAAGGCCGGGGCGAGGGACGCGGCGAAGGCCGCGGTGAAGGACGTGGCGGACGGGGCGGCCGGGGCCGGGGCGAACGCACCGGACCAGGCCAGCGTGACCGTATGGACGCCGACGGCAAGCCGACCAGCAACGAGGGCGTGAACCTGCCAGAGGCCCCGGTGTCTGCTGCAGACGCACCGGCCGCCGAAGCACGCACCGAGCGACCAAGCCGCAATGGCGAGCGTGGTGAGCGTGGTGAGCGCAACGACCGGGGCGAACGCAGCCGCGGCGAGCGCCGACCCGAGCGCAGCCGTCGCCCAGACGAGGCCGTCAGGCCCGACGGCAATGGTGTGCCTGAAGGGCAACGGGCTGATGCCCTGGCAGCTGGTGCCGATGCGGCTCCCGGCGTCGAATCCGGCGAGCAGCAGGCTGAGGCCGGAGCTCGATCGCAAGAGCCGCGCGAACGGCGCCCTCGTGGGCGGGACCGTGACCGTGGGCCTCGCCCAGAGCGTGGCGAGCGCAGTGACCGTGGCGAGCGCCCTGAACCCGTTGGACGAGAGGACGCTGCAGCCAACGAAGAGACCTCCGCCGAGCCGCGCAAGTCTTACTTCACCGCAAGTGCATCCACGCCCAGCGCCGGATCCGGTGCGGAACAGCCCATGAGCCCGGCCCCCATGCCGGCCGAGGCACCCGTGGCCGAGGCAATCGCGGCGCCTGTCGCCGTGGTCGCAGTGCCATCGCCCGCCCCCGAAGCAAGGTCCGTGGTAGCAACCCCAGTGGCTGTTGCTGTCGCGGTGCCATCGAAGGCAAACGTGGCAGCGCCAGTGCCAGCGGCGGCTCACGCCGTTGCCGCCAATAGCGCCGCCATGCCAGCGGTACAAGCTTTTGTTCTGCCCTTGGGCGAACTGGCTGCCGTGGCTCAAGGCTCCGGTCTGAACTGGGTCAATTCGGATGCTGTCAAGATTGCTGCTGTACAAGCCGCGATTGCGGCAGAGCCGAAACCGGTCCACGTGCCGCGGCAGCGGCCGGCAGCACCGGTGCTCGATGAAGGCCCGTTGGTGCTGGTGGAGACGCAGCGTGACCTGCGAAACGTGACGCTGCCCTTCGAGACCAACAGCTCGGGGACTTGATCAGGGAGTCGCTGGCCTCAGCGCTTGGCGGCTTCACGCCAAGCCTGAGCAGCGGCGGCGGCATCGCCACGCTGTTCGGCCAGCTCGGCCAGGGCGCGCCAGGCATTGCGCTGCAAACCGGCGTCCTGCAGGCGCGGCAATGACTGCTTGATCAGTTGTTGGGCCTTGCCCCAAAGCTGCAAGCGCATGCAGGTGATACCTGCCAGGTACTGCAACAGCGCATCGCCCGGGTTGCGCATCTGGGCCTGCTCAATGCGGGTCAGCCAAGCTGGTTCGGGCGCACCCGCAGCCGTAGCAAAGCTGCGCTCCAAGGCATCCATCAATTGCAGGCACTGAGCTGGCGCCAGCGTGCTGGGTTGTGCCACCATGCTGTCCCAAACGGGCAGCAGCCAGCTACGCGCCAGTTCAACGTCGCCGTCGAGCTGCACCAGACGGCGCGCGGCCTCGGTCGCCACCTCGGGCAGCTGGCGCTCGGCCGGGTCGAGCTGGAGCCAGGCGCCCTGCAGTTGGTCCGGGTCATGTGCGCTCTGCAGCAACTCCAGAGCAAGACCGCGCAGAATGCCTTGCGCCGCCAACTCAGAGAAGGCGCGGTGCTTGGCCAGCAGCCGTGCTGTGTCCAGTGCCGATCGGGTCTGGCGCGCCATGCGGCTGGCCTTCAGGCGCAAGCGCAGGGCAATCGTCCGGCGGGCCGCGCCCAACGGCAACTCATCGAGACCTTGCAGCGCCGCATCAGGATCGCGGTCCTCCAAGGCCCAGCGAGCCGCGCGTAATTGCACGCCCTCCCGCATTTCCTGTGCATCCCGCCGTGTGGCCTGCTCCAGCGCCAGCCGCAAATGCTGGGCCCGGGCAGTCCGGTCCTGCAGCGCCTGTGCACTCTCGGCCGCCAGCAAGTGCGCCAGGGCGCGCAGCCGGCCCGAATAGCCCAGCGTCTGGCCCAGCCGGGCCATGGCGTCCTCCCGGTCCAGGACCGTTTCGGCGGCCTTGCGTGCCCGGATGAAGCGCCCCGCCACCAAGTGTGACAGCGCATCGAGCAGGGCGGCATAGACCGAGCGTTCCTGGTGCTGAATGCGCCAGCGTCGGGCATGACCGGGCATGGCAAACAGCGCTGCCAGCGAGCGCAGCGCCAGATGCAGGGTGACAAACAGCAGCGCCAGCAACAACAGCATCAGGTTCAGCGACAGGTCCAGCCGATAAGGCGGCCAGAACAAGGTGATGGTGCCCTGGTTGTCACCGGCAAACAAGGCCACCGCCACGGCCATGGCGAACAGCGACAACAGCCACAGGGCAACGCGCATGGTCAGCGCCCTGCCGCCGCCGTGGCCAGCGCAGCCAAGGTGTCATCGACGCGCGGCAACTGCAACAACTGCAGTTGCTGTTGCACCTGCAGCAGCAAGGCAGCGGCGGTTTGGGTCTTGCGCGAAGCCGGGTCAAAGTATTTCTCCAGGTCATAGCGGGCGGCAACCAGGTCGGCCCGTGCTGACTCCATTTGCCGCGCGAGCAACCCCAAGCGGGCGTTCAGCAGTCTGAGCTTGAAGTTCTCCCGCAGGAAAAACGATTGCTCGGGCGACAGCAGCGCCGCCTCGGGGTCTTCAATCCGGCTCAGACGCACCAAAGCCCGGGCCTCGTCCAGGATCACTTGCAGCCCCTGCTGCCACCAGCTGGGCTGGGCTTGCGGCAACGCCCGCTTGGCGGCAGTGATGGCCGCCACGGGTGCCACGGCATTGGCCAGCACCAGCTCGTCGGCCAGTCGCACCAGCTCGTCGAGCTTGACCAGCAAACTCGGCGTGTCGCTCACGGCGGCTGACTTGATGCGGTCGATGTCTCGGACAATGGCCCGTTGCAATGCGGTCAGTCTGGGCTGCGCGGCGCGCAGCACCCGCTGGTCCGCCGATCGGAGTGCGGCCAGCAAGGGCTCGACGCTACCCGTCAGCTGGGCTTGCTGCTGGGCTAAACGGATCGCCGATTCAATGTCGACCACCAGGTTCTCATCGCGCGAGCGCGACAGGCTTTGCATCAGCTCCTGCAACTGGGTGCGCTGCAGCGAAATCTCGCTCAGCCGGGCCTCGAACACGGCCACGCGCGCGGCCGTGTCGCGCGCCAGCTCCTGGGCTTGGCGCGCACTGGCGCGGGCGTCCTGCGCCTGTTCACCGGTCTGGGCACTTTGGCGCGCCAATTGCTGCTGAATGTTGTCGAGCTTTTGCCACAGCAGCAGGTTGGCCAGCAGGGCCAGCAGGGCCAAAGCGCCGCAGACCGCCAGCCAGCGCCCGGTGCGGTGCGGCGCTGCCGGGTTCACTGCAGCCTCAGCGGCGACGGCCACGGCATTCCCGGCCTCCCCTTGCGGCCCTGGCGCATCATTTTGGATCATCGCTTGATTCTATCGAGGCCATGATGTCCGGCAGGGTCGGTCGGGCGATGCGCACCAGGCCAAAACCCGCTGCCTGCGCTGCCGTGGCAATGCGTGCATGCGTCGCCACGGCGCGGGCCTTCTGCCAGCTCTGTCCAGGCAGCAACTGCTGCAAGTTGGCCACCGCCTGGGAGCTGCTGAACAACCACACCGACCCGTCAGCGGCAGCCTGCCGCGCCGTGGCGTGTTCAGCTTCGGTCCAGCGCGGTGCTCGGCGTTGGTAGGCCACCAAAAACTGGGTCTGTACGCCGCGCGCAGCCAGTTGCAAGGCCATCCAGTCTCGGCCGCGCCCGCTTGGGCGCGCGTCGGCATCCACCTCGTCACCCCGCACGATCAACACCCGTTCGCCGGCCGGTACCTGGTTGGCGACCACCTGCCACAGCGCCTCGGAATCAAACTGGCCCGCATCAGACGCCGGCATGTCAATACAGACCGCAGGCACGCCCGCACGCAAGAGTGCCAACCGGGTGCCCGGACCGGTGGCCCATGCTCTCGTTTTTATAGCGTTAGAGCCAATAAATACGGGGCCTAGCACTGGTTTAGCCTCAAAAAAAGGAGCAACGGCATTGGCGCTGACAAACATCACGGCCGCACAGTCGGCCAGCTGCTGCCAGGCCTGCTGCAGCGGTGCCGCATCCGCCACACCCGCCACCTCGATCAGCGGCAATGCCACCGCGTCATGGCCCAGTAGCGCCAGGTCATGCACCCACCGGTGCGCCTCGCGCTGTGGCCGGGTGACGATGACGCGCATCCGGCTCAGGCGCTGTCGGGAGACTCGTTGGCCGGCATGAGCGAACCGCCCTGCGCCAGCACACCGGCGCGCAGCGCCGCAGCCACCTGCTCGCCCAACGCGTTGGCGGCGGCCAGGTTGAGCACGAGGGCCGCCGCACGCACCTGGACCAGGGGCAAGCGGCCCTCCGGATCGCCCCAAGCGGCACGCAGGCCGAGCAAGTCGCCTTCAAAGGTGGCAAAGGCGGCCAGCGGCATCGAGCAACTGCCGCCCATACAGCGGCTGACGGCGCGCTCGGCCGCGACGGCCGCCCAGGTACGGGCGTGCGCCAACGGCGCCAGCGCGGCGATCACGTCGGCGCAGTCGCTGCGCACCTCGATCCCAAGCGCACCTTGGCCAGCAGCGGGCAGCATGGCGTCAGGCTCAAAGCTGGCGCGAATGCGCTCAGCAAGGCCGAGGCGCTTGAGACCGGCGGCCGCCAGCACGATGGCATCAAAGCCGCCATCATCGAGTTTGCGCAAGCGGGTGTCCAGGTTGCCGCGCAGCGGCTCGATCCGCAAATCTGGCCGCAGGGCACGCAGCAGCGCCATCCGACGCAGGCTGGAGGTGCCGACCACCCCCCCCTGCGGCAACTCAGCCAGGCCGGCATAACGGTTGGAGACAAAGGCATCGTGCGGATCTTCCCGCGCCATCACGCAGGCCAGCTGAAAGCCGTCGGGCAACTCCATCGGCACGTCTTTGAGCGAATGCACCGCCAGATTGGCCCGCCCCTCTTCGAGCGCCACCTCAAGTTCTTTCACGAACAGGCCCTTGCCGCCGACCTTGCTCAGGGAGCGGTCCAGGATCTGGTCGCCACGGGTGGTCATGCCCAGCAGGCTGACTTGGTGGCCAAGGCCGATCAGCAGGTCGCGCACATGCTCGGCCTGCCATAAAGCCAGTCGGCTTTCTCTTGTTGCGATGGTCAAAATGCTCATGCGTGGTGGCCCAAACTCGTACCCGACGTGTAATTTTTGATGGTCAGACGATGCTAGCATGGTCCGCCTCTTGCTAAGCCTCTGCCATGAACAAACCTGCCCCCCCTGCCCCGTCTGAACGTTCGCCGACTGCCAAGAGCAAAGACAACGAAAGACCCCTGGTGGAAGACATCCGGCTGCTGGGGCGCATTTTGGGCGACGTGATCCGGGAACAAGAGGGTGAGCCTGCGTTTGAGCTGATCGAGCAGATTCGCAAGCTGTCGGTGGCGTTCCGGCGCGATGCCGACCACGACGCCGACCGTGCCCTGAAAAAGCTGCTTAAGGGCCTGAGCGGCGACCAAACGGTGAGCGTGATCCGGGCGTTCACTTATTTCAGCCATCTGGCCAACCTGGCCGAGGACCGACACCATATCCGCCGCCGTGCCATCCACGAGCGCGCCGGCGACACCCAGGAGGGCAGCATTGACGTTGCCCTGGCCCGGCTGCGCTGGGCCGGCATTTCGACCAAGACCATCGCCCAGACCCTGGCCACCAGCTTTGTGTCACCGGTGCTGACTGCCCACCCGACCGAAGTCCAGCGCAAGAGCATCCTGGATGCAGAACGCGACATTGCCCAACTCTTGAGTGCCCGGGACGACATCCGGGCCAAGGCAGCTGCCAACAACGCCCGCAAGGACGCCCTAAGCCCGCGTGAACTGGCCGCCAACGAGGCCCAGATGCGGGCCCGGGTGCTGCAGCTGTGGCAAACCCGGCTGCTGCGCTTCACCAAGTTGACGGTGGCCGACGAGGTGGAAAACGCCCTGAGTTACTACGAGGCCACCTTTTTGCGCGAGATCCCACGCCTCTACGCCGACCTGGAACGCGAACTGGGGCAGCAGCCGGTGCACAGTTTTTTGCGCATGGGCCAGTGGATTGGCGGCGACCGCGACGGCAACCCCAATGTCAATGCCCAGACCCTGGAGCATGCGCTGCGCCGCCAAGGCGAGGTGGCGCTGCGCCATTACCTGACCGAGGTGCATTACTTGGGCGGGGAGCTGTCAATCTCGGCGATGCTGGTCCAGTGCGACCCGGCCATGCAGGCGCTGGCCGAGCGTTCCCCAGATACCAACGCCCATCGGCAAGATGAACCCTACCGCAGAGCACTAACGGGCATGTACGCCCGCTTGGCTGCCTCGCTCAAGGCGCTGACCGGCGGTGACGCGGCGCGCCACGCTGTGGCGCCGCAAAACGCCTATGCCAGTGCAGCCGAGTTTCTAGTGGATCTGCGCACCATTGAGGCCTCGCTGCAGTCGCACCACGGCGCAGCGCTGACGGCGCAACGGCTGCACCCGCTGATCCGGGCGGTCGAGGTCTTTGGCTTTCACCTGGCCACCGTCGACCTGCGCCAGAGCTCGGACAAGCACGAACTGGTGGTGGCCGAGTTGCTGGCCCAGGCCGGCCTGGCGGCCGGCTACGCCCAGCTCGATGAGACCGCCAAGCGCGCGCTGCTGATGCAGCAACTGCGCGATGCGCGACCGCTGTGCGTGCCTGGGGCCAGCTATACCGAACACACGCAAAGTGAACTGGCGATCTTTCAGAGCGCCCGGGATTTGCGCCAACGCTTCGGGGCCCAGGCGATCCGCCACTACATCATCAGCCACACCGAAACGGTGAGCGACCTGCTCGAGGTGCTGCTACTGCAAAAAGAAGTAGGCCTGATGCGCGGTCTGCTGGCGGACGGCGGCCAGGGCAGCGCCAGCAATGACCTGATTGTGGTGCCGCTGTTTGAGACCATTGATGACCTGCGCAATGCCGCGCCCATCATGCGCGAGTTTTACGCGCTGCCCGGCGTGCAGGCCATGGTCAAGCGCAGCGGCGCCGAGCAGGACATCATGCTGGGCTACTCGGACAGCAACAAGGACGGTGGCATCTTCACCAGCAACTGGGAGCTCTACCGCGCAGAAATCGCGCTGGTGGCCCTGTTTGACGAGATCAACGGCGGCGCCACCGAGGGCGGCATTCGCCTGCGCATGTTCCATGGCCGCGGCGGCACCGTCGGGCGCGGCGGTGGCCCCAGTTACCAGGCCATCCTGGCGCAGCCACCCGGCACGGTACGGGGCCAGATTCGGCTAACCGAACAGGGCGAGGTGATTGGCTCCAAATACGCCAACCCCGAGATTGGCCGGCGTAACCTGGAAACCCTGGTGGCAGCCACGCTGGAGGCGACCCTGCTGCAGCCGACCAAGCCCGCCAGCGCGCCATTCCTCAAGGCCGCCGCCGAGCTCTCGGCCAGCAGCATGGCAGCCTACCGCCAACTGGTTTATGAGACCCCGGGCTTTACCGAATACTTCTTTGACTCCACCCCAATCCGAGAAATTGCCGAGCTCAACATCGGCTCGCGCCCGGCCTCACGCAAGCCGAGCCAGCGAATTGAAGACCTGCGGGCCATTCCCTGGGGCTTCAGCTGGGGCCAGTGCCGGCTGACGCTGCCGGGCTGGTATGGCTTTGGCTCGGCGGTGGAACAGTTCCTGCGCGCGGACGGCACCAAGCCGCAAAAAGAACGCCTGGCATTGCTGCAGCAAATGCTGCGGCAATGGCCGTTCTTCAAAACCCTGCTGTCCAACATGGACATGGTGATCGCCAAGAGCGATCTGGCCTTGGCCTCACGCTATGCCGAACTGGTGACCGACGCCCGTCTGCGCAAAAAGATTTTCAGCATGATCGAGGCCGAATGGCACCGCACGGTGACGGCCTTGGGCCAGATCACCGGTGAGCGCCAGCGCCTGGCCAGCAACACGGCTTTGCAGCGCTCCATCCGCCACCGCTTTCCTTATATTGACCCGCTGCACCACTTGCAGGTGGAGCTGGTGCGCCGCTACCGCGCCGGCCAGGCCGACGAGCGGGTACAGCGCGGCATCCACATCTCAATCAATGGCATAGCGGCCGGACTGCGCAACACCGGCTGAGACGCCCGCCGTCTGCGTCAGGCCGAGATGGCCTCGCGGACGGCGGTCAGTTGCCGGCGCGAGACTGGCAAGGGCTCGTCAATGCCGTGCAAACGCACGGCCCAGCCACTGCCGTCCGGGCCGGCCTCGGTCTTCTCCAAGGCCCGCAGCGCCGCGCGCGCGACCAGCGCATTGCGGTGAATCCGAATGAAGCGGTGGGCGTGACGCTGCTCCAGCTCGCTCAGGGCGCCCTCCAACAGGTGGGTGGCCGTGGCCGTGCCAACGGTCAGGTACTTCAGCTCGGCCTTGAGGTAGAGCACCTCCGCCAGCGGCAGCCGCTCCAGCCGACCACGCCCCTGCACCATCAAAAATTCATCGGTCAAATCAGGCGCTAGCCCTTGTCGAGATTGACGCAGTCGCTCTACTTTTTGTAGCGCCGCCTGCAGCCGCTCCAGGCGCACTGGCTTGGTCAGGTAGTCCAGGGCGTCCAACTCAAAGGCCTGCACGGCGTGCTCGGCATGGGCGGTCACAAACACCACCGCGGGTGGCGCCGCCAGAGCGGTCAGGGCACGGGCCAGGCTCAGGCCGTCGGCACCGGGCATGTGAATGTCAATCAACGCCACATCCGCAGTATGGTGCTGCAGCCAAGCCAGCGCCTGCGCCGCCGTGGCGGCCTCCGCCAGCCACAAGGCCGGCGGCGCCGAACAATCGGCCAATAAGGTGCGCAGCCGGCTGCGCGCCAGCGCCTCGTCGTCCACCACCAGCACCGTCAACGCGCGGCTCATGCCGGCACCTCCAGCCGCACCACAAACCAGCCGTCTTGCAGGCCGGAGCGGCATTGGCCCTGCACATCGTGCAGCAGTTTCAGGCGGGCCTGCACATTGGCCAGTGCCAGGCCTTGTCCGGCGGCACCCGGGCCATCGGGCAGCGTGTTTTTGACCTTGATCACCACCCGCTCGCCCCGGCGTTCGGTGCTGATGCAGACCTCGGCACCCAGCGCACTGGGCTCCACCCCATGGCGCACCGCGTTTTCCACCAGCGGCTGCAACAACAGCGGCGGCAGCAAGGCAGCGCCAGCCTGCGGGTCCAGCTGCCAACTCAAACGCAGCCGCTCGCCAAAGCGCACCTGCTCGATCGCCAGATACCGCTGCGCCAGCGCAATCTCCTGGTCCAGCGTGACCACCGGGCCCGGCTCGCGCAGGGCGTGGCGAAACAGGTCGCTCAGGTCTTCCAGCAGGGCCTCGGCCCGTGCCGGCTCGGCCCGCACCAGGGCAATGGCACTGTTCAGTGTGTTGAACAGAAAATGCGGCCGGATGCGCGCCTGCAGTTCTCCCAAGCGGGCGGTGGTGGTGGCAGGGGTCTGGCCGCGCGCGCGCCAAACCAGCGCGGCCACCAGCAAGGCCGCCAGCAGGGCGCCGCTGGCGCCACTGGCCAGCCACGGCAGCCGCTCCTGCTCACCCGCGAGCCAGAGCACGCCACAGCCGTAGAGCCCGGCCAAGCCACCCAAAGCAACCCCAATCGCCTGCTGCCAGGGGAGCGGCAGGCGCGCGAGCCGCGTTTTCAGGCTACAGGCCGCCAACAACCACAGCAGCACGCCCGGCAAAGCGGCTCCGGTCACCAGGCTAAGACGCGTCAGCCAGTCGCCCAAGTTGTCAGCGCCAAACAGCGACGCCACCGCCGCCACCAGCTCGACAAACAGCACCGCCCGCAGCACCACGCCCAGATGGCAGGCGTCAAACAACAGCGCGGCGTCTGGGCGCAGTGTGGGGCCTGGGGCTGGCGCGTCCGGCAAGACCGATAAAATTTCAGGGTCTGACATCAGGTGGTGGGGCTTCTGCCGCATTATTGATGATCTCCTTTTGCAACTCACAACCCTGGTCCAGCGCCGCGCGCGCCGCCCCCCGCATGTCTGAAACTCAATTTGATAAAAAATCGCAGGCCTGGTCGGCGCTGTTTTCCGAGCCCATGAGTGACCTGGTCAAGCGTTACACCGCCAGCGTGTTTTTTGACAAACGGCTGTGGCAAGCCGACATTGCCGGCTCGCTGGCGCACGCGGAGATGCTGTGCCACCAGGGCATCCTCTCCACCGACGACCAGGCGGCTATTGTGCGCGGCATGGCGCAGATCAGCGCCGAGATCGAGGCCGGCCAGTTTGACTGGCAACTGGATCTGGAAGATGTGCACCTGAACATCGAGGCCCGCCTGACCCAGCTGGTGGGCGCCGCCGGCAAACGCCTGCACACCGGCCGCAGCCGCAATGACCAGGTGGCGACCGACGTGCGGCTGTGGCTGCGCAGCGAGATCGACCTGATCAGCGCCCTGCTGCGCGAGCTGCAGTTGGCCCTGGTGGACGTGGCCGAGCGCCATGTGGCGGTGATCCTGCCCGGCTTTACCCACCTGCAGGTGGCGCAACCGGTCAGCTTTGGCCACCACCTGCTGGCCTATGTGGAAATGTTCAGCCGCGATGCCGAGCGCCTGGCCGATGTGCGCCGTCGCACCAACCGCCTGCCGCTGGGCAGCGCCGCGCTGGCCGGCACCACCTACCCGCTGGACCGGGACCGGGTAGCGCGCACCCTGGGCATGGTGGACGAGCAGGGCCAGCCGCAGATCTGCCAGAACAGCCTGGACGCGGTGAGCGACCGCGACTTCGCGATTGAATTCACCGCCGCCGCCAGCCTGTGCATGGTGCACATCAGCCGGCTGAGCGAGGAGCTGATCCTGTGGATGAGTCAGAACTTCGGCTTTATCAAAATCGCCGACCGTTTCACCACTGGCAGCTCCATCATGCCGCAGAAAAAGAACCCCGATGTGCCCGAGCTGGCGCGCGGCAAGACCGGCCGCGTGGTCGGCCACCTGATGGGCCTGATCACCCTGATGAAGGGCCAGCCACTGGCCTACAACAAGGACAACCAGGAAGACAAAGAGCCGCTGTTCGACACCGTGGACACGCTCAAGGACACGCTGCGCATCTTTGCCGAGATGATTGGCGGCCAGACCGACCCGGCCACCGGGCAAAAGAGCGGCGGCATCACAGTCAACCCGGAGGCGATGGAGCAGGCGGCGCGCAAAGGCTACGCCACTGCCACCGACCTGGCCGACTACCTGGTCAAAAAAGGCCTGCCGTTTCGCGACGCCCATGAAACCGTGGCCCACGCCGTCAAGGCGGCGCAGGCCCAACAGCTCGACCTGTCCGAGCTGCCCCTGGCCACGCTGCAGCAGTTTCACCCGCAGATTGCGGACGATGTGTTCGAGGTGCTGAGCCTGCGCGGCTCGCTCAACGCCCGCAACACCCTGGGCGGCACGGCGCCGGCGCAGGTGCAGGCGCAGATTGCGCGGCACCGGGCGCGGCTGGGCTGAGCCTGACAACAAATGGATTGCAGTGCTGGGCCTCACGTGCGCTTTGGCTAGGTCTTGCGGCCCTGGGATCGGCCCTAGCGCAGGGGGTATCGGGGAACTTCGTCGTGCCGCACCTGAGCATTGAAGCCAAGACCTTCAGCGGCATGACCCGCTGTCTGAAGTGCGACGCGGCCGATGCGCGCGAGCTGGGCATGGAGCCAACCGGGCTTGCGCCACGTTTTGAATTGAACGCGAGCTGCAGGACGATTGACGATGGCTGGGCCATCGACTACTCGGAAAAACGCGGCAAGGTGACCTACCACGGTGGAATCGACATCCCCGCGCCCAGAGGCACGCCAATCCTGGCGGTGGCCGACGGCGAGTTGGTCGCAATCAGCGACGATCTGGAGAACCCAGAGGGCCTGAAAGTCTATTTGCGCCATGCACCGGGAGACACCGGGCATCCTTACTGGATTTATACCGAATATGCCCACCTGGTCGAACTGCCGGCCTGGACGATCGGGCAGCGCCTGCGACTTGGCGATGTGGTCGGCAAAACCGGTAACAGCGGGCTATCGGGCAAAGATGTGCGAGTGCGCAACACGGGCTCAGCGCGCGTTGGCGGTGGCAAGGGATCAGGGGTGAGCGCGCGGCGAGACGCGGTGCATTTCGCCGTTCTCTACAGTGAAGACCCACGCTTTGCAGTCTGGCACGGCCGCTTGATTCCGCATGCCGGCCGCTGGATGGACCCGGTTGCCCTGTACCGTGACAAACCACCTTTCGAGTCTGCAAAACTGCGTGAGCTCAGCGCTCTAGAGAAATCTGTGCCAGTGCCCTATCGCAATTTAGACGGGCAGACCGTGCCTGCGGGCAGCAAATTGATTTGGCCTTATGCTTGCGGCGGCCGATAGCAGCAGCATCCCTCAAAATCATTGCAATCTTCTATCCATATCCAACTAAGAAAGACTTCAGGCCGCAGCCATGAGTTCTGAACTGCAAACCATCCTGGTGCTCTGCATCATTGCCGGCTTCATCTTCATGGAGCTGGCAACGCGGCGTTACCAAGCCACTGTCACAGCCACGGCCGATGACACTAAGCTGGAACTCCTCATGTTCCTCAGCTTGGTTGCAGTTTGTCAACCATTGGCCCTGCTCAGCACCAACGCCCTGGGGGAATGGGCAGCGCCCGGCTACCGTGATGCTCTTGTGCACCTGCCCTGGTGGGGCATGGTGGCCATTTTGCTGGTGGGCGACGACCTGACGCAGTACCTTTGGCACCGGGCCTCTCATTCGGCGTTGCTGTGGCCGCTGCACCGGGCCCACCACACGGCGCGGTACATGAGCATTCGCGTCACCTACCGCAACAACTTCTTTTATTACCTGATGATGCCGGGCCTGTGGATTGCCGGGGCGCTCACTTATCTGGGTTTTGGCCCGGTGTACCTGGCCTATGGGGTGGTGAAGCTGCTGGTGATCATGGGGGCGCATTCCGCTTGGCGCTGGGACGAGCCGTTGTACCGAATCCGCGCACTGCGGCCACTGATGTGGCTGGTGGAGCGGACCATTTCCACCCCGGCTACCCATTGGGCACACCATGCGCTGACCAATGCCGACGGCATAGGCCACTACACGGGCAATTTTGGCAACCTGTTGTTCGTCTGGGACCTCATTTTTGGCACCGCGCACATCACCCGCCGCTACCCGGCACAGGTAGGCCTGCAAGACGATCTGGTGCACGGCCAGGAGCGCTGGTACCACCAGATTTTTTACCCACTGCTGCAGTCCAACCGGGCCAACTCGGCTTTGCGCTCCGGCGGGCGGGCCTACGCGGCCGCTGAGACCTCGCCCGATGGGCCGGCAGGGCACAACACGCCTTGAAACCTTGCCAAGCTATTGCTTGGTCTCGCACTAATTTGTACGCCATGTGCAGCCACTACCAAGGCGTCAAAGACCAGGCGCGCTTTCGCCGCCATTTCGGGGTGGCCATGCCGCCTGACCCGGGCCGGGAAGACCTCTGGCCAGGCTATGCCGGTACTTTTATCCGGCGCCACCCGATGGCGGAGGTGGGCGACGCGGCCGTGCCGCCACTGGAGGCCCTCACCGGCCTGTTTGGCCTGGTGCCGCACTGGTCAGCCGACACCAAAATAGCCCGCCACACCTACAACGCGCGCAGTGAAACGGTAGCGGTGAAGCCCAGTTTTCGGGACGCCTGGAAGCACGTACAACACTGCATCATTCCGGCCGAGGCCTTTTTTGAGCCCGACTGGCGCAGCGGTCGCGCCGTAGCCACCCGCATTGCCAGTGCCGAGGGCGAGCCACTGGGCATTGCCGGTTTGTGGGCCCGCTGGCGCTCGCCGCAGGGGGAGCTGTTGCACAGCTACACCATGCTCACCATCAATGCCGACGCCCACTCGCTGATGCAAAATTTTCATAAACCAGGCGAAGAACAGCGCATGGTGGTGATTCTGGCGCCGCAGCATTACCAGGCGTGGTTGACTGCAGCGCCAGCCGAATCCCTTGATTTTTTAAGTGCGTGGCCAGCGGAGCGTTTGGTCACACAGACGCCCTGAGGCCATAGGGTCGCTCGTCTCGCGCTACAGTGGCGGTTATGACACCAAGATCCTCACCCCACGCCCAATGGCTCGTCAAACTGACGACACTGCTATTCGCCCTGCTGCTCACCCTGCTCACCCTGCTGGCACCACTGCGAAGCATCGCTCAGTCGGCCGAGCCCCTGCCCTGCGAAACCACCAGCAATTGCGTCAATTCGGCCAGCGAAGGGTTGGCACCCATGGTCTATACCGGCGATGCGGCGCGCGGCTTGACGCTGCTCAAAGCCACGCTGGCCCATTTTCCTGAGGCCACCCTCACGGCCAGCGCGCCGCTGCGGCTGGAGTTGATTTTTCGCACCACTTTGGGCTTCAAGGACGAGGTGATTTTTGTGTTGGACCCAGCGGGGCAAAGAATCCAGTTCCGCTCCCGCTCGCTCATGGGCCGCTATGACTTCGGCAAAAACCGCTCGCGCATGGTGGCTGTTGTGACGCAATTTCAGGCTGAAGCCCGAAACTGACCAAAAACTGCTGCGGAGATTCACTTTTTTTCATTGCAGCTGCAGCAAATTTCAGCGTCGACTCTGGATGCAGGCTTTACCATGCGAACCAGAAGAAGGAGACCCCGATGACCGTGATCACCCACATTGAAGACCTGCGCGTCATGGCCAAAAAGCGTGTGCCGCGCATGTTTTACGACTACGCCGACTCGGGCGCCTGGACCGAATCAACCTACCGCGCCAATGAGAGCGATTTCCAGCGCATCAAGCTGCGCCAGAGGGTGGCGGTCAACATGGAAAACCGCAGCACCGTCAGCACCATGATCGGCCAGCCGGTGGCGATGCCAGTGGCGATTGCGCCCACCGGCCTCACCGGCATGCAACATGCCGACGGCGAGATCCTGGGGGCGCTGGCGGCCAAAAAATTTGGTATCCCCTTCACCCTGTCGACGATGAGCATCTGCTCGATCGAGGACATCGCCGAAGCTACTGGAAACCACCCATTTTGGTTCCAGCTGTACGTGATGAAAGACCGCGGCTTCATTGAGCGCCTGATCGACCGGGCCAAGGCGGCCCACTGCTCTGCGCTGGTGATCACGCTCGACCTTCAAATTCTGGGGCAGCGCCACAAGGACCTCAAAAACGGCCTGTCGGCGCCACCCAAGATGACGCTGGCCAACCTGGTCAACATTGCCAGCAAGCCGCGCTGGGCGCTGGGCATGCTGGGTACCAAGCGGCGGCAATTCGGCAACATCGTCGGCCACGTGAGCGGGGTGGAGAACATGGGCTCGCTGAGCGAATGGACCGCCAAGCAGTTTGACCCGGGGCTGAACTGGGGCGACGTGGAGTGGATCAAAAAACGCTGGGGCGGCAAGATCATCCTCAAGGGCATCCAGGACGTGGAAGACGCCCGCCTGGCCGTGGCCAGCGGTGCGGACGCGCTGATCGTCTCCAACCACGGCGGGCGCCAGCTCGACGGCGCGCAGTCGTCGATCGGGGCATTGCCGGCCATCGTGGACGCTGTAGGTTCGCAGATCGAGGTGCACATGGACGGCGGCATCCGCAGCGGGCAAGATGTGCTCAAAGCCCGGGCCCTGGGCGCGCGTGGCACCTACATCGGCCGCGCTTTTTTGTACGGCTTGGGCGCCATGGGCGAGGCCGGCGTGACCAAGGCGTTGGAAATTATTCATAAGGAACTGGACCTCACCATGGCTTTTTGCGGCCATACCCAGATCGACCGGGTGGATCAGCGCATTTTGTTGCCCGGCACGTTTTGAGGCCACACCCCACGCACTGGCCTATCATTCATCATCTTCCTAACCATCAACCCATCAAGAACCTATCCTATGGCAAATGAAAAATTCCGCTTGGTCACACGCAGTGATTTTGACGGCCTGGTATGCGCCGTGCTACTCAAGCAATTGAACCTGATTGACGACATCAAGTTTGTGCACCCCAAAGACGTGCAAGATGGCAAGATTGACATCAGCGGCCGTGACATCATGACCAACCTGCCCTACGTGGCCGGCGCGCATCTGGTGTTCGACCACCATGAGTCAGAGGCTATTCGCAACACGGGGGAGCGGCCCAACCATATCCTGTCGGCCCACGCGCCTTCAGCGGCGCGGGTGGTCTACGACCATTACGGCGGTGCCCAGGCCTTTCCACGCATCAAAACCGAGATGATGACCGCCGTGGACAAGGCCGATTCAGCGCAATTCAGCCACGACGAGATTTTGGCGCCCACCGATTGGGTGCTGCTGAACTACCTGATGGACTCCCGCACCGGCCTGGGCCGCTTCAAGGAATTCAGCGTCAGCAACTACCAGCTGATGATGGACCTGATCGACTACTGCGCCGACCATGACATCGGCGATATCTTGCAACTGCCTGATGTGGTGGAACGTGTCCACCTGTACAACGAGCAAACCAGCAAGGCCAGCGAGCAGATCCTGCGTTGCGCCACGGTGCATGGCAATCTGGTGGTGCTGGATCTGCGTCATGAGCCCACCATCTGGGCCACCAACCGCTTCATGATTTACGCCCTGTTCCCCCGGTGCAACATCTCCATTCACGTCATGCAGGGCGTGCAGGGCCAAAACATTGTGCTGGCCACGGGCAAATCTATTCTTGACCGCGGCAGCAAGACGAATATCGGCGAGCTGATGCTGCACTACGGTGGTGGTGGCCATTCAGCAGCCGGCACCTGCCAGGTGGCACACGCCGAGGCCGAGCAGGTCTTGGCCGCGATCATCCGTCAAATCAACAGCGACGGCTGATTGGCATCCCAACGGGCCTAACGTGGACGGCGTGAGCCCGGTGCCAGCGCCGCGCCGCATCGCCCACTTGGACATGGACGCGTTCTACGCGTCGGTGGAACTGTTGCGCTACCCGCAGCTCAAGGGGCTGCCGGTGGTGATAGGTGGTGGCCGCCGCAGTGAAGACGACCTGCTGGCGCGCCTGAACCAGGAGCGGCCAGAGCGGCAGTGGACCACGGCCGACCTGGGCCGCATCCCGATCGATTTTTTTCCGCGGTTGGCCGGCTACACCGGACGCGGCGTGATCACCACTGCCACCTACGCCGCTCGGCAGTTTGGCATTGGCTCGGCCATGGGCCTGATGAAAGCAGCGCGGCTGTGCCCCCAGGCCATTTTGCTGCCGGTGGACTTTGCCGAATACCGCAAATACTCGCGCGCCTTCAAGGCCATCGTGACCGAGATTGCGCCGGTGATGGAGGACCGTGGTGTCGATGAGGTCTACATCGACTTCACCCACGTGCCCGGCGGCCAGCGCGAGGGCGGGCGCGTGTTGGCGCGGCTGATCCAGAAAAGCATCTTCGACCAGACCGGCCTGACTTGTTCGGTGGGTGTGGCACCCAACAAGCTGCTGGCCAAAATGGCCAGCGAATTCAACAAGCCCAAGGGAATTTCCATCGTTCACGAGGCCGACCTGGCCGACGTGATCTGGCCACTGGCCTGCCGAAAAATCAACGGCATCGGCCCAAAAGCGGACGAAAAGCTCAAAGGGCTGGGCATCGAGACCATTGGACAACTGGCCGAAAAGGACATGGGCTGGCTGACCAGCCATTTCGGCCCGCGCACCAGCGCCTGGCTGCATGACGCAGCCCACGGCCGCGACAAACGGCCAGTGGTGACCGAAAGCGAGCCGGTGTCCATGAGCCGAGAAACCACATTTGAGCGCGACCTGCACGCGGTACACGACCGCGCCGAACTTGGCGCCATCTTCACCCGGCTGTGCGCTCAGGTGGCCGACGACCTGCAGCGCAAGGGCTATGTCGGCCGCACCATTGGCATCAAGCTGCGCTTTGCCGATTTCAAGAGCCTCACGCGCGACCTGACCATAGCCACACCCACCGCCGATGCCCAGGCCATCCGCCGCGCCGCCGGCCAGTGCCTCAAACGCGCCCCGCTAGCGCGCCGCTTTCGGCTGCTGGGTGTGCGCGTAGGTGCCTTGCAACGCCTGGACCATGCTGCAACCTTAGAACCAAATCAGCCTCTAAGCCCCGTCAATACTGGAGTTATTGCTATTGATTCAGAAGCAGAAAGCCACTGGACCGGGCAGCTGTTTTGACCCGCCTCAGTAGCCGTGCAAGGCGAAATCAAGTGCATCCCAAATGACAGACGCATGCTGACTGAGGTTGGCGACTGGACCGCGCAGCTCACCGGGCTGGAACGAGGTGATGGCCAGTGTTTCGAGAACCAGGGCCTCATCACCAACGGCGAGACTCGGATTCAACAAGGTGACCGCTTCGCTGCCGTGCGCTAGGCGCGCCAGTGGGATCACAATCAGGGCGACAGGCCGCTTGAGCAACTTGCTCTGGATTTCGATCACGAACGGGTGGCTGTCCCGCAGGTCTTCCAGCGGATTAAGGTACACGTCGAACTGCGCCATCAAACGCCCTGGCGCTTGCGCCACGCTTGTACCCGCTGTGCCATCGATCCGATAGTGGCCAGGCGCTGGTCCATGGCCTCAATGGCATCCCGGTTGTCGGCCTCCCATTGCGCATGGGCAGCCACTGGATCGCGTTCAGTACGCGGGCCGGACGGGCGCAGCCGACGGCTAGCCGTGGCCACGTTGACACCATATCGTGCAAGCTCTTCTTGTACCAGCGGCACCACTTGGACAGGGCTAAGGGTGACGCAGCCGTCTTCAGCCACCTGCATCTCAAACAAGCGTCCTGCGTATTTCTTGCCAAGCGAGATTTGACCGCTGGCCCCGACTGCCTTGAGCATAGGATCTCCCAAAGTGATTCATGCAATCATGCCGCATGAATCCTGTCCGGTCAATGACGGCGCAACACGCAGCGCATTTGAACTACAGTTCCACCCATGAACACCCCGACCACCCCCCTGCACTGCTTCACGCTCAGCACCGAACACCACGTCGCCCATCTGCTGCTGAACCGGCCAGCCGAGCTCAACACCATGCACCCGCTGTTCTGGCGCGAGCTAGACGCTGTGCTGACTCAGTTGCACCAAGAGGGCACAGCGCGGGCGCTGGTGATCAGCAGCACGGGGCGGCACTTCAGCGCCGGCATGGCGCTGGAGACCTTTGCCGGCGCGATCAGCATGGACGACCAAAGCCCTGAGGGGCGCGCCGCCATCTTTGACGCGTTGACCGACATGCAGACCACGTTCAGCAAGCTCGAAGCCCTGCGCATGCCGGTGATCGTCGCCATACAGGGCGGCTGCATTGGCGGCGCGGTGGACATGGTGACGGCCTGCTGCATCCGCTACGCCACGGCAGACGCGTTTTTTTGCATTCAGGAGATCAACATCGGCATGGTGGCTGATGTCGGCACTTTGCAGCGGCTGCCCAAACTGATGCCCATGGCCGTGGTGAAGGAGTTGGCCTACACCGGGCGGCGCCTGGGCGCGGCGCGGGCGCAGGGCTACGGCCTGGTCAACGAGGTGTTTGACACCGCTGAGGGGGCGCTGGCCGCTGCGCTGCAGTGCGCCCGCGAAATTGCGGCCAAGCCGCCTGTGGCGATTTGGGGCACGAAACAAGCAGTGCATTACGCCCGTGATCACTCGGTGGAAGACTCGTTGCGACAGATGGGCTGGCTGCAGGGCGCGATCTGGAGCAACGCCCATGTGCGCGGCGCCGTGGAGGCCCTGAAGACCAAAAAACCGGCGGAATTTCCGGCTCTGGCACCCCTGCAGGGCTTTCGCGACCTGGCCTAAAGCGCCGTCCACCGCGATCAAAGGGTCAAACTGACCGCAAATTGATCCGTATCAGAGCCCGCCACTCACTTAAGATGCTGGTTTGGCTTTTATCAGAATTTCGAGAAGGACGTCCTATGCGCATGAATCTACCTGTCACTCAGCAGGACTTTGATTACCCTTCTGACCAGATGCTGGTGTCGACCACCGACACCAAAGGCAATATTGCACACTGTAACCATGCGTTTGTAGCCGTCAGCGGCTTCAGCTACGAAGAGCTGATTGGACAAAGCCATAACCTGGTGCGCCACCCGGACATGCCGCCTGAGGCCTACAAGGACATGTGGCAGACCATCGGCCGTGGCCGACCCTGGACTGGCATGGTGAAAAACCGGCGCAAGAATGGCGACCACTACTGGGTCCAGGCCAATGTCACGCCTATCCTGGAAAACGGCAAGCCCAAGGGCTACATGTCGGTGCGCATCAAGCCGACTCGGGAGCAGGTGAAGGCCGCCGAGACCCTGTATGCGCAGATGCGGGCCTCCCGGGAAGCGGGCGAGCAACGCCCTGCCTTTGTGTTGCGCTCAGGTGAGGTGCGCTATAACGGCCTGCGCGGCGTAGCTGGCTGGCTGCGGCGCATCACGATCACCAGCCGCCTGGGCCTGGGGCTGGGCGGTATGGTGCTGCTGGGCATGGTGCCCCAGTTGTTAGAACTGCTGGGCATTCATCTGCAGGGCACGCAGCAGCTCGGGCTGCAACTGGCCAGCCTGGTGGTGGGGGCTGTGCTGCTCTTGACCTGGTTCAGCCGAAGCTTTGGCCGAGCTATCCGCGCAGCTGAGCACTTTGCCGACGACCTGGCGGGCTGTAACCTCACCACCTCGGTGTCGGCGGACTTTGCGCCGCCCATGAATTCATTGATTCGCAGTCTCCGCCAGATTCAAGTCAACCTGCAGGCCGTCGTGGGCGACGTGCGCGGTGAGATCGAAACTTTCACCCAGTCCGCCTCAGAAATTGCGGCCGGTGGCCTTGATTTATCGGCTCGAACCGAATCACAGGCCAGCAGCCTTGAAGAAACTGCGGCCTCCATGGAAGAACTGTCCAGCACAGTCAAACAAACAGCGACGACCGCAGCCCAAGTGGCCACGGAAAGCGACGCCAGCACCAGCCTGGTGGCCCGCGGCGGCGACGCCGTGCACAAGGTGGGCGAGGCCATGCGCGCCATCGACCAGTCGTCGTCCAAAGTCCGCGACATCATCGGCGTGATCGAAGGCATTGCCTTTCAGACGAATATTTTGGCGCTCAACGCGGCAGTCGAGGCGGCGCGCGCAGGCGAACAGGGGCGCGGCTTTGCCGTGGTGGCCTCCGAGGTACGGGCACTGGCCCAGCGCAGCGGTGTGGCCGCCAAGGAGATCCGGGACTTGATCGCCCAATCGGCCGAACAAATCGCTGAGGGCACACAGCAAATGAAACACGCGGGTGAGACCATCGACGAAGTGGTGCGCTCGGTGCGGGATGTCGGCGCCCTGATCCGGCAGATCACCAACGCCACGCACGAGCAGGCCATCGGCATTGCCCAGGTCAATGAGGCGGTGACCCAGCTTGACACGGTCACCCAGCAAAACGCGGCACTGGTAGAAGAGTCGGCCGCCTCGGCCGACGGCTTAAGCGGCAGCGCCGTCACGCTAGCGCGCGCGGTCCAGGTGTTTCACCTGCCTTAATGGGCGAGCACCCCGCCCGGCTGAGCGCGGCTACTGCCGCGCCGTTCTCACATTGGCCGGCAAGGCCTGTGCGTAGCTGGTGCGAAAAGGGTTGATGTCCAGCCCGCCACGACGCGTGTAGCGGGCGTAGACCGCCAGTTTGTGCGGTTGGCAACGCTGCCAGATGTCCATGAAAATGCGCTCCACGCACTGCTCATGAAACTCATGGTGGTTGCGAAAACTCACCAGATACTGCAACAGCCCCTCCTGATCGATGGCGAAGCCGCTGTAGCTGATCTGCACACTGCCCCAGTCGGGCTGGCCGGTCACCAGACAATTACTTTTGAGCAGGCGGCTGGTCAGCACTTCGGTCACTGGCGGCTCATCGGTCGCTGCGCGCAGCAGCTCCGGCGCCGGCGTGTACTGGCGGCACGCCACGTCAAGCCGGTCCAGACTCAGACCGTCAAGCTCCTGCACTGGCTCGCGGTCAAACAGCTCAGGGTCGAGCAGCCGCACGCCCACCGACGACTGAACCACAGCACCACGCCAGGCCGCCTCACTCAGATCGGCACGCAGGCGCGCCAGCACGGCAGCGGTATCTGCAAACACCGTGTTGTTGAAGCTATTGAGGTAGAGCTTGAGCGACTTGCTCTCGATGATGTGGCTGGACTCACAAGGCACAGTGATGTGCGCAATCGCCAGCTGCGGCTTGCCGCGCGGCCCCAGCCAGCTGAGCTCGAAGGCGGTCCACATATCAGCACCGAGAAAAGGCAGGGTGTTGGTCAGGCCCAGTTCAAGACGCTTGGCGGCACGCGGGATCGGATAGAGCAGTTCAGGGGCGTACTGATCGGCGTACGCCGAGCTTTTGCCAAGCTGTGATTCGTGCGCGCTGTTCATGCGGTGTTGAAGTGGGGCAACAGCGCGGCCAACAAGCGGTCGACGACCGGCCCGGGCAAGTCGTGGCCCATGCCGGCCACGCCGATCAAGCGGGCGCCGGGAATGCGCCGCGCCGTGTCTTCGCCACAGGCGTAGGGCAGCAGCGGGTCGTCGTGGCCGTGAAAAACCAGGGTTGGCAGGGTGATCTGTGCCAACTGGGCTGCACGCGAGCTGTCGGCCATCACAGCCAGCATCTGTCGCAAGGTACCCACCGGGTAAAAGCCGCGCTCGACCGCCTGAGCGATGCGCTGGCGCAATTCGGGCTCAGGGGTCACAAACCCTGGGCTACCAATGACCCTGAAAAGCCGAACATAGTGGTCTACCACGGCCTGCCGGTCACGCCCTGAGGGGCGACGCATCAGGGCGGCCATCACCTCAGGGCGGGCCTGGGGCAGGCCTGGTGCACCGCTGCTGCTCATGACGCTGGTCAGGCTCAGCACCCGGTTTGGTGCCGCCAAGGCCAGCCGTTGCGCAATCATGCCGCCCATGCTCATGCCGACCACGTGCGCTTGTTTCACGCCAAGCGCGTCGAGCACGCCCAGGGCATCGGCCGCCATGTCGGTCAGGGTATAAGGCGGGCGTGGCGCAAAACCCAGCTTGTGCTGCAGGCCGGCCCAGAGCAGGTTCGGCTTGCCCAGGCTCTCCATACGCTGGCTTAAGCCCACGTCACGGTTGTCATGCCGGATCACTCGGTAACCGGCGTCGATCAGGGCCTGCACCATTTCGGGGGGCCAGGCAACCAACTGCATGCCCAAGCCCATGATCAGCAGCACCGCTGGGCGCCTTTCACCGGCGGCGCCAGGGCCGCTGTCCTCGACCTCGATCTGCACACCATTTGCTATTATTTGCATAGCTAAAACCCTATATAGGACTTGGCCTAGAGGCCAATTTGACTCATAAAGTCACTGGCCGTCCCGGCCGCGCCGAAACACCAGCCGCTGCGGCTCTGAGGCACCCGCGTCAAAAGCATAGCCTTCTGCAGCAAAACCCTGCAAGCCGACTGGCGTCATCAGCCGCTGGCTGACGGCATAGCGCACCATCAGGCCGCGGGCCCGCTTGGCCATGAAGCTGATGATCTTGTACTGGCCGCCTCTGTACTCCTCAAACACGCACTCCACCACCGGGGCCTTGAGCGCTTTCAGGTTCACCGCCTTGAAGTACTCCTGCGAAGCCAGGTTGACCACCACCGGCGCGGCATCGGTCTTGAGCCGCCGGTTCAGGTAGGCCGCCACCTCGGACCGCCAGAACTGGTACAGGTCTTTGCCACGGGCATTGGCCAGTCGGGTGCCCATCTCGAGACGGTAGGGCTGCATCAAGTCCAGCGGGCGCAGCACACCGTAGAGGCCACTGAGGATGCACAGGTGGTCTTGCAACCATCCCAAGTCGTCTTCGCCCAGGCTGCGGGCGTCCAGCCCCTCATACACATCGCCATTGAAAGCCAGCACCGCCTGCCGCGCATTTTTTGCCGTTGGCTTACGGCGCCAGGCCTGGTAGCGCGCCACGTTGAGCCCGGCCAGGCTGTCGCTCAGGCTCATTAGCTCGGCGATTTGCTGCGGCGACTGCTCGCGCAGCTGGGCAATCAGCTCCGCCGAGTTCGGCACAAACAGCGGAGGCGTGTGAGGCAGCTCGCGCAACGGCGTCTCGTAATCGAGCGACTTGGCGGGGGATAGCAACAAAAGCATGGCAGGGATCAATCAAAAAATTCAGGGGAGACTGCATTATCAGCGTCACACAGTCACTGCGCTGGGCAACTGGGCCAGGCCAGGCCGGGCGTGAGGGTGCCGAAACGAAGCGCGCCGACGACGGTTCATTCATGCTTTACTTTGGGTCGGATTTAAAGATTCAGGCGGGACCAATGTGCCTGTGCGCTATGGGCAAAAGGCTATTCAGGGGCTGGATGCCGATACTGACCAGGGGCTACGACATAATGTCCTTGAATGGCCGATCGGCCTTCGGCATGAGCCACCATACCGTTGTTTCCAAACGATGAAAAATACACTGGACAAAATCGGTAAGCTGATCATGCAGCGACCCATGCTGTACCTGACTTTGATCGGGTCCGCCATTGTTCTTGCCTTGCTGGTCCTTGTGCTAACGCTGGTGCAGCGCAGCCTGCAGCTCAGCGTAGAGCAATCCACGGCAGCAGCCAACCAGGCGCTGACCCGCGTCTTTGTGAACGAGAACTGGGAGCGATTGCGCCCCATGCTGCCGCCGCAGGGCAGCAGCGTTGAGGCCATTCGCCAAAACAGCCGCTTGGCCGAGATCGACGCCTTAGTGCGGCGCTTCAACAGTTTCACCGATGTCGTCAAGGTCAAGATTTATGACGTCAAAGGACTCACCGTCTATTCGTCTGACGCCCGGCAAATTGGTGAAGACAAATCGAGCAATGAAGGCTTCATGAGCGCCGTTCGCGGCCGTACGGCCAGTGAATTGATTTTCCGCGGCACGTTGGCGGCATTCGATGGCGATATTTACGATCGCAACCTGGTGGCCTCCTATGTGCCGATTCGCGCTGGCCAGCGTGTGGAAGCGGTAGCAGAAATCTATGCCGACCGCACCAGCGCAATCGATCTAACCGAGGCAGAACTCAGGCAATTGCTGCTGTGGCTGGCCCCCAACCTGCTTGCCTTGCTGGCGGTACTTGTGCTGTTAGGCACTCGGCTGATAGCCGTGCAACGCAACAATGAGTCCGACCTCTACCGTTTGGCCGATGAGAGCGCGCAGGCACGCGCCATTGCTGAAAAAGCCAGCCAGGTGAAATCGCAATTCCTGGCCAACATGAGCCACGAAATACGCACACCCATGAATGGCATTCTGGGTATGAGCGAGTTGCTGCTTGGCGGCAAACTACCTCCTGCGGAACAGGACCTGGCGAAACACCTGCTGGCCTCGGCGGAATCACTGTTGACCATCATCAATGATATTTTGGATATCTCCAAGATTGATGCGGGACGCATGGAGTTTGAGGCCATACCCTTCTCTGTTGCGGAACTGGTGAAAGACGTGTGCGGCTTGCTGCAGTTCAAGGCTCAGAAAAAAGGGGTGGGCCTGGTGGCCCACGTAGATACCGATGCCGCCGGCCACTTTATGGGTGACAGCACGCGCTTGCGTCAGGTATTGCTTAACTTGGTCGGCAACGGTTTGAAGTTTACGCTCAAAGGTCAGGTTCAACTCAAGGTACACCGGCTGGGCAAGGGCTTGCAGTTTGACGTTATTGACTCGGGGATTGGCATTTCCCAGGCGGCAATTGATCGACTGTTTACCAGTTTCAGTCAGGCCGACGCCTCGACCACACGGCGTTTTGGCGGCACGGGCTTGGGGCTGGTGATCAGCCAGGGCCTGGTCACCGGCATGGGTGGCCTGATCGAGGTCAAGAGTACGCCAGGCCATGGCAGTTTGTTCAGTTTCTCGCTGCCGCTCGAACCTGTCGCCGTGCCAGAGCTCCCGGCCGACAGACTGACATCGCAGCCAGTGCCAGCCTTACCCACCCAAGCCGCCCACTTGTTGCTGGCCGAAGACAACCTGGTGAATCAAAAATTGGCGACCCTCGTCCTGGAAGGGCTTGGACACACCGTCGACATCGCACCTAACGGTGTCGAAGCGGTTCGGATGGCCCGCGAAACGGCTTATCAGCTGATCCTGATGGACATACACATGCCCGATATGGACGGCCTTGAAGCCACGCGTCACCTGAGGTCTGACGCCGGCCTGTCGACCGGAGCGCCCATCGTGGCCATGACCGCCAATGTGATGACCGAAGACCGGGCTATGTGCATGGAAGCCGGTATGAGCGATTTTTTAGCAAAACCCTTTCATGCCCGGGAGCTCAAGGCCATGCTGGCCCTTTGGCTGCCGCCGGCCCTAGCTTAAATCACCCGCCAGCGAGGCTAGCGTCTCGGGCGCAACGCTCAGGTGAGCCGGGTAGTTGGTGTGGTCGCAGCCCATTTTCACGCTGGCACCGGCCTTGAGCGCCGCACACATGGCCGGCGTCAGCTCGAAGCGCACAAAGTGCACCGCTGAGGTTTTTTCGTCGTTTTCGCGGTCCAGGTCTTCGTCGGCGATGGCGTAGACGCGCGGCTGGCCTTCCACCTCGACAAACATATGGTCCTCAACCCCGATCAGTCGCGCCAGCTCGCGCTTGCGCTCATTGACGTCGGGGTACTCGATCATCATGGTGGCTTTCCAGTTGCTGCCGTCCGGCACCAGCGGCGCATAGGCCTCGATCTCCTGCAAGATGCCCTCTTCTTCAAACACCTTTTCAATGCGCAGCATCTCCTGAATTTGATAGCGGATGGTGGTTTCGCTCTCAAACTGCAGGTTGATGTGTTCGCCCAGGGTCACACTGCGCAATTTGCGGTGGGCGATGATGGCCGGCTTGTTGGCCTTGCGGTATTTGGTGTAAGCCTCCAGCGACATCAGGCTGTCGGGGGTGATGTGTCCGTTCAATTGCATGGTGTCCTCATTTCAATCCGTAAGCCTGGCGCACCAGCGACAGGGGGTGCTGCAGTTCCGGCGCACCCAGGCCGTTCACTTCAAAGCCCTGGGCGATGTGGTGGCCGCCCAAGGGGCAGTCGGAGCTGATGTAATCCGGCTTGCTGCCGTCCTTCATGGTAGCCATGGCCTTGAACACCGGCTTGCCGATTTTCATGGCTTGCTGATGGAAAGCCTTTTTAACGCCAAAGGTGCCGGCATGGCCCGAGCAACGCTCCACCGTGTTGATGGTCGTGCCCGGGATCATCTTCAACATTTCCTCAGTCTTTTTACCAATGTTCTGCACCCGGCCATGGCAGGGAATCTGGTAGCTGACGTTACCCAGCGGCGTGTTGAACTCGGTCTTGAGCAGGCCGTCGCGCTTGCGCTGCATCAGGTACTGAAACGGGTCCCAGACCGCGTCCTTGACCAACTGCACCTCGGCGTCTTCAGGGTACATCAGCGGAATTTCTTGCTTGAACATCAGGGCGCAACTCGGCACGGCGGCCAAGATCGCATAGCCCTCTCGGGCGTAACGGGCCAGCATCGGGATATTGGCCTCCTTGCTGGCGTTGACTGATTCCAGATCGCCCAGCTCAAGCTTGGGCATGCCACAGCATTTTTCCTTCTCGACGATCACATAGGGCACATCGTTGTGGTCCAGGATCTTCAGCAGGTCGTGGCCAATGCCGGGCTCGTTGTAATTGATGTAGCAGGTGGCGAAGATGGCCACCTTGCCCGGGGTCTTGGCGCCGTCTTGCACCACCGTGGCCTTCGCCTTGGGTGCGCTGCTGCGGAATTTGCGCGTGGCCAGGGCTGGCAACCAGGCGTTTTTGTCGACGCCGGCCACGTTTTCCATCAGGCTGCGCGCGGCCTTGGTGGTGTTTACGGCGTTCACTGCCTGCGACACGATCGGAATGCCGGCAAAGGAGCCGTGTACGTCGGTCGAGGCCAGCAGCTTCTCTGCGGTGCCGACCTCGCCCTTCTGGAACTTGATCGCCTTGGCGCGCAGCATGGTGTGCGGAAAATCAAGGTTCCACTCGTGCGGCGGCACATAAGGGCACTTGGTCAAATAGCACAGGTCACACAGGTAACACTGGTCGACCACCTTCCAGTAGTCTTTTTTATCAACGCCGTCGACCTCCATGGTCTTGCTCTCATCGACCAGGTCAAACAGCGTAGGGAAAGATCCGCAGAGGCTGACGCAGCGGCGGCAACCGTGGCAAATGTCAAAAATGCGCTCCATCTCCTTAAGCGCGAGGTCTTCGTTGTAGAAGTCGGGGTTTTTCCAGTCGAGCGGGTACCGGGTCGGTGCGTCGAGGTTGCCTTCGCGTGCCATGGGGGTCTTTCAGGGAGAGTCTTCAGAAACAAGTGCTGTGCATTGGGCGCTGCAAGCAGCGCCCAACACACATCACTCGCGGATCAATCGACGAGTTCGGCAAGCGCCTTGGCGTAGCGGTTGGCGTGTGAACGCTCAGCCTTGGCCAGGGTCTCGAACCAGTCGGCGATTTCGTCGTGGCCTTCGTCGCGTGCGGTCTTGGCCATGCCAGGGTACATGTCGGTGTACTCATGGGTCTCGCCAGCCACTGCGGCTTTCAGGTTGTCACGGGTCGCGCCGATGGGCAAGCCGGTAGCCGGGTCACCGCACTGCTCAAGCCACTCGAGGTGACCGTGGGCATGACCGGTTTCGCCTTCGGCGGTGGAGCGGAACAGCGCTGCCACATCGTTCTGGCCTTCAATGTCAGCTTTGTTCGCGAAATACAGATAACGGCGGTTGGCCTGTGACTCGCCTGCGAAGGCGGCTTTCAGGTTGTCTTCCGTCTTGGAGCCTTTGAGTGCTGCCATGGAAATCTCCTAGAGGTTTAAAAAAATAACGCATGCGCTTTGGTCAGAAACTTTCCAAAGACTGCACAAGCTTAGCCCGGATGACCCGGGTCGTCTAATTGGCAGGTTCAATATCAAAAATTGCTTTTTGCTATCGACTACCAAGTTTGATTATGCGCAAGGTATCAAGACCTTGGGCAGCAGGCGGCCAATACCGGCGGGCGTACCAGCGGTCGCATAAACTCAAGGGCTTGCCGATAGAGACACCATGAACGACGAACTAGCCCAACCCGGCCTCAACAGCCTGTCCAAATCCTTTGAGCCTGCCGCCCTGGAGGCGCACTGGGGCCCCGAGTGGGAACGCCGCAACTACGCCCATGCCGGCTACCGTGGTAGCGGCACAGCGCGCGCTGAGGCACCTGCGTTTGCCATCCAATTGCCGCCACCCAATGTCACCGGCACGCTGCACATGGGGCACGCGTTCAACCAGACCATCATGGATTCGCTCACGCGCTACCACCGAATGCTGGGAGACAACACCGTGTGGGTGCCCGGCACCGACCATGCCGGCATTGCCACCCAAATCGTGGTGGAGCGGCAACTGCAGGGCCAAAACATCAGCCGGCATGACCTGGGCCGTGAGGCCTTCGTGGCCAAGGTCTGGGAATGGAAAGAAAAAAGCGGCCACACCATCACCACCCAGATGCGCCGCATGGGCGACAGCGTGGACTGGAGCCGCGAGTACTTCACCATGGACCCCAAGCTGTCGGGCACCGTGACCGAGACCTTTGTCCAGCTTTATGAGCAGGGCCTGATCTACCGCGGCAAACGCCTGGTCAACTGGGACCCGGTGCTGATGAGCGCGGTGAGCGACCTGGAGGTGGAAAGCGAAGAGGAAGACGGCTTCCTCTGGCACATCTGCTACCCCTTTGCCGATGGACCACAACTGGTCAACGGCGAACTGGCTTCGGGCCTGGTGGTGGCCACCACCCGCCCGGAAACCCTGCTGGGCGACGTGGCGGTGATGGTGCACCCAGAAGACGAACGCTACGCCCACCTGATCGGCCACCAGGTGCAGCTGCCGCTGTGCGGCCGCAGCATCCCGGTGATTGCCGACACCTATGTGGACCGGGCCTTTGGCACAGGTGTGGTCAAGGTCACCCCGGCACACGACGCCAACGACTACGCCGTGGGTCAACGCCACGGCCTGCCGATGATCGGCGTGCTGTCGCTGGACGCCAAAATCAACGACCAGGCACCAGCCGCCTACCAGGGCCTGGACCGCTTTGTGGCCCGCAAACAGGTGGTGGCTGACCTGCAGGCGCTGGGTTTAGTGGTGGAGATCAAGAAACACAAGCTGATGGTGCCCCGCTGCGCCCGCACCGGCCAGGTGATCGAGCCGATGCTGACAGACCAGTGGTTTGTGGCGATGAACCAGGTCAGCCCCCAGGACCCAACCGGCAAGAGCATCGCGCAAAAAGCCATCGACGCGGTGCAGTCCGGCCAGGTGCGCTTTGTGCCTGAGAACTGGGTCAACACCTACAACCAGTGGATGAACAACATCCAAGACTGGTGCATCAGCCGCCAACTTTGGTGGGGCCACCAGATTCCGGCCTGGTACGCCGACGACGGTACGATTTTTGTAGCAAGAGATGAAGCCGGGGCCCGGGCTCAAGCCGAAAAAGTCGCTTACACCGGCACCCTGCGCCGCGACCCCGATGTGCTGGACACCTGGTACTCATCGGCATTAGTGCCGTTCAGCACCATGGGGTGGACGGGTGGCCAAGCCGCTACAGAGACAGCTCCGGAGCTTGGTGGGGACGGACGCAGCGATTTGGCGAGCGCAGCGAGTATGAGCAAGGCCGTTCCCGCCGAGCTCCGGGGCGAGGCCAACGAACACAATGACACACAAAGCCTGACCGACTTCGACCTCTACCTGCCCAGCAGCGTGCTGGTCACCGGTTACGACATCATCTTCTTCTGGGTCGCCCGGATGATCATGATGACCACCCACTTCACCGGCCGGGTGCCGTTCCGCCACGTCTACATCCACGGCCTGGTGCGCGACGCCCAGGGCAAGAAGATGAGCAAGTCCGAGGGCAATGTGCTCGACCCGGTGGATCTGATCGACGGCATTGATCTGCCGACGCTGCTGGCCAAACGTTCTGAGGGCCTGCGCAAACCCGAAACCGCGCCGCAGGTGCGCAAAAACACCGAAAAAGAGTTCCCCACCGGCATCCCGGCCTTTGGGGCCGACGCACTGCGCTTCACCTTTGCCTCGCTGGCCTCTTTAGGGCGCAGCATCAACTTTGATGCCAAGCGCTGCGAGGGCTACCGCAACTTCTGTAACAAGCTCTGGAATGCCAGCCGCTTCGTGCTCATGAACTGCGAAGGCCAGGACTGCGGCCTCAAAGAGCACACCAAAGCCGAATGTGCGGTGGGGGGCCCGGCACATGGGTACCTGGTCTTCAGCCCGGCCGACCGCTGGATCAGTTCAGTGCTGCAACAGGTCGAGGCCGAGGTGGCCATCGGCTTTAACGACTACCGGCTCGACAACGTGGCAGGGGCCATTTACGGTTTTGTCTGGAACGAGTTCTGCGACTGGTACCTGGAGATCGCCAAGGTGCAGATCCAGACCGGCACCGATGCGCAAAAACGCGCCACCCGCCGGACCCTGATCCGCACCCTGGAGACCATTTTGCGACTGGCGCATCCGTTGATTCCTTTCATCACAGAAGAGTTGTGGCAAAAGGTGGCACCGGTAGCCGGTCGCGGAGGTGAGTCGGTGTCGATCGCCGGCTACCCGCTGAGCCAGCCCGAGCGTATTGACCACAAGGCCATTGCCCACGTGGCGAAGCTCAAGCAGTTGGTCGACGCCTGCCGCAATCTGCGCGGCGAGATGAACGTGTCACCCGCCACCCGGTTGCCACTTTACGTGCTGACAACGGGCGAAGACGAAGCCGCTTTCATGCAGCAATCAGCCCCGGTGCTGCAAGCCCTGGCCAAGCTGGCCGAGGTGCGCCTGTTTGACGGTGAGGCAGCCTGGGCCAGCGCTGCGCAAGCCGCCCCGGTAGCGATGGTGGGTGAGGCCCGCATTTGCCTGCACATGGAGATCGATGTCGCTGCAGAAAAAGTGCGCCTGAGCAAAGAAGCCGCCCGGCTGGCCGTCGAGATCGCCAAGGCGCAGGGCAAGCTGGGTAACGAGGCCTTTGTGGCCAAAGCACCACCGGCGGTGATTGATCAAGAGCGCAAACGCGTGACCGATTTTGTCGCCACACTGGCCAAATTGAACGAGCAGTTGGCACGGCTGGGCTGAGCGCCGGCGACCCCAGCCATTCGGCCGCCGTCGCTTGACACCATCGCTTGGACAGGTGTCGCTCCGCCCATCTGTTACTATAATTAGGACTATCATCTTTTAACAATGATTCCTTCGGTGCACGCCATCTTTCCGGACAGCCCGGTACCGCTGTATGCCCAGTTGGCGGACCTGTTGCGTCAGCGGGTGCTGCGAGGCGTTTGGCCGCCGGGCACCAAACTGCCCTCGCTGGAGGCGCTGGTTCTGGAATTCCAGGTGGCACGGGTGACCGTACGGCAGGCCATTGAGATCCTGACCCGAGAAGGCTTGTTGTTGCCACAGCGCGGACGCGGCACCTTTGTCACCGAGCACATCCGGTCCGAGCGATCGCTCAAGCTGGAAACCTCACTGCAGGGTTTGGCTGACGCTTACCGCCACGACAAGCCCAAGCTCACCCTGATCGAAGAAGCCGGGGTGCAGCCCCTGCTTTCAGCTACCGATGGCTTGGCGGCGCCGGCTTACCAGTTCATGCGCCGCGTTCACTCCCGCGATGACGCGGCCTACTGTGTCGCTGCAATTTACATTGACCAGCGCGCCTTCTTGCTCGCACCCAAACGTTTCCGCCAGGAAACCGTGGTGCCGGTGCTGATGGACCTGCCCGGCGTGGCGATTGCCTCAGCGCGACAAACGCTGCGCATCTCGACAGCTGACGTTGAATTAGCCCGCTTGCTGACCGTACCGGTTGGCTCGCCGGTGGCGGAAGTTCGGCGCATCTGCCTGTCACCGGACGGCAGCGTGCTGTATCTGGGCCAGATCACCTACCGCGGCGACTTCATCGAGTTCGAGATGGAGCTCACGCTTTGACACCCCTCCCAACCCGCATGAAAGCTCCTATGACAACCCTGCTTCGCACCCTTCAATCCGTGCTTGTCCTGGTCGGTCTCCAATTTACCCTGGCCCAGGCCGTTCTGGCGCAGCCCTATCCCGCCAAACCCATTCGCGTGGTGGTGCCCTGGCCGGCCGGAGGACTGGTGGACGTTGCAGCGCGGCAACTGACCAACCGCTTGCAGCCGTCGCTAGGGCAAGCGATCGTGGTGGAGAACAAGCTGGGCGCCGGTGGCAGCATTGGCGCTGACGCTGTCGCCAAGGCGCCCGCTGACGGGTACACGCTGCTGTTTACCTCCAGCGGCCTCACCATCAATATGGCGCTGGGCGCCAAAACGCCATTTGATGCCATCAAGGATTTGGAACGCGTAGCCGCCGTGGCCTATGCACCCTCCGTCCTCGTGGTGCATCAAGGCAGCGCCATCCGGTCGGTACAAGACTTGGTGAAGTTGGCACTGGCCCAGCCGGACAAGCTGAGTTACGCCTCGGCGGGTATCGGGTCACCGGCGCATTTGACCGGTGAGCTGTTCAAGGCGCGGCAAGGCCTGTCCGTCCTGCATATTCCCTACACCGGTGCGCCTGCTGCCATGACCGACCAGATTGCCGGGCGCATTGACTTTCATTTTGCCAACGCCGCCGTTGCGCTGCCGCAGATCAAAGCAGGCAAAGTGCGGGCCTTGGCCGTCACCAGTGGCCAGCGCTTGCCCAGTCTGCCCCAGGTGCCCACCATGAGTGAAGCCGGTCTGGACAAATTCGAAGCCGACCAATGGCTCGGCCTGCTGGCACCCAAGGGCACGCCGCCCGCCGTGATCGACAAACTGGTCGCCGAAGTAAACAAGATTCTGGCGCTCGACGAGTTTGCTGTGGCCTTGACTGGTGCCGGCATCACCAGTGCCAAGCCAGGCAATGCAGACGGGTTTGACGCCCACTTCAAAAGGGAGTTGGCTCAGTGGTCGGCGCTGGTCAAGGCCGCCAACATCAAAGCCGAATAGGGCCCAAGCCAGCGATGAAAGCCACCCAACCCAACATCCTGCTGGTCATGGCTGACCAGCTGGCTGTGCCAACCCTGCCGTTCTACGGTCACCCCGTGGTGCAGGCACCGCACTTAAGCCAACTGGCACAAAACGGTGTGGTGTTTGACAGTGCTTATTGCAACTTTCCGATTTGTGCGCCGTCGCGCTTTTCGATGCTGTCCGGGCGCCTGCCCCATGCCATTGCCGCTTACGACAACGCCTCGGAGTTCCCGGCTGCGATACCGACCATGGCGCACTACCTGCGCCACGTGGGCTACCGCACCATCCTGTGCGGCAAGATGCATTTCATCGGGCCGGACCAATTGCATGGCTACGACGAGCGACTGACCACCGACATTTACCCGGCCGACTTCGCCTGGACGCCAGACTGGTTGAAGGGGCCTGCCTTCCGCCCCACTGGCGTGAGCATGCGGCCCGTGCTGGAGGCCGGCCCCTGCGTGCGCAGCATGCAAATCGATTACGACGACGAAGTCGAGTACCGTGGCGCGCAATGCCTGTATGACCTGGCCCGTGGGCCGCAAGAAAGACCCTTCTTTCTGACGGTGTCCTACACCCATCCCCATCCACCGTTTGTCGCGCCCCAGCGGCACTGGGATTTGTACCGGGACCAAGACATTGACCCACCGCGCGTGCCGCCTATCGCCTACGCGGACCTGGACGAACACAGCCGCTGGTTGCATGTCGCCCATGCGCAAGACCTCTACACGGTCACGCCCGAGCAGGTGCAACGCGCACGCCATGCCTATTACGGCATGGTGAGCTATGTCGATGAAAAAATTGGCCGCATCCTGTCGGTGCTGAATGAAACTGGGCTGGACAAGAACACCATGGTGGTGTTTTGTGGCGACCACGGCGAGATGCTGGGCGAGCGTGGCATGTGGTTCAAACAATGCTTTTTTGAATCGTCGGTGCGTGTGCCTTTGGTGGTGTCGATGCCGCAGCGTTTCGCCCCGGCGCGCGTCTCAGCGCACGTGTCGCTGGTGGACTTGCTGCCCACCTTCATGGACCTGGCTTGCCACGGGCAGCCACCCGCACCGGTCGGCCCGCTGGACGGCAGCAGCTTGCTGCCACTGCTCACAGGCAGCGAGCAGGGAGCCGAGCGCAGCGTGATCTCGGAGTACAGCTCTGAAGGGGTGTGCGCCGCCTCGCGCATGCTGCGCGAGGGCCGGTGGAAATATGTGTTCACCCACGGCCTGCCGCCGATGCTGTTTGATTTGGTGGCCGACCCTGATGAATTGCTCAACCTGGCGGGCCAGCCGGCCCATGCCCCGCTGGAGCAGCGCTTGCATGCCCGTTTGGTGCAGGATTGGGACCCCGCCACCATGCATGCGCGCATTTTGGCCAGCCAGCGCGAGCGCCTGTTCCTGGCCGAGGTGGCGGCGACCTCCACAAAATCCCCCAACTGGGCTTACCAGCCCTTTGTTGATGAAAGCCAGCGCTTCATCCGGGGCTCAGGCACGGCCGGGCCAACCAGCGTCAAATCCCGGGCGCGCTTTCCTTATGTAGAACCGGTCTTGCCCGACAAGACCGGCCCGGCCACCGACTAATCTTTCAGACCGGCTTGGGAGACGAATTTCGGGTTCAGGTAGGCTTCCAGTGCCTCGGTGCCGCCTTCAGACCCGTAGCCGGAATCTTTCACGCCACCAAATGGCGTCTCCGGCATGCCCAGGCCCAGGTGGTTGATGGTGATCATGCCAGTCTCGACGCTGGCCGCAATTTGCTGCGCCGTTCGCGCCGAGCGCGTCCAGGCGTAGGCTGCCAAACCAAAAGGCAGGCGATTGGCTTCGCGCACCGCGTCATCAAATGTGGCAAAGGGGTTGATCAGCGCCATCGGGCCAAACGGCTCTTCGCTCATGGCGCGGGCGCTCGTCGGCAGTTCGGCAATGACGGTGGGTGACCAGAAATTCCCGGTGCTGCCCAGACGTTGTCCACCGGTCTTCACCTGGCCGTGCTGCTGCTGCGCGTCGGCGATCAGATTCTCCATGGCAGCCATTCGGCGCGGGTTGGCCAAGGGCCCCATGCCGACACCCGTCTCCATGCCGTTACCCACCTGGAGCTTCTCGGCGTGCATGACAAATTGCGCCACAAAGTCTTTGTAGACGCCTTCTTGCACCAAAAACCGGGTGGGCGACACGCACACCTGGCCGGCATTGCGGAATTTGCTGGCCGCCATGGTTTTAGCGGCCAGCGCCACGTCGGCGTCGTCAAAAATCACAACCGGGGCATGGCCGCCCAGCTCCATGGTCATGCGCTTCATGTGCAGGCCGGCCATGGCGGCCAGCTGCTTGCCCACCGGGGTAGAGCCCGTGAAAGAGATCTTGCGGATCGCCGGGTGCGCAATCAGGTAAGACGAGATGTGGGCAGGGTCGCCGTAGACCAGGTTGACACTGCCTGCGGGCACACCAGCATCAATGAAGGCCCGGATCAGCTCGGCCGGTGAGGCCGGGGTTTCTTCAGGCGCCTTGACCACAATCGAGCAACCGGCAGCGAGTGCGGCCGAGAGTTTGCGCACCACCTGGTTGATGGGAAAGTTCCAGGGCGTGAAGGCTGCCACCGGGCCCACGGGCTCCTTGACCACCAGCTGGTACACGTCGGGCTGGCGGGCTGGGATGACACGGCCATAAGCGCGCCGACCCTCTTCAGCGAACCAGTCGATGGTGTCTGCACCGGCCAGTACTTCCATCCGTGCTTCGGCCAAAGGCTTACCCTGCTCCAGCGTCATCAGGCTGGCCACCCGCTCGACCCGGTCTCTCAGCAATTGGGCGGCCCGCCGCATGATTTTGTAGCGCTCGAAGGCACTGGTCTGGCGCCAGACCGCAAAGCCGCGCAAGGCGGCGGCGGCCACTTCCTCAAGGTCGGCTGTTTCAGCGCAGGCCACCTGGCCCATCACCGCGCCCGTGGCTGGGTTGACTACCGGCAGGCTGCGGGCGGCGGCACCGTCGCGCCAGTGGCCATCGATGAAAAGCTGGATGTGGGGATAGTCGGTCATAAGCGCTGCAATAGTGAATGAAAGAAGTGGCTATTAAACGTCATTTTGAGTCTGCATTCTGTCTGCCGCCAGCCCCGCTGCTGCCGCTCAGGCGCTGGCATCTTCGAGCAGCATGGCGGCACCTTTTTCACCGATCATGATGGCCGCTGCATTGGTGTTGGTGGACACCAGGCGCGGCATGACCGAGGCGTCAATCACCCGCAGGCGATCCACGCCACGCACGCGCAGCCGCTCATCGACCACAGAAGCGTTGTCGCCGCCCATGCGACAGGTGCCAACCGGGTGGTAGACCGTGCCGCCTTTTTGGCGCACAAAGGCATCCAGCGCACGAGCGCTGGTGGCATCATTACCAGGAAAATGCTCTTCCCCCGTCACCAGACCGCGAAACGCGGGCTGGGCATAAATCTCGCGCAGCTGGCGCAGGCCGGCCACCAGCACCCGCGCGTCCTGCGGCTCGTGCAGGTAGTTGGCCACGATGCGGGGGGCAGCCAGCGGGTCGCCAGAGTGCAAACCGACCGTGCCACGTGACAGCGGTCGACACTGGGTGGCTGAGGCAGAAAAGCCTGAAAACCGATGCAAGGCATCGCCTGGCTTGTCGACCGACAGCGGCATCACATTGAACAACACATCGGCGCGGCCACCCTCAGCGTAGTCGGTGCAGGCCAGCCCACCGACCTGGCCGGCGCCCACCGTCAAGGGGCCACGCTGCTGAAACAGCCACTGCGCACCCATCTGTGCCAAGCGCAGCGGGCTGCGCACGTCGTCATTGAGTGAGCGCCGCTGCCGCAGCTTGACGATCACCCGCGCCTGGTAGTGGTCTTGCAGGTTTTCGCCAACCTCTGGCGCATCCACCTGAACCGTGATGCCGTGTTGGCGCAGCAGCGCCACCGGGCCAATACCGGACAGCTGCAGCAACTGGGGCGACTGCAAGGCGCCGCCGGCCAGTATCACCTCGCCATCGGCCCGGGCTTCGTGCACCGCGCCGTTTTGCAACCACTGCACGCCCACGGCTCGGCCATGGGCCTGCAGCACCCGAGTGACATGGGCACCAGTAAGCACCACCAGGTTGGCGCGCTTTCGCACTGGCGCCAGGAATGCGGTGGCCGCGTCGCAACGCCAATGGCCGCGCACTGTCAGCTGGTAGCGCCCCATGCCATCAGACTGGGCGCCGTTGAAATCCGGCGTGCGTGGATGCCCGGCCTGTTCGGCCGCAGCCAGCCAGGCCTCGCAAAAAGGGTGGTCATTGCGCAGGTCGGACACGCCCAGTTCGCCCGTGCCACCATGGAACTCATTCTCGCCCCCCTCATAGCGCTCGGAGCGCTTGAAGTGGGGCAGCACGTCCCGGTAGCCCCAACCGGTGGCACCCAGTGCGGCCCAGTCGTCAAAGTCTTGGCGCTGACCGCGGATGTACAACAAACCATTGATCGCGCTGGAGCCACCCAGCACTTTGCCGCGGGGCCAGACCATCGGGCGCCCGGCTGTGGAGGCTTGAGGCACTAACGGGAACTGCCAGGAATAGCGCTGGTCGTTGATGGTGCGAAAGTAACCGACCGGTAGGCGCACCCAGAAACCATGGGTGGCACCACCCGCCTCGAGCAGCAGGACGCGGCAGCCCGGGTCGGCGCTCAGGCGGTTGGCCAGCACGCAGCCAGCAGAGCCGGCGCCGACGATGATGTAGTCAAAACCGGAGTCCAACTTGGGTGTCGTCATGTTTTTACCTGCGGGCCACATCTGAGTTAAAGCCGCCGAGCACGACCAACAGTCAGACAGACGGGACGGCCTCGCAAGGCAAAGGTATTATATGCCATACGTTTGACCTTTAAGCCATATCTTCCCGCCATGACACTCAGCAAACTCCCTACCAGCCTGACCACTCCCCCGGGCACTCTAGCCCTGCATTTGACCAAACTGCAAGCCTTCGTACTGCGCTACCCCAGCCCGGTTCCGGTGCGCACCTCGTTTGGCATCATGCGCGAGCGGCCGGCGGTGTTTGTGCGCGCCGAAAACGCCGATGGCGCGGTGGGTTGGGGCGAGATCTGGTGCAATTTTCCGGCCTGTGGCGCGGAACACCGGGCCCGCCTGCTCGACACCGTGGTGGCACCCCTGCTGATCGGCCAGCATTTTGCCGATCCGATCCAGGCCTACGCCGAAGCCACGCGCAAAACGGACATCCTGGCGCTGCAATCCGGCGAGCCAGGACCCATCGCGCAGGTGATTGCCGGCGTGGACCTGGCACTTTGGGACCTGTGCGCGCGCCGCGCCAGCCTACCGCTGTTTCGCCTGCTGGGTGGGCAACAGGCGCGGTTGCCGGTCTATGCCAGCGGCATCAATCCGGACGGGCCGCTGGCCGTGGTCCAGCGCAAACACGGCGAGGGCTACCGCGCCTTCAAACTCAAAATCGGTTTTTCAGCCCAACAGGATCTCGACCACCTGGCCAGCCTGCGCGCCTGGCTGGGCCCGCAGGCTGATCTGATGGCCGACGTGAACCAGGCATGGGATCTGCCCCAGGCCAGCGCCATGCTGCCGCGGCTCGAACCGCTCGGCCTGGCTTGGCTGGAGGAGCCCTTGCGCACCGACAGCAGCAGCCAGCAGTGGCAGCAATTGAGGGCCAACACGCGCATCCCCCTGGCGGCCGGCGAAAATTTGATCGGTACCAACAGCTTCGAGATGGCCATCCACAGCCAGGCCTTTGGCGTGCTGCAACCCGACATCGCCAAGTGGGGCGGCATTTCGGGCTGTTGGCCGGTGATTCAGCAGATCCGCCAACACGGCCTGCGCTACTGCCCGCACTACCTGGGTGCCGGCATCGGCCTGATGGCCTCAGCCCACGTGCTGGCAGCCGCAGGCGGCGACGGCCTGCTTGAAATCGATGCGAATGACAATGCGCTGCGCAGCCTGCTGGCGCCGCCCTTGGCGCAGGTGGTCGACGGTTACATCAGCCTCGATGAGAAGCCAGGTCTGGGGGTGACGCCTGATATCGAGGCGCTGCAGCGCGCCTGCGCCGCCCTTAGCGCCGACGCATGACGTGCGTGAATTCAGCGCCTACAGTCTGTTGCTCGAGCAGTTCGTTGCCGGTCTGTTTGGCAAAGGCCTGAAAGTCGCGCACCGAGCCGGCATCGGTGGCCAGCACCTTGAGCAATTGGCCGCTCTGCATATCGGCCAGTGCTTTCTTGGCCTTGAGGATAGGCAGTGGGCAGTTCAGGCCGCGCGTGTCAATCTCTTTGTCGATTTGCATGAAGGGTTCCAAAAGTTCGAGTTACTGTGATCTGACAAATGGGCCCGAACGGCTCGGGCCGGTTAGGGCCGGTTAAGGCCGCTTGAGGCCGTCTAGACCCGTTTCGGCCATTCCACAAACTCGGGTTCGTGGCCACGGGTGCGCAGCCAATCAGCCAGCGCGTAGCCGGTGCTTGAGGGCCAGCACTTAACCTCGTCGAACGCATAGAGCCGGTAGTCCACCAGCTCAGGCGACAGTTTGACCCCGCCGTGGCATACCGCGTGGTAGGCGATGATCACCTGGTTCATCCGCTGGAAATCATAGACCCCAATCAAGTTCAGCTCGGTGGCTTCCAGGTTGGTTTCCTCTTTGATCTCGCGCTCAATGCCGCCCCGCGGTGTCTCGCCGGCTTCCATAAAGCCAGTGATCAGCGCAAACATCTTTCCCGGCCAGGCGGCGTTCTGGGCCAGCAGAATTTGGCCCTTGTACTCCACCACCGCCGCCAGCACCGGCGTAGGGTTGTTCCAATGGGTGTAACCGCAAGCGACACAGCGCAGGCGCTCCTTGTCACCGCCGTCTTCCAGCAGGGTGATGAATTCCAGCGGCGTGGCGCACTGGGGGCAGAATTTGAAGGCAGAGCTCATGGCTGGTAATCAGGCGGGGAACACGCCGGTGGACAGGTAGCGGTCGCCGCGATCGCAGACGATGAACACAATGGTGGCGTTGGACTGAGTTTTCGCAAGTTGCTGCGCCACATAACAGGCGCCAGCTGCAGAGATGCCGGCAAAAATGCCCTCTTCCCGCGCCAGCCGGCGGCACATGTCTTCGGCAGATTCCTGGCTGACATACATCAGCTCATCCACATGGTCGGGGTTGTAAATGGCGGGCAGGTAGGCTTGCGGCCACTTTCGAATGCCCGGAATGCGAGAGCCTTCTTCCGGCTGCACACCGATGATGCGCACCGCAGGGTTCTGCTCTTTCAGAAACTGCGACACACCGGTGATGGTGCCGGTGGTGCCCATGGCGCTGACAAAGTGGGTGATGCGGCCCTGCGTATCAGCCCAGATTTCAGGGCCGGTGGTCTCGTAATGAATTCGCGGGTTATCGGGGTTGGCAAACTGGTCCAGCACCCTGCCGCGGCCCTCAGCCTGCATGTGCTGCGCCAGATCGCGGGCGGATTCCATGCCGCCGCTCTTGGGCGTGAGGATCAGTTCGGCACCGAAGGCCTTCATGGTCTGAGCCCGCTCGATCGACAGGTCTTCCGGCATGATCAGCACCATGCGGTAGCCCTTGATCGCCGCCGCCATGGCCAGCGCGATGCCGGTGTTGCCGCTGGTGGCCTCGATCAGCGTGTCGCCAGGCTTGATGTCGCCCCGCTCCTCGGCTCGGACAATCATCGACAGCGCAGGCCGGTCTTTCACCGAGCCAGCCGGGTTGTTGCCCTCGAGCTTTCCGAGGATCACATTGCCGCGCTCAGCGCATGCGGCGGCGCCCAAGCGTTGCAGCCGCACCAACGGCGTCTTGCCGATCGAGTCTTCGAGAGTCGGATAGTTCATAGGCCACACTGTGCCATAATTTAACTCTTGGTTGTTTCCCGCCCGGGTGGTGAAATTGGTAGACGCAGGGGACTCAAAATCCCCCGGAGAAATCCGTGCCGGTTCGATTCCGGCCTCGGGCACCACGTAAAGGTGGTTTGACGGTCAACGTAAAGGGTGGTGTAGACGCCGGCATGACCACATCTGGTACATCCAGTAGCCCTCGCTGAACAAATCGTTTGGCATCAATGCTCTTCCCAAACTACCCGTACCGGCCACCGTTAGCCGGGCGGCGTTGCGAATGAGACACGCCAACCTACACGCGCACTGTCACTTCCAGGCGCCTGCCAAGGGCCCGGGCGGCCGATTCAATTTGGTCGAACTTGCTGGCGTGGCGCATGTCGAAGAGGCGGTCAACCTGCGGCACATGCCAGCCCAAGCGGCGCGCCAGCTCAGCCTTGCGCAAGCCCTGCTCGGTCATGGCCTGGTACAGCCCCAGCTTGGCCGACTCCAGGGCACCGGGGCGCACCGTCTTTTGGCCCCGCTTGGGTGGGCTGGGCAGGGGTAAGGGTTGCCGCGCCTCGACATAAAACGACAGCGCCGACTCCAGCGCCTCCACGGCGTACAGCAACGCTTCATCCATATCCTCCCCTTGCGTGATAGCTTCTGGCACATCGGGAAAAGTGACAACAAAGCCGCCTTCGGGCTGCGACTCAAGAAATACAGGGTAATCGAGCATGGCTTATTTTCCTTTCAATCCAAGTTGCTTCTTGATGCCTTCGACCGTGCCGGTTTTGAGATCGGCATTGTGCATAGGCATCACGCTGCGCTTGTCGCCCAGATAGAGCTTGATATGCGAGCCCTTGGCTGGCCCAAAAGTAACGCCTTGTTTGGTCAACCAGCGTTTGAATTCTTGGGAGTTCATCCGGTCAATTATAAACACTTCTGTTGTTTTTTTAATCAGCGAACAGGGCTTGCAGCATGAGACACGCCGCCTGCATTGAAGCCAACCAGGCCGCCATCGCCGCCGCCGTGGGCGGCCAGGGCGCGACCATCTCTTTGATTAAGCTGCAGGCCGCGCCAGCGCTCGTTTCGCAGTGGGACTCAAAATTCCCCGGAGAAATCCGTGCCGGTTCGATTCCGGCCTCGGGCACCACGTGACGGCTTGATCGCAGGGTGAGGCGCCGCTTAATGCCAAACTTAGATCAGCCAATGGTCTGTGGTCTGTGGTCTGCGCGAGACCAGACTGATCCCAAACAAACGGTTTCAGAAATGAAAGCCCAGCGACAAGACTTGCTCGGACATCCAGATTGACTGGTCGGCGGTCCCCAGATACACAGGTACACCTCTCAGTTCCCCGTAAGCCAACTTGGAGGTCAGTTCAAGATACACCGAACGGTGAACAGCGTATCGAACGCCGATCTCTACGCCGGTTGTCCAGCCGTTGATCTGCCACCAGTCCTTTTTGCCGGTACAACAGACATTATGATTTTTGGGGCCAACCTGGTTAGGATTGCCAAAGATGACATTGTCGGCATGAGGCAACAAAATACCGGCACCAACCCGGCTGATGAGTTGCAATTCCCCAGGCTGCTTTTCGGGCCCATACAGGTGGTGCAGCCAAACGGCGTTGACCATGAGGTGGTTCAGGCCATTGTGCAAGTTGTAATTGAAATTGTCAGGCGTTAAGACCATTGAGCCGCTGATGGGCTGGTTCACGTTGGCAATCGTGCCGGCCACGGCCACGGTTTGATTGGGGTTGGTGTTGTATTTGCTGTGGTCTAGAGAAAACTCGATCGCAAAGGTTTTATTGGCATCAAGACCGATCCTGATGTTCTCCTGAGGATTTGTGAACTCGAGGCTCGTGATCGATTCCACGGTTTCCTGAAAGTTAGCCGGGAAGTCGCTCCCTGCAACTTGGCGCAACGTGAAATCATTGCCCAAAGTTGGCTGCGACACATGGATGTCGGACGGCGCATATTGCTGCCTGCTGTAGCCCCAGGAAAAATACCAATTTGCGCGATCACTGGCATCCTTGCCCCTTAACAGGTTTTGGGCTTTGGGTAATTTCTGATCGGCAGGTTCTGCGGCTTCCTGGGCCATAGCCGTCGCGTAAATTAAAAATGAACAGGCCGCAGCAACCTGACACTCTCGCGCTGATGGAGTATCAATGGGGGTCTTTCAGAAAAATACCTGGTCATTTTCGGTCGGACCCAAGGGGAGACGGGCGTCGCGCCCTGCTTCGCGATCCGCTCGGGCCGACTTTCATTGAAATCGGGCACCTGCCGCCATTGTGGGTTGCCGGCGGCTCGCACAGCGCTCAAACGCTCAAACACCAACAGTAAATTATTGGCCGGCATTTCAAATCGGCTCGACAAGCGAAGACCGACGAGCTCGGCTTGGGCCACCACTTCATGCAAGTGACGGATACCCCAAGAGGCATCGCGTTCCCGCAGACTGCAGTCAAACGACAGGTTGCTGGGCGCGATGGGCCTTTCGCGCTCCAAGTAAGGGCCATAGGTGATCAAGCGTCCGCCCACAGCCAGGTGACGGGCAGCACCCTGCATCAGGGCGGGGCAGCAAGCCCAGGGTGCAATGTGCAGCATGTTGGCGCAAAAAATCACATCGAACAGCCGCTCAAATGCCTCACCAACCATCGGCCAGCTGGGCGCCAGCACATCGAGCTGGCAGGGTGGCCGCACTTGGGTGGCGCCGGTCTGAGCGCACCACTGCCTGATGGACGGGAAATCATCGGCGTTCAAGTCGCTTGGCTGCCAGGTCCACCCGGGCAAATTAGCGCCGAAAAGGGCGACATGCTGGCCCGTGCCGCTGGCAATCTCCAGCGCACGCCCCTGCGCGGGCAAGAGCTGCTGCAGGCGCGCCAAAATGAGGTGGCCGTTGCGTTCGGCCGCCGGGCTGTGGCTGAGCGTGCTGGGGAGGTTCATGCACGCAAACCAGATTCAACCGTGGGATAGCGCAGCCGCAGGCCCAGCTCGCGCTTGAGGCGCGTGTTGTCCAGGCGGCGTGATTCACTCATGAAACTCAGCAGCATCAGCGGCAACTGACTGGGCGCCGCGTCGCGGCTGATGCGGGGCGGGTGTGGCAGGCCGTACAGGTCGGCCGCCAAGTCAAAATAGTCACCCATCTTGAGCGTGGTGTCGTCGTTGACGTTGTAAATGCGCTGCGGCTGGCCGTGCCACAGGGCGGCGATGCAGGCGCGTGCCAGGTCGTCAGCGTGAATGTGGTTGGTGTAGACGTCGTCCTCTGCGCACAGCACCGGCGTACCTTTTTCCAGCCTGGCGCGTGGCGTGCCACCCAGCCGGTCTGCCGCGTAAATGCCTGGGATGCGCAGGATGCTGCTGGGCACGCCGGCGGAGCGGCCCAGGAAACGCACCGCCTCTTCAGCGTCAATTCGGCGCCTGGCCCTTGGTGTGTCTGGGTTAGGCGCTCTATTTTCTGTAGCAATAGCACCCTGGCAATCCCCATAGACGCCGCTGGTTGAACCATAGACCAGACCACTCGGTGGGCTGCGCCGGCGCAGCGCCCGGGTCAAGGCCAGCGTGCGCGGGTCTTGCCAGCCGTCTCCTGGCGGCGGCGCCAAATGCAGTACACGGTTCGCCAGGCCCGCCAGACGCTGCAGGCTGCGGCTGTCGTCAAGATTACCTCGGAGTGGCGTGATGCCAATTGCACGCAGTTCAGCGCTGCGGTTGGGGCTGGAGGTCAGAGCCAACACCCGCACGCCGGCAGGCAGCGCCTGGGCCACACGCAAGCCGACGTCACCGCAGCCAATGATCAGCAGGCGCTGACGACGAAAACGCGCCGGCAGTGCGCCGGGACGGGTGGCATACAAACTGCCATGGGGGCTTGGGTTTGAGGGCAAAATCAGGGGCTTTCCCAAAACGTGCAACCCCCCAAGGATACCGAACACCATGAGCCGCCCCGATATCGCCCCTGCGGTCTTCCAGATCACTATCGAGCCCAGCGGACGCAGCTTCAGTGCCAATGCCGAGGAAACCATGCTCGCGGCGGGCATCCGTCAGGGGGTCGGCCTGCCCTATGGCTGCAAGGACGGCGCCTGTGGCTCCTGCAAATGCAAAAAAATCAGCGGCATTGTGGTGCACGGCACGCACCAAAATAAGGCATTAAGTCCCGAGGACGAGGCCGCCGGCCTGGTGCTGACCTGCTGCGGCGTAGCACAAAGCGACGTGGTGCTGGAGTCGCGCCAGGTTACCAGCGAAGGGGCTTTCCCGATCAAGAAAATGCCGACCCGGGTCAACCTGCTGGAGAAAAAATCAGCCGACGTGATGCTGCTGAAGCTGCAGTTACCAGCCAACGACAGTTTCAGCTATCACGCGGGCCAGTATGTGGAGTTCATCCTGCGCGACGGCGCGCGGCGCAGCTACTCCATGGCCAATGCACCGCACACACTGGCCGCCGGGCTGGAGCTGCACATCCGGCACATGCCGGGCGGCAAGTTCACCGACCATGTGTTCAAAATCATGAAAGAGAAGGAAATTTTGCGCATTGAGGGGCCATTTGGCAGCTTCTACCTGCGCGAGGAAAGCGCCAAACCCATCATTCTGCTGGCCTCGGGCACCGGCTTTGCACCGATCAAGGCGGTGCTGGAGCACATGCAGTTCAAAGGCATCACGCGGCCAGCTACTCTGTACTGGGGTGGCCGCCGGCCGGCCGACCTGTACCTGGACGACTGGGTGCAGGCGCATCTGACTGCCATGCCCAACTTGCATTACGTGCCGGTGGTCTCTGACGCCCTGCCCGAAGACGGTTGGACCGGCCGCACCGGTTTTGTGCATCGGGCGGTGCTGCAAGATGTTCCGGACCTCAGCGGCCACCAGGTGTACGCCTGTGGTGCGCCCATCGTGGTCGACTCGGCCCGCGCCGCCTACACCACGCAAGCCGGCCTGCCTGACGACGAATTTTTTGCCGATTCATTCACCTCTGAGGCCGACAAGGCCTCTAACTGACCCAACCCACCCGTCATCCTCGGCCACGACCGGGGATCCATCCCCAACTTCAAACCGCCAAACTCATGAAACTCATCTCACAGCGACTGTCTTTCCTTGCCCTGCTGGCCGCCCTGACTAGCCCAACCGCCCTGGCGCAGGGCAAGCCCATCCGCCTGGTCGTGCCCTACGCCGCCGGCGGCCCGATTGATGTGACGGCCAGGGTACTGGCGGAGCGGGTCAAAGACAGCTTGGGCACGGTCATCATCGAGAACCGGCCTGGCGCCGGCGGCAACATCGGCGCCGACGCGGTGGCCAAGGCCGCACCCGATGGCCTGACCATCGGCATTGCCGCAACCGCCACCCATGCCATTAACCCCTGGTTGTACAAAGCCATGCCCTACAACGCGGCCACTGACTTTGCGCCGATCACGCAGATGCTGCGGGTGCCCAATGTGCTGGTGATGAATGCCGAGACTGCCCAACGGCTCAAGATCAGCACCCTGGCCGATCTGGTGGCTTATGCCAAAGCCAATCCCGACAAACTCAATTACGGCAGCGGTGGCAATGGCAGCGCCGGCCATCTGGCGGGTGAAATGCTCAAGAAGGAAGCCGGTATTTCTGCCGTGCACATCCCCTTCAACGGCGGCAACCCGGCTCAGTTGGCGTTGCTGGGCGGCCAGGTGGATTTCAATTTCGACAACCTGGCCACGGCTGCGCCCAACATCCGCTCCGGCAAGCTCAAAGCGATCGCGGTGACCACGCTGGTACGCTCGTCGGCCCTGCCCGAGGTGCCGCCCATGGCAGACACACTCAAGGGCTTTGCCATAGACACATGGTGGGGCTTGGTGGCGCCGGCGGCCACACCCAAAGACGTGCTGACCCGCTTGAACCAGGCGTTTGTTGCCGCTTTGAATGCGCCCGAGACCAAAACCCGCTTTGCTGCACTGCTGGCAGAACCGGTACCGACCAGCCCCGAGACCTTTGGCGCGTTCATGGCTGCCGAGCGTGCCAAGTACGAACCGCTGGTTAAAGCCAGCGGCGCTACGGTGGATTGAAGGCCATTGGCCAGGGCCTCAGTCAGTACGGGCGCCCGCTTCAAACCATTGCTTGATCAACTGGCGCTCGGCCTCAGTCAAGCCGGTGGCGTTGTTCATCGGCATGGCACGGGCCACCACCACTTGTTGGTAGATGTTGGCCCCATGCTGTTTGACCAGGGCAGGGGAGTCAAGCCGCACGTTCTTCATCTGCACCTGCTCCCCATGACAGCTGTAGCAATGCTGGGCCAGCACTGGCTGCAGCATTTGATAGCCAAATTGGCCTCCAAGCCCCGTATTTATTGGGTCTTTAGCTACTGAATTTGTAGCATTAACCGAGGGAGCAGTGGCCGTAGGTTCCGGGCGCAGCCAAACGATAGCCGCAACAATCACCAGCACGCCGGCCAGCGCATAGGACCAGGGGTGGCCGTGGCGACCCAGCTTGTAACCATGGCGGAGCACAAAAAACTGCCGGATTGCGGCGCCAGCAAACATCATCACAATCAGCACCAGCCAATTTTGCGGGTGGTTGTAGGTGAAGCTGTAATGGCCGCTGAGCATGGCGAACAGCACCGGCAGGGTGAAGTAGGTGTTGTGCACGCTGCGCTGTTTGCCGCGCTGGCCGTGCACCGGGTCCACCGGCTGTCCAGCCTTGATCGCCGCAATCACCTTTTTCTGGCCCGGAATGATCCAGAAGAACACACTGGCGCTCATGCTCGTGGCCAGCATCGCCCCCACCAGCAGAAAAGCCGCGCGCCCGGCAAACCAGTGGCAGGCCAACCAAGAGGCCAGGCAAACCAGCAAAAATACCAGAGCACCGACCATGGCTTCGCCCTGCTTGCGCTGACCCAGCGTGCGGCAAATCAGGTCGTACAGCAACCAAAACACCACCAGAAACGCCAGCGCCACGACGATGGCAGTGGCTGGCGCCCAGTCCATTTTTGATTTGTCGATCAGGTAGGTGCTAGCACTCCACAGGTAGGACACTGTGAACAATGAGAAACCCGATAGCCAGGTGCTGTAGCTCTCCCAGTAAAACCAGTGCAAATGGCTGGGCAACTTGGGCGGCGAGACATTGAACTTGACCGGGTGGTAAAAACCGCCCCCGTGTACTGCCCAAAGTTCACCGCTGACACCCTGGCGCTTGAGGTCCTCATCGACCGGCGGCGTGAGGCTGCTGTCTAGAAAAACGAAGTAAAACGAAGAACCAATCCAGGCAATGGCGGTGATCACATGCACCCAGCGCAGCAGCAGGTTAGCCCAGTCGAGGTAATAACTTTCCATCAATATGCACCTTGTTTGGGCTGAACTCTATCAGGCCGGCTCAGGCCGGCAACGTCAGCAAAATCTGGGCCGCCACCGCCACCGCAATCACTTCCGGCTGTTTGCCGACGATGCCCGGCACGCCGATCGGACAGGTCACCTGCGCCAACTCCTGGGCGCCAAAGCCTCGTTCCTGCAACCGGTGGCGAAAGGTCGCCCACTTGGTCTGGCTGCCAATCAGGCCGATGAAGGGCAGGTCAGCCTGTTTGCGCTGGCGCATCAGGCAGGCCGCCACCACGTCCAGGTCCTCAGCATGGCTGAAGCTCATGATCAGCACCCGCGAGCCAGCGGGCAGCGAGGGCACGGCCCCCTGGACTGGGTCGGAGTGCTCGCAGCTGATATGCGCGGGTGTATCGGGCGGGAACACCTCGTCGCGGCTGTCGATCCAGCGCACCGCCAGCGGCAGGTCGGCCAGTACGCGCACCAGCGCGCGACCCACGTGCCCGCCACCAAACAGTGCCAGCGGATGTCGTAACTGCGCCAGGCGCGTGCGCAGCATGGCCGCGTCACCTGCCGTGACCAGCTCAAAACGCAAGTGAACCTCGCCACCACAGCACTGGCCCAGGGTAGGTCCCAGCGCAAAACGCCGGAGTTGACCCGGGTCAACATCTGGGCCAAGTGCTGGCTTGCCGACCTCGGCGAACTGACTGAGAAGCTTACGCGCATGGCTCAAGGCCTCAAACTCCAGCCGGCCGCCACCCACTGTCCCAATTTCGCCAGTGGCGAAAACACCCATCCAGGCCCCCACCTCGCGCGGCACCGAACCGCGAACCGACGCCACCGTCACCAGCACGGCTGGGGCCAGGCTCAGGCGCCGGAAAAGTTCGTCAAGGCAGTGCATAGCGAGTTAAACCAGTATGGCAGGCAGGACGCACCGACACAAGGCAGGTATGCTCAGCGTCAACATCGCTCGGGTTAATGGGCCAAAACCAGGTCAGCAAGCCGTTGGCATAGGAGTTCACACCATGTTGCATCGTCGTCTCAAATCCCACAACAGATGGCACTGGGCGGGGGTTATCGTTGCGACGCTGATGGCCAGTTGCGCTACACCACCCCCCCCAAAAGCCACCTCGACCGCGACGCCCGAACCGGTTATCCCAAAGGCTGTAACCACGCCAACGGCCCAAGCCCCTGAGCGAGCCCCAGTGCAGCCTGTCGCAGCCGACGTCCCACCGGCAAAAGTCGTGGCCTCGGCATCCCCGGCTCCCGCCCGCCCTGCCCCCGCGGCTCCTTCTGCTGTACCTGCCCCTGCCCCCCTGGTAGCCTCTCCTATTCCCGCCCTTCCCACCCCAGTGCCCTTTGCTCTCCCGGCACCAACCCCCGCCCCTGCCCCACAGTCCACGACGCCCGTGCCCTTTGCACTCCCTGCCCCTTCCGTGCCGCCGGACGTGGTCGCGGCAGCCGCGCCATCGGTAATCGACTCGGTCCTGCCCAATCCCGCCAATCCGCGCGAGTACCGGCGCGAAGCAGCCAAGCACCTGTACGGCCAAAACGCACACCGGATCTACACGGGCAAAATGCCTGCCATGTTGTACGCCATCGGCGTGCTGCAAGTCGAGGTCGACGGACGCGGCCAGGTAACACGGCTGAACTGGATGCGAGCGCCCAAGCACGCGCCCGAGGTCGTGGCAGAAATTGAACGCACGGTGCGCCGCGCTGCACCCTTCCCGCTGCCGACGCGTTGGGGACAGGTCACCTATACCGACACCTGGCTGTGGCACAAAAGCGGGCGCTTCCAGCTCGACACGCTGACTGAAGGGCAGTTGTGACGCCAAGCCGTAGCACTCAAGAGCCGCGGTAGGTCGAATAGCTCCAGGGACTGACCAGCAGTGGCACGTGATAGTGCTGATCCGGGTTGGCTACCCCGAAGTCCAGGCTGACGCGGTCCAAGAAGTTCGGTTGAGGCAGCACTACGCCGCGCGCCAGAAAGTAAGCCGCTACCTCAAAGACCAAGCGATAGCTGCATTTTTTGAGGCTGTCATGGCCAATCAACAACCCGTCGGGGTTACGTCCATCCTGGTTCAGAACAAACTGTTTGATCAACGTAGCCGAATCGCCCGCCGTGGTGTACAGGCTGACCCGCATTCCCGGCGCCGGGGTACCGTGCATGGTGTCTAAAACGTGTGTGCTCAAGCCCATTGGCGCTCCTGATTGGGTGTAGCGCCCGCTGGAATAGATGGGAGCGCATTTGAATTGTTTATACCATTCACCCGTGGTTATCATTACGGCATGAGCCACTATGACAGTACCCAAGCCTACCCGCGCGACCTCATTGGCTATGGCCCCAAACCTCCTCACGCGCAATGGCCCGGTCAAGCCCGCGTTGCGGTGCAGTTCGTACTGAACTATGAGGAAGGCGGCGAGAACAGCGTGTTGCATGGCGACGCCGGCTCGGAGCAATTTTTGTCCGAAATGTTCAACCCAGCCAGCTATCCGGCACGCCACATCAGCATGGAAGGCATCTACGAGTACGGCTCCCGCGCTGGCGTGTGGCGCATTCTGCGCGAGTTTGAACAACGCGGGCTGCCGCTGACTGTGTTCGGCGTCAGCATGGCACTTGAACGCCACCCAGAACTGGTGTCGGCGTTGCAGCAACTCGGCCATGAAATCGCCTGCCACGGCTGGCGCTGGATCCACTACCAAAACGTCGACGAAACGACCGAACGCGAGCACATGGCACGAGGCCTGGAGATTCTGACCCGGTTATGTGGTGAACGCCCCTTAGGCTGGTACACCGGGCGCGACAGCCCGAACACGCGCCGCCTGGTGGCCGACGACGGCGGGTTCGACTACGACAGCGACTACTACGGCGACGATTTGCCTTTTTGGATGAAGGTGAAGAAAACCAACGGTGAGGTGGTGCCCCAACTGATCGTGCCCTACTCGCTGGACTGCAACGACATGCGCTTTGCCCTGCCCCAGGGTTACGCCTATGCCGACCCTTTTTTCCAATACCTGAAAGACACTTTCGATGTGTTGTACGCCGAAGGCCTGGAGCGGCCGGCCATGATGAGTGTGGGCATGCACTGCCGCCTGCTGGGCCGCCCGGGTCGTATCACGGCGCTGCAACGCTTTTTGGACCATATTGGCCAGCATGACCGCGTCTGGGTCTGCCGCCGCATTGACATTGCGCGGCACTGGCGTGACACCCACCCTTTCACCGCGTGATGCCGCGACCATCGATCCGAGGGTTTACCGGGGGGCGAAGCGCTACTTTTTTTGCGACACTTGGCACCCTTCTTGCTGAACCCTTGCTATGACCGATCGGCGCCGCCCGGCGCGACTGGCTTCTCCACAATCATTGATCCCGAGGTACCTTTTATGAAAAAACGCATGCTGTTGAAACTGGTTGGCGCAGTCGTCACAGCCTCTACCCTGGGCACGGCACAAGCCCAGGTCACCCCCATCAAATTTCAGTTGGACTGGCGTTTTGAAGGGCCGGCAGCCCTGTTTCTGACCCCCGTGGCCAAAGGCTACTTCAAGGACGCCAAGCTTGATGTGACCGTGGATGCTGGCAACGGCTCGGGCGGCGCTGTCACCCGTGTCGCCTCGGGTGCCTATGACTTGGGCTTTGCCGACCTGGCTGCGCTGATGGAGTTTCACGCCAACAACCCGGATGCGCCGAACAAGCCCGTGGCCATCATGATGGTCTACAACGACACACCAGCCTCGGTGATGGCCCTGAAAAAATCTGGCATCAAGACGCCCGCAGACCTGAATGGCAAAAAGCTCGGGGCCCCGGTGTTCGACGCCGGTCGTCGCGCGTTCCCGATTTTTGCCAAAGCCAACAACATCAGCGGCGTCCAATGGACCGCCATGGACCCGCCGCTGCGCGAAACCATGCTGGCGCGTGGTGATGTGGATGCCATTACCGGCTTCACCTTTACCTCGCTGCTGAACCTGGAAGCCCGTGGCGTGAATGTGGCCGACGTGGTGGTGCTGCCCTACCCTGAATTTGGCGTCAAGCTGTATGGCAACGCCATCATCGCCTCACCCAAAATCCTCAAAGACAACCCCGCCGCTGTCAAAGCCTTCCTGTCGGCCTTTGCCCGGGGCATGAAAGACGTGATCGGCAACCCGGCAGCGGCCGTCGGCGACGTCAAGGCGCGTGACGGCATCATCAATGCTGAGCTCGAAACCCGACGTCTCAAGCTGGCGATCGACACCGTTATCAACAGCCCTAACGCCCGCGCCGAAGGTTTCGGACAGGTTAACGGCCCGCGCCTGGCACTGATGGCATCGCAAGTGTCGGACGCCTTCGCGACCAAAACCCGCGTTAACCCGGATGCGGTCTGGAATGGTGGCTTTCTGCCGTCCAAGGATGAGCTCAACGTGCTGCCCAAGAAATAATGCAGCCAAGCGGCACAACCGGCTGGTTCGTCGACTTTCAGGACGTCTGGCTCGCCTACACCGAGGAACTGCGGCAGCAACAGCATTTTGCGGTTGAGGCCATTGACCTGAAGGTACGCCAGGGTGAGTTCATTGCCATCGTTGGCCCCTCGGGCTGCGGCAAGTCGACCTTCATGAAGCTGACAACGGGCCTGAAAATGCCGTCGGTTGGCCGTATTTTGATCGACGGTCAAGCGGTGACCGGGCCGCTGAAAATCTCCGGCATGGCGTTTCAGGCGCCGTCGTTGCTACCGTGGCGCACCACTGTCGACAACGTGCTGTTGCCGCTGGAGATCGTGGAGCCCTACCGCAGCAACTTCAAGCAACAGCGAAAAGTGTATGAAGAGCGGGCGCGCAAGCTGCTGCAAAAAGTGGGGCTGGCCGGCTACGAGGATAAGTTTCCCTGGGAACTGTCGGGCGGCATGCAGCAACGTGCTAGCATCTGCCGGGCTCTGATTCACGAGCCCAAAATGCTTTTGCTGGACGAGCCCTTTGGCGCGCTGGACGCCTTCACCCGTGAGGAACTCTGGTGCATTCTGCGTGATCTCTGGACCGAACAGCAGTTCAACGTCATCCTGGTCACGCATGACCTGCGCGAATCGGTATTTCTGGCCGACACGGTTTACGTGATGAGCAAGAGCCCCGGCCGCTTCGTGGTCAGGAAAGACATCGATCTGCCACGTCCGCGTGACCTGGAGATCACCTACACCCGCGAATTCACCGATATCGTGCACGAGCTGCGAGGCCATATCGGCGCGATGCGGGGCACGGCTGCTGTCACCGCAACCACCAAGGCCGCTGCATGAACAAGAAACAGCTCGAAACCTGGTCGCCCTGGATCTTGCTGGCGGCAGTGTTGCTGTTGTGGCAACTGATCTGCTCGGTATTTCAGGTGTCGGAATTCATTTTTCCCAGCCCTTGGCGCATCTGGACCCAGTTCTGGGAGTACAAGGGCATCATCGGGGCCCATGCCTGGCGCACCTACTGGGTAACCATGGCCGGCTTCGGCATTGCGATCGTGGTGGGTGTGCTCCTCGGTTTTGTGATTGGGAGCTCGCGCCTGGCTTATGCCGCTGTCTACCCGCTGATGACCGCCTTCAACGCCCTCCCTAAAGCGGCCTTTGTGCCAATTTTGGTGGTGTGGTTCGGTATTGGCGTGGGGCCTGCCGTGCTGACCGCTTTTTTGATCAGCTTTTTCCCGATCATGGTCAACATTGCCACTGGCCTGGCGACGCTGGAGCCAGAGCTGGAGGACGTGCTGCGGGTCCTGGGCGCCAAGCGTTGGGATGTGCTGATCAAGGTCGGTCTGCCGCGCTCAATGCCGTATTTTTTTGGTTCGCTCAAGGTCGCCATCACCTTGGCCTTTGTGGGCACCACTGTGTCCGAGATGACGGCCGCCAACGAAGGCATTGGCTACCTGCTGATCTCAGCGGGTTCGGCCATGCAGATGGGTCTGGCGTTTGCGGGGCTGGTGGTGGTGGGCGCCATGGCCATGGCCATGTACGAGCTGTTCAGCGCCATCGAAAAACGCACCACCGGTTGGGCGCACCGCAGTAGCCAGAACACCTGACCCGCAGCGCCGTCGCGAGTCAGTACCACAAGCGTTCGCCTTTTGATGGCTTGGCACGCGAAACTTCAGCTGGATTACGGTCTGGAACGCCAGCGAACGGTGGCGCGGCATCAGCACCAGGGGCCACTGCGCATCCTGCAGAGCCTGTACCCTGAGGGTGATACGGTGTGCCATAACGTCCTGGTTCACCCGCCCGGTGGGCTGGTGGGCGGCGACACACTCGATCTTCAGATCACGGCCGCAGCGGGTACGCACGGCCTGATCACCATGCCTGGGGCGACCCGTTTTTACCGCTCAAGTGGCGCGCGGGCCTTACAGCGGACGCAGATTCAGCTCGCTGCCCAGGCTAGGCTAGAGTGGCTGCCACTAGAGACCATTTGTCACAACGATTGCCTGGCCGAAAACCGGCTCACGCTGTCTTTGGCCCCCGATGCAGAATTCATGGGACTAGACATCACAGCGCTGGGGCTGCCCCATGCCCAACTGCCCTTCAAGCTCGGCAGCTTCCAGCAGCACATTGAAGTGCCCGGCGTTTGGCTGGAGCGAGGACGAATCGACGCCACCGACCGAACGCTGATGCATGGTCGCGCCGGGCTGCAGGGTATGGCTTGCCTGGGGACGCTGTTTTTTGTAGCCGGCAGCGCGCTTAGCCGGACGAGACGCCAAACCGCACTGGAACTGGCCCGGGCACTGATCGATGCCCACCCCTTGCGCCTGACAGCCGGCGCCACCAGCCCCAATGACCAGGTGCTGGTGGTCAGGGCAATCGCGCCCGTGGTCGAGTCCAACACAGACCTGCTGCGAAAGATTTGGCATGGTTGGCGTCAATATTTTTGGCAGCTGAACTCAGCGCCACCCCGGATTTGGGCCACCTGATGCTATTATTGTTGATGAGTTTGTTTCGCCCTTGAAAGTGCGTCTATGTCGGACCTTGACACAGCCCTGAACCACTGCCCCTTAGGCCTGACGACGGCATGAACATCATCGACGACGACCTGTCGTTGTGCAGGGCTTTGGTAGCCGACGGCAACCCCAACTCGCGCGCCATTTTGGTCTCACAACTGCGAGAGTTCGGTATGGGTGCGGTATCCCAAGCATCTCGAATTGCTGACGCTCGTAGCATGCTCGAAGGGCAAGCTTACGACGTGGTCCTGTGCGAGCAATATTTTCCAAATGAAACGGCAACCGGCCAGGAACTGCTGGACGACCTGCGGCGCAACCAATTGTTACCTTTTGGCACCGTGTTCATCATGGTCACCGGCGAAGCCACCTACTCCCGTGTCGCGGAGGCCGCCGAATCCGCGCTGGACGGCTACCTGCTCAAACCCCACAAGGCCAATGAATTGGCAGAACGCCTGCGCCAGTCGCGCGTTCGCAAGGCATCGCTTCAAGACATTTTTGTCGCGATTGAATGGGAGGAGTTTGAACAAGCGGCTGACCTGTGCATGGAGCGCTATCAAACCCGAGGCATGTTCTGGCTGTATGCGGCCCGGGTTGGCGCGGAATTGTTGATGCGCATCGGTAGGTTTGACGAAGCGCAAGTTTTGTATGAGGCGATTGTCGCCGCCAAAACCCTGCCATGGGCCAAGCTGGGGGTGGCGCGTGCCTTGATGGAATCCGGTCAGACCGCGCATGCGGTGTCGGCGCTGGAGGCCCTTGTCGACGAGGATCCCACCTATGCCGACGCCTACGATGTGATGGGGCGGGCCCATTTTGAACTGGGTAACCTGGACAAAGCCCTGGCCACTTACAAGATGGCCAGCGACCTGACGCCCAACTCGGTCAGCCGGCTTCAAAAGCTGGCCTCCATGACTTTTTACACCGGCGATGTGAAAGCCGCCGAAAAGCTGCTGGACCGCGCAACGACCATCGGCCTTGACTCCAAGATGTTCGACTCTCAGACCCTGGTGATACTGGCATTTACTCGCCTTGACAGTAAAAACCGCAAAGGGCTGCAGCGCTGTCGCGACGACTTCACCCGACTGCTGGAACGCAGCCCTGGCAACCCGCGTTTGATGCGTCAGGTCGAGGTGATAGAAATTTTGGGTGACCTCATGGCGGACCGGAGTGCAGAGGCACTGGCGCGTACCCGCGCCATGAACCAGACCGCAAAAGAAGCCGACTTTGATTTTGAAGCCTCTAGTAACTTGGCATCGCTGTGCGCACAACTCGGGCGGCGCAAGCTGGGACAGGGCGTCACTGGCGATATTGTCGAGATTCTGGCGATGCGCTTTTGTACCAACCGGTCCTTGACTGAAATGCTGGCCGGCTCTACCCAGACACACCCCGGCTTGCCTGACCGTATTCGGGAGGCCGGGAACCAGATCATGAAAATTTCGCAGGATGCTGTGTCGCTGGCGATGCGCGGAGACCCGGCCTCTGCGGTACAGCAACTCCTGATAGAAGGCCAGACGACGCTGAACGCCAAACTCATTGAAACAGCCTACCAACTGCTTCATCGATACCAGAGCCAGGTGCCAGACGCCAGCACTTTGAGTGAGGCCATCGAGGCCCTTCGTAGCCGCTACTCAACCAGGCCAAATCAGGCTAGAAAACCCAACCAAACCCGGCAGGCAGGCGGCTTGCAGTTTCGCGCCAGTGCCATGACCGCCTGAACCTGGCGCCGGCATTTCAAGCCGGTGCGGCCAAGCGTTGTCGCTCGCCCGGCCCTCAGATGGCCACCAACTGGCGAACCCCCTCCGCCTCCATGTCAGCGCCCCGACCGCGGGCCAGCACTGAGCCACGCTCCATCACCACATAGTCATCGGCCAGTGCTTGGGCAAAATCATAGTACTGCTCCACCAGCACGATGGCCATGTCGCCCCGATCCGCCAGCATGCGAATCACACGGCCAATGTCTTTGATGATGCTGGGCTGAATGCCCTCTGTAGGCTCGTCAAGGACGAGCAGCTTGGGACCCGCCGCCAGCGCACGGGCAATCGCCAACTGTTGCTGTTGACCGCCCGACAAGTCACCGCCCCGGCGCTGGCGCATCTGCTTGAGCACAGGGAACAGCTCAAACAACTCTGGCGGTATTGGCGTGCCGGCCGGCTTGCTGGCCAAGCCCATGCGTAAATTGTCTTCCACCGTTAGGCGCGCAAAAATCTCGCGCCCTTGGGGCACGTAGCCAATGCCGGCTCGAGCCCGTTCATAAGGCGTGGCACGCTCAATAGCACGGCCATCAAACTCGATGCTGCCCGTTTTTATCGGCACCAATCCCATCAAGCTTTTAAGAAGCGTGGTCTTGCCCACCCCGTTGCGGCCCAGAATCACGCTGACCTTGCCGCGCGTGGCCTGCAAGCTGACGTCACGCAAGATGTGCGAGCCGCCGTAGTATTGGTTGATGTTGGAGACCGTGAGCATGTTTGCGCTAGCGCCCCAAATAAACTTCGATCACGCGCTCGTCGGCTTGCACCTGCGCCAGGGTGCCCTGTGCCAGCACCGAGCCGTCGCACAGCACGGTCACGATGTCCGAGATGGTGTCAATAAAGCTCATGTCGTGCTCAACCACCAGCAGGGAGTGCTTGCCCTTGAGCGACAAGAACAACTCGGCCGTGCGCTCGGTTTCCTCGTCGGTCATGCCGGCTACCGGCTCGTCAAGCAGCAAGAGCTTGGGGTCTTGCATCAGCAGCATGCCAATTTCTAGCCACTGCTTCTGGCCGTGGCTCAGCGTGCCGGCCAGCCGCGCCACATCGGCACTCAAATGGATGGTGAGCAACACCTCAGCCAAGCGGTCGCGCTGGGCTGCGTCAAGCCGAAAAAACATGGAGGCCCGCACACCCTTGTGGGTTTTCAGGGCCAACTCCAGATTCTCAAACACGGTGAGTTGCTCAAACACCGTGGGCTTCTGAAACTTGCGGCCAATGCCAAGCTGCGCAATTTGCGGCTCGGTGTAGCGCAACAGGTCAATGGTGCTGCCAAAGAACACCGTACCCGAATCCGGTCGGGTCTTGCCAGTGATGATGTCCATCATCGTGGTCTTGCCTGCGCCGTTCGGCCCAATGATGCAGCGCAACTCGCCGGGCGCAATGTCCAAGGACAGTTGGTTAATGGCCTTAAAGCCATCAAAACTAACCGTCACGTTTTCAAGGTACAGGATTCTGCCGTGGGTGACGTCCACCTCGCCGGGCGTATTCAAACGCGAGAAGCCGGCCGCGCGTCCACCCGACTCGGTTTGGCCAGTGTGCAGGGCCAAAGCGGCCTGACGGGCTTGCACCCGCTGCGCGCCCTGCTCCATCAAATCCGGCGTCATGGCTTGCGGCCCTTCCAGTGTCGGGCCAGCCCGACGACACCATTGGGCAGGAATAGGGTGACGCCGATAAACAGCGCACCAAGCACATAGAGCCAGAACTCGGGGTAGGCCACGGTGAGCCAGCTTTTGGCACCGTTGACGATAAAGGCGCCCACGATGGGTCCAATCAAGCTGGCACGGCCGCCGACCGCCGCCCAGATGGCCATCTCAATGGAGTTCGCCGGGCTCATTTCGCTGGGGTTGATGATGCCGACCTGCGGCACATAAAGAGCGCCCGCCACACCGCACATCATGGCGGAGATGGTCCAAATGGTCAGCTTGTAGCCCACGGGCGAATAGCCGCTGAACATGACCCGGCTCTCGGCGTCACGGATGGCCTGCAGCACCCGGCCGAACTTGGCATTGACCAGCCATCGCGCCAGCAAGAAGAACGACAGCAGTGTGACGCCGGTCAGCACAAACAGGGTCATCCGCATGGAGGGTGTAGCGATCGGCAGGCTCAGGATGCGCTTGAAATCAGTAAAGCCATTGTTGCCGCCAAAGCCGGTCTCGTTGCGAAAGAACAGCAACATGGCGGCGAAGGTCAAGGCCTGGGTGATGATGGAGAAATACACGCCCTTAATGCGCGAGCGGAACGCAAAATAGCCAAATACAAAGGCCACCAGGCCAGGCACCAGCACCACCAGCAGCAAGGTCGCAGCAAAGCTGTCGCTCAGCGCCCAATGCCAGGGCAAAGCCTTCCAGTCCAGAAACACCATGAAATCAGGCAGGTCACTCTTGTAGTTGCCATCACGGCCGATCTGCCGCATCAGGTACATGCCCATCACATAGCCGCCCAGTGCAAAAAACACGCCGTGGCCCAAACTGAGGATGCCGGTGTAGCCCCAGATCAGGTCCATCGCCAGTGCACAAATGGCGTAACACATGATCTTACCCACCAGAGCCACCGCGTAATCGCTCAGGTGGAACAGGCTGTCCTTGGGCACCAGCAGGTTCAGCACCGGCGCCACAGCACACACCAGCAGCAGGGCAAACATGAATGCCCGCCAACCAGCCCGACTCAGGAAGGGCGCGGGGTTCGGCAAAACAAGCGCCGGGGTGGCCATGGCGGTCATGCTTCGGCGCTCCGGCCCTTCATGGCAAAAATGCCTTGAGGTCGCTTCTGGATGAAGATGATGATGAACACCAGGACCGCAATTTTGGCGAGCACGGCACCCGCCCAGCCTTCCAGGAACTTGTTGAGCACACCCAGTCCCAGCGCCGCATAGACGGTGCCGGCCAATTGGCCCACGCCACCCAGCACCACCACCATGAAAGAGTCGACGATGTAGCCCTGGCCAAGGTCTGGTCCGACATTGCCGACCTGGCTCAAGGCGCACCCAGCCAGACCGGCAATGCCCGAGCCCAGCGCAAAGGCGTAGGTGTCGATGCGTGCGGTGTTGACCCCCATGCAGGCAGCAATCGGCCGGTTTTGCGTGACACCACGCACAAACAGCCCCAGCCGTGTTCGCCCAATCAGCACGGCCACACCCAGCAACACAAAGGCGGCAAAGGCCACGATCACCAGTCGGTTGTAGGGTAGCGACAGGTTGCCGAGTACCTGTACACCGCCGCTCATCCAGGACGGGTTTTCAACACCCACGTTTTGGGCACCAAACACACTGCGCACGAGTTGCATCAACATCAGGCTGATGCCCCAGGTGGCCAACAGCGTCTCCAGCGGCCGGCCGTACAGGAAACGAATGACGCCGCGCTCCAGCGCCGCCCCCATCAGCGCGGAGGCTAAAAATGCCACGGGCACTGCAGCCAGCAGGTACCAGTCAAATGCGCCCGGCGCATACTTTTGAAACAGGCCCTGAACCACATAGGTGGCATAGGCGCCGATCATCATCAGTTCACCGTGCGCCATGTTGATCACGCCCATCAGGCCATAGGTAATGGCCAAACCCAGTGCGACCAGCAACAAAATAGACCCCAGGCTGATACCACTGAACAGGGCGCCCAAACGGTCGCCCCATGCCAACGCGGCTTCCACTTCACGCAGGCTGCTGCGCAGGGCGGCCTTCACTTCGGGCACTGTCTCTTTTTGCAAGCGCTCAATCAACACCGTCTTGGTGTTGGCCTGCCGGCTGGCGGCCAGGAGCCCGGCGGCCTCGAGCCGGCGCGCCTGGTCTGGACTGTTGAGCAAGGCTGCGGCGCGCACAAGACCGAGCTCAGCTTTGATTTGAGAATTTTGTTCAGCGGCGTAGGCTTTTTCGATCAGCGGCAGCTTGCTGTCATCGGCGTCGCTTTGCATTTGCTTGACGGCAGCGCGACGCACTTTGGCGTCCGGCGAGAACAATTTGAGCGCTGCCAGCGCTGAATCTAGTTCACCGCGGAGTCGGTTGTTCAGCATCAGGTCTTCAAGGCCGTCAGGTAGTGCCAGCGCAGCGCCGGAGACCGGGTCAAAGCCCTCGCCATCGCGAACGATCACAACCTGCTCGCCCGTGACTTTGACGGCTTCGTCGGCAATGGCTTGAAAGAAAGCAGCAGTTTTTTCGTCCGCCGAGGCCACAGCCTTGTTCAAGGCCTCAATGCGTGCATCAGACTCGCCAAATGCGATGCCCTTCACGTCCAAGGGTGTCAGGGCACGCGCTTGAAGAGCACTAACAAGCAGGGCGAGTGAAAGAATGATTCGGAGTGACATGACAACTTTGCGGGCAGACCCATAGGCCCTAGGTGCTGCCCTAAGTCACACGACTTGGGGCGCATCCCGACGCTTCAGGCCGGGATGCAGTATTGCCTTACTTCTTGGCGGGTTCGTCAGGCTTCTTGTCGTTGCCTTCGATGTAAGGGCTCCAGGGCTTGGCCTTGACCGGGCCTGGCGTTTTCCAGACCACGTTGAACTGGCCATCAGCCTTGACTTCGCCAATGAACACCGATTTGTGCAGGTGGTGGTTCTTCTCGTCCATCTTGCTCACGATGCCACTGGGTGCTTTGAAGGTCTGGCCGGCCATGGCAGCGATGACCTTGTCAACCTCGGTCGACTTGGCTTTCTCCACCGCCTGTTTCCACATGTTGATGCCGATGTAAGTGGCTTCCATGGGGTCGTTGGTCAGTGGCTTGTCCTTGTGACCGGCGATGTTCTTGGTCTTGGCGTAAGCGCCCCATTTTTTGATGAACTCGTCGTTGGCCGGGTTCTTGATCGACTGGAAGTAGTTCCAAGCGGCCAGATGGCCCACCAGTGGCTTGGTGTCCACGCCACGCAGTTCCTCTTCACCCACTGAGAATGCCACCACGGGCACGTCTTTGGCCTTCAGGCCGGCGTTGCCCAGCTCCTTGTAAAAAGGCACATTGGAGTCACCGTTGATGGTGGAGACCACAGCTGTTTTGCCGCCGGCAGAGAACTTCTTGACGTCAGCCACGATGGTCTGGTAGTCGGAGTGGCCAAAGGGGGTGTACTTTTCGTCGATGTCGGTGTCTTTCACGCCTTTGGACTTGAGGTAGGCGCGCAGGATCTTGTTGGTAGTGCGGGGATACACATAGTCAGTGCCCAGCAGCACCCAGCGCTTGGCGCCGCCACCGTCTTTGCTCATCAGGTAGTCCACAGCAGGAATAGCCTGCTGATTGGGCGCCGCGCCGGTGTAGAACACGTTCTTGGACAGTTCTTCACCCTCGTACTGAACAGGGTAGAACAGCAGGCCGTTGAGCTCTTCCACCACTGGCAGCACCGATTTGCGCGACACCGAGGTCCAGCAGCCAAAGATCACAGCAACTTTGTCTTGCGTCAGCAGTTGCTTGGTCTTCTCGGCAAACAGCGGCCAGTTAGAGGCCGGGTCCACGACCACAGCCTCGAGCTTCTTGCCCAGCAGCCCGCCCTTGGCGTTGATCTCGTCAATGGCCATCAGCACAGTGTCTTTCAACACGGTTTCTGATATGGCCATGGTGCCCGAGAGGCTGTGCAGAATGCCGACCTTGATGGTGTCGGCGGCAAATGCTGGCACGGCCGACAGGCCTGACAGCGCGACGGCAGCGGTAAGCGCCTTGAGGGTAAAACGACGTTGCATAGTGTGCTTCTCCAGGAGTTGAAAAACCAGGTCGTCGCGGCTGGGTTAACAACTTGCAAACCCTTGGGTGCGACGATGGTTTGACTTTAGACAGTCACTGGCAAACAGGAAATACGCCGGGTGGCGTATGGCCAAAGCAACTTCAGCAACTTGTGAAGCGCTTAGTCTGGCAAATCGATGATGGTGGCCAGTGGCAGGCCGGTCGGTGCCTGGTAATCGGCCAGCACCCAGGCCCGCGTCGGGTCGGTAGCCGCCTTTTGAAGCAAGGTCAATGTGAAGGCTATGGAGGGGCGGTCCAGCGCGGCAAACGGGTCGTCAAGCAGCGTGACTGTGGCACCCGCGCAAAAGGCTGCCGCCAGCCAGACCTTACGCTTTGAACCCGTCGACAACTTGTACATCGGCTTCTGCCAATGCGGCTGCAAGCCCAATCCATCGATCAGCGCAGGTAAACCCGCTTCGTCAAAATCGGGATAGCGCTCAGGCAGCGCAGCCAGGTAGGCCTCTGGCGAGGTCTGGTCCAGGCCACTGGCCTGGTGATCCACCCGAAACACCTTCGACCGGTAGTCAAAGGGCTGCTCACTCAGGCTGACGTCCCCGAGCCACAGGGCCCCGGCATCACTGGACAAGTCACCGGCCAGCAGCCGCAGCAATGTGGTTTTGCCACTGCCGTCGCCGCCCCGGATCAGGCTCAAACCTGCCGGCAGCTCAAAGGTCAGCCCGTGAAACAAACGGCGCTGTGGATAAGCAAAGCTCAGGCCCTTCGCCCGCAGAACGGTGATTGGCATGGTGTCCACAATCCCTGCTTGTCAGTAATGGGGCGGCAAGTCGTCACGCGGTTGGCGTACCGTGCCCTGCCCCGACTCGGGTTGGCGGTCACGCAGCGATCGCACCTCACGGATCAGTGCGTCGATCTGCTGCTGTTGGCGCACGATCACTTGGTCGAGCTGGTCCAATTGGTCTTCAGAAAAGGCCGCCTTGACCTCCAGGTTGGTCAGGCGTTGCTCGTGATCGTTGTTGCGTGTCATGGCGCTATTGGACCCCACGCCTGCGCTCGCGCAGCATGAACAGGTACAAGCTCTCGACCTTGTCGCGCGCCCAGGGCGTTTTACGCAAGAATTTCAGGCTGGAGGCGACACTGGGCTCGTGTGTGAAGCAGCGCACGGGCACACGCTCAGCCAGCCCTGGCCAGTCGTAATGCGCGGCCAACTCGGTCACGATAGCCTCCAGCGTCAAGCCATGCAGAGGATTCCTGGGTTGGCGGGGTGCCAGCACAGGCAAAGGCGCGGGAGGGGTGTCGTCATGGTCTGCCATGCCCTCATTTTGGCAGAGCGCAGCAGGCGGGGTCGCAGCGCCGCAGGGGCTCAGCCTTCAAACTGCGGGTGCAGCTGTCGGATACGGCTCATGGCCATGCCGGCGGCGGCGGTGCGAGTCTCCACCCCGAGCTTGACGTAGACCCGCTCAAGGTGTTTTTTGACCGTCATCGGACTGGCGCCCAAAATCTCGCCGATGTCACGGTTGGTCTTGCCCTTCACCACCCAGTACAGCACCTCGGCCTCGCGCGGGGTGAGCTTGAAGCTCAGCGACATGGCTTCGATCACGGACTCATCCGACACCTCGCGCATGATGATCAACCAGTCGCCGCCGCCCTCTGAGTCGCCAATTTGTTGGTGCAGCCGAAAACTCAATCGCTTGGGGCCCATCTCAATGCTCAGGCGCGGCGGCTCTACCAGGGCTTGACCATCTGCTGCATGCTGTTGCAGCCAGTCCAACACCGCCTCCGGGGTGCGCGGTGCCTCGGTGCCACAGTAACGCAGCAGCAGCTCGCGCGCCAGCGAGGTCTGCCACATCAGGCGACCGTCGCTCAGGCGCACCGTGATGCTGGCGTAGCCAAAGGCATCCAGCGCATTGCGGGCCTGGCGTTTTTCTCGGGCGCCCTGCAGGTGCACCGCCATGCGTGCCAGCACCTCTTTCGGCCGTATCGGCTTGGTCACATAGTCCACGCCACCAGCCTCGAGCGCAGCCACCAGATGCTCGGTCTCGGTCAGGCCGGTCATGAAGATGATCGGGATATGCGCGGTGCGCGGTGCTGCCTTGAGCCGGCGCGCCACCTCAAAGCCATCAATGCCCGGCATCATGGCGTCCAGCAGCACAATATCGGGCAACACCTGCTCGGTGCGCTGCAGCGCCGACTCGCCGCCGGTCGCCACCAGCACCGTGTAGCCCGATTCGTCCAGCGCGTCATGCAGCACCGCCAGGTTGTCGGGCACGTCATCCACGATCAGCACCACATCGCTGTGGGCTCTGTCCAGAGTGTCGTCAAGGTTGCTGCGGGTCATATCAAGGCACCTGCGGGTCAGGGGTCGGGCCAGGGGTCGGGTCAGGCAGACCCAGCAGCGGCCTGAGCTGTCGGATCACGCTCTCGAACTGGAACTGCCGCGCCAGATCGCGCATCCGCACTACAAACACCTGGCAGCCCGGTTGCTCCCGCTCGATCTGCGCCAGCGTGTTCAGGATGCCTCGGTAAAAACCCAGTTCAGCGGCCTCGATCAGCGCTTGCAGGGCCGCTGCCGACGGCACCGACTCACCCGCTTCCGGGGTGGCTAAGGCCGGCTCAGGCTGTGGCGCCTCCTCAAACCACTCCAGCCCCAGGCGTCGCTCCAGCCAGTCGAGCAATTCACTGTGGCGCAAGGGCTTGAGGATGAAATCCTCGGAAGGAATGTTCACGTCGTTGTCGAGCCCCTTGTCAAAGGCGTTGGCCGACACAATCGCCACTGGCAACGCCGAAGCACCTTGCAGCAAGCGCAGGCGCCGGATGGTCTCCCAACCGTCAATCCCAGGCATGGCCAGGTCCATCAAAATCACGTCAGGCCGGTAGCCAGTGGCCAGCAGGTCGAGTGCGTCATGCCCGCTGGCCGCAGTGCGCAACTCAAAACCGAGCGGCTGCAGCAGACGCAGCAGCAGCTCTCGGTCGGCCTCCTCGTTGTCGACCGCCAGCACCCGCCGCCGTACGCCAGCGTAGCCCAAGCGCGGCCTTTGAGTCCTAAGGCTCAGTACCTCGGCCGCCTCGGCGGTATCAAGCCGAACTTCGGGCACAAACAACTTGACCCGAAACACCGCGCCGACGCCTGGCGAACTGCTTAAGCTGAGCTCGCCGCCCATCAGATCAGTGAGCATCTTGGCAATCGTCAAACCCAGCCCGGCGCCCTGCATCGCCACCACGCCTTCGCCGGCCGAAGCGCTGCGGCTGAAGGGCTCAAAAATACGCGCCTGCTCTTGGGCCGACAAGCCCGGGCCGGTGTCTTCAATATCGATCACCGCCATCTCCCGTGCATGCCGAACCCGCAAGCTCACCCGGCCCTGCGCCGTAAATTTAATGGCATTGCCCAGCAGATTGATCAGAATCTGGCGCACCCGTTTTTCATCACCACGCACCACAGCCGGCAGACTGCCTTCGGGCTTGAACTCAAAGGCCAGTCCCTTCGCCTGGGCCTGCAGCTCAAACATGGCCGCCACCTCCGCCATCAGGTTGTCAAAGTGCATCGGCCTTAGTTGCAGGGTGAGCTTGCCACTTTCGATATGGGCAATATCGAGCGTGCCTTCAATCAATGACAGCAAATGTTCCCCCCCGCGCCGGATCACAGCCACCGCCTGCTTGCGATGCTGCGGAATGGTGGCGTCCTCACCCATCAGCTGGGCGTAGCCCAAAATGCTGTTGAGCGGCGTGCGCAGTTCGTGGCTGATGGTGCTGATGTAGCGGCTCTTGGCCTGATTGGCCTGGTCAGCGGCGGCCCGAGCCCGCTCGGCCACTTGGCGGGCGCTTTGCAGTTCGGCATCGGTCTGTCGGTGCGACTCAATCTCACGCATCAGCAAATGGGTTTGTCGGTTGGACTCTTCTTGCGCCACCTGCCGGCTCTTGTGGGCCAACACCACCCACCAGGCCACCAGACCTGCAATCAACAGCAGGGCCAGGTAGGCTTTGACAAAGCCCGAGTACAGCGCGGCATGTGGCGCCAACCAAAGGGCCTCGTCGGTTTGCATGGGGACAAGCCCACGCAGCTCCTGGTGGTACAGCAAGCCAAAAACGCTGGCCAGCAGAGGCGCAATCACCAGCATCAGCAGCAGAAAATAACCCAGACCGCGGTCCAGGTAGGGCCACAGTGAGCGAGGCATCAAGCGCCGCAGCGTGGCAGACCACTGCGTGGAGAAGCTGGCGTGTGGCTTGCACAGGTCGCCGCAACGCGCGTCGAGGGTGCAGCACAGCGAACAGATCGGCCCCTGATAGGCCGGGCAATGCGCCATGTCAGGCCCCTCGTAGTCGCGTTCGCAGATCACACAGCGTTGCACAGATTGAAGCACCGGGCTGCGGCGTGCGATGTAGTAGCGCCCACCCGTGCCCCAGGCGATCAGGGGCGCGGTCACCAGCGCGGTCACCAAAGCAATCAGCGCCGAAAACGCTTGCGCCAGAGGTCCGAACAGACCCAGATGGGCCGTGACCGACAGCAGTGAGGCCAGCGCCATGGCGCCCACGCCCACCGGGTTGATGTCATACAGGTGCGCCCGCTTGAATTCGATACCCGGCGGCGACAAGCCAAGCGGCTTGTTGATCACCAAATCAGCCACCACCGCCATCATCCAGGCAATCGCGATGTTGGAGTACAGGCCCAGCACGTCTCCCAGCGCCTCAAAGACGTTCATCTCCATCAGCATGAAGGCAATGGCCGTGTTGAACACCACCCAGACCACCCGGCCCGGGTGGCTGTGAGTGAGCCGCGAGAAAAAATTGCTCCATGCCAGCGAGCCAGCATAGGCGTTGGTGACATTGATTTTGAGCTGCGACACCACCACCAGCAAGGCGGTGGCCGCCACCGCCCAGCCGTAGTGGGGAAACACGTACTCGTAAGCCGCCAGGTACATCTGGTTGGGGTCTACTGCACGCTCAACCGGCACCGAATGGCTGATCGCCAGGTAGGCCAGCAGAGCACCGCCCAGCATCTTGAACACCCCCAGAACCACCCAGCCTGGCCCACCCGCCAGCACCGCCAGCCACCAGCGCCACCGGTTGGCAGGCGTCTGCGCGGGCATAAAGCGGAGGTAGTCGGCCTGCTCGCCCATTTGCGTGATCAGGGCAATGCCCACCGTCAAAGCCGCCCCAAACAGGTGCAAATCAAAGCCAGCTGCCTTGGCTTGCTCACCTTTGTAGTGCACCACACCCGCCAGCGCACCGGGATCAAGCACGGCCACAAAGCCATAGGGCACCAGCAGCAGCACCAACCACAGCGGCTGCGTCCAAAGCTGTAAGCGGCTGATGGCGGACACGCCGTGGGTCACCAGCGGAATCACCACCAAGGCACACACCAAATAACCCCAGCGCGGCGGAATGCCCAGCGCCAGCCCCAGCGCGTAGGCCATCACGGCCGCCTCAAGCGCGAAGAAGATGAAGGTGAAGGAGGCGTAGATCAGCGAGGTCAGGGTGGAGCCGATATAGCCAAAGCCCGCGCCACGGGTTAGTAGATCCATGTCCAACCCGTAGCGGGCGGCGTAAATGCTGATGGGCAAGCCGGCCAAAAAGATGATCAGGCCGGTGGCCAGAATAGCCCAGAGGGCGTTGGTAAAGCCGTACTGCACCAGCAGGGTGGCGCCGACCGCCTCCAGAATCAGAAAACTGGCGGCGCCAAACGCCGTATTGGCCACACGCCAGGGCGACCACTTGCGAAAACGCTGGGGCGTGAAACGCAGGGCATAGTCTTCCAGTGTTTCGCTGCCCACCCAGGCGTTGTAATTGCGGCGAACCAGCGTGATCCGCTGGTGTGCCACAGGCGCGGCAGAGTCATGAGAGCTGGGGGAGGCATCAAGGGTCACAGGGTGCTGGTGCAGGTTTCATGCCACGGCACGGCTATTGCATACTCTTGGGCATGGAACTCACACCCCGCGAAAAAGACAAGCTGCTCCTGTTCACCGCCGCCCTGCTCGCCGAGCGGCGCAAGGCACGCGGCCTCAAGCTCAACTACCCCGAAGCCATGGCCCTGATCAGTGCCGCCGTGATGGAGGGTGCCCGCGATGGCAAAACCGTGGCCCAGCTGATGAGCGAAGGCCGCACCGTGCTGACGCGCGACGACGTGATGGAGGGCATCGCCGAGATGATTCCGGACATCCAGGTCGAAGCCACCTTCCCGGACGGCACCAAGCTCGTCACCGTGCACCAGCCCATTGTTTGAGACTCACAAGCCATCAGCCCATTATGAATCGTCCTGCCCCCATTACTATATTTTTGATAGCTATAAACGCCCTATCCACGTGGCCTAGAGCCATATTTGCTCATGATAGTCACACCCGGTGAGGCCAGCATGATCCCAGGCGAAATATTCACTGATGGCCCAGACCACCCCATCAACCCGGGCCGCCGCAGCATCACCTTGGTGGTGTGCAACACGGCCGACCGGCCGATCCAAGTTGGCTCGCATTATCACTTTGCCGAGACCAATGGCGCGCTCGGCTTTGACCGCGACGCCGCAAAGGGCATGCGGCTTAACATCCCCTCCGGCTCGGCGGTGCGTTTTGAGCCGGGCCAGCAGCGCACGGTGGAGTTGGTGGACTATGCCGGGGACCGGCAGGTGTATGGTTTTCAAGGTTTGGTGCAAGGGAAGCTTTGATGGCAACGATTGGGCGCCGCGCCTATGCGGAAATTTTTGGCCCCACCGTGGGCGACCGAGTTCGGCTGGCCGACACCAACCTGCTGATCGAGGTGGAGCAGGACTACACCCTGCGCGCCGGCGGCTACGGCGAAGAGGTGAAGTTTGGCGGCGGCAAGACCATCCGTGACGGCATGGCGCAGTCGCAGCGCACGCGCCACGAGGGTGCGGTGGATTGCGTCATGACCAATGCCTTGATCGTCGACCATGGCGGCATCGTCAAGGCCGACATCGGACTCAAGGGTGGCCGCATCGTGGCCATCGGCAAGGCCGGCAACCCCGATGTGCAACCCGGCGTCGACATCATCATCGGCCCTGGCACCGAAATCATCAGCTGCGAGGGCAACATCGTCACCGCCGGCGGCATCGACAGCCATATCCACTTCATCTGCCCGCAGCAGATCGAAGAAGCCTTGGCCAGCGGTGTCACCACCATGATGGGCGGCGGCACCGGGCCGGCCACCGGCACCTTTGCCACCACCTGCACGCCTGGCCCCTGGAATATCGAACGCATGCTGCAGGCGGCTGATGCCTTCCCGATGAACCTGGGCTTTCTGGGCAAGGGCAACGCCAGCCTGCCAGCCGCGCTGCGCGAGCAGATCGATGCCGGCGTGATCGGCCTCAAATTACACGAAGACTGGGGCACCACCCCAGCCGCCATCAGCAACTGCCTGGACGTGGCCGACGCCACCGACACCCAGGTAGCGATCCACTCCGACACCCTGAACGAATCGGGCTTTGTGGAAAACACCATTGCCGCCACCAAGGGCCGGGGCCTGTGCGCCTTCCACACCGAGGGCGCCGGCGGCGGCCACGCTCCCGACATCCTGCGCGTGGTGGGTGAGGCCAATTTCTTGCCCAGTTCCACCAACCCGACCATGCCCTACACGGTAAACACGCTGGACGAGCACGTGGACATGCTGATGGTCTGCCACCACCTGGACGCCAGCATCGCCGAAGACTTGGCGTTTGCCGAAAGCCGGATACGCCGCGAAACCATCGCCGCCGAAGACGTGCTGCACGACCTGGGCGCCATCAGCATGATGAGCAGCGACAGCCAGGCCATGGGCCGCGTCGGCGAGGTGATCCTTCGCACCTGGCAAACAGCGCACAAGATGAAGCTGCAGCGCGGAACCCTGCCCGAGGACAGCGCCCGCAATGACAACTTCCGCGTCAAGCGCTACGTTGCCAAGTACACCATCAACCCGGCTATTGCCCACGGCATCAGCCACGAGGTCGGCAGCATCGAGGTGGGCAAATGGGCCGACCTGGTGGTCTGGAAGCCAGCGTTTTTCGGCGTCAAGCCGGCGCTGATCCTCAAAGGCGGCTTCATCGCCATGGCCGCAATGGGCGACCCAAATGCCTCCATCCCCACGCCGCAGCCGGTGCACTACCGCCCGATGTTTGGCGCCTATGGCGGCGCGCTGGCACGTGGTTCCCTCACCTTTGTGTCGCAGGCTGGCCTGAATGCCGGCATTAAAGAGCGCTTTGGCCTGGCCAAGCAGGTGGTCGCCGTGAAAAACATACGCGGCGTGCGAAAGCAGCACATGGTGCACAACAACTACCTGCCCAAGATGGAGATCGACGCCCAGACCTACAGCGTGCGCGCAGACGGCCAGTTGCTCACCTGCGAGCCGGCGGTCAGCCTGCCGATGGCGCAGCGGTATTTTCTGTTTTGAACGCCATTGACATCCGGGTAGACAACTTGCAAGGCGAGGCCATCAAGGCCTTGCTGCGATTGCATCTAGACGCCATGCACCAGCACTCCCCACCTGAGAGTGTGCACGCGCTGGATGTCGAAGCACTGCGCCATCCGTCCATCACGTTTTGGACGGCTTGGGAGTCGGGCCACCTGTTGGGCTGCGGTGCCCTCAAGCGGCTTGACCAGGACCACGGCGAACTCAAGTCCATGCGGACAGCCGATGCGCATCAACGCAAAGGAGTGGCACGCGCCCTGTTGCGGCACATTGAATCTGCGGCGCGGGCTGAAGGCATTAGGCGCCTCAGCCTGGAGACTGGCTCTACCGCGCCCTTTGCGGCGGCCCTTCGCTTGTACGCCAGCGAAGATTTCGTGTCCTGCGGCCCATTTGACGACTACACGCTGGACCCGTTCAGCGTGTTCATGACCAAGTTATTGGCCGACCAGGTATCACAGCGCTAATGGCATGCGCGCCTGTCAAGCCTTACGCTCGGATCAGAGATTGTTACGTTCGGTGTTCGCTTGAAAATAGATTTTGGTTTCCGAACGATCAGATTGGAGCGAAAAACCATTGGGTGTCGGCGTCAGATGAAGGATGTCACCCAACACAACACCCAACTTGGCACATAGCGCCTCAGGGAAAATAACCCCAATCTCGTCACCCACCTCGATCAAATCTAATCGCTCCATAAAAGCACTCCCAATAATCGCAACACTATAACCATGCTGACCGTCAACAAACTCATTCCCCAAGGCCAAGGCCTGGCAGCAGCATTGCTCAAACGAGCTGGCACGGTCGAGCTGGACTGGGATGTGCGCCAGAAAAGCCGCTTTGACGCCACCGACTCGGCCGGCCGCAGCCTGGGCGTATTTTTGCCGCGCGGCACCGTGGTGCGCGGCGGCGATGTGCTGGTGGCGGAAGACGGCTCGTTGGTGCGGGTGAGTGCGGCACCCCAGCAGGTGCTGCGCATTACTCACTGCCAGGCCCATGGCACACCGTATGACCTGATCCGCGCCGCCTACCACCTGGGTAACCGCCATGTGCCGATTGAGCTCAAGCCCGAACACCTGCAGATTGAACCCGACCATGTGCTGGCGGACATGCTGCGCGCCATGCACCTGATCGTGCAGCCGGTCGAGCAAGCCTTTGAACCCGAAAGCGGTGCCTATGCCACGGGCGGCCATGGGCATGGCCACGACCCGCACGCGGGCCATGGCCACACTCACTGAGCGCGCCGGACATGTCTGACACCAGCCTGCTGCAGCTGATGTGGCTGGCCTCGCCGGCTTTGCCGATTGGCGGGTTTTCTTATTCAGAATGCCTTGAAAGTAGCGTGGATGCTGGGTTTGTTGCTACAGAAAGCGAAGCATCTGATTGGCTGGCGGATCAGTTGCAACTGAGCCTGGCGCGCTCTGAGCTGGCAGTGCTGGCGCAGGCCATTCCCGCCTGGCGGGCGCAGGACCATGGCCGTATCGCGGAGCTCAACGCCTGGGTGCTGCACACCCGCGAAAGCGCAGAACTGCGGGCACAAACCGAGCAAATGGGACGCTCGCTGCTGGAATGGCTGCGCAACCACACCACCGCCAGCACCACGCAGATCCAGGTCTTGGCCGCGCTGCAACCCACCTACCCTCTGGCCTTTGCCTTAGCCGCTGGCAGCACCACCGCACCGCTGCGCGACTGTCTGCTGGCTTTTGCCTTTGGTTGGGCCGAGAACATGATGCAGGCCGCCGTCAAGGCCGTACCCCTGGGCCAAAGCGCCGGCCAGCGCATCCTGTCGCGCCTGGCCGAAGAGATTCCTGGTGCCGTAGACCACGCCCTGTCGCTCACCGACGAGACCCGCCAGGCTTTTTCGCCCATGCTGGCCATCTTGTCGGCCCAGCATGAAGTGCAGTACTCCCGCCTCTTCCGTTCCTGAAAGCACCACCATGTCCGCTTTGCACCACATCGCCAACCGCACCCGTAAACTGCCGCCCCTGCGCGTGGGCATTGGCGGCCCGGTCGGCTCTGGCAAAACCACGCTGCTGGAGATGCTGTGCAAAGGCATGCGCGAACGCTATGACCTGGTGGCCATCACCAATGACATCTACACCAAAGAAGACCAGCGCCTGCTCACTGTCAGCGGCGCATTACCAGCCGAGCGCATCATGGGCGTGGAAACCGGGGGCTGCCCGCACACCGCCATCCGCGAAGACGCCTCGATCAACCTGGAGGCCATCGACCGCATGCTGGTCGATTTTCCGGACGCTGACATTGTGTTTGTGGAGAGCGGCGGCGACAACCTGGCCGCCACCTTCAGCCCCGAGCTCTCAGACTTGACGATTTACGTGATTGACGTCGCAGCCGGTGAAAAAATCCCGCGCAAGGGGGGGCCCGGCATCACCAAGAGCGACCTGTTCGTCATCAACAAGACCGATCTCGCGCCCTACGTCGGCGCCGACCTGGGCGTGATGGCCGCCGACACCACCCGCATGCGCACCACCGCCAAAGGCCTGAAACCCTTTGTCATGACCAACCTTAAAACCCAGACCGGCCTGGCCGAGGTGATCGAGTTCATCGAGACTAAGGGCCTGCTGCGGGCCGGCTAGAATAGGAGAAACTGGAAGCGTGGCAGAGTGGTCGATTGCACCGGTCTTGAAAACCGGCGACGGGAAACCGTCCGTGAGTTCGAATCTCACCGCTTCCGCCAGACATTCAATGAATAAGCCCCTTACGGGGCTTTTTTGTTTCCTACATACCATAAGACATATCCATAAAACATCACTTGATGCGTTGGTGTTCTTCCGCGTCGCGCGGGGGTGGCGTTCAAACTTTTTCCTGCGGCTCAGTTTGATATCTAGCGGCAGACAAGCAAAACCCGTTTGGCGGGTCCCCCCTTTCAAAATTCAACCTAAGGCAACCCCACCGTACCCCCACCCCCCCGATTTCTATTTGGGTCCCCCAGCCCACGGTTGAACCATGATCTGCTCAAACGATCCAGATTTTTTGTATTTCAACCAGATTCCGGGGGCTTGCCCTCAAGTGCAGTCCTATGTTTATTGACAAGCGTTGCCGAGATAGAAGCTGTTTCGGTCTCAAAATGCAGCAGAATGATTAAAGAATTTATTTTTGAATACTCCTTAATTGCATGTCAAACCCGTTCTTCGATCACCCAATCCTGAATTCGCCCTATGAATGCCCCCAACGGCATTGGGAGCTTGATTCCGATGGCCAGCCAACACAGCATGTCTTGGAATCCAGACGGCGTGCGGAGTTTGTGACACCAATTCCCAAACCCAAGAAAAGAAAAAAGGCGCAGCCCCAAGACGAAATTGTGTTCGACGAGGGGCAGAACCTATCCACATCGGATCAGCAGTACGACATTACGTCCATCATCAACCAGGTGCGGCAATCTGTAGACACTTGGCGCAGCTTGCCAAACACAATGCAATGGCAGGTAACTCCTGAGACTGCACGCTTGTTACAGCACTGGCGGCACCATAAATTTAGTGGTGTGCGCCCTTTCTTTTGCCAAGTAGAAGCAGCTGAGACGGCAATTTGGTTGACTGAGGTTGCCCCGCAGACCAAGGGTGGCAAGTTGCTACTTGAGCACTTATCAAGTGCGAACAAGGAGGCGAACCCTGACTTGATGCGTCTTGCTTTGAAGCTGGCGACTGGTGCAGGTAAAACCACTGTTATGGCCATGTTGATCGCTTGGCAGACCATTAACGCTGTGCGTCGCCCAACGAGTAAGAACTTCACACGCGGTTTTCTAATCTGTGCTCCAGGCCTGACCATAAAGGACCGCTTGCGGGTCTTGCAGCCCAACGACCCCAATAGCTACTACAAAGACCGAGAGCTATTGCCCAACGACATGTTGGATGACATGAGCCGCGCAAAAATCGTGATTACCAACTACCACGCTTTCAAGATGCGTGAGCGTATCGAACTTTCAAAAGGTGGTCGCCAGCTGCTACAAGGTCGAACTGGCGACTCACCGCTAACGCAAGAAACTGAAGGCCAGATGTTGCAGCGTGTCATGCCCGATCTCATGGGTATGAAAAACATCATGGTCATCAATGACGAGGCGCATCATTGCTATCGGGAAAAGCCAACACCAGTGGATGACGAGGAACTCAAAGGCGACGAGAAAAAAGAAGCCGACAAGAATAATGAGGCAGCGCGCCTTTGGATTTCTGGCCTGGAAGCCGTCAACCGCAAGCTAGGTGTAACTCGCGTGATGGACCTATCCGCCACTCCGTTCTTCTTAAGTGGCTCTGGATATGCTGAAGGCACTTTGTTTCCCTGGACGATGAGCGACTTCTCGCTGATGGATGCTATCGAGTGCGGTATTGTCAAACTGCCTCGCGTTCCGGTGGCAGAGAACATACCAGGCGAAGAGATGCCTGTGTTTCGCAACTTGTGGGAGCACATTCGTAAGGACATGCCTAAAAAAGGCCGTGGTACGGGCGGAGAGCTTGATCCACTCAAGTTGCCCCTGCGTTTGCAAACCGCTCTGTTGGCGCTCTACGGGCACTACGAGAAAACCTACAAACTGTGGGAGGAGTACGGTATCAAGGTTCCGCCTTGCTTTATCGTGGTCTGTCAGAACACGGCCATCTCTAAATTAGTCTACGACTTTGTGTCAGGTTTTCACCGCCAGAATGACGATGGCACCACCACTTTGGAAAACGGACGCCTGGCACTGTTCCGAAACTTTGATGATTCGACAGGCAACCCGCTGTCTCGTCCCAACACGCTGCTTATTGACAGCGAGCAACTAGAAGCGGGGGACGCTCTTGATGACAGTTTCCGCAACATGGCTGCTGACGAAATCGAGAGGTTCCGCCGAGAGATAGTGGAGCGCAGTGGCGACGCGCGATCTGGTGACAACATCACAGACCAAGAATTATTGCGTGAGGTGATGAATACTGTTGGCAAAGTTGGCCAACTTGGCGGCGGCATTCGCTGCGTTGTCTCGGTATCAATGCTCACTGAGGGGTGGGACGCAAACACCGTTACTCACGTTTTGGGGATTCGAGCGTTTGGAACGCAGTTACTTTGCGAGCAGGTCATAGGTCGCGCTTTGCGCCGCCAGTCCTACGAGTTGAATGAGGAGGGCATGTTTAATGTTGAGTACGCCGACGTTTTTGGGATACCTTTCAACTTCACAGCCAAGCCGGTTATTGGACCGCCCCAGCCCCCCCGTGAGACCGTGCAAGTCAAAGCCATGCGCCCCGAGCGCGATGCTTTAGAAATTCAGTTCCCTCGCGTGGAAGGGTACCGGGTCGAACTTCCAGAAGAGCGCCTTAGCGCATCGTTTAACGAAGAATCAGTTCTGACCCTAAGCCCAGCATTGGTTGGCCCGTCTATCACGCGTAATTCCGGAATCATCGGAGAGGGTGCCGACATGAGCCTCAAACATTTGGGGGACATGCGCCCCAGCACTTTGCTATTTCAGCTAACGCAGCGATTACTTTACACCAAGTGGAGAGACCCGGGGGAGGCTCCAAAACTTCACCTCTTTGGTCAGCTGAAACGCATCGTCAAAGAATGGTTAGATGCTGTCGACGACCACGGCAACTCCAGATACTTGATCTGCAAAGGAGACACGTATCCGGCCCTATTGATGTACCAAGAACTAGCGGATATGGCTTGTAACAAAATAACTGCTGCTATAACTCGGCAGTTCCTAGGTGAACGTCCTATCAAAGCGCTGCTCGATGCCTATAACCCCACCGGCTCTTCAAGTAATGTCCGTTTTAATACCAGTAAGACTGACCGTTGGGAAACCAGTTCCAAGCATTGCCATTTGAACTGGGTGATTTTGGACAGCGACTGGGAGGCTGAGTTTTGCCGCGCTGCCGAATCCAACAACAAGGTACTTGCTTATGTCAAAAACCACAATCTAGGTCTAGATGTACCTTATCGCTTCGGCTCGGTAATGCGCAAATATATCCCCGACTTTGTAGTATTAGTGGACGACGGTCATGGCATAGCCGACCCGCTTCATTTGGTGGTTGAGATCAAAGGATATCGTGGTGAAGATGCGGTCGAGAAAAAAGCCACTATGGACACCTACTGGGTGCCCGGCGTCAATCATCTTGGCACCTATGGCCGCTGGGCATTTGCGGAGTTCACCGAGGTGTATCAAATAGAAGCAGACCTCAAAGCCAAGATCGAGACGGAATTTAATCAACTCATTGAGTCTGCCGCCAGCAAGGCAGCGACAGGGACCAAGTAAGCATGGCAACCAAAAATACATCAAAGACCATTGAAACCCTTATCCATGAGGACGCCAAGCGCAAGAACATTCCCTCGGCCGAGCAGCAATCCATTGCGTCTCAAGAACACGTTGCAGCCAAGCAAATCCGCTACCCCCGGAATACCGACCTAGACCCTCAACTGGTCTGGCGGGGCAAGGACGAGCAGGACTGGAGTGACCTGGTGGTTAACGCGCCGCCACTTTACATCCAGGAAAAAGTCCATCCCAAGGTGCTGATTGACGACCTGCTACGCAACACCAAAGAACGCGAGCACGAGGCCGGGCAGACCACGGCAGACTTATTCTCAGACTTCAACGGCATACCCAAGGGTGCGGACAAAACCGAGTTTTACCAGCACGACCAGAACTGGACTAATCGCATGATTTTGGGTGATAGCTTACAGGTCATGGCCAGCCTGGCTGAGCGCGAGGGCTTGCGCGGCAAAGTGCAGTGCATCTACTTTGACCCGCCCTATGGCATCAAATTCAATAGCAACTTCCAGTGGAGCACGACAAGCCGCGATGTTAAAGACGGCAAGGCAGACCACATCACCCGCGAGCCCGAGCAGGTAAAGGCCTTTCGTGACACCTGGCGCGATGGCATCCATAGCTACCTCACCTACATCAGGGATCGGCTCACCGTTGCCCGCGATCTGCTTACCGATTCTGGCTCCATCTTCGTGCAGATTGGCGAAGAGAATGTTCACCGAATACGCATGGTGTTAGATGAAGTGTTTGGCTCGGAGAACTTTGTTAGTTTGATCTCTGTAAAGAAGACAGCCGGATTAGGTGTCCGTCTCCTCCCAAATTCCTTCGATTACGTCGTCTGGTATTCAAAGAACAAGGAGCAAATCAAGTATCGCTCCTTATATACACCGAAGGAATTTGGGTATGATACCGACTACGACCTAGTTGAGAGCCCAGATGGGAGAATAAAGCGTTTGGCTGGGCAAGACTCGCTCGCCGAAATCCCTTCAGATGCAAGGTTGATGAGGACGATTCCGCTCATTTCGTCCGGATATACTGAAACTTGTTTCTTTGATTTCGACTTCAATGGCAAAACGGTAACAGCTAAAAAGTATAGCTGGAAGACCACAAAAGATGGTGTTCAGCGGCTTCTTCGCTCCCAGCGACTAATGAGACCTGGCGAGCACCCATACTTCAAAATGTATGCGGACGACTTTCCATATAGGCCAATAGTCAATTTGTGGTCTGACACAAGGGCTTCAGACATGACGTATGTAGTTCAAACAGCCAACAAGGTAATCGAACGCTGCATGCTTATGACCACAGACCCCGGTGAACTCGTGCTCGATCCGACCTGCGGTTCCGGCACCACCGCCACCGTCGCCGAACAATGGGGCCGTCGCTGGATCACGATTGACACCTCTCGTGTTGCGCTGGCGCTAGCCCGTGCCCGCATCATGGGTGCGCGTTATCCTTTTTACCTGCTTTCCGATTCTCGCTATGGCCAGCTCAAGGAAGCCGAAGTCACCCGCACCGCTCCGAGTTCGCAGCCCGTGCAAGGCAACATCCGTCATGGTTTTGTCTATGAGCGTGTACCGCACATAATGCTTAGTACCATTGCCAACAACACCGAGATCGACGTGATCTGGAGCAAATGGCAAGCCACGATGGAGCCGTTGCGCGAGACGTTGAACACAATGCTCAAAACCCACTGGCAAGAATGGGAGATTCCCCGCGATGCAGGTGCAGAGTGGGCCGAAGCGGCCAAGAAGTTGCATGCCGATTGGAGGCAGGCACACATTGCCCGGCAAAAAGAAATCGATGAATCGATTGTGGCTAAGGCTGAGTTTGAGTACCTGTACGACAAACCATATGCCGACAACAAGGCAGTCCGCGTTGCTGGGCCTTTTACAGTCGAATCCCTCAGCCCACACCGCTTTCTGGGTGTGGATGAAGATGACGAACTGATTGATGTTGCCGCAGACTCTGGTGCGAACTACAACGCTCGCCAGTCCTTCCCGCAAATGATTTTGGACAACCTCAAGACTGCAGGCGTTCAACAGGCGCACAAAGCGGATCGAATTAATTTCACATCTCTTATTCCCTGGCCGGGCGAAGGTGCAGTTTGTGCCGAAGGCCGCTACCTAGAAGGCGAAGTAGAAAAACGTGCAGGTATCTTCATCGGGCCTGAGTTTGGTACCGTGCAGCGCAGTGATCTGGTGGAAGCCGCCCGTGAGTGTGGCGACGCTGGCTTTGACGTTCTTATTGCATGTGCTTTCAACTACGAGGCACACGCAACAGAGTTTAGCAAGTTGGGCCGCATCCCAGTGCTCAAAGCCCGTATGAATGCAGACCTGCACATGGCCGAAGACCTTAAGAATAATGGCAAAGGCAACTTATTTGTGATCTTTGGTGAGCCTGACATTACATTATTGCCCCAAGCAAATGGCCAGCTGTGTATTAAGGTAAACGGAGTTGACGTTTTCAAGCCGCAAACGGGTGAAGTGGTTAGCGATGGTGCAGACGGCATCGCCTGCTGGTTCATCGACACGGACTACAACGAAGAAAGCTTTTTCGTGCGGCACGCCTACTTTCTTGGTGCCAACGACCCTTACAGCGCACTCAAGACAACGCTGAAGGCCGAGATTGACAAGGAAGCATGGGACACACTGAATAGCGATATATCACGCCCGTTTGACAAGCCTAAGTCGGGTCGGGTGGCGGTGAAGGTCATCAATCACTTGGGTGATGAGGTGATGAAGGTTTTTAAGGTCTAGTAGGCGAGCGCGGCTAATCAGCGAGACCCAAAAGATCTTCGAGTACGTTTACAAAATAAAGGTTACCTGAAAGTTTGATATGGACTTCCGCATTGCCGATACATTTACCGACAGCCTTGGCCGCTTGAGTGGCGACGAGCAGAAGGCAGTAAAAACTACTGCGTTTGACCTTCAGCTTAATCCGGCTCACCCAAGCATGAGCTTGCATCGAATCGAGCAATCAAAAGATAAGCATTTTTGGTCTGCTCGAGCTGGAAGCGACATCCGCATAATCCTTCACCGAACGCAAGCCAGCTTGCTGCTTTGTTATGTCGATCACCACGATAAAGCCTATGAATGGGCGACGAAGCGGAAATTAGAAACCCATCCCGCAACTGGAGCGGCACAGTTGGTTGAGGTGCGAGAAACTGTGCAAGAGGTAATAGTCCCCGTTTATGTGCAAACTGAACGGCCTCCTGCTACTGCCCCTACGGTTCAGCTTAAACGCCTCTTCGCCAATATTCTCGACAACGAGCTTCTTGGTTACGGTGTTCCCACTGAATGGCTTGCGGACGTAAAAAACGCAACAGAAGAGAACTTGCTGGCTCTAGCGGACCACCTGCCTGCTGAAGCTTCAGAGGCTTTGTTAGAGCTTGCCACGGGAGGGAAGCCGAGGGTTGCAACTCCTTTGGCTACGTCTTTAAATCCTTTCGATCACCCCGATGCACAGCGCCGATTCCGCATTATGAGCAATGTCGCGGAGCTGGAGACAGCACTTAATTTTCCTTGGGAAAAGTGGACCGTTTTTCTACACCCTGAGCAACGGCAATGGGTTGAGCGCGACTATAGCGGGCCCGCGCGTGTATCTGGCTCTGCTGGTACAGGAAAGACTATTGTTGCCTTGCATCGGGCAGCACACCTAGCTCGTTCGAATCCGGAAGCGCGGGTATTACTAACGACGTTCTCTGATGCTTTAGCGCATGCCCTGCAGACCAAGCTCAAGCGGTTAGTTGGTAGTGAGCCACGACTTGCCGAACGGATTGATGTGTTCTCTTTAAACACGATAGCAGAGCGTTTATACAGGGGTCAGCATGGTTCGCTAAAACTAGCGGATCGTGCTACGGTGCGGCGATATTTGGAATCTGCTGCTGCTGCTGTAAAAGATAATAAGTTCAGCCTTCATTTCCTTGAAACTGAATGGGATCAAGTCTTCGATGCCTGGCAGTTGAGCTCCTGGACTGAGTATCGAGACGTCACTCGTTTGGGTCGTAAGACCCGATTACCTGAAGCACAACGGGCACTGCTTTGGCAGATTTTTGATAACGTACTCGCTGCACTTAAGGCGGGAAATCTTCAAACCTATGCGGGAATGTTTACGGCTGTAGCTTCAGGCGTTCAGTCCAGGAAGCAATCTCCGTATGACTTTGCTGTGGTGGATGAATCCCAAGACTTAGGTGTTGCTCATCTTCGATTTTTAGCGACTTTCAGCGCGTTCCGCGCTGACGCTTTGTTTTTTGCGGGGGACTTAGGGCAGCGTATTTTTCAGCAACCGTTTTCTTGGAAGTCCGTGGGCGTAGATATTCGCGGGCGAGCTCGCACTCTGAGGGTTAATTACCGAACGTCTCATCAAATCCGCCAGCAAGCTGATCGTTTGTTGGGCCCCCAAGTGAGTGACGTGGACGGCAACACGGAGAATAGAAGCGATACGGTGTCAGTATTTAATGGCCAACCGCCTTCCGTGCAAATGCTCAAAACAGAGGCGGAAGAGATTAGTTTCACTGCAAGCTGGATCACTGCAATGTTGAGCACTGGTTTATTGCCCCATGAAGTGGGCGTGTTCGTGCGTTCGAGTGCCCAACTTGAGCGGGCGAAGGCTGCAGTATCTGCATCAGGGGTTCAATACAAAATTCTTGACGAGCATGTAGAGATAAGTCATGACTATATATCCGTCGTTACGATGCATCTGGCTAAGGGGCTCGAGTTTCGCGCGGTCGTTGTGATGGCGTGTGACGATGAGGTTATTCCTTTACAGGAGCGCATTGAAACGGTGGGCGACGCGGGGGACCTACAGGAGGTTTATGAATCTGAGCGCCACCTCTTATACGTTGCATGTACTCGCGCTCGTGACCTGTTGCTAGTTACGGGGGTTCTTCCGGTGTCTGAATTTTTGACTGATTTGCAGGGAAAGTGAAAGCTTTGCATAGTATGTTCACAGCGTAGCTGCAACTAATTTAACACCGCCGATTTCAGAGTTTTAAATTGATGGTTATCGAGAAAAAGCATATTCTATTTTTTCATAATATGAAATAATGCAGGGATGCGTACAACCATACAGTTCGAAAATTTTCTGCTGACAGGTGGTGGGCGCATCAAATGCCTGCGGTGTACCGCACTTAGCAAGCGCACGGGTGTTCAGTGCGGTCGTCCTGCTTCCAAAGTAAGTAAAACTCAGAAGTGCCACATGCACGGAGGCCGAGGCTCCTCTTCTGCAAAAACCGAATCAGGACGCCAGCGAATTGCTGCAGCTCATACAAAATCAGGTCAATACACTAAAGCCAATAAGTTTGAAATGTCAAAGAGTTCTGCACGTTTGGCGCAACTAGAAGATGCAATGCACATCTTGGGTATGACGACGGCAACCAGAACACGTGGGCGTAAGTCGAACCTTTATGTACCTGTAACCAGTGTCAAAGATGTTTGTCAGATGTTTCTTGACATCGAAATACACCAGGCTAGGGCCTCGTCCGAAGGCTAAAAAAATTCAAATCAATCACCCCCATGGACCGGAGATTGCTACATTGAAACCTTTCGTAGGTTTTGTAGGTACCCCCCAATACATTTATCTACTTCTTATTAAATCTACCAAGTAAAAATAAGGTGTGGGGGTAACCTTCATAACCTACAAAAGGTCTGCCGTTACGTTCGGGTTGAGTGAGTATTTCACTGTTGGTCGTCCGCCGCTTCGTATCTCAGTCTCAACCAGCCAGTTGTATTCAACCAACGCTTCAATAGCATTGTGAGCTTGCTCCTTAGTTGAAAGTCCCGCCCAGCCTTTTAGCATCAATGTTCGACAAGTGAATCCATCTTGCAGTTGACCATTAAGTAGTCGCTCAGCTAAACCACGAATCGCTGCATGGTCTTGTCCAGATGCAGAATCATAGATTCGATCAGCGTGCTTCTTTAAGTATTTCGCAAACGAAATAGCGCGGTAAAGGCAGTCTTTACACACCGGCCCGGTGTGTCCTTCCAGCAAGTGAAAGAGTAGGGCCAAAGCTGGGATCAAGCTTCGATACTTGGCGAAGTGGCTTTGTCGAGATGAGTCGAGTCCGCCGCTTATGAGCATTTTTTCGTTTTGTACGTACCAAGAATTGAAAGCTTGCTGAGCTGTAGCTGTGAAATGTAAAAGCTGTGAACCATTTGGTAATCTAATAGCACTTGGGAATGGTTGTTCAGTTAATTTAGGTAAAGCTAACATTACTTGGTGGTACTTGTCGATCGCAGTTTTATTTGGCGGTCTATCAACAAGTTGGAAGTTACACATGGGGTCAGGCCAAACAAGTAATTGAAAGCGCTGAAGCAATCCATCGTTCTTCGTACTACCTCTTTGCGAGAATTGAACGTATGCTTTAACCCGATCTGGTTGGAACCCGCCAAATACACTTAAACAGTACCGGTCCAAAGTAATCGAGCCACGACCGACCCGGTCGAACGAATAGCCACCCGTTCCGCTCCACCCCGTTAAATAAAAACCACGTGCGGCTTCTTGACCCGCTGTGTCTAAAGATTGAAGAAGTCCAGACAACTCGTCAGCAAGCGCAAGAATTCCACGGGGGTTATCTGCCAATATGACGCCAAGCGCTTGATATGTTGAATCATGAACTACATACCGTTCCCTTTTTGGTTCAACTGGTGGTGTTGGCATCAGTCCAATACTTTTATTGTTATTCCAAATTGACAATGCTTTTTCATGCTGAATCATTGCTTGCTTGTACGTTTGCATGTCGTTCGCGTATTTCTGTGATGCCATGCTCTCTAAATGTTGTAGCGGCCTATGTGCGTGCTGAAGTGATGGAGTTTTCTTACTCCCCGGGTCACCCACTACACCGCCCCAAAGCGCAGGGTAGACCTCCCAGCTTTCATCATTGGCATAAGGAAAAATTCCAACTTTGTTGCCAACGACAGCACCCGCAGCTGAAAGCATGGCGACAGCCAAATAGTCTGGCGGGCATTGCAAACGATCGGCTAAATCAATTACTGCATCTCTGAGCGCTTTTGGAAGGAAGTTTTCATCAAGAGCAGGTACTGGGCGTAGTGCCGGTGGTAGTTTCTGAGGTTGTCCAAGTGGACTGACTTCACCCATATCAGCACCAAAACCCAGAAATTCTTTCAAATCACGGATGTGAAACAGCGACCCATGTGAATGGTGGCACTTGAAACCGCCATTGGGATATTTCTGATTAGGTTCGAAATAAGCCGCACCGTTATCGGTTGCGTCAGTATGCCCATTTACCCACGGGCAAGTAATGTCGTGCTTGCCTGAGCCAAGAGCAGTTTTGTAGAGTCCCTTGGCCTGAAGGGCCTCGATCACCAAAGCCGCATCGTCACTCAGTTGTGTTTGTACGATCGGCCCATTGAGGTTTGGTGTTGCTGAATTATTAGAAGATGTCGCTTTGTGCTGGTGCAGCCCGAATGCTGAGTACAAATCCTCAACCTTGTACTTCAACTCTGGACGCCACTGAACAATTCGACATTTAGGCGAGGGATTCCCATATTTTGGCCGACCGTTAATCGCAACAGGTAAGCGCATCCAGCGTGCGGTACCTCCAGTTGCACCACTGTCGCAGAGTCCTGCAGCAATCAGTTTTTCTTTCAACTTGTCAGCAACATCTAGGTCAGTGATTGGCTCATCAAATAGATAACCGTATTGATAGTTCCCCGGGCTGGTCTCGATAGCCCAAGATGGCAGGCATTTTTCGAACTGTTCTATTGAGACCTTTGTACCAACGTCATCAACCATCACGGCGTGTACAGACACTGCCAATTCCTTCTTAGCCCGAAAACGACCAGTGCTATCAGGTTGATATAGGCTGGGCAGCGTGTACCAGTTCAAATCAGCCGCGCTTGTATTGCAAGGCCATCTCAATGGACTCCAAACACTTTTATCTGGATCAGCTTCTTTCTTGCAAACTAGCGGATATGCTGATGTGAATGAATTGCCGAAGATTGCTATTAGAAACTCATCGTTTGACACCGGTAAACCTACCGCTACAGCCGCATCAGTTCCAACTTGTGTCAAATCCTCAGATAAATGTTTGGCCTGCGCAAGTGCTTCCCAAGCTTCTTCGGGGTAGTACTCATCGAAGTCAAAATCGTCGGAGTCCAATTCGACGTTGATGTTGAAATCTTGGCTCATTTGATTTCTCCAAAAAATTCGTACGAAAAGTCAGCTGGCTTCACTCCTTCGATCACTGCCTTGCCCGCATGGAACATACTTCCCGGATCAGTGAGTACCGTGATGTAAATGGCCATCGTCTGAAAGTGTTCGCATTCGTGTCGGATGTTCATCAGCAGACTCGCATATTCAGATTGGATGCTTGCTTCAACTGTGTCTTTAACAAGTTGACGTTGGCCGTGCTGATCTGCTTGGTCATACTGCGTAAAAAATGCTGTACCCGATACCGTTGATCCACTTTGCTGTCTCGGCTCAGTGAAGGAATTTCCACCGACCAACCGGAGTTGGCCAGACTTGTCATGACCCAAAACAATATAAATCGCGTTGCCATGGCCTGAAGGTGGCGGTGAAATCCAAAGTGCTTCCTGTCCGTGGTACCCAATTACTTTGAACATTGGTGCGTATCGAGCAAGGCCTCTATAAAACATCTGCACTCCGTTGTTTTGGTCGATCCACCGATATAAATCCAAAGGCTTAAAGTAATCATTGGATTCCTCAAGCCACGAGTCAATTTTCAGATCGTCAATAAGCTGGAACTCATCGCGAAACAAATTCGTTTTTGTTGAGTCGAGCCAGGGGGAGTACTTCCAGAAAGGTTTGATTTTTTTGCCAATCATGCTGCACCTCTTGTTTTTGGTGTGCCGATGGCTAAAAGGTAATTTCGTATGTCACCAACTCGCCAGGCGGTAATACCAGCTGATAGTTTGACTGGCTGAGGAAACTCACCTTGTTTGCATTTACGCCAAATAGTTGTAGCCGAATATGGCAGTACACCATAATTGACCAAAGGTCGAATTTGAATCAATGCCAAGTCCGGCAGATCATCGAAGGTTGAAGATGGCTCCGATCGGTTCATTTTGCTGCTCCTTAGCAGTAGTTGATGTAACCGTTAGTACAGCCGATGTCTCACATATTTAGGACGGGTTAATTATTACTTGGGACTGAGTGACTACCGTCGACCTCTCGCGCGCCAGTGTTTTTCAACATGGCCTCGGACATCTTTTGCGCCCAGTTTAGGCAATAGGTCTAGAAGCATGCACTCAAAATCTGTTTCCACAGTTGTGTTTGTTTTCCATGAGAATGTAGGCGGTGTTTTGGCATACATTCCCCACATCAAGAATAATCGCGAGACCAATATTTGGATTTCGATTTTTTGAGGCCTGCCAGCTTTTCGCCCATTGAATATGACTTCTATTTTTCTTCTTTGATTTTTCTGCTGCTCTATGTACATACCCTGTCGAACACTTTGAACTCTTTCACCGGTTTCAGGTTCGTATACGTACTGCCGTTGCATGCAGTAATAGTCCCTTATTGCACGACGAAAACTTTTTCTGGCTTTTGACAGCAATGTAGGTTCAATGTCTGGTTGAACAAAATCATAAAAATATTTATCAGGCTTTACCATCATCTACGCTTCAATAAAGTTATTGTGTTAGTAGCGTTTGCGCCAGTCTGATCCAAAAATCTACTCCACTCATTCATCAATTTACGTCGCTTGTCCAGCAGGTCTGTTCGTTGATATGCTTCTTTGATGGCATCACCAACCGTATGCCCTGATGCAGCCTTGCGTATTTCGTCTGGATAAGCCGTTTGCTCTGCCGCCCAATCCCTGAATGTGCTGCGAAAACCATGCGGTACAGCCTCCACTGTTAACTCGCCTCGTTCACGCATCCCTCGCATTAGTTGGCTGAATGCCATGTCACTTAGAGCCTTGCCTGTACGGCTTGGAAAAATTAAGTTTGATCCTGCTAACTTCGGTATCGATTTCAGCAGCTGAATGGCTTGTGGTGGCAAAGGGACGCGGTGCTCTTGGCGGGCCTTGGTGTGTTCGGCAGGAATAGTCCAAAGGGCTTTGTCTAAGTCGACCTCTTCCCACGCTGCCTGCCTTACTGATCCAGAGCGAACGGCAGTCAAGATTAAAAACTCTAGTGCCTTTGCGCTTAGGCTTGGATTTGTTCGCAGCTTAGACATGAAGTCACCCACCTGCTGGTAAGGAACTGCCGGGTGATGCTCCTTCTTTTGTAGCCTCTTGGGCGAAGGTAGTTGAGTAGAAAGATGCCCAGTCCATTGGGCTGGGTTGTTACCTGATCTATATTCATTGACTGTCGCATAGTCCAGCACTGTCTTAATACGCCCAAGCAGTCGCTTAGCGGTCTCAGTCTTCACATACCAAAGCTTTCCTTTTGTGTTTACATCAACCACAGTCTCTTGCTCAAGTACGTTGCGAACGTCGCGCATCACAATATCTGAGACCAGCATATTCCCAATGATTGGATATGCATAAGTAACAAGCGTTGCGGGCCACTGTTTCCGATGCTTGTCACTGGTGTAGTCACTGCTGTGGGCATCCATGTAAGCCTGAGCACACTCTTTGAAGGTTTTATTCTTAGCAGCCGCTGACATAAGGGAACTGCGAAATGCACGTTTCTTTGCTTTTAGATTCACACCTTGTTTGGCCTCCAATACAAGCTTGGCAGCCTGCTCACGTGCAGCAGCTAAAGAAACTTGAGGATATGACCCTAGGCCAATGGGTTGCCTTTGGTCGCCCACCTTAATTCGCAGTATCCAAGAGCGGGGCGTTTGCGCCCCTTCGTTCGTTGGATTACGTACTTGAAGTAGGAGTCCAGCAACACCACCAACGGCGTGCCATCCGACTCGCGTGATTCGTCTAACTTGCAGATCGCTTAGTGGTTTAGCAATTTTGGGCATTCCAACCTACATACCATAAATAATGACGTTGCATGGTAACAGTTGAAATTGATTGATACAAGTAATTGCTTGAATACCCCGTAAACAAAAGGATTATGGCGATTGATGACATTGCTTGAAACACTTAATGAGCAGACACCGCTTCCGCCAGCAGCCCCAACTTTGGGGCTTTTTTGTGTCTAACCGACATAGCGCAGCAACCTTTGAGCACCTTGCTTTGTGTGAAACAGCCTACTCAGTCCGAGGGCCTCGTGTGGCGGACTGAAAGAATCCAATTTCCGTGGCGTGCTGGCCTGATCGGACTGGTCAACGTGGCGTTGTCGTTGCACGGCGCGTGGGCGCAGGTAGGCGACAAAGTGCCCTTGGGGCCCTGGTCGATTGACCGCACTGAGGTCACCATCGGCCAGTTTGCGCGTTATAGCCAGGCCACCGGCGTCATCACGCAGGCTGAAAAAGAGGGCGGCGGCTTTGAGTTCGGCGCCGGCTGGGAACGCCGTCCGGGCTGGTCCTGGCGAAAGCCCGATGGGCAGACCGCCCGCGCCGATTTGCCTGCGGTGCATCTGAACTTTGCCGAGGCGCAGGCCTACTGCCGCTGGGCTGGTGGGCGCCTGCCGACCGGCGCCGAATGGCAAATGGCCGGCTTCACCGAACTGCGCGATGCACCCCCGGCGCCCTGGATCAAAGGCAAGACCTACCCCTGGACCACGGGCGACAGCCCACAGGGGGCCAACACCAGCGATGCGGACCCCTGGCCGCGTGCCGCACCGGCGGGCGCCACGCGCGAAGGCGTCAATGGCCTCTACGACATGGGCGCCAATGTGTGGGAGTGGACCACCGACGCGATGGGGCCGGAACGGCGCACCGTGGGCGGCTCCTGGTGGTACGGCGCTTTCAACATGAAGGCCGATGTGCAGGCCTTCAAACCAAGCAACTTTTATGCGGTCTACATCGGCTTTCGCTGCGTGTACGACCACCATCTGCCGCGATCCGCGCCTTGACCGCCCCGCTGCGCGCGGAACGGGCGCTAACCTGGGGGCGGCGGTTCGTCGCGCACCAGGCGCCACAGCAACCAGGTGCCAACCAGCGCGTTGCACAGCGCAAACACAGCGACAACGACCATGGCGACGGTATTGAGCGGTCGATTTTGCACAATCCAAGCCAATGCCGCAGACAAAGCGTTGAGCGCCAGCATCAGCCAAAACAAAGGGTTGCGAGGTTGGAACACGCGGAATAGTTTCATCTGTGCATGCTACCCATAATCTGTCGCTGACGGCACGGCGTCCTCAGAAGTCGGCGGTATGCAGGTCCACCTGCTGGTGCGTGATGCGGTCGCCGACAACCGTGAAGGTGTCGGTGCCGCGGGTGCCATCAGCCCGCCCGCCACACAGCGCCCATTGCATCGCGATGTGGGTGCCGAGTTCGCTTGCGCCCGCGTCGATCCGGGTCAAGCTGTGCACCACCAACACGCTGCTGCCCATGCGCTGCAGGGCCAGTGGGAAGTATTCGCACGGCACCACCTGCTGCCTGCCCCGCGTGATGCGGGCAGCCTCGGTGTAATCGGCCGACATCAGTACCGCATCACCGCAACGCACCGCCGCAATGTGCGCCTGGACCACGGCCATGGCGTCGGCCGCCGCACCCTGGGTGCGCAGCGCTGCCTGCAGCACCAGGACGGCGTCCCGGGTCGGTGGCGGCTGCTGCGCCAGCAGGGTAACTGGGCGGGGATGAACTTGCCGTCTTTGACCGTGATCAGGATCGGCTCGTAGGTCGGCTCGCGTTCGGAACCCGCGAAACTGAAGTTGCCTTTGCCGCTGCCCAACACCACAGGGAAATTGCGGGTGGCAATCACCGCGTCATTCAGGCTCTGGCGGGTCACGGCCCCTTTGACATTGGCCAGGGCATGGCCATAGAGCTTGCCAATGGTGTAACCCACCGCGTTCCACTGGTCGGGAATGGCGTTGTACTTCTTTTGGTAGTTGGCAACAAACGTCTTGGCCAAGGCGTCGGTACGGATCTCGGGGAAGGCATCGGTGCCAATGAGCGTGCCCTCGACCGCCTTGCCGCCGATGCGCAGGAAGCTGGCCGAGGCGGCTGCATTGTTGGCAACAAAGCGCAAATTGGGCGCCGCGCCAGCTTGTTTAGTCACCTGTGACCGGAAGCGTCCATCTGATCGCTTTGATCGGTTGATGAGGGATCGATTCGAACGGCAGGCAGTAGCTGACCATCCACCATCTGAATCTGCCGGCCACAACGACTGGCCAGGGCTGGGTCATGGGTGACGATGAGGCAAGCCGACTGCTGTGTGTGGTTGATGCTTTGCAAGAGCTCAAAAATATCATTGGCGCTGCGGGTGTCCAGATTGCCTGTGGGCTCGTCGGCCAAGATCAGGCGCGGCGACAGTGCAAGCGCCCGCGCCACCGCCACCCGCTGCTGCATGCCGCCTGAGAGTTGCGAAGGCCGCTTGTGCGCGGCATCCTTCAAACCCACCTGATCGAGCAGGCGCAAGGCCGTGGCCTGGGCTTGGGCCGTGGGCCAACCGGTATCAATGATGGCCGGCATCATCACGTTTTCCAAGGCCGTAAAGCCAGGCAACAGGTGGTGAAACTGAAAAATGAACCCGATGCTTCGGCCCCGCAGCGCGGTGATGGCGGCATCGCCAAGCCCCGCCGTGTCCTGGCCACCCACCAGCAATTGGCCGCTGGTCGGCGGCTCCAGCAAGCCGATCAGGTTGAGCAGCGTGCTTTTGCCCGAGCCCGATGGGCCCGTTAACGCCGCAAAATCACCTTCCTGGATGCACAGATCTATGCCGTGCAGCACCTCGGTGACCACGGGTGTGCCCACGCCGTAGCTCTTGCGGATCTGGTGCATGTCGATGATGGACGTCATGGTGTGGGCCTGCCATCAAACCCGGATGGCCTGCACCGGGTCCAGGCGGGCGGCGCGGCGTGCTGGCAGCGCGGCGGCCAACAAACCCACCACCAAGGCTAGCCCGCAGGCCGACAGCACCACCCCCAGATCAAGGTCGCCGCTAAGCAAAGCCGTGCCATCGGCGTTGCGCGTGATACGGGCAAAAAAATTGAGCAGGCCCAGCGACAGTGCCGAGCCCAAGGCCGATCCCACCAGGCCGTACAGGCCACCCTGCAGCAAAAAGACCGACATGATGCGCTGCGGACTCGCGCCCATGGCCCGCAAAATACCGATCTCCTTTTGTTTTTGCACCACCGACACCACCAGCACGCTGGCAATGCCCACCGCCACAATGATGGTCACAAAGAAGCGGATCAGGTTGTTGGACATGCTTTGGCTGTTCAGGGCCGACAACAACTGCGCATTGGTTTGCATCCAACTGTCCACGGTCAAGCCGGTTTGCGCTTGCAGTTGGCGCGCCGTGGTCTCTGCTGCAAACAGGTTCTCCACCCGCAGGTCCAGCTGCGTGATGCCCCCGGGCAGATCCAACAGTGTTTGCGCTAACTTGATGCTGGTGAACACCCAGCGGCGGTTCAGATCGCGGTTGCCAATGTCAAAAATGCCGGCAATGCTGACCAGGTCATTGCGCCCCCCCACAGTGACCAGGCGCAGTTTGTCGCCCACCGAGATGCCCAGGTCTTTAGCCAGCTCGCTGCCAATGACCACGTTGGTGCCGCTCACGTCAAACAGGCCCTGGCGCAGGTATTTGGCCATGCGCACAATGCGCTGGAAGGCCTGCGGCTCCACGCCCATCAAGGCGATGGATTGGCTGGCGTCGGCCCGCACCGCAAAGCCGGCCCCCGACACCATGGGCGACACCGCCAGCACCCCCGGGGTCTGTGTCGCCAACTGTGCCACTGAGGTCCATTGGTCCACACTGCGCAAGCGTTGGGCACGCGGCTGAATGATGGCGGCCGTGCTGTCAGGCGACAGCGTGGTGCGGTTGACGGCCTGCGGGGGGCGGATCACGATATGAGCTTGGCTACCCAGGGTCTTGTCGATGATGGACTCCTGCAACTGGCTGATCAGGGTCGTCAAGAAAATGATCACCGCCACACCACCCGTGACCCCGGCCAAAATGAGCACGGTTTGCATGCGCCCCTCGCGCAGGTAGCGAAGGCAGACCATCCAGGCAAAAGGCAAACGCACAGTCATGGCGGCAAGCAGTGGCTGCTTACTGCGTGAGCCCGGGCACAGGCTGTGCGTTGCCCTTGGGAACGCGCTCGGCTTGCTCGCGCACGCGGTCGCCCACTTCGGGCGATGCGGTGGGTGTGATGACCCGGTCGCCGGCGGCCAAGCCCTCCAGCACCTGGGTGGTGCCGATGCCCCGCAGCCCCAACACCAACCTGACCTTTTCTGCGCGACCGCTGCGGTTGACCAGGGCATAGGCGCCGCCATTCGCGTCGCGCCGCACCGCGTCAGTGGGCAGCTTCAGGGCGTTGGTAGCCTGCGCGGTGACGATTTCGACACTGACCGTCATGTCAGGGCGCAGGTACTCAACGCCAGCGTCCACCCGCAACTTCAGATCGACCGTGCCGCGCTGGGCGTCGACCGCCGGGGCGATGAAGGTCAGCATGGCATTGAAAGGCCGCTCCGGGTAGGCATCGGCGGTGGCGCGTGCGGTTTGACCCAGCTTGAGGTAGCTCAAGTTTTTTTCATCCACGCTGCCCTGGATGCGCGTCTCGTCACCACTGACCAGGGTCAGGAGGGTGCGGCCGGGCTGCGCCGTGTCGCCCGGATCAGCGGCGCGGCTGATGACGGTCCCCGCCACTGGCGCACGCAGGCTGAGCTGGTCGAGCCGGCCCAGGGCTGCCCGCTCGGCGGCCAATGCCTGCCCGAGGCGGCTCTGTGCCAGTTCGGCTTCGGCCCCGCCCGCGCCGGTGCCGGCCGCCTGAGCGCTGGCGGCCAGCACGGCAGACGCACTGGCCGTTGCCGCACGCATCGCGTCATCTAGGCGTGACGAGGATACAAAACCCTGTTGCACCAGTTGGCGGACACGGGCTAACTCGTTTTGGGCCTGGGTGTCGGCTGCGCGTGCCTGGGCCAGCTGCTGGGCGCTCACCGGCACTTGCACCGAATTGAGCTGGCGAATACGCCCGCGTGCTTCTGTTACAGCCGCCTTCGCCTGGGCCAGGTTGGCCGTGGCCTCGTCGTCGCGCAGGCGGACCAGCACCTGCCGCGCCTGAACGGCATCGCCTTCGCGTACCAAAATATCCTCAATGCGAGCGGTGTTCTGGCTGGCCAGCTCGGTGCGGCCCACGCTGGCAATGCGCCCGCTGGTCACCACTGACTGCACCATCGGCCCCTGGGTCACCACCACCACCTCCACCGGCTTGCCGCGGCCAGACAGCGTCAGCCCAGCTAGCCCACCGGCGGCGATCAGGGCGACCAAAACCCACTGTGTGCGCGAAACTTTCATGGGCGTGATTGTGCTTGATCACACTCCTGGCGGCTGGCTCCGCGAAAAAGCGCTTCAGCCCGGCTGCGCTGGCCTATTGGCAGGCACATTTCCAGCCCGCATAAGTTCACCCAGTGCTGAAATTGCCTCGCCAAAATGAGCCATTATTCGCACGCCCGCTGGAGCTCTCCTGACTTGCGACAAACCCGCACCCCCCGCCCAGATCGGCATTCGTGGTGGCAGCAAACGCCGCAAATGCGTCAGCGTTGGCACGACATCCCTAAGGGGATAAGAAAAACTGAATGTCAGCGTAACTACATCGGCTTTGCACGCTGTGGCTGCCAGCTTCAAGCTGTCCAATGGCATATCGGTCCCAACGTTCACGATGTAGGCACCAGCTTCTGCCATCACAGCCTCGGCCATCAGCAACCCAAGCTGATGGTGTTCACCTGGGGGCAAGGCAAATAAGAAAATTGGAAAAGCAGGCTTTGGTTTTGATTTAAGTGTCTGCGTAATCAAATAACGCTGGACCATGGAGGAGCAAAGGTGCTCGTGGTACACATCGATCTCACCGCTCAGCCATGCATCTCCAATGCCAACCATCAGTGGGCTAATCGTCTGCTCGACAAAGTCCAACATGGTTCGCTTAGCACGGCTTTTGCGCAGCAGGGCATTAAATGCCTCACTGTCGGCCTGCTTGAGCAGGCTGATGAAAGTATTTGTGGACTCTGATCGCTGTACTTCGGGTTTGAAGCGGCTCAGGTCAGCGGCCATTTTCACATTGTCGGCTGCTGTATTGGCGACCACTTGGCTAGGGCGAAATCCAGCCTCTATCAGGCGTTTGATGACCAGCAGCCTATCGACGGATTCGCGTGAATAAATGGCCCTGCCGTCCACCTCATATTGCGCCGAAGGAAAGCCAAACCGTTGGCGCCACTTTCGAAGCTGTTCAATGCCAAAGCCCGTTAAACGCTCTATTTCCGACTGTAAGACAAAGGCTTTGTTAGGCATGGCCAATCAGCGTAACAAAAAAAGAAACATTTGTCCCCCCTGTTTTGTCCTGGACAAAAGTCTTAAATTCCTACTGCGCACTAGGCTCTGCATAGGTGATTTGTTGGTGTGCGCGACTAGCCTTCTGGTTCAAAAGCTTACCGTTGACTTGATGCCCAAGGCGCAAACCATTCATCCAATGGGGTTGGCTGGACTGGACAAGTTAAGGCTCAGTCTGAAATTAAAACCGTGCGACACAGGCTCGCGTAGTCACTGGAGAAAACCGATGGAATCGACCAAAGAAACTGCGGCACTCGAAATGCGGATAGCTTGGACAGAGGAACACTGGGGACCATTTTTCAGTGAAATGGCATTACGAAAAACGAATTTGGCCTGGGTGACTCAGCCACCGACCGCCAAAGCCGAGACGCCATCAGAAATTATTGAGCCGGGGATCAGCCCATTGCGAAACCACTGCGGCCTGCCCGATCAGCCAACGTCTCTTGGCCAGCCAGTACCCAAACATTAACGCCTTCACGTCCCCCAGCAAGCGGCTTTCCTTGAACTGTTTGAACAGATTGGTTCACTTTGGCAATGAAATACGGACAGCTCAGGGCGGTGCTGTTGGATGAGGCCGAACGGCGTCTGTTTTGCTGCGGATCAAGCTTGGGAGCTGATCAGCCGCCTGAGCCGCTCAGCCCTGCGCCGCAATCACCTTGATCTCCACACCGTACTCCGGCCCAGCCAGGCGGGCGCAGCAGGGTCTTGATGTGCTGCACAAAATTGAGCTGTTTGTTGGACGTGCTGGCCCAAAAATCTTCAGGCTCGATCACGTCTTTTCCGGTGCTGACGCGGCCCTCAACGCCGGTGATCATGGTGCTGCTTTTCTTGCCAAAGGGCGGGTTGGCCAGCACCACGTCAAAGCGTTCGCCGGGGTCTGCGGCCAGCGCATCGCCCACCACAATGGGCACCGATTTGTCAGAGCCAATGCCGTGCAGCATCATGTTCATGGCGGCCAGGCGCGCCGTGCCTTGCACCAGTTCCCAGCCGCGCTGGGCGTTTTCTTTCAGGTGGCGCTTTTGCTCGCGCGTCCGGTTGGGGTGCTGCTCGGCAACGTGGTTGTGCTCCGCCAGCAAAAAGCCGCCGGTGCCACATGCTAGGTCGCACACGGCCTCGCCCGGCTTGGGCGCGATGCAATCCACCATGGCCTGGATCAGCGGGCGCGGCGTGAAATACTGGCCGGCACCGCTCTTGGTGTCTTGCGCGTTTTTCTCCAGCAGGCCCTCATAGGCATCGTCTTTGACATCGGCGCCCATGGCCGACCAATTTTCACCGTCAATCAGGTCCACCACCAGGCGGCGGAGCTTGGCCGGGTCTTGAAACTTGTTTTGCGCCCTGGCACAAATCAGGCCGATGGTGCCGCGCTCGGCGCCCAGCTTTTCCAGGGTGTGGCGGTAATAGTCAAACAGCGCATCGCCATCGCGGGCCAGCAGCGACGGCCAGTCAAAACCGGGGCATCGGGCTGGGCTGGTGCTGGGGCGGCTGGATGCGCTCGTCGGCCATCTTGAGGAACAGCAGGTAGGTGAGCTGCTCCACGTAGTCGCCATAGCTCATGCCGTCGTCGCGCAGCATGTTGCAGTAGTTCCAGAGCTTCTGGACGATGGTGGCTGAGTTCATGGTGTCCTAATTTGGGCGGCTATGGGAATGGTGCAGCGGCCCATCAGGCGCTGAACAGTTCTGAATGCGTTCCGGCACGCACAAAGTTGATGGCATTGCCAGTCACTTGGTAAATGAGCAGGAAGTCACCACCGATATGACACTCCCTGTGATCATCCGACTCGCCTTTCAATGCATGGTCCAGCCACTCGGGCCCCAACGGTTCGTCATGGGCAATCAGCAACAGCATGGCTTCCTTCAGGCGCAGCATGTCATAACGGCCGGAGTGGCTGAGGCGCTGCCAGTCTTTCAGAAAAGTCTTGGTGTAATCCACTGCCCTGGGCAGGGTTGCCCTTTTACTGGCGGCTGTTTTTTTCAAGATCGGCCAGCAATGCGTCCGCGCTGTCAAACCTGGCTTTGCGCTTGGCCATCATCACTCGCGATTCGGCCATAGCCGCCTGCGTTTCAGCGTTAGGCACCTTCAGCTCCAAAGGAAACGCCTGATCGACCACAACGCGCCGCAAAAAAAGTCGCACTGCGTCAGACATCGACAAACCCATGGCAGTCAGTGCCTGGGTTGCCTGGTCTTTGATGTCATCGTCCACCCGGATGTGGAGCATGGAAGTTTGTGCGCTCATTGCGTTTCTCCTGATTGAGAATGAATTATGTATCTCAATTGAGCTTGTTGCAAGGCGTTCTTTCCTCAGGTCCACGACTAGCCGCCCGGCGCCACCTCACCGGCCGCAATTTCTGAAAGCAAGGCCGATAGGGTAGTGACGCGACAGCCCGAGGCCTGGTGGAAAGCCTGTGCCAGGACCAACAGGTCTTTGTCACCCGAAACCAGCCGCTGCGCCTGGCCCGCAACGGCCAGCTGCAAAAACGGCACGTCCAGCGGGTCGCGGCATTCGGGAACCGGGGGCGGCGGCTGGGGCATGCGCACCGTCTGGGCATAGGGTAAAAAGTCGGCCAGCAATTCGTCTTGCTCAGCCATGGACAGGGAAAACTTGGGGTACGCCAGCACCCGCACCAGCTCTTGCACCGTGACGGCGCTGGCTAGGGGCACGAATGCGCCAGCTTGCCAAGCCCGCCGGAGCTGCCCGGCCTGACCGCCGCCAAACACAAGCGCCGACAACACCACATTGGTGTCCAGCACCACGCGCAGCGGGCTGGTCACGGTTTGGTGAGGGTATATGGTGCTGTCGGCTCTGCGGCATAAGCCGGCGCGGCAGCCGTGGCTCTGGCCCAATCCACCGCTTGTGCCAGGTCTGCTTCCGTCAGGGAAAGTTCGGCCAGCTTGGCCCGCACGGCATCGCCGCGCTGAATGCGCACCGGCGTGAGGATGATCTGCCCGGCCCGCACTTCCACGTCAAAGTACTCGGCCGAGGCCACGGCCTGCGTGACGCTCTTGGGCAGGGTGAGCTGATTTTTAGAGGTCATTTTGGCCAGCATGGTGCAGCTCGTGAAGAGTAAGGAATCCTTACTTTACCTCAAATTCCGTGTTCAGGTGACCACACCCTTGACCAGGCCGTTGCCGGCATAGATCTTGGCGTCTGCTAGGTCCCAGACCTGCCAGCCGGCTGCCGAAGGCAAGCTCCCCGAACTCTCAGCCCTGCGCCGCAATCACCTTGATCTCTACCCCATACTCCGGCCCGGCCAGGCGGGCGCTGTGCACCGTGGCGCGGGCGGGGGTGTGGCCGGGCACCACCCACTCTTGCCAAGCCCGGTTCATCTCGCTAAAGGTGTCCATGTTGGTGAGCCAGATGGTGGCTGAGAGCACGCGGCTTTTGTCGCTGCCGCTGAGCGCCAGCAGGCGGTCGATGCTGGCCAGGGTCTGCTGGGTCTGGGTGTAGATGTCGGGGCCGCAGCCATCGTCGGCCACCTGGCCGGTCAGGTACACGGTGTTTTGGTGGATGACGGCCTCGGACAGGCGAGGGCCGGTTTCTATGCGTTGAATGCTCATGGTGGTGACTAGTTGTTGGTGGGAAATTCTTTACTTGCCGCGCCCCACGTACTGCGTGATGACCAGCAGCACGGTGGTGGCCAGCACGATCAGGGTGGAGATGGCGGCAATGGTCGGGTCAACCTGGTCGCGCAGGGCGTTGAACATATTGCGCGTCAGGGTGGAGTTGTCGCCGCCAGACACAAACAGCGACACGATGATTTCATCAAACGAGGTCAAAAACGCCAGCACCGCCCCGGTGACCACCGAGAACTTGATTTGCGGCAGCGTCACCATCCAGAAGGCTTTGATGCGCGAGGCGCCCAGGCTGCGGGCCACCAGTTCCTGGTCCAGGTCAAAGCTTTTAAGGGCCGAGGCCACCACCAGCATCACCACCGGGATGGCCAGCATGCTGTGGGCCAGCACCAGCCCCAGCATGCTGTTGACCAGCTTGAGCTTGACATAGGCATAAAACACACCAATGCCGATCAGGATCACCGGCACCACCATGGGGGTCAGCAGCAACATCAAGAGCAAATTGGCGTGCCGCAAGCGAGACACGTGCAGGCCATAGGCCGCCATGGTAGCCAGCGGGGTTGCCAACAGGGCCGTCAGCACGCCAGCCTTGAGGGATGTAACTGTGGCCTGCATCCACGCCGTAGAGTTGAAGTAACTCTTGTACCAGCGCACCGACCATTCGCGTGGCGGAAACTCCAGGTACTGCGAGGCCGAGAACGACATGGGGATGACCAGCAGCGTGGGGATGACCAACCACACCATCACCAGCACCGCCACCACATACAGCCACAGCCGCGCGCCATGGGTGATCTGGGTGTCTGTGGCAGATTGCTTCAGCCAGCTCATGGTCGGCCTCCCGACGGCATGATGTTGCCCAGCCGGGTCAGCCGCGCGGTGCCGAGGATCAGCAGGGCAGTCAGCACCAGCAGCACCACGCCCAGCGCGCTGGCCGCGCCCCAGTTAAAGAAGATCTCGATGTCATTGGCAATGCGACTCGACACCATGATCACCTTGCCGCCGCCCAGCACGGCTGGCGTCACATAAAAGCCCAGGCACAAAATGAACACGATCAGCACGCCCGCACTCAGCCCAGGCAGGGCCAGCGGGAAAAACACCAGCCAAAAACTGCGCAATGGGCTGGCGCCCAGGTTGGCGGCTGCGCGCAGGTAATTGCGGTCAATGGCCCGCATGGAGGCGTACAGCGGCAACACCAAAAATGGCAGCATCACATGCACCATGCCGATCAGCGTACCTGCCAGGTTGTGCACCAGCGTCAAGGGCTCGTCCCAAAGGCCCAGCTCGATGCCCCAGTTGTTGATCAGGCCGCGCCGCTGCAGCAGCACCAGCCAGGCGTAGGTGCGCACCAGCAGCGATGTCCACAAGGGCAGCAGCACCGCCACCATGCAAAGATTGGCAGCACGCTTGGGCAACTCCGACAAGAAATAGGCCAGCGGGTAACCCAGCAGGATGCAGATGCCGGTGGTCAGCAGGCTGACCCTGAAGGTGGTGAGAAAGGTGCGGCCGTAAGAGGGCTGCTCCCACATGCGCTGGTAGTGCTCCAGACTGAAAGCGCCGGCATCTGACAGCACCGACAGGTAAAACAGCCAGCAGACTGGCAGCAGCATCGTGATCACGATCAGCAGCAGGGCCGGCATCACCAGGCTGGCCAGCCCTAGCCGCTCCCACAGCGCGTTGCGCTGCAGGGCAAGGGCATTGGGCAGGTCGCTCACGCTGCAGCTCCGTCGGGCGGCAGCAGCACCGTGTCTTGAACAGCCAGCGCCAAGCGCAGGGCGCGGCCTGGCTCGGTGGGGGCAGCAGCGCCGATAGAGGCGCTGCGCACCTGCAGCCGGGTGCCGTCAGGCAAAGCCACTTGCAGCAGGGAACTGTCGCCCTGGTACACCGTGGCAGCCAGAGTGGCGGCCAGCAGATTAAAGCCGGGTCCTGGGTCTTCGCTGTCCGCCAGCAGACGCAGGCGCTCGGGCCGCAGCATCAGCAGGCGCGGGCCATCCGCCGGCAGTGGCTCGGCGGTTTGCAAGGGCTGCCCGGCGAGCATCAGCCGCCCGGCCGCCACCGTCACCGGCACAAAGGTGGACTCGCCAATGAACTCGGCCACAAATCGGTTGGCTGGGCGCTCGTAAATGGCGCGCGGCGTGTCAAGCTGCATGATGCGGCCACCGTTGATGACGGCAATGCGGTCTGACATGGTCAGCGCCTCGCGCTGGTCATGGGTGACGTAGACCGTGGTCATGCCCAGTTGCTCGTGCAGCTGGCGCAGCTCAATCTGCATGTGCTCACGCAGCTGCTTGTCCAGGGCCGACAGCGGCTCGTCCATCAGCATGATGCGGGGCTCAAACACCATGGCGCGGGCCAGGGCCACACGCTGGCGCTGGCCGCCTGAGAGCTGGTCCACGCCGCGGGCACCGTAGCCGCCCAGGCGCACCATCTCCAGCGCCCGCTCCACGCGCCGGGCCGACTCCGCACCCACCACGCCGCGCAACTTAAGCGGGAACGCCACATTGCCGGCCACCGTCATGTGCGGGAACAGCGCGTAGTTCTGGAACACCATGCCGACATCGCGCTTGTGCGGGGGCACTGTGATCATTTCGGAATCACCGAACTTGAGGCTACCGCCATCGGGGCGGGTAAAGCCTGCTAGCACCGTCAGCAACGTGGTCTTGCCCGAGCCCGAGGGGCCCAGCAGCGTCAAAAACTCGCCACTTTTGATGTGCAGGTCAACGTGGTCCAGTGCAAAGACCTTACCGTAGGTTTTGGTCACTTGCGCGATGGTGATCGGTAGCGACGAATTGCGGGCCATGACGGGCTCTTTCAAATTAAAAGACGGCCGCCTTGAGGGGCAGGCCGTCGACAGTTGCGCAGGCCCGGGATAGGGCCTGTCGGTCAAAGTCTCACTCGGTCAGCATGTCCTGGAACAGGGCCGATGCGCGGGCACCATTCTTGATGTACCAGCTCTGATCAATCGGCAACTGCTTGACCTGGTTGTCCGGGTGCGAAGGCAATTGCTTGGCGTAGGCGGCCGGAATAGCATTGCCCTCATAGGCCTTTTTGTTGGTCGGGCCGTAGGTGATGTACTTGGTTAACTCGGCCTGGTAGGGCGGCTTGCTGATCTCGCTGAGAAACTTCATGGCATTCGCCTTGTTGGGCGCGCCCTTGGGAATGGCATAGCAATCGTAATCAGCCAGGCCCTGATTGAAGGTGTAGGCCACCTTGGCACCGTCTTTGGCCACCGCGTCAAAGCGGCCGTTCCAGCCGGTGATCATGTCGACCTCGCCGTCCTTCATCAGCTGCGCATGCTGAGCGCCGGACGCCCACCACACGGCCACATGGGGCTTGAGCTCTTTGATTTTCTTGATCGCACGCTCAATGCCGCCGGGGGCGGAGAGCACCTCATAGACCTTGTTGGCGGGCACGCCGTCGGCCATCAGCGCTGGCTCCAACACGCCCTCGCCGCCCTTGCGGAACGAACGCTTGCCGGGGAATTTCTTCACGTCCCAAAAATCAGCCCAGTTCTGCGGGCCCTTGTCGCCATAGGTCTTGGTGTTCCAGGCCAGCACGGTGGAAAACACATCGCCACAAACATAGAACGGCTGGGCGGAGCCAGGCACAAAGTTGGACACATCGATCATCTTGTAATCCAGCGGCTCCAGCATGCCCTCGGCGCCAGAGCGGGCTGCTCCGCCGGAACCACTGGTGACCACGTCCCAGGTCACCGCACCGGCCTTCACCTGAAGGGCCACGGCCGCGATACCGGTGTAGGTCTCTTCCTTGATCGTGATGCCCAGGGCCTTGGCCGCTGGCACAAACAAAGACTTACTTTGTGCATCCTGGTACGAACCCCCAAAGGACACCACTGTCAGCTGGGCCGCGGCATGGCCAGCAAAACTGGCCGCTACTGCCGCAGTGGCCAGTGCCGCAAAACGGCTCTTGAAACGCTTGATCATCATTGCAATACTCCTGTTAAAAATATATCTTCTTGCCATCGTCGGCCCGGGTCCGACTTATCTCCGAATACACCACTGTAAAAACCGGGTGGTCTTCGCACTAGGGCCATTCTCGAAAGATCAGCATACCAATATGACAGCCGCATGACCCCTCATAGACGCGCCACCACGCTTTTGGTTTTGCTGTAGCTGCGCAGGGCCTCCAGCCCTTTTTCCCGGCCAAAGCCCGAGCGCTTGTTACCGCCAAAGGGCACCGAGATGCCACCGGCAAAGTACTCGTTGATGTAGACCTGGCCGGCGTCGATGTCTCGAGCCAGCCGGTGCGCAGCGCTCAGGTCGCGGGTAAAAACGCCAGCCACCAGCCCGAACGGCGTGCCATTGGCCAGCGCCACAGCCTGTTCCAAGTCGTCAAACACCTGCACGCAGAGCACCGGGCCAAAGATCTCTTCTTGCACCGCCTCGTCGGTGGGCGACAGGTCGTCCAAAACAGTGGGTTCATAAAACCAGCCCAGGCCAGTCTGTGGGTCTGGCCGGACGTTCCCGCCGGTGCGCACGGCCACACCGCGCGCCCGGGCCCGGTCCACATAGCCCGACACCTTGTGCAAATGCGCTTCAGAATTGAGCGGGCCCATGCCGACATCACGCAGGCCGTGGCCGAGGCTCAGGGCGGCGGCCCGCGTTGCCACCTGCGCCACCAACTGCTCATGCACGGCGCGCGCCACCAGCAGGCGTGAACCCGCCGAGCAGATTTGCCCCGCATTCTCAAAAATGGCACCCATTACGTTGTCGGCCGCTTGGGCCAGGTCGGCATCGGCCAGCACCAGCAGGGGCGACTTGCCGCCCAGCTCCAGCACCAGCCGGGTGATGTTGGGCGCGGCAGAGCGCATCACATCAATGCCGGTGTTGACCGAGCCAGTGAACGTGATGTGGTGCACGCCGGGGTGGCGCACCAGTGCCGCGCCCGCGTCACGCCCGGTGCCAGTCACCACATTGCACACACCGGCCGGCACACCGGCTTGGTGACACAGCTCGGCCAGCATCAGCGCGGTCAGCGGCGTTTGCTCTGCCGGCTTGGCCACCACGGTGCAGCCGGCCGCCAGCGCCGGGGCCAGCCCGCGCGCGGCGGTAGACAGCGGGTAATTCCAGGGAATGATGTGGGCCGTCACGCCAACAGGCTCGTTGAGCGTATAGGCCAGGTAGTCGGGGCCCAGCGGCAGGCTGTCGCCCTGGTGTTTGTCACAGGCGCCGGCGTAGTAATCAAAACAGTTGGCAGCGCCGGCCACATCGCCCAGTGCCTCCACCAGCCGCTTGCCAGAATCCAATGTTTCCACCACCGCCAGGCGGGCCGCATTGGCCCGGATCAGCTCAGCCACCCGGTGCAGCACGCGGCCGCGCTGGGCCGGCGCCATGTCACGCCAGGGACCTTTGAGCGCGCGGTTGGCTGCCAGCACGGCGGCGTCTACATCGGCGGCCTGCCCGGCGGCAAAGCGGGCAAACGCCCGGCCCGTGCCAGGGTCCAGGGTGTCCATGGTGCCGCCATCGGCCGAGGCCACGGCAATACCGCCAATAAAGTGCCGCTCAGGCAAGCCGGCCAACGTGCCGGTGGCTTGCGCCTCCTGCACCCAGCGTTGCAAATCAGATGTCACTCAGCTCACCTCACTCATTTGGTAGCTGGCGCGTTGCAGCCAATCGGGGTGAATCTCCACGCCCCAGCCGGGGCCGGCCGGCAGCTCGATATGACCGTCCTTGATCTGGTAGGGCGACTCGACATACAGGCCTTCTTGCCAGGGGTAATAGTCGGGCCCTTCAATTGAAAACTCCAGGTACTTGCCAGGGTTGGGAATAGCACACAGCAGGTGCATGGTGAACAGCGTCACAAGCGACAAATTGGCACTGTGCGGCGTGCAAGGCAGCCCTGCGGCGTGCGCCATCTTCGCCACCTGCTGGCTGCGCACCATGCCGCCCATGTAGCAGACGTCAGGCTGCACGATGTCTACCGCGTGCATGGCAATCATGTGCTTCCACATCGGCAGGTAGCAATCTTGCTCACCACCGGTCACGTCGATCGACAGAGCCTCACGCACGGCGCGGGTTTGCTCCAGCTCCCAGTAGGGGCAGGGCTCCTCAAAATGGCAGATGCCGTTGGCTTCCAGCATCCGGCCCACCTCGATGGCGCGCGCCGGTGAGTAGCAGCTGTTGGCGTCCACCAGCAACTCCACATCATCGCCCAGCCCTTGGCGCATGGCCGGCACGATTTCTTCGGTGCGGCCCGGCCACTCGTCTTTGTCGTGGCCGTATTCGGCGCCCACCCGAAACTTAAAGGCATCAAAGCCATACTGGTCTCGCAGGCCCTGCAGGCGCCGCACCTCGTCTTTCGGCGTGATGTCGCGCTTCATGGATGAGGCATAAGCTCGCAGGCGCCGCGGCGCGCCGCCCAGTAGCTCGCACACCGGCTTGCCCTCGGCCTTGCCCAGCCGGTCCCACAGGGCGGTCTCGACACCGCAGAGGGCACGGTAAAGATGAGAACCGGGAAACTTGTGCTCACGCTCAGGCACCAGGGCGCTGAGGCCATGGATGTCGGTAGCGTCCTGGCCGAGGGCCCAGGGCGCCACCTGGCGGTGAACAATTTGGGCCGTCAGGTCGGCGTGGTAGGTGGACACCTGACCCCAGCCCTGGCTGCCGTCCTCGGCGGTGACCCGCACAAAACCGACAAAAGGGTCACAAAAAGTTTCAATGCGTTGGATCTTCATATTTCAATCATGGTCTGCAATTGGCCGTGCTCACAGGTCCATTTTGAACAATGGCTGATACCATTTTGGTTTTTCACACGCAGGGGTTCCATGGTCAAGCGCGCCGGAGGTTCATTATTGCTGTCGATCAAGATCGACCGCGACGCCCATCAGCCGGTGAGCACACAGCTGTGCATTGCCCTGCGCGAGATGATCCTGACCGGCGGCTTTTTGGCAGGTGAGCGTCTGCCGGCCAGCCGAACGCTGGCGCGTGACCTGGGCCTGTCGCGCACCACGGTGATCGAGGTGTTCGACCGGCTGGTGGCCGAAGGGCTGGTGGAGTCGCGCACCGGCGCTGGCACCTATGTCAGTGCTGTGCTCAATGTCAGCCGACCCAAGCCGCCGCAGCCGGATGCGCCGTCGATCGTGCACACCGCGCCACGCCTCTCGGGCCTGATGGCGCAGGCCGTGAGCCGCTTTGGTGACCGCCGGCGGTTGCCGCACATGCCGCGCGCCTTCACCACCGCGCTGCCGGCGTTTGACGTGTTCCCTATGGCGCAGTGGGCCCGCCTGTCAGCCAAGTACCTGCGCGGCTCGCGCGACGACATCATGGGTTACGGCGACCCGGACGGCTCGCCCCAACTGCGCCGGGCGCTGGCCTCACACCTGCGGGTGAACCGCGGCATCACCTGCGACGCCGAGCAGATCTTCATTGTGGGCGGTGCGCAGCAGGCCTTTCACCTGATTGGCTCGACCCTGCTCAACCCCGGCGAGAACGTGTGGTTTGAGAACCCGGGCGCCATTGGTGCGCGCAACAGCCTGATTGCTTGCGGCGCCAACCTGGTGCCGGTGCCGGTGGACGCCGAAGGCCTGCGGGTGGACGAGGCCCTGCGCCTGAGCCCGCAGTTCCGGCTGGCCTTTGTCACACCCTCGCACCAGCAGCCCATGGGCAGCGTGATGAGCCTGGAACGCCGCTTTGCTCTGCTGCATGCCGCTGAACGCGCTGGCGCCTGGGTGATTGAGGACGACTACGACGGCGAGTTTTTCTTCAGTGGTCGCCCGCCGCCCACGCTCAAGAGCGTGGACACCAATGGCCAGGTCATTTATGTCGGCACCTTCAGCAAGTCGCTGTTTCCCGCGCTGCGCCTGGGCTACCTGCTGGTGCCCCCGGCCCTGGTTGACACCTTTCGCACCATCATGAGCAAATTTTTAGCCGGGGTACCGTCGCATACTCAGGCGATGGTGGCCGAGTTCATCGACGAAGGGCATTTTGCCTCGCATGTGCGGCGCATGCGCCTGATCTACCAGGAGCGCCACGACACCCTGCTGGCAGCCTCGCGCCAGCGTTTGACCGGCCTGCTGGACGTGCTGCCCAGCCATGGCGGCCTGCACACCATTGCCTTGTTGCCGGCCTCCGCATCAGAAATGGCGATCTCCCGTGATGCCGACCAGCGCCAGGTCACGGCCTCGCCCATCGGCCGCTTTGCCTTGGCACCGGTGGCGGTCAACGGGTTGGTGCTGGGCTATGGCGGGGTATCGCCCAAGCTGATCACCGCAGGGGTTGAGGTGCTGGCCCAGGTGTTGGAGGCCCGCCAAAGCCCCGCCGCCGCGCGCAAGGCCAAGGCCCTTGAGCCAGCGCGTGGTTTGTAATTCTCTCCAAAGCGGACCTGTGCACCAGTCCAATGTCCGTGGGATGCTTAAGTTCCCTTTTCTTTTGGCTAGCTTGTGAGCGAATTTGACTTCATTGTGGTGGGCGCTGGCTCGGCGGGTTGCGTCCTGGCCAACCGGCTCACGGCCTGCGGGCGGCACAGCGTGCTGCTGCTCGAGGCCGGGGGCAGCGACCAGCGGTTCTGGCTGAAAGCCCCCATCGGCTACGGCATGTCTTTCTACAACCCCCAGGTCAACTGGATGTATCGCACCGAGCCCGACCCAGCGTTGGCAGGGCGCACCGGCTACTGGCCGCGCGGCAAGGTGCTGGGCGGCTCCAGCAGCATCAACGCCATGGTGTTTATCCGGGGCCAGCGCCGTGACTTTGACGACTGGGCGGCGCTGGGCAACAGCGGCTGGGGCTGGGCCGACGTGCTGCCCTACTTCAAAAAACTCGAAGACAGCGTACACGGCCCCAGCGACACCCGGGGTTCCGGTGGCCCCCTTCATGTGAGCGATGTGTCAGACCAGGTGCATCCACTGTGCGAGGTTTACCTGCGCGCCGGGGAACAGCTCGGCTTGGCGCGCAACCCGGATATCAACGGCGCCTCCAACGAGGGCGTGGCCATCAACCAGATCACCACCCGCAAGGGGGTACGTGCCTCGGCCAGCAGCGCCTACCTGCGGCCGGCACGGGGGCGGCCCAATTTGCGCGTCGAAACCGGCGCACAGGCCACCCGCATCACCTTTGACGGGCGGCGCGCCACCGGCATCGAGTACCTGCAGCACGGCCAGCGCCACACCAGCCGCGCCCGTTGCGAGGTCATCCTGGCGGCGGGCGCCATCAACACGCCGCAATTGCTGCAACTCTCCGGGGTTGGCCCGGCGGCTGAGCTGGCGGCCCTGCAGCTGCCGCTCGTACTGGACAGCCCGGCCGTGGGCCAGCACCTGCAAGACCACCTGTGCATTGACTATGTGTACCGTTCGCGCGTGCCCACCCTCAACAACGAATTGGGCCCTTGGCCGGCCAAGCTGTGGGCCGGCTTTAAGTACCTGGCCACCCGACGTGGCCCGCTGGCGCTCAGCGTCAATCAGGGCGGTGGCTTTTGCCGCTCGCGAGAGGGGCTGGCACACCCGGATATGCAGTTGTATTTTTCGCCACTGAGCTACCTGCGCGCGGTACCCGGCAAGCGCGAGCTCACCGCGCCTGACGCCTTTGCCGGTTTTGCCCTCAGCGCCCAACCCTGCCGGCCTGACAGCCGTGGCCACCTGGCGCTGCGCAGCCCCGACCCGCTGCAGGCGCCTCGCATTGTGCCCAACTCACTCGCCACCCAGCACGATCTGGACGCCATGCTTGCCGCTGCCGGCCTGGTGCGCCGGCTGGCCGCCACGCCGGCCTTCCAGGCTGTGATAGAGCAGGAAATCACGCCGGGCCCGGCTGTGCAGTCGGCTGCAGACATCATGGACGACATCGCCCAACGCGCCTCCACCGTGTTCCACCCGGTCAGCACCTGCCGCATGGGAACAGACCCGCGCCAGGCGGTGGTAGACGCCCAACTGCAGGTGCACGGCCTGAAGGGCCTGCGCGTGATCGACGCCTCGGTTTTCCCCACCCTCACCTCGGGCAACACCAACGCCCCCACCCTCATGCTGGCCGAAAAAGGCGCCGATCTGGTGCTGGCCGCAACACGGAAACACGCCCCATGACACAAGATAACTTGATGGCCCACTGCAAAACCACCCCCTACTGGTGGGATGCCGCCCAGCGGCCCAGCCTGCCCGATGCAGCTCTGCCCGCCACGGTGGATGTGCTGGTGATCGGCGCCGGCTACACCGGGCTGCATGCGGCCCTGCAAACCGGGCGCGGCGGCCGCTCCACCCTGGTGGTGGACGCCGAGGAAGCCGGCTGGGGATGCAGCACACGCAACGGCGGGCAGATCTCCACCAGCATCAAGCCAGGCTTTGACCAGTTGGCCAAGCGGCATGGGCCAGAGCGGGCTTTTGGCATCCTGCGCGAGGGCCAGCAGTCGCTGGCCTGGATCGCCGAATTTGTGCGCAGCGAGGGCATTGACTGTGACTTTGGCCAGGTTGGGCGTTTTCATGCGGCACACAACGCGGCCCAGTACGAGACCCTGGCCGGCAAACTGACCAAACAGCCCAAAGGGCTGGAGGTGAAGGCCCATGTGGTGCCGCGCGCTGAACAGCGGCGCGAACTGGGCTCTGACGTGTACTGGGGTGGCGTGGTCTACGAGCAGCATTGCTCGGTGCACCCGGCGCGCTACCACCAGGGCCTGCTGGAGCGGGCGCTGGCCGCCGGGGTGCAGGTGGCGCCGCGCTGCCCGGCCAGCGCCATTGACAAGCAAGGCACGCAGTTCAGGGTGACCACCGCACGCGGCGTGGTGCTGGCGCGTGACGTCGTGATCGCCACCAACGGCTACACCGGCAATCTCACACCCTGGCTGCAGCGCCGGGTGATCCCGATTGGCAGCTATATGATCGCCACCGATCCCCTGCCTGCGGGCATGATGGACCGGCTGATTCCTAAAAACCGCATCGTCAGCGACACCCGCAAGGTGGTGTTCTATTACCGCGCCTCGCCAGATCGCCAGCGCATCCTGTTTGGCGGCCGAGTCTCGCACCAAGAAACCGACCCGCGGGTGAGCGGCCCCAAACTGCACGCCGACATGGCCGGCATCTTCCCCGAACTGGCCGAGGTGCCCATCAGCCACTCATGGTGCGGTTTTGTCGCCTACACCTTTGATGAGCTGATGCACCTGGGCAAGCACGAGGGCATGCACTACGCCATGGGCTACTGCGGTGCCGGCGTGGGCACCTCCAGCTACTTTGGCATGCGCATCGGGCAGCAGGTGCTGGGCCTCAAAGAAGGCCAGACCGCACTGAACGGGCTGGCTTTTGAAACCCGGCCGCTCTACAGCGGTAACCCCTGGTTTCTGGCGCCGTCCATCGGCTACTACCGGCTGCGTGACCGGCTACCCATCTGATCGGCCACCATGCAGGTCCCCCACATCATCTACATCGTGGCCGACGACCTGGGCTACGCCGACCTGGGCTGCTACGGCGGCCGCCCAGCCCGGTTCGGGCCTGTGTCGCCCGTGCTCGATCAACTGGCTGGCAACGGGCTGAAGTTCACCCAGGGTTACGCCAATTCGCCGGTCTGCTCACCCACCCGGTTTGCCCTGATGACCGGGCGCTACCAGTACCGGCTGCGCGGCGCCGCGGAGGAACCCATCAACAGCAATAGCCGGGGCAGCAGCACGCTGGGTCTACCGCCCGAGCACCCTACCCTGCCCTCACTGTTGCGCGACGCGGGCTACCACACGGCGTTGATGGGCAAGTGGCATCTGGGCTACCCGCCTCACTTCAGCCCCTTGAAAAGTGGCTACAACGAGTTCTTCGGGCCGATGTCGGGCGGGGTGGACTATTTCACACACTGCAACTCCACGGGCCAGCATGACCTGTACCTGGGCGACCAGGAGCAGCGCCAGTCCGGCTACCTGACCGACCTGATCACCGACCACGCGGTCGACTGTATCGAGCGGGTAGGCCCCAGCGGTCAGCCGCTTTTTTTGAGCCTGCACTACACCGCGCCGCACTGGCCTTGGGAGACGCGCGACGACGAAACCCTGGCCGCGACACTGGGCAAGGGCATCGTGCACCTCAACGGCGGCAACATTCACACCTACCAGCGCATGATCCACCACATGGACGAAGGCATTGGCCGGGTGCTGGCCACGCTGCAGCGGCTCGGCCTGGCCGACAACACCTTGCTGGTGTTCACCAGCGACAACGGCGGCGAGCGCTTCTCTGACAACTGGCCACTGGTGGGTGGCAAGATGGATCTGACCGAGGGCGGCATACGGGTGCCCTGGATTGCCCACTGGCCGGGCCGCATTGCCCCGGGCCAGGTCAGCACGCAGCACTGCATGACCATGGACTGGACGGCCACGCTGCTCGATGCCGCAGGCGTACCGCCACACCCCGATTACCCGCTGGACGGGGTGTCACTGCTGCCGCTGCTGCACGAGCCCACAATCGCACTGGCGAGGCCCATGCACTGGCGCATGAGCCACCGGCAACAACGCGCGCTGCGGGACGGCGACTGGAAATACCTGTCGGTCGACGGCCATGAGTACCTGTTTGACCTGTCGGCTGACGAGCGCGAGCGCGCCAACCGCGCTGGCGACGAGCCGGCGCGGTTGAACGCCATGCGCAGCCAATGGGAAACCTGGAACGCCAGCATGCCGGCCGTGCCGGCCGACGCCACCGTCAGCCTGGTTTACTCTGCCAAAAACATGCCCTGAGCGCAGCAGGCAGACCGACAGGCCAATCAGGCTGGCCGGGGCTTATCACGGTGCGTGCTTGCCCGGGTCCCAGTCGGCCACGCCGGCCGTCTGAGCGGCCTGAGTGGCCACTGCAGTTGGCACGGCCTCCAGCGTAGTCGCCATGCTGTCGTTCCAGCGATTTAAGAAACCAAACATCGCCACCACCCCCAAGATTTCGACAATCTGGCCCTCGGTCCAGTGGCGCTGCAGCTCGGCAAAGATCACGTCGTCCACGGCGTTGGGCTGGCTGGCCGCCGCCAGGGCAAAGTCCAGCGCAGCGCGCTCAGCGGCTGTGTAGAGCGCGCTGCTGGCGTAGTGCCATACCGCGGCCAGTTTCTCGTCGGTCACGCCAAAATTGTGGGCGCCCAGCAGGGTGTGCGCCTGGCAATACAGGCAACCGCTGGCCTTGCTGGCCAGGTGGCCGATCAGGCGGCGCAGCCCCAGGTCCACCTCGCCGGCCGGGTCCATCACCGCCGCGTTGAGCTGTGCAAAAGCCTGCACCAGTCGCGGCCGGCGCTGCATGGTGAGAACACTGTTGGGTGTGAAGCCGAGCGTGCCCAGAAAAAAATCAAAGTGGCTTTTGAGCTCGGGCGTGGTGTCAGGGCTCAGGGGTTGCAAACGGGGCATCAGGTATCCTTCGCGGTAGAGGGGTCAGGTGATCACTCATCTTACAAGGAGCGCTCTGCCATGAACCGCAAACACATCCTGCACAGCCTGGCCGCCGCCGGCCTGAGCCTAGCCATGCTGCCACTTTGGGCGCAAGGCCAACCCATCAAAATACTGGTCGGGTTTCCGGCGGGTGGTTCGGCTGACATCACCGCCCGCGTGCTGGCCGACAAAATGAAAGACAGCCTGGGCGTTCCGGTGCTCGTGGAAAACCGGGCCGGCGCTGGTGGGCGCATTGCGGCCCAGGCCGTCAAAGACGCCGCGCCTGACGGCAACACCCTGATGCTGGCCCCCTTCGCGGTGATGGTGGTGCAGCCACTGGTGTTCAAGACCATCAAGTACGACACCACCAAAGACTTCACGGCCGTTGGCAATACCGTCACCTTTCCGCTGGCGCTGGCTGCCGGGCCTGCGACGCCGGCCAAAAACATGCGCGAGCTGATTGACTGGTTTCGAGCCAACCCGGGCAAGGCCAACTACGGCTCACCAGCGGCCGGCTCCATGCCGCACTTTTTGGGCGAAATGCTGGCCGGCAGCGCCAAGTTGTCGCTGACCCATGTACCGTTCCAGGGCGGCGCGCCCATGGTGCAAAACCTGCTGGGTGGCCAGATCGCCATTGGCTTTGACACCCCGGCCGAGTTCGCTGAACAGTACCGGGCCGGCAAGCTGCGGCTGCTGGCGGTGTCCAGCAGCCAGCGCACTGCGCAGTTTCCGGATGTGCCCACCTTCAAGGAGCAGGGCATTGCGGTTGATGCCAGCGCCTGGTTTGGCCTGTTCGGGCCGGCCGGCATGCCGGGTACCGTCACCAACCGCATCAACGCAGCACTGCAAGCCGCGCTGCGCCTGCCTGATGTGGTGGACCGGCTCGACAAACTTGGTTTGAACAGCAGCCCCAACTCCGCCGACGACATGACGCGTAAGCTGGCCGACGACAAGGCGCTCTGGGGGCCCCCAATCAAGGCCTCGGGCTTCCAAGCTGATTAACCCACCGTCAAGACTGGCCTGGCCTGGCCTGGCCTGGCCTGACCTGACCTGTACCGACTATTTTTTATAGCAAAAAGTACCTCTAGGCCACGTATTCATTGGGTTTATTGCTATTTATTAAGTAGCAAACAACCTAAGTTGACCCAGGCACACTGGGCGGCAAGAACAAGGCCTGCAGGTCGTTCAAAAAATCGTAGCCGCGCACGCTGGGCCGCACCCGGCCTAGGTCGCGCTCAATCAGCCCACGGCGCTCAGCTTGCTCCAGCGCCTGAGCAATGGCCGTTACGGGCAGGCCGGTCCGCTCTGTGAACTGCGGCAAGGCAAAACCGTCTTTAAGGCGCAAGGCATTGAGCATGTACTCAAACGCCAACTCGGCGCGGCTGACCTCGGTGTTTTGCGCCAACCCATTCCCCGCCAGCGCCCGGTCCATGTACAGCCGGGGCTCCCGGAACCGCACCTGCCGCACCACCCGGTGCGCAAAGCTGATCTTGCTGTGGGCGCCAGCACCCAGGCCCAGGTAGTCGCCAAACTGCCAATAATTCAGGTTGTGCCAGCAGCGGTGCCCGTCGCGCGCATAGGCCGACACCTCGTAACGGTACAGGCCGGCAGCGCCGGTCAGGTCGGTGACCAGGTCCAGCATGTCACTGGCGCTGTCTTCATCGGGCAGCACAGGCGGGTACTTGGCAAAGACGGTGTTGGGCTCGATCGTCAGGTGATACAGCGACAGGTGCGGTGGCGCCAAAGCCAGCGCGGTGCCCAGGTCAGTGGCCAGATCCGCCAGCGTCTGCCCCGGCAGCGCGTACATCAGGTCCAGGTTGAAGGTGTCAAACGCCTGGGCCGCCTCTTCCACCGCCGCCAGCGCCTGGGCCCGGTCATGCACCCGGCCCAGCGCGCTCAGAAAACCATCGTTGAAACTTTGCACCCCGACCGACAGCCGCGTCACGCCAGCGGCGCGAAAGGCGCGAAAGCGGTCCCGCTCGAAGGTGCCGGGGTTGGCCTCCAGGGTGATCTCACAATCGGCAGCCAGCCGCAGTCTGGCCCGAATGCCGCCCAGCAACCGGTCGATGGCGTCGGGCGAAAACAGGCTGGGCGTGCCACCGCCAATAAAAATGCTGTGCACCGTGCGGCCCCAGATCAGCGGCAGTGCCGCCTCCAGATCGGCCATCAGCGCGTCCAGGTAGCGCTGCTCAGGCAACTCGGCGGCGCGCATTTCGTGCGAATTGAAATCGCAGTATGGGCACTTGCGGATGCACCAGGGCAGGTGCACATACAGCGACAGCGGTGGCAGCGCCGTCAGTTGCAGCGTGCCAGGACGCAGGTAGTGCTGCAGGTCGTGGGTCAGCGCCGGCGCCTCAGTCTCGGCGGCTACGGCTGCGACTACCGGCTGGATCGGGATCATGCGGCGCCCGTCATGGCATAAGCCAGCGCTCACGCATCAGCGCCAGCATGGCGCGCGCGGCCTGGCCCCGATGGCTGCGGGCGTTCTTGTCCTCCACCGGCAGCTCGGCAAAGGTTTTGCCCAACTCCGGGATAAACATCACCGGGTCAAAACCGAAGCCGTTGTGACCACGCGGTGCGCGGCTGATCTCACCCACCACGCGGCCCACCGCGATGAGCGGCTCTGGGTCCTCGGGCGATCGCACCGCCACCAAGGTGCTGACCAATGCCGCACGGCGGTTGTCAATGTTGCGCATCTGCGCCAGCAAGGCCAGCACATTGTTGTCGTCGCCCTTGGCATAGCCAAACTGGGTGGCGTAATGGGCGGTCTGCACGCCGGGCAGGCCGCCAAAGGCATCGACACACAGACCGGCATCGTCCGCCAGGGCCGGCAGGCCGCTGTGCCGCGCGGCGTGGCGCGCCTTGGCCAGCGCGTTCTCAACAAAGGTGTGAAACGGCTCCTCAGCCTCCGGGATGCCGAGCGCGCCCTGCGCCAGCAGCTCAAGGCCCAGCGGGGCCAGCATGGCGTGCAGCTCGGCCAGTTTGCCGGGGTTGTTGGAGGCCAGGATAATTTTCATGAAATAGGGCTCCAGCCCTTGTCCCATATAGGTTTATTGCTATTTATTTAATAGTGAATGCTTTTGCAGGTCAACCAGGCTGCGGCAGCCCTGTTCGGCCAGCGCCAGCAGGGCATCCATCTCTCGGCGGCTGAAAGCAGCGCCTTCGGCCGTACCCTGCACCTCGACAAAATGCCCGGCACCGGTCATGACGACGTTCATGTCGGTGTCGCAGGCCGAGTCTTCGGTGTAGGCCAGGTCCAGCAAGGGCACGCCCTGCACAATCCCCACCGAAATTGCCGCCACATGGTCGCGGATCGGCGACTGCGTGATCTTGCCTTTGGCCAGCAAACCGTTGACGGCGTCCTGCGCCGCCACAAAGGCCCCAGTGATGGCGGCGGTGCGGGTGCCGCCGTCGGCCTGCAGCACATCGCAATCGAGGTGGATGGTGCGTTCGCCCAGCAGCGTCAGGTCAAACACGGCGCGCAGCGAGCGCCCGATCAGGCGCTGAATTTCCTGGGTGCGCCCGCTTTGCTTGCCACGCGCCGCTTCGCGGTCGCTGCGGGTGTGGGTGGCGCGCGGCAGCATGCCGTATTCGGCGGTGACCCAGCCTTCGCCGCTGCCTTTTTTGTGGCCCGGAACTTTTTCTTCGACTGAGGCGGTGCACAGCACCTTGGTGTCGCCAAACTCGATAAGCACCGAGCCCTCGGCGTGAATGGTGTAGCCGCGCGTGATGCGCACCGGTCGCAGTTGGTCAGCGGCGCGGGCGTCGCTTCGGGCAAATTCGTTCATGTGCTTGTCCTGATGGGCTTAGAAGAGGGGCGAGCCAGCTTTGCGCGATGGCGCTGGGGGTTTGTCGGCTGGCTTGCGCGTGTCAGCCACAAAGGTGTCAATCTGCAGCCGGATTTTCTCACTCATGCTCAGGCGGGTGTAGCGGCGCTCACCTTCGCGGCTCAGCACCTTTTGCAATTCAAACACCGACTGAGGGCGCGCCAAGGGGTCTAGGGCCATGCACCAGTTCACTACCTCAATCAGGTTGTCGGAGTAGGTACCGCGCAACCGGGCCAGCGCGGTGGCGGATCGGTCATCGGCAACCCGTAGCGTGGCCTCATGGGGTGGAAAGCCGTTCATGCAAGAGTAAATGCAGGCGCCCATGGCGTACAGATCGGTCCAAGGGCCCATGAGGCCATCGCGGCGGTACATCTCTGGGGCGGCAAAGCCGGGGGTGTACATCGGGCGGGTGAAGTTTCCCTCTTTGGTCAGCACCTCACGCGCAGCGCCAAAGTCAATCAACACGGCGCGGTTGTCATCGGTGATCAAAATATTGGCGGGCTTGATGTCCAGGTGCAGCATGCGGTGCTGATGCACGATACGCAAACCGCGCAAAATCTCCTCGGTCAGCGACCGAATGGTGGACTCGCGAAACACCTTGGGCTGTTTGAGCTGGCGCGCCGTCAAGATGAAATCCTGCAAGGAGGCGCCTTCCAGGTAGTTCATCACCATGTACACGGTGTCGTTCTCAGGGAAAAAATCCATCACCCGCACCACGCTGGGGTGAGCAATCTGGGCCAGTGAGCGGCCTTCCTCAAAAAAGCTTTTAAGCCCCAATCGGTACAGCGACTGCATCTCTGCGGGTACCTGAGGTACGTGGTCGCCCACTTCTCGGGTGACCAGCGACGAGGGCAGGTACTCCTTGATGGCGACCTGCTGGCCTTGGCCATCGAGCGCCAGGTACACCACGCCAAAACCTCCCGCAGCAAGCTTGCGAACCATGCGATAAGCGCCCACCATGGTGTCGGGCTGGAGCGGAGCAGGAGTGACCTTTGCCATAATTTTGAGCGGACTGCCGTCTGATGCGCTTGAACCGAGTTATTCTCGAGCGAGTTCCACGGATCAAAGAGGCCAAATGGCAGTTTACAGCATGACCGGCTACGCCAGCGTCCAGCTCGGCAGCACGCCGGCCAGCGCAACGCTAGAGCCAAAACACGGCCCGGCCAACCAAATCGGTCTCGAAATCCGCGCTGTCAACAGCCGTTTTCTGGACCTGTCGTTCAAACTCCCTGACGAACTGCGCCAATACGAGCCCGCACTGCGTGAGCTGCTAGTGGCCCGCCTTAAGCGCGGCAAGGTCGAGGTGCGCATGGCGCTGGACACCGGCGCCCGGCACCTGCTGCCCGAGCCCAGCGTGCGTCTGCTGCAGCGCCTGAACAATGTGCAGGACAGTGTCAAGGCCTGGCTGCCCCAGGCTGGCGCGTTGTCGGTGGCCGACGTCATCCGCCTGGCCGCCAGCGAACAGGCGCCGCTGGTCACACTGAGCTTGGCCGATATTCTGCCGCTGGCTGAGCAGGCCCTCGCCGCGTTGCTGGCCTCGCGCCAGCGCGAGGGCGACCGTCTGGCCGTGATGTTGCTCGAGCGCATCGGGCAGCTCAGGCTGCTGGCCGCGCAGGCGGTGCCGCTGGTGCCGCAACTGGTGGCGCAGCAACGCCAACGCTTTATGGAACGCTGGACCGAGGCCATGGCCTTGGGCGACAGCGCCGTGCTGCCCGAGGCGGCGCAAGACCGGGCTTTGTCCGAGGCCACAGCGTTTGCCATCCGGATCGATGTGGCCGAAGAGATCACCCGCCTGAACTCTCACCTGGACGAGCTCGACCGGCTGATTCGCAAGGGTGGCGAAATCGGCAAACGGCTGGACTTCCTGATTCAGGAACTGCACCGCGAGGCCAACACCATGGGCTCCAAGTCGGCCGCGCTGGAGCTGACCCATATTTCCGTGGACATGAAGGTGCTGATCGAACAGATGCGCGAGCAGGTGCAGAACATAGAATAGGGCCCGCCCGTCACCAGCTCCCACCAGCTCTCAAAAGCGCGCACCATGGACTATCCCGGTAACCTGTTTGTCGTCGCGGCCCCCAGCGGGGCCGGCAAATCCAGTCTGGTCAAAGCACTGCTAGAACTCGACTCCCATGTGCGGCCTTCGGTCTCGCACACCACGCGCGCACCGCGGGGCCAAGAGAAACACGGGCGCGAGTACTACTTTGCCTCCGAGCCGGAGTTTGACGCCATGGTCAAGGCCGACGCCTTCGTCGAGTGGGCCCATGTGCACCAACATCGCTACGGCACCTCTAAAAAAGCCATCGAAGCCCGCATGGCGCAAGGCGCCGACGTGGTGCTGGAGATCGACTACCAGGGCGCGCTGCAGATCAAAAAAATCTACGCCAATGCCATCAGCGTCTTCATATTGCCACCCAGTTGGGACGAGCTGCGGGCCCGACTGGAGCGGCGTGGCGAAGACTCACCCGAGGTGATTGACCTGCGCTTGCGCAACGCAGCGGTCGAGGTGGCGCAGGTGCAACAATTCGACTTCGTTATAATCAATGAGTTGTTTGAGCGTGCGCTGTTCGACCTGAAAGCCATTGTTCATGCCCAACGCCTCAAGTTCGCCGCACAATTGCGCGCGCGTCACGAGACATTCAAAGCCTTGCACATCATTTAGTGCATCCCCTGGTTAATCGGAGAATTTCATGGCCCGTATCACTGTTGAAGACTGCCTGGAGCAGATTCCCAACCGTTTCCAGTTGGTGCTTGCCGCGACTTACCGCGCCCGCATGCTGAGCCAGGGCCATGCGCCCAAGGTGGAGAGCAAGAACAAACCCGGCGTTACCGCACTGCGCGAGATCGCCGCTGGCAAAGTGGGCATCGAGATGCTCAAAAAAGTGCCGCTCTGAACCACTCTGGTTACCTCAAAAAAGCACCGCTTGCGGTGCTTTTGTTTTTCAGGCTGGTATTTCCGCCTCTGCACGCTATATTCAAGGGGTGAACACCGCCACACGCCCCCCATCGCGCATCAGACAGGCCCCAGCCCGTCCTGCGCCCAAAGCCAGCCCGGCGGCTGCCAACGCGGCAGCGGCAAGTTTTGCCACCCTGACAGAGCGCCTGGACTACCTGGCACCGATCGATCTGGAGCAGGTGCGGCTGGCCTACCGTTTTGCCGATGAAGCCCACTTGGGCCAGCTGCGCAACAGCGGCGAACCCTACATCACCCACCCTATCGCCGTAGCGGCCCAATGTGCCGAATGGAAGCTTGACGCCCAGGCCCTGATGGCCGCCTTGCTGCACGACGCACTGGAAGACTGCGGCATCACCAAAATCGAACTGATCGAGCGCTTTGGCTCTCCGGTGGCCGAGCTGGTGGACGGCCTGACCAAGCTCGACAAGCTGCAGTTCAACACCCGTGAAGAAAACCAGGCCGAGTCGTTTCGCAAGATGCTGCTGGCCATGGCGCGCGACGTGCGCGTGATCCTGATCAAGCTGGCCGACCGCAGCCACAACATGCGCACACTGTCCGACGCACCACGCGAAAAATGGGCCCGCATTGCGACAGAGACTTTGGATGTTTACGCCCCAATCGCCCACCGGCTCGGCCTGAACCAGACCTACCGGGAGCTGCAAAACCTGGCATTTCGCCACCTGCGACCCTGGCGTTATGAAGTCCTGAACAAGGCCGTCACCAAAGCACGTAGCCGGCGCCGTGACCTGCTGCAAAAAGTCCACCGTGAAGTAGAAGGGGCCTTTGCCGCTAACGGCATGAAGGTGCGGCTAGCCGGCCGCGAGAAGTCCTTGTTCTCCATCTACAAGAAGATGGCCACCAAACATCTGAGCTTTGCCCAGGTCAATGACATCTACGGCTTTCGTGTGCTGGTACCCAATGTGCTGGACTGCTACACAGCCCTGGGCACACTGCATCAGCTTTACAAACCGCAGCCGGGGCGCTTCAAGGACCATATAGCCATCAGTAAACTCAATTGCTACCAGTCGCTGCACACCACATTGGTCGGTCCGTCAGGCATCAATGTGGAGTTCCAGGTGCGAACCGAAGCCATGCACATGGTGGCAGAGTCTGGCGTGGCAGCGCATTGGCTCTACAAGTCTCTTGCGCCAGCAGACGCCGGGCAAACCGAGCGCATGGGCTCACAATGGCTGCAGTCGCTGCTCGACATTCAAGACGAGACCCGGGACGCCGCCGAGTTTTGGGATCACGTCAAGGTAGACCTATTCCCGGACGCCGTCTATGTATTCACCCCCAAGAGCCAGATCATGGCCTTGCCGCGCGGTGCCACGGTTGTCGACTTTGCCTATGCCATCCACAGCAACGTGGGTGACCGTACTTTGGGTGCCCGCATCAACGGCGATCAGGTGCCTTTGCGCACCGAGCTCAAGAACGGCGACGTGATCGAAGTGGAGACCGACACAGCCTCTACGCCTAATCCGGCCTGGCTGAGCTTTGTGCGCACTGCGCGCGCGCGATCCAAAATCAGGCAACACCTGAAAACGCTGGCTCATGTCGAATCTGAAAGCCTGGGGGAGAGGATGCTCGCTCAGGCGCTGCGCGCAGAAGGTATTGAGAAAATTCCAGATGACAGCCCGCGTTACCAAGCACTGTGGGAGAAGTTGCTGCGCTTCAGCGGTAATCGAAGCCGCTCTGAGCTCCTGACCGACATCGGCCTGGGTAAGCGCATCGCTGGCATCGTGGCCAAACGCCTCTTCATACTGCTGCTGGAGGCCGGCGAAAAGCCGGATGCGATGCTACTCACGCGGGAGCGCTTTGGTGCCGGCGAAACCGTATCGCAAGGCAGTGTGCTGCTAGACGGCAGTGAGAATGCCTCGGTACGGTTTGCCAGTTGTTGCCGCCCCGTGCCGGGGGATGAGATTGTGGGCTACCTCGGTCGCGGAGAGGGCCTGATCGTACATGCCGAAGAATGCAGCGTCGCACGCAAGCTCATGCACAAAGACAGCGAACGCTTTATTCGGGTGGAGTGGTCTGACGAATTGGCGCGCACCTTTGAGACCGGTCTGCTAGTCACAGTGACCAATGGCAAGGGCGTGTTGGCTCGAGTCGCCAGCGCCCTGGCCAGTGCCGAGGTTGACATCACCCACATCGACATGGGCGAAGAGGCCGGCAACGATGCACCTGACCTGCGCTTTGTGGTGGCAGTGCGTGACCGCAACCACCTTGAAACTGCGCTGCGCAACCTGCGGCGCACACCGTCGGTGTTAAAGGCCCAGCGCGCCAGGATCACGACCCAGCTCAGCGCGGAGCCGGCGCGGGATAGCGAACGCTGAGCACTTCAATCTCAACCTTTCCTGCGGGCGTCAAAAGCTGCAATACATCTCCCACCTGAGCCTTAAGCAGGGTGCGCGCGATTGGCGACACCCAGCTCACCTCGCCCCGGGCGCTGTCGGCCTCGTCAATCCCTAAAATTGTCACCGTTCGCTCTGTGCCAGCGTCATCAGAATAGCAAACGGTGGCGCCGAAAAACACCTGCTCGCTGCCGTTGTGCAGCGCCGGGTCGGTGATCTCCATAATCTCAAGGCGCTTGGTGAGAAAACGGATGCGCCGGTCAATCTCGCGCAGGCGCTTCTTGCCGTAGATGTAGTCGCCATTCTCGGAGCGGTCGCCATTGCTGGCCGCCCAGTGAACAATGTCCACCACTTTGGGCCGCTCGTTGTCAATCAGGTCCAGCAACTCGGCCCGGATACGCGAATGCCCCGCCGGCGTGATGTAGTTCTTGCCGCTGGGCGGCAGCGCAGGCAACTGAAGATCATCGTCGTCCGAGTCGTCAGACTCTTTGGTGAAGGCTTTGTTCATAGCAGTCTCGCGGTGTCAATTGACAGGGGGATTCAGGTGTCATCCCGTGATCGAACCTGCCGCGCGATCAGAGAGCCAGAGCCGCCGATAAAAAACCCGCTCTCCAGTACAGTAGGCGGGTTTTAAGGGGTGTTTGACACCGTGTGATACAGTGAAATGGTGCCGATTATCGGATTCGAACTGATGACCTACCGCTTACAAGGCGGTTGCTCTACCAACTGAGCTAAATCGGCACGCCGCTATTTTAGCTGCCCGTCAGGGCACCCTTGATCAACGACAAG
>Ga0247844_1000051_pt1 | contig 217179 bp, 219 predicted proteins | sample LaCtaG_FD_192421 | JGI IMG/M metagenome (GOLD analysis project Ga0247844, IMG submission 192421) | Freshwater microbial communities from meromictic Lake La Cruz, Castile-La Mancha, Spain - LaCruzMarch201714.5m_1 | ecosystem: Environmental > Aquatic > Freshwater > Lake | place: Spain... | reverse complement strand
CCAACCATCAGTGAAAGAAGTGCCGGGTATCGGTGAAGTACATCGTGATACCGGCCGCCTGCGCCGCGGCAATCACTTCGTCATCTCGTACCGAACCGCCAGGTTGCACCACCGCACGCACTCCGGCATCGATCAATACTTGCAGGCCATCGGCGAACGGAAAGAAGGCATCCGACGCGGCGACCGCACCCGTTACCCGGTCACCGGCCCGGTCGACGGCAAGCCGGGCAGAGTCAACCCGATTTACCTGTCCCATGCCAATACCTACCGCCGCCCCACCCGCAGCAAGCAAGATGGCATTGGATTTCACCGACCGCACCGCACGCCAGGCAAACTCCAGATCTCCAAGGATTGACGCTGCTACTGGCGATCCCGCGGCTAGCCGCCAATTTGCCGGGTCATCACCGGGCGCAGCAATGTCATCGGTGGATTGCACTAACACGCCGCCACTGATTGAGCGCGTTTCGTAGTGGCGCCCCGGGTGCGGGCCCGCGACCTGCAAAACCCGCAAGTTCTTCTTCGCAGCTAGCAGCTCCAAAGCGGCCGGCTCGTAATCAGGGGCCACGATCACCTCGGTAAAGACATCCCCGAGGGCCACCGCCAAGGCGGCGGTGATCGGGCGGTTGGCCGCAACCACTCCGCCAAAAGCTGATACGGGGTCGGTGGCGAAGGCCTTCACATAGGCCTCGGCGATATCAGCTCCGACGGCGATCCCGCATGGATTAGCGTGCTTGATGATGGCAATCGCCGGTTCGAGATGATCAAATGCAGCACGCCTGGCCGCATCAGCATCAACGAAGTTGTTGTATGACATCGCTTTGCCCTGTAATTGTTTGGCATTGGCCAACCCGGGCTCATGTTGATGCGATTGGTAAACCGCGGCCTGCTGATGCGGGTTCTCGCCATAACGCAGGACTTCACCGCGCGACCAGGAAGCACCCGCCCATTCGGTAAAGCCCTCCGGTGCTGGCGCGACGGCTTTGCTCAGCCACGAAGCGACCGCGATGTCATAGGTGGCGGTATGGGCAAATGCCTCCGCCGCCAAAGCTGCGCGCTGCTCTAGGGTAAATCCACCAGCCTCAATTGCCGCGACAACCGCCGAATACTTAAGGGGTGAAACCACAACCGCGACATTTGCGTAGTTCTTGGCCGATGCCCGGACCATGGCCGGGCCGCCGATGTCGATCTGCTCAATGCACTCGGTGGCACTGGCACCCGATGCAACAGTGTCATTGAATGGGTACAGATTGACCACGACGAGATCAAATGGCTCGATTCCCAGTGCCTGCAATTCATCACGATGCGAATCGCGCCGCAAATCGGCGAGCAACCCGCCATGGATCATCGGATGCAGTGTCTTCACGCGCCCGTCCAGGCACTCTGGGAATCCGGTTACGTCACCGACCAAAGTCACCGGGCACCCAGCAGCGGCGATTGTCTTGGCCGTGGATCCGGTCGAGACGATCTCAACACCTGATGCACTTAGCGCCTCGGCCAGATCTACTAGGCCAGTCTTGTCGTAAACCGAGACCAAGGCCCGTCGGATTGCTCGACCTGCTGGATCACTCATCAATGGCTCCGATCAGTTCTGTTATGACGGATATCAGCAAGGTTCGCTCCGCAACCTTGATGCGCTCGTGCAGGGTCGACTCGTCATCACCCGGCATGATCGCAACCGGCACCTGCGCGATTATCGGCCCGGTGTCGACCCCGTCATCTAGGTAATGCACGGTGCAACCGGTCTCGGTGACCCCGGCGGCAAGCGCATCGCGCACCGCGTGCGCCCCGGGGAAACTCGGCAACAAGGCGGGGTGGGTATTGATGATGCGCCCGCTGAATTCGGCGACAAATTCAGGTGCCAGGATCCGCATGAAGCCAGCACTCACCACCAGATCCGGATCGTACTCCGCTACCGCGTCCAATATCGCACTGTCCCAGTCGGTGCGCGCCGGAAAACTCGCCGGGTCGACGGTAAATATCGCGACCCCGCGGTTGGCGGCTCGAACCAGCGCACCCGCGTCGCCACGATCGGATCCCACCGCAACTATGAACTGCCCAAGTGGTGAATCAAGGAGCGCTTGCAGCAAGGTGCCAGAACCCGAAGCTAGGACGAGAATTCGGGGGGCCACGCCACCACCCTAGCGAACTGCCTCGCCGTTGAACTGTCGATACATATGCGCCATGAACAAGGTGGCGAAGGGCAGTGTCACCAGCGTCAAGATTCCGTAAAACGCACCACCTACCACGAGCACCAAAGTACTTAACAACGTCATTACGATCGCCGGCCCAAGGTTCTTGCTCATCACCTGAGCACTTGCCCTAATGGCTTGGCGTACGCCATAGCCCTTATCAAGTACGTAGAAGGGACCTAGTTGCAGGAGGAACAAAACAAGGAAACCCGGCACGATGCAGGCGATAAAACCAAGTAGTGACAAGCCGATGTAAGCGATGGTGAAGAGCAGATACTTGCCTAGGTTCTCGCTCGTAAACATCTCGGCAAAACTTGGCGGCTGCCCTTGGGTGGCCCGGATGCCGGCGCGATAAACCCCGATGGTGGCAAGAAATCCAAGGATGGTGAAAATCACCAAGAGCGATACTCCTGTGAAGGCGCCTTCGGCGATGGCAGCTGAGCAGGCATTTATCTGACCGGGGCTTTGCGGGTCCAGGCAGTCAACCACGATGTTGTTCAGCGGTTGCAAGGCAACCTGCTGGGCCAGTTGAATGACCGCGACCACCGCGGCTAAGGAAACGAAGCCGGCGAAATTTGCCCGCAGTTTTTGAAATGCCCAAGCCAGTGCCAATCCCACCTGACTGGGCGTTCGTGGCTCATTCGGCGATGCTGGGGAGCTCATCAATTTCACTTTCTGCGGTTACCGGCTCCGGCAATGAGGCCTTGGGGCGCAGACCAAAAAGTAACACGGTCGCAACTGAACCAATCAGCATCAATGCCAAGGCAATGGTCGCACCCAAGGTCGGCTTCGGACCAACCTGCACCAGGTTCATGGTGCCCAAGGCGCCACTTGACATGAACAGCAGCAGATAAACCCCAATCGCGGCCAGCAAACTGGCCCCGGCGGCCAAGCAAATGCGCCGACCTAACCGGAAGCCGCCCTTCGCCACAACTAATCCGATCAAGGTGCCCGCGAATACCCCAATAACCGGCAGTGCCCACGCCACGGGGCCAACATCTTGTGGCAAGGCGGCCAGCATCGGAAATGGCGGCAGCTCAACCGGAGCCGAAGTTGCGATAAATGGTGTCAGCGTGACGTCAGTGCCAATGCTCACCCCGGCACCAAGGCAATAGCTAACTGCCCACATCGCGGCAACCGGCAGGTAGCCGATGCTCAACACTAAGAGCGCGACACCACCTAGTGGCCCCGGTTCGAGGTACTGCTGAATCCGGATGACTTCACCGAAGTGCACAATAAGTGACAACGCCACCAGGGCCGCACCCATGCCGATTAGCGTCGCGATGGCGATGACGGCGCCGCGAATTACCACCCGAAGATCGCGCGGTATCTCACTGAGGATCATCGGCCGCATGGAAGACCCGTGCAATACGCCCCATAACAAAGCCAATACCGAGATGGCCAAGGCTGCGAGCAGTGCATACTTCGCCGAGGTTCGAGCCCCCGGGACCCGCGCGAGTAAACTCACGACGGTGACTAGCACCGTGTAGAGAACCGCGGTGCTACCTGCGACAAGTAGCCAATCTCGCACGGTATCGACCTTCGCCACCCGCCCGGCCCAGCGTCCGGCATAAACCAACAAGAACACCGGAATGGCCAATAGGCCCCAGGGCAGGAGCGAATAGGTGGCGCCGCCGACTTGAACCGGCACATCGTGGGCCACCACCCAAGCCAGCCCGGCGGTGCGCAATACCTGCCCCCACCCGGCCGTCGATTGCACCGAGGAGACCCAAGCCGCGAGCACCGGCAATGCGAAGATCGCCCACCCCAAGGCGGCCGCCCAAATCGCTGCTAGCGGTGCGACAACCCACCAAGCCCGCGCACTTGGGGTGGCACCCGGGGCATTCACGCCCGTAGCGTCGCAGGATTTGGGTTGTCGTTGGCGGACCGCCACGCAACCACAACTAGATTTTGCCAGGTATGGCTCGTCAACCGTGAATAACCAGCCAAATCGAGGCCACCGCACTCAAGCCCAGTGCGATCCGGACGAATACCACCTGGCTCATGCGACGAAAGACGAAGGCGCCCGCAAACGCACCAAGGCCAAGTGCTGGCGCGAACCATAAATTGGCGAGCAGGGAGGCCGGTGTGATCAACCCTAAAGCTAGGACGAATGGCACCTTCAAAACATTAAGGACGAAGAAGAACCAGGTTGAGGTACCCATGAAGACCAACATTGGGACCCGCATCCGCACCAGATACGCCGACAGGGCGGCTCCACCAGAATTCGCAGCCATCGTGGTAATACCGGTGACGGTGCCGAACAGCAAGGTGGCCGCCGAGTTGGTCATCGCCGGTGCGCTCTCGTGCTCGCCGCCTGCACCGCGTTGCCGCCAGATCTCACTCACCACCGACACCAAGATGATCACACCGACCAACCGGCTAAGTGCGGCGGTATCCAAATAGATGAACATGAGGGCGGTGATTACAAAACCCAGCAATACCCCTGGCACCAATTTACGAATCAAGCGCCAGTTAGCGTGCTGCCGGTACAGTGCCAAAGCGATGAAGTCACCGGCGATTAGCATTGGAACCACGAACCCCGCCGCAATTGTTGGCGTGAGGGCGAGCACGAGAAGTGGGCTCGCCAATACTCCCAACACCGGCATCGCGGTCTTAGAAACGCCATAGAAGAAAACCCCGGCGCCGACCAGCGCGATCAGCAGGGGTGTCCAGGCTTCAGGCACTTGCGATCCGGAATCCAAATCTCACAACTGGACTCTAGGCCAAATGGGGGCCTACCCCTGCATTAGTTCGCGCATTAAGCGCGCGGTTGCCGATGGGGTCTTGCCAACTTTCACGCCCACGGCCTCGAGCGCCTCCTGCTTAGCGATTGCCGTGCCCGCCGAACCCGAAACAATCGCACCCGCATGCCCCATTGTCTTGCCCTCGGGGGCCGTGAACCCGGCCACATAGCCGACGACCGGCTTGGTGATGTGCTCGCCAATATAAGCAGCTGCACGTTCTTCGGCATCGCCACCAATCTCACCGATCATCACGATGGCATCGGTTTCTGGGTCGTCCTGGAACGCCTGCAGACAGTCAATATGCGTGGTGCCGATGATTGGATCCCCACCGATGCCAACGCAGGTGGAAAAACCGATATCGCGAAGTTCGTACATCATCTGGTAAGTCAAGGTGCCGGACTTCGAAACCAAGCCAATGCGACCGGCTTTGGTGATGTCGGCAGGAATGATGCCAGCGTTCGACTGCCCCGGACTGATGATGCCCGGGCAATTCGGTCCGATAATGCGAGTTGCGCCCGCATTCTGCGAATACTGAAAGAACTGCGCGGTGTCGTGCACCGGTATGCCTTCGGTGATTACTACCGCCAAAGCGATCTTGGCATCGACCGCCTCAAGCACCGCGGCCTTTGCGAACTTTGGCGGCACGAACACCACGCTGACGTTGGCCCCGGTGGCCGCCATCGCCGCCTGAACATCATCGAAAATCGGAATACCGTCGACAGCTTGCCCGGCCTTGCCCGGGGTAACTCCAGCAACAACTCGCGCACCGGAAGCAACCATGCGCCGAGTGTGTTTGGTGCCCTCCGAGCCGGTCATCCCCTGAACGAGGATCAAGCTGTTGGTATCAAGCCAGATAGCCATGTGCGCGCGCCCTTACTGTCCGGCCTTGCGGGCAGCTGCCAATTCGGCAACGCGGCGCGCGGCATCATCCATGGTGTCGACAATTTCAATGAGCGGGTGGTTCGCTTCCGTCAGAATGCGACGACCCTCAACAGCATTGTTACCGTCGATGCGGCAGACAATCGGCTTTGAAAGTGGTGCACCCTCGGACTTAAGCATTTCAAGAGCCTGCAGCACTCCTTCTGCCACCGCATCACATGAGGTGATCCCACCGAATACGTTTACGAATACTGATTGAACTTCCGGATCATTGAGCACGATGTCAAGACCATTGGCCATCACGGTGGCACTTGCGCCCCCACCGATGTCCAAGAAGTTGGCCGGCTTAATGCCGCCGAACTCCTCGCCCGCATACGCAACGACATCAAGGGTGCTCATCACCAAGCCGGCACCGTTGCCGATAATTCCGACTTCACCGTGCAGTTTCACGTAATTAAGTTCGAACTCCTTCGCCCGCAGTTCAATCGGGTCAGTGCCTTCGCGATCTACGAAGTCCGCGTGGCTGGCATGACGATAGTTTGCATTGTCATCGAGAGTGACTTTGCCGTCGAGTGCCAGCACCGTGCCATTTGGTGTCAGCACCAATGGGTTGACTTCAACCAAAGTTGCATCTTCATCGACCATGACATTCCATAGCTGCACCATGATCGCAATCACTTGATCGCGTACCGCCGGCGGGAAGTTCGCGGCATCAACAATCTCGGTGGCCTTGTGCACATCAACACCGTGAAGTGCGTCAACACGAATCATCGCGAGGTCCTGCGGGCGGGTCGCTGCAACTTCCTCGATTTCTACACCACCTGCGGTACTCGCCATGGCGAGGAATGCGCGATTGGCCCGATCAAGTAGAAATGAGACGTAGTACTCCTCAGCGATATCAGAAGCTTCGGCAACAAGAACCCGATGCACCGTATGACCTTTAATATCCATGCCCAGGATTGCGGTTGCGACCGCAGCCGCCTCATCGGGGGTCTGCGCCAGCTTGACGCCGCCGGCCTTGCCGCGCCCGCCGGTCTTGACCTGGGCCTTGACCACCACCTGCCCACCGATCTTGCGGGCTACCTCGTGGGCGGCGGCTGCGGTCGAGCACACCTCACCCGGGGTGCCTGGGATCTGATGCTTGCGGAAAAGGTGCTTGGCCTGATACTCGTACAGATCCACTTAGACTCCTTCAGGCGTTTAACAAGTTGCAGATCGCTGGAAACCAGTGCGCCCGAGCCTAGTGATGATCAGTTGCCAGCGGTAACCGCACGGCTGTGATCTTCGACCCACTCGACGATAGACATGGTGGTGGCTCCCGGGGTAAAGATTTTGGCCACTCCGAGGGCTTCCAGCTCCACGATGTCGTCCTCAGGGATGATGCCGCCGCCAAATACGATGATGTCGTCCGCTTTGCGGGAGCGCAGGAGATCCATGACTTCGGCAAACAAGGTCAGGTGTGCCCCCGAGAGGATGGACAGGCCAATGAAGTCCACATCTTCTTGGACCGCTGCGTCAACTACCTGGGCTGGTGTTTGATGGAGGCCGGTGTAAATGACCTCGATCCCGGCATCACGTAGTGCACGAGCGACTACCTTGGCACCTCGGTCGTGACCGTCGAGGCCCGGCTTGGCCACCAGCACCCGAATTGGACCCGCCATTACCAACTCCTTTTCCGGTGTTGCCAGATCTCGACGACCGTCGAAAGTACACTATAAATCGCTGGTCGACCGGGCCGGCACCGACCCGGTTTTAACTAGCCTAGGAGGCGGCAGGTGGCTAGCCCGCGCGACCTGCGCCCGCAATCACTGATCATCTCCATCTTCGGGGCATACGGGCGCAGTATCGGTGGCTGGCTCTCAGTTAGCTCACTTATCTCCTTGCTCAACGATGTCGGGGTCGATGACCCAGCCGTGCGCAGTGCACTATCGCGGTTCAAGCGCCGCGGTATTTTGCTTTCGGAGAAACACGGCGCAGTTGCCGGTTATGCACTCAGTGAATCAACCTGGCGCACCTTTGATGTCGGTGATGCGCGGGTACTTCAGCGCCGCACCCCGCCCCAGAACGCTGGCTGGGTGCTAGCGGCTTTCTCTATCCCGGAGAGCAAGCGCGATGTGCGCTATCGCTTGCGCTCGCGGTTAGCCAAAGTCGGGTTTGCGCAGGTGGTAGGCGGCCTGTGGGTCGCGCCAAAGGCCCTGGAGGCAGACGCACTGTACGTAGTCGAAGCATTGGGCCTGCAAGAGCATGTCGACATCTTCAATGCCGAGCACATGGCATTTCGAACTACAGCAGGTGCCGTAAACCAGTGGTGGGACCTACCGGCAATCGCCCGTGAATACGAGTCTTTCACCAAAGACTTCAAAAGCCTGCGCGTGACATATGACCGGGCGAAAAAGCCACCTACCCCGGCAAGCGCCTTCGCCGACTACACCAGGGCCCTGACGGCTTGGCGACCACTGCCCTACAACGACCCGGGATTGCCTCGTGATTACCTGCCAAAAGTTTGGCCAGGTGACCAAGCCACGGAGCTCTTCTACGCACTCCATGACCAGCTGGCGCACCTAGCCCAGCAGCATGTGGTCGATGTGGTCGATGGCTTCAGTGACGAAAGTGCAAATTCTAAAACGTCGTAGACGGCTGGCAAGCACCATACGTTTCGCGCAGCACAGCGACAATCTCGCCGACAGTGGCATAAGCCGTAACCGCCTGCACGCACGCTGGCACCACATTCGCATTCGCAACGGCCGCCGCGCGCACCGCCGCCAAGCCCGCCGTTACTTCAACTTGATCCCGGGCGGCTCGCACCTCCTGCAGGCAAGCGATCTGGGTGCGTTCACTTGTCGGATCTAGGGCGAAGACCTCAAATGCCACCGGATCAGTCACAAAGGCATTGACGCCGACAACGGTCTTCGCGCCAGTGTCGACCGCCCTTGCCAACTGGTAGGCACTATCGCCCAACTCGGTCTGGAAGTACCCCGACTCTATGCAGGCAAGCGCGCCACCACGCTCAGCGATATTGGACATCTCCGCCCAGATTTCAGCTTCCAACTCATCGGTGAGCTGCTCCAGCAGGTAACTGCCGCCGAGCGGATCAACCATCGAGGTGACACCTGTTTCAAAAGCCACAATCTGTTGCGTGCGAAGGGCCAAGGTTGCCGCCGTTTCGGTAGGTACGCCCAGCGCCTCATCGAAGGCGCACACATGCATGGTCTGAACCCCGCCCAAAGCCGCTGCCATCGCCTCGATGGATGTGCGAACCACGTTATTGAGTGGCTGTTGCGCGGTGAGTGAGGATCCCGCGGTAAAGACGAAGATTCGCAGTTGCTCCGAACGTGGGTCCTGCGATTGGTAGGTGTCGCGCATCAGCTTCGCCCAAACCCGGCGCGCCGCTCTGAATTTGGCAATCTCCGGCATGAAGTCCATGTTGCTCGACAGGAAGGTGAAAAGAGATGGGGCTACCGCGTCAACACTTAGACCGCGGCGCACCGCTTCATCCAGATAGGCGCGGGAGTTAGAAAAGGTAAATGCGATCTCCTGCACTGCGCTGGAGCCCGACTCACGAATGTGGTAGCCGCTCATGGCCAGTGATACCCAACGCGGGATGTTGTTAGCAATGTGCTCTATGACATCTACTGAAAGCTTTAGCCCGGCGGCGGCCGGGAAGATTTGCGTGCCGCGAGCGAAGTACTCCTTGAGTACATCATTTTGAATAAAGAGCCCAAATTCATTGGGATTGACGCCCCGCTTCTTGGCCAGTGCCTCGAACATCGCGGCCCAGATGTAGCCGATGGAATTGGCGGTTGTTCGAACCTGACTGATTTTCTCCAGCGGTATGCCATCCATCAACACTTCAATGTCGGCAAGGCTATCGATGGCGACTCCGACTTTGCCCACCTCGCCGCGTGCCAATGCATTGTCTGAGTCAAGGCCCATCTGCGTAGGCAGATCCAGTGCCACGCTGAAACCGGTTAGCCCCTGATCAAGTAGCGACCGAAAGCGCGCATTTGTCTCGCGCGCAGTCCCGAAACCCGCGTACTGCCCCATGGTCCAGACCCCAGGATCAGCACTGATCCCACGGGTGTAGGGGAACTCGCCTTGCTGCTCGCGGACTTCACGGGTCACTTTTTCACCTCCGCATTCAACTGCTCGCGCAGCACCTTCTTCGCAATCTTGCCTGTTGAGTTGAGCGGAAACTCGGCGACGATCCGTACGTCCTTCGGCTTCTTGTATGAAGCCATTCGTGACTTGCAATGTTCAAGCACCTCTTCAACGGTGACACTAGCCCCAGCGGACACGGTAATCATCGCAGTGACATGCTGACCCCAGTCGGCATCCTCGACACCGATTACTGCAACTTCGTGAACCCCGGAGACCTCGGCTATTACATCTTCAATCTCGCGCGGGTAAATGTTGTAGCCACCCGAGATGATCATGTCGCCCTTGCGGTCAACCAGGAACAACCTCTCATCCGCATCTGATCTACCTAGATCACCGGTGTAGAGCCAGCCGTCGCGTACTGCTTTCGTCACGGTGGCATCCTGCCCGGCCTGCCCGTAATAGCCGCGCATCACATGGTCACCTCGGGTTATTACCTCGCCGATTTCACCTGTTGGCAAGTCTTCACCTTGATCATCAACAATGCGAATTTCTACGCCATTACATGGCAACCCCGCACTCGTCAGAATTTCCAGATCACCATCAATCCCCCGACGATGGTCAGCCGGCCCAAGCACGGTTACCGGCGGGATTGCCTCGACCAACCCGTAATACTGCGACATCTGCGGGGTGATGCGCTCAAAGCATTGCCTAATTTGCTCAGGTGGCATCGGGGCACCCGCATAGCCCAAGATCTCCAGATTTGCCATCCGCTCCAGTGAGATATCGGGCATCGCGAGCAGTCGAGCGACCATCGTCGGCACGAGCGCCGTGGCATTGGCACCTCTGTTTTCGAACGCATCAACAAGTGACTCCGGGTCAAACTTGGCCTGCACGATCTGTCGGCCACCGAAAGTGAAATAGGGCAGGACGAAGAGCCCACTGGTGTGGGTTACCGGGCCAGCGTGCACCCAACAACTGCGTTCATCGGGAACTTTGCCAAGGAAGTCAGTGACGATGTTGTGCAGACTCGCCATCCGGTTTCGATGGGTCCGAATCGCACCCTTCGGGTTGCCGGTGGTGCCACTTGAATAATTCAGTGAGACCAAGGCGTCAGGATCCACATTGAGTAAGAGCGGCTCAGGGGACTGCGCATCAAGAAACCTCTCATAAGGGGTGGCGCCTTCCGCGCCATCGACCCCGGCGTTGATAACGATTATGTGATCGACCATCGCCCGCACACCTGCGGCGTCGTCCCAGAACTTGGCATCAAGGATCAAGACCTTCGGGGTGCAATCGGCAGCGATTCGGACCCAATCGGTTGGGTGCAATCGGTAGTTCAGCGCCACTCGACACAATCCGGCAGTGCTGATCCCTAAATCAGTCTCGATGTAGGTGTTTTGGTTTGACTGGAGGTCAAGCACTCGGTCACCTGTCACCAAACCAAGTGCTCTAAGACCGCGAGCAAGTTGCATGATGCGCGAGCCGGTGCGGCCGTAGGTACTCGTGCCTTCCGGGCCGTCCAAGGCAATCCGGTCGCGGTACCTTCGCGTTGAGCGTGCTACGAGCCGGCCGACATCCATCTAGTGCCCTCCTGCCTGCTGAAGTTGATCCCCGGTTGATGCGTCGAAGTACATTGCGTCCAAGATCCAGCACCCATCAGTTAATACCGCGATCGGATTTAGGTCGAGCTCGAAGCCGGTTGGCCATTCTCGGGTGCAATCAGCCAGGCGCACCACTGCCCGGACAAGCGCGTCAATGTCAGCTGGTGCGGCACCGCGAGCACCAGCGAGCATCGGTGCCAAGGCGGTCTCGGCGATCATCTCGCGCACGTCTATCTCATCGACGGGCAGCAGTCGCACCGCGGCATCGGCGACGATCTCGGTGAGCACCCCACCAACGCCGACCGTCAACACCGGCCCAAGGGCGCTTGGGGTGATACCCACAATGGCCTCGACACCGCCGCGGACAAACCGTTCCGCGAGCACCTGCCCGCCAAGGTCCGCTAGCCGGGTAAATACCTCTGCTGCGGTCTCCGCGGTAACGCCAAGCACCACGCCACCTGCATCACTTTTGTGAATTAGGCCGGGAACCACGGCCTTGAAGACCGCAACGCCATCGAACCTAGACACGGCGTCAACCGCCGCGGCCGCACTGCCAATCAGCACCGACGAAGGAACTGGTAATCCTGCGTCCGCGAGGATCGTCTTGACCTGCTTCTCGGATGCGCCAGCCTCTGGTGCCGGCGCTAATGGGCCGGCAATTACCTCTCGGTCCCGGTGCTTTGAGGTGGCGTGCAAGGCCTGCAATGCGGCGACCGCTCGTTCAGGGGTGGGATAAACGGGGATGCCATTCGACGCAAGGACAGCAGCTCCGTCGGGGGCCAGCGAGGCGGCGCCGGTTCGCACCGCGACCACGGGCAGACCGGTGCGAGAGCGCACGGACCCGAGGGCACTTGCGATTCGGGTGACGTCGGCCCCAACCAAGACCGCGAAGCAGGCGACGATCGCATCAACACTCAGGTCGCCCGCCAATCGGTCAACGCACTTCTCGAACAACCCCGGCTCAGCCATCACCGCCGCGGTGACATCGACCGGATTGGTCGCATTGCCGTAACTTGGAACTACCGCGGTTAGATCGGCGATGGTGTCGGCGCCAAGTTGGGCAAGTTGCATCCCACACGCCTCGATCGCATCAGCCGCCAAGATCCCACTGCCCCCCGAAGTCGTGACCACCCCGATCCGGCTTCCAGGCATCCGCGCACCCGTCGCGAACAGGGCACCGGCATCGAGTAGTGCGTCAATATCTGCGACTCGCGCGATGCCCGCCTTCTTCAGCGCCGCATCCACGACTTTGTCAGCTGACGCCAGCGCACCGGTGTGCGAGGCGGCTGCCCTCGCCCCCGCTTCACTCCTACCGGCTTTTACGACCGCGATCGGCTTCGACTCGGCAGCACCGGCTAAGGCACCGAGCTCCCCCAGTGACTCGATGTACATGAGCACCGCATCGACACTTGGGTCAGCAGCCAACTGCACCGCAACATCAACGGCAGTGACATCTGCCTCATTGCCGGTCGTGACCGCAATCCCAATTGGCACACCGCGTTCTATCCCCAAGGACAGCGCACCGAAACCAAGTGCACCCGATTGGCTAACAAGTGCGATATTGCCATCGGGTAATGGGGTTGCTGGCGAGGAGAACACCGGACTAAATGTCGCAAGCACCCGGGCTGGGCCACCGACCGCGCCGATGCAGTTGGGGCCGACCAAGCGCATCCCGTGATCACGAGCTATTCGCACCAACGCATCTTGAGCTGCGGCGCCGCTCGCACCGGTCTCCGCGAACCCTGAAGACATAACAATGCAAACCGAGGTGCCTGCTCGGGCGCAGTCGGTCACCGCGTCTAGTACCGCGGCCGCCGGCACCATAACCAAGGCCAGATCAACCGCCCGCCCGATACTTGCCATACTCGGGAAGACCGGCAACCCCAGAACCTCGCCACCCTTTGGGTTGACCGGCGCGATGAAACCCTGGTATCCGTACTTTTGCAAGTAATCGATTGGTAGCCGGCCCATCGCACCAGGTCGTTCGGTGGCCCCGATGACCGCAATCGAGCCAGCCGACCAAAGGGCTTGCAGGCTGCTCACGGGAGGATCGCGGTCCCTTCTATCTCGAGCAGCGCCGCATCGTCATATAACCGGGTGACACCGATCAGCGTCATCGCCGGATAATCGCGGCCCACCAGTTGGTGCCAGATTCGCCCGATTTCCTTGGCGTGATCGCGATAGTCGACCGGGTCTACCGAATAGATAGTGAGTTTCGCTAGTTGCGATGGCGTGCCGCCGGCTGCCGTAAGGGCGACCAGCAAATTGGTGAGCACCTGCTCGAATTGCTCGACGATGGTTTCCCCAACTATCTCGCCGTCGATATTTAGTGCGGTCTGCCCCGCCAGCAGCACGATGGTGCTGCCTTCGGCCACCACCGCATGGGTAAAACCGATCGGTGGGGCCAACTCGGGCGGGTTAATCCTTCGCACTGTCATTTCCATACCCTTCGGCCATCGCTGGATAGACTCAACCACTGCCCTCGGACAGCTAGTTGCGGGGCTGGCTGAAAAGGAGTGCGCGTTGCCGAATCCATTTGGCCTTTCCCGCCCGCTAGCCTACCCGGGCATAGTGCGCATCCTTGCCGATCGACAATAATACGACACATGAGCGCCCCACGTCCCGTACTTGCGGCAGCCCGCCGGACCCCATTTGGCCGGTACCGGGGCCAATTGTCGACGATCCGCCCCGATGATCTCCTCGGGTTCACCATCGCCGATCTCATCGCGACCACCCCACAACTAGACCCTGCCCATATCGATGACGTAATCATGGGCGACGCTAACGGTGCCGGCGAGGACAACCGCAATGTCGCCCGAATGGCCGCCCTGCTCGCTGGGCTCCCGCTGACGGTGCCCGGGGTCACCGTAAATCGCCTGTGCGGCTCCGGCGCCGAGGCCATCGTCCAAGCCGCCCGGGCAGTACGCGCCGGTGATCTGGATTTAGTGCTGGCCGGCGGTGTCGAAAGCATGAGCCGGGCGCCCTATGTGCTCCCGAAATCAGATAAGTCACTTGATCCGGCCATGCGGTTGGAGCAAACAACCGTGGGCTGGCGGATGATTAACCCGGCTTTCCCCGCGCATTGGACCGATAGCCTCGGGGCTTGCGCTGAGCGCAGTGCCAACGTGCGCGGCATCGGCCGCAGTGAGCAAGATGACTGGGCCGTTCGATCACATGAACTCGCCAGTGCCGCTTGGTCAAATGGGTTACATGATGGCTTTGCGTTTCCCATTGCCGGGCTGGCAATCGATGAATCCATTCGCACCGATTGCACCTCCGAGTCCCTAGCGCGCCTGAAACCAGCCTTTACCGCAGATGGCACGGTGACCGCCGGTAACTCATCACCTATTAATGACGGCGCCGTAGCCACCTTAATTACGTCAGAAACAAAGGCACTCGAACTCGGGTTGGCTCCGATCGGCACAATATTGGGATCCGCAGTAGTTGCCACCGAGCCCGATGACTTTGCGAGCGCTCCCGTCCCGGCAATGCGCAAGCTGCTCCAGCGAACCGGGTATTCATTTTCCGATATCGATCTCTTCGAGATCAATGAGGCTTTCGCCGCGATGGTGCTCACCGTGCTTCGAGATGCCCCGGAAATCGAGGTGGCGAAAGTCAATCCAAATGGGGGCGCCATCGCAATCGGGCACCCCGTTGGGGCTTCGGCAGCCAGGGTCGTTGTCGACACGTGCCGTGAGTTACAGCGTCGTGGTGGTGGCTTGGGCATTGCAACGGCATGTATCGGTGTCGGACTCGGCATCGCCGTACTAGTGGAGGTTTGATGATTCAGCTGGACGAGTTCACCGATGTGAATTACGAAGTCATCGACGGCGTTGCGGTGATCACGATAAACCGGCCAGAGCGCTACAACGCACTTCGCGGCCGCACCGTTGATGAGCTCATCTATGCATTTCGCTACGCATGGGTCGACAAAACCGTTGGCTCAATAGTCTTGACCGGTGCCGGCGCCAAAGCGTTTTGCAGTGGCGGTGATCAAAAGGAGCGCGCAGCAACCGGCGGCTACGGCGAGACCGAGATGGGCATGTTCGAGATAGATCGGCTGCACCGGCTGATCCGCGAGGTACCCAAGCCCGTTATCGCTGCCGTTAATGGGTTTGCGATCGGCGGCGGCCATGTGCTCCATGTCCTATGTGACGTCTCACTGGCCGCGAGCACCGCGAAGTTTGGCCAGGTGGGCCCGCGGGTCGGTAGTTTCGATGCCGGCTTCGGTACCGCCTACCTAGCAAGGGTGGTCGGGGAAAAACGCGCCCGCGAGATCTGGTTCTTCTGCGATCAATATGACGCTGCCACCGCCGAACGCTGGGGCCTGGTGAACCGCGTCGTCGAACCAGATGAGCTGATGCCGCTCGCACTTGCTTGGGGCCGCAAGGTACTGGACTTATCGCCGACGGCGATCAAGACCCTCAAGCACAGCTTCAATGCCGATACCGACCACCTGGTTGGCCTGCAATCACTGGCCTTTGATGTGCTGGATCTCTTCGTCGAAACCGATGAAGCCAAGGAGGGCGGCGCCGCCTTCAACGAGAAGCGGCCGCCGGATTTCACGCCCTACCGCTGAAATCAGGGTCATCTCCTCGGATTTCTACCATTATAGAATTTGCTTCTACCGTGGTAGATTGGGCCTATGTCCCTGAACATCAAGAACCCCGAAACCCATAACTTGGCTCGGGAGCTGGCCGCGATCTTGAGCACCACCGTGACGAGTGCAGTTACGGTGGCTTTGCAGGAGTCGATTGCCGCCCACGGCAGCGGGAAGCATCCGCAGGATCGATTAGAACGGTTGCGCGCCATCTCCCAGCGAGCGGCAGCAAGGGTGCGGGCCACGCCTGGGCCTGACCTCCAGCTGGTCGCCGACGATCTCTACGACGCTAACGGACTACCGATTTGATTATTGACACTTCGGCTCTAGTCGGTGCATTACTGGGCGAGCAGCACGCCGAAGAACTCCTTCAAATAATTGCCGATGCGCATCAACCGCGGATGTCTGCTGCCAGCTACCTAGAATCAGGGGTGGTCTTGGATTCGCGGCGAGACCCGGTGCTTTCGCGATCACTCGACGACTTCCTTGATATCGCGGAAGTCGAAATCGAACCAGTAACAGCCGAGCAGGCGCGAATTGCCCGCGAAGCGTATCGAGATTTTGGTAAAGGAAGCGGACACCCGGCACAACTCAACTTCGGCGACTGCTTTGCTTACGCATTGGCAAAGTCCACCGATGAACCATTGCTCTTCGTAGGTTTAGATTTCAGTCACACCGACGTCACTGCGGCACAGGTCAGCAGGCCCAAGAACGGCGGCTGACTCGCCCCTTAAGTTAGTTGACCAACCACCGCCGCGGCCGCTCGGCGACTTCCTCCTTGGCCACCAAGGTAAGGCGTGGCTTGGGGTCTTCGGTCCGGCCCGCCGGCGGCTTGCGACTTCCTGCCGCATATTGCTTTGGCCACGGCATCCGGTACCCCTGATCCGCGGCCGCGTGCAAAGTCCACGCCGGGTCATAAAGGTGCGGGCGGCCAAGTGCACAGAGGTCGGCCCGACCAGCCGCGATGATGGTGTTGATGTCATCCCAACTACTGATTGACCCGACAGCCATGGTCGCAACTTTCGAGATATTTCGAATTCGGTCAGCAAACGGGGTTTGGTAGGTACGGCCATATGCCGGTCGCGCATTGGCTGCAGTCTGCCCGGTCGACACATCGATGATGTCCGCGCCATGCGCTGCGAAGGCGCGCGCGATCTCAATTGAGTCCTCGCCGCTCAAGCCATCATCGACCCAGTCGGTAGCCGATACCCGCACACTCATCGGGCGATCGGCGGGCCAAGCCGCCCGCACCGCATCAAAGACTTCGAGTGGGAAGCGCAACCGGTTGGCGACATCACCGCCGTAGTCATCAGTTCGCTGATTACTGATTGGGGTCAAGAAGCTGGAAAGCAGGTAGCCGTGGGCCGCATGTAGTTCGAGCAGGTCGAAGCCGGCTTCGGCCGCACGCAAGGTTGCCGATACGAACTCGGCTTTAACCGCATCCATGTCGGCTCGGGTCATTTCCCGCGGCACCTGGTTTATCGCCTGGTATGGGATTGGCGATGGCGCGATCAGCGGCCAGTTGCCGTCAGCCAGGGGTTCGTCGATGCCATCCCACATGAGTTTGGTCGAGCCTTTGCGTCCCGCGTGCCCAAGTTGCACCCCGATCTTCGATGGGGTGGTATGAACGAATTCAACAATCTTGGCCCAAGCCTGGGTTTGCTCGTCGGTCCACAGACCGCCGCAGCCGGGTGTGATGCGACCGTCGGCCGAGGTGCAAACCATCTCGGTCATCACCAGGCCAGCGCCACCGAGTGCGCGAGCTCCAAGGTGCACCAGATGGAAGTCACCGGGCACCCCGGCTTCTGATGAGTACATGTCCATCGCCGAGACAACAACCCGATTTGGCAGTTCTAGGCCGCGCATTCGAAATGGCATGAACATCGGCGGCCTTGCAGTAGTACCGGCCGGCGCCCGGCCCTCGTCAATTTGGTTCTGGAGTAACCAAGAGTCCACCCGCTCCATGAACTCAGGATCGCGCTCGCGCAGGTTGCCGTAGGTAACTCGACGTGACCGGGTCAAGAGATTGAATGCGAATTGAATCGGCTCCTGATCCACGTACTGGGTTATCTCCTCGAACCACTCAAGGGCGGCCTGCGCTGATCGCTGGGTGCTTTCGACCACCGGCCTGCGCTCCCCGTCGTAGGCCGCCAGTGCCTTAGCTACGTCCTGATGTTCGAGTAGGCAGGCGGCTAAGGAAATCGAACCTTCCATCGCCAATTTGGTGCCTGAGCCGATTGCGAAATGGGCGGTATGCGCAGCATCGCCCAAGATCACGAGGTTCTTGTGGGCCCAGGTCGCATTGCGGAAGGCACGGAAGGTTACCCACCGACTGTTATTGCGCAGCAGCGGTTGGCCACCTAGGTAATCCTTGAAGATCTCTGCCACCTTGGCAATTGATGGCTCATCACTTTCGCCAATTGGCAGATCCGCAGCCGCGTCAGCCAGCTCCTCGAAACCGGCCCGGCGCCAGATATCTTCGTGCATCTCAACGATGAAGGTGCTGCTGTGGTCATCCATCGGGTAGGCATGCGCTTGCATCGTCCCCCACGGGGTGTCAACAATGAAAAACTTGAACGCTTCATATACAACCGGGGTGCCCAGCCAGATGAACTTGCATTTGCGGAAGTCAACCGTGGTGCCGAACTCGTCTTTGAAAGTCTCCCGAGTTGCGCTATTGATGCCATCGCTCGCTAGCACTAGGTCATAGTCGGCCATCAACTCATCGATCGGTGGCGCCGGCGTGTTGAAGAGCACATTAACGCCGTTAGCGATCGCACGACGCTGCAAAATCGCGAGCAGGTCGGTGCGACTCATCGCCGCGAACCCGTGCCCGCCACTTGTTAGGACTTCATCACGGTAGTGAATATCGATGTCATCCCAGTAGGCGAAGGCCTTGGACATCTCCTCGTAGATGGACGGGTCTGAGATTCGGATACCGGAGAGCGTCTGGTCACTGAAAACAACGCCGAACCCAAAAGTATCAAGTGGTGCGTTGCGCTCCCAGACCGTGATGTCGTACTCGGGTTCGAACTGTTTGACCAAGCTTGCGAAATAGAGCCCACCCGGGCCACCGCCAACGACTGCGATCTTCATTTATCTCCTTAGGCGTTGGCGGTCCTTCGCCAGATGTTGCGGATTATTGACTGTCGCCAAATTAGCGGTATAAATAGTCCCACGCAAGCCCAATTAAACAACCTGCAGAAAGATATGCCCATGGCAACTAATCCCCCGGCCGGCCAGGTAGCCGCACGGTTCACCGACCAAGTCGCCATCGTGACCGGCGGGGCCGGCGGTCTCGGCCGCCAGATCTGCCTGAGCATCGGCGCCGAAGGGGGCAAGGTCGCGGTCTTCGATACCAATGCAGAGGCCATCGACCAAACGGTTGCGCTCCTTAATGCCGGCGGCACCGAGGCGGTTGGGCACCTGGTCGATGTCCGTGACCACGGCACAGTGACCTCCGCGGTCGCCGCAGTAGCCACCTACTTTGGGCGCATCGACATCCTGATCGCTGCAGCCGGCGGCAGCTTGGCCACGCCACGGGACCTCGCAGATATTGCACCCGCCGACCTGGACCTAGTTATCGACGTAAACGTAAAAGGCACCTTCAACTGCGCACAAGCCGTCGTCCCGCACCTGCTGCGAGCCGGTGGCGGTGCGATCGTCACGTTCTCCTCAATCGGTGGCCGTTCGACCAGCCCGGTGACCGGGGTCCCGTATGCCGCAGCGAAAGCCGCGATCTTAGGTCTAACCCGCCGACTGGCCCGCGAGGTCGGCCCCGGCGGGATCCGGGTTAATGCGGTTGCCCCCGGCCTATTTCTCACCGGCCGCCTACAAGGCATGTTCGATGACATGACCGAGGCCGACCGCTCCGAAGTGCTAGACGGTATCCCCCTTGGACGGATGCCGCAGTTACAAGAGTGCGTGGATCCGGTGCTCTTCCTCGCCTCCGGTCAATCCTCATACATCACCGGAGCCGTCCTTGACGTCAACGGCGGCCGATTCATGGCCGGTTGATCGAGCCCACCTACACTGCATCCATGATCACCGCCCTGTGCTTCATCCAAGTAGTCCCCGAGCACGTCAACTCCGCGGGCGAGGCCATCGCCAAGATTCCAGGGGTCACCGCGGCCTATTCGGTAACCGGAAAAATTGACCTAGTGGCTCTCATCGAGGTACGCACCCACGACGACATCGCCAAGACGGTGACCGATGGCATCTCCAAAGTCAAGGGTGTGCAATCAACAAAGACCCACGTCTCGTTCCGCACCTTCAATAGTGCTGATCTAGAAGCGGGCTTCGCCCTCGGCGCCGAAGAGGGCTAAAGCCCGCTCGCAGCTAGCCGCCCACCCAGTGCATCGCAGGCGACCGTAACCCAATGGCGCGGATTCGCAAGGGCAGCGGACACTGAACCGGCGGCCTCGGCCAAGGTCACGACATCGAGCTCAGACTTGATACCCAACTCCAGTAATTGAGTTGCGTTCAACGCCGATGAACCAGCGAGGGCAAATACCGGCTTGCCCGCGGCTTTTGCGATCGATGCCACAAAGGCCGGCCCCTTACCCGCCAAAGTCTGCTCATCGAGTCGGCCTTCGCCGATAATTACCGCATCGGCAGCGGCCACCGCGCCCGCCAAATTGGTTAATTGCGCCAGCACCTCGGCACCGGAACGAATCGAGGCACCGAGAACTCCCGATGCAGCAACCGCGAACCCGCCGGCCGCGCCTGCTCCCGGTAACTGCTGCAGCTCACCGACCGAGAACCGCCCACCAAATCTCGAAACAATGTCACACCAGCGGCCCATCGCGGTATCCAGCCGAAAGCACTCATCCTCGGTAAAACCTTTTTGTGGTCCAAATACTTGAGCAGCGCCATGCGGACCACAAGCCGGGCTGTCAACGTCGACCAAAACCGTCCAGGTACACGAATTGAGCAATCGCTCGTCGGCCGGTGGTGTAATTGACCAAATACGCGCCAACCCCTTCGCGGTCGGTGGCACTTTGTCGCCATTGGCGTCAAACAGCCCGTAGCCAAGGCCGGCCAGCAGCCCTAAGCCACCATCTACTGACGCACTACCACCGACGGCGAGCAACAACTCTTTCGCGCCGCCAACCAAGGCGGCATGTGCCGCGAGCCCGACGCCTTGGGTTGAGGTATCCCATGGCCTTGGGGGCCGATCCTTAACCCCAGCCAGCCCGCAAATCTCGGCTAATTCGATTACCACGGTGGCAGCTTGGCGAGCCACCTGCGATTTGGTTGCGCACAGCAGGGCATCGACGGTGCCGACCGGCTCCCCATCGAAGCCAGCGGCGATCAGTACCGAGATGGTTCCGTCACCCCCGTCAGCGATGGGCAACTCGGTGACATGCACCCCGGGTAACCGGTGAGCCAGTCCGGTACTTACCAAATGTGCCACCGCACCGGCAGTAAGTGAGCCCTTAAAGGTATTTGGCGCTACCAGGACCCGCATGCCCGAATTGTGCCTGCCTGAGCCGGTCCCGGCACCCCCACCCCGGTGACTTCCCCTGGAGATTTGCGCAAACTTGCGCCCCACTGGTAGACACCTACCCCATGCGTGTGTTTCGGGCCGGACTTTTCGCCCTGCTGCTGTGTATCGCGGCCACACTTTTGCCAACCCTCGCGCACGCTGACCCGCTGCCGCGCGAGCGAGTACCAGAGATCTCCCTGCCGGTCTCGCCGGTGAAACTTTCGGCTAAGTTCGGCGAGAGTGGTTCCTACTGGGGTGGTGTCCCGCACTCAGGTTTGGATTTTGACGGCAACACCGGGGATCCCATCTATGCGGTCGCCGCCGGGGTGGTGCGCGAGGTAGCAACGCGTGGCAGTTACGGCCGCACCATCACGATCGCCCACGGTGATGGCGTGGCTTCGATGTATGCGCACCTGGCAAGCACCGAGGTAAAGGTCGGCCAGCAAGTTAAGTCGGGTGAGCGGATCGCCCAAATGGGTGCCACCGGGAATGTCTCCGGATCCCACCTGCACCTTGAGATTCAACTACGTGGGGCACCGACTGATCCTTATGGCTTCCTGTTCGCCGCAAACCCAGGCAGCGTCAGCGAGCCGCCGGGCTGGGCTTGTCGGATCTACGGATGCTGATCAGAGTTTTTCAACCGGTGCATATCTAAGCAACAATCGCTTAACCCCTGATGAACCGAAATCAATGGTGGCATCAGCTTTAGCGCCCACTCCTTCGGCCGAGATGACAGTGCCCAGGCCAAATCGCTCATGCGTAACCCGATCACCGGCCTCTAGCACGATGGTTGGGGCGTCGCCACCTAGGCGCTCATTTAGGCGCTCATTTAGGTTGAGCGCCGCTCGCGTGCTGGCCGGCGACGACCCAAACCCATTTTCGCCAATGGGCCTGCTCATGGGCTCCTCGCGCTCCCACTGCACGTCTGGGATCTCCTCTAGGAAACGCGATGCCGGGTTATAGGAGGGAGTACCCCACGCGGATCGTGAAATTGAACGAGTCACGTAAAGGCGCTCTCGTGCCCGGGTAATGCCGACATAGGCCAGCCGGCGTTCCTCTTCAAGTTCCGTTGGATCACCCAGGGACCGCGAATGCGGGAAAATACCGTCTTCCATGCCAGTTAGGAACACGACCGGGAACTCAAGTCCCTTAGCCGTATGCAAAGTCATTAACGTGACTACGCCCCCATGCTCATCACGGTCGGGTATTTCGTCGGCATCGGCCACCAGCGAGACTCGCTCCAGAAAATCCGTCAGTGTGCCTTCTGGGTGCTCGTTCGCAAACTCCTGCGCCACTGACTCAAGTTCCGCCAAGTTTTCAATCCGGGTTTCATCCTGCGGATCAGCCGAACCCTGTAATTCGAATAGGTACCCACTTTGCTCTAGCACCGCCTGCAGGACCATGGCGGCATTGGCCCCCGACTCAACGATCGTGCGTAGGTCAGACAGCATTCGCGTGAAAGCCTCGATACTGGCCAGTGATCTGGTTGCCACCCCCGGAGCCTCGGCGGCCCGATCAAGTGCTGCAGCGAACGAAATACCGGCCCGCTGGGCAAACGCATCGACCATGGCTTCGGCGCGCTCCCCAATTCCGCGCTTGGGCACATTGAGAATCCGACGTAATGAGACTTCGTCAGTTGGGTTGGCAAGTGCTCGCAGGTAGGCCACGGCATCTCGCACCTCGCGGCGCTCATAGAACCGCACCCCACCCACAACTCGGTATGGCATCCCCACCCGAATGAAAATATCTTCGACCGACCTCGACTGGGCGTTCGTGCGGTAGAACACTGCCACATCACTGGACAACAGGCCCACTTCATCGCGCAGGCGCTTGATCTCATTGGAGACGAATGCCGCTTCGTCATGTTCATCATCGGCGACATAACCGATGATCGCCGTGCCAGCGCCGGCATCAGTCCACAAATTCTTGGCCCGCCTGCTGCTGTTGCGCGAGATTACCGCGTTGGCTGCCGTGAGAATAGTCTGGGTTGATCGGTAGTTTTGCTCAAGCACGATAGTTGTGGCATTGGAATAATCCCGCTCGAACTCTTCGATATTGCGAATTGTCGCGCCACGAAATGCGTAGATCGACTGATCGGCATCACCAACAACACACAACTGCCCTGCTGGTAACTCTGGCGTACCGGGACCAACCAACTCCTTGATTAGCACATACTGTGCGTGATTGGTGTCCTGGTATTCGTCGACCAGAATATGTCGAAACCGCCGCCGATAATGCTCTGCGACATCGGGGAAGAGTTGCATGAGTGCGACGGTTGCTGAGATTAGATCATCGAAGTCAAATGCGTTGGCGCGCTGCAATCGGCGCTGGTAATCTCGATAGGCCTCGGCAAGGGTCTGCTCCATGTGATTGACCGCTTGCCGAGCGAATTGCTCGTAGTCGATGAGTTCATTCTTCAGATTCGAGACCTGGCCCAAGAAGGCACGGGGGCTAAATCGCTTTGGATCAAGATCGAGTTCGCGGATCACCATGGTCATCAAGCGCAAAGAGTCGGCCTGATCGTAAATCGTAAAGGTGCGGCTGACCCCCAAGCGACCGGCTTCAGCACGCAAAATCCGCACGCAGGCACTATGGAAGGTAGATACCCACATCGCTCGAGACGAGGCACCGACCAGCTCGGCTACTCGCTCCTTCATTTCACCGGCTGCCTTATTGGTGAAGGTGATGGCGAGGATTTCAGTTGGCTGGGCGTCGCCTGCTTCCAGCAAATGGGCGATTCGACGGGTCAGCACCCGGGTCTTGCCAGAACCAGCGCCGGCCACGATCAACAGTGGGGTAACCCGGTGCTCCACGGCTGCTCGCTGTGCGGGATTTAGATCCGCAGTGAGTTCTGCCATGGCATTAGCGCTGGGTGTCACTGCTTCATCGTAGGCATAACGCCTGACATGACTTGTTGCCGGCTCGCACTGGCTTAACCGGGCCGAGGGTTAGCGGACGTAACCGACAATCGTCGCGTTCGCGGCCGCGGCCACCGAGGAAGTCACCATGATCTGGCCATCGGCTCCAACCGGGGCTAAAACCAGCGCCGCGTATCGGGTATTGGCCACCACGGGCGCTGATCTTGTCGCCGGCGGCTGCCCGCCAGCGGCATAAACACTGACCGTGCCGTCTGCCGTGCTCTTCTTAGTTTGGACGCGCAGCAGTACCGCCTTGAGTTTCTTGACCTTTGGCAGCCCAAAGTGGTTGGCCACCTTGTAGGTCTTGATCTCACCGGCAGCGAAACTGCCAGCGAAAACCGACCTTGGTGATAAGGCGATCGCGGTACTCGGTGACGCACCGGTGCCGTAGCCCAGGACTTCGACGCGAAGGCTGACCGCCGGCTTCTTGGACGCAGCCAAGCGGACCGCACCGCCAGACACGGGCACCAGCATCACCGCTTTGTGCATAGCCGCTCGCGGGAAACGGAATTTCGCAGAGGCGGATTTGTCCGTCCTGCCAATTCGAACCGAGCCTTTGCTGGTGGCGTCCTTGCTGGTGATGAAAATTAAGGCCGATGTCGCATCGCCCGGCACCCCCGCCAGGTTCACGGTGCGCTCCTCGCCGGGCTGCAGTGCGCCATCGGTTGTCGACTCGTAGCCGATGATTGACCCAACCGGGAAGAAATCAACCGGGCCGATCGGGGTATTTGGGGCCGGCGCTGCCGGTGCATTAATAACCGGTAGTTCTGGGCTCCCGCCCGCCCCGCCCTTGCTCTTCGTGTAATAGCCGATGACGTCGACACTTAGGTCGGTCGCCCCCGAGGTGGTGGCAAAGACGATGGTGCCCTCGGATGACACCGGAAGGGTCGCGGTGCCTGTGGTGTCACCGTTCATGATCGCGTTCACCACCGTTTGACTCACCCGTTGGCCCGGTGACCAGACGCGCACCCGGGAGGCGGAGTTCGATCCCAGAGCTGCGACATTGATCGTGACACCGGTGACACCGGTCGCCGGAACGCCGCCAACCCCGGTAACTTTCACGTAAATGCGATTGCTGTCACCGGAGTAACGGTCCTGCAGTAGCCGGCAACGGCCTTCAGCGCCGACACCGGCTCGGGTATTTAGGGCATTAAACGGAGTAATCGCGACCATTTCGCCCGCTGGGGTGCTGTCACCGGTGGTTGCGGTCGATGACTGCCCATTACAAAATGGCGCATCGATCGGTGTGCCATCCCAGAAGGAACCCGTCGCGGTCGCGCCATCCCACGTCAGGGAGATATGAATGTGGTTGCGGTGGCATACGGTGTCGTTACCTTGCTCCGGCTTGCTGAAGCAGCCCTTGAGTTCGGTCCACCCTCGCTCGATGTCATAGCCGCGCCAGATGCGGTCATTCCAGCCGATATACATCACGCCAAGGCGAACAGCATTGCCGTATGGGGTACCGAATTGGTCCGGGCCGAGCAACCAGTTCAAGAATGTCTCGGCGTTCGCGCGTTGCTGCGCATTTCGCACGCTGGTCATCCAGTCAAGGGCGCGGCCCTCCTTGTGCTCGCTCTGCCCGCCAATTTCGCAGGAGCGCGGAATCCAAACCGTTTGATCGGCGCCGTAGGTCGCCTTGATCAAATCCGCGAGTCGCTGGGTTCCGGGCTTGGCCGGCGGATCGCATTGGGCTTGACCTTCATACTGGGCAGCCACGTCATAGGTTGGCGGCAATGCCACCGGGTAACCCGGGACCGCCGCCGGCGGCAACCCCTCCCCGGGCACGGGAGCACCCGCGAGTGGGCCGGTCCAACTACTGGGCTGCCAAACACTGTCGCCCGCTTGGGCTATCGGAATACCGATGACTACCGCCACGGCCACCAGACCCGCGACGAGGCTGATCCGGGAGGATCGAGCACCTCGACCCTCGGGTCGGTCAGCGGGCAGGGCACAATGCCCTTGGCGACGGGGAAGCACCCGCCTATCGTGTCATGAGCGTGACGCAAGTGACGCTTGGGACATGGGCGATCCGCGAACAACAGGTGTGTAATTCACCGCAAAAACAGTGGAATTCCCCCTATCAGGGGCTGATGAGGGAGACGGATGCTCGACGAAGAAGCCGTGGAACGGGTACTCGTTATCACCGCCCACCCCGATGACGTGGATTTTGGGGCCGCCGGCACCGTGGCGGGCTGGGTAGAGACGGGGATCGCCGTCACCTACTGCATCGTCACCGACGGGGACGCCGGCGGCGCCGATCCGACGGTGCCACGAGGGGATATCGCCGGGATCCGGCAAGCCGAGCAGCGGGCCGCGGGTGCGGTACTCGGGGTGCGCGATATCCGATTCCTCGGCTACCGCGATGGCGAACTTATCGTCAGCCATGATCTGCGCCGGGATTTGAGCCGGGTCATTCGACAGGTACGCCCCCAGCGGGTGCTGACCCAGTCGCCAGATCGGAATTGGCAGCGCATCTACGCCTCCCACCCAGATCACCTGGCGGCCGGGGAGGCTGCGATCTTTGCCATCTACCCCGACGCACGCAACCCATTTGCCCACCCGGCGCTCCTACAGGACGAGGGTCTGGTCGATTGGGCGGTGCCCGAGGTTTGGGTGATGGGATCATCAACACCAAATCACTATGTCGATGTCACGGACAAGTTCGATCTCAAGATTGCCGCCTTGGAAGCGCACACCAGCCAAACCGCGCACATGGACGACTTGGCCGGTCGCATCACCGGCTGGCTGACAATGCAGGCGGCCGAGGCTGGGTTACCCGAAGGCCGGCTGGCCGAAGCATTCATGGTGGTCGACACCGCGTAACTTGGACAGCACCGCGTCACTGCACCGAAGTGACGCGCCGGTCACCAAAATACTGCAAGCACCACATTCAAAAGAGTGAGCGCACCGATTGCCGCCCACATCCCGGTCTGCGGCATTGGCTTCTTGCGACCAACGAACGCAAGTACGGTGATGATTAGTACGACGACGAGTTTAACAGCGATCTTGGTCATGTTGAGTTCTTCATCTACCGCACCGGATTCGGCGATGCCTACCAGCAGCACGCCGGTGACAAGTTGAGTGAGTGCACCATGCAACATGGCCGGATTGACGCCCTTATCCGATGACTTAGCCTGCACAATCACCCCGCCCAGGAGGCTGGCCAAGCCGACAAAGTGCAAAACCAAGATCAGGTTGTATAGAAAAATCATCAGCTTTACTCCCACTCAATCGTGCCCGGCGGCTTGCTCGTGACGTCTAAGGTAACGCGATTGATCTCTTGAACCTCGTTGGTGATGCGTGTCGAGATCCGGGCAATGACGTCATAGGGCAGCCGCGACCAGTCCGCGGTCATCGCATCCTCACTTGACACCGGGCGTAGTACCACCGGATGGCCATAGGTCCGACCATCGCCTTGCACCCCAACCGATCGCACATCAGCCAGCAATACCACCGGGAATTGCCACACGTCGCGGTCCAGCCCGGCCGCGGTCAACTCCTCGCGGGCAATGGCATCGGCGGCACGCAGGATGCGAAGGCGCTCAGCATCGACCGCACCCACAATGCGGATAGCCAGACCCGGGCCCGGAAACGGGTGTCGCCAGACGATCGCCGGCGGCAGCCCCAGATCTAAACCGACCTGACGCACCTCATCTTTAAACAGAGCGCGAAGTGGCTCAACCAAAGTGAACTTCATGTCATCGGGCAGGCCGCCCACATTGTGGTGGCTCTTGATATTTGCCGTGCCACTACCACCGCCGGATTCAACGACATCTGGATACAAAGTGCCCTGCACCAAGAAATCAACCGGCTCATCATCGGCTGATTCCACTATTTCGCGTGCCGCATCCTCGAAAACCCTAATGAACTCAGCGCCGATGATCTTGCGCTTGGACTCTGGGTCACTCACTCCGGCAAGGGCAGTTAGGAATCTGTCAGCCGCATCGACAACAACGAGCTTGACCCCGGTCGCGGCCACGAAGTCACGTTCGACCTGCTCGGCCTCGCCCTTGCGTAGCAGGCCGTGGTCAACAAACACACAAGTCAATTGATCACCTACGGCTCGCTGCACCAACGCAGCGGCCACCGCTGAGTCAACACCGCCGGATAGCCCGCAGATCACCAGACCGCTGCCGACCTGCTCGCGAATCGCCGCAACCTGCACGTCAATGACATTGAGCATCGTCCAGGTCGGGGCAATATTGGCTATGTCATAGAGGAAGCGGGTGAGCACTGACTGACCGTGCTCACTATGAAGGACCTCGGGATGAAACTGGACCCCCGCCATCTGTCGCTCAAGGCTTTCAAATGCCGCAACCGGGGCCCCCGCCGACACCGCACTGACCGTGAACCCGGCCGGCGCAACCGCTACTGAGTCGCCATGGGACATCCACACACTTTGGGAATCAGGCAGACCAGCGAACAGGGCACCGGGCTCGGTGACCTGAAGTATCGTGCCACCGAATTCGCGCAGCCCCGTCTTATCAACTTTGCCGCCCATCGCCTGCGCCATCGCCTGGAAGCCGTAGCAGATCCCGAAGACCGGTATCCCAAGTTCCAGGATCGATTCATCAAAATGCGGTGCACCAACTTCATAGACACTCGACGGCCCCCCGCTGAGCACGATCGCCGCTGGATTTCGGGCCGCCAACTCCGGCGCCGTGATGGTGTGCGGGACGACCTCAGAGTAGATATTTGCCTCGCGCACCCGGCGGGCGATGAGTTGCGCGTACTGCGCACCAAAATCAACGATTAGGACCGTTGGTTGCACCTGCGTCACCGCCAAAGCCTATGACCAAACAATTCGGTCCCAAGACCCGAGCCACCTGCTCGCCCGCAACGTCAACTAGCGAAGGCTCCGAGCAAGAACAGTGCCCCCAGGATTACTAGATCCACGAGCACCGCGACCAACGCGGTGCCGATGATCCAACGGTTGGCGGACCGTGATCGTTTCCGGGCACTAACCAAGTCCCCAGCCCGAAGTGCAGCGGTGGTGCGCAGGGCTTGGATGATCGCGACCAGCCCAAGGGGTAGGAAGCCCAGTGCGGCCACGGCGATGGCCCAACCTAGATGCGCGGACGGCAATTTGGCGGAGCCGGCGGCCGCTGGCTCGACTATTGGGTCAGCCGCTGGCTCGACTATTGGGTCATTAGTCATCGCCTAAACCCTATCCGGGGGTGAATTCTGCAGATATCGCGCTAAGTCTTGAGAATTTCAGTACCGTGACGTCCATCACATTACCCGCGGGAAGGAATCCTATGGCCCACATCTCCGTGACCGTTGATGGCACGTCTTATCAGGGCGAGGTGGAACCGCGCAAACTCCTCGTGCATTGGCTCCGAGAAGACATCGGCCGGGTCGGAACCGTGGTGGGTTGCGATACCTCAAACTGCGGAGCATGCACCGTGCTCCTAAATGGTCGCAGCGTTAAATCCTGCAGCGTCCTGGCAGTGCAGGCAGATGGCTGCGAGGTGACAACGATTCAGGGGCTGGCAGATGGCAACGACTGGCACCCGGTGCAAACCGCATTCAAGGAGTGCCACGGCTTGCAATGCGGGTACTGCACACCGGGCATGGTGATGGCCGCGGTGGACTTGCTATCGGAGAATCCGACACCCTCGGAGAGTGAAATCCGCGAAGGGCTAGAAGGCAATCTTTGCCGTTGCACCGGCTACCACAACATCGTCAAATCTGTCGCTTATGCCGCTGACCTCATGTCGGCCGGCCCCACGAAAGGTGCGAAATGACCGCTGCACTTGAAACCGACACCGCACTGGGTAAGCCGATCAGGCGAAAGGAGGATGCGCATCTCCTGCACGGCCAAACAAATTGGACCGACAACATCCAACTGCCCGGAACCGTGCACATGGCAATCCTGCGCAGCCCGATGGCACATGCCAAAATCACAAAACTTGATGTATCGGGCGCCCTGAAGCAGCCGGGAGTCGTGGCCGCATACGGTGCGAAAGAACTAGGTGATCTAAATGGCGGAGTGCCGTGCGTTTGGCCGGTAACCGATGACATCAAGATGCCCGCATTCCCGGCGCTGGCAATCGACAAGGTCCGGCAGGTCGGTGACTGTGTTGCCGTGGTTCTTGCCACCAGTGTCGCGGCCGCTGTCGACGCTCTCGACTCAATAGTAGTTTCCTATGATCAGCTGCCCGCTGTCACTGACATGGAAGCAGCCCTTGAAAGTGGCAGTGCACTAGTCCACGACGAGATCGAGACCAATGCCTGCTACGTCTACAAGATGCCCTGCGGTGACTATGAAGCCTCGCGGGCAAAGGCCGATGTAATAGTGGCCAGACGATTCATCAATCAACGACTGATCCCAACCTTCATGGAACCACGCTCGGTGGTTGCCGCACCAATGGGCATGAGTGACGAAATCACCATCTGGTCATCAACCCAGATTCCGCACGTTCTACGAGTCCTGCTGGCACTCGTCACGGGGATCCCGGAGAACAATCTTCGCGTCGTGGCACCAGATGTTGGCGGTGGTTTCGGTGGCAAGCTCCAGTGCTACCGGGAGGAGATCCTCGTCACCAACCTAGCTAAGAAGCTTGGTCGGCCAGTTAAATGGACCGAGACCCGAAGCGAGAATATGGTCGCAACCCATCATGGCCGCGATCAGATTCAAGATATTGAAATCGCTGCCACCAAAGACGGCAAGATCTTGGGCCTTAAGGTCACCCTGCTCGCCAACATGGGTGCCTATTTGCAGATCATCACGCCTGGCGTACCACTTCTTGGGATGTTCATGTACCCGGCGATTTACAAAATGGATTCATACGACTTCACCTGCACGGGTGTGTTCACAAATAAGACGCCAACCGACGCCTATCGCGGGGCCGGTCGGCCCGAATCCACTTATGCGATCGAAAGAATTGTCGATGAGTTGGCTGCCGAAATCGGTATGGAACCCATGGAGTTGCGGAAGAAAAACTGGATCAAACATGAGGAGTTCCCATTTACCACCGTTGCCGGATTAACGTACGACACTGGCAACTACGAAGCTGCGACTGAAAAAGCCCTTGCGATGTTCGACTACGACGGCCTAAGGGCCGAGCAGGCACAGCGCCGGGCAGCCGGTGACCCAGTGCAACTTGGAATCGGAATATCAACATTCACCGAGATGTGCGGGCTCGCCCCCTCCCGAACCCTGGGCGCACTTAAGTACGTAGCTGGCGGCTGGGAGCACTGCACGGTACGCGCACTCCCAACCGGCAAGATCGAAGTGGTCACCGGGACATCTCCCCACGGCCAAGGCCACGAGACGGCTTGGAGCCAAATCGCCAGCAGCATCCTTGGCGTTCCAGTTGAGGATATTGAAGTGATCCACAGTGATACCGGTCGCGCGCCTTACGGCATGGACACCTACGGCTCTAGGTCACTTGCCGTCGGCGGGCAGGCGATCAAGGCCGCTAGCGAGCGTCTCGTCGAGAAGGCCCGGGTAATTGCCGCGCACCAACTCGAGTGCAGTGCATCGGACTTGGAATTCGTCAATGGCAGTTTCCAAGTGAAGGGCGACCCGAGTAAGTCACAGGCACTGGGTGCAGTTGCCTTCGAGGCCTTCACGGCACACAATCTGCCGCCGGGCGTAGAACCGACCTTGCAGGCTGAGGCCACAATCGACCCTGAGGATTTCTCGTATCCGCACGGGACCCACTTAGCTGCCTTGGAAGTCGATACCGAGACGGGGCAGGTCAAGCTGCGCAAATATGTCTGCGTAGATGATGTGGGCATGCAGGTGAACCCAATGATCGTAGAGGGCCAAGTTCATGGTGGTGTTGCCCAAGGCATCGCACAGGCGCTTTTTGAGGGCGCCGAGTACGACGACGACGGTAACCTGCTGACCGCCAGTCTCGCCGATTATCTAATACCGAGCGCTGCAGACCTACCCTCGTTCGAGACCGGCTCTACCGTCACCCCTTCGACGACGCACCCGCTAGGCACCAAGGGCGTTGGCGAAGCCGGAGCAATCGCATCAACGCCAGCGATCATCAATGGCATTGTCGACGCTCTTAGGCACCTTGGAGTAACAGACGTCGCCATGCCCGCCTCACCGCAGACCGTGTGGCGAACAATTCAAGCCGCTAAGGGAGGCGCGAAATGATTCCCGTCGAATTCGATTACGTGAAGGTGACATCCATCGAGCAGGCACTTGCTGCCTTGAAGTCAGGGGGCGAGGACTCCAAGATAATTTCCGGTGGCCAATCCCTACTGCCAGTACTTAGACTGCGAATGGCCGAGCCATCGGTCCTGGTCGACTGCGGCGGCATCGACGAAATGCTCGGTGTCCGCGACGACGGTGATTCGATAACCATCGGGGCGGCGACAACCCACCACGGCGTCATGAGCAACCCCTTGGTGCAAAAGCACGCACTCTTGCTGGCGCAGGCAACCGCCACCGTCGCAGATCCGGCTATTCGACATCGGGGCACCACCGGCGGCGCCCTAGCCCATGCCGATCCGGCCGGTGATATCCCAGCCGCGGCATTGGCACTTGATACGTCCTTCGTAATCGCTGGGCCAGGTGGTCGGCGAACTGTCGCGGCCAAGGACTTCTTCCTTGATTACTTCACCACCGCCGTTGGCCCGGATGAAATCCTGGTCAGTTTCAGTATCCCCAAGTGCGACTGGGGCAGTAACTATTCGAAGTTTAATCGAACGGCACAGGCCTGGGCCATTGTCGGAGTTGCCGCCGTTGTCAATGTCCAAGGCGGGGTTATCAAGGAGGCCCGCATCGGCCTCACCAATATGGCTCCGACCGCCGTCCGTGCAAGCACGGTGGAAGCAGCACTTGTTGGCGCCGCATCGCCGGCCGACATCACCGCAGCAGCAATGCATGCGGCCGATGGCACTCGGGCAACAAGTGACCTCCATGCCAAGGCCGATTACCGGGAGCACCTGGCCCGGGTCATCACGGCGCGGGCGGTTCGGGCCGCGTCCGGCATCTAGCCCGGCCGCCGCGCTTACCCGCTTTCGCTTTCAGATAGCGGTAATGGGTAAGCGCAGGGCAGCCGGCGCGTGATCAGGTACTACCGGGTTCTTCGGCGCGACCGGCTGTATGCGCAGATAAGGCTGGCCAAGTGCCGGTCGTAAGTCCACCTCGCCCTTGTTCGGCCACAGTGCCATGGCCCGCTCGGCTTGGGCGGTGATGGTCAGCGAAGGGTTCACGCCAAGGTTCGCCGTGATTGCCGCGCCGTCAACCACATGCAGCCCCGGGTGGCCGAAAGCGCGGTGATAGGCGTCAATCACTCCGTGATCAGCGTCCGCGCCGATTACGCAACCGCCAACAAAGTGCGCGGTCATCGCAGCGTCGAAATTCTCGAAAACACTGCTACCCGGAACACCACCGATCTTTTGCGCCACCCGCTTGATGACATCGTGGGCCACCGGCAGGTAGGTGGGTGCTGGATTAGACTCATCTTTCTTGGTAGTCAAATGCCAACGGCCAAAACGCGATCGCGTGCCTACTGTGGTCAATGAGTTATCAACCGGCTGCATCACCAGCGAGATAACCGCACGCTCGCTCCACCGGCGCACATTAAGCAGTGACACCGCATTACGCCGTTGACGCACGAGTTCACCGGTCCAGGTTTTCCACCGGGCTTTGCCCATTTGCGGGACGGTGATTACCGACTGCAACAGACCCATCGAATTAGAACCCTTGCCGTACCGCACCGGCTCCACATGGGTATTTGGATCCGGGTACCAACTAGAGGTGATAGCCACCCCCTGCGTGTAGTCGCTCGCCGAGGAGTTCGAGATGGCTCCGAGAATCGATTCGGAGTTGGTCCGAGACAGCCGGCCCAGTCGCTTTGATAGGCGCGGCAACTTGCCCGTGTCACTCATTTCATGCAGTAATTTCTGCGTGTTGTAGGTACCGGCCGCCATGATCACGTGCGCTGCGCTGAAGGATCTCGTGCGCTTACCAAGATGCAAACCAGTACGGACAGTGCTGACTTCGTAGCCGCCACCGGCTCGCTCAGCAATCTCGGTAACGGTGGTGAGCGGGTGCACGCGCGCGCCCGCCAGCTCGGCCAGCCCCAGATAATTCTTGGGCAAAGTGTTCTTGGCGCCATGTCGGCACCCCGTCATACATTCACCGCATTCGATGCAACCGGTGCGATCTGGGCCAACACCTCCGAAGAATGGATCCGGTTTCGTGACACCGTGGCCCGCCCCGAAATAAACTCCGACCGGCGTGAGCCGGAAAGTGTGACCCACCCCCATGTCATCGGCGACGGCCTTCATGACCAAGTCACTTGGAGTCATCGTCGGATTCTCAGCGACCCCGAGCATTCGAGCCGCTTGGTCATAGAACGGTGTCAACTCATCGGCCCAGTCGGTGATATCGACCCACTGCGGATCGGTGAAGTACTTCTTGCCGGGCACGTACAATGTGTTCGCATAGTTCAAACTGCCACCACCAACACCTGCGCCGGCAAGTACCACGACATCCTTCAGCACATGTATACGTTGGAGCCCCGTCAGGCCCAGCTTCGGTGCCCACAAGAACCGCGAAAGGTGCCACGAGTTCTTTGGGTAAGTGGATTCATCGAATCGGCGCCCAGCCTCGAGCACGCCTACCCGATAGCCCTTCTCGACTAATCGAAGAGCTGAGACCGAACCGCCGAAGCCGGATCCGATAATGATGACATCGAAATCCATTTCGCTACCAGGCATCCATGCTCCCCAATCCGTGGGCGTTACTTGAAGCCAAATTTCTTCATGGCCCCGACCGCTGCCACGAGCGTGCCACCCCAGCGCTCATTTGACCACCCGAACGGGGCGCCGAAGCCAAGAGCCCGTTGCGTGGCGATGGTCTGCGCCTCCGTGTATTTCAAGAATCCCTCCGCGCCATGGCGGCGCCCGAGCCCTGAGTCACCCATGCCACCCATCGGCGCCCGAACGCTCCCCCACGCCGCCGCATAGCCCTCATTGATATTTACGGTGCCGGCCTTGAGCTGTGCGGCGATCTTGTTGCCGGCGTAGGTATCGCTGGTTAGGACTGAAGCGTTCAGCCCGTACACGGTGTCATTGGCCAATGCGACCGCCTGCTCGTCGGAGTTAACCGGGTAGACCGCGACCACCGGGCCAAAAGTCTCATCCCGGCACAATTTCATGTCTTCGCTGACCCCGGCCAAGACCGTTGGCTCAAAGTAGTACGGACCGACTTCAGGGCGTGCCTTTCCACCGACTAGCACCTGCGCACCGTGCGCCACAGCATCGGCTAGGTGCGCCTGAACTCGATCCAACTGGCCCTGCGAAATAAGCGAACCCATATCCGCGCCCCAGCCAAGTTCAGGGACCATTCGCATTCCGGCGACTCGTGGCAAGAATAGATCCAAGAATGGCTGCATTACCTCCTCATGGATATACATCCGCTCAATGGATATACACAGCTGACCTGCGTTCGCAAAGCAGGCTCGCACTGCGATTTCCGCGGCGCGTTCAAGATCTGCATCCGCACGAATGATCATCGCGTTCTTGCCGCCGAGTTCAAGGGAGCAGCCGATGAGTCGCTCACCGCAGCGGCGAGCGACTTCGCGGCCAACCTGTGTCGACCCGGTGAACATCACATAATCAACGCGATCAACAACCATCGGCCCGACATCGGCACCGGCCCCGGTTACCACTCGGATGACCGACTCCGGGACCCCGGCCTCAATCATCAGATCGACCACCCAAAGGGCGGTCAGCGAGGTTTTTGAATCCGGCTTTAGCACCACCGCGTTACCTGCCAGCAATGCCGGAATCGCATCACTCGCCGCCAAGGTGAGCGGGTAGTTCCAGGGCGAGATGATCCCGACAACCCCCTTTGGGCGCCGTAACTCCTGAACCCCCACCAGGACTGGCAACGCACCACGATGGCGAACGGGCCTCATCAAGCGTGCCGCATCCCGCGCGTAATGCCGGGCGTTTATCAGGACGTCGAGGATCTCCTCCATTGCATCGCGGCGAGCCTTGCCCGTCTCGAGCTGAATTATGTCTAGGCCTTCATCTCTTCGCTCCAAGACCAGGTCATGGAACTTCAAGAAGATGCGAGCGCGCTCTTGCACCGGCCGCTGCGCCCACCACCGCCCCGCTTTGCGCGCGGTGGCCACAGCGGCAGTCACGTCAAGTTCGGTTGAGATGGGGAGTGCATAAAGGGCAGTTCCACTGAAAGGAGCGAGCACTTCAATTGACCTGGGATTCGCCCCTACCGCTGCATGCCCAAGAAGTCGCCGGACAACGGCAGGCTCCATCTCAACCCCAGCAGCGACGCTCACGCCAACCCTCTCATGCCGTAACTACCATCTCCACCCGTTGGAATTCCTTTAGATCGCTGTAGCCTGTTGTTGCCATCGCCTTACGCAGGGCGCCAGCGATATTCATCGCCCCGGCCGCGTGAGTTGATGGTCCGTTCAAAACCTCCGCGAAGGAGCCGACCTGGGTCAGCACATTGCGCTGACCTCGCGGTAGGTGCGCGTGCCAGGCTTCGGCGCCCCAGTGCGCACCGCCACCGGGGGCGTCGGCGGCTCGTGCCAGTACCGATCCGAGCATCGCCGCATCCGCGCCACATGCGAAGGCACGCACGATATCGCCACTTTGCCCCATCGAGCCGTCTGCGATCACATGTACGTAGCGACCACCCGACTCGTCGAGATAGTCCCGTCGCGCAGCAGCAACATCTGCGACCGCGCTCGCCATCGGTACCCGCACTCCCAACACATCGGAGGTGGTCATGGACGAGCCACCGCCAAAGCCAACGAGCACCCCGGCCGCACCGGTGCGCATCAGGTGCAGGGCCGCTTGGTAAGTGGCACACCCGCCCACGATCACCGGAACATCGAGCTGGTGGATGAACTCCTTCAAGTTAAGCGGCTCACCATTCCCCGAAACATGTTCGGCAGAAACGGTGGTGCCTCGGATGACGATGATGTCGGCACCGGCCGCCACCGCACGTGGCGCCAACTCTGCGGTGCGCTGTGGGCTAACCGCGACCGCTACTGTGACGCCGGCTTGCTTCATCTCCGCAACCCGCTGGCCTACCAGGTCAAGGTCAACCGGCACTGCATAAATCGCTTGCATCCGAGCGGTTACCTGGTCTTCTGGCAACTGCCTGATCTCGTCGAGCAGGCCCGACGGATCCGCATACCGCCCCCAGACACCTTCTAGATTGAGAACCGCAAGCATGCCAAGCCCGGTAAGGGTCTGCGCCGAGCTGGGGCTGACTATCGAATCCATCGGAGCCGCAATAAATGGCAGCTCGAATCGATAGGCGTCGATGGTCCAGGCCGTCGAAACCTCCTGCGGGTCACGGGTGCGCCGGCTCGGCGCAATAGCCACCTCATCGAATGAATAGGCTCGGCGGGCACGCTTGGCGCCACCGATTTGGATGTCGGTCACTTAAGTCCTATCGGCTGGTGTAGTTAGGTGCTTCGATTGTCATTTCGACATCGTGTGGGTGACTTTCCCGCAAGCCGGCGGCGGTGATCCGCACAAAGGATCCCTTAGCATGCAATTCGGGGATCGTTGCGGCACCCGAGTACCCCATGGCGGCGCGAAGGCCGCCCACTAATTGGTGAGCAACCGCACTTAGTGGGCCGCGATAGGCAACGACTCCTTCAATGCCTTCGGGCACCAATTTGTCATCGCTCAAAACATCATCCTGGAAGTAGCGATCCTTGCTGTAGGAGCGGGCCTGCCCGCGCGACTGCATTGCACCAAGTGAGCCCATGCCACGATAAGACTTGAACTGCTTACCATTGACGAACACCACATCACCTGGGGCTTCGTCGCAACCGGCCAACAACGACCCGAGCATCACGGTATCGGCACCAGCAACCAAGGCCTTTGCGATATCACCCGAATACTGCAGGCCACCGTCACCGATCACCGGCACGCCCGCTGGTCCGGCCGCCAAGGATGCCTCATAGATGGCCGACACTTGTGGGACGCCAACCCCAGCAACAACCCGGGTGGTGCAAATAGACCCGGGGCCCACCCCGACTTTGATGCCATCTGCTCCCGCGTCGATCAAGGCTTGGGCCCCGGCACGCGTAGCAACGTTGCCGCCGACAATGTCGATGGACGTTTCGCGCTTGAGGAGACGGACCATTTCGATGACCGCGCGCGAATGACCATGTGCGGTATCGACGATCAGAAAGTCAACACCCGCCTCGACTAGAGCCCGGGCGCGTTTGTCGGCGTCCTCGCCGACACCGATAGCGGCACCCACGACCAATCGTCCAGCTGAATCCTTCGTGGCCAATGGATACTTGTCGCTCTTGACGAAATCCTTAACGGTGAACAGCCCGCGCAAACGACCATCGGAGTCAATCAGCGGCAACTTCTCTACCTTGCGATTGGCAAGCAACTGCAAGGCTGCTTCCGGCTCGATCCCCACCTGGGCGGTAACTAACGGCATCTTGGTCATGACTTCACGCACTGGACGGCTCATGTCATCTTCGAAGCGCATATCGCGATTGGTGACGATGCCGACCAGGACGCCAGCATCGTCAACCACCGGCACGCCAGATATGCGGTAGCGCCCGCACAGCCGATCAACGTCAGCAAGGCAGTCACCGGGTGAGCAGACGATCGGATTGGTAACCATGCCGGCTTCGGAGCGCTTGACTAGGTCAACCTGCGTTGCTTGCTCATCGATGGGCAGGTTTCGGTGCAGTACCCCGACACCGCCACTGCGCGCCATCGCGATAGCCATTCGAGCTTCGGTGACGGTATCCATGGCGCTGGATACGAGCGGCACCCGAACGCTGATATTTCGGGTTACCCGCGAGGAGGTGTCCACCTCACTTGGCACCACATCTGACTCGGCGGGCAGGAGCAGGACATCGTCAAAAGTCAGGCCTAGGTACGCAAATTTCTCCGGTAACCCTTGAGTCGGCATACCCGAAGGCTACTCTCCTACTAACCGAGTGATTCTCGACACCGCCTCGGTGAAGTCAAAGACCCGCTCCACCCCCGATGGGATAGCCCCACCCCAGCCCGGCCCCCCGATGACCACCGCCGGTGCCGGCCGAATCTGGCGCAGGGCGGCAAGTGGCAGCGCATCACCGGTTTCGGCCAATTGCGACCAAACGAAAACCGCGATCGGCCCCGACCGTTGAGCTGTTCTTACCAGTGCCTCGGTTGGCACCCGCTGCCCCAGTATTCGAACTTCGATGTGCCGCTCGGCCAGTGCCCCACCCAAGGCGGTGAGGGCAAGTGAGTGGAGGTCTTCTGGGGCTGAGGCCAGCAGCACCGGGCGCAGATTTACCGGCGTGCGAAGTCGCTCGATCACCGCACCAAAACATGACTCGATGACGTTGGTGAACAAGTGCTCGACCTCAATGCCTTCACCGGTGGCCGCCCAATTGGCGCCAAGCTCCACCAGCACCGGGGTCAGCAAGGACTCCCAAGTCCAGATCACGCCCCGTTTTTCAATGGACTCGGCGATGATCCCCCGGCAGGCCGCGGTGTCGGCTGAATTAGCGGCCCGGGCCAAACCGCGAATTGATGCTTTCTCGGCGCCCACCCGCGCCGGCACCCGAACTCCACTAACCGGCGGTCCACTAACCGGCGGTTCACTTGAATCTGAGGATGCCGGCACTTGGCCCGGGCCGCCGGCTGGCACCGCCCGCGCCGCCTCACCCGGAGTTACTCCGGAGTTGATCAAGCGCCGAACCTGATCCAAGCGCGCTAAATCAGCAGTCGAATACCGCCGATGGGCACCGAGTTGATGCCCGCTGGGCCCCAGGCCGTAACGGCGATCCCAGGTCCGCAGGGTGGCCGGGGCAATCCCTAACCGCCGGGCCACCGCGGCCACGGTCAATCCGGGAGTCGTGTCGGGGCTCACGCCGTCAATTTCAGCTTGTGCACCAACTTGGGCCGGATTTGCCATACCGCATTGTCCAGTTAATTAGGTCACATTGCATTCTGAAACCGCGCAAGCCCCGGAATTGGGGCAAAAAAGTTAGGTAGCACCCTAACTTGTTCACTTTTAGGGCTTGACTAACCTATGAAGCGTTTTATATAGTCGGGGCACTAGACAACTGGAGGCCCTAATGGCTGATGTTTCCCGGCTCCCGGGACCAAACAGCGACTTTTGGGATTGGCAATTGCTCGCAGCCTGTCGCGGTGAGGACCCAAGTGCCTTCTTCCATCCAGATGGCGAGCGGGGCCCGGCGCGAGCGGCGCGGGAGAAAGCCGCCAAGGCGATCTGCAATACCTGCCCGATTAAGACCAAGTGCGCCGACCATGCCCTTGAAGTACGGGAACCGTATGGAGTTTGGGGTGGGCTATCCGAGGAGGACCGCGAGGTCATCTACTCCAGGCGCACTCTCGCGTCCTAAGGTTCGACGCCACCACGGCCCTCGCGGCCGATTCTTTCCCAAAAATTTAGGGGCGCCGCGCAATCGCGCGGCGCCCCTAAATTATTTCGGACTAGTGACTGTGGCCGTGACCACCGTGGCCGTGGCCCCCGCCTTGCTCCGCCGGCTGCTCCTCGCGCTTTTCCACGACTAGGGCTTCGGTAGTCAGCAACATAGCCGCAATAGACGCCGCGTTTTGCAATGCTGACCGCGTTACTTTGACCGGGTCGATAACTCCCGCCGCCATCAAATCCACGTACTCCCCTGTTGCGGCGTTTAGGCCGTGACCAACCGGGAGATCGGCAACTTTGGAGACGACAACATAGCCCTGCTCGCCCGCATTCTCCGCGATCCAGCGCAGTGGCTCACTGGTGGACCGGCGGACAATACCGACTCCGGTGGCTTGATCACCGGTCAGGCCGAGATCGCCGTCAAGGCAGGCCGAGGCCTGCACCAGCGCGGTGCCACCCCCGGAGACGATGCCCTCTTCAATGGCTGCCCGCGTTGCCGACACTGCGTCTTCAATGCGGTGCTTCTTTTCTTTGAGTTCAACCTCAGTGTGCGCGCCGACCTTGATGACGACGACGCCGCCGCCTAGCTTGGCCAACCGCTCCTGCAACTTCTCGCGATCCCAATCCGAATCGGTGTTTTCGATCTCGTTACGAATCTGTGCCACCCGGTCCGCGACCAAGGCGTGATCCCCGCCGCCGTCAACGATGGTGGTGTTGTCCTTGGTCACCACAATGCGGCGCGCTGAACCAAGCACCTCAAGACCCACCTGATCGAGCTTGAGCCCGACCTCGGGGGATACGACGGTCGCGCCGGTCAAGGCCGCGAGATCTTGCAACATCGCCTTGCGACGATCACCAAAAGCCGGAGCCTTGACCGCGACCGAAGAGAAAGTGCCGCGGATTCGGTTGACCACCAGGGTCGAAAGGGCCTCACCATCGACGTCTTCAGCGATGATCAGCAGCGGCTTGCCGGCCTGAACGACTTTCTCCAACAGCGGCAGCAGTTCTTGCACACTGGAGACCTTGTTCTGCACCAACAGCACTCGGCCGTCTTCGATAACCGCCTCCATGCGCTCGGAGTCGGTGACGAAGTATGGGGAGATGTAGCCCTTGTCGAACTGCATACCTTCGGTGAATTCAAGCTCCATTGAGGTCGTGCTCGACTCCTCAACTGAAATCACGCCGTCCTTGCCCACCTTGTCGAAGGCATCAGCGATCAACTCGCCGATCTCGCGATCCTGCGAGGAGATGGTCGCAACATTGGCAATTTCGTCCTTGCCCGCAACCGGGCGCGAGATCGAGATCAGCTTGTCAGTCATCGCGATCACGGCCTTGTCGATGCCGCGCTTGATATCCAAGGGGGATGCGCCAGCGGCCACCATCTTCAGGCCTTCGCGAACCATCGCTTGGGCGAGTACGGTCGCGGTGGTGGTGCCGTCGCCCGCAACGTCGTTGGTCTTGGTTGCGACTTCCTTGGCTAACTGCGCGCCTAGGTTCTCATACGGATCCTCGAGTTCAATCTCACGTGCGATGGTCACACCGTCATTGGTGATCGTCGGCGCGCCCCACTTCTTGTCGATGACGACGTTGCGACCGCGTGGGCCGAGTGTTACGCGCACCGCATCGGCAAGGGCATTAACTCCACGCTCGAGACTGCGGCGGGCGTCCTCGTCGAATTCCAGGATCTTGGCCATGGGTTTCCTTCGTTGCTGGTTTGGACTAGCGAGGGTTTACAGATCAGGTTTCAAGTCAGTAGTGGTACCGGTAGTGCTCCCGCCTGACATAAGCGCCCCGGTACCCGGTACTACCGGTTACCGGGGCGGCTTACGTCAAAGACGATGCTTTGGCAGGACTACTTCTCGACGATTGCCAGCACGTCGCGGGCTGAGAGAATCAAGTACTCCTCATTGTTGTACTTGACCTCGGTGCCGCCGTACTTGCTGTAAATGACGATATCGCCGGCCTTGATGTCGAGCGGAATCCGCTTTTCACCGTCCTCGTCGAAGCGACCCGGGCCAACCGCAATTACTTTGCCCTCTTGGGGCTTTTCCTTGGCGGTATCTGGGATGACGAGGCCGGAAGCAGTGGTCTGCTCGGCTTCTAGGGTTTGGACCAAGATTCGATCCTCGAGCGGCTTGATGGAGACCGACACTGTGGCGTCCCTCCGAAGGAGTTGGGTGGCTCCCTTGCGGGAGTGGCTGATAGTTGGCAGTCCCCGGTGGGGAGTGCCAAAGCAAACATTACGGGTCCGTTAGCACTCTGTCAACTTGAGTGCCAGCGGGCCCACACCGCCCGGCACCGCGGCAGTTATCCGGTCACCTCAGCCCGGATCGCCGAGATTGCCGCGGCATCGGTGCCGCAACAGCCGCCCACCCAAGTGGCGCCCAGGTCTACCCAGGTCGCTGCGGCCGCTGCCACCGAAGCGGCGGGCACCTGCTGCCATGATTCCTGTTGCGCCGACCACACCCCGCCGGCGTTGGGGTAGGCAATCACCGCTTTAGCCGTGGTCGCCAAGATCCGCCCGAGCAACTGCGGCAGGAACTGCGGTGCGGTGCAGTTGATGCCCACCAGTTGCACGCTGGCGATCCCATCGGCGATCTCGATGGCGGCCTCCATCGGCTGGCCGGCGCAGGTGTGAGCACCATCTGCTGCGGTGAACGTAATCCAGGCCGGCAGGTGCGGGAAGTCTTCGAGGATTTCAGCGATCACCTCTAGTTCGCGCACATCGGGGATGGTTTCGATCGCGAGCAGATCCGGTGATCCGCTCGCAAGGATCTCAATGCGCGGTCGATGAAAATCCCGAAGTTGCACAGCGCTGAGCCCATAGTTGCCCCGATACTCGCCGCCATCGTGGCTGATCGCACCGTAGGGGCCAACACTCGCGGCAACGATGGTCGATGGCGCACAGGCAGCTCGCGCTATCTCAATACTCCTTAGCAGGCACCGATCTGCAGCTGCCGCGGTCAATCCGGCCTCGATGAACCCTTGCCGCGAAACTTGATAGCTCGCGGTGATCAGCACATCAGCGCCGGCCTCGACAAATGCCCGATGCGCACTTTCAATCGCGTCCGGTTGCTCAAGAAGTGCCCGTCCGGTCCACAGGGAGCCCGAAATGTCGTAGCCCATCAACTCAAGTTGTGTTGATAGTCCACCATCGACAATCGTGATCCCCGGGCGGTCAGTTAAGAACATTGAGCACTACCGTTTCGATTGGCAGCACCGACGTCGTTGCGAATGACAGGTCCGATGCGGTCGCACCACGCACCAGCAAACGCGACCCAAGTGCCGCGATCATGGCGCCATTGTCGGTGCATAATCCCGGGCGCGGGATTCGAACCGAAACCCCAATGCGGGCCGCGCGCTCCAGTGCCAATGCCCGTAGCCGACTATTTGCGGCTACCCCACCGCCAATAACTAGATGCTCAATTCCGGTGTCTTGGCACGCAGCCAAGGCTTTTTGGGTGAGAACATCCACCACGGCTTCTTGGAAGCTGGCCGCCACGTCAGGTACCGACACCCCGATACCGGCCTGCTCCTGCTGCTTGACCCATCGGGCAACCGCCGTCTTAAGCCCCGAAAACGAGAAGTTCAACCTGTTCGCTGCGCCGTCATGGGCTGCCGTCAAACCGCGCGGAAACGCAATTGCCCGTTCGTCCCCACTTCGCGCCACTTCATCTATCCACGGTCCACCCGGGAAAGGCAACCCGAGTAGGCGTGCAACTTTGTCAAACGCCTCACCGGCAGCATCGTCCAAGGTGGCCCCTAGGGACTGAAAGTCACTCCCCGTCAATTGAACTAAGGACGAATGTCCACCCGATACCAGCAGCCCGATGACCGAATCGGGCAGTGGACCGTGCTCGAGTTCATCAACGACGATATGGCCGGCCAGGTGATTTACCGCGAAAACCGGAATGCCAAGGGCAAGTGCCAGGGCTTTAGCGCTTGCGGTTCCAACAAGGAGTGCGCCAACCAAGCCCGGGCCACCGGTCACCGCAATAGCGTCAATATCACTTAGTTTGACGTTCGCGACCGCGCAGGCCCGCTCGATGGTCGGCACCATGGCCTCAAGGTGCGCTCGACTGGCAATCTCCGGCACCACTCCCCCGAACCGCGCATGTTCATCAATACTCGAGGCCACCTCATCAGCCAATAAGGTGGAGCCACGCACGATCCCGACGCCGGTTTCATCGCAAGAGGTCTCGATCCCCAGAACCAGTGGCTCGCTGATCATCACTTGCCGCCGCCAGAAGTGGTTGTTCGCGCAAGTGGCCGTAGCCGCATGATGAGAGCGTCAACATCAGGGGCGTAGTAATTGGGGCGCGAACTAATTTTCTCGAACCCAAATTGTTGATACATAGCGATCGCCGCAACATTGTCAGAGCGAACTTCAAGGATCAACTGCGCAGCCTGCGCCTGCGTCGCATGCTCGATCAAGGTCGTGAGCAGTAAGGCGCCGACGCCTTGGCCCTGATGGTCCTTGGCAACCCCGATTGTCTGCACATCGGCTTCGGGGCTGAGCACGAAACTGCCCGCGTAGCCGACGATGTCATCGTCTAATGTGGCAATGAAGTAGTGCCGGGTTGGCTCTGCTAACTCTGACCAAAATTGCTCAATACTCCATGGATCGGTGGCAAATACTGATATCTCAATCGCGTGCACGGACGGGATATCCCACCAACGCATAGGCCGCACCTCAACTGCTGTCATGCCTTAACACCTGCCACCGCATCCGGCCTGCGCACATAGAGCGGGTACGGCGACAACAACTGTTGGAGCCCGAGTTGCTTAGCGGTTGCGCCGTCATCGGTCCCATGGATGGCTAAATCGGTGATGCGTTGGGCGAGCGGCACGTCGGCAAGAAGCAGTGGCATTGCGAGCTGGGCCAAGGCCGTGGCATCTGGATACTGCGGGTCGGCGCCCACCCCTACCCACGGCAAGGTGAGCAGCTGCGGGTCGAGCTCACCGGGGCGGTTCACAAACGGGCCCGCCAGTCGGTGCTCGCCATAGCGGGCCCAATAAACCTCGTTTCGACGCGCATCAATCGCTGCGATGAACTCCCCGGTCACTCCCGCGGCGCGAGCTGCATATGCGACGGCATCGAGTGAGCAAATACCAACCACCGGGACCTGCCAAGCAAGTGCGAGGCTCTGCGCGGTGGCAACTCCCACTCGAAGCCCGGTGTAAGGGCCAGGCCCAACCCCGCACACGACAGCGTCAACGGTGCGCCCGGCCACCACCGAAGCAATCATCGGGGCGAGGAGTTCGGCGTGGCGGCGCGCATCAACATGACGCGCAAATTTCAAGATGACATCACCATCTACCAAGGCCACCGAAGTGGCCGCCGACGCAGTATCCAAGGCCAAAAGGATCATGGCCCGACAATCAATTCGAGGTCACGTGCTGTCCAGCGGTCACCCACCGCTCTGATGTCGACCCTGCGGGTCTCATCGCTGCCATCATCTGCTCGAACTATCTGGACGGTCAGGTAATCGCTACTCAACTGCTCGGCCTTGCCTTCACCCCACTCGACAACCATCACGCTTTCGGCAAAATCAGCGTCCAAGCCAAGGTCGTCAAATTCGAGAACCGAGCCAAGGCGGTAAGCGTCCACGTGCACCAGCTGTGGAAGCCCAATATCTGTGACGTGGACCCGAGCAATAACAAATGTCGGGCTAGTTATCTGCTCGGTCACGCCCAAGGCCCGGCCGAGCCCCTGAACCAGTGTCGTTTTGCCCGAGCCAAGATCACCGGCTAAGACAATTAGATCCCCGGGCCGACACCGGTGCCCAATCCGCTCACCCAGAGCCTGCATCGATTCCGCGGACTGGACTTCAAGCCCTGTCATGCAACGCCGCTACCGGATGCGCCATCAATGTCGCGCTTCACGCGCACTAGCAACGTTTGAAGCAAGGCATCAACTTGCTCGTGATGCTCAATGTTTACCATATGCCCGCCATCTTTAATAACGGCGAATTCCGCTCCTGGGATGCGGCCGACAATCTCCTCGCTATGGGATCTTGGAGTCAGGCGATCCGAGTCACCGACGATCACAAGCACCTCTGCATGCTGGAGTATCGGCAGGGCATCGCGCTTGTCATGATCTAGGAGTGCGGGTAGAAATTCGGCAAGTACATCTATTGGGGTGGCCGTTATCATGTTTGATACCAGTTGACCTGCTTGCTCAGATGCCACCGACCCAAATGAATAAAGGCGAGTCAGCAGCATTCCTAAGTCGCTACTCGTGCGGCGTCCGCGCTCAACGATATTGCGTCGCCGCGCCAGTGCGGCCGCGGCCGGTGAAGCAATGCGATGGAAAATATGCCCAAGTGGTGCTGGTAGTCCCAGCGTAACTTCGGTCAAGCCACCGGCAGAACTGGCAATCAGGGCGACACCATAGACGCGTTCGCGGATAACCTCAGGCTGCTGCTCGGCAAATGCCATGATGCTCATGCCGCCCATCGAGTGCCCGACGAGCATCAGCGGCCCGGTCGGCGCAAACGCCGCTATTAGATCCCCGAGGTCCTCGCCTAATTGCTCAACATGGTGTGAATCAAAATCGGCACGGCCGGAACGGCCGTGGCTGCGCTGGTCATAAAACACCAAACGCGCTTGGCCTTGCAGAGCCTTGCGCTGGAAATACCATGAGTCCAAACTCAAGGCGTATCCATGGCAGAAAATTATCGTGAGCGGTGATTCATCTTCGTCAATTTCAACATGAAGCACGGTTCCATCGCTGGTTACTACTTCACTGGTAACCGGATCGAATTCGTCCATTGACCACTTGTCGTCGGGCTTTGACCCCCGGGCCAGCATGATCCGCTCCGCGGCCGCTCCGGCCGCGGCCCCAGCCGCAAGTACCCCGGCGGCCAGTAGGCCACCGCCAACCACCCGGATTGCGTTGGTCATGTCGCGAGTCATGGAAGCCCAACATAAACACGTGGTACCCGGGAACCGATTCGGGTGACGATTTCATAACCGATGGTCTCGCACGCCACCCCCAGTTCATTCGCCGTCGGAGCCTGGCCAAAGATGACGACTTCATCACCTGGCGCTGCCGGACACTGCAATGCCACCATGAACTGATCCATGGCCACCCGCCCCACGATCGGGTGCAGTTGGCCGTTTAGGTAAACCTGTGCGCGGTTACCCGCCGACCGCGGAATCCCGTCGGCATACCCGCCAAGCACGAGGGCGATCGGTGTTTCCTGCGTTGCCGTCCAGGTGCCACCGTAGGACACTGAGGCGCCGGCGTCGATCAGTTTCACCGAGGCAACCGAGGAGACCAACGTCATGGCCGGTGCCAACCCAAAATCAAGTCCGGTAACAGGTGATACCCCGTAAAGGGCGATGCCAACCCGCACGAGGTCGTAGTGGGTATTAGGTGCAGTTAACGCGGCTGGGCTATTTGCCAGATGGCGCATTGGAATATCAAGGCCGAGGGCTTCGGCGCTCTCGCACGCCTGATCAAATAGCCGGCTCTGCTCCTGCACCGTCGGATGATTTGGTAGATCCGCATTGGCCAGGTGCGACCACACCGCTGTCACCTCAACCAATGGTTTCGCCGCCAGCGCCTCGGCGACTAACTCCGACCATTTCGATATCGGACAACCATTGCGAGATAGTCCGGTATCTACTTTCAACTGCACGCGAGCTCTCGTACCTGTAATACCCGCCGCCGCAACCACCTCGTGCAGCATCTGCGAATTCGAGACTCCAAGATCAACACCGGTTGCCACGCAGCGCACAATGTCTGCGTTACCGGGCGCCCATAACCAAGCCAAGATCGGCCCGGTGTCGCCGAAATCACGGAGGGCCAGCGCCTCACTCGGCAGCGCCACCCCGAGCCAGTTAACACCGCGAGCGCGCAAAACCTGAGCAACCCGCTGCATGCCGTGGCCGTAGGCATCGGCCTTGACTACGCCCATCACCTCGACGCCGGGTGCCACGGCGCGCACCAAGTCCAAATTTTGGGCGATGGCGCCGAGATCGACGATCGCGGTGGTCATGGGTCCATTGTCCCTTACGGACTAACGCCCACTATTAGCCCCCTGTCGGATCGTTGACAACCGGTAATAGGCCTTGTTCACCCAGAATTAAATTTCCGGTGCCGGTATTTCCCATCTAAATTCATGAATTGCGGATTAACTTCGCACAACCAATCCGAGAGGAAACACCAGTGCGTATTCGTAAACCAGTGATCGCAGGTATCGCGGGCGTAGCGGCCCTTTGCGTGTCCATTCCAGCAAATGCCGAGTCGCAGTTCATCTACATGGAGCCGGTGGCAAGTGGCGTAACCCTTAAACCCCTAGCAACCGCTGGCGACAGTTTCGGTGGAGTAATTTGGCCCGGCACGCCAGACGGCATGGGTGTGCTCAAGGGCAAGGACGGAAACCTGACGATTTTCGTCAATCACGAGTTCTCGGCGACGAATGCGGTTTCCGCAGGTCTAGCCCACGCCAACGGAAATGCCACGGCATCGACCGTTTACGCACTTAACTATGACCCGAAACTGGGGTCAGTCACAGCGGCCCGCGACGTATTGAATTCGGTGACCTGGTACAACTACGCAACCGGCCAGAGCAGCTTAACCCCCGTCGCGCCCTCTGGCGCTGCAGCAAAAGATGAATACAACACCCCCAACCACACCAAAGCACTGAACCGATTCTGCTCTTCCAACATGACCCAGCCAGGTGAGCTCGCCTACACGGTCACGGATAAAGCCGGTAACGAAAAAGTCACCGGGTACACCGGTCCGGCCTATTTCACCGGCGAAGAAGGAAGCGATGAATCACGGGCGTTCGTTATGGACAACTCCGGAAACCTCATTCAGTTGCCGCGGCTCGGACTCGCGGCGTGGGAGAACTTCTTGGTGGCGCCCACTACCAGCACGACAACAGTAGTAATGGGTAACGAGGACGGATCAGCGACCGACAGCCAACTGTGGATGTACACCGGCACCAAGTCAAATGAGGGCCACTGGACTGATAAAGCGGGCCTAACAAATGGCGCGCTTTATGTCATGGCGGTGGACGGAATTGCATCCGACAACCTATTTCGAACGACGGTTGGCAAGGGAGTTGCGAAGAACGTCAACTTCAAGCCAATCGATTACACCCTAAATGGCAAGGCGCAAAATGTCGCTGCGAAGGCGGCCGGCACGGTCATGGCGCGAGTCGAGGACGGGTCATTTGATCCCAACAACCCGAATGACTACTACTTCGTCACCACTGAGTCGAATAAGGATCCCAAGGCAACCGCACCTAATCCGGCTACCCCAACGGTATCGCGCGATGGTGGGGCACTTTGGCGCCTGCGCTTCAATGACGTCAACACCCCACTTGCCGGGGCTACCTTGACCATGCTCCTTGATGGCAGTGAGTCACCATACCTGAGCAAGCCTGACAACATCACTACCGATGGAAAAGGCAATGTGCTGATTCAGGAGGATCCGGGCGGTAACGATCTCGTTGCCCGGATCGTGGCCTACCGCATCTCCGATGGCAAGGTCGCAACCGTGGCCAAGTTCGTTGATAAGTACTTCAAAGTGGGTGGCACCAACTTCATAACCAAAGATGAGGAGTCCAGCGGCATCGTTGATGTCACAGACATGTTGAAGACAAGCGCTACCGACAAGTCCAGTTATTACCTACTGGATGCGCAGGTGCATGCAACTCCGGCCGCATCTCGCCCAGACCTTGCGGGTAACGCAGCAGCCCTCGCCGACCTGAAGAACGTCATCGAGGGTGGGCAGCTGATCTTGATGACGATCAGTGACTGGGCCGCCGTATACAGCTAGGGATTGATCAAATACTTGCGGGTGTGGGCCATTGGCTCACACCCGCAAGTATTTATCCCACATCGGGAAACCTCTGCTCTAACGGCGAGTTGGGCTCTAACGGCGAGTTGGGCTCTAACGGCGAGTTGGGCGCTAGCGACGCACCTGCGCCACCGCGCCGGATAAGTGGTCAAGGACATCCACGGCGGTAACCGGGCGGCCGGTGGCGGCGGCCAACTGACCGGCTTGCCCGTGCAGCCACACGGCCGCGGCAACGGCCGCGGCCGCATCATCTAGGTTATCGATTTCGCCCCGGGCACTTGCTCCCGCAAGTAGTGCCGCGGCCAATCCGGTCAGCACATCGCCACTGCCGGCGGTGCTGAGTTCGGCGCCGCCCATGGTGTCAACGAGCACTAAGCCACTAGGTGCCGCAATCAAGGTGCCCGGCCCCTTGAGAACCACCACCAGCCCAAGACTTACCGCGAGCGTTTTCGCCAACTCAAGGCGGCAAAGGTCCGCCGGCAGCGACAAGGCGGAAGCCAGCGCAGCCGCCTCACCGGTATGCGGAGTGATAACACTTATCCCGCTGCGCCCAGCTAATTGTTTGCGCAGGGGCACTGAGTTCGCCACCGCCATGAGTGCGCCAGCATCAAGTACGACCGGGACTTCGGTACGAAGTAGCGCATCAATGGCCACCCGCTCCTCGGGGACAAACCCGGGGCCACAGGCCCAGGCCGTAACCCGCGCCGAAGCGCTGGGGTCAGCCCCGCTGGCAACTACATCCGGGTAGGCGGCGACCACCAGTTGGGCTACCTGGTCGCCTTGGTCCAGGTAGCGCACCATGCCCACCCCGCCTAGGCGCGCTGCTCCCACACACAAAAGCGCAGCACCCGGGTATTGCCGGCTCCCAGCGGCTACTCCGACAACTCCCCGACGGTATTTGAAGTCATCGATATTGGGTTCGGGAACAAATGCCACCACCTCCAAAGCCTCCAACGCGATAAGCGCCGGCTCGTCTAGGGCGTCAGTGATCCCAATGTCGACAGTGTGGATCGCACCGGCCAGCCCACTTCCCGGCGCTATCAGCAGACCGGGCTTCAGGCAACCAAATGTCACGGTGACGTCAGCTGCGATAGCGGCTCCGGCAACCGCACCGGTATCGGCATTGACCCCACTGGGTAGGTCAACCGCAACGATCAGCGCGCCGCTGGCGTTGATGAGTTCGACTACCGCGGCGGCGGCGGGACGAAGGGCCCCAGTGCCGCCGGTGCCGCCGGTGCCGCCGGTGCCGCCGGTGCCGACGATGCCATCGATGATGATGTCGACGTCAAGGAATGGCTCTTGCTGGGTAACCATGCTGTCCGCCGCATTCCACTGCAATACCCGCCCATTCGCCCGTCGCAGGGCCGCAAGACCGGCTTCATGGACACTGGCCCCCACACATACCGCGGTCACTGCTACGCCGCGCTGCGCCAACTTGGCACCTGCAATAAGTGCATCACCGCCGTTATTGCCGCTGCCTACGGCAATGGTGACCTGAGCCCCACGAACTTGCCCACGAAGTTCTTGAAGCACAAAAACCACCTGGCGCGCCAAGCCCGTTGCCGCTCGGTCCATCAAGGCCCCGGAATTCAGCTCCAGCCCGTGGGCCGCCTCAGCGGCTCGAACGCTGGCCGCCCCAAATGCCGCGATCATGACCTACTCCACGGTCACAGACTTTGCGAGATTTCGGGGCTGGTCAACATCGTGGCCTTTGGCCGTGGCCATCTCACAGGCAAATACCTGAAGGGGCACTGTCGTCACTAACGGCGCCATCAGCGGGGGTACCACCGGAACCCTAATCACGAAGTCGGCGTAGTCATTGATTTTCTCGTCGCCTTCCTCGGCGATCGCAATGATGCGGGCGCCGCGGGCACGCACCTCTTGAATATTGGAGATAATCTTGTCGTGGAGTATCGCCCGACCAGCCGGCGACGGCACGATGACAACCACCGGCACTCCATCTTCAATCAGGGCGATCGGACCGTGCTTTAGCTCACCCGCCGCAAAACCCTCGGCATGCATATAGGCAAGTTCCTTTAGTTTTAAGGCGCCCTCGAGGGCTACGGGGAACCCGACGTGGCGGCCAATGAACAGCACCGAAGGCGCATCTGCGAACTCGCGCGCCAAAGCCCGCACCGGCTCGACAGTATCTAGCACTAGATCAACCTTGCCCGGCATGTCTGCGAGATCAGCTAGCACCGAAGCGATCTGTGCAGCTGGCATTACCTGGCGCACCTGGGCAAGGTATAGCCCGACCAGATAGGCGGCGATGATCTGCGTCAGGAAAGCCTTGGTCGACGCAACCGCAATCTCAGGTCCCGCATAGGTGTAGATAACCGCATCGGCCTCACGCGGAATGGTGGACCCGACCGTATTGCAAATGGCGAGGGTCTTGGCTCCTTGATCCTTGGCGTGGCGAAGGGCCATCAGGGTATCCATGGTCTCACCGGACTGGGATATCGCGATAACCAATGATCGCGAATTGACAATCGGATCGCGGTACCTAAATTCGCTCGCCAGCTCCATCTCGACCGGGATGCGCGTCCAGTGTTCAATCGCATACTTGGCCACCATGCCCGCATGCGCCGCGGTGCCACAGGCGACCACTACTACTTTGTCGATGTCTCGAAGCGCCTGATCGTCCAAACCCATTTCATCAAGTTGAATGCGCCCATCGGTGCCAACTCGACCTAGTAATGCATCGGCCACGGCCTTTGGCTGCTCGGCGATCTCCTTGAGCATGAACAGATCGTGCCCACCCTTTTCAACCGCCGAGGCATCCCAGTCGATGGTAAATGGGCGCGCCTCTACCTGGTTGCCAGCAAAATCCAGCACCCGGATACTCGCCGCTGTCAAAACAACTATTTGATCCTGCCCAAGTTCCAGGGCATTACGCGTGTGGTCGACAAATGCTGAAACGTCCGAGGCAAGGAAGTTCTCATCGATGCCAACCCCGACAACGAGCGGTGAATTGCGGCGGGCACCGACCACGAGATCTGGTTGCCGCGGATCAATCGCCACCAAGGTGAATGCGCCTTCCAGTCGGCCACAGACTTCACGCATGGCGGCCACGAGATCACCGCCCGCTGCCGGCAGCTTCTTGGCGAGAAGATGAGCGACAACTTCGGTATCGGTTTCGGAGGCCAAGGTGACGCCAGCTGCGATGAGCTCACCTCGAAGTTCCGCAAAGTTCTCGATGATGCCGTTGTGGATGACGGCTACCGTGCCATCCTCACTGACATGGGGGTGTGCATTTGAGTCGGTCGGGCCGCCGTGGGTGGCCCACCTCGTATGCCCGATCCCGGTGGTGGAATCGGGCAGCGGGTCTGAGCCCAGCAGGGTCTGCAGATTGACCAATTTCCCGGCCTTTTTCCGGACTTCCAGGTGGCCACCGGAGATCACCGCGATGCCAGCGGAGTCATATCCCCGGTACTCCATCCGGCGCAACCCAGCCACCACGACTTCAAGGGCCTGCTTCTTGCCGACATACCCAACAATTCCGCACATAGGTGCCAGAGTAGAGGGTGCTCACTTTGCGCCTAGCGTGCCCGACCGACCTAAGCGAGGCGGCCAGTGCCATTTTGGCCGCCGACCCCACGGTCAGTAGCCTGACCATCTGGCGGGCAGCCAGCGTCAAGCCGGTTGGCGACGTGATTTGGGCCGATATCCCCCGCGAGAGCGCCAACGGCATAGTTGCCCAACTCACCGCACTGGGGATCGCGGAGACCGGCACCATCCAATTGGTCCCGGTCACCACCTGGATCTCGCAAAATGGACTGGCTGCGGAGCGGCTAGCACCCGGTAGTAGTGCGGACGCCGTTGTCTGGGCCGAGGTGATCGAGCGTGCGTATGACGACACCCAATTAACCTGGACCTACTTGAGTTTCATGATTATGGCGACCTTGCTGGCAGCAATCGCCGTGGTCACCGACTCGGTGATCCTCGTAATCGGCGCCATGGTCCTCGGTCCGGAGTTCACCGCAATCGCAACCCTTGGCTTGGCACTGGTCAAACGGCGTCCACACCTCCTACGGCAGGCACTTCGCACTTTGTTTATCGGGTTTGCGGTTTCGATCCTCCTTGTCACCATGTTGGCTCTGGCCGCCCGAGGGTTCGGCCTCATCACTGAATTCGATGTACTCAAACCAAGCCCGGGCACCGCATTCATCTACAGCCCGAACTGGTGGTCGTTGCTGATTGCCCTCGTCGCCGGCGCGGCCGGGGTGCTCTCGTTAACGTCATCGCGCACCGGCGGCCTAGTTGGTGTTTTTATCTCGGTTACCACAATCCCGGCCTCTGGCAATATTGCCATCGCCGCGGTATTTGGTCTCTGGAATGAAGTCCTCGGAAGTGCCTTGCAGTTGCTGATAAATATCACCGGCATGGCTCTTGCCGGTTGGCTCACCCTGCTTTTACAACAGTGGGTTTGGGGCCGGGTCAATGCTCGCGGAGTGCGCCTTGAACAACCGCCGCGATCGACTGGCTAATACTTTCTGCCTGCTCCAAGGTGGGGGCTTCGACCATCACCCGGATCACGGGCTCGGTGCCCGATGGGCGCAGCAGTATTCGCCCCGATTCGCCCAGGACGGTCTCGGCTTGGGCTACCGCCTCATCGACCTCGGCACAGCCTTCGAGTCGGGAACGGTCGACGTCCGTGACGTTAATCAGCACCTGCGGAAGTTTGCTGACCGCGCTAGCTAGTTGCCCCAGCGACCTGCCGGTTTGGCCGACTCGCGCCAGCAGGTGCAAAGCCGTGAGCAGGCCGTCACCGGTTGTGGCGAAATCAGCCATCACGATGTGACCGCTTTGCTCACCCCCAAGGAGGTAGCCGTTTGTGCGCATCTCCTCAAGTACGTATCGATCACCAACACCGGTCTCGACAACCACGATTTCGGCTTCTTGCATTGCAATCCTAAAACCAAGATTGGCCATGACCGTAGAGACGACGGTGTTCGCGGCAAGTCGGCCGGCATCACGCATGGACACGGCGAGGATTGCCAGGATGTGATCGCCGTCGACTACCGCACCTAGTTCGTCAATTGCTAGGCAACGATCCGCATCGCCATCGTGCGCGATACCGGCATCGGCGCCATGCTCTAGCACCGCAGCCCGCAGATCGTCTAGGTGAGTGCTTCCGCAGCCGTCATTGATGTTGAGACCATCTGGCGCTGCGTGGATCGCAATAACCTCGGCGCCGGCCCTGCGCAATACCTCGGGCGCAATTACCGATGCGGCCCCATTGGCGCAGTCAACAACAATCTTCAACCCGGCTAGCTCATTGGGAAGGCTGTCGAGTAAATGCTGCTCATATGAAGCTATCGCGCCATGGTCTAAGCGCACCCGACCCACCTGATCACCGATTGGTCTATCCCACGGTTCGCTCAGTCGCGCCTCAATGGCGTTTTCGATCTCGTCGTCGAGTTTTAAGCCACCGCGATTAAAAAACTTAATGCCGTTATCCGGCATTGGATTATGCGAGGCCGACAGCATGACCCCAAGATCTGCATCCAGTGAATTTACTAGATATGCGACTGCGGGAGTCGGGACGACTCCCAGCAAGATCACGTCAACGCCGGCACTCGCGAGGCCAGCAACAACCGCGGCTTCGAGAAATTCACCACTTGCGCGCGTATCGCGACCAACTACAGCCACCGGCCGATGCCCAGCAAATGCGCCAACATCACCGAGCACATGGGCGGCCGCAACCGAAAGATCCAGCGCGATCTCCGCGGTCAGATCCTTGTTCGCCAGGCCCCGAACACCATCGGTACCGAAGAGCTGGCCCAAGGGATTAGCGCTTGCTGTACTGAGGAGCCTTGCGGGCCTTCTTCAGGCCGTACTTCTTACGCTCCTTGATTCGTGGGTCGCGAGTCAAGAAACCAGCCTTCTTCAGACTCGGACGGTTACCCTCGACATCTATTCCGTTAAGGGCTCGGGCTACCCCCAAGCGCAGAGCCCCCGCCTGACCGGAGACACCACCACCGTTAATGCGCGCAATGACGTCGAACTTGCCTTCGGCACCTAAAGTCACAAACGGATCATTAACCAGTTGCTGGTGCACCTTATTGGGAAAGTACTCATCCAGTGCGCGGCCATTGATGGTCCACTTGCCGGTGCCCGGAACCATGCGTACGCGGGCAATGGCCTCCTTGCGGCGGCCGATGGCAGCCCCGGGTGCGACGACAATGTCACGTGCGGCAACAGCGCGGTTCACCGGAGTCTCAGAGGTGTACTCCGATGGAGCATCCGCATCTTCATCGATGTCGATGTCTACTTCTTCAATCATGGCCTCGGACACTGCCGCGGATCCTTTCGTGTTGTCTTAGCCGGGAATCTACTGAGCGACCTGGGTAATAGTGAACGGCAGCGGTTGCTGGGCCGTGTGTGGGTGCTCAGACCCGGAGTACACCTTCAGCTTCTTGATCTGCTGCCGGCCGAGCTTGTTGTGCGGGAGCATTCCCTTGACGGCCTTTTCAATCACCCGTCGCGGATTCGTCTCCAAGAGTTCGGCGTAGTTCGTAGCACGCAGACCACCCGGGAAGCCAGAGTGACGGTAGTCCATCTTCTGCTGCTTCTTCGAGCCGGTCAACGCGACTTTCTCGGCATTGATGATGATGACGAAGTCACCGGTGTCAACGTGGGGGGCAAAGATGGTCTTGTGCTTACCGCGCAGCAATGTTGCAGCTTGTGAGGCAAGGCGTCCGAGCACGATGTCGGTTGCGTCAATGACGTGCCAGGTGCGGGTGATCTCACCGGACTTGGGGCTGTACGTGCGCACGGGACGCCACCTTTACCTTTGCTCGTTGGGATTACTTGCCAGTTCAACAAGTGCGACCCCCAAGGGTACCCACGTGGGCGCGCCGGCACCAAATCGGGTGGGTCATGGCGCAACCACCTCAGGTTCTCGCTACCAACCGGACCAGACCGGCGCGCCCGCCAAAGTCACCGAGCCGTCCCGGCCAAAGACCAAGAATCGGTCAAAATTTCGGGCAAACCAGCGGTCGTGGGTGACGGCCACCACCGTCCCCTCAAAGGCATCTAACCCGATTTCTAAGGCCTCAGCGCTCGCTAGGTCCAAGTTGTCAGTGGGCTCGTCAAGCAGCAGCAAGGTCGCCCCGGAGAGTTCAAGGAGCAGGATCTGAAACCGGGCCTGCTGGCCCCCGGACAAGGTGTCGAATATTTGCTCCCCGGCCGCGGCCAACTCGTATCGGTCCAACGCCCGCGCCGCTAGCTCACGCGGTAACCCCACCCGGCGCCCATCGCCTCGATGCAGCACCTCGAGCAAAGTGCGCCCTGTTAGATCAGGGCGGAGATGGGTTTGGGCGAACCAACCCGGACGCACCCGAGAGCCCAACCGCACGGACCCACTATGGGCGACCGCCAAGATATCCACCTCCCCCACGGGCTGGTGCTCAATATCTGGGTCCGACCCACCACGTGCCAGTAGTCGCAGTAAATGTGATTTACCTGAGCCGTTCGCCCCAAGAATCGCAAGTCGCTCACCGAACCAGATCTCCAGATCAAATGGTGCCGTCAGTCCGGTTAGTTCCAGGCGCGTGGCAACCACCGCGCGCTTTGCGGTGCGGCCACCGTGGAGTCGCATGTTGACGTTCTGCTCACGTGGCACCTCCATCGGCGGCCCTGCTTCTTCAAACTTTTTCAACCTGGTGACAGCCGCTTGGTATCGCGATGCAAGGCCGTCATTGAACTTCGCCTTCTCCCGCAAGGCCAAAACTAAGGCACGCAGTTTTACCAGCTCTTCATCCCACCGGCGACGTAGCTCCTCTAAGCGTGAGAAGCGTTCGCGACGGGCCACATGATAGGAATCGAAATTCCCTCCGTGCACCCAGATGCTGTTGCCAGCCGCTCCCAACTCAACGCTGACAATGTGGGTCGCCGCTTGGTTTAGGAGTTCACGATCATGGGAGATCAAGAGAACGGTTTTCGATGTGGATTTCAGTTGCTGCTCAAGCCAGATCTTGCCAGGGACATCAAGGTAGTTATCCGGTTCATCGAGTAGCAGGACTTCCTCGACCCCCCGAAATAGGTACTCGAGAACTATTCGCTTTTGTTCGCCCCCGGAAAGGGTACTTACCCCGCGACCCCGCACTGCTTCGAAGGTCTCACCCATTGCCGCCATCGACACCACGTCCCAAGTGACTTCGGCGTCGTAACCACCCGCATCACCGAAATCGGCAATGGCGGAGGCATATGCCATCTGTGCGGCCTCATCATCGATCTCCATCATCCGTAACTCCGCCGCATCAAGTGCTGCTGCTGCATCCCGAAGCACCGGCGGACTCACCTTGAGCAATAAATCGCGAACGGTGCCATCATGTATCTGCCCGACGAATTGCCGCATCACCGCTAACCGGCCGCTGTGCACGATCGCGCCGGTGTCCGGCGCGATGTCACCTGCGATCATGCGCAGCAGGGTTGTCTTGCCGGCGCCATTTGGCCCAACTAGCGCTGCGACTGCACCATCGGGAATCCGAAATGTAATGTCATCCAGCAGCACGCGGCCATCGGGCAGGCTGTAACTGACATGCTGCACATCGACGTGGCTCACCGGGCTGACTCGCCCAAGGCTCGGTGCTGTTTGGTTTGCAGCTGCCGATCAAGAAATTGGTCAGCACCTGGGTAACCGACCTCTTCTAGAACTAATGGATGCGCTGGCATCACGGTGGCCCCCCGAACTCCCGAGACCAACATTTCCAAGGGCCAGGTGACCGGCTTTCGCCCATCGCCCACCGGTAAGAGGGCGCCGATCAAACTGCGCACCATCGAATGGCAGAAGGCATCTGCGGTCACGGTAACGACAATGTCAGCGCCAATTCGGTCGCAGTGCAGGTCAAGCAAGGCTCGGACCGCTGACGCATCCACCCGCATTTTACAGAATGCGGTGAAGTCATGTTCGCCAATCAGCGGCCGGGCGGCCGCGTTCATCGCCTCCAGATCCAATGCCTTGCCCCATTGCAGGACTTGACCGCGATCAAGTGGTGCCGGGCCGATGGGGCTGTCGGAGACCCGATAGGTGTACCTGCGCCACAGCGCCGAGAATCGCGCATCAAAGTCACCCGGCACCAAACTGATCGCCATTACCCGAATATCTGCCGGCAGCGCCCGATTCAATCGCCACGTGTCTAAATCAGCTGGCCACTTCAGCACATCGAGGTGGGCTACCTGGCCACGCGCGTGCACCCCGGCATCGGTGCGGCCCGCACAGGTAATTTCCACCTCGGCACCGACTAGGTTGCCGATCATCTGCTCCAGTTCACCTTGCACCGTGCGCAGTTCGCGCTGGCGTGCCCAACCGGCGAACTCGCGGCCGTCATAGGCGATATCAAGACGGATCCGGGTCATCGACTCAAGATGAAGCAGCCCGCCACCAGATGATCCGGCGGCGGGCTGCTGCAAAGCATCATTTGCTGTCAGGACTTATCCGAGGCCGCATCAGCAGTTACATCATCAGCAGCTACATCATCAGCAGCTACATCTTCAGCAGCTACAACTTCTGGCGCAGCAACCTCCTCGGCAACCGGTGGTACCGCAGCCTCGGGCGCCGGCGTAGCCTGCTTGGCGGCCCGCTTAGTGGCTGCGGTCGCCTCGGCGATCACCTGCTCGGTCAGCGGCTCCACCAACTCGATGACAGCCATCGGTGCGTTGTCACCCTTGCGGGGCCCGATCTTGGTGATCCGGATGTAGCCACCCGACCGGGTTGCGAAACTCGGTCCGATTTCGGTGAACAGGGTGTGCACCACTGACTTATCGCGCACCACCATCAGCACCCGGCGTCGTGCGTGCAGATCACCGCGCTTTGCGAAGGTGATTAAGCGCTCCGCGAGTGGCCGCAGCCGCTTGGCCTTGGCCTCTGTCGTTGTGATCTTGCCATGCTCAAACAACGCGGTTGCCAAGTTGGCCAGCATTAACCGCTGGTGGGCCGGGCTGCCGCCCAGACGTGGACCCTTGGTTGGCGTAGGCATTGTGCTTCTCCTGTCGAAATGCGTTCAGTGGTTACAACTGGATTAAAGGCGCTCATCCTCGGCAAACGCCGAGTCATCCTCGATGGTTTCCTCGATTGCGGCGACGATCGGGGCTACTTCGCCTACCTCCGCGGCGACGAAGTCATCGTCTTCGTAATCATCGTCATCGTCGTAGTAGACGGCAGCCCCGGGATCAAATCCGGGTGGGCTGTCCTTCAGAGCGAGGCCGAGGCTCACCAACTTTACCTTCACTTCGTCAATTGACTTCGCCCCAAAGTTGCGAATATCAAGAAGATCGGCCTCGCTGCGAGTGATGAGCTCACCAACCGTGTGGATACCCTCGCGCTTGAGGCAGTTGTAAGAGCGGACGGTCATGTCGAGCTGCTCGATCGGCGTCGACAACTGCTCAGCAACAAATGAATCAGTCGGCGATGGACCAATATCAATGCCCTCCGCCTCTAGGTTGAGCTCGCGGGCCAACCCGAATAACTCAACCAGGGTCTTGCCGGCGGACGCAACAGCATCGCCGGGGCGCATCGACTGCTTGGTCTCAACATCAAGCACCAACTTGTCAAAGTCAGTGCGCTGCTCAACGCGGGTCGCCTCAATCTTGTAGGTGACTTTCAACACCGGCGAGTAGATCGAGTCGACCGGAATGCGGCCAATCTCTTGGCCTGCCTGCTTGTTCAAAGTCGCTGAGACGTAACCACGGCCACGCTCGACAACGAGTTCAATCTCAATCTTGCCCTTGCCATTCAAAGTCGCGATGTGTAGATCCGGATTGTGCACCTCTACGCCCGCGGGAGGCTGAATATCGGCCGCGGTTACCTCGCCTGAGCCCTGCTTGCGCAGATACATCACAACAGGTTCGTCATGCTCACTTGACACAACAAGCTGCTTAATGTTGAGGATTACCTCGGTTACGTCCTCCTTCACCCCCGGAATCGTGGTGAACTCGTGCAAAACACCGTCGATTCGAATACTCGTCACAGCGGCGCCGGGTATTGACGACAGCAGCGTTCGCCGCATCGAGTTACCAAGGGTGTATCCGAACCCGGGCTCGAGTGGCTCAAGGACAAATCGCGAGCGGAACTCACTGATGGGCTCTTCGGTGAGAATTGGGCGCTGGCTAATAAGCACGATGTACTTCCTTCCCGCGACGACCTATATATGACATCGCGATGTTGCTGTTTGAGATCAAGCCGGGTGGCTGGGTCTCGAATTACTTGGAGTAGAGCTCGACGATCAGCTGTTCGTTGACCTGGGTATCGATTACGGCACGCGCCGGCAGCGAGTGCACCAAGATCCGCATCTGCGAGGGAACTACCTCGAGCCATGCCGGTACCGGGCGGTCGCCGATTTCGGCATGCGCGATTACGAACGGGGTCATCTCACGGGATCCAACGCGAACCTCAACGATGTCGTTGGGGGAAACACGGTAGGACGGAATATTGACTTTTTGGCCATTGACCAACATGTGCCCGTGGGTTACCAGCTGACGTGCCATATCGCGCGACTTGGCAAAGCCGGCACGGAACACAACGTTGTCGAGGCGTGATTCCAAGATGCGCAGCAGGTTCTCACCGGTCTTGCCGGATTGACGCTGAGCTTCTACATAGTAGTTAGCGAACTGCTTCTCTAGCACGCCGTACATCCGGGTGGCCTTTTGCTTCTCTCGAAGCTGCAGCAAATACTCGCTGTCCTTAGAACGACCGCGACCGTGTTGACCGGGCGGATAAGGGCGCTTCTCAAATGGGCATTTAGGTGACTCGCACTTGGAGCCCTTCAGGAACAACTTCATCTTCTCGCGACGGCAGCGCTTGCAGTCCGCATCGGTATATCGCGCCATTGGTATCAGTTCTCCTATTTCTCTTAGTTCTCTGCGCGATCAGACGCGACGACGTTTTGAGGGGCGGCACCCGTTATGGGGAACCGGGCTGACATCGGAAATCGAGCCAACTTCTAGGCCTGTTGCCTGCAGGGACCGAATTGCCGTCTCACGGCCAGAGCCTGGACCCTTTACGAAGACATCCACCTTGCGCATGCCGTGCTCCATGGCCCGCCGCGCCGCCGCCTCTGCCGCCAGTTGCGCGGCGAAAGGGGTGGATTTACGGCTGCCCTTGAAACCCACCTGTCCGGCGCTCGCCCACGCGATTACGGCACCGGTTGGATCGGTGATCGACACGATGGTGTTATTGAAAGTGCTCTTGATATGAGCGTGGCCGTGGGCCACGTTCTTCTTCTCTTTGCGCCGCACCTTCTTGGCGGGCGCTTTACTACCTGACTTCGGGGCCATTTGCTGCTCTCCTGGGATTCTCGTCTGTGGTTTTCGGGGTGAAGGGACGGCTTACTTGCCGACCTTCTTCTTTCCGGCGACGGTCTTGCGCGGACCCTTGCGGGTTCGTGCATTGGTGTGGGTTCGTTGACCACGAACCGGCATGCCGCGGCGGTGACGGATTCCCTGGTAGCAACCAATCTCGACCTTGCGTCTGATATCGGCAGCAACCTCACGGCGTAGATCGCCTTCGACTTTGAGGTTGACGTCGATCCAGTCCCGAAGGGCAACCAGTTGTTCATCGTTTAATTCTTGGGACCTGAGGTCCGGGCTCACGCCGGTCGCAACAAGCGCCTTAGCAGCTTGGGAGCGGCCGATACCGTAGATATAGGTGAGGGCGACCGCCATGCGCTTATCGCGCGGCAAGTCGACACCAACAAGTCTGGCCATTTGGGCGTTCTCTCTTCTTCCTATGCACGGGGTATGGGTGCAGTACCAGTCCTGCCCGCCAAGGCAGGTCTTCGGCCACGTGTCCGAAGGTGTCGTCCTTGCTTGCGCAAGGGGTCGGGTACCGCTTAGTTATCAGGTGTTCGGGTTGTCTCCCCGAATGCCCGCCTTGCTACATCCAGGCTTTCAGCCTTGACGCTGCTTATGACGCACGTTCTCACAAATCACCATGACACGACCGTGGCGACGAATTACTTTGCACTTGTCGCAGATCTTTTTCACGCTCGGCTTGACCTTCATGGCTTCTTCCTTGAGTTCGAACTAGCAGATTGAGTTTTTTACTTGTAGCGGTAGACGATCCGGCCGCGCGTGAGGTCGTAGGGCGATAACTCCACGACCACTCGATCGTCCGGAAGGATCCGGATGTAGTGCATCCGCATCTTCCCGCTGATGTGCGCGAGCACTTTGTGCCCGTTGTCCAACTCCACCCGGAACATTGCATTGGGCAATGACTCGGTGATCGTGCCCTCGAGCTCGATCGCGCCGTCCTTCTTGCCCATATCCTCCGCTTTCACCAGGTGCGCCGATTGCTGCTTTCGCAGCACAGGCCCCGACGAAACGCGCCAAAAACCCGAAAAACCGAGGATTTGCCAGCGGACGAACGGGGAAGCCCCACATCAGCCTGCTGAGTCTACGGGCCCGGACCTTTTCCTCATAATCGCCCCCCCAAGTCCGGCCAGCGCCGGACCGAGAGCGGGCTGGGCTCCCCCTAGCTTCTGGCCTACCTACTGGGTGACGGTGACCGTCAACTTCTTGACGGTGCCAGCGCCCCCACCCGGTGGGGTGGCGACCAATTTGAGGACGGCTTGGCCCGGGGCCAGCGCCTTGATGTACCAGGTGGTGGTGCCAGCAACCCCCACCGCTCCGGACGGGGCCGGTGCTTGGTAGGTGCCGGCGTAGACCTTCACGGCCGACTTGTCACCGGAAACCTTGATACTCCAGGAGTACCCGGTCGTCGTATTGGTGTCCTGCGACAGCACGATGGCAACGCCATCTTTGATCTGGACCTGGGTCGGCAGTCGAAGTACCACCAAGGTGGGGTCTGGGTCCTTGGTCAAGGTCGCCGCACCGCTAGTGGCGGTGACCCCCAAGGCCAGGGCCGTGGCGGCGGCGGCGATTAGGCTGGCTTTCAGTAGGTTTCTCATGGGCGCATCCTACTTCACCGGCTGCTAGCGGGCGAAGACTTCGAAACCTGCTGACTCCAACTGCCCGGCGGCCACCGAGTAGGCCGCCGCAAATGCCGCCGGGTCGTTGACCCTGGACCGCCATTTGTCCAGCCCTACCCGCTCCGCCGGCATTTGCTCATTGAAGAACTCGCGCATCGCCGGGTCGTCATCTAGGGCCAGGAAATCCAGAACCCGCTGGTAGCTGGCCGCCCGGTCCAAGACCACCAGATCCTCTAGCGACAGCACTAACACCGCCTGAGGTGGGACCTGATGCAGGCCCAAATGTGCCCGACGGACCCGGTCAGCCCACCAATTGATCGCCTCGACCGGGTCACTTGGCCCCCAGCGCTCCGCGAGCACCGATGCGGCGGTGCTCCGGCCATCGCGAACCATCCAGATAAATCGAGTTTCGGGCCAAAATTGGTGGATCCGGCCCGCATTGGAGATATTTGGCGGTGAGGTGTCGATCCACCACGGCTCGCCCGCGGCACCATGCTGGGAGCGGATCATCCCGGCCAAAAAGGCCCGGCCCGCCCCGATGGGGTCGGCCACTAACCCAGCCGACAACTGCTCGAGCAGCAGATCACGCTCGGCCGCCTCCCAGCTCAGGTGCAGCCCGCTGGCCCGCCCCAAGCGGTTGGTGCGCAGCCACCACTCATTTCGCATGCCGGCCTCAAAGGCCCGGAATCGAGCCTGCAATGCGCGTTCGCTATTAGCGGTCCACTTGCCCAAGGGCAACTTCGCCCGACGCCCCGCTGGCCCAAGTGTCAGGTCCAGCAGCCCGCCCTCTTTGTTAACGAACTTGACCTCGCGGGGCCAACTGGCCCGGACATGTGCGTGCCGGTGCAGCAACCCGGCGATGACCGTGGTGCCGCTGCGCCCGGTGCCACCGGCCATGATCGGCGTCACCTGCTCACTCATTCGGACGCCTCTGGGCCCAGCCGGACATCATCTAGTGCAGTAAGTACCCATGGGCCGGCCTCGGTGATAGCAACGGTGTGCTCCCAGTGCGCGGCAGGTGCTCCCGACATAGCCACTACCGTCCAGCCATCGGACAGCACCGCGACTTCAGCCGATCCCAATGTGGCCATGGGTTCGATCGCCAATGCCATCCCAACTTTCAATACCGGCCCTTTGCCGGGCTTACCGTAGTTCGGAATAGGTGGATGCATGTGCATGCTGGTGCCAATGCCATGGCCGGTGTAATCCTCGACGATCCCGTAGTCACCGGCCGCAGTTAGCGACAGCTCAACCGCATGGCCGATATCGGAGAGCCGATTACCTGCACGTGCCTGCTGCAGTCCTGCCCAAAGCGAGGCCTGCGTGGCAGCCGAAAGTGCCAACACCGAGTCGGCTACGGCGCCGACAGGGACGCTGACGGCAGCATCGCCGTGCCAGCCATCGACAATCGCACCGCAGTCAATCGAAATCAAATCACCAGCAACTAGTACTCGGTCCCCCGGAATCCCGTGCACGACTTCGTCATTCACCGAAGTGCAGATCACCGCAGGGAATCCGTGATAACCAAGGAATGACGAGGTGGCGCCATTGGACGCGATGCACTCACGCGCGATGGCATCGAGTTCGCGGGTACTCACCCCGGGGCGCACCGCCGCCGAAACCGCCTGCAGTGCTAGTGCGACGACTAGCCCCGCTTGGCGCATCACCGCAAGCTGATCAGGCGACTTGATCTGAATTGACTCGCCTCTACGAAACATTGACCATCACGCGCTGGCGCTAATCGCGGCCTCAATGCGAGCGGTCACTGCGGGTATTTCGCCCATACCGCTTACCTGAGCTAGCAAACCCCGACTGGCGTATAGCGAAGTAAGTGGTGCCGTTTGCTCCGCGAATACCTCAAGGCGCCGACGGATTACCTCTTCAGTGTCGTCGGCTCGGCCTTGGTCATGGGCGCGCTTCACCAAGCGCTTGACAACAACATCAATATCTACAGTAAGTTCGACAACGACATCAATGCCAACACCTTGTGCCGACAGCATCGCGTCAAGCACACCTACTTGTTCGATGGTGCGTGGGTAGCCGTCGAGTAAGAATCCAGCAGCGCAGTCGGCTTCATCGAGGCGATCACGCACCATTGCATTCGTCACACCATCGGGCACGTACTCGCCGGCATCCATGTATCTCTTCGCCTCGACACCGAGCGCGGTGCCCTGAGTGACATTAGCGCGGAAAATATCCCCGGTCGAAATGTGCGGGATTGACATACTTGCGCACACGATGTCGGCCTGGGTGCCCTTGCCGGCACCAGGTGGCCCCATCATGATCAGGCGCATTAGCGCAGGAAGCCTTCGTAATTGCGCTGCTGCAGTTGGGCTTCGATCTGCTTGACGGTATCCAGCCCGACGCCCACCATGATCAGCAAACTGGTACCACCGAAGATGAAGTTGCCGCCGACACCTAGCCCCCCAAATGCGAAGACCGGCAACACGGCTATCAATCCCAGATATAGCGAACCGGGTGCGGTCAACCGCGTGAGCACATAGTCCAGATAATCGGCGGTGGGCTTACCGGCACGGATCCCTGGAATGAATCCACCGTATTTCTTCATATTGTCGGCAACTTCAACCGGGTTGAAGGTAATCGACACATAGAAGTAACAGAAGAACACGATGAGCAGGAAATAAGCCATCAGGTAGTAGGAGCCCGTGCCGGTACCAAAGTTCTGCTGGACCCAAATGGCCCATTCGGATTGGCTTCCGGTCAACTGCACCAGCAAGGTAGGCAAGAAAAGCAGTGAAGAGGCGAAGATGACCGGGATGACGCCGGCCATGTTTACCTTCAGCGGAATATAGGTCGAGGTTCCGCCGTACATACGTCGCCCAACCATGCGCTTGGCGTACTGAACCGGGATTCGACGCTGGGCCTGCTCGACGAAAACCACCAGTGCAATAACGACCAAGCCGACTAGCACGGTCATGGCAAAAGTGAAGATGCCCCGGCTACCTAAGATCGAGGCAAATTGAGCCGGGATGCTAGAGATGATCGAGGTGAAAATAAGTAGCGACATGCCGTTGCCGATGCCGCGTTCGGTGATCAGTTCGCCGAACCACATGATGACTGCGGTACCCGCCGTCATGACGGTGATCATCACCAAGATCACCCAAACCGAGTCATTGGGAATGATGGCTTCATTACACCCGCTGAACAAGGCACCCGGGGTGCGCGCCAGCGACAAGATTGCGGTTGACTGCAAGATTGCCAGGCCGATTGTCAGGTACCGGGTGTACTGCGTGATCTTGGCTTGGCCGGCCTGGCCATCCTTCTTCAGCGTCTCAAGCCGCGGAATCACCACGGTCAGCAACTGCAAGATGATGCTCGCCGTGATGTACGGCATGATGCCGAGGGCAAAAACAGACAGCTGCAGGAGCGCCCCGCCGCTAAATAGGTTAATCAGTGCATAAACGGAATTATCCTGAACTACGTCGATACAACGCTGAATCGCGGAGTAGTCGACACCCGGGGTTGGCAGAACTGAACCGAGGCGGTAAAGCGCCAACAATCCCAAGGTGAACAGAATCTTCTTGCGAAGATCCGGGGTACGCAGGGCAGCCCCAAACGCACTTATGTGCACTGTGCCTCCTGCTTAGATCTCGGTTGCGGAACCGCCTGCGGCCACGATCTTGTCACGGGCGCTGTCGGAGAAGGCATCGGCACTGACCTTTACGGCCACCGATATCTCACCTTGCCCGAGGACCTTTACCTTTTGGCCCTTGCGAACGGCCCCGTTGGCTACGAGGTCGGCGATGGTGATCTCGCCGCCCTTCGGAAACAATTTCGCGATCATGGCGACATTGACGACCTGAAATTCGACTTTATTGGGATTTGTGAATCCCTTCAGCTTCGGCAGGCGCATGTGCAAGGGCATCTGGCCACCCTCGAAGCGTGCCGGCACCTGATAGCGGGCCTTGGTACCTTTCGTACCGCGGCCGGCCGTCTTGCCTTTTGACGCCTCACCACGACCCTTACGAGTCTTTGCAGTCTTAGCGCCCGGAGCCGGACGCAGATGATGGATCTTGAGTGCCATCGCTACTTAACCTCCTCGACAACAACCAAGTGAGACACCATGTTGACCATGCCGCGGATTTCCGGGCGGTCTTCCTTTACCACGGTGTCACCGATGCGCTTTAATCCAAGTGAGCGCAAGGTGTTGCGCTGGTTGGAGGTGCCACCGATTTCGGACTTCTTCTGGGTTACCTTCAGCTGAGCCATCAGGCACCTACCCCGGCGCGGGCCCGCAGCAAGGCAGCCGGTGCCACGGCTTCAAGTGGCAAGCCGCGACGAGCCGCGACGGCCTCCGGCGATTCAAGCAACTTCAAGGCGGCAACGGTCGCATGCACGATGTTGATGGCATTGTCTGAACCCATGGATTTGCTCAGCACGTCGTGAATACCAGCACACTCCAATACGGCGCGAACCGGTCCACCAGCGATAACCCCGGTACCTGGTGCGGCCGGCCGCAGCATCACCACGCCTGCAGCAGCTTCGCCGGTGATTGGGTGCGGAATGGTGCCCTGGATCCGCGGCACCTTGAAGAAGTGCTTCTTGGCCTCCTCCACGCCTTTGGCGATCGCGGCCGGGACTTCCTTGGCCTTGCCGTAGCCAACGCCAACACTGCCATCGCCGTCGCCGACGACAACTAGAGCCGTGAAGCTAAATCGACGACCGCCCTTGACGACCTTTGAAACCCGGTTGATCGCAACAACGCGCTCGATGAAAGCGGACTTCTCCTCGCGGGGAGCACGCTCCTTGCGGTCCTTGCGGTCACCGGACCCACCGGTGCCTGTGCCTGTGCCTGCGCCACTTCCGCGACGCGAGGTTGCTGCCATGGGGTTCCCTCTCCTACCTATTCCTTGATTCGCCCTATTTCGTAATCAGCTTAGAAATTCTCAATCAGCTCAGAAATCCAGGCCGCCCTCGCGGGCGCCCTCAGCAAGCGCTGCGACACGGCCGTGGTACTTGTTTCCACCGCGATCGAAAACCACGGTCTCCACACCGGCCGCCTTGGCCCGCGCCGCTATTAACTGGCCAACCTTGCGCGCCTTCGCGGACTTATCGTCATTCGCTGCCCGTAGATCGACTTCCATCGATGAAGCAGAGGCGAGGGTACGACCCTGGGTGTCATCAACGACCTGCGCAACCATATGACGAGCGGACCGACTGACGACCAAACGCGGCCGCACCGGGGTACCGGAAACCTTCTTCCGCACCCGAATATGACGACGCTTACGGCCAATGGCAACTTTGTTGCCGGACCCGCCCAACTTAACTCCGAAGCTACTCACTTCTTGCCCGCCTTTCCGGCCTTGCGACGGACAACCTCGTTCTCGTAGCGCACGCCCTTGCCCTTATATGGCTCCGGCTTGCGCAACTTGCGAATATTGGCCGCAACCTCGCCTACCTGCTGCTTATCGATACCAACAACCGTGAACTTCACCGGGCTTTCAACGCGGAAGGCAATACCCGCCGGCGCCGAAACCACAACCGGATGGCTGAAGCCGAGGGCAAACTCCAAGTCGGTGCCCTTGGCGGCAACACGGTAACCGGTACCGACAATCTCCAACGTTTTTTCGTACCCACTGGTCACACCGGTGACCATGTTGGCTACCAACGTGCGAGTCAAGCCATGAAGTGATCGCGATGCGCGCTCGTCGTTGGGACGAGTCACTAGCAACGTGCCATCTTCCTGCTTCTCGATAACAATCGGCTCAGCAACTGTCATCGACAACGTGCCCTTGGGGCCCGTCACGGTGATGTCATTGCCGGCGATCTGTGCATTGACCCCGGATGGAACCGGGATCGGCATGCGTCCGATACGTGACATTTGCGCGCTCCTTCCCGGTTACCAGACGTAGGCGAGGACTTCCCCACCTACGCCTTTCGAATGGGCTTGACGGTCGGTCAACAGCCCTGATGAGGTGGATAGAATTGCGACACCGAGGCCGCCGAGTACGCGCGGGATGCCGGTGCTCTTCGCGTAGACCCGAAGGCCCGGCTTGGAAACCCGGCGAAGCCCCGCAATCGACCGCTCGCGAGTCGGCCCGTACTTCAATTCCAACGTAAGTGTCTTGCCGACAACCGCATCGGAGACGGTCCAGCCGCCGATATAACCCTCGCGTTTGAGGATCTCGGCGATGCTTTCCTTCATCTTGGAGTGCGGCATCGTCACAGCATCGTGATAAGCCGAGTTTGCATTGCGCAGCCGCGCAAGCATGTCGGCGATCGGGTCAGTCATTGTCATGGCCAGTCGGCCTTCCTCGTTGTGGTTTCCGGGAGTCCCGGACCTGCGACGTCGTTGATTACCAGGAGCTCTTAGTCACACCCGGCAATTCGCCGGCATGTGCCATTTGACGCACGCAAATCCGGCACAGGCCGAACTTGCGGTAGACCGCATGTGGACGTCCACACTTGTTGCAGCGGGTGTAACCCCGCACCTTGAACTTAGGCTTCTTCTGCTGCTTCTCGATCAGTGCTTTCTTTGCCATATGGATCAGGCCTCCTTGAAGGGGAATCCGAGAAGGCGAAGCAAAGCGCGGCCTTCAGCATCATTTTGAGCAGTGGTGACAACCGTGATGTCCATGCCGCGGACGCGGTCGATTTTATCTTGATCGATCTCATGGAACATCGACTGTTCATTTAGCCCGAAGGTGTAGTTACCCCTGCCATCGAACTGCTTTGGCGAGAGCCCGCGGAAGTCGCGGATTCGTGGCAGCGCTACCGAAAGCAACCGGTCGAGAAACTCCCACATGCGATCACCGCGCAAAGTTACGTGGGCGCCGATGGGCTGACCCTCGCGCAACTTGAATTGGGCGATTGACTTGCGTGCCTTGGTGACCTGCGGCTTTTGCCCGGTGATCTCCGCGAGGTCGCGAATCGCACCCTCAATCAATTTGGAGTCGCGGGCAGCTTCACCCACGCCCATATTGACGACTACCTTCGTGACAGTCGGCACCTGCATGATGTTGCCGAAGGCAAATTCGGTCTTCAGTGCGGGCACGATCTCCTCGCGGTATCGCGCCTTTAGGCGCGGAGCCGTGGTTGTTGCCGATGTCATCAGATGTCCTTACCTGTGCGACGTGAGATGCGCACACTGCGCTCTGCTTCATAAGTGGAGCCGTCCGGACGGCGCTTCTCGACAGTTTCGCGCCGGTAACCGATGCGAGTTGCGCGGCCATCCTCCGGATCGATGATCATCACATTGGAAACATGGATCGGGGCCTCGGTGGTAATGATGCCGCCGGTCTTGGCGCCGCGATTGTTTTGCCCAACCTTCGTGTGCTTCTTAATACGGTTTACGCCCTCAACAATGATGCGATCTGCATCGGGAATGACCTCAATTACCTTGCCCTTGACGCCCCGGTCTTTACCCGAGATGACCTGGACTAGGTCGCCTTTGCGAATTCTCAGATCTGACATGACTACAGCACCTCCGGGGCCAACGAGATGATCTTCATGAACTTCTTCTCGCGCAGCTCCCGGCCAACCGGGCCAAAGATTCGAGTCCCGCGCGGTTCACCATCACCCTTGAGGATGACCGCTGCGTTTTCGTCAAAGCGAATATAGGAACCATCCGGACGACGACGCTCCTTGCGGGTGCGCACGATGACGGCCTTCACGACCTCACCTTTTTTGACACCGCCACCGGGAATAGCGTCCTTCACCGTTGCCACGATGATGTCGCCGATGCCGGCGTAGCGTCGACCCGAACCACCGAGCACCCGAATGCAAAGGAGCTCCTTTGCGCCGGTGTTGTCGGCGACTCTTAGCCGCGACTCTTGCTGAATCACTTCATTCTCCTGATCGTCTGCCGGTTCTCTACCGAGCCTGGCGGAACTTAGTGCGGAATTACTTGGCCTTCTCGAGGATCTCCACCACACGCCAGCGCTTTGTCGCTGACAGCGGGCGGGTCTCCATGACGAGAACGCGGTCACCGATGCCGGCTGCGTTGGCCTCGTCGTGCGCCTTGAGCTTGCTCGTCCGACGGACGACCTTGCCGTAAAGCGGGTGCTTGAAGCGGTTTTCGACCGCAACCACCACCGTCTTGTTCATCTTGTCGCTGACTACCAGCCCCTCGCGGGTCTTTCGGTAGCCGCGCTTTTCGACATCACTATTGACTTCGTTCGCGCTCATGCGGCACCACCCTCAATGGGCGTAATGCCCAACTCACGCTCACGCAAGATCGTGTAGATCCGCGCGATGTCCTTGCGCACGGCGCGGAGGCGTCCGTGGTTCTCCAATTGCCCGGTCGCGCCTTGGAAGCGCAGGTTGAACAACTCTTCCTTGGACTCCAGAAGTTTGGCCGTCAACTCTGTGCTATCGAGGTTGCGAAGTTCACCAACTTGGGTACCAGCCGCCATTTAGTCCTCACCTGCTTCGTCGCGCCGGACAATGCGGCACTTCATCGGAAGTTTGTGCATCGCACGGGTAAGTGCTTCTTGCGCAACCTTCTCGTCTGGGTATGAAAGTTCGAACATCACCCGACCCGGCTTGACATTCGCGATCCACCACTCCGGCGAGCCCTTACCAGAACCCATACGGGTTTCGGCCGGCTTCTTGGTCAGCGGGCGATCAGGGTAGATGTTGATCCACACCTTGCCGCCACGACGAATGTGTCGGGTGATGGCGATACGAGCCGACTCAATTTGCCGGTTCGTTACGTATGCGGGCTCGAGGGCTTGCAACCCAAAAGTTCCGAAGGTCACCGCGGTACCACCGGAGGCCGCGCCACGGCGCGTTGGGTGGTGCTGCTTGCGGTGCTTGACTCGGCGCGGAATAAGCATGGTTAGCCCTCCTGCACTTCGGTGCTTACAGCGGCCTCAGCAACTACTGCCTCAGCGACTACTGCCTCAGCGACTACTGCCTCGGCAACTGCTGCCTCGGCAGCATCATCGCCGCTCCGCGGTCCGCGCGGGCGAGCTGGCGCCGCCGCGCGCTGGCCCAAGCGGGCCGTTGCTGCTGCTGCCTCGCGCTCCGCGCGGGTACTTGGCGCATTGCCCTTGTAAATCCAAACCTTGACACCGATTCGGCCGAAGGTGGTGCGGGCCTCGTAGAAGCCGTAGTCGATATCAGCGCGCAATGTGTGCAACGGCACCCGACCCTCGCGGTAGAACTCGGTGCGCGACATTTCGGCGCCGCCGAGTCGCCCGGAGACCTGAACCCGGATGCCCTTGGCGCCACTTTTCATCGTGCTCTGCATGCCCTTGCGCATTGCCCGACGAAAGGAGACGCGGCTGGAGAGCTGCTCGGCAATACCTTGGGCAACCAACTGTGAATCAATCTCAGGGTTCTTCACCTCGAGGATGTTCAACTGCACCTGCTTGCCGGTAAGGGTCTCGAGGTCGCCGCGGATCCGGTCGGCCTCGGCGCCACGACGGCCGATGACGATCCCTGGGCGTGCGGTGTGGATATCGACCCGCACGCGCTCACGAGTGCGCTCAATCTCCACTTTCGAAATACCTGCGCGCTCCATGCCGGTCGCAAGGAGCTTCCGGATTTTCACGTCCTCATCGACGTAATCGCGATAGCGCTGACCGGTTTTTGCGGAGTCAGCGAACCAGCGCGACGTGAAGTCGGTGGTGATCCCCAGGCGGAAGCCGTGCGGGTTTACTTTCTGGCCCACGGTCGGGTCATCCCTTCTTCTTAGCGTCGGTCGACTTGGTTGTCGCCTTCGCTGTCGTCGTCTTGGCCGGTGCCTTCTTAGCCGGTGCCTTCTTAGCCGGTGCCTTTTCGGCGGCGGCCTTCTTAGCCGGTGCCTTCTTAGCCGGTGCCTTTTCGGCGGCTGCCTTCTTAGCCGGTGCCTTTTCGGCTACGGCTGGCTCACCCTTGGCTGCCTTGGCAGGCTTAGCCGCCTTGGCGGGCTTGCTAACCGCCACCTCGGCGACCCCATCGGAAACGATTACGGTGATGTGGCTGCTGCGCTTGCGTACGCGGTAGGCGCGGCCTTGGGCACGTGGACGAATCCGCTTCATGGTGGGGCCTTCATCCACAAATGCTTCGCTGACCATCAGGCCACGCACATCCATCGCGTGGTTATTGGTCGCATTCGCAATTGCACTCGCAAGCACCTTGCCAATCGGCTCACTGGCCGCTTGGGGTGCGAACGTCAATACCGCCTGGGCGTCAGCCGCATTCATGCCTCTGATGAGGTTGATGACGCGGCGCGCCTTCATGGGCGTGACACGGACGTACCGCGCCTGGGCCCTGGCTTCCATCGCTATCCCCTTGCTTCTCGATGCTCGGTCTGTGGTCGGTTATTAAGTACTGAACTACCGCTTCTTCGCCTTGCGGTCGTCTTTGATATGTCCCTTGAAAGTTCGGGTCGGGGCGAACTCGCCGAGCTTGTGCCCGACCATGTTCTCCGAGACAAACACCGGTACGTGCTTGCGGCCGTCATGGACCGCGATCGTGTGGCCCAGCATGATCGGAATGATCATGGAACGACGTGACCAAGTCTTGATCACATTCTTTGACCCCGCCTCATTTTGGACTTCCACCTTTTTGAGCAGATGGGTGTCCACGAACGGACCCTTCTTCAGACTGCGTGGCATATTTCGCTTCCCTTATCGCTTCTTGCCGGTCTTGCGGCGGCGGACGATGAACATGTCGCTGGCCTTGTTGGCCCGGCGAGTGCGACCTTCTGGCTTGCCATTTGGATTGACCGGATGACGGCCACCGGAAGTCTTACCTTCACCACCACCATGCGGATGGTCGACCGGGTTCATCGCGACACCGCGAACGGTTGGGCGCTTGCCCTTCCAGCGCATCCGGCCGGCCTTACCCCAGTTGATATTGGATTGCTCGGCATTGCCGACCTCACCGATCGTCGCGCGTGCGCGTAGATCGACGTTGCGAATTTCACCCGATGGCATCCGCAACTGTGCGTAGGGGCCGTCCTTGGCAACGAGTTGAACGCTCGAACCGGCGGAGCGGGCGATCTTCGCTCCACCACCTGGCCGGAGTTCGACCGCATGGATAACCGAACCCACCGGGATATTGCGTAATGGCAGGTTGTTACCTGGCTTGATATCGGCGCTCGGACCGGTTTCAACCGGATCACCCTGCTTGAGCTTGTTCGGCGCGATGATGTAGCGCTTTTCGCCGTCAGCAAAGTGCAGGAGGGCAATGCGCGCGGTGCGGTTTGGATCGTATTCGATATGCGCCACGCGGGCGGGCACACCGTCTTTGTCCGCACGCTTGAAGTCAATTACCCGATAGGCACGTTTGTGGCCACCGCCTTGATGGCGAGTAGTGATCTTGCCGGAGTTGTTGCGGCCGCCCTTCTTTGACAGTGGGCGTACTAGTGACTTCTCCGGTTCTGACCGCGTGATCTCGACGAAGTCGGCCACGCTGGAGCCACGACGGCCCGGTGTGGTCGGCTTGTACTTGCGGATTCCCATAGCTCTTCCGTCTCGTTAGTCGATTGCCCGGTCAGGAGACCGGGCCTCCGAAGATGTCGATGCGGTCACCGGCGGCAACAGAAACGATTGCTCGCTTTGTTGCTGCCCGGCGGCCGAAGCCAGTGCGGGTGCGAATCCGCTTTCCTTCACGGTTGTGCGTGTTAACACTGATCACCTTCACCCCGAAAACCTTCTCGACCGCAATCTTGATCTGCGTCTTGTTGGCATCGGTAGACACGATGAAGGTGTACTTGTTCTCATCAAGGAGCCCGTAGCTCTTCTCGGAGATAACTGGTGAAATCAAGATGTCGCGTGGGTCTTGGATTCTCATGCGTCTACCTCCGACTGCCGCGCAACCGACTTGATGCCCTTGCCCTTGGGTGCCCCAGCCACGAAGGCCGCAAGGGCGGCCTTGGTGAACAGCACCTGGTCGCTGACGATGACGTCATAGGTATTGAGTTGGTCGGGGGCAACCACATGCGCGTTGTCAACATTGCGCAGGCTCAGCCATGAGGTGGTCTCAGCGCGGCTGAGAACAACCAGCACGCGTCCTTCTAGGCCCAAAGCGGCAAGGGAGGCATTGGCGCTTTTGGTCGAGGGGACTTCGCCGGTCACGAGCTCTGATATCACGTGAATACGATCCTCGCGGGCCCGATCTGAAAGTGCACCGCGAAGTGCGGCAACCTTCATCTTCTTTGGGGTGCGCTGCGAGTAATCACGCGGCTGCGGCCCATGGACCACGCCACCGCCAACGTACTGCGGCGCCCGAATCGAACCTTGGCGCGCGCGACCGGTGCCCTTTTGCTTGTACGGCTTGCGGCCGCCACCACTTACTTCGGCGCGGGTCTTGGTGGCATGGGTACCTTGACGCGCAGCCGCCTGCTGGGCTACCACCACCTGATGGATCAGCGGGATGTTGACCTGCACATCGAAAATCTCAGCCGGCAGTTCGACCTTGCCGGATGCCTTACCAGCCGGAGTGCGTACCTCTACAGAAGTCATGATCAGCCCTCCTTCACGGCGGTACGGACGAATACCAACCCACCCTTGGGACCAGGAATGGCACCCTTGATGAGAAGCAAGCCTTTTTCCACATCGACGCCGTAGACCACCAGGTTCAAGGTGGTCTGACGCACGCCACCCATCCGACCGGCCATCTTCATGCCCTTAAAAACGCGGCCCGGGGTCGCGCACCCACCGATGGATCCCGGTGAGCGGTGCTTGCGGGTGACACCGTGGGTTGCGCGTAAACCGTGGAAACCGTGACGCTTCATCACGCCGGCAAAACCCTTGCCCTTGGTGGTGCCCACGATGTCGATCAACTGGCCCGCCTCGAAGGTGTCCGGGCCGAGTTCTTGACCGAGGGTGTACTCCGTGGCATCGTCGGTGCGAATTTCGACCAGGTGGCGACGAGGTGTCACGCCCGACTTAGCGAACTGCCCGGCATCAGGCTTATTGACTTTTCGCGGATCAATAGCCCCGAAGGCAATCTGCACGGCCGAATAACCATCTTTGTCTGGGGTTCGTACCTGGGTAACTACACAGGGGCCGGCCTTGACCACAGTTATGGGCACGACTTTGTTGTTGTCGTCCCATACCTGGGTCATGCCGAGCTTTTCGCCCAGTACGCCCTTCACGTTGGTACTCATTGTCTTCGCGTCCTTACAGCTTGATCTCGATGTCGACACCCGCTGGGAGGTCAAGACGCATCAGCGAATCAACCGTCTTCGGCGTGGGGTCAAGAATGTCAATGAGGCGTTTGTGCGTGCGCATTTCAAAGTGCTCGCGTGAGTCCTTGTACTTATGCGGTGACCGGATAACGCAGTACACATTCTTTTCCGTTGGCAGTGGCACCGGCCCAGCAACTTTCGCACCAGTGCGGATCACTGTCTCGACAATTTTGCGCGCCGAAGAATCAATGACCTCATGGTCGTAGGCCTTAAGCCGAATGCGGATCTTTTGTCCCGCCATGGTGGCTGGTGTCCTTACTTCTAGTGTGCCGACTGCTTCAGGTTCGTGCGGGTCGTACTGGTGCTGCAGGTAGTGCTTGCAAGGTGGGGGTGGCAGTGCTGCCACCCCCTCCCGGCTACTTCAGAATCTTGATAACGCGGCCAGCGCCGACAGTGCGTCCACCCTCGCGGATGGCGAACCGAAGGCCTTCTTCCATGGCGATGGACTGAATCAGCTCAACGCGCATGTCGGTGTTGTCGCCCGGCATCACCATGTCCTTGCCGTCCGGCAGGTAGACCACACCGGTGACGTCGGTGGTGCGGAAGTAGAACTGCGGGCGGTAGTTATTGAAGAACGGCGTATGCCGGCCGCCTTCATCCTTCGACAGGATGTAGACCTGTGCATCGAAGTCGGTGTGTGGCGTGATCGAGCCTGGCTTGCAGCAAACCTGGCCGCGCTCGACGTCCTCGCGCTTGGTGCCACGAAGCAGCAGACCGACGTTCTCACCGGCTTGCCCTTCGTCGAGCAGCTTGCGGAACATCTCGACACCGGTAACGGTGGTCTTTTGGGCCGGTCCGGGCCGGATCCCAACGATTTCAATTTCCTCGTTGATCTTGACCTGGCCCCGCTCGATCCGACCGGTGACAACGGTGCCACGACCGGTGATCGTGAAGACATCCTCGACTGGCATGAGGAACGGCTTGTCGATCTCGCGCTCGGGGGTCGGGATGTAGGCATCGACCGCGTTCATGAGCTCAATAATCGACTCGCCCCACTTGGCGTCACCTTGCAGCGCCGGGAAGGCAGCTACGCGGACAACGGGGATGTCGTCGCCTGGGAACTCGTAGGTCGACAGCAGTTCGCGGACCTCCATCTCGACCAGCTCAAGCAGATCCTCATCATCGACCATGTCGCACTTGTTCAGTGCCACGACCAGCGACGGAACGCCTACCTGGCGGGCCAGGAGAACGTGCTCCTTGGTCTGGGGCATTGGGCCATCAGTGGCGGCAACCACGAGGATCGCACCATCCATCTGGGCCGCGCCGGTGATCATGTTCTTGATGTAGTCGGCGTGGCCTGGGCAGTCCACATGTGCGTAGTGGCGCGCCTCGGTCTGGTATTCGACGTGCGCGATCGAGATCGTGATACCGCGCTGACGCTCTTCCGGCGCCTTGTCGATCATGTCGAATGGCGTGAACGGGTTCACGTCTGGGTACTTGTCATGCAGCACCTTGGTGATCGCAGCGGTCAGCGTCGTCTTGCCATGGTCGATGTGACCGATGGTGCCGATGTTGACGTGCGGCTTGGTGCGCTCAAACTTGGCCTTCGCCATTTGAGTTCTCCCTTTTCGTAATGCCGTCCGGCGTTGTCGCGGATCGGTGGTGTGTTCTTGTTTATTTGTTTTTCAGTGATCCGCGACTATTCGCCGCGAGCCTTCGCGATAATCTCCAGCGACACATTTGAAGGAACCTGTGCGTAGGAGTCAAACTGCATGCTGTAACTCGCCCGGCCCTGGGTGCGGCTGCGCAGGTCACCTACGTAGCCGAACATCTCGGACAGCGGAACCAGTGCCGCAATGACACGGGCTCCTGAGCGCTCTTCCATGGACTGTATTTGTCCGCGGCGAGAGTTTAGATCGCCGATGACATCACCCATGTAATCCTCGGGGGTGGTGACTTCGACAGCCATGATCGGCTCGAGCAGGACCGGGCCCGCTTTACGAGCCGCGTCCTTGAACGCCATCGAGCCGGCGATCTTGAATGCGAGTTCAGAGGAGTCGACGTCGTGGTAGGCGCCGTCGGTCAATGTCACCTTGAGGTCAACCATCGGATAACCGGCCAGCACACCATGCTCCATGGCTTCTTGGCACCCGGCGTCGACCGATGGGATGTACTCGCGCGGGATGCGACCGCCGGTGACCTTGTTTTCGAAGGTGTAGCCCTCTTCGTTCGAGCCCTCGACACCAGCGTTCGGCGCAATATCGATGATGACTCGCGCGAACTGACCCGATCCACCGGTCTGCTTCTTGTGCGTGTAATCGACTTTCTGCACAGCCTTGGTGATGGTCTCGCGGTAGGCGACCTGGGGCTTGCCGACATTGGCCTCGACGCTGAACTCACGGCGCATCCGGTCGACCAGAACCTCCAGGTGAAGCTCGCCCATGCCACCGATGATGGTTTGGCCGGTCTCCTCGTCGGTACGGACGTGGAAAGTCGGGTCCTCTTCGGCTAGGCGCTGGATTGCAACACCCAGTTTGTCTTGGTCGCTCTTGGTCTTTGGCTCGATGGCAACCGAGATAACCGGCGCCGGGAAGGTCATGGATTCAAGAACGACCGGGTTAGTTGGATCGCACAAGGTCTCACCGGTCGTGGTGTCCTTCAAACCCATTACCGCCACGATGTCACCGGCGCCCACCGAGTCGATTTCCTCACGCTTATTAGCGTGCATCCGGTAGATCTTGCCGATGCGTTCCTTGCGGTCCTTGACGCTATTTAGTACCGCGGTACCGGTATCAAGGCGCCCCGAGTAAACCCGCAGGTAGGTGAGCTTGCCAAGGTGCGGGTCGGTCATGATCTTGAAAGCAAGGGCCGCGAAGGGCTCCTTGTCATTGGGCTGCCGCTCGATGACGACCTCGCTGTTGCCGGGCTTGGTGCCCGTGATCGCGGTGACATCCAGGGGGCAGGGTAAGTAGGCGATCACGGCATCTAGCATGGGCTGGACGCCTTTGTTCTTGAACGCTGAGCCGGTCAAAATCGGTGTCAGCTTGTAGGCCAAGGTGGCCCGGCGAATAGCCGCCTGCAGTTCAGCGACCGTGAAGCTTTCGCCCTCCAGGAACTTCTCCATGATGGCGTCATCGGCCTCGGACAATGTCTCGAGGAGTCTTTCGCGGTACTCAGCGGCTTTGTCAACTAGGTCAGCTGGAATCTCCTCCACCGCGTAGTCGTCACCCTTTTGGGTTTCGCCACGCCAGGTGAGCGCCTGCATCGTGATCAAATCAACGACCCCGAGGAAATCCGACTCCGAACCAATCGGGAGCTGGAGAACCAACGGGGTCGCGCCGAGCCGGCTGACAATCATGTCGACGCACATGTAGAAATCTGCGCCAGTGCGATCAAGTTTATTGATGAAACAGATCCGGGGGACGCTGTACTTGTCAGCCTGCCGCCACACGGTCTCCGATTGCGGCTCAACACCGGCCACCCCGTCGAATACGGTTACTGCGCCGTCGAGCACCCGAAGGGAGCGCTCGACCTCGACGGTGAAATCAACGTGACCGGGGGTGTCAATGATGTTGATCGTGTGGTCTTTCCAGGTGCAGGTGGTCGCGGCCGACGTGATGGTGATGCCGCGCTCTTGCTCCTGCTCCATCCAGTCCATCGTTGCTGCGCCCTCGTGGACTTCGCCGATCTTGTAGTTGATCCCGGTGTAGAACAAGATGCGCTCAGTTGTCGTGGTTTTGCCCGCGTCAATATGGGCCATGATCCCAATGTTTCGGACCTTGGCCAGATCGAGTGCGGTCTGGGTCGACACTTTGCTCTCCGTTGCTCTCGTTTATCGGGTCGGGTGGTTATCCGGTTGGGGTTCTAATTACCAGCGGTAATGGGCGAAAGCCTTGTTGGCTTCGGCCATCTTGTGGGTGTCTTCACGCTTCTTGACGCTCGCACCAAGACCATTGGAAGCATCTAGGATTTCATTCATCAGGCGTTCGGTCATGGTCTTCTCACGACGCTGCCGGGAGTAGCCGATCAGCCAGCGCAGGGCCAACGTGATGCTGCGATTGGGCTTTACTTCAACGGGCACCTGGTAGGTCGCCCCACCGACCCGGCGCGAGCGCACTTCGAGGGTGGGCTTGATGTTGTCAAGTGCGCGCTTGAGGGTCTGGACTGGATCGGTACCGGTCTTCTCCCGGGCACCTTCAAGGGCGCCGTAGACAATTCGCTCCGCCGTTGACCGCTTGCCGTCCAGCAGCACCTTGTTGATCAGTTGGGTGACTATCGGGGCACTAAATACTGGATCGTTGACGATCGGCCGCTTGGTGGCCGGACCCTTGCGTGGCATTAGGCCTTCTCCTTCTTCGCGCCGTAGCGGGAGCGTGCCTGCTTGCGGTTCTTCACACCTTGGGTATCCAGGGCACCGCGGATTACCTTGTAACGCACCCCAGGCAGGTCGCGTACCCGGCCGCCGCGTACCAAGACAATTGAGTGCTCCTGCAGGTTGTGGCCAACCCCAGGGATGTAAGCGGTGATTTCGACACCGGAGGTCAGGCGTACCCGGGCCACCTTGCGCAGGGCCGAATTCGGCTTCTTCGGGGTGGTTGTGTAAACGCGAGTACAGACCCCACGCCGCTGCGGGCTGCCCTTCAGGGCTGGGGCCTTGCTCTTGGAGACCTTGTCCTGTCGGCCCTTGCGGACCAACTGCTGGATCGTGGGCACTCGCCTACCTTCCTAGATCGTTTTCGGTTCGGTCAAAACTGCGCCTTGCAAAACTGCGTTGCTGATGCAATTTGCCTGCTAGATCTTCGGCCCACGCGGTCGGGTGTGTCGCGGCGCCAGCAGCGCGCAACCACAACCAAATCGTGGGTTGATCCCCGGCGCTTTCACGCCAGTGCGCATCTTCGGGGGAAGCCGCGCAACAGGTGCACCTGACGGATCAGGCACAAGTCGGTAGATTACCCATAGCCGGGCCCCGACGTCAAAGCGGGGTCCCTCGTAACCGAAAGCCCCGCGACCTAACGGGGGCTAGGCCGTCCCCGCCGGTTCGGCCGGGTGTTCGGTGGTCTTGGTGGTCTTGCCCCGCGAACCCAGCAGGAATACGGCCGCCACCGCTGCAATCGCGACCCCGATCGCCGCGATCATCAAGGCCGTGGTCACCCCAACGGTGTAAGAAACGCCGGCAGCAGCTGCCGCAGTCTCGCCATTGGTCTTCAAGATCAGGGGTATCGCACCGGAAACCACATTGTCGGTTAGCGACTCATAATCGGGAATCTGCGCCCCCAGTACCAGCCACTCCGAAGTCACCCGGATCGCCGAGATGGCGCCAATGATCGCAATACCCAAAACCGCTGAAATTGAACTGATCAGCGCCATGAAGCCCGAGATGGTGCCCATTTGGTCCCGCGGTATCGACATCATGGCTCCCGCGGATACCGCCGGCATCCCGACCCCGATTCCTATCCCCATGACCGCGAACCAGAAGGCAATTTGCAATAGCCCGGTCGTGGTGGTGGTCAAGTGCAGGCCGAACAGACCAATTGCGGTGGCGCCCAAGCCGATACCCGTGGTCGGGCCAAGGCCGATACGGCCCATGATGCGAGGGGAAATCGGGGAGAAGACAACCAGCATCAAGGAGGCGCCGAAGGATGAAATTCCAGCCATCAGGGGGGTGAAACCCAGCACATTTTGCACCAGCAGCATCTGCTGCATCATGGCCCCGGCGAGCACCAACGACAAAAGCACCGAGATGGTCAAGGTGGCCGGGATCGGCGCCACCTTGATTGATGCCCAGTTCGTCAGTTTTGTGATGCTGTGTCGTTGCTGCATGATCATGATCAAAAGCACCACAAACCCGGAAGCCACCGGAACATAAACGATCGGGTCGTAGTACTTGTTGCTCTCGAGCATGCTCAACCCGCCGGCAATCAAAATCATCGCGACGGTTAACAGCGAGGAACCCAACCAGTCAACCTTGCGTTTAGCGGTTCCATCCGGAATATCACGCGGCACCTCGCGCATCACCAGCGGAATAACCAGTGCCATCAAAATCACGTTGATGCCGAACATCCAACGCCAACCCAAGAACTGCACCATCGCGCCGCCGATCAGGGGCCCGAATGCTGACGCCCCAGAAGTCACGGCGGTCCAAAGCCCGATTAGTTTCGCTATCTGGTCGTGCGGGACCGATGACGTCAACATCGCCAACGCCAAAGTGCCCATAAACCCAGAGCCAACCCCCTGGATTGCCCGGCCCACGATGAGTACCCCCATGTCCGGGGAAAGTGCACTGACTGCGGAACCGACGACGAAAATGGAGGCGCCGATCATGTACAACCGGCGGCGCCCGGTGCGGTCACCGAGTGCGCCCGCGGGCACCGCTAAGGCGGCGCCGGCCACCATGTACGCCATCATCGCCCATTGCATTTGGGCCATTCCGATGTCGAAATCCGCTTGAATCTGCGGCAGGGCTACCGACATCACGCTGAGGTCCAGGCCGACCAAGAATTGGCCGGTAGCTAGGGCGATTAGCGCTAGATTCGAGGCCATCCCAAGTCGCAACTTGCTGACTTCGGACGTTCCCTCGGCGGGTGGCGCGGGCGCATCTTGGTTCGCCTGCGCATTGGCCTCTTTCTGCGCATTGGCCTCTTTCTGCGCATGGATCCTGGAAAGTTGCGCAAGGTCCATCTTCAGGTTCTCCACCTCGACAGTATGGCACCGAAGGCTGGCCGGGGGGCTAAATCTGCGCTGATTTTTGGCATATGCTGCACTCGTGCAACCTGAATTCATCCCGCTCTGGCAGCCGCATAGCCGGACCATCGTCGTGCCGCCCGAGGAGATCTACCTGATAACTGACGGCGATGAGCAAGTCCTCACCGGTGAGTTGTTCACCGCGCTGGCACCGCATATCGATGGCCGAGCAACGGTTGGTGAAATAACGGCGGCAATGGTGGCCGCGGGCACCGCCACCGACGAGGAGGTACCCGCGGCCCTTGAGATCCTGATTGATCACGGATTCGTGGTCGCTGCCAGTGCTGTCACCGGCCCGAGCGACGTGTACCGAATGTGGTGGCGAGCCCACCTAGCCGACGGCTCACCGCAACCGGCTATTGCGGTAGTCGGAGTCGGTGAGGTGCCAACGGCCGCGATCGGCTCGGCAATTTCCGCGCATAACCTGGTCATAACGAATGACTTGACCGCCGCCTCGGTGGTCGTGTTGGTGGCCGATGACTACCTGAACCCCGAAATCGCCGCCATAGCTGAGGCGGCCTATAACTCGGGTACCCAGGTACTGCTGGCAAATCCGTGCGGTGTGCGCCCAACTATTGGCCCCTGGCTTGGGGCCCCTGGCCCTTGCTGGCAGTGCCTGGCGGTGCGCCTGCAGTTCAATCGGCAGGTCGAGAAGCGGTTACTTGGCGAGGGTGAGCGCATGGGCCCGATCGCAAAGGGCTGGACTCCGACCACCAGCGCGCACGCTGGCAGTGAGATCGCCCTCGAGCTCCTTCGAACTTTCGCAGGTCGCCCACACGCAAATGCCCATGTCGATCCAACCATTGCAATGATGACGATCGTTGACCACCTAACCGGCGAGCGCAGCACCCACCACGTCGTGCGGCGCCCGCAGTGTGAGTTCTGCGGGGAGCCCCTAACCCTTGACAACGCACCGGTAGAGATAGTGCTTGAAGACGGAGCGCTCGACGCGAAGGACGATGGCAGCTATCGCCGCCTGACGCCACAACAAACACTTGATACCTATATTCACCAGGTGAGTCGAGTGACCGGCGTGGTCGAACACCTACAACGCACCAACCTCGACAATGACGTCACACACGTTGTCGAGTCCGGGGTAAACCTCGCAACGGTTAAGAAGGGCGCAAAAGTTTGTGGCTTCCGGCAAAATGCCGGCGGTAAAGGCACTACTCCTGAGCAGGCGCGCGCTGGCGCTTTGGCCGAGGCGATTGAACGCTATGCCGCAACCTACGCCGGCGATGAACCCAGCATGGTGACCTCCATGACCGCACTCGCTGATCTGGCAATTGATCCACGTTCGTGCATGCTGTTCAGTGAGCACCAATACGAAATTCGCGAGGAATGGAATGCCTCGCGCAATGGCAAACACGTCATACCCAAGCGCTTCGAGCCTGATATCGAGATGCCATGGTCACCTGTCTGGTCCTTGACGGAGCAGCGGCGCCTCTGGCTGCCCACCTCATACACCTATTACAACTACGTTGGCGAATATCCCCGCAACGGTTGCAATTCGGATTCCAACGGCAATGCAGCCGGTACCTCGATAGAGGATGCCATCTTGCAGGGCTTCTTCGAGTTGGTAGAGCGCGATGCCGTAGCGACATGGTGGTACAACGGCATCAGCAGACCCGGGGTAGATATCGATGCCTACGCCAGCACATACGGCGATTCCTACTTCAATCGGCTTCGAACGCACTACAGCGAGGTCCTAGACCGCGAGATCTGGGCCCTTGATGTCACCAGCGACCTTGGTATCCCGGCATTCGTTGCCGCCTCGCGAGCCCGAACCGGGCTCCCCCGCATCCTCCTTGGTTTCGGCGCGCATCGAGATGCCCGCGGCGCCTTACTGCGATCCTTGACGGAAATGAACCAGATGCTCGGCATGATCGGCGCCATGGAGGCCCACGGCGCCCCAACCGAGCTTGACGTTTCCAAGCCCGAAGTGAATTGGTGGTACACGCCCACCATGGGCGAGCATCCATATGTGCTCCCTGATCCGAACCTACCTTTAACCACCCCTGCCGATCACGCCCATGAGTGGACTACCGACGGCAAGGCCAATGTCGAAGCGGTCGTCAAACTACTTACCCAACATGGTCTGACTATGTCGGTTGCAAATATGACCAAGCCGGATATTGGCATGCCAGTTGTCAAAGTAGTCGTCCCAGGTATTCGCCACTTCTGGCCGAGGTTTGCACCCGGTCGACTTTATGAGGTTCCCGTAAAGATGGGCTGGCGCGAAACCGCACTCACCGAAGCAGAGCTGAACCCAACACCCATCTTCTGGTGAGCCGAATTTCGGTGGCACTAGTTGGTGGCTTTTAAAGCACCACCGTTAAGAAGTAGTTGCAGCATCGGCGTGGTGTCGTCAATGCAAGTGGCGGCGTCAATCCCAAAACTCGCGCACAGCGAATCCACCAAGCCCTGAAATGACATCGGCTCGCCAAGGAAATCCCAGATCAGGGCCCCCATTTTATCCAAGCCCATCAACTCATATTCGGGCGTAACCAGTACGAGATCATCACCGACCCACGAAGTGATCACGGCAGCATCTTTGGTCAACCAGGTAGATAGGCGCAACGGCACATCTTGTTTCGGCGGCACCGGCCCTTTAAACATTGGCTCCACCGATGCCGCAGGTATTGGCGCTTTGGCAGTTGGAGCAGCAGTCAATCGGCCTTCGATTCGATACCCAAACTCCTCCATTAGGGCACCGCAATTGCGCTCGATCCGAGTCACCTGAGCCGCACTTAATTCATCTCGCCACCCACCTGCCTGCCCTTTTCTGAAAAATGGCACATTGGAGCCTGGTGAGCGCTCGGTAAATCCGGATTCACGCTCCCGCGATTGCAATTTTTCGAACCGGGTGCTTTCGATGGCGTGCGCAAGTTCACTTTCCGAGACTTCAAGGCCGCCAAAAGCCAACGCTGCCCCGAAGGTGGCATCGGGCTCCACCAGAAAATCCTCATAGCGAAATACGGCAACCGGATAGGTGGGGAGCCGGCGCCAGCTATCAAGATGCTCCGACCAGGACCCTTGGGGTTGCCTACTCATCAAGACCGATGGCGTACCTGGAATCTGGGGATCGCGTCGGCAGATGAGATCTACCGTCGCATCGAGGCTCATATTGAAGTGCCGGGCCGCCGAGCACACCACATCACGGGGGTCGCGAATAATCACCAGCGCGGCCCGTGATGCGGCGGCCGGGAATAGCTCCGAGCCGTCCGGGGCACTGCGAAACTTCTCATGGGTCTTGCGCAGAATTGGCCGACCCATTCGGTCGCCAGTTGCCAGCTCAAGGCGCGACCGGACTAGGTCCAGCTCATCGCACGTTAGTCGCCGGGCGTCAATGCCCCAGCCGGTGAGGAATTCCATCTGACATGGTTGCGGCGCTTCCTGCGGCTTCAAATCCAAGTCCTGTGCGGACTCGACCGCCTTCCAAACAAAACGGAACCAAGTGTTACCCGATTTCGGATACGAGGCCAACCAAACATTCGCTGGCAGCTCAAATTCCAGCTTGCTAGCCATGTCCGGCACTCACCCAGCCCGCCAGTTCATCCAGGGCGACATCTAGTGCCTCCTTCGCCTTGGTACTGGTCTGGTGAGCATCTGCTGATGCCCATTCGGCATCTTGGTCGGTTATTGCTCGCAACGGATCACTGCTCACCCACGCTGGAAGCACGGCAAGCCCACTTACGATCTCCAGCAGTTCACGTGGGGTGCGCTCTTTCGCCGCTACCTCAATTAATAAGCCACGGGCGATGCGGGCCCTGCCAATGCCAGGTGACACCGGCTCCGGCGGCTCCGGCAGCAAAGTTGCCATTGAGGTTAGCGCGATGGGTTCCTGCCAGCGCTTAACCACGACGCCAACCGCATTACCGCCCGGGCGAACGAACTGGTCGATTTCCATGGACTCCATTACCGCGATGGCCGCCGAGCACACTATTGGCGCCGCACGCGGGTAGACAAGCACCGCCCCATCAACTACGCGAGCGGGGACCAAGAAATCCCCGACACAACTCCAGCCCCGCTTGGCCAACCCGATAATCACGCGCTCCGCGAGTTCGGGGGCTGATGAAATCAGCACGGCTCGGCCATTTGGATCAACGACTACGGCACCATTTAGGAGCCAATAACCACGACGCCACCACACCAGCGGGTCGATCAAATGGTTTCGCACCATGGCTTCGCCCTGCGCGTCGACACCGGCAACCAGGGCCAATTCAGCGGAACCGTCCTTGGCCACCTGGAAAGTGCACAACGTCGGAAGTTTGAACTCCCATAGCTCAGCGTCGGTATCTACTAGTCCCGACATCAGGGGTTCCGAGCCGTGGCGGGAGCGTTATTCCATCGGGCTGATGGCAATTTCACCGATGGATCCCTGGGTGTAGTAGTCAAGACCAGTCGCGAGTGCAAATGCATCACTGTCACCGGTGCCTAAGGGCACCGAACCGATGCCCATCGCAGTTGCCGAGAACTGAATTGTCGCCATCATCACCCCGACATGCTTGAGCATTAGTGAATATGCGATGCCCTCATACTTGGTGGCAATATCTGGGAACCGGGCGGCCAACACGATAAGTGCCTGAGGCCTGGACATTCCAGCACCGGTTGCCTCACTGGCGGCAAACAACACTCGCTCTTGCTTGGCGATGTCACCGGTTAGCGCGCCAAGTGAATGCGAACCTTGACGGTATAGGTAGGCCCCCGGAGCCAAACCAGCGACGCGATTCGCGAACAACACAATGTCAATTTCGTATAGTGCACCACCCGATGGGTACACCCGGCCAGAGCGCTCAATAACCTGGCCGCCTACTTCGTCACTTCGCGGTACCAAATGCATCACTCTTGCGAGTAACTCTGAGACCTGAGCTACTGGTAACTCGGCACCATCCCAAGCGCGAATCGACTTTCGCTCTTCTAGTACCTTGCCAAATGGCGGGTCGGCCGCAATCAACGCTGGGATGTCGACCGTTGGCAACAAGATATCGCCTGGCACCGGTTGGGTTGATGGCTCCGCAGGGTGGGGCATCAAGGTGAAACGGATGGTGCCACCTAACTTTCCGCGCACCCGGCCATTTCTGGTCTTCGTGTGAAAAAGGAGATCATGAAACTCCCATGACCGCGGAATTAGCTCATCCTCAACCGACTTCCCTACCTCGTTCAAGGGCTTGCTTGCTGCAATCGAGTAGGTCTTGACCGCGACTTGACCATCTTGCTCGAGGCCAATTTTGACATGCAGCAAACCAATACGTTGGTGCGCAACCGGCACGTCGGTTATCGAACCATCTAGATTTGTCTGGTACACCGTGCGCTCTTTACTGGGTTCGGAGACCGCCGCCAGCACGCTCGCCTGCATTCGGGGGTCAACGCCAAGAGTTGGCAGCACCGTGGCGAGCATTGCAATGGCCTGCGGATCAAACACCTCAAACCCGATGCGCTGGCCCAGGCCGGTTTCCGTTAGATCCACAGCGATTCGCACCGAGGCCACACCACCTATCAGTGTCTCGATCGCCCCGAAGTGCGCCAAACTAGCCAAGGGTAATCCAGCATCGAGCAAGACTTTTCGCGCAAGAGACAAAGCTGCGAGGTCTGGGATGCTAAACAACATTCGTACTGCATCTTCTCGACCCGGCAGCGCCGCGAGCATGGCCGGTAAGCCCAAAGCCACGACCAATTCGCGGGCAGCTAAGTTGCTCGAGGCCTGGCAGTTGGTGCCCAATGCCCGAAGGGCCTCATCTAGGCGTTGCACCTGGTCGTCTTGCGCAATCAGGTCGGTCGGAGGGAGTAAATGTATGAACACGCCCATTAACGACTCGACACCGTCAACTACGTCAAACTCATAGAACCCGGTGCTGCTAAGGACTGCGCGATCGCCACTGGTGCCCGGGCCGGAATATGGCAAACAGACCGAGATGTCGACCTGGCGGGAGCCGTCATGGTGTAACTCAAAAATCAAGTGAAACGAAGCATCCGCCCCATCGACCGGTATCTGGTCGAGGCCGACGACCAAACCCGAATGCGAGAATCCACTTGGTAATGCCTCGCGCTGCGCCCAATCAACCAAGGACTTTACCGCGGGCACGAACTCCAGGCCGCGAACGACCGGGACCGCGATGCCAATCGAACGCATGAGTCCAAGAACTTCGCAGACGCCGCTAACACTTAACCCGCTGGCTGATGCCAGGGCTACCGGGGTCTGGTCAAATGCCAAGCCGGCCGCAATCGCAGCCACTCTCGGATCGTGAATCTCCAGATAGGCAGAGGTGGTCGGAATCTCAATCAGCATCGCCCGCATGGCACGATGGAGGTAGGCGAATCTTGACAGGCGGTAGGCAGTGGTTGGCAATGCATCAACGGGCATTGACTTCAAGGGATCCACCCCCGGCACCAAGGTGGCTAATGGGGTGTCGTTTTCATAAGCCGTGACCGCTAAGAAGCCCCCATCGGCCAACTTCTGCAGTAGGCGCCCATCATCGACCGCATTCGATGGCGAGGCACCACCCACCGGCAGGGATTTAACAAAGTCAGCGGGTACGACCAGCGACCCACTCGGACCGACCAACTCACTCCAACTGGCATCAGCAGGACTAATTGTCACCGCTGGGCTCAGTCCGACCAGCTTGCTCACCGAACGGCCGCCCAGCGTCGCACCCGTCCGACCGCCACCGGCAAAGTGTCGGCGACATCAATCGTGAACCGGTATTCGCGCGCACCACGGGTCAGGTGCGCTGGATCCTTGAAGCGGAGGACAACTTCCCAGCAGTTGCCACCGACCCGGCTGAAGGGGCTGTACTCGGTGCCATAAGACAGGTAGTCAAAGCCAGCATTAAGAGCGTCTAAGAATGCCATTGCGATTTGATAGCCATTGGTAGCTGCGAGATTCAAAGCTCTTTCGACCGAAATCGACGGATCCTGTGGTGCCCGAAAATAGATCTCCTCTAGGAAATCTTGAACCGCAAGTCGCACTTCTGGCGACGGAGCAGTCTGCAGGCGGGTCCAGACGTCGGTGCCGACCTCATCTATTCCAAAAACCTCATCATCTGCGCCCGCCACCCCTGATTCGGCCTTCGCAGCTGCCGCAATACCTTGCTCTAGTCCGGTCAATGCATCCCGATGAACGGCCGCTAAGCACTGTTCAGCCAGATTTTCCGGGTGCCAGCCGTAGATCCCCCGAAGCCCATTGCGATGGAGCTTTCGAATGACGGTGCCATCCAGCAAAGTTGCCATTCCCGGCTCAGCACTGCCTGGCATTGATACCACTGAGATTGCACCAGTGGCCTGGCCCTGCAGCAGCGCTGCCAACATGTCGTAGACATCGGCTGCGTACGGCCCAACGGGAGTGATCGCAAATCGTGCCTCACCATTAATAGAGAGCACCCAAATCAACTTGCGTGCTTCCGCCGGATTGGCATCTAAGTAATCGACCATCGCTTGGTCGTCATTGGTGATTCCGGTGCCCACTCCGTAGCGTCCACCCATCGCCTCATTGAATGAATCGCGAGTGATTTCATCACCGAAGTCGTAGCTAATGGTGCCGATCGCGAAAGTGCGGGCCGGGTACATGAGCGACGGCTCAACCGAGGGTGATACGCCGACACCTATGCGCTCCTCGCGCTGATACACCTCACGCGGCAGTGGCGGCTCTCCCGTGTGGTGGGTTGCTGATGAATGCGGTGGCAATTGGTATTGGCTATCCGGGTTAGGTGGCTCTGGGATCACCGCCGGTGCATCGGGTGCGGGCTGCAGGGCCAAAATGCGAGCGTTGTCGGCCGCGAATGAGGCAATTGATACCCCGTCGAACAACACCTGAAGCGCCCGATCCACCGCAACTTCGCCACCTATGCACCGTTCGGCCCCCGAACCGGTGCAAGGTCGCGCCGTGGCAATCAAAACATCGCGCACCAACTGCGGGTTGGGGGCTTGGCCAGCTTGGACAAGGGCGGAGGTTATCGCAGTTATCAAACCGGTGAGCACCGGCGCGGCAACGCTGGTGCCCTTTTGGTTTACGATTGAACCGTCGGGCTTCGCACCCAAGACATTCTCGCCCGGACCCATGATTGAGTGGCCGTCATATCGGGTACCAAAGTTGGTGAAGTGCATTGGTGCACCATCATCGGCTAAGGCTCCGACCGCGAGCACAGTTGGCATCGCTGCCGGGGAGCACCAGTTCTCGCCATAGTCATTGCCCGCCGGCGCCACGATGATGGCACCGGCGTCTTCTGCCTTGCGTACTGCATCAGTTAGCCACGACTGGGTTGATCCGGTCTGACTCGGGTGACAAAAGGCGCAGTGAATGATCTGCGCACCTTGCGATAGGGCGTATTCAATTGCGCGTGCGATACCTATCTCAGATTCGGCACTGTCGTCGTCGACTCCCGATGCGATAAAAAGTCCACGAGCCCGCGGTGCCAATCCTGGTACTTCGCTGCCAGGTTGCCCAAAAATCACACTCGTGATGTGGGTCGCATGCCCAGTGCTTCCATCTGAATTCTCACGGTCATCTAGCCAGTACCCACGCACCGAGGTGACATCGGCGCCATCAAAGGCCGGGTGATCAATCACCGGACTACCATCAATGACAGCGGTCAGAACCCGCGGGTCACCTTGGGTGAGCGCGCGCAGGCGAAGCACCCCTGGCAGGGTATTGAGGTCAGGCATTTACCGTCCTAACGGTGAGTGAGGCCGCGCACGAAGGTAACCGAGGCACCAGTTGCCTCACTGATAGCCGCTACCCCGCGCTCCTCGAGAAACTTCACCCAATGGGCCAGGGCATAGATCCCGGACCCATTTTCTTTCTCATTATCCGCCTGATACAGGTGAGGGAGTATCTTGATTTCCGCCTTGGGATTATGGCCGCGCGGATGTACGGAGTGTCCGGGATGCTGATCGTGCGCAACCGTATTCACCTCGGCGCTAACCCGATGAACCACACCCCCCGGCTTCGGCCCGGACTTGGCCTTGCCAGCCGGCTTCGCCGCCTTGGCCTTCTTCGGCAAGGCCGCCCGGGGCGGTGGGTTTTCACCTGACTCAGGACTCTTTTCCGCACTCATCGTGACCTATTCCTCGGCATGAAGGCGGCCCTAACCCACGGGGATGGGTCGTCGTAGTTTGCCCCGTGGGTTAGATGCATGTAGACCCCGACCAAATACTCAAGTGACCCGGATCTGACGTCAATCGTCGAAGAGGGCATTACCAATTCGGGCCGCTGCACCGGGGGCGCCTGTATCGGATACATGGTTGCGGGCTATCAGACGGCCGTGGTCCAGCTGCGGACCTCGCCCAAGGTGACGGGCATCAGTTCACTGACGTCAATGGTAAAGCGGTAAACCCGGCGAGCCCGGCGCGTGTTCTCGGGATCGAAGAACTTCATTTTTACATCCCAAGCATCGGAATCGGCGCGAGCAAATGGCGACATTTCAGTCTCGATGGTTTCAAGTTGCATGCCACCGCCGAGCGCCTCGGAGAACACCATCGCCGCTTGGAAGGCATTCGTCGCTGCAAAGTTGACTGCCCGATCACTCGAGAGCACACCAAGGTTACGCAGGTCGTAGTACACCCGGTCGAGGAAGCCTCGCAGGTTCTCCTGGACGGTCTTCAGGTCGGCTGAGGCCGTGGCGCGACCGCTAACAGCATGTGCGGCCTGCGCGACCAACATATTGTGCTTCCAGCCGTACATGCCACGTGGATTCTCCAACTGCAGCACTGGGACAACTTGCCCGGAGAACAAGCGGACGGTGTTGCCCGTAAGGCGGCCCGGAATACTCACCCGCTGAATGTGGTCCTCATCACCTTCGGCAAGGATCTCAGCGGCCAAGATCTCGACCAGACGCCCATAAATATCCGCGCCAAAGGCGCCGGTTGGCTCCAATGCGTACACCGGAGTGAGCTCGATATTCAAAGTCCAAGTCAGCGCCCGCGCCTCAGAACCATTTTGCCCAAGATAGGAAACAAGCTGCCGGGCATCATAGGGATTTGGCGGCACGACATTACCGTCGATTTCAACCGGCGGCATCAACTGCTTGAAGGAATCCCGACGGGCCTCAGTACCAAAGTCATATGACAAGTTACCGAGCGCGTAGACCATATTCTGCCCCTCGGGAGCATCAGCCATGGACGGGCTTACCGCTGAAGTGCCCGACGGTTCAGTTGCCGGCACCGAACCCGTCCCGCCACAACCACAACCGCCCGCTGGCCCAACTACCATTGCGTCGCTCATTGCTGCCACTGCTCCTTCTACGTCGATAGTGCCTGAAAGCAGTCGCTGACAGACATTTAGATCAGTACTAACACATGGTGCTGAACCTTGGAGCAAGATATCGCGAATATCCAGCGAACTCAATGGGGCTACCCCCAAATTGGCGGCCCTAGCCAGTGACAGCAGCAAAGCAGCCACCCCGCTCACCATGGGGGTCGCAAATGAAGTGCCACTTAGCCGGGTCACACCGCCACCTGGCAGGGCCCCCAAAATATCGGCCCCGGGTGCCGTTATCCCATTGCAGGCGTAACCGTGCCCCCAGTTACTGAAGTCCATTGGCGCACCGGCCGCGTCAATGGCGCCGACGGCCAGCGCTGTTCCCGAAGCTGCCGGCACGTGCAGGCACTCACATCCGTCGTTGCCCGCCGCGGCGATGAGGAGCACACCAGCCTCCGCGCATCTGGCCACCGCCTCGGAAAGCCATTGGTCCGACTGACCGGTGTCTGAGTACTGGCCCCCGGAGAAGTTGATGATGTCGACGCCTTCATCGATTGCCAGTTCAATGGCCCGGGCCACTTCCAATTGCGGGGCGCTACCGGTTAACGAGTCGTAGACCGGGATTATCACGCCACGGACACCTGGGCAAATACCCTCAACTTCGGTGCCCGGCTGGCCAAAAAGAATGCTGGCGACATGGGTGCCGTGCTCGGCCATCTTGTTCCCGGCCGCTGCCGACATGGCGGTCGCCCCTAGCGCCGTGCGCAGGTCTGCGCCGGCAAAAACCTCGTGGGCAAAGTCAACGGGTCCGTCAATGACCGCAACGGTCACATTAGGGCTGCCGCCAGCGGTGGCCTCGTACAGCGCCCGAAGCCCAGGCAATAGGTCCAAATTGGCACCCGTAGCAACAACTGCGCCCACTAGTTCGCCTCCACCGGCACTAACCCCCAACCGAACCGGGCGTTACCGACGCCATACCGCCAAGAAGCAGCACGATGATGCCAACAATCAGCCCGATAACGAGCAACGCGGCCCAGAGCCCGATATTGATCCAGGCCACAATCCGCGCGGCGGTCACCAACTCCATGCCGTGCCGGGTGCCCCCAGAAGCCGCAATCTCTTTACGTCCAAGGGAGGCGAAGATCAAGGCGATGACGGCAAATACAATTGGGCATACAACCCAAGATGCGATTGCAAGCACGAGTGCGGCGATGGCATTGCCGGAAGTCGCGCCTTGGGTAGCCGCGCTCCCCATATTGGCGCCTGCAGATGCCGTGGTTCCCAAATCGACACCCGGGGGTGCCGTGGGCCAAGTGGACTCAGCGGAGCCAGTTGGCTCACTTGAATCTGAGCCAGGCGGTTGCATCTGGGACACGACGACACCATACCTGCCGCAATCCAGGTGCGCTATCCCCTATCAATCTTTGGCCGCACCCAGCAACCGCCAGGCCGCCTACTTCGGCCAACCGGTGGCGCCTGCGTCGTACCGGTCCTGCCGTTTGCTAGTACTTCATGAGTCGATAGTTCCTTGGTAGGTAGCATCAACAACCTCTGCGGGGGGCTAGCCCCGCACATTTGCTATGACCGACCCAAGGGCCACGATTTCGCATAGCAACAGTGCCGTCCGCCATAAAATGACTGCACTATCAAGCCATGGGGGTCAAATGCGTATTGCAATTTTGGAAGATGAAGTCCTCTTCCGAAATCTACTCGCAGACGCTCTATCTGGTACCGGTGTCGTCGAAGTGGTCGCGGCCTTCGATTCACCCACGGACCTCTTGGCAAAAGTAAGTGAACTAAATGTCGACGCCGTCATCCTCGATCTAGTGACCAGTGTCGGCCAGACGCCAAATGGTCCCAATGGGGGCCTGGCTGCGGGCCTGGCGATCCGCGGAATCCTGCCGACCTGCGGGATCGTATTGCTCTCCAATTATGCAGATGCTTCAGTACTCACCCAAGTGCCAATTGAGCAAGTCGGTGGTTGGGCATACATCCTAAAACGTCGCACCGACGACATAGGGGCAGTTGTCGCGGCCCTCAATACCGTGGTCGCCGGCAACACCATGCTTGATCCGTCCATAGCGGAGCAAGGTAATCCACTCGACCCGACAGTTGCTTCGGGCTTCACGGCACATCAGCTTCGTGTTCTCGAACTCCTCGCCAGCGGAGCAAGTAACGTGGAGATCTGTCAGCGCCTGGGAGTCTCGGTCAAGTCGGTTGAGCATGCGATCACCACCATCATCAATTCCTTGGGCATCGACTCTCGGGATCCAAAAGTCAACCCGCGAGTATCGGCCGCTATCGCCTACATGAGGATGCTGAGTACCCCTCGGTGACCAGTTTTAGCCAGCCGGACAAATACCTCCAACGAACTGAGGTCCTGCTGCAGCGACTACCCGGGACCCATGGTCTTGGCCTCATTCCTTGGCTCGTTCCGTTACTTTTCGGGGTCGGCACTGTCGCGGCCGCCACCACCGGTGCGTACTCAGGCCAGTGGGTCAGGTTCGGCTTGCTGCTAAATGTCTGCGCTTGGCTCCTACAGGGCCTGGCCCTGCGCCTAATCCGTCGTCGCGCACTGGAAATCCCACCTACCGCCGCTGGTGGAGTAGTGGCCTTGATCACCTTCGCCCTGATTGGCGCGGTAGGCGCTGTGGTTCTAGCCACCGGATATGCCATTGCCTCAATCCCGGATCGTCCGGCCTTCTTCGACCCGCTTTCGGTCTTCACCTTTTCGGTGCTTACCTGGGTCTTTGTGGCGTCCATAGTTGCGTTGAGCTACTCATGGCGAGATCAGCTGAACGACACCTTGGCCGCCGCAACCGCGAAGGTGACCGAAATGACCCTCCGCTCCACCGAGACCGCGGAAATTGATGAGCGTCAACGACAGGTGGTAATCGGGACACTGGAAACCAAAGTCTTGCCTAAGTTGAACAACATCTTAGGTAGATTGCAAAGCCTCACCACAGACCACCCTGACCGGGTGGCAACCCGGCTGCAGTTAGCCGACGAGGTCGAAAAACTCGCCCAACACGAGATTCGATCGCTAGCACACCTGCTGCACCCCCAGGGCACTGCCCTTGGCCTAACACCCGTGCTCAACAGTGTTGTTAACGAGTTCAGGGGACAGGTCGAACTACGGGTGCAATTAACGCACGAACTGCGGCCCCTATCCCCCTTGTCAATCCGTGAGCTGGCAATCACGCTGACTGAAATTCTAAATGTTGAGACTGCAATGACGCAGGAGATCATCGACGTCGTGGTTTTGGATTCGGCAGATGAGCTCAAGTTGATAGTCCGCACCGGTGACAAGGTGATCACGAAGATCATCAAGGACCAGGAGGTGGTCACCCAGAGTAAGAAAGAAGTCAGCACTGCAAATCACTGGTTTCGCTTCCCTCCTTCCGCTGCAACTATCCCCTGGCTCGGCATCTCACTGCTAAATGCGTTCAGCGTTGTCGTAGCGACTCTCTTAGCCGAAACCAGCAACTGGTACGCCACCGCCGTCGACGTATCGATAATCACCGCCGGCACTTTCTTCCTTTTCCTCTTGGTGCGACCAGCCATCATTGGCAACTGGTCCACAACTGCGCAGTGGATATTCGTCGCCACCTTCGTGGCTTGCCTAGGTGGGATCGCCGGTGCAGCTTGGGGAACCGCACTTGGTGAAGAAACCCTCAGTCTGGGATTGATGGGTGTTATCTGCGCCCTGAGTGTCGGACTGTTCGCCCCCGCACGCAAAGTGTGGTCCAGTGAGACGAAGAGACTCCAGCAGCAGATGTACCTCGACGAAATCGAAATCGAATACACCAACTTCGCCCTGCAAAACGTTACGAGATTACAGCGCACAGCAGCAGCAGACATCTTGCATTCCGTTATCCAAAGTCGACTCCTTGCAATTGCCGGGTCCGTCGGCGGTGCTAACCACGGCGCGATCCCCCAAACCACGATTGACGCCCTGCGTCATTTGCAGGGAACGGTCGTGCCCGAACTTATTTTGAGCCTGGCCACTCGGCACGAAGGCGTCACGCAGAGCCTGCTAACCCAAGAGGTGCTAGCCGACACCTGGCCGGGCACTAACATCAGCATGAAAACCACAGCGAGGGTGCCTAACCACCTTGAGCCGCTCGTCAACGGAATCATTTTGGAAGCCGTGAGTAACGCGCTGGTGCACGGCAGCGCTACTGCTATTGAAATTAGCATCGGCGTGTGGCCGGCCGCGATCGAGATCACGGTCGAAGATGACGGCACCGGGGTCGCCCAGAACGCCCGCAAGGGTCTTGGACTAAAGGCCCTACAGGCAGCAGGGCCGAACCTCACTTTGTCGCCCCGGCCAACAGGTGGCGCCAGGCTTCATCTGCGAGTGCCCTACGTCGCTTCGCGCCAAATCCAAATGCAGTCGGTAACCGCGGTCAGGTAGCCCGCCACCGAAGAATTTCGCTTTCCCCGTCGGTACTTAGTTGTTGTACCCACCGCGGAACTCGAACTCCTCGAGCGGAACTGCAGCACCAGATGGTGCCCCGAATGCGGTGTAATCCATGTCCTCGTAGCCGGAGAAGGACGCGTACATTGCGGCCTTGGCTTCTTCGGTTGGCTCCACCTTGATATTGCGGTACTGCGGCATTCCGGTGCCAGCTGGGATGAGCTTGCCCAAGATGACATTCTCTTTGAGCCCGAGTAGTGGGTCACTCTTGGCGTGAATAGCTGCATCGGTGAGCACCCGGGTCGTCTCTTGGAAGGATGCCGCGGACAACCAAGACTCGGTTGCAAGTGAGGCCTTGGTGATACCCATGAGCTCTGGCCGACCCGCTGCTGGAGTTCCGCCCTCAGAAACCACCCGCCGGTTTTCGGCCTCGAAGGCACGACGTTCAATAAGCTCACCAGCCAAGAACTCCGAGTCGCCGGAGTCGATGATCGTGACCCGCTTGAGCATCTGACGCACGATGACCTCAATGTGCTTATCGTGAATCGAAACACCCTGTGAGCGATAGACCAGTTGCACCTGCTCGGCAAGGTGCATCTGCACCGCCCGCTGGCCCAAGATGCGAAGGACCTGCTTGGGGTCGACGGCGCCGACGATCAGCTGCTCACCCACGGCAACGTGAGCGCCGTCTTCGATCAGCAATCTGGCCCGCTTGGAAACCGGGTAGGCAATCTCTTCCCCGCCGTCATCTGGTACAACGATGAGCTTGCGGGTTTTGTCGGTGTCATCGACCCGAACCCGACCTGCGACCTCACTGATCGGGGCCACCCCCTTTGGGGTACGCGCTTCGAACAATTCGACCACCCGCGGCAAACCGTGGGTGATGTCCTCGCCCGCAACCCCACCGGTGTGGAAGGTACGCATCGTCAGCTGCGTTCCAGGCTCACCAATTGACTGGGCCGCGATGATGCCAATTGCCTCACCGACGTCGACCAAGTTCCCGGTCGCCATCGACTTACCGAAGCACATTGCGCAGGTACCGACCTTGCTTTCGCAGGTTAGAACGGTACGCGCGCGCACCGACTCGACACCGAGAGCCACCAGCTCCTCAAGGCGAGGTGTCGTGAGCTCTTCACCCGCCGGGGCGATCACCTTGCCGCCTACCTCTACATCATGGGATAGGACGCGCGAAGCAACCGACGTATCAAGGTTGTCAAGTGGCACAAGTTTGCCATCGATCAGTTCAGCGATCGGCATTACGGTGCCACGCTCGGTACCGCAGTCAACCTCGCGAACGATGACATCCTGCGACACGTCAACAAGGCGACGGGTTAGGTAACCGGAGTCAGCGGTACGCAGTGCCGTATCTGCCAAGCCCTTACGAGCACCGTGGGTGGAGATGAAGTACTCCAGCACCGACAAGCCCTCACGGAAGTTCGACTTGATTGGCCGCGGGATGATCTCACCCTTTGGGTTTGCCACGAGCCCGCGCATACCGGCGATCTGTCGAATCTGCATCATATTTCCGCGGGCACCGGAGTCAACCATGATGAATACCGGGTTGGTCCGCGGGAAGTTCTCCTGCATGGCCTTGGCAACTTCGTCAGTTGCGCGCGTCCAGATCTCGATAAGTTCCTGACGGCGCTCCGAGTCGGTAATCAAACCACGCTCGTACTGCTTTTGAACCTTGTCGGCTTTCTCCTCGGATGCACCTAGGATCGCTGCCTTGCCAGGAGGTGTTACAACGTCCGAAATCGAGATCGTGACACCCGAACGCGTCGCCCAGTAGAAACCAAGTGACTTCAATTTGTCCAAGGTGGCGGCAACTTCGACCTTTACATAGATCTCCGCCAGCCGGTTGACCGTTAGGCCAAGCACCTTCTTGTCTACCTGAACATTGACAAATGGGTAATCAGCCGGCAGCGCTTCATTGAACAGTGCGCGGCCAAGGGTTGTGGTAATGATGAATGGATCACCAAGAGTCCAGCCTTCCGGAGCCTCCCAGCCTTCAGGCGGCAGGCCCCCTTCGATGCGAACCTTGATCTCGGCTTGCAAGGAAAGTGATTTGGCATCAAATGCCATCATCCCCTCGGCAACTGAGGAGAAGGCGCGCCCTTCACCTAGTGCACCAACTGCACCTGATGTCAGGAAGTAGATGCCGAGAACCATGTCTTGGGTCGGCGTGGTGATCGGACGACCATTTGCCGGCGACAAAATATTGTTGCTCGACAGCATCAAGACGCGAGCTTCGGCTTGCGCCTCTGCCGACAACGGCACGTGCACTGCCATCTGATCACCGTCGAAGTCCGCGTTAAATGCGGTGCACACGAGTGGGTGGATCTGGATCGCCTTGCCCTCGATCAGTTGAGGTTCAAAAGCCTGGATCCCTAAACGGTGCAGGGTTGGTGCCCGGTTCAAGAGCACCGGATGCTCTGAGATGACCTCCTCGAGCACATCCCAAACCACCGGTCGTGACCGCTCGACCATGCGCTTGGCACTCTTAATATTTTGCGCGTGGTTTAAGTCGACAAGTCGCTTCATGACGAAGGGCTTGAATAGCTCAAGGGCCATCTGCTTTGGGAGCCCGCATTGGTGCAGCTTCAACTGGGGGCCGACGACAATCACCGAACGGCCTGAGTAGTCAACGCGCTTACCAAGGAGGTTCTGCCGGAAGCGCCCCTGCTTGCCCTTGAGCATGTCCGACAGCGACTTAAGGGCTCGGTTACCCGGACCCGTGACCGGGCGACCACGTCGACCGTTATCAAAGAGCGCATCCACCGCCTCTTGCAGCATGCGCTTTTCGTTGTTAACAATGATCTCGGGGGCGCCCAAATCCAATAGTCGCTTCAATCGATTATTGCGGTTGATAACACGACGGTAGAGGTCGTTGAGATCACTCGTGGCGAAGCGACCACCATCTAGTTGCACCATTGGGCGCAGATCCGGCGGGATCACCGGCACTGCATCGAGGACCATCCCAGTAGGTGAGTTGGTGGTGCTCAGGAACGCTTGAACAACTTTCAGCCGCTTTAGTGCGCGGGTCTTCTTCTGCCCCTTGCCATTGGTGATGATATCGCGCAAAATCACCGACTCGGCTTCCAGATCAAATGTCTCAAGTCGCTTCTGGATGGCAGCAGCACCCATCCCGCCGTCGAACCAGCGGCCGTAGCGGTCGCGCATCTCACGGAACAGCATCTCGTCACCTTCAAGGTCTTGGACCTTGAGCGTCTTAAAGCGATCGAACACCCGATCAAGGCGATCAATCTCAGCGTCAGCGCGCCGGCGAATCGCAGCCATCTCACGTTCGCCCGACTCGCGAACCTTGCGCCGAATATCGGACTTGGCGCCCTCGGCCTCCAGTTCGGCTAGATCGGCTTCGAGCTTCTTCGCCCGGGTCTCGATATCGGCATCGCGACGCTTGGCGATCTGCTTCTTCTCGACCCCTAGTTGGTTCTCTAGGCTCGGCAATTGCTTGTGGCGCTCGTCCTCGTCAACCCAGGTAATCATGTAAGCCGCGAAGTAGATGACTTTTTCTAGATCCTTCGGGGCTAAGTCGAGTAAATACCCCAACCGGCTTGGGACGCCCTTGAAGTACCAAATATGGGTGACAGGAGCCGCAAGTTCGATGTGGCCCATCCGCTCGCGACGCACCTTTGCCCGAGTGACCTCTACCCCGCAGCGCTCGCAGATGATCCCCTTGAAGCGCACGCGCTTGTACTTGCCGCAGTAGCACTCCCAGTCCCGGGTCGGGCCGAAGATCTTCTCGCAGAACAAGCCGTCTTTCTCCGGCTTGAGCGTGCGGTAATTGATCGTCTCGGGCTTCTTCACCTCGCCAAATGACCAGGTGCGAATGTCATCGGCAGTTGCCAGGCCGATGCGCAATTCATCGAAGAAGTTGACATCTAACACTTTTGTGTCCTTCGTTCGGTTCGAACTGAATTTGGGATTGCCTAAGCGGGTCTAGAGCTCGTCGACGCTGCTGGGCTCGCGACGGGACAGGTCGATACCGAGCTCTTCGGCGGCGCGGAATACGTCGTCATCGGAATCTCGCATCTCGATGGACATACCGTCACTGGATAGCACCTCGACATTGAGGCACAGCGACTGCATTTCCTTGACAAGCACCTTGAAGGATTCAGGGATACCAGGCTCAGGGATGTTCTCGCCCTTGACAATGGCCTCGTATACCTTCACGCGGCCAAGAACGTCATCGGACTTGATGGTCAACAGCTCCTGCAGCGCGTAGGCCGCGCCATAAGCCTCAAGTGCCCAGACCTCCATTTCACCAAATCGCTGCCCACCGAACTGCGCCTTGCCACCCAAAGGCTGCTGGGTGATCATGGAGTACGGCCCGGTTGAGCGAGCATGGATCTTGTCGTCGACCAAGTGCAATAACTTGAGGATGTAGATATAACCAACCGAGACGCGCCCCGGGTATGGCTCACCACTTCGTCCGTCATACAACTGCGCCTTGCCGTCGGCACCTACCAAGGTGAACCCGTCGTCGGTCGGCAGCGTTGACTCCAGCAGGAGTGCGAGTTCATCCTCGCGGGCACCGTCGAACACCGGGGTAGCAACTTTGCTAACCCGAGGAGCGGAATGCACCTGCTCGGGGAGCCGCTTGGCGCGTGGATCGGCTGGGTCTACTTTCCACCCGGCAGTTGCTGCCCAGCCTAGGTGGGTTTCGAGGATCTGGCCGACGTTCATGCGACCGGGAACGCCGAGTGGGTTAAGGACGATATCGACCGGTGTGCCATCTTCGAGGAACGGCATATCTTCGACCGGCAAGATCTTGGAGATGACGCCCTTGTTACCGTGCCGGCCGGCCAACTTGTCGCCCTCGGTGATCTTGCGCTTTTGCGCGATATAAACGCGGACGAGTTGGTTAACCCCCGGCGGGAGTTCGTCACCTTCCTCGCTGTCAAACACCCGAACCTCAATGATCTTGCCGGACTCACCGTGGGGCACTTTCAGTGAGGTATCGCGTACTTCACGGGCCTTCTCGCCAAAGATCGCACGAAGCAGGCGCTCTTCGGGCGTTAGCTCGGTCTCGCCTTTTGGCGTCACTTTGCCGACCAGGACGTCGCCTGGTACTACATCGGCACCAACGCGGATGATGCCGCGCTCATCTAGATCGGCAAGCACCTCATCGGAGACATTCGGGATATCGCGGGTGATCTCCTCGGGGCCCAACTTGGTGTCGCGGGCATCAACTTCATGCTCCTCGATGTGAATTGACGAGAGGACGTCATCTTGAACCAAGCGCTGGCTCAAGATGATGGCGTCTTCGTAGTTGTGGCCCTCCCATGGCATGAACGCAACTAGCAGGTTCTTGCCCAAAGCCATCTCGCCAAGATCTGTCGAAGGGCCGTCAGCCAGGACCTGCCCCTTGATCACATGCTCACCTTCGACCACGATCGGGCGCTGGTTGAAGCAGGTGCCTTGGTTCGAACGATGGAACTTCTCCAGGCGATGGGTGTAGCTGCCTCCATCGTCGTATGCGATCGTCACGGAGTCGGCCGACACTTCGGTAACCGCACCATTTTGCAAGGCGGTGACGATATCGCCGGCGTCGTATGCCGAACGAAACTCCATGCCAGTGCCAACACGAGGGGCCTCGGCACGCAACAGTGGCACTGCCTGGCGCTGCATATTCGAACCCATGAGCGCACGGTTCGCATCATCATGCTCAAGGAATGGAATCATCGCGGTTGCAACCGACCACAACTGCCGCGGTGAGACGTCCATGTAATCGACATCATTCGGCAGGATGTAATCGACATCGCCGCCCTTGCGGCGTACGAGAACGCGATCCTCTTGCATCTTGCCATCAGCATCGATCGGAGTATTCGCCTGGGCGATGACATAAAGATCTTCTTCGTCCGCGGTCAGGTAATCGATCTGATCGGTGACGCTGCCCTTGATGACCTTGCGGTAGGGGGTCTCAACAAAGCCGAAGGCATTCACACGCCCGTACGTTGCCAGGGAGCCGATCAAGCCGATGTTCGGACCTTCCGGCGTTTCGATCGGGCACATGCGCCCGTAATGGGAGGGGTGTACGTCGCGGACCTCGAAGCCCGCGCGCTCACGTGAGAGCCCACCGGGACCAAGTGCAGACAACCGCCGCTTGTGGGTCAGGCCGGCGAGCGGGTTGGTCTGATCCATGAACTGCGACAGCTGCGAGGTGCCGAAGAACTCTTTGATCGACGCCACCACCGGGCGGATATTGATCAGGGTCTGCGGGGTGATCGCTTCAACATCTTGGGTGGTCATGCGCTCTCGGACCACCCGCTCCATCCGTGAGAGCCCGGTGCGAATCTGATTTTGGATCAGTTCGCCGACGGTGCGCAGCCGGCGATTACCGAAGTGATCGATGTCGTCAGTCTCGCAGGCAACTTCGCCCCGTGGGCCTTCCATGGTCGTCAACCCAGCGTGCAACCGCACTATGTACTCAACGGCTGCCACGATGTCTTCGAGCGTCAACACACTTTGGGTCAACGGCAGGTCAAGGCCGAGCTTCTTGTTGATCTTGTATCGGCCAACCTTCGCTAGGTCATAGCGCTTGGGATTGAAGTAGAAATTGTCGAGTAGGTTCTTGGCATTTTCAACGGTTGGCGGTTCGCCTGGACGCAACTTGCGGTAGATATCAAGTAGTGCGTCTTCTTGGGTGGCGATGTGGTCTTTCTCCAAAGTTGCCATGAAGGTTTCGTACTGGCCGAAGCGCTCAACAATTTGCTCGGTAGTCATGCCCAGTGCCTTGAGCAGCACACTTACCGGCTGCTTGCGTTTACGGTCGACGCGGACGGCGACGAGATCCTTCTTATCAATTTCGAACTCAAGCCACGCGCCGCGGCTAGGGATCAACTTGGCGACATAAACATCTTTATCGGTCGACTTGTCGACGGACCGCTCGAAATAAGCCCCCGGGGAGCGAACCAACTGCGAAACAACAACCCGCTCAGTGCCGTTGATGATGAAAGTGCCCTTATCGGTCATCAAGGGGAAGTCACCCATGAATACCGTCTGCGACTTGATCTCACCGGTCTCGTTGTTCATGAACTCAGCGGTCACGAACAACGGTGCGGAGTAGGTGAAGTCCTTCTCGCGGCACTGATCGACGGTGTACTTGGAAGGCTCGAAGCGATGATCGCGGAAAGACAGCGACATCATTCCGGCAAAATCTTCAATCGGGCTGATCTCTTCGAAGATTTCCGTCAGGCCCGATGCCTGCGGGATCTCGGTGTTGCCGGCGGCAATAGCTGCGGCAACGCGCTCCTGCCACTCGGGGCGGCCAAGAAGCCATTGGAAACTCGCGGTTTGCAAAGCCAGTAGATCCGGGACCGCAAGCGGCTCGCGGATCTTGGCGAAGGAGGCCCGGCGAAGTTCGGGGGAAAGTGGGGTGACTTCTGAAGTGCGCGTGGCGGCCAAGAGTAGATCCTTCCGAGGGCGCTGCTATTGGATGAAACACTTGTTTTTGGAACAGTTGCTACTGGAGCCTTTTGGTTAATATGCGCCTTTATCCACGGCAGTTAGCCCGAACTGTCAAATGACGGTCCAGGCGTTGGGTCGAAAGGATGGCAGCGCAAAGCAGCAGTATACCCCTTGGGCAAACCGCTGTCTAACCCCCCCCTAGACCATCGCTTCTCCTCGAGGTACCTAGGCGGCCTAGCAGCGACAGCGGTGCGGTCTTAACCCCTAGCTGGCCTGGCCCAAAGTACGTCATCGTGAAACGAGCTCCGTGCGGGAATCGCGTGCCCTCAAATGGTGGCTGTCCGTGGCCCCGGAGTCAAGTAGCCCCGCTTGGACTGTGACCAGAACGCAACCAAGGCGCCCGGTTTGTCCGCTTTTTTAGGGGGCCAAGAGGTGGCGGGTAAATCGATGAGGCGCCCCCGAAGGGGCGCCTCATCGGCTCGCGGCCGGGGCCGGCGAAAACTGCCTTGTTGGAGCTGGCTTGCTTGGCTCGAACTACTTGACTGAGACCGTGGCGCCAGCGGCCTCAAGTACCGCCTTCGCCTTCTCTGCAGCCTCCTTGTTGACCTTCTCCAGCACTGCCTTGGGCGCGGCTTCAACCAGATCCTTGGCCTCCTTGAGCCCAAGACTGGTGAGAGTGCGCACCTCCTTGATCACGGGGATCTTGTTCTCGCCCGCTGCTTCGAGAATGACATCGAACTCATCTTGATCAGCGGCGCCGCCGGCATCGCCACCGCCGCCTGCGGGGGCAGCAACGGCTACGGCAACAGGTGCTGCCGCGGTTACGTCAAATGTGTCTTCGAAAACCTTGACGAACTCGGAGAGTTCGAGAAGGGTCATCTCCTTGAATGCATCAAGCAGTTGATCGGTGCTCATCTTCGCCATGGTGGCGTCCTTTCGGTTTTCCGGTGGGGTATTACCCCGTAGGGCCGGGTGGTGGTGGGCATTAGCCCTCGGGGATTTCCTCAGTAACTACTTCGGTAACAACTTCGTTGGCCAAAACTTCTTCGGCTACTGCTTCGTCAGCGACAACCGCTTCGGCTACTGCTTCGTCAGCGACAACCGCTTCGACTGCTGCCTGTGCAACTGGTTCCTGCACAACAGGCGCGCCAGCGGCCAGCTTGGTCTGGAGTGCGCCTAGGGCCCGAGCGGTCTTGGCCAGTGGGGCCGAGAACAGCGCGGCAGCCTGCGACTGCTTGGCCTTCATTGCGTAAGCCATCTTGGCAAGCAGGACCTCGCGGGACTCAAGATCGGCGAGCCGGACGATTTCCTGGGCACTTAGAAGTACCCCATCCATCACCCCGCCCTTGATAACAAGTGCCGGGTTGGCCTTGGCGAAATTGCGGATGCCCTTGGCTGCGTCAACCGCATCGCCCTTGATGAAGGCGATGGCGCTCGGGCCGCTTAGGAGACCATCGATACCGGTCACGCCGGCATCCTTGGCAGCAATCTTGGTCAGGGTGTTCTTGACCACCGCATAAGTCACGGTGTCGCCGAGGGAACGGCGCAACTCCTTGAGCTGCGCGACGGTGAGTCCGCGGTATTCGGTGAGCACAGTCGCACTGGAGGTGCGGAAGTGGTCGGCGAGATCGGCGACGGTGGTCACCTTTGTCGGCCGGGCCATGGAGCTCCTTTCGTTGCGGTCCCGGTCAAGTAAAACGCCCCGGCGCAGGCGCACGGGGCTGGGAACCGCAACTGGCGGCCAAGCTTCGTAATCCTGCGCGGGCCGCCCGCTTGAGCGGGGCCTTCGACGCTTGCCCCGGGGTTCCGGGGCGAGCGCGACCAGCGGTCTTTGGTAGGGGCAGGCTAGGGCGCCTAGCCCATCTTTGGCAAATCCTAGATTTCGTCCTCAGCGGTGAGGTTCTTGACCCGGTTGGGATCAACCGGCACCCCCGGGCCCATGGTGGCCGAAATCGTGGCCTTCTTGACATATCGGCCCTTAGCGGCCGACGGCTTCAACCGAAGGACCTCGTCCAATGCTGCCGCGTAATTCTCGACCAGTTGCTGCTCGGTAAACGAAGCCTTGCCGATCGGAAACTGCATGTTCGCATGCTTGTCGATTCGCATCTCAATCTTGCCGCCCTTGATGTCATCAACTGCTTTGGCAACATCCATGGTGACGGTTCCGGTCTTTGGGTTGGGCATCAAGCCTCGCGGTCCGAGTACTTTGCCGAGGGTGCCGACCTTGCCCATGAGGTCTGGTGTCGCCACAGCGGCATCGAAATCCGTCCAACCACCAGCAACCTTGGCGATTAATTCATCGGAGCCGACAAAATCAGCGCCGGCCGCACGCGCTTCGTCGGCCTTTTCCCCATTAGCGAAAACCAAGACCCGAGCGGTCTTGCCCGTGCCGTGCGGCAGGTTCACGGTGCCTCGCACCATTTGATCGGCCTTGCGGGGATCGACCCCAAGTCGCATCGCAACCTCGACGGTTGGATCGAACTTAGTCGAAACACCTTTTTTGACGATGCGGACGGCCGACAGGGGTGAATACAGGGCGTCCTGATCAATTAGCTCTGCGGCCTTCAAATATGCCTTGCTGCGCTTCATCTCTGCTCCTTCGCAGGTTGTGGTCGGCGGGCCACGCTGGCCCTCCCACTTGTTTCGGTTGCTATGCGGTAACTGTGATACCCATCTGACGCGCGGTACCTTCGATGATCTTCATCGCGGCGTCGACGTCATTGGCATTTAGATCAGGCATTTTGGTTTCGGCGATCTCGCGCACCTGGTTCTTGGTGATCGAGCCAGCTTTCACCTTTGGCGGATTACCCGAGCCCTTTTCCAGGCCTGCAGCCTTCAAGATCAACCGCGATGCGGGTGGAGTCTTGAGGGTGAAGTCGAAACTGCGGTCTTCGTAGACCGTGATCTCAACCGGAATCACATTGCCGCGCTGGTTCTCCGTGGCCGCGTTATAGGCCTTGCAGAATTCCATGATGTTTACACCGTGCTGGCCAAGTGCAGGGCCAACGGGCGGTGCCGGGTTTGCCAGACCAGCTTGAATCTGCAGCTTGATCAGGCCGGTGACCTTCTTCTTCTTCGGTGCCATGGTGTGTCAGGTCCTTCGTTGTGGTGACCCGGAGACGGCGTCCCCGGGAGTTGGCGGTTAGTTCTTGTCGATCTGACTAAATGCGAGTTCTACCGGGGTTTCGCGGCCGAATATCTCGACCAAACCGGTGACCTTTTGTCCTTCGATATTGATTTCGGAGATCGTCGCGTGCAAAGTTGCGAACGGCCCATCAACGACAGTGACCGAATCACCTACCAGGAAGTCAACATAAACAGCCTCGGCCGCAGCCACGCCCCCTGCATTGGGGCTACCGGGAACACCGGCCTTCTTCTCCGGGACTGGCGCAAGAATCGCCGTGACCTCGTCTACCGAAAGGGGCGATGGCTGATGACCGTGGCCCACAAATCCAGTAACCCCTGGCGTATGGCGCACCGCGCCCCAGGATTCATCGGTCAGGTCAAGTCGAACTAGCACGTAGCCGGGGAACTTGTTACGCCGAACCTGCTTGCGCACGCCACTCTTAATTTCAGTGACTTCCTCCATCGGCACCTCAACCTGGAAGATGTAGTCCTCCATGCTCAGGGAACTGATGCGCGATTCAAGGTTCATCTTTACTTTGTTCTCAAATCCGGCATAAGAGTGAATGACGTACCAGTCACCCGGTGCTAAGCGCATCTGCTCGCGAAACTCCGCGATTGGGTCGACTTCGTCGGCTTCGACGGCTTCTGCATCTTCTTCTTCAAGTTGGTCGGCTTCGGCAAGAACCTCTGCTACCAGTTCTTCAACAAGTTCCTCGGCAACGGCTTCGGCAACCAGTTCCTCGACAACGGCTTCAACAACTTGCTCCTCGGCAACGGCTTCACCCGCCAATAACTGCGCCAGCAGCGCGTCAGCAGCCGCTGAATCGCCGCCTTGCTCCTTAGGTACAGCGATCGCGAATGGATCCGCCGAAGGTGCGGGCTGTTGCTGGTCCTGGTCGGACACGGTGGGCTATCTCCTAGTTCGCTGGTCGGGAAGTTCTTGATTAGCCAAAGATGAACAGAACACCTTGGGTGAATATGTAGTCAAAACCCGCGATAATCGCAGCGATAAGCACCACGAATACGATTACCACGATGGTGTAGGCAATAAGTTCTTTTCGAGTGGGCCAGATTACTTTACGAAGCTCGACGATGATCTGACGCACGAATAGCGCCAGGCGCCCGAAGAAGCCAGGGCGCCCGCGGTCACCCGATCCGCTTTCGCGGCCGTGGGAGACGTCGGTGTCGGTCATTGCTCGCCTTCAGTTCGTCGGATCAGTTACAGCTTCAGTGGCTTTGGAGCCACTTTTACTTTTGGAGCCGGTATTGCTTTTCGTGCTGGCAGTGCTATTCGTACATCTGCGCAGGGCCGGAGGGACTTGAACCCCCAACCGTCGGTGTTGGAGACCGGTGCTCTACCAATTGAGCTACGACCCTTTGGCCGACCGAGTGTCAACCTGTGGGCAGGCTGACGCCAACGGACCAACCGCGGGCAGAGTCTACGGTCCCACCCGCGGAGGGGTCCAATCCGGGCGCCGGTCCACCTGAAATACTGGGCCCATGACCTCCTCACCCGCACCCAGAGTGTCCCGTCGGATCGCCGCCATCACTGAATCGGCCACGCTTGCGGTCGATGCCAAGGCCAAGGCCCTCAAGGCCGCTGGCCGGCCGGTCATTGGGTTCGGCGCCGGTGAACCGGACTTTCCCACCCCCGGATACATAGTCGAGGCAGCAATAACCGCGGCCAACTTGCCAAAATGGCACCGTTACACCCCCGCTGGTGGGCTGCCGGAGCTTAAAGAGGCGATCGCCGCGAAAACCCTGCGGGACTCCGGCATGGCCGTTTCGGCTGCCCAGGTGCTGGTCACCAACGGCGGCAAGCAGGCCTTGTACAACACGTTCGCGGCCCTCTTGGACCCAGGTGATGAGGCGATCTTGCCGGCCCCGTACTGGACCACCTACCCGGAGGCAATCCGGTTGGCCGGAGGGGTGCCCGTTGAGGTCATGACCGATGAGACCAGCGGTTACCGGGCCACCGTCGCCCAGTTGGAGGCCGCCCGCACGCCGCGTACCAAGATTCTGGTTTTCGTCTCACCCTCGAACCCAACCGGTGCGGTTTACTCCCCCGCCGAGGTTAAAGCCATCGGCGAATGGGCACTCGCGGCCGGCATCTGGGTTGTCACCGACGAGATCTACGAGCACTTGGTTTATGGCGATGCGCAGTTCTCGTCGATGCCGGTTCTCGTCCCCGAACTAGCCGATACCTGCGTGATCGTTAATGGGGTCGCGAAGACCTATGCGATGACCGGCTGGCGGGTGGGCTGGATGATCGGGCCACTTGACGTGATCAAGGCGGCTACCAATCTGCAGTCGCACTCAACTTCCAATGTCGCCAACATCTCGCAGGTTGCGGCACTGGCCGCAGTCTCCGGTGATCTAGCCGCCGTGGATGAGATGAAATTCGCCTTCGACCGCCGACGCAAACTGATCACCGGCATGCTCGATGCCATTCCTGGCGTCACCTGCCCATTGCCCGAGGGCGCGTTCTACGTATACCCATCGGTCAAGGGACTAATTGGCAAAACAATTCGGGGCACCGCTATTACCTCATCAGCCGACCTCGCCGGATTAATTCTCGACGAGGCGGAGGTCGCGGTCGTCCCGGGTGAAGCCTTCGGCACTCCCGGCTACCTGCGGCTTTCTTACGCCCTTGGTGACGATGACATCGTTGAAGGAGTAACCCGCATGGCCAAACTCCTCGGCGAGGCCACCTAACTGCCTTCCCGGGCAACACCTGCCAGCGTGCAGTTCACGAGGGTTGGTTCAGGCTCGAGCAAAATCTCGAATTTCGCCAGCACCAACTGTTGAATATGCGCCGCTAAGTCAATGACCTCGGCTGCGGTTGCGCCACTTTTCGCAACGATGGCCAAGGTGTGCTTCTTCGATACTCGCACTCGTGACTCCTCCGAAACGCGCCAGCCTTTTGTCACACCGGCCTGCTCAATTAACCAGGCCGCGCTCAATTTCACGCCACCGACGGCCGGGTACCTCGGGCAAGCCGACGGGATGCCTACGGCGATGGCATCGCTAACTATTGGGTTGGTGAAGAATGACCCGGCACTGCGGCTATCGGCATCGGCAACATCAAGCACCATGCCCTTGGCCGCCCGTAGCGCTAATACCGCGGACCTCACCGCTCCAGGAGCAGCCACCCCACCCACCTCGACAGCAAGCGCAGTAGCCAGTTCGCCGTAGCGCACGGTGCATTGCCCGGCATCGCGAAGTTCGATTGTCACCGCGACAATCAACCATCGATTCGGGTGCCGCTTGAAAATACTGGATCGATATTCAAAGAGGCATTCTGCATTGTCAAAGACCTCGACGGACCCACTTGCGCGATCAAGTACGCGAACAGATTCGATCACCTGGGAAATCTCTTGACCATAAGCACCAACATTTTGAATCGGGGTGGCCCCGACCAGGCCTGGGATTCCGGACAGGGCCTCGATCCCGGACCACCCATTTACGACGCAGAGTTCGACCAAGGCATCCCACGGCTCACCCGCGGCCACCGTTAGCCGCACCACACCATCGCCCGCTTCGATTTCGATTCCGCGCGTGGCCACCTGCAGCACGGTGCCATGGAATGGGCCATCGCCCATCAAAATATTGCTCCCGCCACCAAGAATAAGTACCCGCTCGCGGGCATCGTCTAGTACTCGTAATCGCTCAATGAGCTCATTGGTGGCTGTGCACGTCCGAAGCACATCTGGTTCACCGCCAACACCTAATGTGGTGAGGTCTGCCAGGCGCATGGTGATCAGCCTATGAGGATCGCGGCGCGAGGATCTCGACCCGGCCACGAAATTGCTGCAGGAGCCGGTCATAGTTCCTTTTTGACTCACGACCTCGAAGTTCTGGGTCCGAGTCGTGATACCCGCGGTGCCTGGCCTGCACAACCGGGAGCGACCCGGTGGGAACTACCAGCCGCCCACCGGCCGCACGCAGCATCAATGACCACTCAAGATCGCCATTACGGTAGAACTTGGCCTTCGGGCTCGGAGGTGTGGCGCGAGCTGCAACTGCGTCAACAATCATTAAGTAGCCAAGCAGCACATCGACTTCGCCCGGTCCGGCGTCAACTACCGACCGCCAGTCGGATAAATCGACATTCGTACCCCGCCAGCCAGCACCAACTACACCTGGCTCCGTCAGCGCGTTGAGCAAAGGGGTTATCGCATCACCTGTTAGCACCGATGACAGGTCCATGACCACATGCGCCGGCGCCGGATCCAACTCGATCAAGGCTCCGCAGGCTCTACCCCAACCCACCTGCTCCAGTGCTTGCGCCACATGGATCACGCGCACGCGCCCTTGGCTCTCCAGCGAGATTTCATGCGCGACTAAGCCAGCGCCATCAACATTGCCCAGATCAAGAACGATGATCTTCACCGTTGATGGGGCGAATGCCAAAAGGGCGGTCAAGCAAGTGCGTACGTCATCTGGCCAACCGTCAACGATGAGCCCGACACCACAATCACTTCGGCCGGCCGGTGTTGGGTCAAGCAGTGCATCAGCAAGCGTGGGGTGACTGCGGAACGGTGGTTTAGCCGCCAATTGGAAGCCATCGGGAGTATCGAGGAGAACCCAACCCGCCGCCGCTATTTCATCGCGCAGCACATCAGCGAGTTGAAAGTCACGAGCCAGGCGCGCAACCTGCCGGCGTTCGGCAAGTTCGGTGACCTCGCGCGGGACCTCACTCACGCGAGTTGAACCACAGCCTGCGCTTTGCCGAGGACAGTTTGTCCGGCGCTAGCGGCCGTCAAGGTGACTCGCACCCGGCGTGCATCGAGTAGCTCGGTGACCTCACCACTTATTTCGAGTAGGGCACCTACCCCGTCATCGGGAACGGGTACCGGTCGCGTGAATCGGACTCCGTACTCGACAACCGCACCCGGATCACCGACCCAATCGGTTACGACCCGAATCGCAGATGCCATGGTGAACATCCCGTGGGCGATCACATTAGGTAGGCCAACCGAGGTGGCAAAACGCTCATTCCAATGGATGATATTGAAATCACCCGAGGCACCCGCGTATTTGATCAGGGTCAGGCGTTGAATCGGAACGGTAAGGGCCGGCAATTTGGTTCCGACTTCAACGTCAGCGTATTTCAAGGTTGTTGTCATTGGGAGTCCGTTCCGCGGGCGACGATCACCATGGTGGTAACGACAACCAACTCACCGGAGGTGGTGCTGACCGAACTCTTGACGGTGATCATGTCATTGCCAGCCGCAGCGCGAATATTCTCAATCGTGTTCGTGACCACGAGTTCATCGCCGGCAACGACCGGCCTCGAATACACGAACGACTCCTCGCCATGAACGACCTTGGTGTAGTCCAACCCAAGATCAGGATCCATGATCACTACCGTCGACGACGCGAATACGAAGGTGAAGGCAAATGTCGGCGGCGCCACCAAGTCGGGGTAGCCAAGCGCCTGGGCGGCCGCAAGATCGTGGTAGACCGGATTGAAGTCGCAGATGGCGCTCGCGAATTCGCGAATCTTCTCACGCCCAACGAGATAAGGCTGACTCGACGGGTAGGTGCGACCAATGAAATCCGGGTTAAGCGCCATTGATCAGCGACGCAAAACTAGCGGGTCTCTTTGTGCACGGTGTGCTTATTGCATTTGGGGCAGAACTTCTTGGCCTCAAGACGATCGGGGTCATTGCGGCGGTTCTTCTTGGTTATGTAATTACGATCTTTGCAATCTTCGCACGCCATGGTGATCTTTGGTCGTACGTCGCTGGCCTTGGCCACGGCACTTCCTCTTTCCTTTGAGCAACTCGCCTAGCAGTCACGCGGTCGCGCGACCCTTTTCGTTTCCTTGCGAAGTAGCGGAGGCCGGACTTGAACCGGCGACACAGCGATTATGAGCCGCTTGCTCTACCAACTGAGCTACCCCGCCTTGGGGTGCCTCCGCGGGGGGCGGGTGCACCAACCGAGCCCCAATACGGAATCGAACCGTAGACCTTCTCCTTACCATGGAGACGCTCTGCCGTCTGAGCTATTGGGGCACAAAGCCCCGCAAGCGTACAAGAGAGGCGCCGAAGAACGAAAATGGCACCCAAACTGCGGCATTTACCCGAATCGGCAACACTGGGAGCATGCAGTCAGCCCAAAAAGCCAAGTGGAATCTTTCGGATTTACCAGACCTGACCGGCCACACCGTCATTGTCACCGGTGCCAACTCCGGCCTCGGGTTTTGTACCACGGAGGCACTCGCGGCAAGTGGCGCGAAAGTCACCATGGCCGTCCGCGACCTCGTAAAAGGCCAGGTGGCAGCCGACAAAATTCGGGCCACCACCCCTGCTGCCAAGGTGGATCTAGCCACCCTAGATCTAGCGGACCTAAGCTCCGTGCGCGCATTCGCCCAAAGTTGGTCCACCGCCAACCCCCAAGGCCTGGACCTGCTCATCAATAACGCAGGCATCATGGCCATTCCAAAGCGAACCACGGCCGACGGCTTCGAAATGCAACTTGGCACCAACCACCTCGGTCACTTCGCACTGACCGGCTTGCTGCTCCCCGCCTTGGTAGCGGTGCCCAACTCACGCATCGTCACCGTTGCCTCGCAGGCCCACCGCATGGGGCGAATGAACTTCGAGGATCTAATGGGCGAGAAGCGCTATCGCTCGTGGCGGGCCTACGGGCAGAGCAAGCTCGCAAATCTGCTGTTCACCGCCGAGCTCCAGCGCCGAATTGACCAAGCCCGCCTATCCATCCTCGCGCTCGCCGCCCATCCGGGGTTCGCGTCCACCAACCTCCAAAGCGTCGGACCAAGCATGCGCGGAAGTTCGATCGAAGCAAAGTTGACATCAATGAGCGGAAACCTGATGTCGCAATCAGCGGCGATGGGCGCACTGCCAACGCTATTTGCCGCCACTGCACCCGGCCTAGCCGGCGACACCTACATCGGCCCGGATGGATTTCTGGAAACCCGCGGCCATCCACGGATCGTCGGACGCGCCAAGGCAGCCCTAAATACCGCTGATGCTCTACGCCTTTGGCATGCTAGTGAACAACTAACGGGTGTGATCTACCCCTTCGACTAGTGCGGAAGGTCCTAATGTCGACATGGTCAGTATGGCGAATGGCGCGCGTGGTTGCTTCGATCTTCGTCTTGATGGTCGCGTCCTACTACCTCGTGGTGGCGTTCGACAACATCACCAATCCGGTAAATCCCAATGGGAGCAACTGGCCATTCGTACAAGGGGTAATTAGCGGGGACGGAGTGCCGGCTGATAGCGGATTCGACTGGAGATTTATTGACGCCACCTGGTTCCAAGCCCTCGGGTATGCCGGGGTAATTGCCGGGGAGTCCATCACGGGCATCTTGTTGCTAATCGCCGGGGTCAAGGGGCTTAGAGCCTCGCGCACCTGCCCGCGCTGGGGGCATACCCAAAAATGGACCTACGCGGGCGGCATCGTGGGTTTAGCCGTCTTCTTCTTCGGCTTCATGGTGGTTGGCGGCAACTGGTTCATTATGTATCTGAACTCCAAGTGGAACGGGCTGGAGCCAGCATTCCAAAATGCGGTGATGACAATGTTCATGCTCGTATTCGTCACCGGGGTGTTGATTGGCGGACACCTCGCCCATGAGCACGAGGATTCAAAAACTCCCTAGCACCCGATCAACCGCACTCCGGTCAAGCGGGCACTCACTGCCCGACGATCGCTGGGTGCGCGCGTTTTGGTCGTGAAACCGACCGAAAGTCCAGGTTTCACGACCAAAACGTGCGCACTCAGGCAAGACGCCGTACTAGGTGGTGGCAGGTGAAGGATTCGAACCTTCGAAGGTGTTAACCGACGGGTTTACAGCCCGCTCCCATTGGCCGCTCGGGCAACCTGCCTTGCCGCACCCGAAGGCGAGACTCGGCACACCCTACAGGCACCCGCCACGACCCCGGTCAGGTGTCTGGCACCGCTCTCGGGGAAGATGGCACCCGGTTAAGAAGTGGGCAAGATAGGTCTGGGAAGGATGCAAGATGGCCGACAGCAGCTTTGACATTGTTTCGAAAGTCGATCACCAAGAAGCCGACAACGCCTTGAACCAAGCCGCCAAGGAGTTGGCGCAGCGGTTCGACTTCAAGAACACGGGCACCACCATTGAATGGAAGGGTGAGCTTGGGGTGGAGATAACCTCCGGCACCGAGGAGCGGGCCAAAGCGGCCCTAGACGTCTTCCAAGAAAAGATCATCAAGCGCGGACTTAGCCTTAAGTGCTTCGAAGCCAAGGACCCACGATCATCCGGCAAGGAATACAAAATCGACGGCATCTTCAAAGCCGGTATCAGCCAGGAGCAGGCCAAGAAGTTGGGCAAGCTCATTCGCGATGAGGGCCCCAAAGGCGTCAAGTCGCAGGTAATGGGCGAAGAACTCCGCGTCTCTAGTAAGAGTCGCGACGATCTGCAGGCGGTGCAGGCACTCGTCAAAGAAGCCGATCTAGATTTCGCCGTGCAGTTCGTCAACTATCGCTGATCGCAGTGCCGTCTCCCGGGCCCTGCTGCCAGGACTCCAGTTCGCCAATCCCCTGCACTAGACCGGCCGCGCTCCTAGACGCGTAGTCAAAATCCGGCCGCCAGGCCAACGCATCGAATGGGCAAAGATCAACGCAGATACCGCAATACATACATAGACCGAAATCGATCGTGAAAGCGTCAAGAAAACTAACTGTTCGCGGCCGACGCGCACCCGGATCCGTCACTTCTACATCATGACTTTCGAGTTCGATGCACCACGACGGGCACTCGCGAACACAAATCATGCACGAGGTGCAGGCTGATGCCGTGAGGGCAATAACCCCATGAGCCTGACCCGGTACCTGACCATCAGTCTTCATGCCTGAAGCCAGTCGTCGACGACCCCAATTGGCTGCTGCTTGCGATGGGATGGCTGCCCCGGCCATGGCTTCAACATTCGAGCAGCAAGCACACTTGATTTCAGCAGTGGTGGGCGCCCGATCATCGACCGCCTGAGCAGTGGCCTGTTGTCGCTAAGCCCGATGAAGTTGATCCCGAACATCTCAGCAGTTTCTCGTTCATGCCAAACCGACCCCGGATAGACACGGGAAATACTTGCGACCGACTTCTGATCAGTATCAACTTTGGTCACCAGTAATTGTGAATGCTTACGCCCCGGATCCAACACTCGAGCGATGACTTCGATTGAGCCATCGCGCTCGTAGGCCGTCAAGAAGTCAAAGAATGAGTAGCCCTGCGCTTGCAGCGCACTGAATTCATCGGCCCAATTCACCGGGTCAATACCGCGCATCACGTGACGACGATTTCGTCACGGACTTTCAACAGTCCGGCAATGAGCGCCTCCGGCCGCGGCGGACAGCCGGGTACATAAACGCGCACCGGAATCAGTTGGTCGATCCCTTTGGTAACGGTCGGGGCATCCCAGTACGGGCCGCCGGTATTGGCGCAGGCGCCAAACGAAACGGCGGCTTTCGGCTCCGATAACTGCGACCAGGCGCGCAGCACCGCGGGGGCTAGTGCATCGGTGATGGTGCCCGAGATGAGCAAGATCGTGGTGACCGCACCTTGGCTGGTGCCTTCGGCCACCGTGGCCAACTCCCCGATCCCAAGCGACTGCTCGATCTCTACCAAAAGTCCCGCAGCAATAGCCGAGCCCACCTCCAGGGCGCAGCAGGCAAGCCCCAGGTCGAGGATCTGCACGCACAGGGTCGGGTCAGCGGCTACCCGGTAGGCCCGGGCACCGGATACGAGAGCGGTCACAGGAATGAGGGTATTGCCGGAGGCCATGGGCCGGCGAAATACCTCCTTTTCGATTCGCTACCCAAGGCAGCGGCGGGCCCAGCGGCCCGGCACAATAGAGGCACCATTCGGGCCGCTCGACGCAGGAGAAGCCAACGTGAGCAAGCAGGTCGTCCAACTAAGTAGGGTCGTAATCCGATTCGCCGGTGACTCCGGCGATGGCATGCAGTTAACCGGGGATCGATTCACCTCCGAGACCGCGGGCATGGGAAATGACCTTTCGACCCTGCCGGACTTCCCCGCTGAGATTCGGGCGCCGGCCGGTACCTTGCCTGGGGTCTCGGCTTTCCAGTTGCACTTTGCCGACCACGACATCATGACTCCTGGTGACTCCCCCAATGTGCTCGTGGCCATGAATCCCGCCGCGCTTAAAGCCAATCTCGGTGACGTGCCACGCGGTGCCGACATCATCGTCAATACCGATGAATTCACCAAGCGCAACTTGGTTAAGGTCGGCTACGAAGCCAACCCGATCGAGGATGGCTCACTCGACGCGTTCAAGGTGCACCCGATTGCCTTAACCTCAATGACCGTCGAGGCCCTGAAGGAATTCGATATCTCGAAGAAGGACGCCGAGCGAGCGAAAAACATGTTCGCTCTGGGGCTACTGTGCTGGCTGTACCACCGGCCCACCGAGGGTACCGTCGACTTTCTCACCGCCAAGTTTGGCAGGAACCCTGAGATCATGAAAGCCAATCTCCGGGCCTTCGAAGCCGGCTGGTCCTACGGTGAAACCACCGAAGAATTCTCGATCCAGTACGAGATCAGCCCAGCCCCGATGAAGTCGGGCACCTACCGAAATATGTCCGGGAACTTGGCGCTGTCATATGGCTTGATTGCGGCAGCCAAATTATCCGGGCTCACCTTGTTCCTCGGGTCCTACCCGATCACGCCGGCTTCTGACATCTTGCATGAGCTAAGTCGCCACAAGCGATTTGGGGTGATGACATTTCAAGCCGAGGATGAAATTGCCGGAGTCGGCGCGGCAATCGGCGCCGCCTACGGTGGTGCCCTTGGTGTCACGACGACATCCGGGCCTGGTGTGGCCTTAAAGTCCGAGGCGATCGGGCTCGCGGTTTCACTTGAGCTGCCGCTGCTCGTAGTTGATGTGCAACGCGGCGGTCCCTCCACCGGCCTGCCAACCAAGACAGAGCAAGCCGATCTGCTGCAGGCCATGTTTGGCCGCAACGGTGAAGCCCCGGTGCCGATAGTGGCACCTCAATCGCCATCAGATTGCTTCTTCGCGGCGATTGAGGCCGCGCGCATTGCCATCACCTACCGCACACCGGTGTTCTTGCTATCCGACGGCTACCTGGCAAATGGGTCCGAGCCTTGGTGCGTACCGGACGTTTCTTCGCTCGCGTTGATCGAGCCGAACTTCGCAACCGAGCTAAACCATGAAGCCGCTGACGGCACCATGGAGTTCTGGCCATACCTGCGCGACCCAGAGACCCTCGCCCGCCCCTGGGCGGTGCCCGGCACCGCAGGTCTTGAGCATCGCATCGGCGGTATTGAAAAAGCCGATGGCGCAGGCACCATCTCTTACGACCCGGAAAACCACGACAAGATGGTCCGGCTGCGCCAGGCCAAGGTTGATGCCGTCGCTCGCACGATTCCCGACCTAGTTGTCGATGATCCAGATGATGATGCGCGCGTCCTGATCTTGGGCTGGGGCTCCACCTACGGGCCGATCGGTGCCGCCTGCCGCTTGGTGCGTGCCGAGGGCAAGTCCGTGGCCCAGATTCACCTGCGCCACCTCAACCCCTTCCCGGCAAATCTTGAGACCATTTTGAAAAGTTATGACCGAGTGATCCTGCCGGAGATGAACCTCGGTCAGCTTTCGATGCTGCTTCGCGCCAAGTACCTCGTCGATATCATCGGGTACAACCAAGTTAGAGGTATGCCATTTAAGTCTGATGAGCTTGCAGCAGTGATCACTGACGTTCTACAGAGCCTGTGAGGTAGACATGACAACCGATGCATTCCCCGCCCTATCGCTAGTCCCAAAGGCCGATGCACTTCAATCGGCAAAGGATTTCAAATCAGACCAAGAGGTGCGCTGGTGCCCCGGATGCGGTGACTACGCAATCTTGTCCACCGTGCAGAGTTTCCTGCCTGACCTTGGGCTCAAGCGTGAGAATATCGTTTTTGTCTCGGGGATCGGATGCTCATCACGGTTCCCTTACTACCTGGACACCTTCGGGCTGCACTCGATCCACGGACGTGCACCAGCCATCGCCACCGGATTGGCAACTTCCAGGCCCGACCTTTCAGTGTGGGTGATTACCGGCGACGGCGACGCCCTGAGCATCGGCGGAAACCACCTCATCCATGCCCTGCGCCGCAATGTGAACCTAAAGATCTTGCTGTTCAATAATCGAATCTACGGTTTGACCAAGGGCCAGTACTCCCCCACCTCTGAGCGCGGCAAGATCACCAAATCATCCCCGCAAGGTTCCCTTGACTACTCATTTAACCCGGTCTCCTTGGCCCTTGGGGCGGAGGCAACCTTCGTTGCCCGCACCATAGATTCGGACCGCAAACACCTAACCGAAGTACTGACCGCTGCGGCCGCCCATGAGGGCACTGCACTAGTTGAGATTTACCAGAACTGCAATATTTTCAACGACAATGCATGGGAACCACTTAAAGACGCAGATACTCGCGATGACTTGATGATGCGCCTGGTTCATGGCGAACCAATTCGCTTTGGCAAAGAGCAAGAAAAAGGCGTGGTCCGCAAATCCGATGGGCACCTCGAGGTGGTTGAAGTTGCCAAAGTCGGGCTCGACAACATCATCAGCCATGATGCACACGCCAAGGACCCGGGCCTGGCATTCGCGCTTTCCCGCCTGTCGAACCCGCGCACGTTGGCCAACACCCCGATCGGGGTCTTCCGCGACATCACCCGCCCGTCATATGACCGGCTGATGCGCGACCAGATCGCCGAAGTCACCGAGGCACAAGGTGCTGGCGACCTGCAGACCTTGCTCTACGGTAACGACACTTGGGCCGTCTCCTGACCAGTGCAGACGAACATCAAAGGTCCACCCACGGGCTCCTGTTTGGCGTTGCGGCATATGGTCTTTGGGGCATGTTTCCCCTCTACTTCGCATTACTTGACTCGGTTTCGCCGTTCGAGATCGTCGCTCATCGGGTTATCTGGTCACTCGTGCTGCTGTGCATCATCATCACTATCACTCGCGGTTGGGCAAAACTCAGGACCGCTTTGCGCGACCGAAAGTCCATTGGCCTACTGGCGGTTGCCTCGGTAGCGCTGAGCATCAACTGGTTGGTGTACGTCTATTCGGTTTCTATTAATGAAGTGGTTCAAGCTTCGCTCGGCTACTTCATTAACCCATTGGTGTCTGTTGCCTTAGGCGTGATCTTGCTTGGTGAGCGGCTGCGTAAAGTTCAATGGCTGGCAGTCGGGCTTGCGGTATTGGCAGTACTGGTATTGACCTTTTCATATGGCGCCGTGCCATGGATCAGCCTGATTCTTGCGTTCTCGTTCGGGTTTTATGGGCTGCTTAAGAAGTACGTCGGATTTGGTGCCGTTGAGAGTTTGACCATCGAAACCGCGGTACTCAGCCCGGTGGCAATCATCTTGCTGATTACGCTGGAAAGCTCACTTGTCGCAGCCTTCGTCCAAGATGGTCTTGGCATCAGCTTGCTCTTGATCCTACTTGGGCCGGTAACCGCCATCCCGCTGCTCGCATTCGGTGCCGCGGCGACCCGCCTGCCGCTTTCGATGATGGGACTACTGCAATACATAACGCCGATAGTCATCTTCACGTTCGGCGTCACGGTCTTTCATGACTCCATGTCGACATCGCGTTGGATCGGATTCTTCATGGTCTGGATCGCGTTGCTCTTGTTCTCGATCGATGCGATGCGAAGTGCCAAATCCGCCGGGAATGACCGGCGCAGTGCACTTGCTAGGTCACTTGAGGTAACTGAACCGGACTGACGAGGTGCTCATCCGGTTCGAGTCACGACGTAATCACAAAGGGTCTCCAACGCGGCCTTGGGGGCACCCGCTGGCAGTGTGGCCAAGACGGCGCGGGCTTCGTCGGCCCAGCTACTGGCTTCGGTCCGGGCTTCACCTAGTGCGCGGTGGGCCCGCAACAAGGCCAGTGCCTCAGCGTGCTCGGCGTCGTCGGGCAGGGGCCGACGAAGCAGCTCCCGGAGTCGCTCATCGGCCGGGTCCGCACTTCCCAAGGCAATTAGCGTAGCCAGGGTTGGAACCCCTTCGCGTAGATCGATTCCCGGTGTCTTGCCCGACTGCAAGGAGTCAGACGTGATATCGACGATATCGTCAGCCAATTGGAAGGCCACCCCGATGAGTTCGCCGAACCTGGTCAATACCTCGGTTATCTCAGCACTGGCCCCGGACATCATGGCCCCGTACCGGCAACTTGTCGCAATCAACGATCCAGTTTTATCCGCTAGCACGGCTAGGTGGTGCTTAACCGGATCCATTCCGTCGGCCGGGCCAACCGACTCCAGAATCTGGCCGGTACAAAGGCGCTCGAAAGTCTGAGCCTGAATCCGTACGGCATCGGGGCCGAGGTCCGCCAAAATACCCGAGGACCGAGCAAACAAGAAGTCGCCGGTCAAGATTGCCACCGAGTTGCCCCAACGTGCGTTCGCAGTATCAGCTCCGCGGCGAACCGCGGCCTCATCCATCACATCATCGTGATACAAGGTGGCTACATGCGTGAGCTCGACAGCAACCGCCGCTGAAGTAACCGAATCGCGATTTGGGTCACCAAAGTGCGCCGAGAGCAGCACCAAAAGCGGGCGAAATCTCTTGCCACCGGCATCAACTAGGTGCCGTGAGGCAGCGGTGACGAAGGGGTACTCACTGCGCACGGCTTGATCCAATGCTGCTTCGACCCGCGCCAGCCCCTGAGCCAACTGGATTTCGAGTACCGGATCAGGTGAGAAGCGGTCCAGTGTGGGTCGCATCATGAGGCAAAGGTACTACCTGATGAACAAGTCAGCATTGCTGACCAATTCGAGGACCGGCTGCGGCAAGATGCCAAGAACCAAGGTGACGGTAGCACCAGCGGCAAGAGCAATTGTCGTGAAGACCGATGGCACCTCGACCGAAGCCGTCTGCGGCCCGGGCTCGGTGAAGAACATCACCACAATCACTCGGACGTAGAAGAAGGCTGCGATTATTGAAGCCACGACAGCAACGATCACCAGCCAGGTATCGCCGCTGGCGATAGCAGCGGCAAAGACGCTGAATTTGCCGATGAACCCGCTAGTTAGCGGGATACCAGCAAGTGCCAACATGAACAATGCGAAGACACTGCCCACGAACGGTGATTTGCGGCCAAGTCCGGCCCATTTCGACAAATTGGTGGCCTCACCAGATTCATCGCGCACCATTGAGATCACCGCGAAAGCACCGATCGTGGTGAAGCCGTAGGCGATCAGGTAGAACAAGGCACCGGCGAGCCCCGCGGGGCTCGCGGCAATCACGCCCACCAAGATGAACCCGGCCTGGGCAATGGAAGAGTAGGCGAGCATCCGCTTGATATCACTTTGGCTGATTGCGATTATCGAACCGACCAACATGGTCAAAATCGCGATGATCCACATCATCGGCACCCAGTCCCAGCGCATGCCGCCGAATGCGACGTATAGGACGCGCATCAGGGCGCCGAATGCGGCGATCTTCACGGTAGCGGCCATGAAGCCGGTCACCGCGGTCGGTGCGCCCTGATAGACATCAGGGGTCCACTGGTGAAACGGCACCGCGGCCACTTTGAAGAGCAGGCCGACCAAGATCAAGGCCATGCCAATAAGTGCCAATGACGTCTGGCCGGGCTTAGCCGTCAAGACACTGGCGATGGCCGGCAACTGAGTCGAAGCCGCGTAGCCGTAGACCAGTGCCACCCCGTAGATGAAAAATGCAGAGGAAAATGCGCCGAGTAGGAAGTACTTAAGTGCCGCCTCCTGTGACAGGAGGCGGCGGCGGCGCGCCATGCCTGCCAATAGGTAAAGGGGCAAGGACATCACTTCAAGCGCCACGAACATGAGTAGTAGGTCATTGGCGGATACGAATAGCACCATGCCCGAAACTGCGAACAAAAATAGTGGCCATACTTCGGTCTGCAGGTACCCACGAGCCGTGAATTGTTTTTCGTCCTCGGAGCCAGGCAGCGCCGACGCACGTGCCGCGAATGCATCTCCGCTTGGATCAATTGACCGCTCGGCCATCAATAAGGCACCAAGGATCGCTAGCACCAAAATTGCACCCTGCATTACCAGTGCCGGGCCGTCTATCGCAATCGCGCCCTCTGCGGTTATCACTCGAACACCGGTAATGGTGAAGATCCAAGCAAGCGCCGCAACCAATGCACCGAACACGATGAATAGCTGGATGAATCGCCTCGAGCCACGTGGCAGCATTGCCTCCACCAGGACCGACACCACCCCGGCTCCCAGCAAAATCAATAGCGGAGCGATTGCGTTGTAGTCAACAATTGGAAGGGTGAACGGAACTTCAATGCCCACCGCGGCGAGGATATTCACTGGCCGCTCCCTTCACTTGAAACTGTGGGGCCGGGATCGGTAGCGCCAATCGTAGTCATTACGCGGTCCACCGCAGGATTGATGACATTTAGGATTGGAGCCGGGAAGAGGCCGAGAACCAAGGTCAGCACGACGATCGGCATTAAGGCCAAGATTTCACGGCCACCGAGATCAGGCATGCCGACCAATTTGGGGGCGAGTGGTCCCGTCATGGATTTCTGATACAGCCGAAGCACATAAGCCGCTGTGATGACGATCCCCAAAGTAGCTGCAGCACCAACGAATAAGTAACGCTGGAAAGTGCCCAGAATCACCATGAACTCGCCCACGAAGGACACCAATCCTGGCAGCGCCAGCGACGACAACGCGGCGAACATAAAGAAGCCCGCAAGCACCGGGGCCGCCTTGTTTACTCCCCCGAAGTCCGAGATGAGGCTGGAACCGTTAGCACGCTGCATCAAGAATCCCGCGGTTAAGAACAGCGCCGCGGTAGATAGACCATGGGCAACCATGTAGACCATCGAGCCACTTTGAGCGATGGTGGTGAATACGAAGATTCCTAGAGCGATGAATCCAAAGTGCGACATTGACGAGTATGCGAACAACCTCTTCATGTCGTTTTGGTTAAGTGCCACGTAGGCGCCGTAGAAAATACCCACCAGTGCCATGCCAATAACAATTGGTGCGTAAAACTCACTGGCTGCCGGGAAGATCGGTAGGCAGTACCGGATCATGCCGAACGTACCCACCTTGTCGAGTACCCCGATAAGCAGTACTGCGGTTCCGGGCTTGGCTGCACTCGCTGCATCAGGTAGCCAAGTATGGAAAGGCCAAAGTGGCGCCTTAATCGCAAAGGCGAAGAAGAACCCGAGGAAGAGTAGTTTCTCGGCCGTTGGGTCCATCTCCAAACCCACCAACGACAAGTAGTCAAAAGTGCCTTGGCCCGTTACCTGAGCGGAAACCACATACAGGCCGACCATCGAAGCCAGCATGAACAGCCCGCCGAGCAGGCTGTATAGCAAGAACTTAACGGCCGCGTAGGAACGTTGCGCGCCACCGTAGCGTCCGATCATGAAATAGACCGGTATGAGCATTGCCTCGAAGACGACGTAGAACATGAATACGTCGGTGGCGGCGAAAACCCAGATCATCAAAGTCTCAAGCGCCAAGATCAAGGCGAAGTAGCCCTTTACCGACCCGCCACTGCTGGCATCAACATCGCGCCACCCGGCGATAACCACAATGGGCACCAAGGTCGCGGCTAGGGCGATCAACACCAGGCCGATACCGTCGACACCTACCGAATATGCAATACCAAATGCGGGAATCCATGGGTAGGACTCCACGAACTGGAAGGCCTCGGTTGATGCGCCATTGAATTGCAGCGCCATCAAGATTGTTAAAGCCAAGGTGAGCACTGAAACAGCCAGTGCAAATTGCTTTGCCAAAGTGGGCCGTGACTTCGGCAGCAAAACCACGATGAGGCTGCCGATCAGGGGCACGACCGCGAGGATCGTCAACCAGGGGGTCATGACAGCCTCACCAGTACGAGGGCGGCGACAATTAAGACGGCGCCGCCCAGCATTGAAAGTGCATAGGAACGTGCAAATCCAGATTGCGTGCGCCGCAAGCGGCCTGATACGCCGCCGACGAAAGCTGCGACCCAGCCAACTACCCCGTCAATCCAGGACGAGTCAAACCAGGTGAGCCAACGGGCCAAGGCGAATGAGGGCCTGACGACTACTACCTCGTTGAAATCATCGCCGTACAGATCACGGCGAGCCGCGCGTGTTAGCCAATTACCACGTGGGGCTTCGATCGGTACGGGCTTCGCCCCGTACTGACGCCAGCCGATGAATGCGCCAATCAACACGACCACCAACGTGACTGCCATCAGCGTGATTGACGACAGCGAGGTGGGGCCACTCGCGAACCCGACAACTGGCTCAAGCCAAGTTTCGATATTGCCCCAGAAGAGCAGTGCCATACCCAAGAAAGTGGAGCCGAGCGCCAAGATGACAAGTGGGACCGTCATCACAGCTGGCGACTCATGCGGGTGCACGTCGTCCTCCCACCTGGCCTTGCCAAAGAAAGTCATCGCGACCATGCGGGTCATGTAGAACCCGGTGATGCCGGCACCCAATATCGCCGCCGCGCCTATCACCCAACTGCGCTCAAAAGCCGCATGGATGATCTCATCCTTCGACCAGAACCCGGCAAAAGGCGGAATACCCATAATCGCCAGGTAGCCGGCCATGAAGGTCACGAAGGTGATGATCATCAGGCCGCGCAGCGCGCCGTAACGACGCATATTCACATTGTCTTTCATGCCATGCATTACCGAACCTGCCCCAAGGAACAACCCGGCCTTGAAGACGCCATGGGTCAAGAGGTGGAAGATGGCAAACACGTAACCGATTGGCCCCAATCCGGCGGCAAAAATCATGTAGCCGATTTGGCTCATCGTGGAGCCGGCAAGTGACTTCTTGATGTCGTCCTTAGCGGAACCAATTATGGCTCCCATGAAGATGGTGATCAGACCCACGAGCACGACGGCCGCTGCGGCCCACACTGCTCGGTCGAAGATTGCATTACTTCGAACGATCAGGTACACGCCCGCGGTGACCATCGTCGCAGCGTGAATCAGGGCCGATACCGGGGTCGGGCCTTCCATGGCGTCAAGGAGCCAGGCTTGCAGCGGGAACTGCGCGGACTTACCGCAGGCCGCGAGTAGCAGGAGCAGCCCAATCGCCGTCAAGGTGCCCTCACTGGCCGCACTTGCCTGACCAAAGACGTCGCTAAATGAGACCGAGCCGAAAGTCACGAACATGACCATGATGGCAAGGCTGAGGCCAACGTCACCGACGCGGTTGATGATGAACGCCTTCTTGGCCGCTGCTGCCGCCGTGGGCTTGATCTGCCAGAACCCGATCAATAGATAACTGGCCAAACCGACACCCTCCCAGCCGACGTACAGCAGGAGGTAGTTGTTGGCGAGTACCAGCAACAGCATGGCCGCAACGAACAGGTTCAGGTAGCCGAAAAACTTCCGCTTGTCGGCGTCATGGGACATGTAGCCGATGGAATAGATATGAATCAGCGAGCCGACGATGGTTATCAGGAGGACGAAAACCATCGAGAGTTGGTCCAGTTGAAAAGCCATATCGGCCTCGAAGTTACCGGCGAAAACCCAAGTGAAGAGAGTCTGCCCGATGGAGCGCTCCTCCGCTGGCTGCCCCATCATGGCGATCAACATGAATAGGGCAAGTACCGCGGATCCGACCACGGTCAGCACCCCTAGGTACGGGCCCCAGGAATTGGTTCGACGGCCGCCGAGCAGCAGCACACTCGCTCCAAGAAGTGGCAAGGCAATCAGCAGCCAGATCAGGGAGAACACGCCCGTTGCGGGCATGAGCTCTATCACGGTCAGATCCTCTTCGTCGGTCTATCGGATACGGCTAGTACTTGAGCAAATTCGGTTCGTCAATTGAGGCAGAGCGTCTACTTCTAAAAATCGTCACGATGATCGCGAGCCCCACGACAACTTCAGCTGCCGCCACCACCATGACGAAGAAAGCGGCCACCTGTCCATCGAGATTTCCGTTCATGCGAGCAAATGCGACGAAGGCGAGATTTGCCGCGTTCAGCATCAATTCGACGCTCATGAAGACGATGATCGCGTTTCGGCGAACCAACACCCCGATCGCACCGAGACTAAAGAGAATGGCGGACAAGATCACGTAGTTAGCCGGATTCACTTAGTCCCACCGCCCAGGCTTTCGATCTGGTCAACATCATGGTGGTCTATTGGCCGAACATCGCCCCGGGCAACAAGTGGCCCCGGGATACTTAGCTCACTTGGTGAGCCGTCCGGCAGCAAGGCTGGGGTGTCGACCGCATTATGGCGGGCATAGGTGCCCGAGCTGGGTAGGTTTCCCGGGTGCCCGGCACCTAGGAATCGAGACCGCGATAGTTCGGCTTGGCTAGCCCGCGGCAGCCAGCGTTCGCGGTGCGCCAACACCATCGCACCAAGTGCCGCGGTAATGAGCAGCGCGGATGTGACTTCAAAAGCAATTAGGTAGTCGGTGAAAAGCAGTCGGGCAATACCTTCGACATTGCCCCCGTCAACTCCATTGGCTTCTTCAAGGCCCACAGGTACGACATCGGTCAAGCCCGCACCAACACCAGCAATTAGCAAGATGGCCAGCCCGATGGCCAGCACTATGGATACCAACCGCTGACCCTTGAGGGTTTCAATCAGCGAGTCGGATGAATCGACTCCGACAACCATCAAGACGAAGAGGAAGAGCATCATCACAGCACCGGTGTAGACGATGACCTGCACCATGCCAAGGAAGGGTGCCGAGTTGGCGATGTACAAGATGGCGAGGTTGATCATGGTTAGTGCGACCCAAAGGGCGCTATGGACCGCTTTCTTGGACAAGATCATGCCAAGTGCACCCAGGACCGCGAGTCCACCGCTGATCCAAAAGACGATCTCCTCGCCGAGGTTTACTTCGGTCATGGCGCCACCTGCTCTGCATCCACTTGGACCGCTTGCTCAGGTACCGCCCCGGTGATCTTGTTCGCGTAGTAGTCAGTGTCGGTGGTGCCGGGTACCATCTCGTGCGGCGGCGCGAGCATCCCTGGCAGCAAAGGGGTCAACAGATCCTGCTTCTCGTAAATCAGGTCGGCTCGGTTGTTGTCTGCCAACTCAAACTCATTGGTCATGGTCAGCGCCCGAGTTGGGCACGCTTCAATACAAAGTCCGCAGAAGATGCAACGCAGGTAGTTGATTTGATACACCCGGCCGTAACGTTCACCAGGTGAGTGGCGGTCACCTTCTTGATTGTCCGCCCCTTGCACGAAAATTGCATCGGCCGGGCAGGCCCACGCACAAAGTTCGCAGCCGATGCACTTCTCGAGGCCATCGGCCCACCGGTTGAGTTGGTGCCGGCCGTGATATCGGGGCTTCGGCGGGAATTTCGCCGCCTGCTCCGGGTACTGCTCGGTCACGACCTTTTTGAAAATCGTGGCGAACGTGACCCCAAAGCCACGGACCGCCTGCGGGAGCTCAGCCATCGATGGCCTCCTGTTGCACTACGGGGCTAGCCGTCCGGCGGGATGTGAGCACGGCCTGCTGCCCGGGCATCGGCGGCACTGGAAAACCACCGGCGATCGGGTCATAGGTTCGGTTTTCGAACTCCGCAAGCGCCAGTTTGCGCGCTGTGTCTCGGCGGTCGATGACCACCTGCGCCAACCAAGAGCCCACCAAGAGCACTGCGATTACCACCGCTCCGATAATCAGTAACTCTCGGTTGCTGAAGTCAATGTCATTTCGCAACACCCGAGCAGCAGCCACGATCATGATCCAGATAATCGAGGCCGGTATCAGTACCTTCCAGCCAAACTTCATGAATTGGTCGTAGCGAAGACGCGGCAGCGTGGCCCGTAGCCAGATGAAGATGAAAATAAAGATCTGAACCTTGGCCAACCACCAAAGCAGCGGCCACCAGCCGGTATTTGCCGACTCCCAAAGGGACAGCGGCCACGGAGCCAGCCACCCACCCAGGAACAAGGTGGTAGCCAATGCGGAAACGGTGACCATGTTTATGTACTCAGCCAAGAAGAACATTGCGAACTTCAAAGATGAGTACTCGGTGTGGAACCCACCGACCAATTCGCCTTCGGCCTCCGGGAGATCAAACGGCGCCCGGTTGGTTTCGCCAACCATTGAAGTTACGTAGATCAGGAAGGAGGGCAGCAAGATCACCGCGAACCAGATGGGCTCCTGCGCCGAGACAATCTCTGAAGTAGCCATCGAACCCGCGTACAAGAACACCGCGACGAAGGACATCCCCATTGCGATCTCGTAAGAGATCATCTGGGCACTCGAGCGTAACCCGCCAAGGAGCGGGTAGGTGGAACCGGATGACCACCCCGCTAGCACGATCCCATAAATGCCGATCGAGGCGATGGCTAGGACATAGAGAACCGAAACCGGAAAATCCGTAAGTTGCAGTGGTGTCTCGACTCCGAAAATCGATACCGTCGGACCGAATGGAATGACAGCGAAGGCCAAGAAAGCCGCGGTTGCCGAAATCACTGGGGCAATCCAATAGACCCCGACGTGCGCGGCTTTCGGAATGATTTCTTCTTTCAAGGCGAGCTTGAAACCATCCATCAACGACTGCAATAAGCCAAATGGGCCAACGCGGTTTGGTCCGATGCGGTTCTGCATCCGCGAAACTACTCGCCGCTCCCACCAAATCGTGAACAAGGTCAGGAGGACCAGCATCACGAATATTGCGAGCACTTTGAGCAGCACCAACCACCACGGGTCAATGCCGAAAACCCCGAACTGTGATCCGGTCATAGCGCACCTTTGATGGTCACGGCTTGGCCAGATCGAACGCCAAGATCACGATAGAGGACACAGCCTGGCGAGTTAAGGGGAAGGCACACGACACCGTCAATGACTGCGCCGATTTCCAGCGGCACCGTAACGGAGCCAAGTGGCCCGGTTACGGTTACCGACTCCGGGTTACCCAAAGCACCGGCGGTGGTGGCCGAAACCGTGGCCGCGACCAGGTGCGCTGTGGCTGCCAGGTAGGGCTCGCCCTCCTGCATTACGCCGTTATCGATCAGTGCCCGCCAAGTGGCTACCAGATGCGCACCTTCAGCCACCGGGCCCGCCGGCACGTTCGGCCGCTCCGCGCGCGGACCGGTCCAGGCCCCAAGCGCACCGAGTTCCTGACGAATTCCGGCCACGTCACTGGCACCTACGGCAATATTCATTGCCTTCGCCAGCATCCCAAGGACTACCGCGTCCGACATCACGAGGGCGTCCTTGAAGGTCTGGGCAAACGGTCGCGGGCGCCCCTCCCAGTTCATGAAGGTTCCGGCCTTTTCCGTAACAACTGCAACCGGGAAGACGACATCGGCTAGTTCGGTGATAGCCGAGTGATGGTTTTCAAGTGCGACCACGAACCCCGCGGCCTCGAGCCCGGCGCGACCAAGGCTTTGATCCGCAAGGTCGCCAAGTTCAACACCGCCGGTGATCAGTGCGCCGATCGCGCCGTCCCTGGCTGCTGCCAGTAGCTCTGCTCCGGCCAAGCCGACAGTTGCCGGCAACGAATCAACCCCCCAAGCGGCCGCCACCGCCGCCCGAGCACTGTCCTCGGTTAGCGGCCGGCCACCTGGCAGGAGCCCGGCGAGTGCGCCGGCATCCAGCGCGCCGCGCTCCCCGGCCCGCCGCGGAACCCAGGTGAGGGCCGCCCCAGTGGCCTGGGCTAACTGAAGTACAGCCGTGGCACCGCCTTGGATCCCGGCAATGCGTTCGCCCACCATGATCACCGCACCAGGTGCCTGCAGCTCCGCGCGCACCTGCTCAGCCAGCTCAGCGAGCACAGCGGGCTCTGCCCCGGGCTTTGCCGGAATCAAGGTTCCACTCAGCTTGGCCAAGCCGCGCGTAGCGACCGGGCCGACAGCGTAAACCCGGGTCCCGCCCCGCGCCGCCTTGCGCAGGCGTAGGAAAACAATGGGCGATTCGTCCTCCGGCTCGAATGCGATCAGCAAGACGACCGGGGCTTGCTCAAGTGTCTCGTAGGTCGTTCGGACCGCCGTGCCCGCGACTGCAGAGCGTAAGAACTGGGCTTCCTCATCCGATGAATCGCGAACCCGGAAATCGATATTGTCGGTTTTGAGAGCAACTCGCGCGAAGCGGGCGTAAGCGTAGGAATCTTCAACGGTTGAACGACCGCCAACAAGCACACCGTGACTTGAGGCGGCGGACAATCCGCGGGCCGCAAAGTCAAGGGCCTCCGGCCACGATGCCACTCGTAGTTGACCATCTTCACGAATCAATGGCGTGGTTACTCGGCCCTGCTCTTGATAGGTGAATGCAAACCGACCTTTATCGCAGTTCCATTCCTCATTCACCGCCGGCTCATCCCATGCTAACCGGCGAGTAACGGTGCCACGTCGATGGTCGGTTCTAAGTGAGCAACCAGACGCGCAGTGTTCACATGTTGTTGGCACCGAGACCAGATCAAATGGTCGCGACCTGAACCGGTATGCCGCACTTGTCAATGCACCCACCGGGCAGATCTGAACGGTGTTGCCTGAGAAATATGAATCGAATGGCTGATCGACCGCAGTACCAACTTGCTGATTGGCTCCGCGCTCTAAAAGTTCCAGCATTGGGTCGCCGGCGATCTGTTCTGCGAAGCGGGTACACCTAGCACAGGAGACACAACGTTCCCGGTCTAGCAAGATCTGTGCGCTGACATTTATCGGCTTGGGGAAGGTTCGTTTCACCTCATCAAACCGTGACTCCGGACGGCCAGCGGTCATTGCCTGATTTTGTAGTGGGCACTCACCACCCTTATCGCAAACTGGGCAGTCAAGCGGGTGGTTCAAGAGCAGGAACTCCATCACCCCTTCTTGGGCGTCACGCGCAACCGGCGAAGTCAATTGAGTCCGCACCTGCATACCCTCTGAAACCACCTGCGCACACGCTGGTTGCGGCTTCGGCACGCCCTCGATATCCACCAGGCACATCCGGCAGGCAGCTACCGGTTCAAGGAGCGGGTGATCACAAAAGCGCGGGATCTCAATCCCAAGCAACTCCGCGGCCCGAATAACAAGGGTGCCCTTTGGAATCTCGATTGCGACACCGTCGACTACGACTGTCACCATCTCTACCTGTGGGGTGAGATCTGATCCGGCATCGCTCGTTATGGTCATCGGGTTGCCGCTTCCGCAAAGACGTAGGACGCAACTGGGTTGAATTGCTCATCCGCTGAAGTAGAAGTGGCTGCCTCGAACTCCGCTCGGAAGTACTTGAGCGCCGCCGGGTAGGGAGTTGCGGCTGCGTCGCCGAGGGCGCAGAAGGATCGACCGGCGATCTGCGAGCACAGGTTCACCAAGGTGTCTACCTCTGCTGCCGTGCCACGTCCGTGCTCGAACTTCTCGAGCACTCCGGTGATCCAGTAGGTGCCCTCACGACATGGGGTGCACTTGCCACATGACTCATGCTTGTAGAAATCAAGCCAACGTGTGACAGCCTTGACGACGCTGACCGTGTTGTCGAACAACATTGGAGTGCCCGTGCCGAGCATCGTGCCTGCCGCGGCCATGTCCTCATAAGTCAACGGGATATCAAGGTGCTCGGCTGTCAACATCGGCACCGATGAGCCACCGGGTAGCCAGAACTTGACCTCGCCACCGCCCCTGATACCACCGGCGTATTCAAGTAGTTCGCGCATGGTGATCCCAAGGGGCGCCTCGTAGATACCCGGATGCACCACGTGACCGGAGATCGCGAAAACTTTGAAGCCCGGTGATTTCTCGGTACCGAATTGACGAAACCACGGCACACCTCTATCCAGGATGTACGGGATATTGGCAATGGTTTCAACGTTGTTGATCACCGTTGGTGAGGCGTAGAGCCCAGCGACTGCAGGAAATGGCGGCTTTAATCGGGGCTGCCCGCGATAACCCTCAAGGGAATCCAGCAGGGCCGTCTCTTCACCGCAGATGTACGCACCCGCGCCCGAGTGCACCACCACATCCAGTGAAAAACCGCTGCCCAAGATATTGTCGCCGATAAGCCCGGCCGCCCGCGCTTCTGCTACCGCATTTGCGACCTTGCGGATCGCATGTGGCACCTCGCCACGGATATAGATGAAGGCATGGCTGGCTCTGATGGCATAGGACGTGATTATTACGCCCTCTACAAGTGCATGTGGATTAGCCAACATGATCGGGATGTCTTTGCAGGCACCTGGCTCGGATTCATCCGCATTGACAACCAGGTAATGAGGCTTGCCATCGTTTTGCGGGACGAATCCCCACTTCATGCCGGTCGGGAAGCCCGCGCCGCCACGCCCGCGCAACCCGGAGTCCTTGATCTGCCCGATGATTGCATCGGGATCCATCTTCATCGCGGTAGCAAGGCCTTGGTAGCCACCAACGCGGCGGTAACCTTCAATCGTATAAAGATCTGGCTTATCCCAGTGTTCGGTGATAATCGGGGTCAACCCGGTAGTGATCATCAGGCATCCCCTGCCGGTATCGAAGCCGCACTCATGCCACGCTCGTTCGCGAGTCGAAGCCCTACCAGCATTTTTGCATCCACGGCCACGCCATCATTGACCAAGCCATCCAGCGGAAACGCCAAAGTGTGCTCGGTCGCCTGGAAATCCCGAATCACCGGCCCGCGCGTTGACTCAACCTGCTCACCGCGAGCAAGCCGATCCACCACCGCAACCGCACTGGCCGGGGTGACATCGTCCATGTACTCCCAGTCAACGGTCATTACCGGGGCGTGCGTGCACGCCGCTTGGCATTCGATGTGCTCAAGCCAAAATTGACCGTCGGCACTGGGTTCATTGTGACCGATACCGAGCCGCTCGCTCAGCGCCGAGTAAACCGCGTCACCGCCGAGTAATCCGCACAAGGTGTTGGTGCAAACTCCGATGTGATGCTTACCAACGGGCTTGCGTTTGTACATCGTGTAGAAAGTCGCCACCGCGGTGACCTCAGCCGACGTGATACCGAGAATCTCCGCGCAAACGTTTATTCCCTCGGAAGTGACTTCGTCATCAACGCTTTGCACAAGGTGCAGCATCGGGAGCAATGCCGATCGCGATTTCGGGTATCGCGCAGCCAGTTCACGCAGCTGGTCGCGAGTTTCCGCACTGATAGTCATTTTCCTATGTCGCTCTCGTTTTCGTTGTGGCTACCGGTCGACCCCGCCCATGACAGGATCAATGCTGGCGACCGCGGCAATTAAATCTGCCACCTGACCGCCCTCGCTCATCGCTGCCACAGACTGCAGGTTAGTAAATGACGGATCACGGAAGTGGGCCCGATACGGCCGGGTACCACCCGCGCTAACAAGGTGGCAACCAAGCTCACCGCGCGGTGACTCAATCGCCGTGTAGACCTGACCGACTGGAACTTTGAACCCTTCGGTGACCAACTTGAAATGGTGGATCAGGGCTTCCATGGACTCAGCCATAATCTCGCGAATATGGTCCGTTGAGTTGCCTTGGCCATCAGCCCCAATTGCCAATTGCGCCGGCCAGGCAATCCGCTTATCCGCGATCATGACCGGACCCGGCCGCTCAAGCCGATCAAGTGCCTGTTCCACAATGCGCATGGACTGCTGCATCTCGCCCACGCGAATCAGGAATCGGCCATAGGCATCGCAGGTGGTTTGGGTGACTACGTCAAAATCATAAGTTTCGTAGCCGCAATACGGCTGGCTCTTGCGCAGATCATGGGGTAATCCGGTAGCCCGTAGCACCGGTCCGGAAACCCCAAGCGCCATGCAGCCGGTCAGGTCTAGGTACCCAATGCCTGAAGTGCGGCCCAGCCAGATCGAATTGTCCACCAAAAGATCGGTGGTGTCCTTCAGTCGCTTGCGCAACAGCGGCAGCATCTCGCGGATTTTCGAAACACCATCGGCCGGTAGATCTTGGGCTACGCCGCCGGGGCGGATGTATGCGCTGTTCATTCGCAGCCCGGTCACCATCTCAAATACATCAAGGATCAACTCGCGCTCACGGAAACCGAAGATCATCGCCGTTAGCGCGCCGAGTTCCATGCCGCCGGTTGCCAGCGCCACCAGGTGCGATGAGATCCGGTTCAACTCCATCATCAGTACCCGAATCGCACTGGCACGTTCAGGAATTTGATCCGTGACGCCGAGAAGTTTCTCGACCGCGAGGCAGTAAACCGTCTCATTGAAGAACGGTGCCAGGTAATCCATTCGGGTGACAAAAGTTACACCTTGAACCCAGGAGCGGAACTCCATGTTCTTCTCGATACCGGTGTGCAGGTATCCGATGCCACATCTGGCCTGGGTTACGGTCTCGCCATCAAGTTCAACTATGAGTCGAAGCACGCCGTGGGTTGAGGGGTGCTGCGGGCCCATGTTTACGACGATGCGCTCTTTCTCGCCATCGGGCGCAGCCGTGATGGTGTCCCAGTCGCCGCCGGAAACGTTGTAGATGGTCTCATCGCCTGATTCATATGAGCTGGCGTAAGGATCGCTCAGGTGATCGGTTGTCATCAGTTGTACGCCCTCCGCTGATCCGGCGGCGGGATGGTCGCACCTTTGTATTCCACCGGGATCCCACCAAGTGGGTAGTCCTTGCGCTGAGGGTGACCCGGCCAGTCATCGGGCATTTCTATCCGAGTCAAGAACGGGTGCCCGTCAAAGATAATCCCGAAGAAATCCCAGGTCTCGCGCTCATGCCAATCATTGGTGGGGTACAGCGCCACCAACGACGGGATGTGCGGGTCGAGATCCGGAGCCGCCACCTCAACGCGAATGCGACGGTTGTAGGTAATTGACAAAAAGTGATACACGGCATGGAGTTCGCGTCCGATGTCATTTGGATAGTGCACCCCGCTCACCCCGCTGCAGAACTCGAACCGTAGTCCGGGCTCATCGCGAAGGGCCGTGGCAAAACCAATGAGATGCTCTCGACTGACGAAGAAGGTGATTTCACCGCGATCAACCACGACTTTTTCGACCGCACTCGGCATCGGAATACCCCGGGCGCTCAGTGACAGCTCGAGTTCTTCAGCTAGGTCGTCAAACCAGCCGCCGTAGGGCGGCAAGCTCGCCTCCGGGAGCACCCGAGGGTCGATCAGCCCACCAAAACCACTGGTGTCGCCGGAACCGTGAATGCCAAATGCCCCGTGCTGGACGTCAATGATGTCAATTTGCGAAACCCCGTCGGGTACCACCGGGAGCTGGTCGCTTGTCACCTAAGCAGCCCCTTCATCTCCAAAGTCGCCGGCGCCGTAAGCGCCGCTGACTCAAGGGCGCGGATCTCGGCCTTGCGGTTCACCCCGAGCTTGGTGTCTTGGATTTGGTCGTGCAGCTTCAAAATCGCATCGATCAACATCTCCGGACGCGGTGGGCAACCCGGCAGGTAGATGTCTACCGGTACTACGTGGTCGACACCTTGAACGATTGCGTAATTGTTGAACATTCCACCGCTTGATGCGCAAACGCCCATAGCCAGAACCCACTTCGGGCCGGGCATTTGGTCATAAACCTGTCGAAGCACCGGCGCCATCTTTTGGCTGACGCGGCCGGCAACGATCATCAGATCGGCTTGACGTGGTGAGGCCCGGAACACCTCCATGCCAAAACGGGCTAGGTCATACCGCGCGCCACCACTTGCCATCATCTCAATGGCGCAACATGCCAAACCAAAGGTGGCCGGCCAAAGTGAGCCCTTACGCGCGTAGCCGGCCACTTTTTCAACGGTTGTCAACAAGACACCGGATGGCAATGCTTCTTCTAGTCCCATGATTTTCCCGTCAGTCCCACTCAAGTCCGCGTCGACGCCACACGTAGGCGTACACCACTAGCACAGTGATGATGAACACCAGCATTTCAATTAGGCCAAAAATCGCAAGTCGATCGAATGCCACTGCCCACGGATACAGAAAGACTATTTCAATGTCGAACACGATGAACAACATCGCGGTGAGGTAGTACTTCACCGGGAATCGACCACCACCCACCGGTTGTGGTGTCGGCTCGATACCACATTCGTACGCGTCGTATTTGGCCCTGTTGTATCGCTTTGGGCCGGTAAATGTTGCTGCAGCGACAGAAAAAACGGCAAAGGCGAATGCAAGAATCCCGAGAACCAGAATCGGCGTGTACACGTTCACCGCTGCTCAATCACTCCTTGCAGGTGCCGATTGGTTTTGTGTCCCGGATCCTCATGCTGGGCCGTATTCGTCGTCCACTTTGCGCGCTTGTGAACTTCTTCACGACCGTGCTAAGCATAGTGCCCGCTAGCAGGCTCATGCAGTGGCATCCGGCCCCGGGTTGACCGCCCGGTGCAAGGCCACGATCCCCCCGGACAAGTTGCGCCAGCGCACCTGACCCCACCGCGCCTCCTGCAGCCTCGCAGCCAGCTCCTGTTGATCTGGCCATGCCCGAATGGACTCGGCTAAATAAACGTACGCCTCCGGGTTGCTGGCGACCCGGTTCGCAACAGCCGGCAGGGCTTTCATCAGATACTCGGTATAGACGGTGCGAAATGGGTGCCAAGTTGGGTGCGAGAACTCGCAGATAACCAACCTGCCACCAGGGCGCACCACGCGACGTAGTTCAGCCAGGCCGGCAGCTAGATCCGCCAGATTTCGCAGCCCAAAGGAAATGGTGGCGGCATCAAATGCGCCGTCACGATAGGGCAGGGCTAACCCATCGCCGGCCACAAAGGGCAACTGCGGCAGCCGCTGGCGGCCCACCTGGAGCATGCCGAGGGAGAAATCGGTCGGGAAGACGTCGGCGCCCGCCTGGGCGAAGGGCAAACTTGAGGTCCCGGTGCCGGCTGCTAGGTCCAATATCTGCTCACCTGCAAGTGGCGCCACCGCGGCCACCACCGCCTTGCGCCAGCGCCGGGTTTGCCCCAGTGCGAGCACATCATTGGTGCGGTCGTAGCGCTTGGCGACCCCGTCAAACATGGCAGCGACATCGGTCGGGGACTTTGTCAAATCAGCTCGCGTCACAGCGACATCCTTTCAGACACCAGATCTGCGCGGGTAGCCGCAAGCATCTAAAGTGATCACGTGTCCAGCGAATCAATGTCACGGCTGGACCCGACGCCAAATACCGCGCGGATCATCGTGCGTACCCGACCGATAACTGACCCGGAACACCTCCTGGCACGCCTGCCAATTGACGACCCGGTGGCCTGGGTCCGCGCCGGTGAAGGCCTAGTCGGCTGGGGAGTTGCGGCGCAGTTGGAAGTTAGCGGGCCCGAACGCTTTAGCCGTGCCCAGCGCTGGTGGTCAAAGTGGTGCGCCGATAAAGAGGTGGACGACACCGTCGACATACCGGGCACCGGGCCGGTGGCTTTTGCCTCATTTGCCTTCGACCCGAACCCCGGAACTTCGATCATCACCGTCCCAAAATTCATCCTTGGTCGCCGCGGCGGCCAAGCTTGGGTAACCGTTGTCGACCCGGACAGCGATCCACGTAAAGCAGTGCGGCCGGTGTCGGTGCCATCGAAGCCCGCAGCGGTGCGGTGGGCCGAAGGCTCACTGACGGCACCGGATTGGCAAGGTGCGGTGGCCGAGGCCATCGGCCGCATTAAATCCGGCGAACTCGACAAAGTTGTCCTCGCGCGTGACGTCGTCGCGCACGTCGATGGAGCACTTGACCCACGGCACCTGCTCCTCAACCTCGCGGAGAAATACCCGTCCTGTTGGACTTTTAGTGTCGCCGGGCTAATCGGTGCCACTCCAGAGCTACTAGTGCGTCGAACCGGCGACCTAGTGACCAGTCGAGTCCTTGCCGGCACCGTACGTCGCCAAGGTGACGCTGCTGCCGACGCTGGCCTTGCCTCCGCGCTCCTCGGCAGCGGCAAGGACCTGGAAGAGCATGAATACGCCGTGCATTCGGTTGCGCGTGCCCTTGCCGCCCACTGCACAGACCTAACCGTGCCCGAGCGCCCACATGTACTGGCTCTCGCAAATGTGCAGCACTTGGCAACCGACATCACCGGCCGACTAGCAGATGCCGCATCGGTGCTGGCACTCGCTGCGTCACTGCATCCAACAGCGGCAGTCTGCGGAACCCCGACTGAGCGCGCGATGGGAGTCATCCGCGAACTAGAGGGCATGGATCGGGGCCGATACGCCGGACCGGTTGGGTGGTTTGATGCCCAAGGTGACGGTGAGTTCGGTATCGCCTTGCGCTGCGCTGAAGTCGACTCCGAGACTAATACCGTGCGAGCCTTCGCCGGCTGCGGAATTGTCGCCGGCTCGCATCCAGAGACTGAGCTTGCCGAAGCCGCCGCAAAATTGGTGCCGATCCGGGATGCCCTGGAAACTTTCTGAAGGTTAGATTCGCACCGACATTGAAACGACAGCCGCACCTAGTTCAGCGGCTGGCGACTTCACCCAGGTGAGTTTTGTACCTGCGAGTAACTTCAACATCACCTTGTTGTCTGCCAAGACGAATGCAGTCACCTCTTCAAAGGACAAGGTGCGAGCAATCTCCATCAGGTGGTCAATCATCAAGTGCCCAATACCCAAGTGATGCCAACCATCATCGACGATTACTGCCAATTCGGCTTTGCTAGTGCTGTCAGGGCCAATCGGGAACACATTCCCGAGTGCGATAACAGAACCCGAATCCGATGTGGCAACTAAAGTTGCACCACGGTGGCCCCCGGAGATTCGCCGCAGGTTTTCTTCGCGCCAGTGATTCATCGGCGTGAAGTACCTTTGGTAAATAGACTCCTGCGAGCAACGCGCGTGCATCGCAGCGACTTCATCTACGTCCTCGGGGCGCCCCAACCTAATAGAGATGTCGGCACCATTTGGCAAACTTTCAAACCAGCCATAACCCTCGTTAGTGACTTCAGCCAATGCCGCCACCAGGGCAAGTAAGGCCGAGGCGCGGTTGTGCTCGGTATGCGTAAATGGCGCACGCGCACGGCGCAAGATGACATGGTGCTCAAGGGTCCACTGCAAGCGAAGTACATGGGCTGAAGTATCCGAACCTTCAACAGCCTTCGAGACCTCCCAAGAGTCAGCCAGTACGAGGTCGGCCGCCGCCTGTGGCGCCGCACCTGGATGCTGGGCCAGGTCCGCGCTCATCTGCAGAACCCGAGTTGCAATATCGCCAGAGTCGTCCGGCAGCCCACGAGCCACAATCACCGAAGAGCCGACAGCCGTCATCGCCTGTTCGATAGTTGGCCCATCGAGCGCTGTAGGGGCGTGCAAAATTAGGTCGACCAGCTGACCCTCTCCTGCCAGCGGCGCGGTACTGATGCTTACCACCCGCACCTGCAACAAAGACAACACCCGAAGTAACTTCGCCAGAGCCGCCGGGTTGTGCGAAATAGCCACGCGAGCGCGCCAACTTCTTGAGTGGTCGGCCGCAAGAACGAGCTTTGGATCCGCTGCTGCAAGTGACTCAAGCAGGCGAGCAGTGAGTGCCACCCAGCTTCGCGGATCACGAACCGCGGGGGCCAGTGGCTCAAGCATTGCTAGGCCAAGTCCTACCGCCAGAACATGAAGCGCCGCCGCGTCATCATCAACGGCAATATCCACGGCTCCGGCGCCACGTAGTTGGCGCACGACCTCGCGAACCGCACTCCAGCGCTGCTCAAGCCGCCCGCGCACCTCCTCACTTAGCCGAGAATCAAATTCGGCTAACGAAATAGCCTGCAATTCACTTGCATCCCAAGCGGCTGCCGGGGTACCGAACACCTCGCGGGCAGCTTGCATCAAAGCTTGCATGGCCGGGATGCTGGGGTCTAAGGCCTGCTCTTGAATTGCTCTAGCGACGGGCGGGAACGGCAATGTTGCAATGACCTCGCGAAGTGCTATCGCTGCCGAAGTCAGCGTGCGCTCGCGTTTATCCATGACTACGCAGAACCCAAAGCCGCATGCACTGCATCGCGCAGCGCTTGCCACGTACCGGCCTCATTGATTCGCGAGCAGGTACGAGCAACGACCACCTGCACTCCCCCGGCCGCGATCGCACTGGCCAAGGCTCCATCAAGGTCCGCAGCGGTGCGCACTACCTGGGTTGGCACCTGCAGGGCCGATGCGATGGCTCCGACATCTGCCCCTAACGGCACCGCGAATACTCGATCAAATGAGTCTGCGAAGCGTGGTTCACCTTGTTCCAGCTGCGAGAAGATTCCACCACCGTCGTTGTCCGCCACCACAATCACCAAGTTCGGTCGTGACTCAGTCGCGGGTACCAGCAAGGCGTTACTGTCGTATAAGAAAGTCTGATCTCCGACCAAGGCTATTGCCCAGGTTGGATCAGCTACTTCATCACCGCGCTGCATAGCTAATGCCGCGCCCCAGGCTGTCGAGATAGCCCCATCGATACCTGAAGTACCGCGATTACCCATGACTATCGCTTCACTAACGAAGGTGGACGCCAGGTTGAAAACATGACGCACCTGCGACGAGGCCCCAAGGAATAACATGCCCCCCGCCGGCACGGCACTACATGTCATGCGGGCCACCTGCATGCCGGTCAACTGATCCCCGGAGGCAGCCAAAACAGTTTCGACAGCTGCGGCCGCAAGGACATCGGCCCCCTGCCAAGCTTCCAACCACTGCGGGTCGATCTCTGCTTCCTCCGGTGGTAACGGCACACCTGCAATAACGATGTCCGCGGTTCGAGTTGGGTCGCTCCACTGCGACTGCGCATCAACTGCGATGTGCAACGGCGCACTAGCAATCATCCGTAGAACCGCACGGCTTAAGCCGACTCGACCAACAGTTACGACCATGTCAGGTGCATGCGCCGCCGCGAAGTCCGCGTCTGCCACGATCAAGGCACCGTGGGTAAGTGATGTGTCGCAGTCCGAAACGTTGCCGCTTGGCTCCCCAATTATCGGCCAGCCAAGTGCATCGCCTAGGTCGTCCACCAAACTCATGGTTTCAGGATCGGAGTGATCACCAACAAAGATGATTCCACGCGCAGGTACCTGATTGCTTTCCAAGATGACACCCAGGACATCGTCAATGGGTGTGCTCAAGCCGGCTACATACCTGGCATCAGCCGTCCAAGGCCGACCATCTGGACGGCCATCATTTCGCCCACCTAATGCCGTCGCCGGTGCGTCATCGTCCAAGGCATCGGGCACTAGGGGGTCGGCGAATGGGATATTCACGTGCACCGGACCCGGCCGCCAAGCATCAGTTGCAGCGGCTACCACTCGCGAACCCGTCGACCGCCAGTAGCGAATATCGGGCGCCGATTCTGATGCAACCGCCAGATCCACCGCCAGCCGTACCGCACTACCGAAGATTTGAGTCTGCTCAATACTTTGATTGGCACCTACTCCGCGCAGGGCCGGCGGCCGGTCGGCCGTCAAGACGATCAGGGGGATATTGGACTCGTCCGCCTCGACAATTGCCGGGTGCAGGTTCACCGCCGCTGTACCTGACGTAGTAACGACTGCCGCCGGCACCCCCGAAACCTTTCCCAGGCCGAGGGCTAGATAGCCCGCGCTGCGCTCATCAAGGCGTACATGCAAGACAATCTCGCCGCGTTGCTCGGCGGCTGCCAGCGCCAACGCGAGCGGCGCGGAGCGCGAGCCGGGTGCAAGTACAAAATCAGTGATGCCACATCTGGTCAACTCATCGACAAGTACTCGCGCTTGTACCGTCGATGCATTCACGGGCCCAGCCTTTCATGCCAAGTGCCATCAGCCGGGCACCGGTCAAGAACTGCCGATCAGGGACCCCGAGCGCTTGCCGGCACCGGCATGCCAGGCCGCAGCTAACCGGGCCCGCCACCAAATACCCCGCTCCATGGAAACCCGATCACTGGCCTGCATCAGTGCACCAAGCTCGGGGGCCAGCCGCTCAACTTTGATCACGCCGCCGACCGGGACGGTCGAGTTCTCCACGACATCACCGGCAAGCAAGGTCCCGGTGCCAAGGCCACAAGCCGATGTTGTTCCAAGTGCTCCGGCCAAGGCGGTCGAAGGCCCAAGGCCAACGGATGAATCCAATGATCCGCTGATGACAACCGGCATATCGAGTTTCTCTACTAACCGAAGACAGGTCGCCACCCCACCTAGTGGCGCAACTTTGATGATGGCGAAATCTGCAACCCCACGCAGGTCGAGGTCTTCGGGATTAGCGGCGCCCCTGATGGCTTCATCAATCGCAATCGGCACGCCGACTTGACCGCGAAGTTGGCGAATGTCGTCAAGTCCCGCACACGGCTGCTCGACATATTCGAGCCCGTATTCACCGAGGCGGCGCAGTGCCTTGACGGCTTCACTTACCGACCACTTGGCATTGGCATCAATGCGTATCGATCCGACTCCACGACCCAATGCGGTATCCAGGACATCGCGCACGGCGGCAACTCGAGCTTCGTCATCTGCCAGCGTGCCCCCAACCTTGACCTTGATGCACTGGCAGCCGTTGTCTAGCACCGCTGATCGCGTCAATGCAGCAGCCTCAGGTGAACTCACGGCTGGGATGATCGCGTTGACCGCGACCGTGTCGCACTTCGCCGCCGGCCAGGAACCGAATGCCGATTCGATCGCGCAATCCAACCAGCGCGCGGCCGCGACGTCGGGGTAATCATCAAATGGCGCGAATTCACCCCACCCCGATGGTCCCTTGATCAAAATACCTTCGCGCATCGTGATGCCGCGAAAGGCACGGTTCATGGGCAACCCGAATACCACCGCCGTTTCAAGCAACGCCTGCAATTGCTTATCGGGCATGTGAAATCAAGGGCGCTTAGGGAACTGACGAAAGTCCGGCGCGCGCTTTTCCTTATAGGCATCGCGCCCCTCTTGGGCCTCCGCTGTCATGTAGAACAACAAGGTCGCATCGCCGGCAAGTTGCTGAACCCCGGCAAGGCCATCATCGGCGGCGTTATGCGATGCCTTCAGCATCCGCAGGGCGAGCGGAGACATATCGAGCATCTGCCGGGACCACGCCACCGTCTCAATCTCGAGGTCGGCAATAGGTACCACCGAGTTGACAAGCCCCCAGTCATACGCCTGCTCCGCGCCGTATTGGCGGCAGGTGTACCAGACTTCGCGCGAGCGCTTTTGCCCGATGGTGGCTGCGAGCAGCCCGGAGCCGTAGCCGCCATCAAAGGACCCAACCTTGGGACCGGTCTGGCCAAATCGCGCATTGTCCGCGGCGATGGTCAAATCACATACGACATGCAGTACGTGCCCACCACCGATGGCGTAACCCGCCACCATCGCAATAACCGGTTTCGGAGTGCGGCGAATCTGGACCTGGAGATCAAGAACATTTAGTCGGCCAACCCCACGTTTCGCGACTTCATCGTCACCGAGGTAACCGTCATTGCCGCGAATGACTTGGTCACCACCGGAGCAAAATGCCCAGTCACCTTGCCCGGTCAAGATGATGACGCCGATAGCGTCGTCATCGCGCGCATAATTCAGTGCGTCACTTAGCTCAAATAGGGTGGGAGGACGAAATGCATTGCGCTTCTCGGGTCTATTGATCGTGATCTTGGCGATCCCTACGTCAGCGCCGGTTGACACCTCGAGGCGAATGTCGCGGTACTCCCCTACCTGCTCCCATTGGCCACTTGGGGTGATCGACGAATAAGCCGGGTCTGTCATAGCCGGTGAACCCTCGGGCACCACCGGCGGCAAAACGTATCGGGTGCGGGTATCCATGTCGGGAACGCTATCGCGACGTCCTACGCTCGGATCGATGCGTCCACTAATTTCGGTTCCCGTGCCACCTGGCCCCGAAGGTCTGATGGCACTACTGGGCCCACTGCGCCAAGCAATTACCGGTGCCGGCCCAGCGATCGTGCCACTGCCCGTTACCGGTCCGACGATCTCAGCGGCATACCTGGAGCGGCTACGCGCCGCCACCTGCCCAGATGACGCCGGCAAACCCTTGGAAGCCGAGGATGTCGCAGCGGTGCTCGCAACATCCGGTTCGATGGGGCAGCCAAAAGGGGTGCTACTAACCGCGGCCGGTCTCACCGCACTTGATCAAGTGGTTAATGGCGCAAACGCCCAGTGGATCGCGGCGTTACCGCTGCATTCAATGGGCGGCTTCAATGTCGCAGTGCGCGCCATCGCCAGCGGGCGCGAGCCGATCGCGGTGGCAAGCCTTGGCGGTGCTAGTCCGTTCACCTCGACGGTTTTTGCCGATGCCGTCGAACGTGCCAGTGGTGCCCCGATTCATGTTTCCCTTGTCGCCTCCCAACTTCGCCGCCTCCTTGCCGACGACATCGGCGTTGCCGCATTGCAAGCCTGCGCCCTGGTTTTAGTCGGGGCTGGGCCACTTGCCAACCGGACCAGGGTGCTCGCCGAAGAACAAGGTGTGAAAGTCGTCGCCTCATATGGCATGACCGAGACCTCAGGTGGCTGCGTCTTCGACGGCCTGCCCCTGCCCGGGGTGCAAGTGCACGGGCCGACTGACCCCGCCGGCACCTTGATAATTAATGGACCAATGCTGGCCGCGGGTTACCGGCTCGCCCCGGAACTATCACGTACCGCCTTCACCTCGGCCGGATTTATTACAAGTGATCTGGGCAGTGTCGATGGCGCCGGTTTCGTCACGATCCTCGGTCGCGCTGACGACGTGACGATAATCAATGGGGTTAATGTCTCAGTGCTTGCCGTGGAGCAGGTGATAGGCGAAATCCCCGAAGTGGAGGCTGTTTCGGTAATCACGGTCATCGGACCCGATAGCCAGTCGGCACTGGTGGCCGCGGTCGAGAGCGCCATTGGCCCAACCCTCGAAACTGTCATCAAGGCGTCCGTGCGACAACAACTTGGGAGCGCAGCGGTACCTTGTCACGTTCTTGACCTACCTGAGTTGCCACTGCTACCCAATGGCAAAGTCGATCGCGCAACACTTAGCGAAATCGCTAGCCAATCCGGAAGGCTGCCATGGCAACTTTAAGTCAATGGGTTGCGGGATCACGTCCGCGCACCTTGCCGGCGGCCGTGGCACCGGTTGCCGTCGGCACCGGTCTGGCGATAAATGCTGACTCCTTGCAAACTGGCCGGGCCGTCCTTGCGCTCGTTGTCGCTTTAGCGCTGCAGGTCGGAGTCAACTTCGCGAACGACTACAGCGACGGTATTCGCGGCACTGACAATAAGCGCATCGGGCCGGTGCGACTTGTCGGCCAGGAACTAGCGCGCCCACCTGTTGTTCGCCTAGCCGCTTTCAGCGCTTTTGGTGTTGCCTGCATAGCCGGTCTCGCACTGGTGGTTGCCACCCAAGCTTGGTGGTTGCTTCTTGTTGGCGTGGCCTGCGTAGCCGCAGCGTGGCTGTACACCGGCGGCCCGCATCCATACGGGTACCACGGACTCGGTGAAATCTTCGTACTCATCTTCTTTGGGATCGTGCCCGTTGTAGGCACGTTTTACGTGCAATCTGACACCGTTACCCTCGCCGCCGTGATTGCCTCCGTCGGGGTTGGTGCACTCGCCTGCGCGGTGCTCGTGACTAATAACTTGCGCGATCTACCCAGCGATCAACTAGTTGGCAAGTACACGCTCGCGGTTCGCCTTGGCGATATGCGCACCCGCTGGCTCTATGTCGCCTGCATCATCGCGGCAGCGCTCACCACGATCATCGTTGCTGCGATCGTTTCGTGGCTGGTTCTGTTCGCCCTGGTCCTTCTCATAATTGCCCCGATTCGCCTCATCCTTGGCGGGGCGACCGGCCCTGAACTCATCCCAGCACTAAAGCAAACGGGTCTACTCGTTCTTATCTACGGACTCGGCTTGGGCTTCTTGCTCGCCCTTTCCTGAGCGCTCCAGATCGTCAGCCTCGTCCTCGGCGCGAGAAGATGCATCAATTCGAGCATTTATCCGCCCGAAGAAACCAGCTAGGGAAACCCCCATCGCGGCCCGCTGCCGATTCAGCACCACGGTGCTGATTACCCCAGAGACCAAGAGCGCAACAACAGCCGCAATTAGGCCACGGAGCGGGGTTGTCAATTGAAGTAGCAGCCAAATACCGCCAAACAGCAGCACACGCAGCACGGTGAAGCGAATAATTGCCCACCCGGAGGATTTCACCACCCCAGCGTACGGCCCCCGGTGCAGCTAACGCGAAGCCGCGGTTCGCTGGCGGGGGCGGTACGCGTTATTGTGTCGGCACCACAAAGCAACTGGCTTGATTTTCTCGATTACGGAGGTGTTCACATGCTGCGAGTCCTGGGGGTCCTGGTTCTCGTCGCGCTGTACATCTCATTCATCATCGACGTCTTACGCACCCCCCGCCAAGAGGCCCGCACGCTGCCAAAGTTGCTCTGGCTGGCGCTGGTCGTCATCATCCCGATCATCGGCGGGCTCCTCTGGTTTTTCCTAGGTCGACCGCGCCCCACAAATGGCGGGGTTTTTAGACGTCGGGGGCCCATGGCTCCCGATGATGACCCCAAGTTCCTAAAAGGCTTGGACGAAGAGGCGTGGCGCCGGCGCATGCGAGAGCGCCGCGGCGAGGTCTAAGTGGTGCCGGGGCGGCTAAACCCCGGAATATGAATGCAGGCTGTTGACAAAGATGTTTACCCCGAAGTAATTGATTATGAAGGCTGCCCAGCCCGCAATGGCAACCCACGAGGCTCGATCCCCGCGCCAGCCAACTGTTGAACGTGCGTGCAGGTATGCGGCAAAGATAACCCAAGTGATAAAAGCCCAGGTCTCCTTCGGGTCCCAGCCCCAGTAGCGGCCCCAGGCGTTTTCGGCCCAAATTGCCCCCGCGACGACCGCGAAAGTCCACAACGGGAATGCGAAAGCAAGTATTCGGTACGTCAAGGTTCGAAGTTTCTCGGCCGACGGCACCTTCACTACTCCGACCTTGCCGCGGCGCTCGGCGCGGGCTTGCACCAAGGACAAGCTGGCCGTCGCGGCAGCCAGCGTGAAGGCGCCGGCGCAGATGATGGCGGCGGCAACGTGTATCACCAGCCAATAAGACTTAAGCGCGGGCACCAACTGCGCAGCCTCGGTGTAGAGCACGGTCACCGCTAAGCCAAGGGTCAGCAAAGTCGGGATCACAATGAAGAGCCCGAGCCAGCGCACGTCGCGGCGCAGGGAGACGATCAAGAAGGCGCCGAGTATGCCTACGGCAGCACTTATTGAGAACTCGTACATATTGCCCCACGGCACTCGGCCCGCCCAGACGCCGCGGAGCACCACCCCAACCAGTAGTAAGACAAATCCCAGCCAGGTGAAGGACATCCCGATATTGGCAGATTTTCGACCGGCGTCGTCCTCGGTCGGAGCATCGAGCGTCGGCTTAGTCAACACCGCGGTACTTCCGACAGCGGCTACTACGGGTACCTGCGATTGGGTCAGCCCGGATCGGCGCCGACCGGAGGCAAATGAGATCGCGAACGCAACCATTGCCAGGGTTAGAGTCAACATTGAGGCGTAAACCGCCGCGTTGCTGGCACCCGCCAACGCCGTCGCGCTCACATCTGCTCCTTACACATCGGTTGCTGTTTTTTCCGACACGATGTCCGGTAAATCACTAACGGCAGCGCGAATTAACTGTAGTTCACCAGGCAGGTCCGCTGATTCAATGCGTGCCAACCCCGCTAATTGCACCACCGTAACCCCTTGGGAAATTGACGCAACACTTAGCCAGACCCGACGCCTGCGAATGAACAACGACAACATCAATCCGGTCATCGCAAGAATTGCTCCGGCCAGTGCAATCTCCTTACCCGGATCGAAGGCAATCTGAAATGACGCCCACCGCTCAAAACCGGTTAGCTCAATTGAGCCTGAACCATCCGGGAGCGCCCAGGTCTGCCCCGGGCGCAGGGCAGCGATGCCGATCTGCTCCATGGCCGCGGTCTCGAGTCGGTACACACTCTGCGGTGCGCCAGCATCTAGGCCCATGTCGCCACGCCAGGCCGAAAGGAAGACAGTCGGATCATCTGGACCCGGAAAAGTCGAAACCGGCCCCCGTAAGTTATTCGCTGGTGCGGTTGGTACGAAAATTCCTTGGAACCCCAATTGCGGGTCCGAGTCTGGAATCTTCACCACCCCGGTAGAGGTGAAGTTTCCGTCCTGCGGCAAGAACACCACCGAGTCGTCAAAGCTGACCACCCCATTGGCGTCACGCACCACAATGTGAGGTGCGTAACCATGACCAACCAGAAACACTTTGGCACCGTCAATCGCAAGTGGTGAATTGACTTCGACCCGGGTCGTTTCGGCAACAGCGCCCGGTGACCTCCGGTAGGTGACATCGGCTTCGAAGAGACTTGGCGACCCTCGCTGCGCGACGCCGCGCTCGAAGTCAACGTTGAATTCATCGAGGGTGAAAGAGAACGGCGACAACCGCGCTGCCCCGGTGAATCGCCCGCCACCCCAGGCGTCGTACTGGGTCAGGGTGTTGGCGAACCCCTGCCCCTCCCGAACAATGACATTGCCTTTCCAGCCGAATAACCCGCCAACGGCAACACCAACCAGGATCAAGATGAGGGAGAAGTGAAAGAGCAGGTTTCCAGTCTCGCGCAGGAAGCCCTTTTCTGCCGCAATTGACGTCTCAGTAAGCACCAATCGCCAGCGTCGACTTGTGAAATATGTATTTGCCCGCTCCAGCACCACATTGGCTGGCGCACCGACTTCAAACTCCAATGACTGCGGCAGGCGCAAGAGGTTACGAGGTACCGGCGGAGGCGGAGCCAACATCGCCCGCCAGTGCACCTGCGTCCGTGGCACCACGCACCCGATCAACGAGAGAAAAAGAAGTAGGTACACCGCGGCGAACCAGGGCGAGGAATAGACGTCAAAGAACCCGAGGGCATCGAAAATCGGCCCAAAAGTTGGGCTCTCGGCAATCCACTCATTTACCCGCAGCGGATTATTGCCGCGCTGTGGAAATATCGACCCCGGAACACTGGCGACGGCTAGCAGGAAAAGCAGAATCAAGGCGGTCTTCATGCTCGTCAATTGCCGCCAAGCGAATCTCAGGAACCCCAGGGTACCCATCGGCGGCAGAATCGGTGCCTCATTAATCATTTAGAGAGCCGTCTCAAATGCTGGAATTGATGTGCGCATCCAGATTGTGACATCGGTCCAGATGCCGGTGACTAACAGCACCCCGACAATTACCAACATCGCCCCGCCAATGCGCATGACCAACAGGTAGTGCGATTTAACAAATGTCAGCGCCCGCGCGGTACGACTGAACAACACCGCAAGTAAGACAAATGGCAGTCCAAGACCTAGGCAATAGACAAAGGACAGCAGTGCGCCGCGCAGGGCACTGGCCTCGGTGAAGGCGAGGGTTTGCACGGCCGCCAAGGTTGGCCCGATACAAGGTGTCCAACCCAAGCCGAACAGCACGCCCAGGAGCGGCGCTCCCGCAACACCCCAGGTCGGCAGGCGGTGAATCCGCCATTCGCGCTGCATTCCTGGGATCAAGCCCATAAACGCCAGCCCCATGATGATCACTAGAACCCCCAGCCCCCTAGTGATGACATCTTGATATTGCAGCAGGACCGCACCAACACCACCGAAGAAAGCCCCGAAGGAGACGAAAACCACACTGAAACCGAGCACGAAGAGCACGCTGCCCAGCAACATTCGACTTTTGCGCCCAGAGCCGAGTTCCGCCCCCGTCAGGCCCGTCATATATGACACATATCCGGGAGCTAACGGAAGTACACATGGGCTCAGAAAGGCAATAAGTCCAGCAGCGAAGGCCACCGGGAAGGCGAGAAGCAGTGATCCGCTTGTTACTAAATCACCGATCATGGTTGCTCGGCTAACAGTGGCTCAATTATCGCCCGCAAGGATGACTCGCTGACCGTGCCCAGCGCGCGCGCAGCCACTCGGCCCTTCCTGTCCACGATCAGAGTGGACGGGATGGCTTGGGGGGGCAGCGTGTCGCGGAAGAGCAACTGCAATTGTCCATCGGTGTCGACGATGCTCGGATAAGTGATTTTGAAGCGATTGACGAAGCCCGCTGCCGAACTAGGTGAATCTCGCGTGTTGAGCCCAACGAACTGCACATCAGCACCGGCGAACCTAGCCCACGCGGCTTCGAGATCTGGGGCCTCAGCCCGACAAGGTGCGCACCAAGAGGCCCACACATTGATTACCACAACATCACCTTGAGCCTGCGCTAGATCAAAGCTGTCACCCGTGAGGGTGGTGCCGACAAGGAAAGGTGCCGGTGCCCGCTCGTCATCAGGGAGCACCACGATCGAGCCGTCACCGGCCACATAACCGGCATCGACTCCCGCCGGTGCAGCCGAATCACTGCCACCGCAGGCTGCAAGCGAAAACACTGCGGCACTAGCGAGGAGCACCGGGGTTAATCGGCGAGCGGAACGGTGCATCGTGGTGCTTATGCGCCGGCGATCTTGCTGGCCTTGGCCAGAAGGTCCCGCGATGGCTCGGTATAGGTAATCGCAACTAGATCGTCACCTTCGTAGGCCAAGGAGGTAAGTGAGGCGAGTGAGCACTGTCGACTGCGCGGATCGTGCCAAAGTCGGCGGTCTTCGGCGCGCAACCGCGCAACCCAAATAGGTAGTTGGTGGCTGACCAAGACGGCCTCGTGGCCGCGGGCTTGATCACGGGCCGCGTGCACCGCCGCGGTCATGCGCGCAGCAACCTCGTCATAGGGCTCACCCCAAGACGGGCGAAAAGGATTCCAAAGATGGCGCCATGTCTTGGGCTGCTTCAGCACCCCATCGCCGACGCTAACCCGCTGCCCCTCGAAAATATTGTCGGCCTCAATTAGCAGCGGGTCGGTCTGGGTCACCAGACCATGTTTTTCGGCAATTGGCTGCGCAGTTTGCTGCGCCCGCTCCATTGGCGATGAGATAACGGCGGTGACGTCATGATTTGCCAAGGCCGTTGCCGCGCGCTCTGCCATCACTTGACCTAGGTCAGAGAGGAAATAGCCCGGGAGTCGCCCGTACAACACGCCTTCTGGGTTGTAGACCTCACCATGGCGGAGCAGGTGCACAACGGTTCGATCATCGCCACCCATGCGAGCCACTCTAAGTTACGTGACCTTGCGGCGCGCGGCGGTGCGACGACGGCTCGGGCGCCAACTACCCTCACCAGCTTCAAGAGCTGCCTCACGAAGAATTTCACCGTGGGCCGCGACCGCCTCTACCAACCCGTACAAGGTGCTGGTGCCCGCAAGCACGTCAACGCGTAAGCCATGCTCCTGGGCCGTCTTTGCGGTCTGCGGGCCAATGCACGCCACGATGGTGGTGTGGTGGGGCTTGCCCGCGATGCCAACCAGGTTTCGCACCGTGCTGCTCGAGGTGAACAACACTGCGTCGAATCCACCTGTCTTGATCGCCTCCCGCACCTCGGCGGGCGGCGGGGCCGCCCGAACCGTGCGGTAGGCGGTGATGTCTTCGACCTCCCAGCCCAATTCAGCCAGACCGGCCGCCAAAGTGTCGGTTGCAATGTCGGCGCGTGGCAAGAACACCCGATTTATTGGGTCGGTCAATGAGTCGTAGATCGGCCAGTCCTCCAGCAGGGCGCTGGTCGACTGATCGCCTACCGGAACTAGATCCGGTCGGACGCCAAATTCAATCAGTGAGGCCACGGTGCTGTCGCCAACCGCGGCCACCTTGAGGCCGGCGAAGGACCGAGCATCTAGGCCGTACTCGTCGAGCTTTTCGCGAATGGCCCGAACCGCGTTGACCGAAGTGAATCCAATCCACTCGTAGCGACCCGAAACCAAGCCGTGAATTGCCCGGTCAATTTGCTGCGGGGTGCGCGGAGGTTCGACCGAAATGGTTGGTACCTCCATCGGCACCGCGCCATGCCCGCGCAGCATCGACATGATCGAACCCGTGGTGTCTTGGGTTCGTGGGATCAATACCCGCCACCCAAAGAGTGACTTGACCTCGAACCAGTCCATTTTCTCGCGCTGTGCCACCACATCACCAACGACCACCATGCCTACCCCGGATAGTTTCATCAGCTTTGAGATATTCCCGATCTCAGCCAAAGTACCCGCGATGGTGCGTTGATCAACGGTGGTGCCACGCCGAGTGACTGCAATATGAGTCTGCGGGTCTGCGCCCGCCTGGAGCAGCATGGCCGCAATTTCGGCAACTTTGTCGGCTCCGTTAAGCACGACCAGCGTAATGCGGGGATTAACAAGGTCGGCCCAGTCAAGGTCCGCATCATTGGCATCGACGACTCGGATTTGCCGAGTGCGGCCACCGGTTAATCCAAATCCGGCATAGGCCGGAATCCCGGTGACTTCACTAACACCGGGGGCTACCTCAAAAGGCACCTTCGCTTTGCGCAGCGCCGCCGCCTCATTTAGCAACGTGCCATCAACCACCGGGTCGCCAGCTATCAACCGCACGGTGCGCTTGCCCTCGCGGGCGGCGTTGATAATCAACTTTGCCCGTTCGACTTGGTCCAGTGCGACACCTTCGGAGTCCAGTGCGATGGTGATTTCGGCGCCTGGATTTACGTGGGCATTGGCAATCTCAATCGCGTCCGCGTCAACAATGACGACTTCGGCATCACGCAGTAGTGCCGCAGAGCGAAGTGTCAGCAACTCGGGATCACCCGGACCTGCCGCAACCAGCGCGACCGAGCCCAAGTTCACCTTCTTGCGGGGCTTGGTCGTGGCATTCACGGTTTCTCCTGGGCTGGTGCTAATTGGCTCATTTGGTATTACCGGACTCTTCGGCTTGGTCATGCGTTGATCGCCTCCTGCTCATAGCCACGGCGTTGCTCGTGGAATGCCAAGATCTGCAGCTCAACAGCAAGATCTACTTTGCGGACCTCAACCCCGTCGGGTACTTCAAGTACCACCGGCGCGAAATTCAAGATACTGCGAATCCCGGCGGCCACTAGTCGGTCGCATACCCCTTGTGCGCAATCCGCCGGCGTGGCAATTACGCCGATCTGGGCTTTCGTGTCGCCGACGATGGCTTCGAGATCAACCAGAGGCCGGATTGTCAGGTCCGCCGCCGAGGCAAGTTCACTCGCGGACAGACTCTCACCCACCACATCGGGGTGATTATCGACAAGGCCGACTATCGCGAAACCGCGTGAAGTGAAGCCCCGATAAGAAATCAACGCTCGGCCCAAGTTTCCAACGCCGACGATTACTACACCCCAAGGTTGCGAGGAACCCAACTCCCGGCTGATGTGATATGTCAGGTAGGAAACGTCATAGCCAACACCACGGGTCCCGTACGAGCCTAGATAGGAAAGATCCTTGCGAAATTTAGCGGAGCTCACTCCACATTTTGCGGCTAGGGCTTCGGACGAGACCGTCTGCACCCCGGCCGCGCTCAGGGAAACCAACACCCGGTGATACACCGGCAGCCGGGCTACCGTGGCATCGGGGATACCACGTCCGGCCTCGCGGGGCCGGCCTTTGCCGAGGGGAATTGACATGTTGCTCCTGCTGGGTGCCCCCACCGGCTTCGGCGAGGTGCCCTAAGGGTAGGCACTCGTGCCCAAGTTCACAAAGTTGAGCGGACATTGACGTCCGATTATCGGGATAAGGCCGCACGCAGTCGGTCCGGATCCACCCGCCAGTAGTCATGAACGACTCCCGCAATGAGGACCACCGGGATTTTTTCCCAATAAAGGTCAAAAAGGGCGAGCTCATCAAGGACCGAGACTTCCTCCCAGTCGGTGGCCGTCTCCGCGCAGACCTGGGCCACGATCACCCGGGCCTCATCACAAAGGTGGCAGCCCGGCTTTCCGACGAGGGTGAGCATCAGCTACGTGCCGCCGGTCGTTTCTCACTCATCACCATAAACCTCACGAAGCCGGCCCTTGGCTACCTTGCCGGTTGCTGAGTGCGGGAGTGCATCGACGACCCTGATCACTGACGGGCACTTAAAGCGTGCCAGCCGCTCGGCGCAATGGGCAGCAACATCGGCAGCCGAGATGGCCCGCCCCGGCACCGCTACTACGAGTGCGGTCACGGACTCCCCGGTGACATCATCTGGCACCCCGATGACGGCGACTTCAGCAATTTCGTCCATTGTCTCGATTGCAACCTCAATTTCGCGTGGATAAACGTTGAACCCGTTTACCAAAATCACCTCCCGGCGTCGGTCGACAATATGCAGATCCCCGTCAGCATCAAAAAAGGCGATATCACCCGACCGGAACCACCCATTCTCGTCGGGTCCGCCGGCACCATCGGGCCAGTACCCACTGAAGACAGATGCACCTCTAACCCACATCTCACCCGGGTCGCCTTCTTCGGCATCGGGCCCAGTTTCAGCACCCAGCCCGAAGTCGGTAACTTCATCAGAAACCAACCGCACCTGTACCCCCGGCAATGGCCGGCCCACCGACCCTGGTTTCGGAGCGCCTGAAACCAAGGTTGTGGCAACCACCGGCGCCGTCTCGGTCATGCCGTAGCCCTCAAAAATCTCCTTGCCCGTCGCCGCAGCAAAGTCTTCGAAAACCCGCAGCGGCAGCGGCGACCCCCCACTGGTGAAGAGCCGCACACCGATAAGGGCGGACCGAGCCCCGGGAACCTGGCACCAAGCCTGATACATCCCCGGTGCCCCAGCAACCGTGGTTACCCCATGCTTGGTGATGACCTCAAGGCTGCCAGCGGGGTCAAATCGATCAAGGACAACGCATGTTGCACCGGCAGACGCCGCTAGACCTAGTGCCGCGTTGAGCCCGTAGACATGGAACATGGGCAGCACCAGCAGCACTACGTCACTGTGCTGCACCGCGGGCGGGGACTGCAGTGACTTGATCATCTCGACATTTGCCCGTAGCGCACCGTGAGTGAGCATTGCCCCTTTCGGGCGCCCACTGGTGCCCGAAGTAAATAGCAACAATGCGAGCGCATCTGCAGAGGTGGCTTGCTCGGCCAACACCCGCTGCGCGCCGGTACTGAAAATCTCAACCCAGGGTTTGCTGCCGAGCACAACAACTTCACATGCGGCGAGTGACGCCGTTGCCGCATTTGCGGTCGCCGCCGCCGCTTCATCAACGAATAAAAGTCGGGCACCTGAATCGGCAATTAGTAACGCGATCTCCGGGGCTGTGTAGGCAGGATTAAGTGGCACGGCCACTAACCCAGCACGCAGAATTCCAAAATAGGCGATGACGAAATCGGCAGAGTTACCCAGAAGTCCAGCTACCCGCTCACCAGCATGGAGCCCACGTTGTAACAACCCGCAGGCGAAAGCATCGATCTGGGCATCGAGTTCGGCCCATGTCAATACGCGATCAGTGTCGATAATCGCGGTCTGGGTTGGGTAATTACGGGCCGAGTTTCGGACAAATTCAGCTATATTGGCGTTCTGGGTCATCGCTACTCCTTCCTGCGGGCCTGTGCCGGAGCCATGCTCCTAGGTACGCTCAGCCTATGACGGCATCGAATCAGCCTGCAGCACCCACGACCGCAGGCGGCAACCTCGACGTCCTTTCGGCATATCGCCAAGCCGGTCAGGCCTCCGCGAAGGCGGGCAACGAGTCAGCCAGCCCGCACGAGCAGGCGAACAGTGCCGCATTTTTTGATCTCGATAACACGATCATCCGGGGGGCCAGCGTCTATCACTTCGCCGTCGGTCTGGCTAAGCGCAAGTACTTCACGATGCCAGAAATTGCCGGATTCGCCGTCAAACAAGTGAAATTCGTCGTCAGCGGCTCTGAGGACCTAGAGGACATCGCGTCGGTTACCGAAGCCGCGCTTTCATTCGTGCAGGGGCGAAGTGTCCACGAGTTAAATGCCTTCGGTGAAGCTATTTTCGACGCGAGCATGGTTAACAAACTCATCCCAGGCTCCCTCGCACTCGCACAAGCCCACCTAGACGCCGGGCAGCAGGTTTGGTTGGTTACCGCAACCCCGGTTGAGTTAGCAACCATGGTCGCCAGACGTTTAGGACTAACCGGCGCCCTAGGTACGGTTTCGGAGATCAAGGACGGTGTCTACACCGGCCGCCTAACCGGTCCACCCCTGCACGGTCTCGCAAAAGCTGAGGCAATCCGAGCCCTCGCCATCCGGGAAGGCCTCGACCTAAGTGCCTGCTCGGCCTACTCCGATTCATCCAACGACATCCCCATGCTCTCCACCGTCGGAAACCCGGTCGCGGTAAACCCTGATTCGACCCTTCGAGCCCATGCCCGTGACAACAGTTGGGTAATCCGAGATTTCCGCCGCCGCGCCCAGATCAAGGAGTATTCGGCGCCCGGCCTTTCAGCATTCGGTGGCATCGCTTTGGGATTGACTATCGGTTACGCGATCGGCCGGCGCCGACGCTAAGTGCCTTACAACTAACCAAATACCGACTGCCGTTGCATCAGCAACCGGTAAAGGGTCTGCTGGATCTGCTCGCGAACCTGATCGGTCAGGTTGAAAACGAGCATCGGATCATCAGCGGCATTCTTTGGATACTGATCGGTGGGAATCGGCTCACCGAAGTGAATGAACCACTTGCTCGGAAGTGGGATCAAACCGAGGGGGCCGAGTAATGGGAAGGTCGGGGTAATCGGAAAGTACGGCAAACCAAGGAGGCGAGAGACCACGGTCGCATTGGCAATCATCGGGTAGGTTTCTTCGGCCCCCACGATTGCCGTCGGGACGATTGGGGTCCTTGTGCGTAACGCCGCCGCGACAAAACCACCTCGGCCGAATCGCTGCAATTTGTATCGTTCGGCGAACGGCTTGCCGATGCCTTTATAGCCCTCTGGCCACACCCCGACGATTTCTCCGTCGCGTAATAGCCGTTCAGCATCGGGATGGCAGGCCAAAGTGTGCCCCGCCTTTCGGGCAATCTCACCAAGGAATGGACTCTGAAACACCAGGTCGGATCCGAGCATCCGTAAATGGCGATGTGATGGATGCTCATCCAATAATGCAACTTGGGTCATCACGGCATCTAAGGCGATAACTCCAGAATGATTCGCCACCACTAAGGCGCCTGTTGTATCGGGGATATTCTCTAAGCCGGATGCCTCAACTCGAAACCATGACTTATAAAGCGGGCGCATCATGGCCATCAAGACTTTGTCGTTGAACTCCGGATCAAAACCGAGGTCGTCAACGCAATAGTCGCCAGCTAAACGCCGCTGCACGAATGCCCAGAACTCCATGAGCCGGGCGAGCAGGTCAGGTTCAAGATCGTCAACGAGGCGCGGCCTAATTGGCTCCTCACCACGAATCGGGATTATCTTGGCATTAGGCAACCGACACCTCGCGGCGTGCGAGAAAACTTGCGAATGCCTGCGGAGTGGAATACATCGGCTGATGCCCGAAAGTACTAGTGGCAAGTGCGGTGTCGAGCACCCGGCCATAGGTCAAGTAACGGACTTGCTCGGCCGTGAAATCGATTAATCCGGCTTGGCTAATGCTGCGGCCAAATGGCGTGAAGAGGAACTCAGGTAACGCGATGCGCTGGTGGCCCGTCCGACGAATCGCCTGCGAAAGCATCAAGACGCCGCTTCCGGCAACATTGAAGGTGCCCGGGTAACTCTTCAACACCGCACGCTTTACGAACTCAAGACCGTCATCTTCGTGGATGAATTGCAGTCGGGCATCAAACCCCAGCACGGTCGGTATCACCGGCAAAGAGAAATAAGTAGTCATCGCCGTGTCAATGCCAGGGCCGATAAAGTTCGCGAACCGCAAGGTCGTCACCGCCACATCTGGGCGTCGACGTGCAAAACCACGCACATACCCCTCGACCTCACTTGAGTCCTTTGCCCAACCAGATCTAGGCGCGTGCCGCGGCTGCATCTCCTCGGTGAACATTGCCGGGTCCTTTGGCCCACTGCCATACACCGAAGCGGTTGACTTAACCACCAAGGCCTTGACACTCGGGGTGCGCTGGCAGGCAGCCAGTAACTGCATGGTGCCGATGACGTTGATTTCTTTCATGGTGGCGCGCCCACCGGCTTGCCGCGGGGTAGCAATCACCCCCATGTGCACCACGGTCTCGACTCCGGCCTCACCCAGGACCTTGGCAATAACCGGGTTGCGGATGTCTGCGCGAACGAACTGCATTCCTGGCAATTTCAGTTTCGGGGGCACTACGTCAACGCCGATGACTTGATCGATTGCCGGGTCTTCAGAAAGGATCCGGGCCAGTTGCCCACCTAGATATCGCGAGACGCCAGTGACCAGGACCACGCGCCCAACACCTAGGTCACCCATTACGGACCCCCTCGCCCGCTCATCCCACTTACGTAAGCACGCAGGTCTACCTAGCCCTTATTGCGGCGCTGAACTCGGGTACGACGCAACAGCTTGCGGTGCTTCTTCTTTGCCATCCGCTTGCGGCGCTTCTTTACCACTGAGCCCATGAAAAAATCCTCGCGTTAGTCGTTCTAAAGATGCGTTCAGGAAACCCACGAACGCTAAATAGTAAAGATCAGCCTATCTGCCGGCTCAGGCGGTCTCGACGAAGGAGTCCCGAAGGTAGTCATGTACTGCCTGCTCTGGGACCCTGAAGGAGCGACCAACGCGGACCGCGGGGAGCTCACCACCATGAACCAATCGATAAACGGTCATCTTGGAAACCCGCATCACCGAGGCAACCTCGGCGACGGTTAGGAAGCGAACCTCGGCAAAGCCGCGCTCAAGGCTGTTGGTCATATAGCACCGAACTTTCTGCAGGCAGTCCGCTTCGGCTCCCCTGCCGATGCGTGATCAGGAACCGAACACTAGTGGCACCCGGGGCCGATGGGAAAGTTGGTTGGCAATATTGCCTAAAAAATCACACCGGGCTGCCGATCCCTATCGGTCAAAGCCGAGGTCACAGCCAGTTATCAGACTCCAGCGCCAGCCCCCAGATCGGGAAAATCAGTTCCCTGGTAAGGCTTATCGCTTGGTCCACCTCGTCATTTGGGTTAAAACCCTCCTCGAAGGACTTTGGCCACGGGGTGCGCCCATCGGTCATCCGCACCGGCGCCGACCGCCCGTGCGTCGCTTCGACATACGCTCGAAATGCCTCCGGGAGTTCGGCCCCTGGGTCGATCGGGTGGCCACCGAGCTCGGCAATGAGGTGCGTCCAGGCCCGCGGCACGACATCAAGCCACTCGTATCCCCCGCCACCGACCGCAACCCACCGGCCAGCCGCATAGCGATGGGCCCATCGGTGCATCGCCTCGTAGCTCATGCGCTGGCCATCAATTGACAGGTTCAGATTCGCAAGTGGGTCATCAGCGTGGGCATCAACTCCGTGCTGGCTGATCACTACCTGTGGGTCAAAGGCCTCGAGCAACTGCGGCACCACCGCATGGAAGGCCCGCAGCCAGCCTTGGTCACCCGTGCCCGCCGGGAGCGCAATATTGACCGCGGTGCCAAGGGCAGCTGCGCCACCGATTTCACTTGGCCATCCGGTGCCCGGAAACAAGCTCGCCGGACTCTCATGGATTGACATGGTTAGCACTCTGGGGTCATCCCAGAACATCGCCTGCACCCCATCGCCGTGATGGACGTCCAGATCCACATATGCGATGCGCTCAACCCCTTGGTCCAGTAACCAGGTGATCGACGCTGCGACATCGTTGTAGACACAAAAGCCTGATGCGGCGGCCGGCATGGCGTGGTGCAAGCCACCCGCCAGGTTGACCGCATGCTCTACCGAACCGGCGTGCACCGCCTGCGTTGCAGCCAAGGTGGCGCCCGCCACCCGAGCACTGGCCTGGTGCATGCCCGGGAATACCGGAACATCTGCGGTCCCAAAACCCCAGGCTCGATCGCCGACCCCGATCTCGAAGCCAGTCTCAGAAGCCCGCACTACCGCGGCTACGTATTGCCCATCGTGCACCCGCAATAAGTCGTCCATTGAAATCGGATCGACCGGGCTCAGCAACTGCACGTTCGGCTGCACTAATAGGTCGAAATCCGCCGCTAGCCGCATCGCCAATTGCACTCGAATCGGGGTCAGCGGGTGGCCGGGGCCGAAGTCATACTCTGCCAACCGCTCATCCCAAACCACACCGACCCGTTTACTCACGATGCAGATAGCTCCCGGCTGCGATCCCGTGCAGCAACGATTGCGGCAACGAATGAATCAAGGGTTTCATTTTTCTCCAAGACCGCGATGGCGGCAGCCGTGGTGCCGCCAGGGGAAGTCACCATGGCACGTAGAGCGGCCGGTTCTTCACCACTGACGTCCAGCAGGTGGGCGGCACCCAACAAGGTATTTAGCACCGCGTTACGCGCATCGGCCGTACTGAGCCCAACGGCCATGGCACCAGCCATCATCGCCTCCGCGAGAAAGAAGACATAAGCAGGTCCGCTTCCAGAGACCGCCGTTATTGCATCCTGCAGTGACTCTGGCACCGAAATCACCGTGCCCACCGATGCCAACAGTTGCTCAGCGCGAGCGAATGCTGCTCTATCACAATTTGCGCCGGCGCTGACGCCCGTTACCCCGAGCTCTAGCCGCGCAGGAGTATTTGGCATCGCACGAACCACATTGGCATGCGGAATGGCTTCTTCTATTGACGAGGTTGTGATGCCGGCAGCAATTGAAATGACCAATGCTCCGTCAGGCACATCCGCTGCGATCTGGTCAACCACCGATCTAAAATCCTGCGGCTTTACCACGATGATCACGACATCCGCGCCCGCAACGGCTGCCGCCGGAGCCGCGATTTGAACACCAAATCGCATCGCAAGATCGGCAGCTCGATCCTCCCGCTTCTCCGCGACCACTATCGAGGGGACCGGAGTCAACCGCCGCTGCAAGCCGACGATCAGCGCCTCGCCCATCACTCCGCCGCCTACCACCGCGATGCGTGTCACGCCTATTCCCTTCACTAGTCCGAGATCAGGCACCTGGGAGCAGCGACCTGATCGCCGGCACGAGGCCGGTCGGTCTTTCGGCCAAGCCTCCCACGAGCCGGCCAAACCACCCCGGCCCAAACGGGATATAAACCCGAACCGCCTCACCGGCATCGGTCAAGCGCTGCTGTAACCCGGTGCTTCGGCCGTAGTACATCGCGAACTCGTAGCTGCCCTTTTCTCGGTGCAGCCGGGCGGTGAGCGTCTGGATTATCTCAATCAGGCGGGGGTCGTGGGTGGCAAAACCTGGCTCAGCGGTCGTCCGCAGTAAAGCTTTCGCGCAACGGATATAGGACTTGTCCACCTCGATAGCTTGGCCAAAGCGCTCGAGTGATTCATCGCCACCCGGTCCTCGATAATTGGGGGCCCCCTTAACCAGACGCACCCGACCTCCGATGGTTTCGCAATCGCCCTCGGTTCGCCGGAGAACAGCTTGCAAGGTAATCCCTACCTCGAAACCTTCGGCGCGTAGGCCGGTTACCAGTTCGAGCGTGGCATCGACCAAATCGTCAGGCCCCATGCCGATCATGACACTTACTTGACTGATCTGCGCCTGCGCGCACAAGTCCTTTAAGGGCCCGATTCGAGGGCGCCCACCTAGGAGGAACTCCGGCAGGATTGCCACCTCGGAGATACGGGCCAGTGATGCCGAAGCCAGGGCACTCACGGCCATCGCGTAATCAGCGAACACCAAGGCACTTTCGGCCTCGGCGAGTTCGCCGCTCACCGCACGCTCAAGGCTGATTAGCCGCCCCGCATCGGCCAGAAGTTGTGCTGCTTCGATCACATCTTCAACCTGTTCACCCCCCGCAACCCGGTGCACGAACTCGCGCCCGATTGGCGTACCGGCGATGAAGGAGCCGATGGCCTCGTTCTTGGCGATCTGCTCGAAGATATTACGAACTAATGGCACCAGATGACCTTATGACTTCCCGGGTGCATCCTTGGTAGGCAGTGGCTGTGTTGGGTCAAGGAGTCGCTGAATGGTCGGTGCCACCAGCGCCACGATCACCTCGTCGGTCGCGGAGGCCAGTGGTTCAATATTCAACATTGAACGGGTTGCGGCCACCCCGGCTAAGTACGCGGTGATCAAGGCGCCGCGCATCCGGGCATCGGGCACGCCCATGGCCTCCACTAACCGATCAAGCAAAGTGGCCTGCAGGAAGTCGGTCAGGCCGCGTAATTGATCAATGCTCGTAGATGCGCGGGCCGACTGCATCAAATTGGTGGCATCCTTACGCACCTGCTCATCGCTACTGAGTTGCAAGGTCAGCCGCACCAACCGCTCACCCATGCCGTCCAAGCCGGGCGCGATTAACTTCGGAATACTGCCAGCCGGGTCAAATGGCACCCGTAGCGCGGCGGCGAGTAATTGCTCCTTGTTGGAGTAGAGGGATCGGACGACACCAGGGGCCACACCGGCCGCCGCCGCCACTGTTTTAATCGTGGTGTTTGCATAACCGCGGGCGCCGAGCACTAAGCGCGCCGCGCCCAAGATCGAGGAAGTCAGATCGGGTTCGGCCACACCCTGCACCGTACCGGGCACGGGTATTTATTGCGTGGCGATGGGATTAACTCAAAGTGACAGGTGCCGGCGTGCGAAAGCGAGGGCCTCGGCTAGATCTGCCACCCGCTGCTCACGCGACCCAGCACCCCTAGTGCTTACCTCGACAATTACCCCGCCCCCGAAGCCGGCACCGACTAAAAACTCTAGGACTGCGCCAACCGGCTGAGTGCCTCGCCCGGGCAATAGGTGCTCATCGAGCGCTGAACCGCTGCCGTCGGCTAAGTGCAGGTGGGTGAGGCGTTCCCCAAGATCCATCGCGAACTGCAGGGCATCACTACCGGAGACCGCGGTATGGGAAAGATCCAAAGTTGTGTGCGGGTAATCCTCGTCTCGGATATCCCAACCAGGTGAATAAGCAGGTAAGCGTTGCGTGACCGCACGCCACGGGAACATGTTCTCTACGGCAAATTGCACATCAGTTTCATTGCGCATGGCCTCCAGGCCGCTAACGAAGGTACGTGCGTAGTCACGCTGCCATCTAAAGGGCGGGTGCACAACCACTGTGGACGCACCAAGAATCTCAGCGACTTCCTGTGCCTTGCGCAGTTTCACCCATGAGTCAGTGCCCCACACCCGCTGGGTAACGAGTAGGCATGGAGCGTGGATCGAGATAACCGGCACTTGATAGTGGTCGACCAAGGCCGCAAGGGCATCAAGATCCTGACTCACCGAATCAGTACCAACCATCACTTCTACGCCGTCGTAGCCAAGGGCCGCGGCTATCTCAAAGGCCGCAGCAGTGTTCTCCGGGTAGACAGATGAGCTTGATAAGCCAATGAGTGGGCTCACGCCCGCCGCCATCGATCAGTAAAGGCTGTAATAGCCCAGATACCGCCGGCCCCTATCAAGCCCACCGCGATGGCCACGAAACTGTATCGCTCAGGGCCGAGGGATAGCGCAAAAAAGTTGGAGAAGAACGGGATAAACAGCACCCCGAGGAACAGCACAATCATCAGAGCAACGATGCCCAATCTAAGCAGGCTGAGTGGTCGGGCACTTTGTATCAATACTGCAGTGGTGACAATGAACAAGGTTACGGTTGCTGCCGATTGGGCATCGCCCAAAGACTCGCCAATATTTAATGCCGTGCCGTAGCTGGTGAAGGCAGCCAAAGCAGCGACAGCCCCCGCTGGTGCAGTGAAAACTATTACCCGTTTAAAGAAACCGGGTCGAAAGCGCTCAGTATTTGGCATCAGTGCCAGGAAGAATCCGGGAATCCCAATCGTCAGCGCCCCGATAAGTGAAAGGTGACGGGGCAGGAACGGGAAGGCTACCGCGAAAACTCCGGTCGCAATGGAAATGAAAATCGCATAAAAAGACTTTGTTAGGAATACATCGGCAACGCGCTCGATATTTCCGAGAACTCGCCGACCCTCGGCAACCACGCTCGGCATCACCGACCACTTATCGTCAAGCAGCACCAGTTGAGCGACGGCGCGGGTAGCCCCCGAACCGGAACCCATTGCGATGCCAAGATCAGCACTCTTAAGCGCGAGCACATCGTTGACTCCATCGCCGGTCATCGCAACAGTGCAGCCTTGGAGATGCAGCGCATCAACCATTGATTGCTTTTGCGCCGGGGTCACCCGGCCGAATACCGAAGCAGTCGCAAGCACCTCGGCAATTTCGACGGTGTCCGATGGCAAGGTTCGGGCATCCACCGGGTTCTCAGCACCTGGCACACCAGCCCTCGCCGCAATCGCCCCCACGGTTGCCGCGTTATCCCCTGAAATAACTTTGACTCGCACGTCTTGCTCGAGGAAATAGGCAACGGTTTCGGCAGCATCAGGGCGCAGGGTCTGGTCAATGACCACTAGCGCCACCGGCCGGACTTCGCCGGGGCCAGTTTCGGCGCTGGGGGTATCCGCACCAGTCGCAAGGAGCAATACTCGGGCGCCGTCAGCTGCAATGGTGTCGGCCCGGGCCCGGACCGGGTCACCATCGCCAAGCAGCATCTCCGGGGCACCGATGACCCAAGTCCCGTGGTCGGCAAAAGTTGCCGCCGACCACTTACGGGCGCTGGAGAAGGGCACGCTTTGCTCCACCGTCCACGCCGGGTTCGGGTATCGAGCACCGACCGCCTGCAAGGTGGGATTCGGGCTGGACTCAACCGCCGCCAGCGCACCCAGGGCCGCCGAAGTCAGTGGGCTTTCCACCAAACTCACCACATCGCGCACCTGCATGCCGGGCTCGGTTAGGGTGCCCGTTTTATCCACGCAGATGGTGTCAACACGTGCCAGTACTTCAACCGCGGGCAGGTCTTGAACTAACACCTTCTTGGCGGCTAGTCGAATTACTGCCACGGCCATTGCGATGCTTGTTAATAGCACCAGGCCTTCGGGGACCATGGTTACCATGCCGGCGATCGTGCCCCGTAGCACTTCCTTGATCGGCAGATCTGCCCGAAGCCATTGCGAGAGGAACAGCAAAAGGCCAACAGGGAGCAACAGATATGAAAGGAGTCTGATGAACTTGTTAATCGAGTCGCGAAGTTCGGAGTTGGTCTGGTGGAATTTCTTCGCCTGCTCGGTTAACCCGGCGGCGAATGAATCACGACCGACGCGAGTTGCTCGATACAGCCCAGAACCCGCGACCACGAATGAGCCCGACATCACCTGATCGGCAGGTTTCATGTCAACGGGGTCAGCTTCTCCGGTCAGCAGACTCTCGTCGATTTCCAGACCGTCAGCGAACAGCATCTCACCGTCAACCACCAGTTGATCACCCGTGGTCAGCACGATTACGTCGCCGAGGACGACATCGTGTGCACTGACGCAAACATCGATACCGTCGCGCCGCACCACCGGCTTGGCTTCGCCGATAACGGCGAGCTTTGCAAGGGCCCTTGCCGCGCGATACTCCTGAATGATGCCGATTGCGGTGTTAGCCACGATGACGAAACCAAAAAGTGAGTCCTGAATCGGAGCTATCACGAGCATAACGATCCACATGGCGCCGATCAGGCCGTTGAACCACGTTAGAGTGTTGGCCTTGATGATGTCGCTGATGCTCCGACTGTTTACGTTGGGTGCATCGTTTACTTGACCCGCAGCTACCCGCTCAGCCACCTCGGCCGCGGTCAAGCCATGAACTACATCCATCACTCAGTCAGGCGATCCATGCGATGAAGGATCATCCCCTCACGTAAGGCCCACGGGCAGATCACGAACTCCTTGATATCAAGTAGATCCATGACGGATTCGGCAACTACCGCTCCGGCCAGCAACTGACCAGCCCGGGCCGATGAAACACCCGGCAAACTAGTGCGTTCAGCCGCCGTCATGCCGGCCAATTTATTTACCAGAGAAGTCAGATCGGTAATACTCATCGAACGCCTAACAAACATGCCCTCGGTTGACGGCGCTGCCCCCGCGATCCGCGCCAGCTGACGAAATGTCTTAGAGGTAGCAGCAGCCATACTCGGCTCACCTACGCGCAGGATGCGCCCGGTCACCGCTGCGATTTCAGCTCGCACAAATCGCCGTAACTCGCGAAGGGAATCAGGGGTCGGGGGGTCACCGACCAGATGCGATCTAGTCATGCGACCGGCCCCCAGGGGCAATGAGACGGCAACGTCTGGTTCCTCATCAACCCCGGATGCGAGTTCTAGGGAGCCACCCCCGATATCGACAACCAATAACCGACCGGTCGACCAACCGAACCACCGACGGACCGCAAGAAATGTCATGCGGGCTTCGGCCTCACCCGTTAGCACATCAATCATGACGCCGGTCTCATCGTGCACTCGACTTAATACTTCCTCACCGTTACCGGCCTCACGAATGGCAGAGGTGGCAAATACCATCACCTCGGTCGCGCCCTTGTCTTCCGAAAGCTGCTGGCCTTGCCTGATGAATCCGATCAGCTCGTCAACCGCCGCCGCATCAATTCGCCCATCGGGAGTCAAATGCTCGGCCAGCCGAAGTGGCATCTTCAATTTCGAGGCCGGGATCGGAGCGGCTCCGTAGTGCGCGTCCACGAGCAACAGGTGCACCGTATTTGACCCGATGTCAAGGACCCCTAGCCGCATAGTCAGAAGGTACCCGCAACCACCTCCCGGCGCCCACTTGGACGCGGGCGCGCCTTGGTTAATAGTGCCCCAATAGAGTGTGCTACATGCCTGAGGTCGCCTTAGATTTTCCACGCCAGTGGGTCGAGTTCATCGATCCCGCGGACGAAGACCAGTTGATTCGCGCTGACTTGACGTGGCTGACCTCGCGTTGGACCTGTATTTTCGGCCGGGGCTGCAAGGGCATCTACGCCGATGCCCCGGACGCCGGCTGCTGCACGCTGGGCGCGCACTTCTCCGAGAAGAAGGACGAAAAGCGGGTCGCCCGCTGGGTCGAAAAACTTGATGGTGACATGTGGCAGAACATCAAGATCGGCCAGAAGAAGGGCTGGATCGAAAAGGAGGACGGCGCCCGCAAGACCGCCGTGCACAACGGGGCCTGCATCTTCCACAATCAAAAGGATTTCGCCGGTGGCTACGGCTGCGCCCTGCACCACCTGGCCGACCGCGAGGGCATCTCATTTGTCGAGACCAAACCCGAGGTGTGCTGGCAGCTGCCCCTTCGCCGGACCTATGAGAACAAGAAGTACGAGGACGAAGTTGAGCGCTTGGTGGTGGTTCTAGGTGAATATGACCGCCGCGCATGGGGCGCTGGCGGCCATGATCTGGATTGGTATTGCAGCAGTAATACCGAGGCACATATCGGCACCGAGCCCGTTTATCTCTCATCGCGCAATGAGATCGTTGCCCTAATCGGCTTACCCGCCTACGAGGAGTTGGCGCGCCTTTGCGCGGCCCGGGAAAAGCTGCTGCTGACCGTGACCGATACCACCGGCTTGACCCCCCACCCGGCCGACCCACCCATTACCTCCTAGACCGACTCTTCGATTACCTAGATGGCCCGCACCGCCCCAAAAACCCCGGCTTACCGCTGCAGTGACTGCGGCTGGACTAGCGTTAAATGGGTTGGCCGCTGCGGGGAGTGCCAAGCCTGGGGCACCGTCGATGAAATCGGGGCCACCCGAACCCGCGGGACCACCGCGGCAAAAGCCGGCACTCCCGCACTGCCCATTGGCTCAGTCGATCTAACCGCGGCTGCGGCCACGGCAACGGGTATCAGCGAATTTGACCGAGTGCTCGGCGGCGGTCTAGTGCCAGGTGCCGTGATCTTGCTAGCCGGTGAGCCCGGGGTCGGTAAATCCACCCTGCTCCTTGATGTGGCAGCCCGCTGGGCCGATGCCGGACAACTGACCTTGTATGTCACCGGCGAAGAGTCCACCGCTCAGGTGCGGATGCGTGCCGAACGCATTGGTGCCCTCGCCGAAGGCCTCTATCTAGCCGCTGAGACCGATCTAGGGGCCGTGCTCGGACACGTCGAGGCACTCGAACCCAGCCTGTTGATCTTGGACTCGGTGCAAACCGTCGCCAGCGCTGAGATTGACGGTGCCGCGGGCGGGGTAACCCAGGTGCGCGAGGTCGCCGCCTCGGTGATCGCTAGTGCCAAATCGCGCGGCATGACCGCGATCATCGTCGGGCATGTGACTAAGGACGGCAGTGTGGCCGGCCCCCGCGCCCTTGAACACCTAGTGGACGTGGTTCTTTACTTCGAGGGCGACCGCCATAGCACCTTGCGCTTGGTGCGCGCGGTCAAGAATCGCTTCGGGCCCGCCGACGAGATCGGCTGCTTTGAGCTGGTCGATGACGGGATCATCGGGCTGGCCGATCCAAGTGGGCTATTTCTAGGTGATCGCCATGAGCCAGCCCCTGGCACTTGCGTGAGCGTCACCGTCGAAGGCCGGCGCCCGCTCGTCACCGAAGTCCAAGCACTGATCGCCCCTTCGAGTGCACCGCAGCCGCGCCGCGTAACCAGTGGCTTGGACTCTTCCCGCATCGCCATGATGCTCGGGGTACTAGAGCGCCGAGCTGGACTAAAGCTCGCCACTTCGGACTGCTTCGTGGCGACGGTGGGTGGGGTACGCCTCGTCGAACCTGCAACGGACTTGGCCATCGCCCTAGCAATAGCGAGCAGTGTCAATGACATGGCGCTGCCGGGTGGACTAATTGCCATCGGTGAGGTTGGACTCTCCGGCGATGTTCGAAAGGTTACTGCCCTCACCCGCCGCCTGGCTGAGGCTGCGCGACTTGGATTCACCGATGCCATCATCCCGCGCGGCGCCAAGGGTGATTCGATTTCCAATGACATCCAGGTCCACGAAGTCACCTCACTTAATGAGGCACTAGCGGTGGCCCGCACCCTAGCGAATGCGCTGCGTAATTAGCCTGAGCGCCACTTCATGATCGCGAACTTTGACGCCCCCGAAAGCACTGACGCAATACTTGCGAAAGACCCAACCGACAGCAACGAGGCGGCCGACCCGATTGAGCCGATCGACAATACCGAACCAATCGACCCAACACTTAGGGCCGAGTTCTTCGAGTACACCGACAGTATCGAGTCCGTCGATCGGTACGACAGTTTCGATAACCCACCGTTCATAATTACCGCCAATCCAAGGTCATGACTTCTTGGTTAGTGCGAACTTGGCCTTATCACTCTTCACATCACCGTTTCGGGCGATGAGGTCATAGCGGCCTTGCTTTGCAACTTTTCCGTCATCCGGGCAGCCCTTTTGGGTGGTTTTACCATCCCAGGTAATACTCGAAGCAACTTTCTCGCCCGGCTTGAGGACTGCGATCTTGCTCTTGTTGCTCGCATTGCAATCATCACTCGACCACACGTGGTACCCACCCGAGGTGATCTCCAACTCATTGGCTTTCGGGCCCACATCGCGCAAGCAGGAGACATCGCCAATATTGCCGATTGTCAACGTCAACTGAGGGGAATCACCGACTACATATTTGGAGGAATCGGTGCTTGCTTCGACCACGATGGCGCTATCGACGCAGTCAGTTGGCGTAGCTGGCTCAGCCGTTGCTGACGAAGAAGCCGCAGGCGCGGCCGAGGGCTCCGCAGTTGGAGTCACGGTGACCGATGACGACGACGTGCTCGAGGACCCACGCCCGCTGATAAGCCAGTAGGCGCCGATGATCAACGCCAGCACCGCTAAAACGATGATGCCCCGCCGCAGCCAGTAGACCCAAGGGGGCTCCGGCCCCATCGGGTGCGCAACTCCGCTCACCTACCCCACGGTATCGGTCAGGGTGCCCCGAGGTAAAACCATCCGGGGTCCTGGGCCCAAAATCGCCCCGGCGCGGGCCGGATCGGCGGCGACTACCTTGTTTTGCGGGTCATGAAGAGAAGTAAAAACTCCGTTGAATTGGCCCGACCTGGTTAGCCAAGGCCGGTCGAACTCTCCCGCGACAGCACCTGGCCATCAGCTGCTCGCACTACTTCGCGTTCCCCCAACGAATCAAGTAATTGCACATCAACCCAAACTTGATCGGCGCTTAGCCCAACTGCGGTGCAACTGATATTGCGAGGGGTGGTGACCGATGCACCCACGTAGACCGCGGTAGCGTCCTGCACGAGTGAAATATCAACAACATCATCAGCGCAAAGGCCACCGGCGGGCAGCGCAACCGATACCTGCACCACGGACGGAACAACGGTGGGCCGAAAAGCAAGTGGTTCAAGTTTTTCAGTCACGAGGCCAAGTTGACGAAACGGGCCGGCGGCGGCAAAAACCCCCAGCCCCACGATGACTATCCCGGCCAGTATCACCAGCCCAAGAAGAACCCAGATGAATACCGGGTTCTTCTTGCGGGGCCTATCAAACTCCCGCATTCCTGGGATCAAGGGGCCGCTCATTTGGGTGGCCCCTCCCGATGGCTACTTGGTTGGCTCCCTATTATTCCGCGGCGGTCCCAGCGGCTTCAATCGGTGGGGCATCTGGGAGTTCGGTCTTCGGTGTCGCGGTAAAGACGAACTCTCGATCAGCACCCTCACCCGTGACGTCAACTAGCACGATGGACCCCTGCGGCATCTCACCGAACAGCATCTTCTCGCTCAGTGGGTCCTCGAGGTCACGCTGGATGGTGCGTCGAAGCGGACGCGCGCCCATTACCGGGTCGTAGCCGCGCTCGGCCAGCAACGCCTTGGCGGCCAATGTCAACTCGATACCCATGTTCATGTCCTGCATGCGCAGATCCAACGCCGCCACCATCAGGTCAACGATCTTGACGATCTCGGCCTCGGTCAGCTGGTGGAACACAATGGTGTCGTCGATTCGGTTCAAGAACTCCGGCCGGAAGTGCTGCTTGAGTTCTTGCTGCACCTTCGCCTTCATCCGCTCGTAGGCATTCTCTTCGTCATTTTCCGGGGCGAAGCCAAGTAGCACGCCCTTGGAGACATCGCGACTTCCCAGGTTGGTGGTCATGATGATGACGGTGTTCTTGAAGTCGATCATCCGGCCTTGGGCATCGGTCAGCCGGCCTTCTTCAAGAACCTGCAGCAAGGTGTTGAAGATATCCGGATGGGCCTTTTCAATCTCATCGAACAACACGACCGAGAATGGCTTGCGTCGCACCTTCTCGGTAAGTTGACCACCCTCGTCATATCCGACATATCCCGGCGGTGAGCCAAATAGCCGCGAGGCCGTATGACGCTCTGAGTACTCGCTCATGTCAAGGGCAATTAGTGCGTCGGCATCACCAAACAAGAACTCCGCGAGCGTCTTACTCAATTCAGTTTTGCCAACACCGGATGGGCCAGCGAAGATAAATGAGCCAGATGGTCGCTTCGGGTCCTTCAAGCCCGCACGCGTGCGGCGAATTGCCTTGGAAAGGGCAATAACTGCCTGCTCCTGACCCACGATGCGCTTATGGAGCTCCTCCTCCATCCGGAGCAACCGTGCGATGTCATCTTCGGTGAGGTCGGTAACCGGGATTCCGGTCATCAGGGCCAGCACTTCGCCGATCAGGCGCTCATCAACTTCAGCGACGACGTCTAGGTCACCTGATTTCCACTCGCGTTCACGCGTGGCCTTCTCGGCTAGCAAATTCTTCTCATCGTCGCGAAGCGCAGCAGCCTTCTCGAAGTCTTGGCCGTCGATCGCGGACTCCTTCTCCTTGCGCACATCGGCAATGCGATCATCGAAAGCGCGCAGATCCGGTGGCGCGGTCATCCGGCGGATGCGCAACCGCGAACCGGCCTCGTCGATCAGGTCAATCGCCTTGTCCGGCAGTTGGCGGTCAGAGATGTAGCGGTCCGACAGCCGGGCTGCCGCCTCTAGTGCGCCATCGGTAATAGATACCCGATGATGTGACTCATAGCGATCACGCAGGCCGCGCAGGATCTCAACGGTGTGCGCCACATCAGGTGCTTCGACCTGAATTGGTGCGAAGCGTCGCTCAAGGGCGGCGTCCTTCTCAACGTGCTTGCGATACTCATCCAAGGTGGTTGCGCCAATTGTCTGCAACTCACCACGCGCGAGCATCGGCTTCAAGATGCTCGCCGCATCAATGGCGCCTTCAGCCGCTCCGGCGCCAACAAGGGTGTGCATTTCATCGATGAACAAAATGATGTCGCCTCTGGTGCGGATCTCCTTAAGTACCTTCTTCAGGCGCTCCTCGAAATCACCGCGGTATCGCGACCCGGCTACCAGGGCACCCAGATCTAGGGTGTAGATCTGCTTGTCGGTCAAAGTCTCCGGGACTTCGCCCTTGATGATGTTCTGGGCCAGGCCTTCGACAATCGCCGTCTTGCCCACGCCGGGCTCACCGATCAGAACGGGATTGTTCTTGGTGCGACGTGATAGCACCTGCATCACCCGCTCGATCTCTTTATCGCGCCCGATCACGGGATCGAGTTTGCCCTCGCGCGCAGCGGCGGTGAGGTTGCGGCCGAACTGGTCAAGGACAAGTGATGTGGACGGCGTGCCTTCGGCGGGGCCCCCCGCGGTGGCGGGCTCCTTGCCCTGGTAGCCACTAAGCAGCTGGATCACCTGCTGGCGCACCCGGTTGAGATCGGCGCCCAACTTAACGAGTACCTGCGCTGCGACACCTTCGCCTTCACGGATCAAGCCCAGGAGGATGTGCTCAGTACCGATGTAGTTGTGCCCTAGTTGAAGGGCCTCGCGAAGTGAAAGTTCTAGCACCTTCTTGGCGCGGGGGGTAAAAGGAATATGCCCACTTGGTGCCTGCTGCCCTTGGCCGATGATTTCTTCAACCTGTTGGCGGACCGCCTCCAGGGAGATACCCAGGCTTTCGAGTGCTTTGGCGGCCACGCCCTCGCCCTCGTGGATCAGGCCGAGCAGGATGTGCTCGGTGCCGATGTAGTTGTGGTTCAACATCCGGGCTTCTTCTTGAGCAAGCACGACAACCCGTCGCGCCCGGTCGGTAAACCTCTCGAACATCGCTCACACTCCGTCTGTTTAAAAGTTCATCAGCCAGCAACTAGTTGATCAGGAGCCCATCGTAACCGCAGATCCCCAACCCATCATGTCCAGTACAACCCACTTTCGTGCGGATCCTTCCGGTTTTGCGTACGCCAAGCGCGAACATCACCGACCGGGGGCCCTTTAATCGGGGAATTCGGTATTGGGGAATTCCGCTATCGGGTGCTGGTGGTGGGCGCCAATTGATCGGCTTGATCCAGCGCGGTCCAAAGCTTGTCGTACCAAGAGCCTGGGCTCACCGCCTGCTCCGGCACCGCACCTGGCTGGGCGCTCGAGCCGATAGTGGTGTATCCCACTTCACCGGGCAGCACAAAATGCAGCCGGCGCCGAGCCTCGGCCACCACAAATGCCGGGTCGGTCCAGCGCTCCTGCAGTACTTGCATTTCGGCTACCCGCTCACGTGCTGCGGCCACATTGGCTTGGAGGCCAGAAATCTCAGCGCGTTGGGCGAACCACGAGCGCACCGGCACCGCCAAAGTCAGAACTAGGAGTGCGAAGACCAGCACCAAAACCGCCGCCCGTCCGGTCAGGGACCCACGCTGCTTTGGTGCCAGTAGTTGACTTCCGGAACTCACGCCTCGATAGTCCCACGAATCACAGGAGAATCAGCCAGCGAAACGCGGAAAGGCCCCAGCTCCGGCATACCTGGCCGCATCATCGAGTTCTTCCTCAATCCGCAGCAACTGGTTGTACTTCGCCACCCGCTCCGAGCGTGCCGGGGCGCCCGTCTTTATCTGACCACAATCCGTTGCCACCGCGAGATCGGCAATCGTGGTGTCTTCGGTCTCCCCCGAGCGGTGGCTCATCATGCAACTAAAGCCGGCCCGGTGGGCCAAGGTGACTGCATCAAGGGTCTCGGTGAGCGAGCCGATTTGGTTGACCTTGACGAGCAGCGCGTTGGCTGCGTCCTCGTCGATGCCGCGTTGCAGGCGCGTGGGGTTGGTCACGAAAAGATCATCACCGACCACCTGCACCCGGGCGCCGATCGATTCGGTTAGGTGAATCCACCCAGCCCAATCATCTTCGGCTAGCGGATCCTCAATTGAAACCACCGGGAAATCACTGATCAAGGACTCGTAGTACGCCGTCAGCCACTCGGCAGACCGCGCGGTGCCTTCGAATGTGTACTCCCCATTTGCGTATAACTCGGTTGCCGCAACGTCAAGGGCCAAAGCAATATCAACACCTAGTTTCATGCCGGTAGAGGCAACCGCCGTTGCGATGAGTTCCAGTGCCGCTCTATTGCTAGGCAAATCGGGTGCGAATCCACCTTCGTCACCTAGGCCGGTGGCGTAACCCTGCTGCTTAAGGACGGACTTCAGGGCGTGGTAAACCTCCGCACCTTGACGTAGCGCCTCACCAAATGTGGACGCGCCAATCGGAGCGATCATGAATTCTTGAACATCGACACCGGTGTCGGCATGTGCGCCACCATTTAAGATATTCATCATCGGCACGGGCAGCACATGTGCATTCGGGCCACCCAAGTAACGAAATAGCGGCAGGTCTGCAGAAATCGCTGCCGCCTTAGCCACCGCGAGTGACACCCCAAGAATCGCGTTAGCTCCTAGCCGAGATTTATTAGGCGTGCCATCTAGGTCGATCATGACTTGGTCGATTAACCGCTGATCGGTCGCCTCAAGGCCCAATAGTTCGGGGGCTATTTCGTCCTCGACATTACCGACGGCCTGCATGACTCCTTTACCGCCGTATCGCGCATCGCCGTCTCGAAGTTCTGCTGCCTCAAAGGCACCGGTTGATGCACCCGAGGGCACAGCTGCGCGGGAGACGGTGTCGTCGTCCAACAAAATCTCCACCTCGACGGTGGGGTTACCGCGGGAGTCAAGGATTTCTCGGGCAATGATGGATTCAATTAGGGCCATGGGCTAACTCTAACTTCGCGACCACCGCGAAGATATCCGTACCCGGATGCGCCTACCGGGGCACCTGTGCAATCCTGCGCTATGCCCATGTCCGTCCCGTCCAAAACCACGCTGCCCAGCCGCGCCCGAGTAGTGATCATCGGCGGCGGGGTCATCGGCTGCTCGGTGGCCTACCACCTGGCCGAGGCCGGCTGGACCGACGTAGTTTTGCTCGAGCGCGACAAACTGACCTCCGGCACCACGTGGCATGCCGCTGGGCTGATGACCTGTTTTGGCTCCTTCTCGGAGACTTCAATGCAGATGCGCCTTTATACCCGCCAGCTTTATCGCGACCTGGAAGCCAAGACCGGCCAAGCCACCGGATTCAACCCCGCCGGCTTCATCGAAGCTGCGGCCGACAAGGACCGCCTCGAGGAATACCGACGGGTGGCCGCATTCAATCGGCTCTGCGGGCTCGAAGTCCATGAAATTAGCCCGCGCGAGATTGCCGAGCGATTTCCGATCGCCGACATCACCGGGCTAGAAGCCGGCTTCTATGTACCAGATGACGGGCGGGTAAACCCGGTTGACGTCACGATGGCGTTGGCCAAAGGGGCCCGCGCGAATGGGGTGCAAATTTTTGAAGAAGTCACCGCAACGGGGGTGAAGGTGACCGACGAGCGAGTGCAATCAGTAACAACTGCACTCGGTGACATTGAATGCGACTATGTGGTCAACTGCACGGGGATGTGGGCGCGTCAATTCGGCCAAGGGCACGGAGTAAATATTCCACTTCAGGCGGCCGAGCATTACTACTTGATCACCGACACCATCGCAGGTATCGACTCGACACTTCCAGTATTCGAGGACCCATCCGCGCACGCCTACTACCGCGAGGAGGGTGGCGGCTTGATGATCGGCCTCTTCGAACCCGTTTGCGCACCGTGGAATGTAGATTCAATTCCGCAGGACTTTTCCTTTGGTGAAATCCCGCCGGACTGGGATCGCATGGGCCCATACCTAGAACGGGCCATGCAACGCGTGCCAATCTCCCTTGAAGCTGGGATCCGAAAGTTCTTCTGCGGCCCTGAATCCTTCACCCCGGACTTGCAGCCGTTCATCGGCGAGGCACCAGGCATCCGCAACTATTTTGTTGCCGCCGGCATGAACTCGGTCGGCATCCTCACCGGTGGAGGCGTCGGCCGCGTTGTTGCGCACTGGATCATTAACGGCAAGCCCGATGTTGATGTCACCGGTTTCAATATCAATCGCGCACTCCCCCACCAGCGAAACCCGCAGTACCGTGCTGAGCGCACCGTTGAGACTCTCGGCCTGGTTTATCAAACTCATTACCCCGGCCGCACTGTCACGACCGCCCGCGGTGTCAAGCGCTCACCAATACATCACCTGCTAAAAGAGCGCGGGGCTTATTTCCGCGATGTCAGCGGCTGGGAGGGCGCCGATTGGTATGCCCCACCCGGCGAAATTCCGGAGACGGGTGAACTCACCTGGGGTCGCCCGCACTGGTTTGAGTCTTGGGCAAACGAGCACCGCGCCATCCGCGAGGGCGTCGGGTTCATGGACATGAGTTTCATGTCGAAATTCTTGGTCCAAGGCGAGCAGGCCGGGGCGCTCTTGGACTACGTATCAGCGAACGCGGTAAATGGCGCCGATGGTGTCATCACCTACACCCAGTGGCTCAACGAGTCCGGCACCATCGAAGCCGACCTGACCGTTACCAAACTTGGCGCCAATAAGTTCTTCGTGGTGGCATCGGATACCGCCCACGGCCAAGTCCTTCAATGGTTAACGCGCTACGGCAAAGACTTTGCCGCCACCGTGACCGATGTGACCTCTGGCTACGCCCAATTCAATATTCACGGCCCCCTTGCCCGCGATCTCCTGCAGGCTGCGACCACAACCGATATGTCAAACAGCGCATTCCCCTATCGCACCGCCCGCGAGATTGACCTTGGCTTCGCCCGGGCCCTATGTGTGCGCATCACCTATGTGGGCGAGCTCGGCTATGAACTTTATGTCCCAACAGAGCAAGCCGTGCACGCGTATGAACGCCTGTGCGAGGTCGGCGAACAAGTTCAACTCGTCCATTGCGGGCTCAAGTCATTGGCCAGTTTGCGAATGGAGAAGGGCTATCGCGACTATGGCCATGACATCGACAACACCGATTCAGTACTCGAAGCCGGCCTTGGCTTCGCGGTGGCTTGGGATAAGGCCAGTGATTTCATTGGGCGTGAGGCAGCTCAAAAGAAAAAGGCCTCAGGCCCACTGCACCGACGCCTCGTGCAGGTCAAGCTCCTAGACCCACTGCCGTTGCTCTACCACGGCGAGATCCTCATTCGCGATGGCGAGGTAGCTGGCTATGTGCGCGCTGGTAGCTACGGTCACACCCTCGGCGGCGCTGTTGGGCTGGCGATGGTGGATGCAAGCGAGCCGATAACCGCCGATTACTTAACCGGTGGCAATTGGGAGGTCGAGGTAGCCGGGGTCAAAGTGCCAGCCACTACTTCACTTCGGCCTTTGTATGACCCAGCCAATGAAAAGGTAACGGGTAGATAAGTCTGGTTACCGATGTCCAATCAACTCGAGGCACCGCCAGGGCCCTACCCCGCTTTACATCTCTTTGAGCAGTACTTCACGGTCTCCCAATCGCGAGCCCATTTCTTCCGCCACTCAAATGGCAGATTGCATCGTTGGCAGATTTTCGGTTCGAAACCATTTTTGGTCTTAGCTCTCATGGTGTGTTTTTTCTGGCGCGGTAGCTAGCCCACGCACCTGTGCTCCATAGTGCCCAGATAACTAGTAAGGGTTGAAAGAGTAGGCGGATGGCTCGTGCTTGATCAGTGTCTAATCCAAATGCATCCGTGCCGTTGATGTACTGGGAGATGTTTCCGGGGAAGACCGCAATAAAGAATGCGGCCACGATCCAACCAACGTAGGTGCGGTATTTGAATAAAACAATTAGTGAGATGCCAAGAATTATCTCAACTACACCGGATGCGATCACTACAAAGTCAGCTTGACTCTGCAAGATGGTGGGGACTTGTGCTTGAAACTCAATGCGATTCGTTGTTAAATGTGTGAACCCGGCGTAGGCAAGGCCTGCGCCAAGAATGATTTGAAATACTTTGCGAAGTAACTCCATGAGCTACAGATTAGTGGTCGTCACGGCGAAGTTACAGGCTCTTTTCCATGAACTACAAATCACTGCGAACAACTCTCAAAGCTGGATTAATTGTCTTTGGTGCCTCAGCCCTCTTCCTCCTCATTCTTCCCGCAGCATTTCTAGGCCTGCTCGGCCTCGAAGTAAACGATGCCATGGTGTGGTCTATGCGCATGATTGGCATAACTCTGATCACCCTTGCTGGGAATATGTGGAATAACTCGAGGAGTAGTTCTGATTCGGGTGTCGGGCAGGTGGCATGGGTTATGTGCGTGAGTGCAAGTGCACTCGGGGTATTGACTCTGCTGATCCCAACGCAGCTAACCTGGTTTGCCTATCTCTATGCCGCCATTGGTTTTGGATTTGGGCTGAGTTATTTAATCAATATCGTGCGCAAGTAGTGCAGGCCTATCGACCCAGCGGTCGGTAGGCGGCGCGGCGGTGATCGATGCGAAGGACGACGACTTCACGCGGGTTCTCACGGATCCGGTACAGCACTCGATACGTGCCACGGCGCGCGGACCAGATGCCGTCGAGGTCATTACGCAGTGGCTTCCCGACGCGGTGCGGGTTCTCCAGAAGCGCCGTGGTCACGAAGTCGATGACCGCGGCTGCCACCGCCTCCGGCAGGTCCTCGGTGATGGCGCGCCGGGCTGGCGGGGTTAGGACGATCTCGTAGGGCTGCTCCGTCACGAGCGCAAGTGGCGCACGGCATCAGTGCCGCGGACGACGTCGCCACGCGCGTAGGCGGCATCGGCCTCCCGGATGTCGGCCAGAGCCTGGGGATCGCTCAGGACGTCGATCGTCTCCTGCATTTGGGCGAGATCCTCCGGACTGAGAATGACCGCCGCAGGCTTTCCGTTGCGGGTAACCACGACGCGTTCATGCTGGTGCTCGACCCGATCGATGACCTCGGACAGGTGGTCTCGGACATCCCGCAGGGACTGAGTCGTCATGGACACAATTGTGGCGCTTTCTTCGGCGTCTGTCCAGCCGTGAAAGGACCGCGCCGTCAAAGGAAGCCGAAGGTCCCGTGGGGATAACCCCCGTTTCGTGGATCAGGCCCCACTTTTTTGAAATAGTGTTTCAGTTTGGGAATTCTCAATTCGTTCAGTACGGAATTCATGTGTCAAAGCAGCGAGAGGTTTTTACCCCCTGATGGCCTGAGTGACTTTTAAATGCCAAGGAATTCGCGCAGGTAGCGCGGCGCCGGCGCCCCGTAGGCCAACACCAGGTCATGGATCTGCCGGTCACTCCAATCCGGATGCAGGACCCGCAGATCAGCCACGATTTCACTTACTGCCCGGTACCCGACGAAGTAGGTGGGCAGTTGCCCGGCGGTTAGCAGCGCACGACGCCATTTACCGGCTGCCTCCCCTTCCTCTTGGAAGCCGCGGTTCATCATGAGGTCTAGGCCTTCTTGTTCAGTCATGTCGGCGGTGTGAACTCGCACATCCAAGATCGCGTTGATCGTCAGGCGCGCCTGCATCTTTAGTTGCTGAAGGCGCAGTGCTAGTGCCGAGCCCTTGTCATCAAATGGTGCGTAACCTCGACTCACCAATAACTCTTCTGAGTAAACGGCCCAGCCTTCGATGAAGACGCCGCTGCGGGCGAATGCGCGCACCGGCGTGGTTGCCTCGAAATGGTGCGACTGGGCTAGTTGCAGCACGTGACCTGGCATCGCCTCGTGGATGGTCAGCCCGTGCAACTGCACCGCGTTGTATTCCCGGTAGAAGGAGTCAACCCGTTCGACGGTCCAGTCACTTGGCGTTGGTGATACCGCGACAAAAGTGGCGACCTGGGCTTTTTCCAGTGGCCCGGGAGCATCACAATAGGCAACAGCGACGCCGCGATGAATCTCCGGCATCTCGATCACCCGGACATCAAGGTCAGGAACCGAGATCAGATCATTCGCGCGCACAAACTCTGTCGTTCGCACCAGCGCTTGCTCGACAATTTCTAGCACCGTCTCATTGGTTACGGGCGCCTCGGCAGCGATACGAGCGAAGGCGCGCTGCACCAGCCCCGGCGCCGTCGCCTTCTCACCGAGATACTGCGCCGCATAGCCCTTCATCGCCAGGTTCACCTTGTCAAGGTGTGCTTCGGCAGCCTCTAAGAGCATGGTCGGTGAGGTGCCATCATCGAGACCGTGCCACAAAGTGGCAGCATAAAGACGCTCACCCAGCCTCGGGCTACGTTGGGCTTCCGGCAGCCGCTCGGTCAGCCAACCGCTAAATTCCAGCACCGCATCGCGGGCGCTCCGCACCAATTCATCATCATTGACCAGCTCCGCGGCCTCGGTTTCAATCAGCCGGGCAGTGCCGGCCAATTGGGCTATCGCAGTCTCGGTGTGAATCTGGGTCAACGCACCGAGTTCTGCGCGCGCAGCCTCCAAGAACTCGGGGATCGCTATTAAGCGCCCCTTGACGCTTTGCGCTCGCTCTGAACGCGGGGCGAAATCACGTGAAATAAGCAGGTGCAAGGCCGTGCCCGGGTTCCAGACCATCGGGTTCCATGTAGCGGCGCGCAACTCGCTTATCTCGAACTGGGCCTTAGTCAATCTTGAGCGCAGTATTTCAAGGTCAATTTGATCCGGTATTGAAAGTTCAAGATCATCGACAGCATCCAAAAGTGTTAAGTGATCGGCGATCATTTGGGCTTGCTCAGTGCGCGCCTTCGTCGTCTGATCTGGGAGTCGGTCATCAAAGCGGTGATCCCCTAGATAGGTGGCAAACACCGGGTCGAATGACAGCAGATCATCAATCGCCTTGGTCGCAATCGTTTTGAACTGCTGAGTTGCTGCATTGGGTTCACTCACTTGACCGACCTCCAACTGAATTCTCAAGTGCACCGATGGCGCTCACCCGATGGCGAACAGCCGCGCGCAATGCACCTTCGGCATCCCAACCCCGTGCTCGAGCCAGTGACACCAAGGCCAATAGGTGTTCGCCGAGCTGCTGCTCATCGCGGAAGCTTTCGACCATTGCAATATCTTGTTGGGTTTCCAGCGCGGGCAGCTGCTCCGCGAGCGATGCGCTACGAGCAATTACCTTGCCAGCTAGAACCAACGCCGGCAACTGCCCCGGGATGCCATCGGTAACCGAGTTTCTGCCCTTTTCCTTAGCCTTCAGTGCATGCCAATTCACTTCAACAGCATCAGCCGTGGCCGCGTCGGCATCGGCAAATACATGCGGATGCCTGGCGACGAGTTTGTTGATAATGCCATCGCACACCGCATCGATATCCCATGGCGCATCATCATTTTCCTGGGCTAACCGCGCGTGAAACACCACCTGGAGTAACAGGTCCCCGAGTTCTTCCCGGACCCCGGCATCGTCATCAATCTCGATTGCCTCGACCAATTCATAGGTTTCTTCAACCAAATACTCGAGTAAGGAGGCATGGGTCTGCCGGGCATCCCAGGGGCACCCACCTGGTGACCGGAGTTGATCCATAACCGCCACTAGGTCAAGGAAGCGTTCACCCCTGGCACCTGTCATCGTCTGGTATTTAAGTTACAGAGCAGGCAGCACGGAAAGATCATTTGGTACCGGCCCGATCGTCAACTTGGTTGGCTCCCAGGTTCCAAACCTCGGGCTCACCTCGGTGCCAACAACCAAACTGGTTTCAATAATCGCAGCGACGACCGCATCACTTTGGCCTTCGATACCGGCCTGCGGAGCTAGGGCCTGCCCGAGTAACTGAGCCAACACATTGGTTCGGACAAATGCCTCAATCTGCGATGGCGCCACATTACGTTGCAGCAAAATATCCTGGACCGCAGCCTCGCCTCCCGCCTGCTGCACATAGCCCTGCAAGGTGCTGTCGATTGCCCCTTGGGTGACGGTAACTCCGGCCTCGGCCGCTAATTGGTCGACGAGCTCGCTGGTCACCAGCCGACCGAGAACCGCGCTCGTGAGCGCCGCATCTGACGTATTTGGCGATTTCTGCTGCGCAACTAGCACCTCCTGCACGGTGCTCGTCAAGGTCTGCTCAGAAATCCGCGTATCACCAACAACAGCGGCCGCCCCCGAGGTGGAGGCACCGCATCCGGTCAAAGTCATCGAGGCAACGACCGTGCCCGCGATAACAGCAGTGGCAATAACGCGTTGGATCCGAACGCTTCTCACTTTATCTCCGAAATCTAGGACGGGCGGGCTTTGGTCTAACCGAGCACAGGCCTTGGCAGCACCGTATTTACTAATTCTGCCGCCCAGTCGATTAGCGCGATGTCGCGGACCGGTTGCCCACCCATCGGGGCGGTCATCGGCCGCGGCACCACGATCGTACGGACCGCCCCCCGAACCTGTGTTCCTGGGTACAGCCGTTCTAATCTCAATTGGGCCGACTCCGGTAACTCAACCGGGTGGAAGCGAACTTTTGGCCCCTGGGCCACCACCTCAGTCAACCCCGCGGCGCGGGCAAGCGCCCGAAACCGGGCCACCGCGAGCAATGCGGTCACTGGGTCTGGCAGCGGGCCGAACCGGTCGGTTAACTCAATAGCGACTTCGTCCACCGCCGCCTCGGTGGTCGCGTCGGCCAAGTGCTTGTACGCGGCGAGCCGCAATCGTTCCTGCGGCACGTACTCATGGGGAATGTGCGCATTGATCGGTAGTTCGACCCGGACTTCAACGAAATCCTGCTCGGTCTGCCCCCGGTGCTCGGCCAAGGCCTCCCCCACCAGGCGCACATAAAGGTCAAAGCCCACATCAGCGATGTGCCCACTTTGTTCCCCACCAAGTAGGTTGCCCGCACCGCGGATCTCCAGATCCTTCATCGCGATGCGCATCCCCGAGCCTAGGTCAGTGTTCTGGGCAATCGTGACCAAGCGCTCATGTGCAGTCTCTGTCATTGGCTTGTCAGCGTTGTAGAGGAAGTATGCGTATGCGCGCTCGCGACCGCGCCCTACTCGCCCGCGCAATTGATGTAATTGCGAGAGCCCGAAGGTATCGGCGCGGTCAACTATCAAAGTGTTCGCGTTGGCGATGTCGATACCGGATTCGACAATCGTGGTACAGACGAGCACATCAATTTGTCCGTCCCAGAAATCGACGATGACCTGCTCAAGCGTGGACTCATTCATCTGGCCGTGGGCGGTAGCAAACCTTGCCTCGGGAACCAACTCACGAAGACGGGCGGCAACTTTCTCGATGGACTCAACCCGGTTATGCACGAAGAAGATCTGACCTTCGCGGAGTAATTCCCGGCGGATGGCCGCCGATATTTGCTTGTCGTCATACGGGCCGACGAAAGTGAGCACCGGGAGCCGCTCCTCGGGCGGGGTCTGGATTACGGACATTTCTCTGATCCCGGTAACCGCCATCTCAAGGGTGCGCGGAATCGGGGTCGCCGACATCGCGAGTACATCCACATTGGTTCTTAGCGCCTTGAGATGCTCCTTGTGCTCGACGCCGAACCGCTGCTCTTCGTCAAGAATCACCAACCCAAGGTCCTTGAAGCGCACATTCGCCGTCAGCATGCGGTGGGTGCCTATCACCACGTCGACGGTGCCATCACCCAAACCCGCTACCACTTCACGGGCCTCCTTCTCGGTGTTAAACCTGGAGAGACCCGCCACCTTCAGCGGGAATGGGGCATACCGCTCGGCGAAAGTTGAAAGGTGCTGTTGCACCAGCAAAGTCGTTGGCACCAGCACCGCAACCTGCTTGCCGTCTTGCACCGCCTTAAAAGCCGCCCGAACGGCAATCTCGGTTTTTCCGTAACCCACATCGCCGCAGATCAGCCGATCCATCGGGACTTCGCGCTGCATATCAACTTTCACTTCATCAATGCACGAGAGTTGATCGGGGGTTTCGACATAAGCGAATGCATCTTCGAGCTCGCGCTGCCAAGGAGTGTCGGCCCCGAAGGCGTAGCCCTTGGTCGCCTGGCGGGCAGCGTAGAGGCGGATCAGCTCACCCGCTATTTGCTTAACCGCCTTGCGGGCCCGACCCTTTGACTTCTCCCAATCCGCCCCGCCCAGTCGGTGCACGCTCGGTGACTCACCGCCTATATAGCGCGTGACCAAATCAAGTTGATCTGTTGGCACATAAAGTCGATCGGCCGGCTGCCCCCGCTTACTCGGCGCGTACTCAACGACCAGATACTCCCGGGCCGCCCCGCCGACTTCCCGTTTTGCCATCTCAACGTAGCGACCAACCCCGTGCTGCTCATGAACCACGAAGTCGCCGTTAGCCAGCGTCAACGGGTCAATGGTGCGGCGCCTGCTCGAGGGCAGCCGCCGCATATCTTTAGTTGATGAGCGCTGACCGACAATGTCGGTCTCGGTGAGTACCACTAATTCGCTCCCCGCAAGGACAAAACCGTGGGCCATGCTCGCCATTGTCACGCTGACTACCCCAGGCTGCGGCTCATCGTCTAATGACTCCACCAGGCGAGCTGGGATGTCTTCACCGCTTAAGGTCTCGACGAAACGTTCAGCGGAGCCGTGCCCCTCGCTGACTAAGACCACCCGCCACCCGGCCTGCGCCCACTTGGCGATGTCGGCAAAAGCCAACCCAGCGTCACCGCGATACTCGTGGGCCGCCCCGGCACCAAAGTCAAACACTTCATCATCTTGCGCATCCAAGAGTTCAAGATCAGTTGCGAGTGGAGTTACCGAGAGCCGGCGCATGGTTCTACCATCTGCGGTCGCCAAAATCTGCGCCACTGACACATACGATGCCCCGGCTAGGTCAATCGGGGTTTTGTTGCCAACCGCCGCGTTATGCCAAGACGCCGCCAAGAACTCGGCGGCGGTGCGCTCAAGATCATGGGCCCGTGTTCGGATCCGCTCAGGTTCGATGAGAACCAAAGTCGATGACGGGTCCACTAACTCCGGCAGGGTGACCATCTTTTCGACCAAGACCGGGATCAGCGTCTCCATGCCTTCAACATGTAGGCCCGCGGCAATTCGACCGGCCATGTCAGTTAGTTCCGGCGCTGCGGCCGCAATCATCCGGGCTCGCTCCCGAACCATCGAAGTCAAAAGCAGCTCACGAACAGGTGGCGCAAATAGCCCATCGGACGCCAGTTCGAGGGATCGCTGGTCAGCAACTGAAAACGTTCGGATTTCTTCGACGACATCACCCCAGAACTCAACTCGCAGGGGGTGCTCATCTGGTGGTGGGAACACATCAAGGATGCCGCCCCGGACCGCGAACTGCCCGCGCCGTTCCACTAAGTCATTACGCTCATAACCGAGTTCAACCAAGCGCTCTACCAGGGTGGAGAGGTCTGCGGTCACCCCTAGGCGAAGTCTTATCGGTTCAACATCACCAAGGCCCGCGGCCATCGGCTGCAACACCGCGCGCACCGAGCAAATCAGGATTTCGATGGGTTGAACGAGTGGGTCCGCGGCATCTGCATGTGCCAAGCGACGCAAGATGGCAACCCGACGTCCAACAGTGTCAAGGGACGGCGACAGGCGCTCATGGGGCAAGGTCTCCCAGGATGGGAATACCGCGATATTTCGCGTCGGCACCAAAGTGCGCAGGGTCTCGGCGAGATCATCGGCCTCGCGACCGGTTGCCGTGACAACTACGAGCCGCCGGCCACCGCCAAGTGGCGCCGGGGCAGCAAGTTGGGCCAATAGCATCGGCGCCAACGACTTGGGTGCGACCGCGGTCGCCACCGTGGATTCGCTCAGCCGCTTGAAGTCCGGCGCACTGGCAACGGCCTTGATCAGACCGGTAAGGCTCACTGGCGAGCCGCCTCCGCGAGGCACTCACGCAGAAGTTGCGCTAGCTGCGGGTGGGCCACTATCAGGTCGGAGACTTTGGGCGGCATGTGATTGAAAGTGACAGGTTTCCCGTCGACATGACTGGCAAGGTAGCCGTAGTGTGCGGCGACCCCATAAGGCGCTGCTACATCCCACTCATAAAAGCCGGTGTCATGGACATAAGCCTCGGCGCGCCCACATAGGAGTTCATTGACCTTGGCGCCCACCGAACCAACATCAACAATCTCAACCCCTTGCTCACCTATCCCGGCCTTCGCTAATTTCTCTGCTAGTAACTCAACTGCCATCGGCAAGGTCGCCGGTGGTCGGGTGCGCGATGCCACGATTCGGATGGGCCGATTAGTTGGCAGCGCGGCAGGTGCACTGACCTCATCGAGTACCGAACGCGACATTCCCTGCGCAGGCAGGTCTACGGTGCAGGCGGCAAGGCTGCTCGTGGCTGAGAGCCAAAGTGCAACATGGACGGCGAAGTCCGCCCGGCCTTGGCCGTACTCCCAAGTGCCATCAAGTGGATCGACGATCCAGACCCGGTCGGCCGATAACCGCCGATCATCGTCGGCGCCTTCCTCACTCAACAACGCATCATGTGGTCGGTGCTCAGCCAAGAAGGCGGCTATCAACTCGTGCGCGGTGCGGTCACCAGATTTCCGCAGTTCATTCGCGCGATCTTTATCCGCCGGGTCTAGGTCACCGAAGGTGGAGCGCAGACTAAGCAACACCTGCCCCGCCTCGGCCGCAATGGCCCGTGATAGTTCAGCATCCTGAAGCATCTGCACCTACCCCACCTCCCCGTCGCCGTTGTAGATATTCTGCGTGCGCTCAAGCCCGTCGAGAACTAATGACTGCGCTGCATCCGCGCCACGTGCCACCATTACCTCGGCGTCGGCTCGCTGCGCAGCCGCGAATGGCTTGAGGACGAATTCCGCTGGATCCGCAGCCCCCATTGGGCGACCGATCCCAAGTCGTACCCGAAAATACTCACCCGTGCCGAGCACTTTGCGAATGCTCTTCAAACCATTGTGGCCATTATCGCCCCCACCGAACTTCGCCCGAATACTGCCGAATGGGATATCAAGTTCATCGTGCAGCACGATCAAGTTCTCCTCGGTCACGTCGTAAAACTGCATCAATGCTTTGACCGGCCCACCTGATTCGTTCATAAACGAAAGGGGCTGGGCCAGCACCGCAGTAACCGAAGTACCAGGGCTGCCGAGGCGACCTTCCAGCACAAGGGCGTTAGCACGCTTATGCTTTGCCAACCGCCCACCCATCCGAGTCGCCAAATCAGCGACCGCCTGGTACCCGACGTTGTGCCGGGTCGCGGCGTAGTCCGGACCAGGATTGCCCAGGCCCACAATGAGCCAGGTCATGGGATTTGCGTTTTCGAAGGCTAGTTACTCGCCAGCCGGTTCGGCTGGTGCACTCGGCGGAGCTGCCGCAGCGGCTGCTGCTGCTCCAGCGGCTGCTGCTGCGTCATCAACTTCGGCCTGCGCAGTGTTGGCCTCGGAATAAGCCTCAGCCTGCGCCCGGACGTCAGCAACCGCGTGCAATGCCGCTGTCATCGGATCCTCGCCACGCGCAATTGCCTCCTGCATCGCAGCCGCCACCGTGCCCGGGTCGATACCGGCTTCAACGGCCGCTGCCTCAGCAACCTTCATGGCATCGGCCATATCACCACGCGTTGCCGCCTCGAGCTTGGAGATGATGACTAGGTCAAGGTGCTCAATTACGCGCTTGACCGGATCACGCTGCACATCGCGCGGCTTGGTGATGACGGTAGAGCCGTCGAAGGTGACCGCGAGCACCACCCGAGGCTTGCGAAGGGCCAAGTTGAGTTCGTGCTCAGGCAAAGTGATGTGCACCAATTCAGTGCCACTGCCGTAAATGACGGCGGGGATCCGGCCTTCGCGGCGCAGTTTGCGGGCCGCGCCCTTGCCGAATTCGGAGCGGGCTTGAGCGGTGATGGCTACTTGGGACAACGTACTTCTCCTTAGCGAAAGTCACCTCGGTGAAGCGCGTTGGGCGCCGACCGCGTCGATCACGGTGACCAGCAAGTGGCCACCCTCGCCGAGGAGTAGCCGAAGTCTAACCCGGGCCAGATTCTGGCCAAGGGCACCCCTCTGGTGGCCGGCTGGGCTAGTGCGAGGAATTGACGGCTGAGGTATCGGGATCCTCGAACATGCTGGTAACCGAGCCATCGGTGAACACTTCGTTCACCGCGGTGGCCAAAATCGGTGCGATGGACAACACGGTCAGTTTGGGGAACATATGGCTATCGATGATCGGCAAGGTGTCAGTGATGATCACCTCGGAGATCCGAGAGTTTTGGAGTCGCTCAGCCGCTGGATCGCTCAAGATGCCGTGGGTTGCGGCCACGATGACATCGGCCGCACCATTGTCAAATAGCGTCTCGGCTGCCTTCACGATGGTGCCACCGGTATCGATCATGTCGTCAACAACGACGCAGACCCGACCTTCAACATCACCTACGACTTCGAGCACCCGGACTTGATTGGGCACATCCGGATCGCGGCGCTTATGGATTATCGCCAGTGGCGCACCGAGCACATCTGTCCAGCGCTCAGCCACCCGCACCCGACCAGCATCAGGTGAGATGACAGTGATCATGGAGCGATCCACCTTGCTTGAGACATGTGCGGCCAGCAACGGCAGCGCGAACAGGTGATCAACTGGCCCGTCGAAGAAACCTTGAATCTGCGAGGTATGCAGATCAACTGTCATCAGGCGGTCGGCGCCAGCAGCCTTGAATAGATCCGCCATCAACCGAGCCGAGATTGGTTCGCGACCGCGATGCTTCTTATCTTGACGGGCGTATCCGTAGAACGGCATAACGACGGTGATGCGCTTGGCCGATGCGCGCTTTAACGCATCGACCATGATCAGTTGCTCCATGATCCATTGGTTGATTGGCGTCGTATGACTCTGGAGCACGAAGGCATCGCAACCGCGCACGGATTCTTGGAATCGGACGAAGATCTCGCCATTGGCAAAATCAAATGCGGTGGTCTTGGATAACGGTATTCCTAGGTGCGCGGCAACTTGATCCGCCAATTGCGGATGCGAACGGCCGGCAAGTAGCACTAGGCGCTTCTTGTTGGCCACCACGAGTTCGGTCACTTATCCTCCTGCACCTGAGTTACCGGTTTGATTGATTGACCTGCGGCCCTAGCTGATTCAGTACCTGGCCTACGCCTAAGCACCCAGTCGAGGATATTGCGTTGACGTGCTCGCCCAACCCCCATTGCCCCCGGCGGCACGTCTTCGGTAATTACCGAGCCCGCGGCCGTGTAGGCACCGTCGCCAATTGTCACCGGCGCCACGAGCATGGTGTCGCTACCGACTCGAACATGATCACCAATGACAGTTCGGTGCTTCTCCACTCCGTCATAGTTGACGAACACGGTGGCCGCGCCGATATTGCTGCCTGTCCCGATCTGCGCATCGCCAACATAAGACAGGTGCGGCACCTTGGATGAATCCCCAATGGCCGAGTTCTTGATTTCGACGAATGCCCCGGCTTTGGTATCGGCACCCATCACCGTGCCTGGGCGCAGGTAGGTAAATGGGCCGACTTGGCTACCTGCGCCGATCACCGCAAGTTCAGCCCAAGTGTGGATGACAGTGGCGTTCTCGGCGACTTCGCACGACACCAGCGTGGTGCCCGGGCCGATTTGCGCTCCCGAAGCTATCGAAGTCGGGCCGCGCAAGGTGGTGTTTGGCAAGATCGTGACATCGGGTGCGATGTCGACGTCGACATCGAGCCAGGTGGTAGCGGGATCAGCGATAGCCACACCATCACGCATCCACTGGGTATTTATGCGATCACGCATGATGGCTGCAGCCGCCGCTAGCTGCACGCGGTCATTAACTCCCATGACCTCCGATGAATCCAGACACATTGATGCTGCGACCGCATCAGACTCGCTGCGCAACAGGCCGATGACGTCGGGGAGATACTGCTCGCCTTGCGCATTGTCGGCGGTCAGGCGGCCCAATACACCACGTAATTTCACTAGGTCGAAGGCGTACATACCGGAATTGATCTCCGCAATCGCAAGTTCGTCTGGAGATGCATCTTTTTGTTCGACAATGCGCTGGACGCCACCGCCCGCATCTCGGATGACACGGCCGTAGCCAAATGGGTCATCAAGGTTCGTGGTAAGTACTGTCGCAGCGGCGCTAGCCTGCCCGTGCGCCACCACCAACTGCACCAAGGTGCGGCCGGAGAGTAGCGGGGTATCACCTGTTAGCACCACTAGCGGCGCATCACTGAACACCGCCCCCCGTGCATCAAGATCTTCAAGGGCTACCCGCACCGCATGACCGGTGCCATGCTGCTCGGCTTGGACCACGATCAACGCCCAGGGGGCGATCTCGGCAATGTGCTCGATGACTTGCTCGCGGCCGTGACCAACTACGACGACCAGGTGCTCGGGCTCCAAAGTGGCAGCCGCCTCGATGACGTGGCCGAGAAGTGACCGCCCGGCGATGCTGTGCAGAACCTTTGGGGTCGCAGAGCGCATCCGGGTGCCCTCGCCAGCGGCAAGGATGATGACGGCGCTGGGGCGGTTCATCGCCATAACACCACCTTCGCTCACCTGCGGGCGCCCATGCGGGACGTGCTTGGGGTCAAGCACTGCACTGCGCCTACGACGGACCGGGGAAGGTCCCTAACTCTACCGAGTCAGGTGCCGCTCAGTTGAAGGCCGGGATAGCAACGCGCTGCGCCGCCAAGGCCGCGGCGGTTGCTGGGGTCAGGGCGTAATTGCCGGCAGCCGGAGCAACCAGCTCCGGGTAGAACCGGTTAACCGCATTATCGGCCAAATACTGCCTAACATTGCAGGTGGCATTGTCATTCCGGCAGCCCGAATCCTCGCCACCAAGGCCGCTGCCGTGATCAGCATCCCCATCCCAAATCAGGTTCCCACGGATCTGCAGGTCATCATCAAACACAGTCGGGACGGCGACATTTGAGCCCGCCTGCCATTGCCCGGAGTATGGCGCTGCGACGGTAATTTGTGCACCAGAACTCTGCGTTCCTGGTGGATTTACGATCACATTGTTGAACACATAAACATGCCGATTCGGTATTCGAACGTAATTCTCACCATCATCTACCCTCGTGGTGCCCCAACCGCCTTGGGCCAAAAAGGCACCACATTTGCCACGCCCATCATCGCTCGCCATGCCATCGCATGACCGATGGCCGGCTACAAACTCCAGCAGGTGATCGCGCTCGCCTACCCGATAAAGAATGTTTCCGGCCATCAGGACGTTGTATCCACCGTTCACCCCGAGGCCGGCGCCTTCGACGTCATGCACCACGTTGTCGATCACGTCAATGTCGTAGGCTTCATATTTGATCCAAGGGGCCGTCATGAACTGAAATCCCGTGCCTTGGCCAGCGGTGAAGCCCCCCGTCCCGCAGTCAAAGAACTCATTGCCGCTGACGCGAATGTTGGCCGAACCCCCCTTTACGTAGGCGCACCAATCGCTTCCGTCGTGAATCCTGTTATTGAGCAATGTGGCGTACTGAACCGCCACGAAATCTACGACATTGTCGGATGCACCCGAGATATCGTTATTCTCCAGATACACATATTGGGATTGGTTGAACTTAACGAGATCACCGACCTTGCCACTATCTCGCGGCGCTCCACGAACAACACTGTCGCGCAAGAGAAAATGATCACACTTCTCGCAGTGCACAGCATCGCCGAGTTCCGATGAAAACTTAAGTCCGATGAAATACAGATAACTAGTGTCAAAAATATTCACCGCGGGCAGGGTGACCGTGCCTGTACCGCTAGCCGGCTGGATCAAGATCGGTGCCTGTGCTGTGCCATAACGCGACTCGAAGTAGTTTGGAACTTCACTTGGCCTGAGCGCGCCCGGCGTGATGAGGATGCGGAAACCTTTGCCGGTGATTTTCCTGCCCTGAGGAATTTTGCGCCAAGCCGCATCCAAGGTGCGCAGTGCCTGCCCCCGTGTTGCGCCGCTTCGGGAATCTTTGCCGGCCTTGGGATCGACCCAGATGGTGCGAAACTTCGGCGCCCCAATCAGGTAAGCGGTGTCCGCCGCCGTCGGGACTGGGCGTTCGGGTGCCCAAGCAAATGCGGGAATTGCCGTGGCCAGCGCGAACAGCAGGGCCATTGGAACAAAAGCCCACCTCGTCCGCTTAGTTACCCAGTTGGCCACCCCTTGACCGTACTGCTAACTGCAAGCTCCCGGGGGTGGGCCAAGTGCGGGGGCCCCGGAGATTGAAAAGCTCCCGGGGGTGGGCCAAGTGCGGGGGCCCCGGAGATTGAAAAGCTCCCGGGGGTGGGCCAAGTGCGGGGGCCCCGGAGATTGAAAAGCTCCCGGGGGTGGGATCGAACCACCGTTGACGGATTCAAAGTCCGCTGTCCTGCCGCTAGACGACCCGGGATCAATGACATGCCCAAAAACACTTGGGGGGCATCACCTTAAATGCACCGTTTTCCAATGGCGCACTTACCTTGGTTACGGTAGCGTAAGTTACGGTGCCGAAGGTACCCAACAGCCCCTAGGGAGCCCGGTGCCGATTACGCCCGAACTCGAGCTAAGCACAGTCAAGCCAACTTTTACCAACAGTGGTGTTCGCGGCCAAACCGACGAAGGCTTACTCAATAACGGCATGAAAATCACCATCGCGGTTTTTGTCATCCTGCCATTGCTCGCGGTGGTCGCGGCGATCCCACTGGCGATTTTCTGGGCCGGGTTTTTCACCTGGGTAGATGCCGGCCTAATCCTTTTGTTCTGGGCGATCACCGCCGGTGGCATCACGTTGGGCTACCACCGTTATTTCACCCACGGTGCCTTCAAGGCCCCACGCGCGGTGAAAATCGGGTTGGCGATTGCCGGTTCGATGGCGATCCAAGGCTCACTTGACCAATGGGTTGCCGACCACCGCAAGCACCACCAGTTCTCGGACGAGGTTGGCGACCCGCATTCCCCATGGCGTTATGGCACCTCAAAGCGCGCTGTTGCAAAAGGCCTCTATTACGCGCACGTCGGTTGGCTATTTGACGAAGCCCAAACCCCCATCGAGCAGTACGCACCCGATATTGCAGCGGACAAGGATCTGCGCCGCATCTCGCAGTTCTTCCCGGCAATCCTCACAGCCTCAATCTTGCTGCCGGCCCTCCTTGGCGGACTCATCACTTGGTCGTGGATGGGCGCACTCGCCGGCTTGTTCTGGGGCGGGCTCATCCGCATCGCACTCGTGCATCACGTCACTTGGTCGATTAACTCAATTTGTCACGTGTTCGGTACACGACCATTTAACAACCGGGATCTTTCATCGAATGTCGCGTGGTTGGCCATCGTGTCATTTGGTGAGTCTTGGCACAGCCTCCACCACGCCGACCCCACCTTGGCTCGTCACGGGGTCCTTAAAGGCCAACTCGATATGAGTGCTCGAGTGATTCGCATGATGGAGTCAATGAAACTCGTCACCGATGTGCGCTGGCCTAAGCCGCAGCGCATTGCCAACAAGCTAAAGGACCCAGCAATGCGCCGCAGGGTGCGCGGCTATGTAGCACCTGCGACTAACATCTGACTAATGGTGCCGATAATGAACGAAGCCGATAACGTCACCCCGCTCCCGGTCGCCGCGCGACGTGAAGTTCGTCGGCCACCGCGTACCCGCGACAAAGTAAGGATGAGCGGCCAAGAGCGCCGCGAGCAACTACTTGATGTTGGACGCAAGCTATTTGCCGAAAAGGGATTCGATGCGGTCACCGTTGAGGAGATCGCCGCCAAAGCCGATGTTTCCAAGCCGGTTGTCTACGAGCACTTCGGCGGCAAGGAAGGCCTATATGCGGTGGTCGTGGATCGCGAGATGAACCACCTGCTTTCCACGATCTCCGACACCTTGACCGGTGGTAACGCGCGGGTGCTCGTGGAGCAAGCCGCCTTAGCGCTGTTCGATTACATCGATGAATACCCGGACGGCTTTCGGATCCTCGTCCGCGACTCACCGGTATCCCAACAAACCGGCTCATTTGCCAGTTTGATCATCGATGTCGCTGCCCAGGTTGAACATCTACTTGCTGCCGAGTTCGCCGCCCATCGCATCAACACCAAATTGGCCCCCATGTACTCCCAGATGCTGGTGGGCATGGTGGCACTGACCGGCCAATGGTGGCTCGATGTCCGCAAGCCGAGGAAGGACGAAGTCGTCGCCCACCTGGTGAATCTGGCCTGGGGTGGCCTGGAGAACCTGGATGCCAAACCCCGACTGCTCACCAAGCGCGACCGCTAAGAATCTCGACGTCAAGACTCTTGACGTAGGCTCTGGCCCATGCCGGGGCCGCGCAGCGACGAAGTCGACCGCCTCGTCAGCGCTTGGCACCGGGAGCGCCCCGACCTTGATATTTCGCCCTTGGCAGTCTTATCGCGGGTCTCTAGGTTGGCCCGACACCTTGACTTGGCCCGCAAGGCCGCCTTCACAGAACACCAACTAGAGCCCTGGGAGTTCGATGTGCTGGCCGCCTTGCGCCGAGCCGGTGACCCTTATGAACTTTCGCCCGGCCAACTCGGGGCCCAAGCCATGGTCACAAGTGGCACCGTAACCAATCGCGTTGACCGCCTGGAATCGCGCGGCTTCGTCCGGCGCGAGCGCGAACCAAGTGATCGGCGCGGGGTGCGGGTGGTGCTGACGACCGCCGGCCAAGAAGCCGTGGACGGGGCCTTAACCGATCTACTCGACCGCGAACGTGAGTTGCTCGTGGGCCTGACGCCAACTGAACAACAGCAACTGGCGAATCTGCTGCGCTCACTGTCCTATGAGTTTGACTCGTAGCACCCAACCGCCTTCGTTGAGTGGTGAGTTGTTGTTCAAGCAATTATGCGCGCACCTGGCACAGCGCCGGTGGCCCGCTTTACCGTTCGACACACACCAGCCGACGTCAGGCCAACAGCAATGTCGAGGGCCTGTTCGTCATCGACCGCTAAGAAGGCACATGTCGGGCCACTGCCAGAAACAATGGCGCCGAGGGCGCCATACCCCTCGCCGACCTCAAGCACCTGGGCGAGCACCGGCCGCAGCGAGATGGCTGCTGGCTGCAGATCATTGCTCAACGCCGCACCTAACGCCAACGGATCCCCAGCTCGGAGTGCCTGCATGATCTCCGGTGATACGACCGGCGCTGCCGCCTGCCTTTCACCCCGCAGTCGATCACACTCTGCATAAACCTCCGGAGTGGAAAGGCCGTTTTCCGCTAGGGCGAATACCCACTCGAAAGCTCCGCGCGCGAGGGCCGAGAGTAATCGCTCGCCGCGTCCGGTGCCGATCGCGTTACCACCGTGCAACGCGAACGGCACATCGGAGCCAAGACGCGCTGCGAGAACCATCAACTCCTCACGTGCAATACCCAGTTGCCAAAGGGATTCGCAGGCCAGCAACGCGCCCGCCGCATCTGCACTGCCCCCAGCCATGCCCCCCGCAACCGGGATGCCCTTATGCAAGTGCAGTTCAACATCTGCTGGCAGGCCCGCTTGGTCGGCCAGCAACAGCACCGCACGCCAAGCCAAATTCGTGTCATCAAGTGGCAGCTCACCGGCACCCTCACCCGAAATTGTCAATGAGATACCGGTACCGGGCTCCGCTTGGCGGGCGCGCACATCGTCAAACAAACTGACCGCGTGGAATACAGTGGCCAACTCGTGGTACCCATCCGCCCGCTTTGGGCCCACCCCCAGTTGGAGATTGACTTTCGCGGGCACTCTGACCGTGACAGATGCGCCTACCTGCCGGTCCGTCGTCATGGCCTCAGGGTAGGCGTTGCGCTGGGTTCGGGCACCTTCAGCAAGCTAATCTCGCGCGAACGCATCGGCTAGCCGCGCGAAGTCACCCACATCAAGTGACTCCCCTCGGGCGCCCGGATCAATCCCGGCTGCCTCCAATGCCAATTGCGCCTGCGCCGGGGAGCCGGCGAATTGACCAAGGGCCGCACGCAGGGATTTACGCCGCTGCGCGAATGCAGCGTCGATGACCGCGAACACCTCGGCCCTGGACGCAGCACACTTCGGCGGCTCATGGCAGGTGATTCGCACTAACCCAGAATCCACATTGGGCTCGGGCCAAAACACTTTAGGACTGACGCTACCCGCCGCCTGCGGGTCGCCGAACCAGCGGACTTTGACACTCGGCACCCCGTAGGTGCGCGAACCGGGGCCGGCGACCAAGCGATCGGCAACCTCCTTTTGCACCATCACTAGAACCGAACGCAAAGATGGCAGGGTGCTAAGTAATTGCAGAAGCACCGGCACCGAAACGTTGTAGGGCAAGTTCGCGACCAGCGCATCGGGCTCGAAACCGAGATCCTGCACGGTTAGAGCATCTGCGTGTATCACGGTCAATGCATCAGCCCGCTCGGGCAAGTGCGCTTGCACGGTAACCGGTAATTGCTCCGCGAGCAACGGGTCGATCTCAATCGCAACAACCCGGGCACCGGGCTCAAGTAGTGCGAGCGTCAAGCTACCGAGTCCGGGCCCAACTTCTAGCACCTGCGAAGTAGCGGTGATCCCCGCCAACCGCACAATTCGCTGCACCGTATTGGGATCGATGACGAAGTTCTGGCCAAGTTTCTTGGTTGGCCGGATCCCTAGGTGCGCCGCAAGTTCGCGAATCTCGCGCGCACCAAGCAGATCGCTACCAGGCACCGAAGACCCGTTGAGTGTTGTCCCACAGACAGGCGGCCAACTCGGCTTCGGCAACACCGCGGACCTCAGCCATCCGGCGCACGGTCAAGGGCATCAGGTATGACCCATTCGCTTTTCCTCGGTAAGGCACGGGAGTCAGATAAGGCGAATCCGTCTCGACCAGGACCAAGTCATCGGGCACCACCTGCAGTGCTGCTCGCAAACTGTCTGCGTTCTTGAATGTAATCACACCGGCAAAGGACATAAACCAGCCACGTTCAGCACAGTAGCCCGCCATTTTCGAATCGCCGCTAAAGCAATGGAAAACTACTTTCGCCGGCGCACCTTCGGACTCGAGTACCGCAATAACATCCTCATGTGAATCACGATCGTGGATAACCAAGGCCTTGTTCAACTCTTTGGCCAAATTAATGTGCCACCGGAAAGACTCCTGCTGCACCGATCGCAATTCCCCCTCGGTGCGGTAATAGTCCAGGCCGGTCTCCCCTACCGCACGAACAATGTCATGCGTGGCCAACTCCGCAATCGCCGCATATGCATCGTCAAGGCCGCCTTGGCCATGGTCCGCAAAAATACGTGGCGCTTCATTCGGGTGCAAGGCAACTCCGACGATGACTTCCGGGTGGTGTGCTGCCATCTCGACCGACCACCTCGCCGATTCGACATCGCAGCCGATTTGCACGACCTTGGTGACTCCGACAGCAGCCGCGAGCTTCAGCATCTCGCCTGGATCGGGCCTGGTTTCACCGTGCAGCGCCCGATCGCGCACATCAAGGTGGCAATGGGAGTCGATCACCGGTGCCAGCAACGGCTCCGGTGCCACCTCGGGCAAAGCAAATCCCGTGCTCAGGTGGTTTCTTCCAGACGCGGAAAGAGTGAATCGCCCTTAGTCACGCTCGAGCCCACTGGTAGTTGCCCCCAAACGGCAACACCAGCAATTCGCTGCGCTGCCAATGGCCCGAGCCCAGTTGCTCCTGACCCATTGGCGCCTAGTTGTCCCCACAAATCCTGCATGGTCTTTGGCATCAAGGGGTTGTAGAGCACCGCGATAGCGCGCAGCGATTCGCAAATGGTGTAGAGAACGGTCTCAAGGCGCTCGCGATTAGCAGGATCCTTAGCCAATACCCAAGGCTCCTGCTCGGTGACATACCCGTTGACCGCCTCGATGAAATCCTTGACCGCCGTGATGCCGGTCGAGAAGTCCAGTGCCACCATCGCGGCATCGGCGTTAGCCGCCGTCGACACCAGCAGCGCCTGCAGGCCCTCCTCGGCGGCACCATAAGCCGTGGCGGCCGGCAAGATACCCTCGCAGTAACGCACCACCATGGCCGTAGCGCGTGCGGCTAGGTTGCCCAGACCATTTGCCAGCTCGGCGGTGTACCGAGCCGACATATCTTCCCAGGAAAACGAGCCGTCTTGGCCAAAGGCGATGGCGCGCAGGAAGTAGTACCGAAAGGCATCGGAACCGAAGTGGTCGATGATCTCACTTGGTGCAATCCCGGTTAACTTGCTCTTGGACATCTTCTCGCCGCCAACTAGCAGCCAGCCATGCGCAAAGACCTTGCGCGGTAGCGGCTCGCCAGCGGCCATCAACATCGCCGGCCAATAGACGGCGTGGAAGCGCAGGATGTCTTTACCAACTAGGTGCACGTCAGCGGGCCAAGTATTGGCGTACAGCTCACCTTCAGGTGATGAAGGGTCAGTTCCGTAGCCCACAGCGGTCGCGTAATTCAACAGTGCATCGAACCAGACGTAGATGACTTGGCCGGTCTCCCACGGCACCGGGATACCCCACGAAACACTCGAGCGAGACATTGAAATATCTACTAATCCACCTCGAATGAAAGACATCACCTCGTTGTAGGCACTGCGCGGTTGGATAGCATCTGGATTAGCTTCGTAGTGCTCGATGAGCCGCTCGGTGAATGCCGACAACTGAAAGAACCAGTTCTCTTCTTGTAATTGCTCACAGGGGCGCCCGTGCACCGGACAAATCAGCTGGCCTTCATACTCACCGGTCCCGGGCACTAGGTCGGCCGCAAACTTGAACTCCTCGCAACCAACGCAGTAGGGGCCCTCATAAGGTGCCGAGTAGACGAACCCGTGCTCGCGCACCTGCTCCCAGAACCGCTGCGCCCGTTCGGCGTGGCGCGGCTCAGTGGTGCGGATGAAGTCGTCATTAGCGGCGTCGACAGTCTCGAGTACCGGCAGCCACTCCTTCTCGACCAAATTATCGACCCACTGCTGCGGGGTCACGCCCCCAGCGTCGGCGGCCCGCTGCACTTTGGTGCCGTGCTCATCAACGCCGGTGAGGAACCAAACCTGTTCCCCGCGCTGGCGGTGCCAACGGGTCAGCACATCACCGGCGGTGGTCGTATAGGCATGCCCGATATGTGGCGCGTCATTTACGTAATAGATAGGTGTCGTCAGATAAAAAGCTTTATCAGCCCCAGTTGCTGAGGTGACCGGCGGCGACATGGTGCGATCCTACGGTTCGACGTCCTTGTGCTTGACGACCGCGTCGTAGACCACGCGCCGCGGGACACCCGCTGCCTTGGCTACCTCGGCGATAGCGGTGCGCCGGTCAACCCCATGCGCTTCGCGGGCCCGCACCGCCTCGACCTGAGCCGATTGCGTCTCGAGGCCCGCCGCTACCCGCCGCTCCTGCGCCGAGGCACCAGCCACGACCACGGTTATCTCACCGCGAACCCCAAGCTCGGCCCACTGGACGAGTTCCGCCAATGCGCCGCGCTTGACTTCCTCGTAAGTTTTGGTGAGTTCACGGCATACCGCCGCCTGTCGCCCACCACCTAGGCTTTCGGCAAGGGCCCGCAGCATCACCTCGAGCCGATGCGGGGCTTCGAAGAACACCATGGTGCGCGGCTCGTCAATCAACTCTTGCAACCGGGTAGAGCGCTCACCAGCTTTTCGCGGTAAGAATCCTTCGAAACAAAATCGATCAACGGCCAGTCCTGAAAGCGCCAGCGCGGTTAATACTGCTGACGGCCCCGGCAGCGCTGTGACATGCACCCCGCGGGCCACCGCTTCGCTGACAACACGAAATCCTGGATCACTTACCACCGGCATCCCCGCATCGGTCACCACAATGACTGTGCCACCCGCTGCGGCGATTTCGACGAGTTCAACCGCTCGCTCGCGCTCATTGGCATCGTGATACGAAACCACGCGACCGGAAATTTCCACCCCCAGTGCCGCCACCAAGCGGCGTAAGCGGCGGGTGTCCTCAGCGGCTACTACATCCGCGGCCGCCAGCAGAGCGCATAAGCGAGGTGAGGCATCAAGGTCATTACCAAGTGGGGTGGCAGCCAGCACTATCTGACCGAACTTGGGCGTGGCCCCGGTGCTCGGATCCAGATCTGTTCCTGCATTCCCCGTGGCCACCTGCACATCCTCCCAAACAGGTATCGACGCATACGATGACGCCCATGGCCGCGGCACTACCTAACTCGATCAGCGCCACCACCGCGCCCGAGCGCGACATCACCTCGCTACCGGACCGCCTGACTAGGCCGATGCCGTCATCGGGTCTGCGCGGTTGGATCGGCCCGCTGGCCGTCGGCCTGATCGGGGCCATCTTGCGCCTTTGGGATCTTGGCCGGCCCCATGCTTTTGCCTTCGATGAGACTTATTACCCCAAAGAAGCACTGTCACTTCTCCAATACGGCTACGAACGCGCGATCATTGACAATGCCAACGACATAATCCTTAAGTCAGACGGCAACTGGCAAGCCCTAAACCTGTTCAAGGATGACCCGGCCTTTGTGGTGCACCCACCACTTGGCAAGTGGACGATTGCCGTCGGTGAATACGCCTTCGGCGCGACTCCGTTCGGCTGGCGTATCTCGGTAGCCGTGCTCGGCATTATCGGCATCATCATGCTCGCCCGCATCGTGCGGCGCCTAACGCGCTCAGACCTCATCGGCACCCTGGCCGGCCTGTTGCTTGCCCTCGATGGCATCCATATCGTGATGAGCCGCACCGGCCTGCTCGACATGGTGCTGGCATTTTGGATCCTTGCCGCCTTCGGGCTCCTACTTATTGACCGAGACCACACCAGACGCCGCCTCGCCGGAAAAATCAAAGCCGTATTCGCCGACCGCGCCGACCCGTCAACCGCGCTCGATGTTTTCTCCGCAGGATTTGGGCCAGCCTTTGGCCTTCGTCCTTGGCGCTGGGCCGCCGCTATCGCCCTTGGCTTGGCCTGCTCGGTTAAGTGGTCCGGAATTTGGTTCGTGGTTGCTTTTGTTCTGATGACGCTCGTCTGGGACGTGTCAGCTCGCCGCACCATCGGGGTCAAAAAGCCGTGGACGGCAACGGTTTTACGTGACGCGCCACTCACGGGTATCACGATGGTGGCGATCGTTATCGTCGTCTACTTCTTCTCCTGGACCGGCTGGTTCCTGAGCGCCGATGCCTATAACCGCAATTGGGCTGCTGGCCAACCCGCTTCGATAATCCCGGCATCCCTTAGATCATGGTGGGATTACCATGCGCAGGCTTGGAATTTCCACGTCGGGCTGACATCCGAACACGCCTATAAGAGCAACCCGCTGTCGTGGCCATTTCAAACCCGGCCAACTTCCTTCTTTTACGAAAGTATCAAGGACGGCAGTCAAGGCTGCCCAACCGATAACTGCGCAGCCGAAGTTCTCGCATTGGGCAACCCGATTATTTGGTGGGCGGCCATTGCCGCGATCATCCATCAGTGCTGGCGCTGGATCGCCCGGCGTGACTGGCGGGCCGGCGCAGTGCTTGTCGGTATCGCAGCCGGGTGGCTGCCGTGGCTGCTCTACCTAAATCGCACCATCTTTACTTTCTACACAATTGTCTATGTGCCATTTGTCGTCACCGCACTTGCCATGTCAATGGGCACGATGATCGGCCCCTCCAGCGCCAGCGAATCTCGCCGGCGCTGGGGGGCACTTGCCGCCGGCGCATTATTGCTACTCATAGTGCTTGTTGCCTGGTGGATGTACCCGATCTGGACCGGGCAGGTACTCCCATATGAGCAGTGGAAGCTACGCATGTGGATGCCCACCTGGGTTTAGGCCGGTACTACTACTTCTACTGCATTTGCTCAAGCATGTTTTCCATTTGCTCAATCTCTGTGGCCTGCGCCTCAACGATTGCACGAAGCAGCTTGTTCAACTCGGGGTCAGCACCATTAGTTAATGGATCCTGAGCCATCGAAATTGCCCCCAAGTGGTGTTCAATCATCAGTTTTAGGAATAATCGATCGAACTCGGCTCCCGAAGCCGCATCCAACTCTTCCATCCCCGAGGCATCAACCATTCCGTCCATTTGATGCCCTGAGTGATCTGACATTTCCGAAACTCCCCAGCGACTCAACATGCCCTGCATCTGGACGATCTCCGGGCCCTGCGCTGAGGCAACCTTCGCTGCCAAAGCCATGACTTCCGGGTTTGCTCCATGGCCCGGCGCCATCAACGCCATCTCAACCGCCTGCTCATGATGCGGAATCATCATTTCGACAAACATCAGATCACTTGCCGCAACCGGCAAATCCGTCGTCCCAGGTTTCGCCGTCGCGGTCGCGGATTGCATTGATTCCATGCCGTTATGTGACGACCCAGCGCATCCACCCAGGACAAGTGGCGCTGCTAGCAGAGCAAAAGCAAAATTGATACTTTTTTTTGTATTCATCTCTTCCTTTTCAGTGTTGGTGAAGTGGATTTAGCGGAGCCAACTCGCTAAATCAGGTTCGCCAAACACAAACCTCAGATAAGCACACACTCGGGGGTGCTCGATCACGCATTGATGGCGCTGCCGAGTGCGGTTCAAGTCGAAAATCCCTGGACCGATAGCTGAAGGGTCGCGCTATCAGGGTGAGCACGAAACTGGCGAGCAGGATCGCTAGGCAAATCGCACCTCCAGATGCTTCACCCGGAGTTGGAATCTCGGCAACACCCATACTTGCCATAACTTTGGCTTCACTTTTGCCAATATCAGCACTTGCGGAGTCGCTGGCCGGCATAACTTTATGCACGTGCGGGAAATCACCACATGATTGCGCCGATGCTGGACTCATCGCAACAAGGCTGTGCATAGCAGTAATCCCGATGACTGCAGCTAGCGCAATCAATCCCTTGGTGAGCGAGCCGTTCCCCGCGCCATTGGCCATACCTAAATCCTCGCACGGCCTGCCCCATAGTGCACTTGTGGCAGGCTGGCGCCATGACTGAAACAACCGGCGGCTATGCCTTCGCCGCATTGATCGCCGAAGCAGAGGCACTCACCTTCGCCGAATTCACTTTTCGAGACGCCGTCGAGCTCGGGATGCACGCCAGCAAGAAGGCACTCGCCGCTGACCTACCGGTGATTATTCAGGTGACTTTCGGATCAAGATTGGCCTACTTTGCCGCCCTGCCCGGATCAAGCGCTGACTCAGAACTTTGGATTCAGCGCAAGGCCCGGGTGGTCGAGCGTTTCGGGATCTCGACGCTGGCGGCCCGAGTGCAATACGAGGAGCAGGGCACCACATTTGCCGAAGCCACCGGGCTTTGCGAGGACGAGTACGCAGCGCATGGTGGTGGGTACCCAATATTGGTGTTCGGGATCGGTGTCGTTGGCGGTGTCTATGCATCTGGGCTTCCGCAAGTCGAAGACCACGAGTTTCTCGTGGCTTGCCTCACTACGTTCCGGCCTGGATCATAGCTTCGGACAGCCCAACCGTTGCCCTTTGTTGAGTGGCGAGGTGTAGCTATCCATCGCGGTAGCCACCTTTGGTGCGCACCAACACCCGGTCAAGTGGAGCTGAGGGGATTCGAACCCCTGGCCTTCCATAAGTGCTGGCGCTGGGGGGCACTTGCCGCCGGCGCATTATTGCTACTCATAGTGCTTGTTGCTTGGTGGATGTACCCGATCTGGACCGGGCAGGTACTCCCATATGAGCAGTGGATGCTGCGCATGTGGATGCCCACCTGGGTGTGATCAGGTAACCTCCAGCTCCGTGAGTTGGAGCCAGCAAAGCCGTAGGCAAAACAAATCTTTGCGTGAAGGGTTGCCCGGGAATCTCACCGGTAACTCCTCTCTGTACCCAACTTATGTGGTAGGCATCGGGATTAGGTAGTCAACCAAAATGGGGTCTAAAAGTGATGGCAAAGTCAAAGGCGCTTCGAACTGGAAAGACGACCGTCACTGTCACCTCGTTGCCGCCGGCTTCCCAGATGACCGCGGTGGGTGCCTCGCCTGAAACGTGTGAGCAGGTCGCCGGCGTTCTGCAGATCACCGTCATGGCGGAGTAGGTGCTCGTAACACCTGCTGGAGTAGGGCGCTGCGCACATCATTAGCAATGCCAGCGGGGTCGTCACCGACGACTAGATCGGTTCCCTCGCAATCTCCCAACGACTCCTCGGCAGCTCACTTCAGCTTTATGCCCGTCTCCTCCTGAATGGACTTGTTGAACGCGTCGTCAGTGAAGGTGAGCATCTCCCCGCAGTACTTGCACTTGATGGCGTGCGTGGCGAGGAATGAGAGTTCGTATTACCGTGTTCACATGGCACCTCAATTTCGTTTGACCGTTCTCACCGCTTTGGTCGGAGCATTAATGTTCCCAACAATCTTGCCGGTAGCGGCGGCCCCGATTTCACCGATCGGGTCGTCAATCCCAGCAGTATTCGCGCGCGAATATTCCGGTGACGACCTAAAGGTTGGCAAAGCATTTAGTTCCAGTGCCAAATACACACGACATCGAGTTACTTATGAATCGGGCGGGCTAACAATCTCAGGAATCATGATTAAACCCCGGGGCCCGGGACCATTTCCCGTTGTTGTTCTGGCGCACGGTTATATCGATCCAGCAACCTATTGGAGTGGACAAGGGTTTCGACGGGAACAGGATTGGTTGGGCAACAAAGGATACGTGGCGTTGCATGTTGACTACCGAAACCACGCTCGGTCAGACAATGATCCAAAAAATGACGTGTCATTGCGCCTGGGATACGCCGAAGACGTAATCGGTGCGGCACTGGCAGTTAAAGGTTCGCAGTTTTCCTACATTAATAAAAATAAAGTTGCACTTCTGGGTCGATCAATGGGTGGTGGTGTTGCATTCCAGGCACTCGTGTTGCAGCCGGGGGTCTTCGATGCAGCGATTACTTACGCGTCGACGAGTACTCTGGCGGAGGATAATTTCAATAAGTGGCAACGCAACAACTATCCGATCGGTGACCAAATCCTAAAGGAATATGGCACACCAAAAGAAAACCCAATTGCTTGGTACAACATGTCCAGTCGTAATTACTTCTCTCGGATCACCGAACCGGTCCTGATGATTCATGGAACCAAAGATGAGAGCTGTGATATTTCCTGGGCTCGGGCAACCAATGCTGCCCTGGAAAAAAGTAGAGTCGACGTTACTTACATAGAGTACCCGGGGGCACCACATTACATGTCTGGTGAGTGGAGCGACTCAATTCGCCAGGTTGAACTATTTCTGAAAAAGAATCTTCGCTAGGCACCTTTTCTTGCTAAGACGCCGGCTCAATTAGTCGAACGACCAACACAGGAAACCTCACTGCCCGCTGTAACCGCCGACACGTTGACATTGCCACGTTTTGAGATCCCGCTCGCCCCCCTTATGCCCCGGGGCTTCCACAGTGCGGAGAGAAAAAACAAGGCTGCGCTCGAATGCGCGGGACCAGTGGAAGGTGGGCTACAGCTCGTACGATGCCGAAATGTCGCTGATCCTCTGGACGAGCATCAAGCTATTCGGAACTCGGCGGAACCCAAGGGTCTCGTATAACACTGCAACAGGTTCAGCGATCGCGTCCACGACGACAAGTCGCGCGCCAACGATCCGCGACGCTTCGACGACGCGTTCAAGCGCATCAGCGACGAGGACCGAACCGAGGCCCAGTCCACGCAAGTGCCGTGCAAGGGCGAGCCGTGCAAGTAGCACGGCAGGTATCTCCGCAGGTCCACCTCGCCCAATTCCGGCCGGGACTAGCTCACGCACAATCTTGTGAGCCGCCAGCGCGTAGTAGGCCACGACCGCTCCGCCACCGTCAGTCCACACCCAGGTCCGAGCGGTCCCGCGCTTGGTTGCCGCGATCGCCTGCTCGTGCAGCCAGCGATCTAGCGACTTCTCGCCGCAAGTGAAGGTGGACAGATCGTGATTTTCTGCGTCTAGGCGCTCGGAGCGGAATTGCTCAGTCACGCGTCACAGTCGCGCGCAATCGCTTTGCCGCTTTGCGAAGTCCGGGATTCGCTTTCGCCGGGGTGTCAAACGCAGCTATGAGGTCGTCGAAGAATTCGGCCGGGACCGTCGTCGCTCCCTCGTACTCCCGAAGGATGCGACCAGCCTTCTCCTCGGCGGCGGTACGTGCGAAAGACGACACCTGCTCCCCCGACAGCTCGGCGGCACGTTCGATCCTCGCCTTTTCCTGCGGGCTGACCCGGAACTCCAGGCGAGCTGTCGCTGTAGACATTACACATCCCTCCTCTTGTACGGACAAGTGTACGGACATGGACGCGGTAATGTCAATCAGGGTAAGAGACTCATGAAAAGTGCCCGGGACAGGGGTTAACGATGTCCCGGGACTTCACATGGTGGAGCTGAGGGGATTCGAACCCCTGGCCTTCTCATTGCGAACGAGACGCGCTACCAACTGCGCCACAGCCCCTAGTGCGAGCCACAGGGTAGCAAGTGCTTTCCGGTGTCTGTCTTTGGACGCCGATTGGGGCAATTAGCCGACCGCGCGCTGGGATTCCTCGAAGGCAATAGCTGGGATTTCGGCCGTCGTGGCCTTGGCATCGACATCCTTAAATGCGACTTGACGCTGCATCGCCTGGGCCGCGTCCACCATGGCTTCGCCAGTCCATTCACCCGGGCGGGACCGGTCAATGCGACGAGGTACCTGTGAAGCACGCGGTGCACTGACATAGGTGGGCAACGTCGTTGGCACGGCTTCCCAAGCCGAATCATCTTCGGCCCACGGATCCCAGTTCTCCCATTCATCGCCCTTAGCCGGTGCCGTCGCAGTTAGTTGAATAACTTCGGCATCGCTACTCGAAATACGCGAGGTGCGCGTAACAGCCACAACATTTGCGCGAGACGAGGCTGTTGCAGCACTAGTGATGACGAACAACAGAACTAACGCCGCTGCCACCATCGGGATGATTATCGAAATCATGGATAGTAATGCGAGCGTGAGCGTCAAGACCGTGGTTACCGCCAATAGGCTCAGCACAATTAACCGCCGCTGGGCGGCACGCGCGCGGTTAGCCATCCGCACCCGCTCGGCCCGCGCCCGTGCCTTTTGCTCAAATCCAGCAGGGTGTGCTTCGTAACTGGATAAAGTTGCGGCGCGGTGACGCTCTGAACCCAAACTCGCCATCGCGGTGCTGAACTTCTTGGTGGATCGGACCTCGCTGATGCGATCGTGTCGACGAAGCCACATCGGGATCAGAACTGCCGCCCAAAGGGCAATGATCACAACGTAGATAAGTCCCGTCACGTTTCGTACGCTAGGGCCCCTAATGAGGGACATCTGGGATGCGAACGGTTAATTTTTCGGCGTGTCGCAGCGGCTCGACACTAAAATCTCAGGACTGGCTCGGGATCCGATTTCGTCGCCACTGCTCCAACACGCCCCCGGGGTAGTCGCCTTGAATAACCGAATAGGTGATGTGATCGCGCCATTGGCCATCAATATGGAGGTACAGCGGGCGTAACCCCTCCTCCCGCAGGCCGAGTTTCTCCACCACTCGACGTGATGCGAGGTTTTCGGGCCGGATGTTGATCTCGACCCGGTGCAACCCCAGCTCCGAGGTGCAGTAGTCGCAGGCGAGCGCGACCGCGGTCGGGGTAATCCCTCGGCCGGCAAAGCTCTGGTCAATCCAGTAGCCGATATAGCAGCCCCGCAACGAGCCCATGGTGATTCCGCCGACTGTCAACTGGCCCACCAACTGGCCCTCGAAAGTCATGGCCCAAGGCAAAATTCTGCCCGCAAGGGCCTCCCGGCGCAGCCGCCGCACCATCGTCCCAAAATTACTCGGGATCTCACCGGCACACCGGCCCTCCGGTGGCAAGGTGGCCTCCCACTCCTTGAGCCAATCTTGGTTGCGCAGTCGGATTGCTTTCCATGCGCGACCATCTCGCCCACGAAGTGGTCGCAGCGCCACCGGGCCATCGGTAACGGTGACCGGCCAAGTCACGGCAACTCCGCCACGAAAACTTTCAGCCAAGTGCGAAGTTCGGGTCCGAGGTCTGGCCGCTCACATGCCAGCTGGATAACCGACTGGAGATAGGAGACCCGATCACCGGTGTCGTAGCGACGACCACCAAAAACCACCCCGCGCACCCCGCCACCTGCCGCCTCGGGCATTTGCGCCAGTACTCGCAGTGCGTCGGTGAGCTGGATCTCGCCACCGCGCCCCGGCTTGGTGGTGCGCAAAATCCCGAAGACCGCTGGGTCAAGTAGATAGCGTCCGATCACGGCGAACGAACTCGGAGCTTCGGCAACATCAGGTTTTTCAATCAGATCGGTGATTATGACGACGTCGCCGCTGTCGGTTTCTGCCACCGCCGGGCAACCGTAGAGCGAGATACTCGCGCGCGGGACCTCCATCAAGCAGATAACCGAGCCACCGAACTCAGCACGCACCTGCAGCATGCGCACCAAGATCGGATCCCGCGGATCAATGAGGTCATCACCAAGCAGCACCGCAAATGGCTCGTCGCCAACATGGTTCTCCGCCATCAGCACCGCGTGGCCAAGTCCTAGGGGCTCACCTTGTCGCACGTAATGGATACGGGCAAGATCAGTGGCAGAGGTGACCATTGCCAGTCGCGCATCATCACCTTTTAGACGCAGCACCTCTTCAAGTTCAAAATTGCGGTCAAAGTGATCCTCTAACGCGCGTTTACTGCGCCCGGTGATGAACAAGATGTCATCGAGACCGGCCGCAACCGCCTCTTCAACCACGTACTGAATAGCCGGCTTGTCGACAACCGGCAGCATCTCCTTGGGCATCGCCTTGGTTGCCGGCAAAAACCTGGTGCCAAAGCCGGCGGCCGGAACTACGGCCTTGCGCACGCCCTGCCCGCTTGCCCGCTTGCTCATAGAACGACCCTAATGGGTCCGGATCGGGCACGATGTCCTCATGGCCCCCTTAGCCGATGATGCGAGTGCGGCAAAAGCCAGCCTGCGGGCCAAGATCCGCGCCCACCGGTCAGCGCTCGCCCCCGCCGTCTTGGCCGCCCGCGATGCCGAGCTCGCAGCTACGGCCCGCACCATATTCAAGGGCCTAACACCCGGTGCCCGGGTGGCCTGTTATCTATCAGCCCCCACCGAGCCAGGTACCAACGCCTTGGTCCGGGCCCTCATTGATGACGGCTTTGAAGTCATCACGCCACGTGTGCGCGGCCAGAGCCTGGACTGGGCGGTGGTCTTGGCAGCCAGCACCTTTGAGACCGGATCATTTGGCATCCGCGAGGTGACCGGGCCATCGGTTGGCCAAGATGCCGAGCCCCTGCGATCGGCGGCGGTGATCTTCATTCCCGCGCTCGCAATCGATCACCGCGGGGTGCGCCTCGGCCAAGGTGGCGGGTTCTATGACAGAACTCTCGAACACCTGGTAACCGGGCCTCAAGTTGGCCCACTGCTCGTCGGCGTGATCAATCAAGATGAGCTCTATGACGAACTGCCGGCCGAGGATCACGACCGCCTCGTTGCCGCTGCATTGAGCCAGACCTCGATCACTTACCTACCGACGGAGCCCCAACACTTCTGAATAGCCTTCTCGGGCGAACGTGCATATGCCGTTGTGGTGCAAGTGCGGCACAATCCAACTATGTCGCCGCATGCACTGCCCACCAAGCCACTTGCAGTTGTCACCGGGGCCAGCCGGGGCCTGGGCTTTGAAAGTGCCCGCGGCCTAGCAAGTGCCGGATTCAATTTGGCCTTGGTGGCCAAGGACGAAGCCGGCTTGCAGGACGCCGCTCGACGCCTCGAAGCGCAGTTCCCTGATCTCGAGGTTTACTGCTGCCCCGCCGATCTCGAGCAACCTGATGCCACCCGGGCCGTCATCGAGACGATTTCGGCACTCGGCCAAGTAAGTGTCTTACTGGTGGCGCACGGTGTGATGAGCGAAAAGATGTCAAAGACTTTGCGGACCAATGACGCTGAGTGGCGCCGAGTTATGGCCATCAATCTCGATTCGGTTTTCGCCCTTCTTAACGGCATCGTGCCGGCGATGGTTGAAGCAAGGCTTGGTCGGGTGATCGTTTACTCGGCCTGCATGGGACGCATGTCTGGCCCCGGCAACACCGGGGGTTACGCGCCCTACCGCGTCAGCAAGGCAGCGGTGAATGCACTTGTTCGAAATCTGGCTCATGAAACTGGGCTCGGTAGCCGTGGCGTGCTAGTCGATGCCGTCTGCCCGAACCACTCACGCACCGACATGGGTGGGCCAAATGCGCCCCGAAGTGCAACCGAGGGTGCCGCGACATCGATCTGGCTGGCGACCCGCACATTTGCGCCCGGCGACATTACGGGCGTCCTTTGGGAGGATGAGCAAATCGTGCCCTGGTAGGGCAACTACTTGCCGATCCAATTCGCCATGTTGTAGGTGATTAGGAAGGCCCCGGTGCAGGCCACCGGCATCACAATCACCGCCCACCAGAACACCGCCCGACTGATCGACCACAGCCGGTTTGCCTCCCAGGCGAAACCCGAGAAAGTTGTGAAGGCACCGCAGATTCCAACTAATAGAAACAAGCGCAGTTCACCTGATGTTAAGACCAGCACCGGGCCCGCTACCGCCGAGCCGATCACGTTGACCCCAAGTAGCCCCCAGGGAAATACCGTTAACCCGGTTGTCCCCGAAGTGCGCACCGTAAGCCACCTGTCAAGCAGGTAGCGCATCGGAGCGCCGACCGCCGCACCAAGTGCTACCGCCAGGACGGCGATCATCGCGGCCGCCGGTCAGCGATGCGCACGCCGATGCGGACGGCTAGTAGCCCACCGACCATGGTGACGACTAAGTAGCCGGCCGCTCGCCACCCTTGGTCATCGAGCAACATGACCCCAGACTGCGCGGCGAGGGCGGAGAAAGTCGTGAACCCACCCAAGATGCCGGTGATCAGGAAGGGTCGCGCCGACGCCCACCGGGTGCCGGCCAGCAGTAACGGGGCTAGCAATCCAATTGCCAGCGCACCAACGAGGTTGACCGTCAAGGTGGCCAGCGGAAAATCCTGCGGGGTTAGTGGCAAATTGCCGGCGGCCAAGAGGTCGAGGGCATAGCGGGCCAAGGACCCGATGACGCCACCGGCCGCCACCTGGCCCAGAATTCGAATTTGCCCCACAGCCAAACCCTATGGACCCAGCAGACCGGTAGTTGGCAAGATGGCGATTGGACGAATCCGCTCCGACCGGGCACACTTAGCACTCGGTAACTAAGAGTGCTAATCGGAGGATCCGTGCCCACGTATGAATATGCGTGTTCGACCTGTGCCACCAACCACGAGGTCGTGCAGCCGATTACCGATGCCACACTGACTAACTGCCCGGTTTGCGGTGACCCGGGCCTACGCAAGTTGTTCTCCAATGTCGGGGTGGTTTTCAAGGGATCCGGCTTCTACCGCACCGATTCCCGCGATAAAAAGAGCGACTCGGCCACCAGTACCGCCAAGTCCGGCGACAGCAAATCCGGCGAAACCAAGTCCGGCGACAGCAAATCCGGCGACAGCAAATCCGGCGAATCCAAGTCGAGTGAGCCAGCCAAGAAATCCGAAGCCACGCCCAAAAGCTCGGCGCCCACGAGTTCGGCTCCCAAGAGTTCGACGCCAGCTAGCACCTAGGGCTAACCCCTGTGGATAACTAATCGCACAGGTACCGGATTTTGCTTAGCCTTCACCCATGGTTGATCTGCAAAAACTTCGAGCCGGCGCCCCAGCACGGATAATTCGCCGCCACCGCCGCTTGCTAGCCGCCACCTGCGCCGCCTTGGCCGTCCTCTTGGCTTTGGGCTCGGTGCGCTCAGCAGGTGCACCCGCGGCTGCCGTTGCCGGTGGCCCCATCACCGCCTTGGGTCAAGGCGAACTGGCCATACCGGTACCCCTATCCCCACCTGCCGCCGCCGGCTTGCTGCATCTAGGTGATGTCATCGACGTCATCGCCATTTCCGATAGTGGCACCGCCGCAACGGTGGCCCGCGATGCGCTGGTGCTGGGGGTGCCGGCCGGCGGTGGTTTCATGTCGGCAGCGTCAGCCATCGTCCTCATCGCGGTCGATGAGTTAACCGCCCTGAGAATTGCCGGCGCGACCGGCACTGGCGATCTCACCTTCGCCTTACATCCAACCAGCCCGCGGTAGCGGTACCTTGACTAACGTCCCCACATTAGTTTTCGAGGAGGCCAAGTGTTCAAGGGGTTTCGAGAGTTCGTTCTGCGCGGCAATGTCATCGACCTAGCTGTTGCATTTGTTGTAGGTGCTGCCTTCTCAACCCTGGTCGGCGCATTTTCTGAGGCCCTGATTAATCCTATTGTCGGAATCTTCTTGGGCGGCGGCATTGATGTCGGCCAGATGACGGTGCGCGATCAAGTCATCGACATCACCATGATGCTGAACGCACTAATAACTTTCATCATTACCTTGACGGTCATCTATTTCATTTTTGTCGTCCCGATGAACTCCTATCGAAAGAAGACCGGTCAAGGCGCGGTGGATGCCACACCCGCCGACGTCAAACTGCTAACTGAAATTCGCGACCTGCTGAAACAAAATCACGCCCCGTGATGAGGCGGCACTTCAGCGAGTAGCCGACTATCACTCGAGGCAAAGCCGCCGGACTCGTCGGAGGTAATGTCCGGTAGCAGGTCAGCGGTGAGCTGATCAGGTTTGGCTCGGGTGGAGCCCACTTCACCGAGTGATTCATCAAAAGCCCGGCCCATCGCGTGCAGATCTTCGCGGGTGATCACAAATGGCGGTGAGACCTGCAGGCCACCGTCGGCCAACAACCTGGTGAGCACCCCGCGCGAGCGTGCGGCTCGCACCAATCGGGCGCCGATCGTTGGATCCTCCTTGATGATTTCCGGCCGCAATTGCACGGCGCCCAGCAGCCCTATGGTGCGCACATCGGCCACATGACTGTGCCCGGCTAGCGGATTTAGCACCGCGGACAGCACCGGCGCCAAATCAGCTACGCGCTCAACGAGTTGCTCCCGCTCAATGATGTCTAGGTTCACGCTCGCAACAACGGCTGCCGTCGCATGCCCGGAGTAGGTGTAGCCGTGCCGCCAGACCAGCCCCGGGGTATTCCAGAATGGCTCAGCAATGTGGCCGCTGACTAGCACCGCCCCCATCGGCAGGTAGCCCGAGGTTAGGCCTTTGGCCGTCAAGACCAGATCCGGTTGCATATCCCAGCGTTGCGAGGCAAACATTGACCCGGTGCGGCCGTACCCGCAGATAACTTCATCGGCGACCAGTAGGACCCCGCGCTCCTTGCAAATATCTCGCACCCGAGCTAGGTAACCATCAGGTGGTGGATAGACCCCGCCCGCCCCAATAACCGGTTCGCAGAAAAATGCTGCGACATTCTCCGACCCGATCTCGTCAATTGCTAAAGCCAGCGCTTCGGCATCATCCCAAGCCACGTTTTGGATCTTGGGATCTGGTTCACCGTGGCCATCACGATTCGCCGGGATACCTCCGAGTGAAGTCCCCGCAACATGCATACCGTGATATGAACGGTGTCGCGCAATTATTCGAGTTCGCTTCGGCTCACCAAGTAACGACCAATACCGGCTGACCATTTTGAGTGCCGTATCAACGGCGTCACTGCCACCGGAGGTGAAAAACACTTTTGCATCTGTTAGCCCAGAAAGTGCCGCGAGGCGGTCAGCCAGCTCAAGGGTTGGCTGGGTCGCATAATCACCGAAGGACGAATAAGAGGCAATCGCGCGCATCTGCGCGGCCGCGGCATCGGCGATTTCGGTGCGCCCGTGACCAACATTGCAGTACCAAAGGGCAGCAGTTGAATCCAGGTAGGTGCGGCCATCAGCGGCGGTGACATGGGCCCCCTGCCCGGAGGTGATGACGAAATCGTGGCCGGCCACCGCCGACATATCGGCGAATGGGTGCCACATTGCAGAGGTGGGTTGGTCGGTCACTTCCCAAGGGTAGGGCATCGGTGCCGTAACGTCCTCGCCTATGACCCCCCCAGTCAGCCGGCAACAAGTCAGCCGGCAACAAGTCAGCCGGCAACAAGTCAGCCGGCAACAAGTCGGCCGGCAACAAGCCGGAGGCGGGCGGGTGGTGCTCCTTGGTGCCACCGGCTACACCGGGCGACTTACCGCCGAAGCCATGGTGCGCGCCGGCTTGGCACCGGTCCTAGCCGGGCGCTCTTCGACCGCGTTAACCGCGCTGGTAGCCGAGTTGGCGCCCTACGCACCGATCAATGCCGCCCCCACTTGGCAAGTTGCCGAGGTCGGTGACCAAGGCAGCGTCAACGC